>JAABUJ010000007.1_pt1 | contig 494388 bp, 553 predicted proteins | sample 5559131 | NCBI WGS metagenome assembly JAABUJ01 (sample SAMN10711875, study PRJNA513366) | rock metagenome | isolation source: Antarctica rocks | place: Antarctica: Victoria Land, Mt New Zealand nord | collected 2016-01-07
CGAGCCGCACGAGGACGACGTGGTGGGGCCCCCCCCCCCCGCCCCTAAACACACCCCCCCCCCCCCCCCACCCCCGCCTCCCCGCCCCGGCTCCCAAACTGGCATGGCGTCTGTGGCGGGGGGCGTGCTGCCAACTCGCGTGCAGGGGGCGGCGCAGACTGGAGCACAGCGGGCGCTTCAGAGGCCGGGCTGTGCCAGCCCTTGCCCAACCCTGCCCTGTGCCGGCAGGTAATGGGCGCGACCGGGATGAGCTGCGCGAAGGAGACCTGGCTGTATTAGCGCCGCGCACGCCGTGTCATTGGTGCCCAGGCACACTGCGTGACGTAGTTTTGGTGGCCATACCGCTGTTGGCCGCCAGGCATAGCCCCAGGAATGCCTGCAGCGCGCTGCATTCCATGGTGCGCGCCCGGTGGAGGCGCGGCGCCACAGAAAGAAGGGCGGCGGCCGGGGTGCGCGGCGCAGGCCATGTGCGAGATGCTGACCATCGTCGGCAAGCGGCTGGAGGAGGCCGCCAAGAACAAGGCGCGCCTGGAGGGCTACTTCGCGGTGCTGGAGCGCTGGGCCAAGAGCCGCGCGCTGCCCAGCCGCACCAAGTTCATGATCCGCGACATCCTGGACCTGCGCCGCTCCAAGTGGGTGCCGCGCCGCCAGAAGGACCAGGCGCGTCGGCCTCGCCCGCCAAGGCCGGCAGCGCGCGAAACAGCCGGCAGTGTGGTGACGGCACTGTGATGCGCGTGCACCTGGGCAGCGTGTGCGGCATGGCCAGCGGGGCCAGCGGAGCAGCCGTGCTTGGGTGGGGGATGATCCAGGCGCCCAGTGCGTTTGTCACATGCGGGTTTTTTTCAATGATTGAAATCAAAATTGATTGAAAAATTCAAAAGTGATTGAATGCAAAATTGTGACTGCACAAGGCGTGACGCGGGACGTGACGCGGGGACCCGGGGGTGCGCTCGCAGGCGAAGAAGATCAGCGAGATCCACGCGGCGGCACAAGCAGAGCTGGGCATGGTGGTGCCGGGCCTGCTGCCGTCGCTGGCCGCGCTGCCGGCGCTGCCGCGCGGCCTGGCGCCCGGGCAGGCGGCCGACGTGGAGCTCTTCCCCGCGTTCAAGGGCGGCGGTGCGCGCCCCCGCCGGCCGCCCTGCCCGCCGCTGATAGGGCCGCCGCTGCCGAGCTCCGCATTCAGGGCCGGCGGCGCGCGGACTGCTGATTTGCCCTGTGTGGGTGATGGGGCTGGCAAGCAAGCAAGCTCCTGCATCGTCGTCAGACAGCGCAGGCATGCAGGCGCCGACGTGCCGCGCTCCCTGCCGCCGCTCAGCAGGGCTGTGTGCGCCCCAACGTCTGAAAAAATTGTCATTGTCGGACGCTGGGCGGGCGCCTGCGCCCACGCGCGTCTGCTCCCACACGCAGATGACAGCTGGCAGGCCGCGGGCAAGCAGCGCAGCTCGTACTTTGGGACGCCGAGCCGGCGCCCGCGCCCACGCGCGCGTCTGCTCGCGCGCGCAGACGACGGCTGGGAGACCGTGGGCAAGAAGCGCAGCACGTCCAGGGTGGACGGCAGGCAGGTCAGCAGCGCGTTCCTGGGCGAGTACACGCCCGTGCCGGCGGGCGCGCCGCCGGCGCCGCGGCCGCCGCCTGCGGCCGCGCCGCCGCCGCCGCCGCCGGCCGCGCCGGCGCCCGCGCCCGAGCCCGCCGCGCCCGCCGCGCCGAAGTGCGGCCCCTGCCTCGCAGCAGGGCTGGAGCGAGGCAGCTTCCTGCGGCTTTGCGGGGCTGCTGAGGTCGTACGAGCCCACCGCGGACTTTGATCCAGCTGTTCATGCTTTCTGATCAGCCTCGCCCCTGCTTGCCGAATGCATGTGCACATCCCTTCTCGGCTGCGTGACCCGCCGCGCCCGGGATCTACAGCGTGCACGACAGCACTGCCGGCTGGCGCCACGCATCCGGCGCGGCCCGCTCCATGCGCGCCAGGGCCTGAGGCGCCAGGCACAGGCCCTGCGGCCCGCCGCCGGGCCGGCCTGGTGGTGAGCACGGGCCGCAGACGGTGGCGAGGGCGCGGGCAGAGCGAGGAGTCGGGTGTTGGGCAGTCTGCAGCTCCGCACCCGCTACCGTAACCCTAGCCAGACAAAGCGCATCAGGCCCATGCGAGCTGGAGCTGGAGAGGCGCCTGCTCAGGCTGTCCGCTGACACATGAGCTGCGGGCGCGGCCAGGGCGCGGAGGGATATGAACGACGAGGAGCGCGAGGCGTCGGCCAAGTCGATGTTCGACGAGTTCCTGTCGGGCGGCGACACGGCGGAGGCGCTGACGTGCGCGCGCGAGCTGTCCGCGCCGGGTGCGTCCGCCCGCCCGGCGCTGCCTGGCGCGCCGCGCATGCGGCGCCCGCCGCCGCGGGCAGCGCAGGCGCTGGCAGCGGGAGCAATCTCCGCCGCGCACAAGCCACGCTATCCAGGCTGGATTGCACACATACTTACAAATCGCCAACCACATGTTCTCATACACCGTGCGCTGCTCTGGCCCGTGCGAACCGTGGGAGGGGCAGGTCAGGCGCGCGCCTGGGCGCTACAGTGTGGGGCATGGTGCAAGCGTTGATGGGATCTCGTGGCGCTTGGAGCCATGAGCTGCTGGCTGGCCTGCCTGGTGCTGCCCGGCCCGCGCCCGTCGCCACAAGCACCGCGCACGGCGTGCGCCACGCGGGTGCGTGACGGCCGGCGCGGCGCCGCGCCGCAGGCTTCATGCCGCGGCTGGTGGACCTGGGCACGGACAAGCTCTTCGAGGTCACGCGGCCCAAGGAGCACGAGATGCTGACCGACCTGCTGGTGTCGCTGCTGCGCCGCAACGCGTACTCCGCCGACGACTTTGTGGCCGGCCTGCGCGTTAAGACTGACTCGCTTGAGGACCTCAGGCGCGCGCGTGCCCTGGCCGGGCCACACCACAAGGGCAGGCAGCCTTCGGGCCGAGGCGCCTGCGCTTGCGCTGCTTGAGCTTGCCCCCCGGTCTCTGAACACGCCCTGGCTGCGTATTGGAAACATGTGCGCTGGCGGACGTTAGGCGCGCACCCGTGCCGCGCCGCGAGCGCGGTGAGGTTTCGGGCAAGCCGCTCGTGCTTGCGCTGGCGGCAAGAGTGTCATGTGACCGCCACCCCTCTGCCTGTCGATTTGGGCTGCCATGCTAGTGCTTGTTGTATATTTTTAAAAATACCAAACCATTAGAATTATACGCTGTAACTGCAATTATCATGGCCCGCGCAGCCTGGATGTGCCCATGGCCGCGGAGCTGCTGGGCAAGCTGATCGGGCTGGCGCTGGCGGAGGGCGCGCTGCCGGCCGGGCGCCTGGCGGACCTGTACGGCAAGTGCGAGAGCGCGGAGTACCGGCGCGACTTCGTGGCCATCGCGCTCAAGTACGCCAAGGTGCGGCCGCGGCCCTGCTCGCGGGGCCCTGCTCGCGGGGCCCTGCTCGCGGGGCCCTGCTCGCGGGGCTCCAGTCAGTGGCGTGGACAGTTCAGTGGCAGGGCGTGCCCGGCCTCCAGTCCTGTCTGCAAGCTTTGGGCTCGATCGGCGCGGCTTGGGCGCGCGCAAGCAGAGCGGGTGCTGGCCAGGCGCGCCGCTGCTCTCCCGACCCCCGCGACAGAGCACTGCTGCCCCGCGCTGCGCGGCGCCAGGCCCCGGCCGCCGCGCTGCAGCGTGGTCTGATGCCGCGGCAGGCAGGCTCTGGTGCAGGCTCTGGTGCTGGCTCTGGAGCCAGTGCAGACCAGAGGGGCGTTTGCGCGGCTCTGCAGCACGATGATGTGTCACCGTATGAGTCGAGGGGCGGGCGCGTGGCGCGCATGCGCAGGGACGGCACGGGCCGGCGCGGCCGCGCGCGGGTGCGACCAGACCCTTCAGACCCTTTCCGGCTCTAGGCCCTACCCTGACCCTATATGGCCGGGGCGCGCGCAGGGGCGCGTGGGCGAGGACAAGCTGGTGCAGCTGTGCAAGGACGGCGGCCTGGAGGCCGGCAAGCTGCTGGCGGCCGACCCGGAGTTTGACCCGGCCGACCTGCCCGACCCGGCCGCCTTCCTCAAGTCCAAGGGCCTGGGCGCGCTCCCGCTGTGAGCGCGCCGCCGGGCTGCGCGCGCGCGCGGCGCGCGCGCGCTGGCGGCGGCGCGCTGCTGTGCGCTGACGGCGCACCGGGCTGTGGGGGGCTGGCGCTCGCGTGTCTCGAGTCTTCAGACGCGGGCGACGTGCAGACCTGAAGAATGGCTGGCCCCTCATTGCTGGTAGCAGGTTCCCGGGGGGGCTGCCTTTAAATGTGGGCTTGTTGGCGGGTGGCTGATGAGGCGTGTAGGTGGGGTAGATGCACGCAGCTGTTGCAGAGTTTACAGACAGGAGCACTGGCGGGGACTGGCAGCAGCGCCGCAGGTGCTGCGCGTCAGAGTATTGTTACACGTGGGGAAGGGGGTGCCATGGGTGTACCACGCTTCTTGTTTGCAGTGAGCCATTGGGTAGCAGATGGGTAATTGCTTTGGACATTATACGGAAACTGAGCCTTGAGAGCGGGCTGCACCATACGCATATAGCGGGCGTTCAGCAAGCTTTGGCTGAGCTTTGGACAGCGCGTCTTGTCTGGTCTCCCGCGTGTCCGAGTTGCGGACAGCGCACAGCGGTTGTGGGCGAGTCCTGTGTGCTGCCCTGCAACAGTAGTAGGCTGTGGTTGCTCGGCGCGAAGGCGCTAGTGCGTCTGTAGTATGTCCTCAGGGGGACGACAGTTGTGAGACTGCCTCTGGTCCCACAACGCTTACTGCATCCCCGACAAGCGTCACATGCTTCACAGCGCCGTGCTCACACACCAAAAGCCAGGCCCAGACAAGGCACGACGACAACGTAGGACAGACAAAGCACCCACTGAGCCAAACGCAGTGTTCAGGTCTCTCGCTTGTCCACCACTTCCACTTTGGTGACAACATCGGGCTCTCTGTGCACACCCATGATGTTATGCAACTGCGTCCCAACACAGCAGCCAGTCAGCGCTGCTGCACAAGCTGTGGCAATGTGTCATGCCTGACGCAAAGTGCAGTGCAGCTCACCTCTCGTTGGCAGTCTGCGTATGCGGACCCGGCTCCGAAGCCCACGCCTAGCGCCGCCGTGGATGCGCGTGACATGCCACCACCTAGCGCACGCAGGATACCTAGACTCAGTCGCCTGCTCACTCTCACCTCGCACAGGTCCGCCGCCAGTAGGGCTGCTAACTCTTCATCGAGGCCGAAAGCAAGGTGCTTGTCATTCGAGCACTGCGCAGCAGTGTGGCACCCATCCGCCTGCAACGCTTCTCACAGCACGTGTTTTCCCACACTGCGCACACCTTGCTCGCAAGGGCAAGCTGAGAAGCACAGCAGGGGAGTATCGCAGCACTCCGCACTCCTGCTTGACACCAGCTTGACACTAGAGCGAGGAGGCCCGCACGGAACAGCACGAGCCCTGCCACGCCCGCAGCCAGGCCGCCATACACAACGCGGCGCAGCGTGAGGTCCAGGCAGTGGTCCCAATGCTCGTTGATGTAGAACTGCTGCGGCCGCTCCGGCTTGGAGGGCGCACTAGTGGGCGTCGACATTGCTCTAGCAAGCGATGGCTGGTCCTGCACGCGCCTCTGTATTTCCTAATCACTGCTCTTGCGCTTCTCGCGGAGCGAGTTTCACAGTGGGACTAGGGTTGCTCATGTTGCTGCCCTGCCTTGCCTGTCAAGTAGCCATGCGGGCTCAGCTACCTGGCTGACAGTGAGCAACATGTTCGGTGCATGCACACGCTGAGCTCTCTGCACGACTGTGATGCTGCCCAAGCCACAACAGCGCTGGGCCAAGCCACATCCGCACTGGCTGCTGCGAAACCGGCCGGGGCTGTCGGGCCCCCCGGTAAGGTCCGGGAACGCTTGCCACAGCAGACACAGCAAAGACCGCTGTACGGCACCATGCCTGCGCATGCGCTCACGCAAGGCCCTCCGCGCGGCGCTCGCGGTGCAGCGCGGCCCGCTCCCGCCACGACAGCACCTGCTGCGCCGCCACCGCAGGCGCGGCCAGGCCCACGCCGCCACTGCCCTCGTCATCGGACGCGTCCGGGCTGCCGCTCGCCTCGGACGCATCTGGCGTGCTGGCGGCTGGCGCACGCGACCCTAGTCTTGCTCCTGAGCCCGCAGTCAAGCAGCCGACGAGACCGTCGCCGCGCCCCTCCCGCGCGCCCGTCAGCGCGGCGGCCAGGCTGCTCGGTGGCAGGGCGGCGCTGCGTGGAGCAGACCCGAAGATGGCGGCCTGCAGGCACCCGGCAGCAAAATGACGTGTCAGCGGGCCGTGGTACAGTGCGCATGCGACTGCTCTCTCAGCAGGCCGCACCCGACACTGCTGCCGGTGGCTGAGGAGTCCGGCCCTGCAAGAGCTTGCCACAGGCGAGACTCCTGCATGAGGCCGCGCACGATGCGGCCAAGCTCGTGCACGGCTGGACGCTCATGCGCGGCGCGGCGCCGAGAGCGCTGCAGCGACAGGACATGCACCGCTGCAGGCGCCTACGCGCGCCGGCCCAGGTCCCAACGCAAGCGCGCACAGGAGCGCACGCCCTGCATCCGGCACGCACCTCATGCGCGGCGTCGCTGCTCGGGGGCGGCGCGCCGCCCGGCGCGGCCGCGCCGCGCAGGGAGACGCCTTTGGCGGGCGCGCCCAGGCCGCCGACCGGCCGCGCGCCCTCCTCGTCCAGCTGCGCGTCCTGCCGCGCGCGGATGGTTTACTGAGGGTTCTACTGCCCACCCAGGGGCTCAAGGCTGTAAGCAGGATGTCGTAGGAGGTCCACAGCATGCCTGAGGTGCTAGTGATAAGGATGTGGCACGCCCCGGTGGCCAACACAGCAGGTGTTCATACCCAGCCACCAGCATCTGCTAGATCATGAATTGCAACGTAAGTACAGACCATGTTTGTTGCGCCACACGTCCTCTCTGTGAGCAAAGTAAGGTAACCAGAGAGACATAGCGCGCACAGGGAGGCATGCATGCCTGGGCGGTTACCACACAGAGCTGATAGCATCGCGTGCGCGCAATCAGTACTGGTCTTCAAGGGACTGCGATGTTGATTGCATGTGGCACAGAATGCGCTTGAGACAAGGATGACCTTGAAACAAAAGTGAGCGCGGGCGGCGCGCCGTGTTGAAGACAAAGCGTGTCCACTGGCCGCTGGCGGACTCGCCGGTAGCAGCCCCCTTGGCTGCCTGCAAGCCCCCGCGCTAGCTCAGCTTGCACGCATGCAGTGGCCGCCGCACGCTCGAGGCCATGCTGCTCACACCGCACCACTTGCTGTCGTGAGTCTGTCATCTTCAACGAGTCGCTTTCGCAAGCTGTGGCAGTACTTTGAGCACAGCAGCCAGAGATGCCAGGGAACAAGCATGCATCATACAGAGACCAAGGCCTTGGCAGGGCCAAGGCACTGATAGGGCAGGGCGCGCCTGCGCCGCCCCGCGCTCCAGGAGCAGCTTGGTGCGCGCCCGCATGCGCTGCGCCGCGCTCATCGCCTCCCAGCCGGGGATCTGGGCGGCAGGGTCCAGGCGGGCGCCCTGCTGACACCTTGGCTCAGGGCTGTGGCTGCGCCGGCCGCCCGCGCGCGCGCCGCTCCGCCGCTCGCGCCGCGGGGAGCGCGGCGCGGCCTCGGCGCGCCGTCGGCCGGGGCTGCTGCTGCGCCGCCTGGCGGCCGTGCGGTGCTGCGGGGAGCCCGCGCGCGGGCCGCCACGCCTGCGCCCGGGGCTGTCAGGCCTGCGCCTGTCCGGCGAGGCCAGCCGGTGCGCCGTCGCGCCGCGGCTGGCGGCACCGCGGCTCGGAGAGTGCCGCCTGCCGGGGCTGTCCCGGCTCGCAGAGCGCCGCGGGCGTCCGCGGCCGGCAGGGCTGCGGCTGCGGCCGCGGGCGGTGGTTGACGCTGGCCGCCGAGCGCCAGGTGACCCTGCAGGTCTATTGCTTGCGCGCCGGGCGGGGGGGCAATCGGGCGTGCGCGCGCGCGCGCGCGCGCCGCCGCCGCCGTCGCCCTCGCGCTGGCTGGCCCTGGCCCACTGGCTGGCGGTGCGGCTCTGCGGCGAGCGCCGCGGGCTCCTGCTGCCCCTCCTGGCCTGCCGTGCGCCCCGCCCCGCCTGTGCCCCGCCGCTGCGCTCTTCTGCGCGCCCTGCGGCAAGGTTCCGTCGGTGCTTCGCCGAGCCTCGGCGCTGCCAGCAGCGCATGTCGCGTGGCACACCAAACTGCACACAACCAGCACGCCCTGGCAATCTGCCGGGGTGCGGGGGGATGAGGCGAGCAGGCGCACCCTCTCCGTCGCTGTAGCGAGGGCTGCTGCGCGCGCGGCGGGGCCTGGCGCTGCCTGATCGCGCCCTACTCCCTGGCGCACCCTCCCCGCCGCCGCTGTATGTCGGGCTGCCACGCACCGGCCGCGGGCTGGCACTCTCCGTGCGCTGCCGTTTGGCCGGCCGCGCAACATTGTGCACAATTGGACGCTCCACGGCGCCATCGAAGCCCAGGCCCTGTGAAAGCAACTCGTATGAGTGCCCGTCGTGTGCACCTTAATGCAACCAGTTCAACAGACATCCACAAGAGTTATGTGCGCACGCGCTTGGCTCTGGCGCCTTCGTGGTATTTTGTCAGCAGGCTGTGCAGCTTGTGCGCTTCCTTCTCGTCCATGCTGGTTGCCCCACTGGCATGCAGTAAAAAGCTGTAGCTACAGTGGCAGACAGCCTGCTGGCAGGGCCTGCTGGTGCGCACGCAGCTCTATGGCATGCGCTGAGCATATGTTGACACACTTGGAGGAAAAAGAGTGCAGAAGTGCTCCCCAGCTATTGAGATGAGCTACTGAAAAGAATACTGTGACATGTTTATTTGCCTCAGATACAGACTGCAATGCATATATGGAGCCCAGATTGAGCGCGCAGCAGCTTTAACACATGTTGCCTGTCGCCTCGGGGCTAATCATAGCCTTTACAGTGGTCTGCCAGGATCACTGGTCCTGGTTCATTCCGGCAGTCGCCCACGTGTTAGGCTGCTTGCAACCCAGCAGGAGCAAGACAGCACATACTGTGCCTTCCTTACAACAAGCAGCAGCCTTCCTGCCACCAGCCACAGCCAACAGCCGCTGGACGCCCCTGACGCTGGCTCTGCACTCTGCTAACCACCAGGGGCGGCATAGAATGTGCGGACCTGTCCCCAAGTGCCTGCAAAACCCTCGCGTCCTGTCCAGCCTGGGTCGCTGCACAACTGACCAGTCCCTGGCTAGGCGCCTGACGCGCCCTCTGCCCTCCCACTCCTACCTGTCCCCCCCCGCAACAGCGACACGACACCCAGTGCTTCCGGAGCCCTGTTCCCTCCCACCCGCGCCTATGCACCCATCCCGAAGCGCACTCACAACCTACAGACTCGCTCGTGGCCGGCAGGCTCACGAGCTTGCAAGCACCCACGAACTTGACACAAAACCGCACCAGGCCCGTGTGCTGAGCACAGGCATCGCGCCCCATGTGCAGCTGTAGCCCCCGCCACACCGCCCCGAGCCCCCCGTTCGAGCCCGCGCCCCACCCCTGGCGCCACGCGCCTGCCGCCCATGCCTGCGCAGGTGCCAGACCCCCCGCGCGCGCCAGCACACGTCCCGCACCCCGCCCGCCCACCCGCTGCAGCGCCGTCGCGCCGCGCCCCGCCGCAGCGCGGCGCGCTGTCCAGGGCGGCGATCGCTGCGCCCCACCGCCCTGGCTCCCCCCAAACCAGGTGCGCCAACAGCGCAGCAGCGCGGCGGCCCGCCCCGACGCACGGCGACCATTCGTGCTTCACGCCGGCCAGCCTAGGCCGCAGACACGCCCTCTGGCAGCACCACGCCCTCCGGCAGCGCATTGTGCTGCTTGAGCACGGCAATGGCCTCGTCCACCTTGGCGCCCAGCGCGTCGGGCGATTCCAGCAGCAGCAGCAGCTCGGAGTTGTCCATCTCCAGCAGCATGCCCGTGATCTTGCCGGCCAGCTCGGGCTGCAGGCGCTGCACGAGCGGAAACAGGCGCTCGCCCAGCATCTGCTTCTGCTGCTCCGGCGGCGCGGCGGCCAGCATGGCGGTCGTCAGGTTGCCGCCCTCCTGGCCCGGCACGACCGCCGAGGGCGCCGGCGCGACCGGCGGCGCCGGCGGTGGCGCGCCGCCCGGCGCGCCAGCGCCGCCCATGGGCGCGGCCGGCGGCGGCGGCGGCGGCGGCCCGCGCCCGCCGACGCGCCCGGCCGGCCCGCGCATGCCGCGCCCGGGAGCGGGCGCCCCCCGCATCGCCCCGCCCGGCCCGCCCACGCCCGGCCCGGCGCCGTACATCGCGCCCGGCGGCGGCCCCGCGCCGTAGCCGTCAGGCGGGCCGCCCAGCATCATCTCGCGCTCGAAGCCGCCCAGGCGGCCGCCGCGGCCGCCGCGCGGGCCGCGCGGGCCGCGCCCGGCGCCGTTGAGGCCGCCGTACGGGCCGTACGCGGCGCCCGCGGGGCCCGGGCCGCCGTAGCCGCCCATGGGCCCGGCGGCGGGGCCCGGGCCGAAGCCGCCGGCGCCGCGCGGGCCGCGCGCGGGGCCGAAGCCGCCGCGGCCACCGGGGCCCATCATCTGGGGGTACATGCCGCCCATGGGCCCGGCGCCGGGGCCCGCGCGCGCGGCGCCCATGCCCGGCCCGCCGGGGCCGGGGTAGAAGCCGGGGCCGGCCGCGTAGGGCGCAGGGCCGGGCGGAAACATGCCAGGCATGGGCCCCGGCGCACCGCGCGGGCCGCCTGCCAGCGCCGGCAGGCGCGTGGTGTACTGCTGCTCCAGCTGTGCGCGGCGCACCTCGCGCCGCTGCGCGAGCGCTACGTACCTGCGCGGCCACGCGGCGCCGTCAGCCGCGTCGCTCGCCCGACGAGCACTTCGTGCATCGTAAGCCAATGGTGTCAGCCGTACAGTACTCATTTGTGACAACGGCGCCCAGCAACGCCAGCAGGCCCTTGCAGCACCGCTGGCCGCCAGACCGACAGCAGGACACAGGGGACACGTGCAGGCATGGTGCATGGCGGGACGACAGCACGAGCACGCTGCCGGCACGCCAGCGCAGCCGGGGCGCGCACATGGGCTTGCCCATGAGCATGCGGCCGTTCATCTCGGTCACCGCGCGCGTGGCCTCCTCGGGGCTGGTGTAGCACACGAAGCCGAAGCCCTTGGACTTGCCGGCGCCGTCGCGCATGACCTTGGCGCTGGTGATCGTGCCGTGCGGCGCAAACTCGGCGCGCAGCTGCTCGTCGCCCACCTCGTCCACCAGGTTCTTGATGTATAGGTTCATGCCCTGGTACTTGGCGATGCGCTCCGAGCGCACCTCGTCAAACCTGGCCCCCCGCGCGGCCCGCTGTTACGCCCCCGCGCCCTCCGCCTGCTTCCCGACCGATACTTTCGGCAGCACAGTATCTGCACGGCGCCCCATGGCACAAATACGTCCTGTGCGCGCCCGCTGATGGGGTGGACGTGCAAAGCGGAAAAGTGTAGAAATGTGCTGGATGCTGAGTAAACGACCCGGCTGTCTCTGCAATCAGGTCATCGCTGGTGTGCCAGCCTTGCTTATACCATACAAGTGTAAGCCGGCAGCCTCGCACTCGGGCGCGGCGTTGAAGTGTCGCTGGAGTATTCCGCTGGGCCGGCATACGACCAGTGACGCCTAACAGACGGGCCAGCGGGGGCCGCGGCCGCGCACTTGGCCTTGAGCTCGGCCTCGCGCTCGCCCTTCTTCTGCGCGCGCCCGGCATACAGCTCCTTGCCCTCCACGTCGGTGCCGTTGAGCGCCTCCACCGCCTTGTGCGCGCCCTCCGCGTCGTCAAAGTTGACGAAGCCAAAGCCCTTGGAGGTGCCCTCCTCGTCGCGCATCACCACCACGCTCGTCACCTGCGCGCCGGGCGCCGTGTCAGGCCGGCTGCGCAGCGCGCCCACGCCCAGGCACCTGCGCAGACACAGCGTTTGACGCACGCACGCGGACGCACAATGGAGCTGGTGCCGAGCCCACTGAGGCCCTTTGGCAAAGAGTCTACTGTGCGGCGTAGACTCCGCTAAGCACAGCGTGCTCCCCACCAGGCAAGCAACCGCCTGGAGGTACTCCCTGCGCGCACACATGTGCCGCGTGCCGCCAACCACGCTGGCTCACGACTCAGTGCATCTTCCCCAAATAGTGAATCCCTACTGGGGGTAAGAGTGGGCGCGCGCCGTGCCATGCTCGCCGAACAGCTTCTCCAGCTGCTCCTCGGTCACCGCTTCGGCCAGGTTCTTCACAAAGATGTTGGTGAAGTGCAGGTCCTTGTCCGCGGGCCGCTCAGCGCGCTTCTGGAAGGGGCCCACAAACACCTTCTTGCCCTCCAGCAGCATGCCGTTGACCTGCGCGCGCGCGCGCGCCGCCGCGTCGGGCTCTGCTGCGGGGGCGGGGCGGCGCGCGCTGCCGCGGGGGAGCTCCACAGCCGGGGCACTTTCCTCGCGCGCCACCGGCCGATGCAGTATGACATCACTAGCACCATGGGTGAAAGCTGACAGGCAGTGTGCACAGCGGCATTGTCAGAATGGGCAGTGCAGCCGGCCGGCCCGAGCGCAGGCGGTGACGCGCTGGAGGGCGCTCGGCCGCCGCGCGCGGCCGGCGGGGCAGCGCGCCTTGTCGATGGCGAGCTGCGCGGCCTCGGCGGTCTCGTAGTGCACGAAGCCGTAGCCCTTGGACTCGCCCTTGACGTCGGCGGCCACCTTGCACGACAGAATGTTGCCGAACGCGGAGAACGTGTCGTGCAGCGCCTTGTTGTCGATCGTGCGGTCCAGGTTCTTGATGAAGATGTTGCCCACGCCCGACTTGCGGAACGCCGGGTCGCGGTGGCTCCACATGATGCGCATCGGCTTGCCGCCGAGCGGCTGGAAGTTGAGGCCCTCAATCGCGCGCTCCGCTGCGCGCGCGCCCGCGCGCGCCCGCGTCAGCCCCGGGCCTGCAGCTCCTCGCGCACCGCCGCGCTGCGCCGCTCGGCGCCTGGGCGAGCGCCGGGAGGAGGGCTCCACAGCGCGCGGGAGGTGGCCCGCGGCGCGCTTCTGCTCTCTGTTCAGCTCCATTCCAGGCGCAAGCTGCGGCCTGAGTGGTGCTGAGCCCTCCGCCCGTGCGCGGTGCTGCGCAGTCCCCTAGCGCCAGCGGCCACGTCCCTGGGGCAGCCTGGCAAAGAACTCCACCCATACTTGCGCGGCGACCGCTGCGAGGCCCGGTTGCAGCACCCCTGCACTCTGGCCACTCTGGCCGACGCTCTCAACTGCAAAGAACCGCCACAAGCCACGCCCATGTATCCAACTGCACTGACGCCTTACGGTGAGGGCCGGTCCATCTGCGTCACAAGCGCCGTGCGCAGCAGTGCACCGATAGGCAAGTGCTATACATTGGCCGCCAGCTGCAGTCAGCCTCGGCCATACGTGTACCTCCCGTGCCCGTGCAAGCGCAAAGTGCCACGCTGTGTACCAACGCTGCGCAGACCAGCGGTGACGCTGCAAAATCAAAGCGAGGGGCGCTGACGCCGTCGCCGCCAGCACGACGCACTTGGCGCTCTGTGCAGCTGCCGGCTGTTGCTACCCCAACACGCTGGCTAATCTGTTGCCAAGGTGGAGCCGGGTGGCAGCCGCCAAGCAGCAGGCTGGCCCCCGCCGCCAGTGCTGGCTGCCTTTACGCGCCGCGTCCGGCACGCGCTGGCACTCAGCCTCAACGGCTGCGCCTGCTCCCAGCCGGCGGTGGCCGCCACCACAGCACCGCGACCAGACACGCACTCACAGACGCCGGCTGCCACGCGCGCCGCCGCCACCGCACGAGCAGCAAGCGCTGCCGCAGGCGCGGCAGCACACTGGGCTGCTCGGGGACAGCGCGCACCTGCCAGGGGGTCCAGGACGCTATTGTAGTTGACGTATGCATAGCCCAGCGAGCGCCGCGTCACGGCGTCGCGGCACACGCGGATGGAGGCCACGGGGCCAATCTGCGCGCGCGCCGCGCCGCATCAGGCGCAATCCACATCTGGCAAGGGCAACGGCTGCCCTGGGACAGGCCCGCACCTGCGAGAAGATCTCGAACAGCTGCGCCTCCGTGACCTCGCGGTCCAGGTCACCCACGTACAGCGAGCTGTTGTGCGTCGGAGCGGGCTGACCGGCGGAGCCGTCCAGGCTCGGTGCGGTGGGCGGCGTAGCGACTGCGGCGGCCATCGGAGGTGCTCGTGGGGCAGTCAGACGTGCGTCTGCAACGGTTTTTTTGGTGCCCGGAGGCTTTTGTTGCGTGAGATGCTGCCCTTTTTTTGGTGGTATCCCTCAAAGAGGGAGTCCCTTTTCTGGTATAAAGGGGTGAAGCTGACGCTTCCCCGTGTGCTGCTCACTCAGCCCTGTGCTGTGGTGCTGGTGTTAAAAAGAGGCAGACTGCTAGGCGAGGCCGCCTGTGACTGCGGCCCTGCAGGGTTTGCAGAGCAAGTGCAGAGCTCCCAAGCTTGGAGGAGGATGAAACTCCGCACCTGGACACGCTAGCGGCGTCCTTACTTGCGTTGCATTTGCAGCCGATTGCCGCTGTCGTGCTGGCGCTTGCACAGTGCCGGTCCCCATGTTGACTGTGGAAGCCTGAGCAGCTTCATGGGCTTGTGTGGGCTGCAACGTAACGCAGCTACCTCGTATAAACACAGGGCGAGCTTTGACAACTTGCAACTCCTGCCGCTTGCCCTCATGGTGGTGCCCGCTACGGCGCTGCCGGCCGCATGGCGCCGCTAGTCCGCCTGCTGCGGCTGCGGGGCCTGCCAATCCTGCAGCAGCTGCGCCTGGAGGAGGCGCTGCTGCGGGCAGATGCCGGCAACTGGTGCATTCTGAACGATGGCAGCGCCACGCCAGCCGTGGTGCTGGGCATCTCCGGGTGTGCGCGGGGCCCAGGCGGCTACCGTACCCTCCGAACACTGCTGCCGCTGTACACCCGAGTCACGCGAGCGTTGCCGTGCAGGAAGCCCGGCGAGCTGGTGCACGAGGCCGCGGCGGCGGCGGCGGGCGTCCCGCTCATCAAGCGCTTCAGCGGCGGCGGCACCGTCGTGGTGGACGCCGACACGCTGTTCGCGACCCTCATACTGAACGCCTCAGCGCTGCCTGACGTGGAATGCTACCCGCGGCCGATTATGCGATGGAGCGAGCGCTTTTACCAGCCGGTATTTGCGCCATACGGAGACTTCAGCCTGCGGGAGCACGGTCTGCCGCTCTGCTGCATGTCTCCGCAATGTGCTGGGCCGGGCGGAGCGCGGACACTGAACGGTAGCCTCGCTGGGGTGCAGACTATGCCTTCGGAGAGCGCAAGTTTGGCGGCAACGCACAGGCGATCACCAAGGCGCGCTGGCTGCACCACACCTCGCTGCTATGGGACTTTAGCGACGTGCGCATGCGCCTGCTGAAGCACCCCTCCAAGGCGCCAGAGTACCGCGCGGTGCGCCGCCCGCCCAGCAGGCGCCTCCAGCTACCGCTCTTGCACCGACCCTGCACGCGCGCATCCAGTGCACTGCAAGCCCGAGCTGCGCCAGGCTGGTGACTGGAGGCTGTATGCTAGACGCAGTAGCTGCTGCCCTGGTCCAGAGGCCACTCAAGACTCACCCACACCCCGCATCTATAAGCTGTCGGTGCCGTGCTTATGCATGCACACGTCTGCGTGCGCGCACCTGCGCTCGTTGCAATCGCAGGCTGACGCGGCGCTGCTCGTGTCGCAGGGCCGCGACCACCTGGAGTTTGTGTGCCGCTTGTGCGACTATGTGCCCGCTCGGGAGCACGTGCTCGAGCGCACGGCGGATGCGCTGCGCGCCGCCGGGTTTGCCGTGCGAGAGGCGTCTCTGGAGCAGGCCAGCGTGGCGCTTGAGAAAGACTACCTACGCTCGACGCGCATCTTGCCGCCCAGCTGATTGCGGGTTGACCTGTGCTGCGTGTCGCATGCACCAGGGTGAAACATATGGTCTGAACTGCACCTTTGAAGTTGTGACACTTTACTACAAGGTTTGTGGCATAGAGCCTTCTAATCTTGTCGCGGTGAGCATGCAAACAATTCAGCCATAGGGCAGCTGATGTTAATGCTCCAGCATGCTAATGCTCATCTGCTCAGGCCCTTTGCAAAATGTTTTACAAACATGGTAATCGCTCGAGCTTTCATACTAATTTGCTTGCGGATGAGCCAGTTGCTCCGTTGCAGCGCCTCTTCGCTGCTCCCGCCTCCTGTGCAAAGCCACTGGCGCTGTAAGTGCACCCCACAGCGTGCCCGTGCTGAGGCACTGCACTGCTTGCAGCCAAGCCGTCTGGCAGGGCGGCGGGCGACGCGCCTGCAGCGCGCCGGGAGCGGCGCCAGCCACCGTCGCAGCGCCGCCACCTTGTCGGCGTGCGTCAGCGCCGCGGTGGCGGGCCCGGCCGGCACCCAGCGCCGCGCCAGGGCGTCCAGGCGGCCCAGGAAGCAGGCGACGCCCACATCGAACACGCCGATGCCATCGAAAATGAGCGCTGCGCGGGCGGGGCGCGCGGCTTGGCGCGCCCAGCGGCGGCGGCAGGGGACGCCGCAGCAGAGCGCGTGCGCATGTGAGCGCCGGAGAAATGGCGCTGCGCTGCAGCTCAGCTGTATGCCACAGGCAGTGCAGGCGGCATGGGAGCAGGCGGGTGCGTACCATGCGCTCGGTCATGCGCCGGCAGCGCCTCCAGGAAGCGCGCCGGCAGCTCGCTCCAGTGCGTGCGGGAGTTCTCGTGGTGGGTCACCTGCATGACGCCCCATGCTCTTATATATCTGGTATATGGTCTTTTCCAATGCTAAATGGAGTATTTGCCGGGCGGCACTGACCATGCGGCAGCTTGTGCGACTCAGGGGCACAGCCCCCAGGAGGCGCACAGCTGGTGTGCGATCGGCGTCAAGAGCCTCTGTCGGGCCGTGCAAGTCTGACTGCGCTGCAAGCGCATCCCTGCTTTCCAGGGGACCAGCCTGCATGCACCCAGCGCTGCAACGGGCGCAACAATGAGCTGGGCAAGACGCTGCTGCTGCGCACGTGGTAGCCATCGTTGCATGTGAGCGCATTCCCGGCGTCGCCAACGCACGTGTACGCCAGGCTGGTGCCCCCGCGGCAGCCAGCGCGGACGAAGATATGCTGGCACCTGCGTCACAAGCAGCTGCACCGCTGTAAGAGCTCTTGCATGATGGCAGGATGCAGGCGACAGGCCGAATTCGAACACTGCTCAGTTCGCGAATTCCTTCATACAGCCGTAACGGTTTGATGCGCAGGTGCCCAGCATGCAAAGGCGCACCAGTTGCCAAACATGAGCGCCAACGACGTAGCTATGTAGGGCACCAGGAGCGCCCACAGTGTGGCCGTGGGGCGCGCGCGCCAGAGCGCAAGCGCGGTCCCCAGGTACGCACACTCTGATGCCACACACCGCGCTGCCAGGGCCCACCGGCGCTTGCGCAGTGCATAGAGCGGCACCTCCAGCAGGCCGCCCGCCGCGTGCCGCAGCCAGTACCTGCGCGCTCGCGTTGCTGCCATGTGTTTCCCCAACCTGCAGGGGCCTTGGCACTGGAGTACCGATACTCTGGTTGCAAGCGGAGCGAGCAGGTGGAACGCGAGAAAAGCAAAAGCAGAAAAGGAGGAAGCATGTGTAAGCAGGGGCAACAACGGCGCGTGCTGAACATATCAAGATGCTGCTGACAAGCAGTCAGGGCGCACAGCAAAAAGTGCGGCGGGCTGTCGCGCTGGTAGCGCTCTGTCGAGGACAGGTCACCCGGCGCGTGGTTGTCCTCCTGGAGCGCTCAGCACACCAGTTTCGCGCATTCACTGAGCACCGCAACAGTAATGCCGGAAAGGAAGCACAGGCTCGCCGCAGGATGCTTGCCGCGTGGTGCATGACGACGTGGTGCAAGCCGTACAGGCCGCTCGGTACGCCAAACAGCGGGGCGATCAGGTAGGGCGCGATGCAGTCCAGCAGCTCATAGCCTGCACGCAGCTGGGGCCTCGTTCATACAAAGACACGCTAAAACAAAAGACAGAGACCTTCACTTGCACGAGTTAGGCGCACCAGGCTTGAAGAGGCGCCGGTGCTGCGTGACATGCAGAAGCGCAACCAGGAAGCGCGGCAGGAAGAGCGCGTACAGCGCAAGAAAGTAGGCTGCGCCGAGCCAGTGCGAGGGCGGCAGCAGGAACAGTGCCACAGCAGCAGGCGTGGCGGTGGCAATCAGATTGAAAAGCAAGTATGCAATGGGTGCATCCCGCGAGTCGTTGAGAAGGCTGGAGAGTTGGTGTTGGAAGACCAGGGGAGGCAGAAACAGGTACTCGCCGCGCGGGGCGCCCTGGTCACGTGCCACCGCTGCGCGCACCCGCACAGACGGGTCTGGGGCTGCACACATGGTGTGGTCTGCGTGTGTTCTGCACATTGCGAATGATGCATTGCTTCATTACATGCCTCCCCTTCTGCAGAAGTTCTGCTATGTGGAGGGTGGAGGCTTGGGTGCCTTCGAAGGCATTCCCCTGCACAGCACTTGGTACTGCCAGAAGTCTGGCAGCCAGACACCAGTAGTGCTCTGTGAATAACACCCCATTCGTGTAGCCAAGCAGCCACTGCTATGTATAAGCGCCAGAGCGCTGAGTTGCGCAGCAGTGCGTGCGCCATGCGCCGCATCCACAAGCAACACTAACAAGTCCTGCCCAGCAGGTTCGTCCTGCAAATGCAGAACCGGTTACAAACATTTGCAAGCTTAGTGGGGCCTTGTGCCTCCGCAAGCCAAGCCCCAAAGGCACCACGGATCGCGGCGGTTGGACGCTCGATTTGAATGGCACAGATAGAGGGTCATGTGCAGGTGTTGGGTGCATCCCTACTCCCCTGCTCCCTCCGCTCCCTCGTCTGACCATGTGACATACCATGCAGGCCTTAACCTTCCGCGGCGAGAGCGCGCCACATGGCGGACGGTGCGGCCGAGCCGCGGCAGGCGCAAGCGGCGCGCGCCTTCTTCCGGCAACTGGACAGCAGCGCTGACCAGCCGCGGGGCTTCCGGCGGCCGTCTGTCGCGGCAGCGACCCTCGACAGCCCCGGACATCACGCAAAGCCGCCCCAGAGCGCGCCCGCGCCTGCAGCAGGGCATGCCGTCGGCGCGAGGCCGCCGAGGGTGAGCCCGCGGGTCTCCCAGGACAGCCAGGAGGATGCCCGCCCGGAGTGGATGCGCGTCCGGCTGCGCTCAGCCAGCGCCGAGCCTGCATACCAGCCTGGCGCCGCAGCCGCCGCGGCCTCTGGGGCGCCCGTCGCCGCTGCACCGCTGGCTGAGCCCCGCGGCAAGGAGGCCTCAGACAGCGCCGGGGCTGAAGCAGCGCCCCGCTCGCCCGAGAGCGTGCACGCAGCTGGCCCCGGGCGTGCGCCCGGGTCGGGGGACAGCGCGGCGGCTGCGCCTCCTGCGGCGCCTGCCGCCGCCGCGCCGCCGGCCAGCGCAGCGCTGTGGGAGGAGCCGGGAGGCGAAGCGGGCGCTAAGCGCTCGGTCCTGCCGCGTGACCCTGGCGCAGACGGTCCTGGCGCGCACGCGTGCGCGGCGGCTGCTCCCGTGCAGGCGCCTGTGCCTGGGCCGGCGCCGGCTGCCGGCAACAGCGCGGCCGCGGGCGGGGGGCAGTCCCCCGACGGGCCGGAGCTGTCTGGGCGCGCGCGCGAGCCTGTCACCGCAGCGGCGGCGAGCGACGTGGCAGGCCAGCCCGAGGCCGCGCGTGCCGCGCCTGTTCCCAGCTTAAACGGGGGCGGCATGGAAGCAGCTGCGGGCGAGCGCGCGGCGGCTGGGGCGGCTGTGGGCCCGGCGGAGCCGCGCGAGCCTGACAGCGGCGGGCATGCAGAGCACCTGCGCGCGGCGAGCAGCTCTGCGGCGGCGGGAAGTTTCGCGGGACCGTGCGGCGCCGTCCCCGGCTCCAGCGCCAGCGCAGGCGCAGGCGCGGAGCAACCTGATGCAGGCCCCGGCCGCGCCGCAGGGTGCATCCACGGGCAGCCTGCGGAGGAGGCCACGGGCCCCGGCGCGGAGCGGCTTGCAGGGGAGGAGGCGGCCGCGCCGGCCGCTGCGCAGGAGCGAGGGCGGGCGACCGCGGAGGCCAGCGCCCAGCAGCCGGGACAGGCCGTCCGGGGCGCCCAGTCCGCTGAGCTGGACGAAGACGCTGGCGCGGCTGAGGGCGCGAGCGCGGGGCAGCCTGAGCAGGCGCAGCCGCCCGCTGCCGCCGAACAGGAGGGGCCCAAGGAGGCCGCGCTGGCTCCTGCCCGCACGGTCGAGCATGAGGCTGCGCCCGCTTGTCCTGCGCCGCCGATGCAGAATAGCCTGGGCAGCGCCAGCGTCGCCGCGCCACCCGGGTCCAAGGCCAGCCCAGCGGCGGGCCTGTCTGGCAGCGAGGTTGATCCAGTGGCGGGTGAGGGCATGGCGAGCGGAATCGGCGCCTGTGGCAACCCCGGAGGCAGCGAGCTGGCTGCGCCGCCCGAGCGGGCTGGCGCAGGCGCGGCGCCGCACGAAGCGCCCGCAGAGTCCCAGCCCGGCGCGGCGGCGAGGCCGGATGGAGATGTGGCCGCTGCAGCAGAGCGCGGCAGCGCCGCGCACGGCTCCGACGCCTCTGGCGGCGGCGGCGGCGGCGCCGGCAGCGGCAGCGGCGGCGGCGTGCTGGCCGCTGCCGCGCCGCCTGAGGAGGCGGGCGCGGGAGACGAGTGGCCCGGTGACGCAGACGGTGACGACGACGGCTTCGCAGACTTCGAGGATGCTGAGGACGCGCCAGCGGCCGCCGGCGGCGAACAGAGCCCTCAGCACCCCGCTGCTGCTCCCGCGGCCGGGCGCACGGACGCCGACCCTGGCGCGGACCCCAGCCCGGCGACGGACGCCGGCCTGCCCGACGCCCGCGCCGCGCCCGGCGGCGCCGGCGGCGGCGCGGCAGCGGCGGCGGCGCCTGCGAGCGCCGACCTGATGGCGCTGGACGAAGCGGGCTTCCTCGCCGCGGTGCGGCGCTGCCCCAGCCCCTCTCACGGGCCCGCACGCCTGCCACGCCCAGGCGCCGCGTGTCCAGCCAACCTGGGAACAGGCTTCAAGCCACCGCGTCAGCAGCGCTGGGCTGTCAGCTGTCATGAGGCGCGCCGCCAGTTCTGCAGCGCAGCGAGCAGGGTACTGCCGACATGCAGGCCTGCAGCCTCGCAGGCCTGCCTGCGCTGGAGCGGTGCGCCGCTCTGATATACCAGCAGACGTGGCGCGCCCCTCGCGAACAGGTGACTGAGCTCATGCGGCCGCTGGGTGGTGGCGTGCGCGCGAGGCCGCGCGCCGTTGCTGAGGCGCCTCCTGCCACGCTCGAGGAGCGCTGGGCGGCCGACGCGCGCGCGCGGCCGGCCGCCGACGCCAGCGGCAGCCCGGTGAGGGGCGCGCTGTCCTAGGTGTGGCTCTGGTTCTGGCGGCAGTGCCCCGCCCCCCTTTTGCCTGGCGCGGCGCTGCACATGAGCACACCGGCGATCACTGCATTGTTTTGCTGCGCCGGCTTCCTAGCGTGAGCGCTTCGGGTGGCGTTCGGGCAGCAGCGGGCGCTGCCGCCCCCCGTGCTTCCCATCCTGGCCTGGGTACGTGAACATGCAGAGTCGCAGCTGCCAGTCAGGGCTCCCGGATCTGCTCAGTGCAGGGGATCAGCGTCTGGCTGGCTACCAAGCGTTGCTCACCTTCAAGGTTAGTATGCTTCCAGACTGGTTGGAAACCGCCGCCCCCGTGGCTGTCCGGCGCCGCAGGCAGGCGCAGAGCGGCGCTTGGCTGCAGCCGTGCGCGGCGCCTGCGGAGTCACCTGCGGCAGCCAGCTCCGTAGGGCAGGCGCGCCGCGCCCCCCCCCACCCCGCGCACGCGCGCGTCCCGTCTCTGCATGCGGGCCTGGCCGCAGCACGCCCCACCCGCAGGTGCCCTGCTCTGGATGCGCCGGCCGTGATGTCCCACGCGCGGGGCCAGGCTCGTTGCAGAATCAGGCTGCAGGATGTGCGCTGTGCATGGCGGCAGGCGTGCGCGGGTGCGGACATGTGCTGCTGCCGGGCGTCGCTGCGGCTGAGCAGACCTGAGTCGGGAACCACTGCGAGATGACCTGCAATTGCACAGCTTACTGGCCAGCAACATGGAGTTTCTGCTGAGGGCTGCGCTCGATGCGCCCCTGAGCGGGCATGCATGCGGCGCAGGCCGTAGCCGCGCGGCCGCCGCTTCAAACACGCTCCAGCCGCTGCGCGCGCCAACGCTTGCGGCGCCCCTGCCGCCCGCCGCCCCGCCAACGCCTGGCCCGGGCGGCAAGTCCGGCCGGGCAGAGCCGACAGGGCTGCAGCCGGCCCGCCCCGCCGACCCCAGCGAGCGGGGTGGGACAGCGGGCGGCGCTCGGGCGGGCGCTCGCGCTGAGGGCGCCGAGGCTGTGAGGCAGCATGAGCAGGCCAGGGGTGCAGCGCCCGCGAGCCAGGAAGCGGCCTGGGCGGCGCCGCCGCCCGTCGCCGCCGCCGCAAGTGCTGGGGCGGCTGCGGAGCGGCAGCTCGGGGGCGCGGCCCCGGCCGGCGCGCCAGCGTGCGCCGCGGCGGAGGTGCCGGCCTCCGGCGCCGGCACCGACAATGCCGGTGAGCGGCGGCCGGAGCGCGGCGCTGCGGCGGTCGGCGCGGCTGCCGCGCGGCCTGCGCTGGCGGGCGCTGGCCTGGCGGCTGAGCAGGGGGGTGCGGCGACGGCGCCAGCGGCGGAGGGCGCTGCGGCTGCATGGCCCGCCCCCGGCGCGCTCGCGGCGGCTGAGTCGGGCGCCAGCCCCCGCCCTGAGGGCGCCGCAACAGCGGCCGCGCCGGAGGACGCACCGACGGACGCTGTTGCGGCGTTGCCGGCAGGTGACCCAGGCGCCGGGGCAAGCATGGAGCGGGAAGGTGGGTGCGCAGCAGCTGAGGCGGCGTGGCCTGCGTTTGAGGCAGGCGCTGGGGCGAGTGCGGAGCGGGCGGATGGGGACGCAGCGAGTGCAGCTGCATGGCCTGCGTTTGAGCCAGGCGCTGGGGCTGCTGCGGAGCGGCCGCCCGGGGATGCAACGGCTGCGGCGGCGTGGCGTGCGCTTGAGCCAGGCGCTGGGGCGAGTGCGGAGCGGGCGGATGGGAACTCTGCGACTGCAGCGGCATGGCCCGCATGTGAGCCAGGCGCTGAGGCGAGTGCGGAGCGAGAGGATGGGGACGCAGCGAGTGCAACGGCATGGCCTGTGTTTGAGCCAGGCGCTGGGGCTGCTACGGAGCGGCTCCCCGGGGGTGCAACAGCTGCGGCCACGTGGCCGGCATTCGATGGAGGCGCTGGGGCAAGTGCGGAGCTGCCTGGGGACGCGACAGCTGCGCCGGCGTGGCCGGCGTTTGAGCCAGGCGCTGGGGTGGCTGTGGAGCAGCTGCATGAGGATGCGACCGCTGCTGCGCTGTGGCCTGGGTTTGAGGCAGACGCTGGGGTTGTCACTGAGCGGCCGCCCGCGGATGCAACGGCGGCCGTTGCGTGTGCACCCGCACCTGCAGGGGCCGCTTTGGCGGCGTGGCCTGCCATGGAAGCGGGCGAAGGCGCCTCTGGTGAGGCGCGGCCGGGGCAGGCAGCAGCGGCTGCGCGTATGCCGGCCGCGCCGCCTGCCAATCATGCCGGCACGGATCTTGCTCTCGGCGCCGACCCATTGGCAGCCCTCTTCCCAACCTCTGGGCTGCTGCTGAACGTGGAGGGCGTGGCAACGGAGCCAGCCGCCGCAGGCAACCCAGGCGCCCTGCCAGCGGAGGCTGCCGGCGTCGGGCCCGCCCTGGGGCAGCCGGCCGAGAGCAGCACGGCCGTGGAGCTGGCTGGCCAGGCTGACCGCGGCAGCGGGCAAGCTGCGGCTGCTGGTGGCGGCACCTCAGGCCTGGCGCGGCCGGCCGAGGGCAGCAGTGTGGGCGCTGGGCCACCTGGGCTGCCAGCGGACCATGCAGGGGCGGCAGCGCTTGCCACAGCGGCCGCTGACGAGCCGCTGGGCCTGCCGCGGGAGGGCGACCCGGACCCTGCTCGCGACCCCGCGGCCCCCGGCGGTGCTCGTGCCCTCGCGGCCCCCGGCGAGCTGCCCCCGCTGCTGCCTGCCCCGGGCGGCGGCTTGGGCGCGGCGGGGCCGCTGGCCGCGAGCGACCGGGCGTCCAGCTGGGGCAGCTTTGGCGGCGCAGTCTCCCCCGCCTTCAGCGGCGCTGGGTCGGCCGCGGGCGCCTGGCAGGCTGCAGACTGCCACGCCCTAGCGGACGTGCCGTCCACTCCTAGGCATGAAGGCAGTGGGTCTGAGGATTACGATGCCTGGCTGCATACCAATGGGGTGCCGTCTGGCCTCGCCAACGGCCATGCGCCTTTGCAGCCTGTGGCAATGTATGCAGGCCCGCCCGCGCAGGTCGCGGCTGCGCCAGCCAGCAGCGTGGCCATGGTTGAGGCGGGCAGCATTTGCATACCAGACCTGACGTTTATGCTCTCGGACACACTGTAGCAGACATTTTGTAGCAGGGCCACATGCCACGTGACATGCTGGCTACACGTCGTGCTAGTGCGCAGCGCGGCGTCCTGCCTGTGAAAGCCACTCGATAACATAAGTAACGCTTGCAGGCACACTGGATTCAACACGCACAGCAGAGGCATGCACATACGCGGCGAGTTCGTGGCGCCCCGGGGCATCCACAAGGGCCGACAAGCCCCTGACATTGACCCAAAATTGGCGGCGCGGCTTTGCAGCCGACGCTGGCGCTCGCCACAGCGTCGCGGCTGGCACGCGGCTGCAGACCTGACGCTCACAGCTTGCTGTGTGCTCCGCAGAGCACAGACGCAGCACAATGAGGCACGGTCTGCTGCATGCGCGCCCGGCCAAATTAAGAGGCCAACCCCGCCCAACCTACAGTGTTCCAAGAGAGAACAGCATGGTTCTATGATAGGCGCAGCAGGGGGCGCCCAAGCTTCAAACGCACTGCCTCCACGTGGCTTCCAGAGCCCTTATTCAGCACCAGGCGGCAGAGCCCGGCTCACCAAAATCCTTCAACGCCTGCATCGTTGTCTCAGCCTCAGCCTGCTTGCCTCCGCTCCCCTCTCGACCTCACTCATCACGCCTCGCTCAGCTCCCCACAAAACACGCGGACACCTTTGGCCTGCTCCAAACCCCGCTCGCTCACACTCACAATCTGCCGCCGCGGCGGAGCGCGCAGCCACGACATAGCATCGCCGGACGCCCGGCGTCGCACGCGCGCGAGCGCTCGCAGTCGCCAGTGTCCCGCGGACTGGCTCCACGCGCTGCGCACGCCCGGGCGCCGCGGGGCGGCGCCTGGGCGGGATGCGCGACGGCAGCTGCGCGCAGGCATGGCTGCGGCTGGAGGCGCGCGTCCAACAGCAGGCGCGGCAGCTGGGGCGCAGCCGCCCTGCGGAAAGCATCAGGGCTGCCCCCGCCGCCGTGCCGCCGCGCGCACGCCGCAAGCCCCGCGCGGCGGCCGCCGCCCCGCCGCCGCGCCGCGTCACGACGCCTCCACGACCAGCTTGCGCTTGCCGTGCGAGGCGGCGAAGCTGCCGGCGTCCGGCTTGTCCTGCCACTCGCTGTTGCGGCCGGCGCATGCCTTTTTCGCGATGTGCTCCGTGGAGGCCACGCGCGGCACGCCGCCGCCGCCGCCACGGTGGCCCGCCCGGCCCCGCTCCGCCTTTGCCTGCGCCCAGACCGGCGCACATTGAGCCAACGCGGCTGGCTGCAGCACTGGTGACGGGCTGTGCTTTTGGCAGGGCAAGCTGTTGCAGCCAGTGCGGAGCACTGCATTTGCCAAGCGGCTCCAGGGCAGCTTTTGCTGCGCCTCGCTGCGGCAGGCCTTCTGTCAGGGCCCTGCCGACGCCGTCCACACAGGCTCGCCGGGCGCAGGCAAGTGCACGCTGCACGCGCGTCTGGCCGCACGCCACGGCGGCCCTCGCCCGACCAGCGCCCGGAGCCCCTCACAGGCCGGCCGCGGCGGAAGCAGTGTCCGCCTCCGGAGAACACAAGCCGGGCGGGCCGGCGCAGAGAGCACAAGGCGCAGAGAGCACAAGGGCAGAGAGCACAAGGCGCAGAGAGCACAAAGCGCAGAGCACAAGGCGCAGAGAGCACAAGGCGCAGAGAGCACAAGGCGCATTGAGCACAAGGCGCAGATAGCACAAGGCGCGTTGAGCACAAGGCGCAGAGAGCAACAGACGGGCGCGCACCGCGGTGGGCGACTCCACGGGCTCGCCGCGGCGCAGCGCGTCCGCCTCGCGGCGCAGCGCACGGACGTCCTCGTCGCGCTTCCGCAGCGCCGCCTCCAGCTCCTCGCACCGCTCCTCCAGCGCCGCCTTCTCGTCCGCGAGCTTGGCTATCTGCGCGCGGTGTCAGCAGGGTGACGTTTCCACCCGGAGTGGTGGCCGGCGAGGCGATCGTGGTGGCCCGCGGCGTTATGGTCGCGGCGCCGCGGCAGGCTCGTCGCGACGTTCATGCATCGCGTGCGGGAGCCGGGGAAGTCACTGGGCTAGCGCACTTGCTAGCGGTGCAGCGCTTCCCCAGCAGGTGCGCAAGCGCATTGCAATCGAGCACGTTGCACCAGAGCGCAGCTGCTCAGCGACAGAGAGCTGCTGTGGCGGCCTGCGAGCAGGGCGCGGCTGCGAGCAGGGCGCGGCCATGCCTGTTCCTCCAGCGTGCTGAGGTGCTCCTGCTTCCGCCGCCGCGAGCGTCGCGCAGACTCGCGGTTGGACAGCATCCTGCGCCACCGTGCTCGCTGGTAAGAAACGCGCCGACACCAGGCGTGTCAGCCTGCTTCCGAGCCGGGCAGCACGGACCTGCGAGCGCGGCGTATCTCCGCCTTGGTCGAGCCCTCCTTGGTGGTGCCACCTCCCCCCGACTCCGAGTCCGTGCACGGCGCGCTCTGCCCGCTGTGCCCCTTGCTGCTATGCCGCAGGCTGACCGGCGCTGCGGCTGGCGGCACCGGCAGCAGCGTCGTCGCAACCATCGGCACGGTTGCCGGCATCGGCAGGACAGCACTCGCCGGCGGGGTCAGGCCCCGAGACGACGGTGCACCCTCCAGGGCCGCGCTCTCTGCGCCGCGCGCCCCCCGGCACTCAGCGGGACGCGCAACGGGACGCACGCGCAGCGCAGACACGCATGGGTACAGGTGCGCGCCTGGCGCGGATGTCATCGCCTTGGCGCCGCCGCCCGGGCTCATAGACTGGTTCACCTGCACCAGCTGCCGCAGCAGGTCCAACGAGGGCACGCGCGGGATGCCGCCGACGTTCAGCCGGCCCACTTCCTGCAGCGTGCCGGGCAGCGGCGCAGCCAGCGAGCTGCTGCTGGCCAGGCCGGACTGCGCCTGCGCTGCCTGCATCTGCTGCGCCGTCTGCATCAGCTGCTGCTGCTGCGCCGCATCCAGGCCCTGCGCGGACGCCTGCGCGGCCAGGTTGCTGGTGGACGGGATGCGCTTCAGGAAGTCCATGAACGCTGCCTCAGAGTCCGTGCGCGGGAAGCCCGGCCCGCCCTGCAGCTTCAGCATCAGGGAGAGGTCATCCGCGCTGAAGCCGCGCTCCATGCCGGCACCCGACAACGCAGGCAGCTTCCAAGGGTTTGCTGTGCGCCTGGGCGCCGGCGCCTGCCTGCTCACGGAGCTCACCCAGCACCGTGTACTACACTTCCAGACAGGAGCCCACCGATGCTGACTCAGGCAGGCCTGCACACACACTGGTGTATGATCCAGGGCCTGGCTTAGGGCAGGCGCGAAACTTGTTCCGAGCCGCTCGAGCACCTCCCGCCTTCCTTGAGTCCGCGGTCGGCATGGCCCCCATGGTTGACCGCGTGCTGCGGTCACTGCAGGATGGCTGCAATCGCGGCACGGACTATGCGCGGGAGCACACGGCCGCAGTGGCGCTGGCCGGCGCCGGCGCGGTGCTGCTCGGGGGCTACTGGCTGGCGCAGAGCAGCCGCAGCAGGAAGCCGGCGACGACGCAGCTCACGGGGGGCGGCATTGCGCGCGGTGAGGTGAAGCGGGAGTTCACCGACTATGCGGCGGCCTACAGCGAGGCCCCGGGCGAGGGGATCAAAGAGCGCAGCCGCACCACCGAACTCGTGGACACGTTCTGTGCGGCCCCGCTCCGCAGCCGATGTGCTCCGCTCACTGTTGTCATGTGAGCGGCGTGGAGCCATCCTTCTACTTCTAATATTGCTTGTCTACAAGTTTAGATGAAATGCGTAAGGCAGCGCATACATCTTGTTTGGTGCGTGAGTGATGTGCCAAAACTTGCGTCATGCAAGCGTGCGTCGCCGACACTGGCTGCAGCAAACCTGCATTGCTTGTCTGCGAGCTGAGCACCCGGGTAGCTAGAGACTGGATAGCAAACTCGGCTGCGGCGCCGGCGCCTGTCGGCCACCCAGCAGCGCGGCTGCGCCCTGTGGCGCACGGGCGTCCTCGCTGTATGCCTGCACAGGCAGGACCGGGGCCTGAGCGGCGCGTTGCACTGCCGCGCCGGACCCCCCACTGCCGCGCCCGCGCCCGGCCAGGCGACTACGCAGATGAATGAATAAATGAACAAATGATTACTACCGCGTATCAGCCAGCTTTGGCAGGTTACAGGCCGGCCGGGCGCGCGCAGACAACCTGGTGACCGACCTGTACGAGTGGGGCTGGGGCCAGAGCTTCCACTTCTCGCCGCGCCTGCCCGGCAAGGACTGGGCCGCGAGCGAGGCCGCGCACGAGGCGCGCCTGCCCGCGCTGCTGGGCCTGGGCCCCGGGACCACGTGCCTGGACGTCGGCTGCGGCGTGGGCGGGCCAATGCGCACGATCGCGTCCACCAGCGGCGCGGAGGTCACCGGGCTCACCATCAACGGCTACCAGGTCCAGCGCGCGCACCACCACAACGCTGCGGCGCGCTGCCCCCCTCCTCCCCCTGTCCAAGCCTGGACACCTGATGCGCAAGGGCTTGATTCCCATGTCAAACATCGTTTGGCGCGCAAACGTGGCCAGTATATACAGCTTTAACCAGCCAGCACGCAGCTGCAGCAATTGCAATGTGGGTGAAGTGCACCAGTTACACTGTGCATGAGCGTCTTGCCGCGCGCTGGCTGCAGCCCGAGCTGCACCAGCCACATCGGGCGCCCTGCACCCTGTGGCCTGCTGGGACATGCGCCCTCGCCTCGGGCGCGCCTGACACAGCCGCAGCGTGTGCGCGCGCGCAGCTCGGCCTGACCACGCTGTGCAAGCCCGTGCAAGGCAACTTCCTGGCCATGCCGTTTGCGGACGAGAGCTTCAACGCCGCGTACGCGATCGAGGCCACCTGCCACGCCAACAAGGCGCGCCGCGCGGGCGGGCCCGCGACAGCCGCCACGGTCGCACCGCATGCCAAGCCGCCGCGCAGCCTTGTGGCTGCCTGGCATCGCCGCCGGCGCTGCCCCTGCATGGGATCGCGGCATGGCCGTAGAGGCTTCCACTTTGTTCGACGCGTGCACTAGACAAAGGACCGTGGGAGCTCCCCTTTGTCTTCAAGTCGCCTCCAACAGTTCTCCAACACTTCTCTCCCCCTCTCTACGTTGGGGAAAGTTAGATGCGCTGTTTCTTGGGCGGATGGCAGCCGTTATGCGCAATACCACGCCGGCTGACCCCGGGCCGCGCGCAGCTGGAGGAGGTGTACGGAGAGATCTTCCGCGTGCTCAAGCCGGGCGGCATGTTCGCGACGTACGAGTGGGTGGCCACCAAGGCGTTCGACCCGGCCGACGCGGAGCATGTGCGCATCATCGACGAGATCAACTATGGCAACGGCCTCCCGGCGCGCCCCGCCTACCGCGCAGGGCATGGGCATTGATAACCGATTGTGCCTTTGCAATCGATTGGGACCTCTGCGATAAATTGGGCTGTGCAAGAGAATCGGGGTGCGCTGCACACTTATGCGGAGTAGGTGAGTTCGCACCAGCCACTGCTAAGATGGTGAGTGCTGCTTGTGAGCTTCAAGCACACAGCGCTGGAAGATGCCGATTGCGAATTCTAACAACACGCTTCACAGGTGCTGGCACATCCACCTGTTTGTTCAGCTGTCCCCTAAAAGCCTGCAGCGGAGAGCACCGCATGTCGGCAGCAAGCCGTCGTGCGATGTGCCCGGAGGCCTGCCAGAGTGCCGGCTGGTGCATGCTTTCTGCACGGGCTGCGCGCTGCCGCGCGGCAGCAGCCGCTGACGGCTGACGCCTGAGCGCGCACGCAGGAGATGCGCACGTACAAGGAGGCCGAGCAGGCCGGCAAGAATGTGGGCTTCGAGCTGGTGCGCAGCGTGGACATCGCCACCGTGTCGCCGGTCGCCAGCCCCTGGTGCGCGCCCAGCCCGGCGCGCCCGGCGCGGCGCGCTGGCACCCGGCCCGGCCAGGGCCTGCCAGCCCTGCATGGGGTACGGTCCCCGGGGAGCGCTCAGGCGTACCGCCCCACCGTTCCAGCACTCAACAGGCTTGTGCCGTCCAGCTTCACAGTGCAGCGTGGTGCTACATGCTATCATGCGGACCGGCCAGCTACTGGTTTACCAGCCAGGGGCCATAGCTACAGACATTCACATTGATGGGCGGCTGCAAGCCCCACGCTCGAACATAGATGTGACATTGAGCAGCCTCATGACGCGCGCCCCCGGGCGCGCCGCACGGGCGAGCGCCTCAGCCCGTGCTCGCACGGTGCGCGAGCAGGTACGGGGAACTGAAGTGGCTGCGCGACAGCAACCTGATCACGGTCAACTGCGCGCTGGTGCGCGCGGTCAGCCTGCTGCGCCTGGCGCCGGCCGGCCTGCAGGACGTGCACGACATGCTGGTCAAGGTGTCACTCAGCCTGGTGCAGGCGCGGCCCGGCTCCTTGCAGGGCGCCGCCAGGGTAGGGTATAGGGTATAGTGTATACATGGTAGCCTGCTGCGCCTGGCGCCGGCTGGCATGCAGGACGTGCACGACATGTCGGTCAAGGTGTCGCTCAGCCTGGTGCAGGCGCGGGCCCGCTCCTTGCGGGGACGCCCCCAGGGTAGGGTATATGGCATAGGGTATACACGGTGAGGTATATGGTATGGGGTATACCCCTAACCCAGGGCGGCTACCCGACAATTACCGCGGCGTCCCATTGTGCGCAGCTGGCTGACAGCTGACTGTCGGGCGGTCAGGCTCTCGCCGCTGCCTTGCTCGCGGTCGCCTCGCACGAAGTGCATGCTTGCAGAGCCTGCGGTGCGCCCTGTCTGCATGTGACAGGTGGCAGCTCCGGCTCGAAACAGGCACCCTGCTGCGCCCCGTCCCTGCGCTTGAGCGTCAGCCGGGAACTTCAGGCGCTCGTAGCACCGCGCACTCACGAGGTCTGCTTGCCTGCCATCCAGCCGCAAAGGGCTGCTGGCGCGCTCTAGCCAAGCCCGCTTGACCGGCCGCGCGTGCTGCAGGGCGGGGAGAGCGGCGTCTTCACGCCCATGCACCTGCTGGTCTTCCGGAAGAAGGCGGACACGGGCTCGGCGTCTGAGCGGCCAGCGTCAGACGCGGGCGCAGCAAGGGCCAGCGACGGCAAGTAGAGCGAGCGCGTGCATGTGCGGGAGTGGCCGGGGCGGGCGCTGTCATGCGGGGCGCCCGGGTGCCAGCTGGGGCGTGCGGGCGGGGCGCGTGGGGAGGGGCACCTGCATGGTGTAGGAGCTTGTGTTGCTGACTGACTCATCGAGTGTCTGCGTGTCCAGTCCAAGGGAGCGTCTGCTTTGAGCTTGCATTGCTGCAATGCATGTGCCCTGATTGCTATGCCGCTGCTGAGTCACTGAGAGGCTCTCTCTGGCCTTCCTGTCAGGAACTGGCCAATGCTGTCAAAAGCAAGACGGTGCCTTATCCACCAAGCATGAATGGTCACAGCGATGGCGACGTTGGTCCGGCAAGCAACGGCGCGAGCGGAAGCGCAGCGCACGATGGCGTGCAAGTGAAGGACGCTCACGTCCTGTCGCTCATGCGCCAGCTGCTTGCTGACCCGCAAGAGGTAGACTGGCAGCAGTACTCCGAGGCGGGAGAGGAGCCTCCCCGTGAGGCTGCAGCCTGCGAACTGTGGGACGTCACGACCTCTGTCTCCGCAGCGGCTCTTGCCGTCTCCAAGGGACTACCAGAGATACTTGCTCTGGTCCTGGCAGAGGACTCAGGCGCGCACGCGCTGAGCTCGCAGCGCGCCTGCCCGGCAGCGGCCCCAATCTTGAAGTCTGGATGCGAACACACGCAGGCGAGCGCCTCAGCGAGCTGGCGCTCGGCATCGCCGCCAATCTGTGCTGCCACGCTGAGCTGGCGGCGCCGCTGGCAGCGAGCGCCATCTTTGTGGAGGCCGTGCGCAGCACGCTGCAGTCCAGCACCTACGGCCCCGCGCTAGCGGAGGCGTGCCGCGCACTGGAGGCCGCGTTGGACAATGGCCGCGCCGACGTCTGGGCAGCCGATCTGCTCAGGCCCGCCGCGCTGCAGCGCCTGGTCTGGGCAGCGGACAACACGCGCCTGTGCAGCCTCAGAGTCAGGTCCGCCCCCCGGCGCCCTTCGAGTCGGGTCCGTCGGCAACCCAAGCGCTGCGCTCTACGACTGCAGGGCACAACCACGCCAGCGGCGGGCGCTGTGCGAGAGCTGTGCGTGACGCCGCTCCCTCCCCGCAGGAGCCTGGGGGTCCTGACCAGGCTCGCCGGCCTGAGCGCGCCCGACGCGAACGGCCGCGGCGGCCCCGGCGCGCTCGGCGGCGCGGCAGCGGCGCTCGTGCAGGCCGGCGCCGCGGCACTCGCGGCCGGCCTGCTGCAGGCCGGCCAGGTGCAGCGCCTGCGCGGCGCGGCGCCGGGGTCGTGGGAAGAGGACGGGGACGCGGACGCCGGCGAGGCGCCCCTGGAGACCATGATGGCTGCGCTTGCGCTGCTGCAGGCGCCCGCCTGCCCTCACCCTGGGCGTGCAGTGAGCTGAGGTCCACCGTGACTGGCCGTGACTGGCTAGTTGTCTGTTGCTTGGTCTTTGACCTGGTCGGGCTGCCCACTCCCGGACACTGCACAGAGTCTAGCGTGCCTCTTCTGGGTTGCTGGCCATGCGTCACCCCCACGTCCCCTCCTCAGAGTCGTGCTCGCGTGCACAGCCTCCCCTGGGGCCCTAGCGTTCCTGCTTGTCTCCGAGTCTGCCTCGGATGCGCTTCCCGGTCCGTCAGCGCGCGAGGCGGCCACAGCGGCCCGACTTGGTGCGCAGGCGCCGGGCGCGAGACACGCGGGCCCGCGCCCGCCTGCCATGCCGCCACAGCACGAGCAGAGGCGCTGCGCAGCCGCGCGAGCCGCGCCGCGCGCGCGCAGGAGCTGGCCGGCGATGAGGCCGCGGCGCCGCTGCTGGCGGCGCCGGCCGGCCTCAAGGACCTGCTGCTGGACCTGGCGTGCGGGGCGGCCGCGGCCGGCTGCGGCGGCGACCTCGCGCTCGCGCGGGCGGCCGCCATGGTGCTCGCGACGCTGGGCCCGCCGGGCCTGCCGGCGCGCCTGGGCATGGTGCGTGCCCCGGACTCATGCGGTTGCGCGGCAGCCGCTGTGCGCTGGCGGCGCCGGCCGACGAACGCAGCCGGTCGGGGCGCCGCCCAGGAGCCCGGGGCCGTCGACGCGCTGGCGCGCATTGCTGGCGGCGCGGCGGAGAGCCCTGGAGCAAACGGCAACGGCGCGGCGCGCGACTGCGGCGCGGCCGCAGAGGGCGCGGACGACGCCGGCGGCGCGGCCGCGGCCGCCTGGACGCTGCTGCACCGGCTGGCTGCGCACCTGGCGCGCTCGGGCGGCCCGCTGCAGGTGCGCTCAGCCGCCTGCGATGCCGCGCGGCGCGGCCAGCGACTCTGACGGGCGTCTGTGCATGCCTCCCCCCTCCGTGCTGCTGCTGCACCTCCCGCATGTCAAAGGTCGACAGGCCGCCATGCTGGTGCTGTGCGGGCGTCAGTTGGGAATTGGGGCAGCAAAGAGCACTCTGAGCGGTCTCATGTCATCTGGGGCTCCTGAAGCACATCGCGAGCCCCTGGAGACTGCCCTGGCTGTGCACATATGAGCTGCGGCAGCCAGGCACGGCAGGGTTGTGACACGCTCGCCATACGAACGGTCACGCACGCGCTCCGCCTCACCTGCGGAGGCCGGCCGATGACACAGGGCGCGCTGGCCGTCGCGGCTGCCGCGCCGCAGCTGGCCGCGGCCGCTGCCGTGGCATGCGCGCACGGCAGGGCGAGCACGTGCGCCGACGGCGCTGCGGACCAGCGCGCGCGCGCTACAGCGGCCATGTGCGCGCTCGCGCAGGCATGCGCCGCGTGCGCTGCGCCGCCGGGCGGGCGCGATGCTGCGGCATTCGCGCCCGCGCCTGCCGCGACGGCGCCCCATGCCTTGCTAGCTGCGGACAGTGCGGGGCGCTGCGAATCGCGGGCCGGCCAGGGCGGTAATCCTGCTGCGCCTGCACCTGCGCAGCCGGGAGCGCATGAGGGCAGGAGCGGGGCCGCAGGGGCAGAGTGCGAGGGTGCGGTTGCAGGGGCGGAGTGCGAGGGTGCAGCTGCAGGCGGCAGGGTTGGCGCAGGGGGTGGCAGGCCGGCTAGGGCTGCGGGTGAGGCGGCGGGCTGGGGCGGCGGGGCCGCCGATGGTGCAGACGCGAGCGACGCGGCGCTGCTGCGCCGTGGTGCGGCGCTGCTCTGGGCTGCGGCGGGAGCGCCGGCAGCCGATGCTATGGGCAGGCTATGGGGGTGCAGTAGGTGCCTGTGTTGCGTGCCGGGCCGGCCCCGCGGGGAGGCCTGGTGCGGTAGTGTAGCTACGGCACGACTCAGCAGCAGTAGGGGCAGGACAGAGCTAGCCGTCAGCCTCCTTTCCTTGCATACGCACGCGTGGTACATGTTCACCTCTGCTTTCCCCAGCATTGGCTAAAGACGACAAGAGACGTGTGTGGTATGGGGTTTGCTCAAGAAGCGCAGGTCGCCCAGGCTCTGTAAGGCAGTGGCTAAAGCAAGCAGACCATCGATCACATTCAATAAAAGGGCGCCTCATGTCGTGAAACACGCGTGGCGTCCTAGCTCGAGCATTCCCCCGGGCTGATTCACAACTTGGGCTCGGTCTGGCACTGAAGGTCCGCTTCGCTCCAGACGCACCACCCTGCCAGGCTAAGAGTGCCACACGCAGCACCTTATCCCTCACGGCCTTGCTTGCAGTGGCGTCAGAGCACGGGTGTCTGTGCGCAGGCAAGCAGTTTTCAGCTAAGGGGCTGATTTTGGGCTGACTAATAAGATTTTGGGATCACCATCCCAAATTTTACCGGATGGGTTAAGCAAAATATGAGCGGTTCACGACCGCCCCACACATTATTCCTGAGCGTCACCATGTATTTGCCACATGGTACCAGCAGCCCAGGTGCTGGCTGGGCAGGAACTGGACAGGATGCATAGGCACTGGGCGATCGGTGTGGCCGTGCAGGTATCAGATCTGGCTTCTGTCAGTGAGCTGGCCGACAGCGAGGGCGTTGGCACTCAGGTTTTCTCGCGTGCCGGCGCGCGCGCGCCCCGGGCGGGCTCACTGGCGACTTTCTTGGGGAAAAGGCACAGCCCTGGCCGCGCAAACAGCCGCGGCCTCTGTCACTCCAGAAGCGTCGGCCTTGCTGCGCTGCCGCCCTACCTTGCAGGGCATGTGCGTTGGACCCGGCGCCGCGGTGCAGGGCGCGCTCGCGCCCGGCGCGCCCGGAAGCTGGGCAGACGGGCCGGAGAGCGGAGGGCGCGACCGCAGCTGCTTGACAAGCTAGCAAAGTCGCGGCCCGCCTGCAGCACAACTGCTTTGCCTGCCTCAGCTTGCGAACTCCAGGCACCACCTCCACACGGGCACGCTCACGCACCAGGGTGGCCTGCACTGGCAGCGGCGAGGGTCCGGGAATGCAAAGGGGCGTCGCATGCGGCCTGTGGTCAACTGCCAGGGTGCCATCATGCATCAGCACCTGAAATGTGAGCAACTGCACTGCAGTCCATATACAGCTTGGCAGGCATGCAGCGGGCGGCCGCTTCTGGTGTCCTGGTGCTGCTTAGACTGAAGCACAGTGAGCCCTGTGCGGTATCCAGAGTGGTCGGGCGCTGAAAAAGAGTTGCGCTGTTTATAACCCCGGGCGCCCCGCTCGCACAGACGCCCGCCGCGGCGGACCCCGCAGCACCGCTGCGGGACGGTGGAATTTGTGCAGACTCCCCCGGGCGCCACCATACAGCCATGCGAGTCTGCGGCAGCCCCATCGCACTTGGAACAAGACAAAGTGTGGGAACTGGCGGGCAGGGCAGAGCATCGCTGGTACGTGCACGCGTGAGCCATCTTTGTGTGCGGACAGACGTCACTGCAAGCCCAGCACTGCTGCTCGCCAGCGGCATGCACAGCAGGCCACTTTGCGCAGCAGCCAGCAGCGTGCGTACGGGCGGCACGCCTTGGGCCGCCCCTGCAATGTACTTATCATGAAGATGAAATGCAAACGGCACGCTCCTGTCGACAACAGCGCAATCCCGCCGTAATGACGCAGCTCCTTGTATTTTGAAAAAGAGCCCAGATCGTCGTGGACGATCTTGGAGCTACCTAGCCTCCCCGTATACGGGACGAGCTGAGGTCATACCGCGCGGGGAGGCTGTTGCAAGAGGCCGAGAGGACAGTCAGGGGAACCGTGTCGCTGCGGTCGCTGCACGGGAAGCCGGGCTGAGCAGATGACCCCGGCGGCACACAATGCAGGCCGCTGAGGAAGAAGTCGCCTCTGAAACTCTGCGAGTGGTGCGATCCACTGGCTCCCCGGCGCGGATTATAGGCCCACCCTGCCCTGTGGCGCCTGCTGCGGGGCTGTGGAGGCCTACGTAGGCTGTATGTGGCCCTGCCGGGGCCTTGGGGCCGCACCTCCGGCGCCCGCATGCGGCGAGTTAGTCAAAATATTTTGTCCGACCGGGCGGGCGCTGACGGCGTGCCCGCGCGCGCCCGGGCAGGAGTCCAAGGTCTTCTACCTCGACTTGAAGCGCAACGCACGCGGTGCGCGGGCTCGCCGGGCGGGGACACTTGCACACTATCTTGGCCTGCCTCCTCAGGCCCATGGTCAAAAGTACGGGCGCCGTGCAGCGGCTGACAAGGCTCCGCGTCCCGCGCCCGCGCAGGGGAGTACGTGAAGATTGCGGAGAAAGGCACAAACAGGCGCGCGCCTCGCCCGCGCGCTTCTTGGCTGCACCCTGCACCCTGCCGGCGCGGCGGCGGGGCGACGCGGCCTGCGCGGCGGGCTTGCATAGGCGCCCGCTGAGCGTGCGCGCCGGGCGGGGCTGCAGGGAGCGGAGTACCATCATCGTGCCCTCGGCGGGCCTGCCCTGGTTCCGCGAGCTCTTCAACTACTACGCGGGCGGCACCAATGAGACCGGGTGCGAGCGTGTTGTGAAGCGGCACCGGGTGCGGCGCCCGGCGCCGCGGGGCCCCTGGCGACGCCCGATCGCGCGGGCCGCCGCAGGCAGCTCGTGGGCAAGGAGTTCCCCATCGAGGCCAAGGTCTTCTTCTTCGAGCTGGGCGAGAACCCGCGCGGGCGCTTTCTGCGGATCTCGGAGAGCGGCGCCGGGTGAGGCAGCTTCGTGACCTTGCGGATTTTCACATCCGGGCGCCACCTCGCCCTGCGCTGTGCCGCGGTGGCCGCAGGCTGATGCGCCGGCGCCTGGCCTGCTGCACATACGCGCGCTTGCGCGCGCCGGCCGCGCGAGCTGGGGGCGCTGGAGGGGCGGCTGCTGTGCACTCGATGTGGTGTCCCTGCGCGAATGCGCCCTGCTGGTACGCCCGTGGATGCGCTGGCTGACGCTGTTGCGCCGCGGCAGGCCGCGCGGGCGCAGCTCGATCATCATACCCGCGGGGGGCGCAAACTGCGTGGCATGGGCCGCCTTCCGCGACGCGCTGCTGCGGATGGAGGGCGCGTCAGGGCAGGTGCTGATAGAGGTGCGCCGGCCGGGGCAGCCTCAGCCCGGGGTGGGGCCTGCGCCTAAACTAGCTCCTGCGCAGCAGACTGGGGCATACCAGACCCACGGGCGCCCGCCGCTGCGCAGACGCCGGAGCTGGCTGCGGTGCGGAGCACATTCTTCTCCAACTTCCCGGCGCCGCGGCCCCCCGCGCCGCAAGCGCCCGGGCCGCTGCTGGTGCGCGCCGCGGCCCACCGTGGCGGACGCGGGCGTCCGCGTACCCCTGCGCGCGCGCCGGGGCTCCTTGCTGCCCTGGCCCTGCGCGACAGCCGCCCTCTCGAGAGGCCTGCCTGTGGGGCCGCTCGTCGCTGTCCTGGCCGCAGCGCTGCCGCGCCGCCCACACTGCGGCGGCGCCGCGGCCGCAGGTGTCGGTGGCGGGGCAGCAGACGGTGGTGGGCCCGGGGCCCGCGCCGCCGAGCCTGAGCGACACCGACACCGGCGGGCGCATCGTGCGCGCGGGCCACAAGCGCTACTTCTTCGACCTGGGCGCCAACCAGAAGGGCGCCTTCCTGCGCATCACCGAGGTGCGCGGCAGCCCGGCGCCCGCGCGCGCCAGCGCGGCCGCCCGTGCGCAGGGCCACGCCCACGCCCGGTGGAGGCCCCTCGCGCGCGTGAGCCCGCCCCCGCCGCCGCGCAGGTGGTCGGCACGGACCGCATCTCCATCATTGTGCCGGCCGAGGCGCTGCCGCAGTTCCAGCGTGCGATCACGCAGTGCCTGGAGCAGCACCAGGGCCAGGCGGGGCCGGGCCCGCGCGGCGGCGAGGGCCCCGGGGTCGGCCTGCCGCCAGGCTAGCGACCCGCGGGGCGGCGCCGCGGCGCCCGGCCGTGCGGCGCCGGGCCGCCTCCGGCGCGGGCGTCGAGGCGGCGGGGACGCGCGGGCGGGCGCGGCGGGCGCCCTGGTGAGGGCGCGGCGCGGGCGCGACGCGAGCGGCGGCGAAACAGCAGCTCGGAACTGCGCGACGAGGGCCGCCGCCACAGGCGCCCCTTTCTGAAACAGCCCGGGCGAAACGGACTGCACTGGTTTTTTTGCGCTTCATGCGCGCATGTGCCCCAATTGATTTGCCTGCTTTGGCGTTTTCAAACTCTAGCTGCGACTGCTGGACTGGCGCCCACTTACGGGAGTTGCACGGTGTCCCGCCTCGCGCGTGGACGGGTGTAGTTTTGCTGCCAGCGTCGACAGACATATTTCAGCAACACAGGCCCCAGTATCCAGCTTATCATTGCGCGCCCACGGATTTTTGCAAAGTATTCGGTGTGACAGCGGAGAGGCATCTGAGCACTCAGGATGTCGGCGCCGCGGCGAGCTCGCACGAGCGCGCCCGCGCCTGGGGGTTACACGCGCCAGCCGCCCCAGGGCGCCGGCGCACGTAGGCATGGGGGGATGGGGGTGGGGCTTTGCAGAAAGAATGGCGTTGCGTGAGCCTCGGGTGCTTGTCTTGCAGGTCAATCATGGGGGCTCCGGAACACATGAGAGGGGAGTCCCGCTCTGGGTACGGCTGATGAGAGACGACGGCGTTGCTGTGTCCAAACTGGTGCCCCAGGCTGCGCTGTTTGCCTCTGTAGAGGCGTGTGTCAATGCGTTGCTGGGCGGAGGGCCTCTGGCACGGGCGGCGCGCGCGCGCCCCGCCGCCCAGCCCGAGCGCGGGGGTGGATCAGGCGTGCTGGCCCTCTTGGGCTGCCTGGCGGGCTCACGGCGCTGGTGCCGCCCGTCGCATGGACGCCAGCATGCGGCCGCGCAGAGAAGTTCCTCCCTCGCAAGCGGCTGTGCCGCGTTTGACTGCGCCGACGTGCGTGTGCCCAAGAGGGACCAGCACATAAGCAACGCGGCCGCCCTGCCGCGGCCGCGCGCGTGTGCTGCGCGCGCGACCCGGCGGGCCTGATGGCGTCCTTTTATTTAGTGGGAGCCCTGTTCTGTGTGGGGTGTCGGGTCTGAGTTGCATGGGGTCCATCGACCAGCCACCATGGCCGCTTTATATGTATCTGTACAGGCAGCGGGCAGTGCGCGCCCGCTGGGCGGGCTTTGGTACATACACGTGACCTGGGGGGGGCCGCCATTGCGCCCTGTAATAAGAAATAAACTGGTGCATGTCCAGGTTCAACTGCGCATGCGCTGCAAAAACTCCCCCTGCCATCCAGTTTGGCTGCCAAGCACAGCATGTTCACCGAGCCGCGCGGCTCGAGCCAGCTGCCCACGCTAGCGCGCCCGGCCCGGCCGGCGCCCGTGCGTCGCCAGTGCGGCCGCCGCGCCCTCGCGCAGTGAGCCACCGCGGCACCGCGCTCGCGCCCGGCTGCCGCTGCGCCGCAGGCGGGCGCTGCGCAAGGCATGCGCCCGCATGCCCGGTCCGTGCTGGCCGCCGGCGCGCTCGGCCGGCCGCGCGCGGCCGCGGCCGCCCGCAGGGCCCGCGGCGCGCGGCATGGCTACGGCGCCTGGAACACGGGCGTCTTGCAGACGGGGCAGGGCGCGGCGAGGCCCTGCTGCCGCAGCCAGGGGTCCACGCACGCGTCGTGGAAGTGGTGCAGGCAGGGCAGCGTGCGCACAACCGCGCCGTCGTCAAAGTCGTCCAGGCACACGCTGCACGTGCCCAGGCCGCCGCAATCGCCGCCGCCGCCCTGCCGCGCCCGCACGCGTTTGACGCGCCCAGCTGCGGCCGTCCGGCTTGCGGCCAGGGCGGCACGCAGGCGGCGCACACAGCGGCGCTGGAGGCACCCTGCCAGCCGCTCGCTGTCCGGCGGGCGCGCGCACCCGCGGCGGCGCGGCGTGCACATGCACGGGCAGCGCGTCGATCTGCGCCTCGCTCACTGGCTGCCGCGTGCGCACGCCGTCGTCCAGGCGCAGCAGCGCCTCGTAGTCCGCCTGCGGCGCGCGCGGCGCGCGGTTGCTGCGCGCATGTCGCACGCCGAGCACGCTCGCCCGGGGAGGCGCGGCGCCCGCCGGCGGGCCCGGGCCGGGGCCCAGTGCGGGGCCGCATGGCCGAGGCAGCACCCGCGCCCTTGGTGGCGGCGTGCCGAGCTGCTTGGACACACGCAACGCGCGCTTGAATGGCAGCGTGCACGCCCCGCCAAGCAGGCGAGGTCAGGCGGCCCACCTCTGTGAAGTCGCGGTCGGACAGGCCCAGCGCCAGCCGTGGGTGCACAAAGAGCGTGATCAGGTCCGTCACGTCCATGTGCTGCGCCAGCCGCTGCAGCAGCTCCGGGTCCAGCTGCCGCAGCGCCTCCTGCGCGGCCGGACGCCCTGTCGCAGCGCGCGCGCTGGCGCCGCTGTCCCGCTCGGCCGAGCCGACCCGCTGCAGGCACAGCACGCAGTCGCCGCGGCTCCGCGGCCCGGCGAGGACGGCCAGGTAGCCAGGCAGCGCACCGGGTCTGTCGCTGCGTGCATCGGCGCCCAGCGCGTGGCGTGCGCCTGCTCCCAGCTGTCGCCGCGCATGCTCGCGGACGCCTCCGCCGCCCGCCGCTTGCGCCGCGCCTCGTCCTGCGTCGAGCGCGCGTGGGTTTCAGCAGCGGCTGCAAGACTGGCGCTCACCTGCGGGGAGAGCCTGCCTGCAGGCGCGGCTTCGCCAGAGGCGAGCCGCTGGCAGCAGCAGCGCCTGCCTGACAAGCACAGCGCGCAGCCAGGCGGGAGCGGCCGGCCGCACCGGGTCCTGCCTCCGCCAGTACTCGAAGAGCTGGGCCGCGGCGGTCGCGGCGAGGACGCCCATGCCCACAGCGTTTGCGAACGACTCTATCCAGTTCATGCTCTGGCCTGCGCACGCAGCTGCACCGCAAAGCGGCGCTCTACCTACTCACCGGAAGAGAGGCGGTGGGAACAAAGCAAGCACCAACCACCAGCTTGCGTGCGGCCCTGCCTCTGCACTCTCGCTTGTTGCTGCGGCAATGCAAAGGGCCGGGGGCGCTTGTGCATACAGGTGGGCTGATATCAGCATGCTTGTGATATTTGACCGTGCCGCGAGCGATGACAGCGCCTCGGGGGGTCCAGGGGTGGCAGAAAAGAACAAGACACACAGGACAGCCTGGGGACATTGGCCAGAGGCACTGGGCGGGCAGGCAGCAGCCCGCAGCGGCCCAGGACGCGCGCGTGCGCAGGCCTCGAACCATGCCGAACCACGACAGCGGCGTGCGGGACCTGATGGTGTCGACGAAGCTGCGCGCGGTGCTGCAGGAGCACAAGAGCGTGGTCGTGCTCCGGGACACGTCCACCGTCGAGCAGGCGCTGGCGGTGCGTGCCGCCAGCGCCCGCGGTCGCGGGCGCCCGCGTGACACGGCGCCCCGTTGCGCAACGCGCCGGCCCGCCGAGCCGCAGGCCGGGCGGCCGCTGAGGCGCGCTCGCGCAATGCGCAGGTGCTCGCCGGCAACCGCATCCTGTCGGCGCCCGTGGTCGCGCCGTCGGCCGGCGGCGCCGAGGCGCCCGACGCGGGCGAGGCCAATGCAGCCTTCCAGGAGGTGCTCTGCTTCCTGGACTTGCGCGACGTGCTGTGCAGCTTCCTGGAGGAGCTAGACGTGCCGGCGGTTAAGACGATGAAGATGCTCCGGCGCATGAAGGTCCGCCCGTCGGCGCGCAAGGTCACACGCCCGCCCGCCCGCCCGCCCCAGGGGTCCTGACGCGCTCCGCCGCCGCGCAGGAGCTGGAGGCGAAGGGCGCGCAGTTCGCCTCGCGCGCGATCAAGACGCTGCCAATCCTGGGCGCGCCGCCCCGCGCCCCCGCCCACTTGCCCCGCCGCGCGTCGCGCGGCGTCTCACCCAGCCCGCGCGGCGGCGCGCAGGCGGTGACGGGTCGTTCTTCCTGGAGTCGGGCGTGGAAAACATGTCGGTCCTGGAGCTGGTGCATGACGGGCTGCTGTACCCGCGCGAGGCCCGCAAGTGCGCTGCCGGGCCTGGGCGCCCCGCTTGACCGCGAGCGCATGGCCGCCGCGGGCGCCGTGCACCTGGCGGCGCCGTCGGCAGGGCTCCGCCGGCCCGCCGCCGGCCGGCCTGTTCATAGCGCCCGCCCAGCAGGGCCGCGGGCACGGCTGACGGCGGGCGCGGCGCGCGGCGCGCAGGGCCATTGCGGGCGGCAGCCGCACGCGCACGGTGGTGCACCGCGTGGCGCTGTACGACCGGCAGATCCGCGTCACCCACATTGTCAGCCAGTCCGACATCGCGCGGCGCGCGCCCAGCTCCTGCCGTCCCGCACGCCCGCGCCGTGCGGCGCGCCCGCGCCTGTGCAGTGCCCGTGTGCGCGCGTCGCCCCCGCCCTCTGCGCCTGGCGGCCCTGTGGCCTGGACAGCAAGGGGGCGCCTGGCGGGCGCGGCAGACGGCGCGCGGTATAGGATTAGGGTTAGGGCTGCGGCGCCGAGCCGGGCGCAGCGCGCGCCAGGTTCCTGCTGGAGCACCGCGACCGGCTGGGCGGCCTGGCCGGCGCGAGCGTCGGCGAGCTGGGCTGGGCGGCAACGGCGGTCGTCAGCGTGACGCCCGAGACGCCCGCTGTGGTCGCGCTGGCGCTCATGGCCGAGCGCGGCATCAGCGGCGTGGGCGTCGTCAATGCGCGCGGCCTGCTCATCGCCAACTTCTCCATCTCCGACCTGCGGCGCGCGCCCGCCGCGGCCGGCCAGGTATAGGCTTAGCGTCCGCCGCGGCTCTAACCTTAATCCTAGGACAGGTCAGGCGTCCGCCGGCGCTTGGGCGCGCGCGCGCGGCGCGGCCGCCGGCCGACCAGCGCGCGCCGCGCGCAGGACGATCGTGGCGGAGCACTTTGGCGCGATGGCGCTGCCGGTCGGCGAGTTCCTCGCGCTGGAGCATGGCACCGAGTTCTGGGGCGTCGACCGCGCCGAGCTGCAGGCGCGGCGCCGCGCCGCAGGACCCCCCACCCCCTCTTTGTTCTCCGCCGCCCCGCGCTTCCTCGGCCAGCAGGGCTGGCTGCGGGTGGGGCGCGCCCTCGTGCGAAACAGGCCGGCCGATGGCCGCCGTCCCGCGCGCGTGACGCCCATGGGCGCGCGGCCGTGCAGAACAAGCCGGCGTCCATGTTCGCCAGCAACCGGGAGCTGCGCCGCCGCGAGTCCGCCGGCTGCCAGGTCGGCCAAGTGCTGGTGCTGGCGACCGCGCGGGACACGTTTGTGCAGGCGCGCCCCGCGCGGCCACGCCGCCTCCGGCCCGCTGGGACGCCCCGCGCAGCTGCCCGTGTGCGGGCGGGCGCGCGGTCACTGTGGGCGCGCTGCCGGCTGTTACAGGGTAAGGGTGTGCTCCGTCCCGCGCTCCAGGCGGCGCATGGATTTTGAACCCGAGGCCCCAGCACGCCGCCGAGCGCGTCGCACTGATCAGTTGCCCCGACGCGGCCGTGCGGCTGGGCCTGCGCGCGGCGGGCGCGCTGCCTGTCGCGCGCGCCCCAGGCCCTAGGGTCGGCGGCGCGCGCGCAGGTGCTGGAAAAGCTGGTGGCCAACCGCCTGCACCGCCTGTACGTGGTGGACGCGGAGCTGCGGCCGGTCGGCATCGTCACGCTCACCGACATTCTGCGCACCGTGACGCAGAAGTCGGTGGGCTAACGCGCGCCGGCCGCCGCGGTCAGTTGGTCAGGGTATTAAGGTATGTTGGGCATGCGGGGGCGGGAGGGCCTGGCGGTGGCGCGCCAAGTCAAGGGCCATCATGGCGTGGAGGCTCAGCGGCGGCCCGCGGTGTTTGGGTGTGCGGCGGGCCGCGCGCTCAGGCCCACGCCTGCGTTGCTTGCGGGAGGCGTGTTGTGAGCCGGGCCACTTGTGCGCAGCGGTTGTACTCTTGGGACGCGCAGCGTGCGGGGGCCGTGCGGTGCACACCCTCATGTAACAATACTCATTACAGGACTTGCAATGTCACTTGCCTGGCATGCGCCAGGCCGGCGCAGTATCCGGTGCAACACAGAGCGGATGGGCAGCACTCCTGCCTCTCTACAGCACAAGACGTCATGTGACGACGGGGTGGCATGTGGGGCAGCAAATGGGTTCAGCAAGTCGGACTCAGACGACTCGAACATCAGCTTGCGAGCACGAGCCTGGGCGACCAAAGCGCGAAGAAAAAATCCATGGGCCGGTCAGCAGCATTCAAGTTTCACCAAAAATCAAACGCACTTCTCAACCGTGAGCGGCGCCGGGACGTCGACGGCCTAGAGGCGCATGGCGCAGCCCTGCGGCCCGCACAACGCGATGCGCAAGCCTGCCGGGCTGTCACCCTGCGCGCGCTGCAAAGGGGGACGTGAAGGTCGCGGGCGGCTGCGGCGGGGAGCCGCCGGGGCGCCAGTCTGGCAGCGCAGCAGCCCTCGGCTCCGGCTCGTCCCTGCTGGTCGCGGGCGCGACGCCGGAGCCGCCGGGCGCGGGCGCCAGACAGAGCCCTCGTGCTGGCCTGGCCTGCCGTGCGGGCTCCGGCTCGGCGGTGCCCGCGCCGCCTCGCGACGGGGCGCTGGCGGGGCTGCCTGCGTGCGCCGGCGCGCCCGCGGGCGCGGGCGCGGGCGGCGCGGCAGCCGCCGCTGCACCGCTGGGCGCCGCTTCGGGGATGGGTTCGATGAGGTGTCCGCCGCTGCGCGGGCCGCTGCGCGGGCCGCTGCGCGGGCCGCTGCGGGGCCCGCTGCGGGGCCCGCTGCGGGGGCCGCTGCGCGGGCCGTCGCCGTTGCAGGGCGCGCTGCCGCTGGGGTTGCTGCTGAGCGAGGAGGAGCGCCGCGCGGCGACATCTAGCAGAGCCGAGCCGCGCAGCGGGATGGAGTCGGCGCCGCCGCCCCAGGCGCTGAAGAAATTGACGAGCTCCAGCGCGCCGGGGCGCGCGTCCGGGTCGGTGCTCAGGCAGCGCTCGATGATCGCGTTCACCTCCTCCGGCGCCTCCTCCGGCACCCTGCGCGGCAGGGCGCCCTGGTGGTGGTAGGGTTGGGTAGGGTGCAGGGCGGCCGGCGCCCGCCTCGTGGCCTCCGGCGCCCTGGCTTGCAGGCGATCAGAGGGAGCGCCGGCGTCTACATGCTGCAGGCACCATGCCAGGCCGACAGCGGGGCGCACTGCAACTGCCGCAGCTGGCGCCCGCTGGGCGCCTCGCCCACGCTCAGCTCCCTGCACGCGGTGCGCGCCTCGGCGCGCGTGCGCCCAGGGCTGCTGCCACACTCCAATGACAGTCTGCTCTTCTCACAGGTGAAACATCTCTTTGCTTGCAGGTGGAAGATCGCATTGCTCGCAGAGCGCTGGCCCGCGCACCACAGGATGACGCCAAACGAGTAGATGTCGACCTGCTCCGTGCACCGCTGGCCCAGGAGCACCTGCGCAGCGCCGCACACATCAGCGCCGCCTGCGCGCGGCAGCCAGTCAGCCCCGGCGCCCCTGCAGCACGCGCGCCGCACCTCCGGGGCGGCCCAGGCGAACGTGCCCACCTGCGCGCGCAGGCGCGCCCGTCACATCGCCGGCCGCGGCGCCCGGCCGGCAGCGCAAGCAGGGCAGCGGGCGGGCAGGGCCGCGCGCGCACGTCCCGCAGCGTGGACAGGCAGTCGCGCATCATGAGCTTGGCCAGGCCCACGTCGGCCAGCTTGGCGGTGAAGTCGCGCGCGAGCAGGATGTTGGGCGACTGGCGCGCGGCCACGCGCGTCAGCGCTTTACGCCGGCCAGCGCGCGGCATGCCGCCCAGCGACCGGGCTCGCAGCAGCCCTAGCAGGGTCTGAGCGGAGCGGGCGGCGCGCGCGCCTTCAGGTCAAAGTGCACGACCTTGGGCGAGCGGCTGTGCAGGTAGTGCATGCCGCGCGCGACGTCCAGCGCGACCCGCCGCGCCATGCCCGTGTTCGGCACAAACTGCCCGTTTTTGGCCTTCCTGCGGCGCGCGGGGACAGGGTAGGGATAAGGTGACCCTACTGCTGCGCGCGCGCGACGGCCGGCCGCACAGGACCGCGGGCAACGGCGGGGCCGCGCAGGCGCGCGCACCGGCGGTGCCAGCCGAAGCGCCGCTCCGTGTCCGCCGCCAGCGCCTGGTACAGGTCGCCGCGCTCCAAAAAGTCCTGCGCGCAGCCACGCGCGCCGCGGTCGGCCGACAGGCCGGCGGGCACGCGGGCCGGCCGGGCGCGCGCAGCCAAGGGCGCGGGCGCGCACCGTCACGAGCACCGCGACGCCGTCCTGCCGCGCGCAGGCCACACGGTGAGAGCGGGCCCTGACCGGCTGTCCAAGCATGGCAGCCGCGCCGAGCAGGCGGGCCGGCGCGCGCGCGGCCGCGGGGGCCGCGCACCCAGATCGCCGCGCCCACAAAGTTGACGATGTTGCGGTCGTGCAGCGAGCGCAGCAGGGAGATCTCGCGCCGCAGGTCCTCGCGGCTCTGCACCAGGCGCCGCTGCGCGGCCGGGGTGCCGCGCGGGCCGCGCTCCGCGGGTTCGTGGAAGATCTTGACGGCCACCACCTGCCCGCCGCGCACCGCCTTGAACACCTGCCGCCGCGCGCCGCGCGCCCCGTCAGCTGCCGTTCGCGCGAGCGCGCCCGGAGGGCCCTGCTGGGCCCGCGCGGCGCCGTCGCAGCAGCGCGCGGCGCCGGGAGGCGCGCAGGCGCGCACGCTGCCGCTGGCGCCCTCGCCCAGCTTCCAGTCGGTGCCGTCCTCGTGCTGCAGCACCTCGATCACGCTCGGCCCAATCTCCCAGTCGTTCCAGGGCATCTGCATCAGCACCGTGTTCACCTGCGCGCCAAAGCGTAACAGCCTCGCCGGGAGCGGCCCCTGCTGTGGCGCCGGGCCGGCGCGGGCCCAAAGCGGACGCCCGCGCGGCCGCCGGCGCCGACAGCAGCCGGCGCCGCGGTGCGGCACGGGGGGCGTGCCTGCGAGGCGCGCGTGGCCGCGGGCCCCACGCGGCTCACGACCTGCGAGAGCGACACGCGCCCCAGGCCGCTGGGCGCGCGCTCCGCCGGCGCGCCGCCCTTTCCCAGGCCGCTCGGCGACTCCGGGTCCTGCCGCGCGCGCACGCGCTCTGCTCCGGCGCCGGCCCAGCCCGCCCCCTGCTCAGGCAGCGGCCCAGAGCCGCCGCCGCGCTGCGGGCAGGCCGCGGGCGCGTGCTGCGTGGGAGCCAGCCGCAGTGAGCCCAGAGCGGGCGGGCGGGCGGGCGGGGGTCGCGCCTTGTGCGGGGTTGAGCCGACGCTGAGGCCGGGCTCCAGGCTGTCGCCGGACAGCTTGTGCGAGCAGCAGGGCGCGGCGACGCGCGCGCGCGAGCGCGCGCGGCACCACCAGCACAGCAGCGCCGCCGTGGCCAGCAGGCACGCAAAGCCGGCCGCGCCCAGCCCGATGCCCAGCGCCGGGAAGCGGTACGGCCGCCCGCCCTCCAGGCCCAGCAGCCCCGGCGCGGCCACCGGCGGCGGCGCCGGCAGCGTGGCGCCGGCCGCGTAGGGGCTCCCGTCTGCGCGGGGCGGCCGCGCCGGCTGAGCCACCCGCCTCGGGCGGCCGGACCGCGCGCACAGGGGCCGGGAGCCGCTGGGCCGCACTGGCGTTCAGGCGGTACAGCGTCGCGGACTGCGGGCTGGGGACGAGGCAGTAGGGGTCCATCAGCCCAGACTTCAGCAGGCCGGACGGCGTCTGGTTGTTGGGCGCGCTGAACACGAACCTGCGCACGCCCGGCGCGGCGCTGCGTCAGCGGTGCGCCGCGCGCCCGCGCGGGCCCGGCGTCCCTGGCCGGCCGGCGGGGCGGCGGCCGCGCCGCCGCTGCCGGGCCCCGGGGCGCGCCCGCTGCAGGCGGGCTGCGCGTCGCATGCGGCCGCGACGGCGCTGACGTTACCGGCCACCCGACAGTGGCCGTCCGGCGTGAACCTGCCGGTGGGGCAGAAGCGCTGCTCCAGGTCCCAGGAGGCCACGATGCCCGAGAACTGCTTGCCCAGCTCCAAGGCGTAGTGCGACGGCGCGGTCAGGTTGATCACATCGCGCATCATGTGGATTCCTGCCGCGCGCGCGGCGCGCCCGCGTGAGGGCCACCTTCCGCAGCCCTGCCTGCCGCAGTGCCGCCTGCCGCAAAGTGCCCCCGCCTCCCTCGGGCGCCCGGCCTCGAGCGCCGCGCTTCAGTCAGCTCGCAAGGCCGCGCCGACCCCCGCGGCCTGCTGGCGCGCTCCTCGCGGCGCCGCCAAAAGGGCATGCGCAGGGCGCGCCGGCGGGCGGTGCGCCGCCAGCGGCTCCGGCCCGCGCCGGCGGGCCGCGGGCCGCACCGGAGATCACGGTGCCAGGCTGCCAGGTCAGCGGGAAGCTCTCCTGCCGGCTGGTCATGCACGTGCGCTGCGGCACGCTCCCGTTTGCCGTGGCGCAGCCGTCCTGCCGCTGGCACCACTGCCACACGCAGCTCTCCCCGCCCCACTGCGCGCCGCCGTGCCCTCAGCGCGCACCCATGCGCACAGCGCGCGTGCCGCAGCAGCAAAACGCCGCACACCTGCCCGTAGGAGTCCGAGTGACACGTCTCGCAGCACTCGTGCAGCGTGTCGACCAAGACCCTGTCGAACTGGGACGTGGGCCGTATCCAGCTGGCCTGGTCCTGTATGATACACGCTGCGCCGCGCCCATGCCCAGCATTGGCGGACGCCCGCTCCATGCTGCTCCAGCGTGGGGCAGTGCAGGCGAGCATGGGGAGCACAAGCACAGCCGAGCGGCGCGCTCGCATGCACGCCACGGAGGCGGGCCCCGCACTGAAGTTGTCAATGCTCGTGTTGAACTGCAGGCCGCACACGTGCGGCAAGGGCCCGGGCAGCTCAGGCCCCGGCTGCCCGGGCGCCGGCTGCACGGGTGCGGGCTGCCCTGGCGCTGGCCGCCCCGGCGCGGGCCGCCCCGGCGCCGGCAGCACAGGGCCGGGGTGCTCGGGCGCTGGCTGCTCAGGCCCGAGCAGCCCGGGCACAGGCTGCCCGGGCGCGGCACATGGCCAAGGCCATGTGCGGGCGCGCACAGCCAGCTGGCAACCAGCAGGGCGAGGGCCAGACACACGGCGGCGTCACGGCAGCGGGCACCGACCGGCCGTGGCATGTCTGCCGCTGCCTGCATGTCAAACCTGCACGCTGGCTGCCACACTGCAGGCAGAGAGCTCCGGGTAGCTGCCGCATCCCAGACGAGGGCAAGCGGGCCCTATTGTCCACACAGCACAGCGACTCATCTGTGCAAACATGCGCAGCAGCGCGTTTCGGTTGGCAAGCGCAGCGTTCCCAGCAATGAATCTGTCGGGCACTTAAATGGCGACTTGGCACAGCATCGCAGAGCTTCCCTGCGGCCGCTCTGATATCAGGTGCGTACCAAGCATCGCGCTATTCCTGAGAACCTGCTTTCAAGGTTATATGTAGGGCTGCAGCTGTGCCGGCCTTGCTGCAAAATTTTGGCGCGCGTGAGCCCGCTCGCTCGCGTACGTGGGGACGCCGGTGCACAGCACGCACACGCTCTTGGTTCTTCAAGGCACGCGGCAGGCCGGGTTGCCAGGCCGCTGAGCCTTGAAATCCGGGCGAGCAGCTCTGGGCCTCCTGCGCGGCGGGCGGCCGGCCGCGAAGGCACGTCCACGGCATCCCGCGTTGCACTGGGCTCTGTGGCGAGCACCCGGCACCTGTTGGCACGGTTTGAGTCATAAGCACATTCAAATACCCATCGAATCAGCTGGCCGGATTGAGGCGGGGCAGCACTGTCAGGCGTTGTAGTTGGGCCGCACATGCAGGGGCCTGCCGAGTGGAGCCGCAAGCGCTGCGCCTGAGGCCCTGCCAGCCGGCGTCGCGCGCGGGGCGCACACACTCGAACGCGCGATCGCCCCGTCCGCCTGCGCGCGCCCCCGCAATGCGCCTCATACCGCTGGACAGCACCCGGCGGGTGGTCGAGCTGCCGGGGCCGGCCCAGCTGGGCCTGAAGAAGGCGCATGCGGAGCCGGGCGCCGCGAGCAGCTGCAGGGCCGCGTATGTGGAGCCGGACGACGCGGCCAGCGCCGCGCGCGTCACCTGCCTGACCAGCGCAGGCGTCCTCAGGTGCTGCGGCCCGCGCCGGCGCTGATGGAGGGAGATTGCTGTATGGCCGAGCGGGCACCTAGCCCCCAGGCTCCTGCCGGCCTCGGATAGGGTAGGCCGGCGTCCTGCGCAGCCGCACACGCTCCGCACACCGCCCTGGCAGCGCGGGGCCTGCGCGCAGCGCCGCGGCCTGGGTTCGCGTCGCTGCTCGCGGGCCTGCCGGGTGCCAACTGCACCCTCCGCCCCGCTCGTTCACCGGCTGCTGCTGCGCCGCGTGACACCGGGGCGCGCGCCACGCGCAGGGTGTGGCCCGGCGGCAAGGGCCGGCCCGTGCTGCTGCGCGCGGGCGAGGCCGGGCGGCTGCAGGTCGGGGACGTGGTCGACCTGGTCGCCGTGACGGCCGCGGGCGCGCCGCACTCGCGCCTGACCTACATGCTGGCCGCCGCGCTGCCGCTGCCCGCGCTTGCGGCGCCGGCGCCGCGCCCGCCGCCGCCGCCGCCGGCATCGGCCGCGCCGACGCCGGCGGACGGCGCGCTGCTGCTGATGCAGGCCACGCAGGCGATGAAGGCGGAGATGGACGCGCTGGCGGCCGGCGGCGCGCCCGCGGCCGCCGCCCCGCTCAAGCGCATCCAGATGGCGCGCTGCGGCGCGGCGGCCGCCGCGCCCGCGCCGGCCGGCGAGTGCGGCCCGCCGCTGCCGCCGCCGCCGCCGCCGCCGCCGCCGCGGCGTGAGAGCGCGCTGGGCACGCGCGCCGACGCCGCCTGCACCGTCCTGATCCCGGGCGGCAAGCGCATCCGCATGTCGCTCGAGCCGGGCGGCCCGCCGGAGGCGGCGGCGCCGCCGCCGCCCGTGCGCGTTGCCGCGGGGTGCCGCAGCGCGTTTGCGCCCGGCGCGGCCGGCCCGGGCATCGGGCTGCTGCTGCAGGCCGCCACGCCGTCCGGCGAGTCGCCGGGGCGCGCCGCCTCGGGCGGGCCGGCGCTGGCGAGCGCGGCGTCGGCGCCCGCGGCGCCGCTGGCGAGCGCGGCGTCCGCGCCCGCGGCGCCGCTGGCGGCCGCGCCCGCGTGCGCGCCGCCGCCGGTGCAGGCGGTGCCGCTCGCGCACGCGCGCTCGGAGCCCGCGGTCGCGGACGGCGCGGAGGCGCGCGGCGCGGGCGGGGAGGCGCCGCGCGCGTGGCCGGCGCGCGCGGGCTCGGTCGGCCGCGACGGCAGCGGCGGCGCGTGCGCGGGCGCGGGCGCGGGCGCGGGCGGGAGCGGGCGGTCGGGCTCGCCGGCGGCGCGGCTGCGCTGGACGGACGCGCTGCACGCCAAGTTCCTGGCCGCGGTGGCCGCGCTGGGCGGCGCCGACCGCACCACGCCCAAGGCGGTGCTGGAGGAGATGCTGCGCGCGAGCGCCATCACCGAGGAGCTCACCATCCTGCACATCAAGAGCCACCTGCAGAAGTACCGCTTCGACACGGGCTGCCGCGTCTCCAAGCGCTGAGGCTCTGCAGCGCCGACGGCATAGGGTGAGGGTGAGTTGCGCCGGGGCTCGCTGGCGGCCGGGCCGCGGCGGCCGCTCGGGCGCGGCGCCCCGATGCGCGTCCTGCGGCGGCGCCCGTCACGCGAGGGCCCTGTGCATGCCGCCCCCTGAACGCCACGCACGGAGGAACCATGCAAGCGAACTGATGCGCCACCAAAGCGGCGCAGCCGGCAGGCTGGCCGAGAGTCTTGCAGCTGGGGTGTGGCGGCACGCTGCCTGCCGACGAGTGGGCGCCTCAAGGAAGGCGCAGCGCCGGCCGGAGCCACGAGGGCGGCTGCACTGCATTGGGTCATGACCTGACCGCATGCCGCGCCAGGGAGAGCTGGTATCGCAGGCTGGCAGGCAGAGCTGCACACTGTGAAACAGAAGAGCCCAGCATGCGCGGTCATATGCGGCGCGCTCGCATGCGGTCTTTGGACTTGGGAGCAGCAGCGCCTCTAGACTAAATGGCAGGCGGCGCTCCATGTCCAAGATGCACACGCTAGCGTCAGGCACCCTGGCAACAGGGCTCGCAGCAGACGCCCATGCTGACATACAAACTATGGAGAGCAGACATGACCCACGCACTTCACACACACGCCCAACTATGACAAACTGGCTGTTGCTCTAGGCACGCACTGGGGACGCCACACCAGTCCATCCGCAGGGCGAGGTGGCAACCCATGACTTCGCGTCGCGGCTGCGTCCTCGCATGGCGCCGGCGCCACCAGGACGGGCGAGCTGCACGGCGCGCCGCGCCGGCGGCAGCCTCCGCCGGGCGTGCAGCCGCCGCCGCCTCAGCCCGCGCTTGCCAGCCAGGGCCAGGCCGCGCCGCCGGCTGCGCCGCCAGCGGGCGCCGCGCCGGCGGTGCCGGGCGAGCCCGCCTCGTCGTCCTCCTGCTCGTCGGGGTCGTTGTCAGGGTCGGCCAGCGAGCCAGCCTCCGCCTGCAGCGCGGCCTGGCCGCTGAGCGGCTCGCCCTCGTCGCTGCTGCCGCCCTGCCGCGCAGCCGGGCCCTGCCTCAGCGGCCGGGGCGGGCGGCGCGCGCAGCGGACGGGGCTGGGCCGCGGGGCCGCGCACCACGGCGCTGGCGGCGCCATCGGACGACACGAGGTCCGACTCGGCGACGTCAAAGAAGCTGCGGCCGTCCTCGGCCGCCGCGCCCGCCTCGCCCGCCTCGGAGCGCGGCCCTGGCGGGCACCCGCGCATACTCAGCGTCGCCGCTGGCGTAAAGACCCTGTCCACGGCTTCAGCCCGTGCGCACGGGGGGGGCCCACGGCATGCAGGCCGCTGCCGGAGAGCGCGGTCGAGCCCAACCCGCGGGCGTCGCCGCCTAGGCGGCCGCACGGGCGGGGCAGGGCGCCAGGCGGCGCCGGGGGGAGGCGCGTGCCGAGCGGGGACGCGGTGGACGTGGAGGGCAGGTCGGAGTCGGAGAGGCGGCCGCCGGCGGCGAGCTTGCGCCGGATGGCCTCCAGCGCCGCCTTGCTGGACCAGGTGGCGGCGGTCGCGGCCGCGTACTCGGACGCCACCGCGGCCGCTGTCTTGCTGCCCGCGTCCAGCAGCGCCTCGCCCTGCCGCGGCGCGCCGCGGGGTCGGCCGCCATGGGGCTAGGGTTAGGGTTACGCACCCCCTCCCGCTGCGACGGCTCTGGTCGAGGGACGCCGGCATGGTAGCGCCGCTCCGGAGGGCGTCTGGGCGCCCCGGGCGCTGCATGCAGCGCCCAGACCCGGCGCGCGAGCCTGCTCCGCATGTGCGCTCCGTGGCGCGCCCGCTGCCCGCTGCCCACGCCGCATTACGCCCGCCCTGCTGGCTCTCACAGCAGAGGGCAGAGGCAGAGGCGCCGCCGCGCGGGCGGGCCGCACGCGCGCCAGGCGGCGTAGGCAGCCGAACACGGTCGCATGGATGGCGGCCACGCTGCGGTCGACGTTGGTGTTGTCGACGCGCGGGATGGCGTGCCGCTCCGCGCGCCGCACCAGGTACTCCTGAATCGCGCGGATGGAGCGCAGGTGCCGCACGTACCGGTTCTGCACCGGCTCCAGCGCCATGTACTTGGCGCGCACCTGCCGCGCGCGCGCGCGTGCCCCCGTCGCGCCGCCGCGCCGGGCCCGCAGCGGCGCCACCGCCAGGCTCCCCGCGGCGGGATGGCGCGCCAGCGGCGGCCGCTGGCGCGCAGCATGCCCTCGAAATGGCACAGCCCGCCCAACCGCCTGCTGTCACGCGTCTGCGGGCGCGCCGCGCGCGGGGCGCGGCGCGCACCGCGAAGCGCTCGCGGTGCTTGGCCTCGTTGGAGATGTGGATGAGGAAGGGCACGATGGAGGGGTGCCGCTGCATGAGCCGCACGACGAAGTTGAGCGACAGGTGCACGCCCTCCACGACCAGGCTCTCGCGCCGCGCCTCGCACGCGGCAACCAGCCGCTCCAGCGTCTCCACCACGCGCCCGCTCTGCGCCTTGTAGCCCTGCCGGGCAGCGGGCCTTCAGGATAAGGGTAGAGGCATGGAGCGGCGCGCGCGGCGCCGCGTCAGCGTCCGTCGCGCCGTAGCCGTGCACGGCGCACCTGGCGCCGCGCGGAGGCGCATGCCCGCGCCTGCTGCCGGCCACTGAGATGCGGCGGCCGCTGCTGGCGCGAGCCGCTGTCGGGTGCCACGCAGGGATGCAGGCGTGGGGGCAGACGTGTCAGTCGCGCGCAGCGCGGCGCGCCGGCCGCAGCCGCGCACGGCAGGCGCGGGCGCGCACCAGCACGGTGCGCTGCTTGCTATCCGCGCGCTGCAGCGGCGCGCCGCCCTGCTTCGCGCGCGCGCGCGCCGCCGCCGCCTCAGCGGCCGCGTCCGTGACGTACTCCCCCGCCTGAGCCCCGTCACAGCCCCGGGTCACATGCGGGCGCCAGCCTCGGCCCTGCGCGGCGACGCAACGGCGCGCGCGACGCAGCGCTTCGCTGGCCGCATCCTCCTGAGGCGGCCGGGCGCCCAGGACATTTTCACCACTCAGGGGACCCGTAAGTTTCATTGCTTGAACCTCCAGTCTTGAACACACAAGGAGTCAGGTGACGCGCGCGGCGGCCGCGCGCGCCTGGTACGTGGACGCCCAGAGCAGCGGGTCGTCCGCCTCCGACGTGAAGCCGCGCAGCATGTGGCGCACGGAGTCGGTGGAGACGACGGTGGTCACGCCCAGGCGCGCCGCCAGCAGCCCGGCCAGCGTGCTCTTGCCCGTGCCGCTCGTGCCGGCCAGCAGCACGGTCACGCTGCGCCGCTGCTCGCGCACGCTGCGCGCGCCGCCCGCGCGCGCGCGCCTCAGGCCGGCTGCGCCTCCGCGCGCCAGGCCGAACAGGCCATGCGGCTCACGCAGCATGATCCGACGCCTGTGTCAGAGCAGCAGCGCGACACCCCAGTGGGCACAGCTGTGTGTGTGCGGATGGCTTGCTGACGCTGCGTAGGAGGCGGGCCCCGGGCGCGCCTGCAGGCCAGGGCAAAGTCCTCTCGTGCGACCAGGCGGTCCGTGTGCGCGGCCAGGTGCCGCAGCGCGAGCGCCTCCCACTCCGCGCGCGCCAGCGTCAGCACGCCCCGGCCCGCCTCGTCCACGCCCACGCTGCCGGCGCCGCCCCCGCCCGCCCCGTCCGCGTCCGCGCGCGCGCCGTCGGCCCCGCCCCGGCCCGCCGCGTCCGCGCGCGCGCCGCCGGCGCCGGCCGGCACCGCCGCGCCGTCGTCTGCGGCCTCGCAGGCGCCGTTCGGCGCACAGCGCGCGCCTGCGTCGGCCCCGGCGCAGGCGCGCCCGGCGGCGCGGCTAGCGGGTACCTCCCCGGCCTGGCAGGGCCGCTGCGGCGGGTCGCGCTCGGCCGCGCGCGCCAGGCGCTCCTCCACGGCCTGGAACAGCCCCTTGGTCGCCTGCCCCGCACGCAGGCGCGTCACGGCGGCGCCTGGGACCGCGCCGGCAGCTGCCGGGCCTGCCGCGCCTGCGTACCTTGTGCGCGACGCGCGGCTTGCAGCCTGTGAGCAGCAGCGCGCTGCGCAGCTGTGCGGCCGTGTACCGCACGCGGCCGGCGCCTGAGGCGGGGCCGCTGCCGCAGTCCGTTCCGCCTGAGCGGGCGCCGTCCTGCCACCACTGGCCAGCCACGCCGTCCGCGCAAGCGGCCGATTGCTCGGGAGCGCCATCGCTCACGTAAACATATGCCATGTCATGCAGAAGTCGCCAGGCTTGCGCCGCGGCCCAGCATCGCCAGGCTTGCGCCGCGGCCCAGCATCGCCTGGCTCTGTGTCTGCGTCAGGCTGTGCATGCGCTTCCAGATATCGTGCAACGTGGTAGACCTGTATGCAAAGCAATCGAAGGAATCGCAAGCAGCTGCTTGCGACACTGCAGTGCCTTGCAGCCCTAGGGCCTAGCTTTGCTGAGGTAGGCCTCGAGAGCGCTTGGGATGCATCAAGAACGAGGCTCGAGGTGCATCGCCGTGAGCGACTCATGCGCATGGCGGACGCGATGCTCCGTCTCCGTCGCTGGTCTGCTGTGGCCTTGGTGGCCTGCGCCACCCTTGCAGGTCGGGTGGCCCCCGGACCCAGCACCATGTGCACCAACACAGCCGTTTGCCCCGCTTGGCCTATGGTGGTCCCTGTCTTGACAGAGCAGGTCGCCAACCAGCCTGACTGTCAGTGGCATGCATGCCATACGGTGCTGTGGCCGTGAAACCGGCGTGGGTTTCTTGCTTGCGCGCCTGTGGACACTGGTATGCCTGTTGTGCAGCATGTTGCTGCTCAGTTCCTTGACGCACAGGCCCTGCCTGCAAGCACTGCCTTGCCAGCATGCCGCACCATCAATTGCAGTGCAAGCGGCAGCCACCGCGCCTGACCCACTGTCCGATGGTGCAGGGAGCAGCGCCGCTCTCATCGGTGAAGCGAGTGCGCACCGCACCCTGCCGTGGGCCCTGCAGTACGCTCTGGCAGCACTGTCGGACGTGCCTGCGACGCGCGCCCCGCAAGCCCCAACGGGTATGCGCAGGCGCGAAGGGCAGCGGAGGAGTGTGCAGCGCGTTCAACGCCAGCGAGGTGGCGACGTACACGTACAGGACGCGCGGCGCGGACTGGCCGGACAACCGAGCATGGCAGTGCGGCCCCAGCAGCTGCGCTCGCGGCGCCCCTCGCGCAGCTGCGGCGCGCGGCGCTCACGTTGCCTGGGTGTGCAGGTGCAACGGCACGCGGCAGTCGCCGGTCGAGTACCCGCTGCCGGCAGGTGCACCCGCTCGCTTCGTCGCGTGCCCTGCTCGAGCAAGCGGGCGAGCCTCTTTTAGTCTTTCTGACACGGGCGCGGCGCAGGCGACCTATACACCAGCGTGCCCGCGTCCCAGAGCGTGCTGCTCGGCAGCCCGTCGGTCGCCGCGGCGGGCATGCTGGTGCGGCCGCCCGCAGTGCGCATCGCGCGCGCTCGGGCGCAGCGCAGAGGCGGGCGGCCGGGCGCTGACTGGCGCCGCGCGCGCGGCGGCAGAACCTGCCCCAGTGGGAGGTGGAGATGCAGGGCGCCTTTGACGGCGGCGGCCTCGCCGTCCCGGTCTGCAACGGTGCGGCCCTCCCTCCCGCGCGCGCGCGCTGAGGCGGCGTGGCGCGCGCGGCGCGCCAGCCGCAGCGCCGGCGCGCAGGCACGGACGTCGGCTGCCTCAGCTCGCCCGGCGCCGCGCCCAGACTCGTCAACGTGACGATCGCCAACGTGCACTTCCACACGCCCAGCGAGCACACGCTGGACGGCGCGCGCCCGCCCGGCGCGGCCCGTCTTGCTCCCACCCCCGGCCCGCCCCGCGGGCCGCGCGGCCTGTCCCCGCGCCGGGCGCGCGCGCCGCGCAGGCGAGCACTTTGCCATGGAGAGCCACCTGGTGACCACGCTCGCCCAGAAGGACGTGCCGGCGTGCCCGGCGGCCGGCTGCATCGCCGTCTTCGGCGCGTTCTACCGCCTCGGCGGCGCCGACAGCGGCTTCCTGGCGCAGCTCACGCCGTACGTCAACACCAGCGGCGTGGTGCGCTCCTCGCAGTGCAACGCGGCCACCCTATCCCCACCCTTACCGTAAAACTGCACTTGCGGCGCTGGCGGCGCGCAGGACTGCCAGGCGCTGCCGGCGGGCAAGCGCATCCTGCTGGCGCCAAGCTTTCCGGCCAATCGCACCTACGTCACGTACTCGTGCGCGCCGCTGCCCCTGCCCGGGCATCATGTCACCCGGACCCCCTCCGGCGCGCCCGCTGAGCCGGCCCGGGCGCCTGGCGCACGCGCAGGGGCAGCCTGACCACGCCGCCCTGCACGGAGGGCGTGCTGTGGACCAGCTTCCTGGCGCCCCTGCGGGCGCGCGCCCCGCCTCTGCGCCCTCCGGCGGGGCGCGCACGGGCGCCGCGCTGCCGGCCCTGATAAGTGCGGGCGCTCACTTGCGCGCGCCGCGCGCAGATGTCCAGCAAGCAGCTGCAGGTCATCCAGACCGCCATGTCGGCCGTGCCCGACTGCAGCCGCACCCCGCAGGCGCGCCGGCGCGGCCGCTTGGACTGCCCGCCGCGCTGCGCCTCGCATGTCTTTACGAGGGCGCGCGCGGTGCGCAGGGCCAGGGCTGCTGGGGCAGCGGGTCCCTGTCCAACAACCGCGTGCTGCAGGACCTGAACGGCCGCCGGCTGCGCCTGTTCTCGCCCGCTGCGGAAACGCTGGCCTCGTGACGCATCCCTGCGTAGGGCACTGACTGCAGGGGCGCTCGAGCCAGCTCCTGCAGCACCCGCCTGCCACCGTGAACAAATGCCGTCCCCTTCCCGGTCCTGTAAATGGTTCGCGCTGAGTGCTTTGCTGCTGCCGCCCCTGCCCCCCCATGCTTTTCATGTCTGCTGCCGCGCCTGAGGCGCCCAGGCGAGCGCTGACTGGCGCTGCCGAGCCCGTGGGGACTTCACACCACACGTGCTCCGCGCGCCAGACGCACGCTCCTTGCAGCTCATGCAGCTCACAGTGAGGCCTGCCAGCCCTGTGTTTGCGCGCCCTGCCCGTGTTTGGCAGATATGATGGGATACGCTAGCTTCCGGACAGCCACAGTTTTGGACACATGCTGGTGGTCCACCAAATGTTGCTTTTGGTGCTCTTTCCCGCGCTGGCAGGAATGCAAGCAGTGTAGAAACAAGGCCCGATGGCTCTGGGGAGCCTGTGCAGCTGGCATGCTGGCCGCGCCATGGCATGGGGCCAAGCACCCTCTCAGCCCCTAGCTGAGCAGAGCGTGCACGCTGCATGAGGCCATTAGATACGTGTGAATAACATAACTGTTCAACACTGCATGGCCATGTTCCATGCAGCCCAAGCACTTCTGGACTGCAGTATGCGCGATTGGCGCACAATGCCGCGTCGACCTGGGACCGGACTCGCACTCCTGCCATGCCAGCACGGCAGCAGCACATGCCGGGCCCTGCAGAGGCGCCTCAGGGCGGTGCTGTACACGGACTTTGCTAGCTGGCACGTGCGGCCCGCTGCTAAAAAACCTTCCGGGAGGGTCACGCCGACGCGGCTGGAGACTGCCTGACACACTGAATACAGGGCCCTGCCCACCAAGCAAACCTGGCGCTCGCGCGTGCTCCACAAGCGCGGCCATACGTCCGCGAGGGGTCGGGCGGGCGGCGGCGCACAGCAGCCGCCGCCGCCCACCCGACGCCCAGACCCGCCATCGCAGGGCAAGGCCCAGCTCCGCCAGCGGCACGCGCACGCAGGCGCTGCGCACCGTCCCCCGGCTCCGCACGGGCGCGCGTCACCGGGCGTCCGAAATACGCGCAGAGGGCGCGCGCGTGCCCGCGCGTGCCGCCCGCGCGCCCGGCAGGCCGCCCTCGCCGGGCAATGCCGGGCCGCTGCCGCTCCGCTCGCGCGCCACGAGCCCCAGCTCGCTCGCGACCAGCGCGCCGGGTTCGCCGGAGCGCGCCGCGGCCAGGGCCGACATGCGCGCCTGCGCGCACGCGCGCCTCCTGAGAGCACTCGTCTGCGCTGCCTGCAAGCCGACGGACTTGCCCAACAAGGGCACCTCCTGAGGGCGCTTCACACCGTTCCGAGCACACTGCATGGCACGGGTCAGCAACATCACAGTCGCAGGTCTGGCAACGCGCGCGCGCGCGCGCGCTCGGGGCCCAGCGCGCGACAGCCTCCGGCGCGGCTGACGAGTCCGCAAAGCTGCTCGGGCATGCACACATTGCCGGGCGCAGGGCGCGCCTCCAGGCCGTGCGCGCGCGGCAGGCCGCCGGGCGAGGCGCCGAGCGGCGGGCGCTCCGCGCCGGTGAACGAGCCCGCGCGCGCGGCTGCGACCGCCCAGCCGCCGCCGCGCTCGCTGGCCGAGCCCGGGCGCGGGCCGCCGCTAAAGCTGCTGGCGGCCGATAGGTCGCCGCGCAGGTCGCCCGGCGCGTCCTCGCGCTCGCGGCCCTCGGACGGCCGCCACAGCAGCGACCCGCGCGGCAGCCCGCCCGCGCCCAGGTCCACGCTGCCGCGCCGGCCGGCCATGAACAGCTGCGCGACCTCTCGCGCGAAGCTCGCGCCCGCGGTCGTCAGCTCGTCGCGGCCCGCGTCGCCGCCCTCGGCCGAGCGCTGCCGGTCCTGCGCGCGGCGCGGCCGCGGCGTCAGCCGGCGCCGCGCGCCGGGCGGCCGGCGGCGGTCCCCGCCGGGGCGTCTCCGCTCACGTGCGCACGCCCCTGCCTGGCATTCGAGCGGCCCCCTGCAATTCCCTCCAGCCTTCACACAGCGCCACAGCGAGCGCGCGCGCGGCCGCAGCGCCGCGCAGCATGAGCGGCCTCGGGCATGCGCGGCGGGGGGCGCGCCGGCGAGGAGCGGTTGCTGGGCGGGTCCAGGTACGGGTGCGTGTGCGCGCGCTCGGTGGACAGCGCGGGCGCCAGGCGGAGGCTGCCGCTCGCGCTCCTTTCGCTGGCCGCGCTCAGCTGGCGCAGCGCGGCCAGCTCGCGCGCGCCCTCCGCGTCGCCCTTCCCGCGCGACCGCCCCGAGCCCGGCCCGTGCCCCAGCCTGCTGGCGCCGCTCGCCTCGCCGCTGCCGTGCAGCTCCTCCAGCGGCCCCGGCACCGCCGCGAACGGCGAGCTGCCGAGCGAGCTGCCGAGCGAACTCCGCGTGATGCCGCTCGGCCCCGCCGCCGCCGCGACGGCGGCGACGGCGGCGGCGGCGGCTGCCGCGGCTGCCGCGGCCGCAGTTGCGCCGCCCGCCAGCGGTGCCGGCCGGCGGCGGTCGGGCGAGCCGCGGCCGCCGTGCCAGCCGCGCGGCATGCCGACGGCGGGCGGCCCCGGCGGGCTGGCGACGCCGAGCGGCGTGTCGGCAATCGGCGACAGTGCGGGCGGCGCGCGGCTGCCGGCGATGCGGCGCGGCGCGCTGCGCGGCGGCGAGGGCGCGCCACGCTCCAGGCTGGGCGCGGGCGCGCCGCTGGCGCTGCGCGGCAGCGCGCGGCGGCCGGGCGGCGCCGGCCGGTCGCCTGGCCCAGCGCCCGGCCCCGGCAGCGGCATCGAGCCCAGGCGCAGCGCGGCGCCGCCCAGCGCGGCGGCCGCGCGCGGCGACAGCGAGCGGCCGGCCGGCGAGCCGTGCCGGCTGCTGGCGCTGCTGCCGCTGCCGGCGGCGTCGTCTGTCCGCGCGCGCGCCGCGCTCAGCTCGGCGCCGTAACACGTATGGCCGAACTTGATCTTGAACGCAGGACAGTCAGGCAGCGCTATGCGCCCACGCGTGCGCGCACTCCGTCGCCGCATGCAGGGCCGCCGCCTGGGGCGGGCGGGCACCCACCTGCCAGCCGGTCGGCGGTGACCGTCGGCGTCGACTCGGAGCGCGTAAACGTGGGCCCAGCGCCGCGGTTGCCGCTGCGCGAGCGCCCGCTGCTGCGCGACGGCGAGTCCGAGTCGCGCCGCAGCGCGGCCACGCGCAGCGGCGCCAGCGCGCGGCCGTCGCCCGCCGGCGCCTGCGCGCGGCGGCGCGGCCGGGCGCGTCACCACACAGGGCGCTGCAGGGCTGCGCTCGGGCAGGCGCGGTCGGCGCGTGCGCCTCCAGGCAGCCCGGGCACTGTGGGCAGCTCAACGCAGACCGCGCAGTGCGCTGACGGACCCTTAGCGGGGTCACAGGCGCTGCCCCCCGCCCAGCCATCCATGCCAGCATGCGGCTGCGCCGTCAACCAATGCAGCTGGGCGATCGAGCGCGCGTCCTGCATGCACTAATGCCTGTGGGGCAGGACGCGCTCCGCGGGCCGCGGTGCCGCACCCATACCCTGACCTAATTTTGACCCGGCGTGCGCGCCGCAACACGCACCGCCGCCTCGCCGTGCGACGCGCGCTCCAGGTCACGCGCGCTGTCCAGGCGCGCTCCTTGCCCCGCCAATTCCACACCGCCGCCGCCGCGCGGCGCGAGCGGCGAGCGCTGCCGTGGCGCGCCGCTTGCGGCGGGCGCCGCGGCCGCGCAGCGCACGCGCCGCATCAGCGACTCAGCGAAGCTGCCCCAGGGCGACGCGCCGCCCGCGTGCGACCTGCGCGGCCCCACGCGCGCCGGCGTTGCGAGGGCGCCTTCAGGGTGCGCCAGAGGACGCCTGCAACCTCAGGGTCACCCATGGGCGGCGCTGCCAGGCGCATGACGACGCGGCCGCATGCGGGTGCAAGGCGCCCGGTGCCACGCAGCAGCAAGCAGCGGTGTCGGGCCGACCGCGCTTGAGCGCATCCGCCGATGCGCGCGCCTGAGCGGCGTATGAGCGCCGCGCGCCCATTGCGTGAGGGCGCGCGCGCGCGGGGCGCACCGGAACACCTGCAGCTCGCCCGGCGTGCTCTCGCCCAGCCGCGCCGCCGACGAGCGCAGGCGCTTGTGCCGCGGCTCGCCGCCCGCGCCCGGCCCCGCCCGCCGCGCGTGCCCAGAGTGCTGCCACCGCGCGCGCCCCGGCGGCTCAGCGGCGGGCCCGGCATGCGCTCAGGCAGCAGGCGCACTTGACGCCCCCGCCCGCTGAACGCTGAACGAACATGCGCTCGTGTTGCCAGCCACACCTTGGAAGCAGCTGCGCGTGAGCCTGCAGCACCCAGGGGGCACAGCAGCCGCTGTCCCCACCCGGCTGCTGCAGCCGCGCAAGTGCTACCCTGCCAATATCCTACACCCATGCGGCGGGGGGCCGCACCGCGCGCGCGGCCACGGCGAACATGCCGCCCAGCTTGGCGGTGCGGCGCGAGGGCGAGCGCGTGCCGGAGCTGCCGCTCGCGCCGCTGCTGAACGAGACGCCAAAGCGCAGCTTGCGCGGCAGGTGCGCCACGCGGATGGCCGCGCTGGGCGGCGCAAAGCGCCGGCCCGCCAGCGCCGGCGACGCCGCCTGAAAGATCAGCTTAGGGTCGTCCAGGCCCTGGCGCCCGGGCCGTGCCGCGTCAGCGGGCCGAAGCTTGCGGGAGGCGCCCAGGCGCCCAAGCAGCGGCGCGCCGGCGCCGGTGCGCTGCTGTGCCGCAGGGGAGGGTGCTACGTACGCTTGCCGCGCCCTTCCATATCCTCAACACTGAGTGTCCCGAAACCCGCATGGCGCCCGGGGGAGCCGCGGCTGCTGAGCGGCGCCGGCTCTGCGGCGAACAGGGACCCGCCCTGCCCCACCTGGACGCTGCACCCAGCTGTGCACCAGTCGGGCCGGTGGCGCGCGCGCCTTGAGCAGGTAGTACCCGAGCGGCTCCAGCTCGATGGCGCCGGCGGCGCCGGGGCTGCCCGCCGCGCGGCCGGCCGGCAGCAGCATGAGGCCGCAGTCCGAGTGCGCCCAGGGCGGCGCGCCGAAGCCCGCGCTGCCCTCCACCAGCACCTGGCCCGGCGCGGCGAGCGCACTGACGCGCGCCGCCAGGTTGGGCAGCGCGCCAAAGTAGTCCGCGCGGCCTGCGCGCGCGCCGGGCGGCGCGCGTCAGCCCTTGGGGCTTTCAAGGATGTCGCCTATGATCATGGTCTGCAAACACCGCCAGGTGCACAGCGGCCGACTATGCCGGCGACACGCCCGGGGTCCGCCTGCCGGCCTTAATCCCGCGGGCGCCCACAGCTGGCGAACAAGCCCCTACCCAAGTCCGGAAAGACTGGCGCTCATGCCGGTCGCCAGCTGCGCGCCGCGCGGGGCGGCACTGGCGCGCGCGCACCGGTGTTCAGCGGCTTGCGGTGCTCCGCGCGCCCGAAGGCCATGCCCATGCGCACGCGCAGGCCGCGCCAGAGCAGCGCGCCGCCGCCCGCGTCGCGCTCGGGCGCGCACTCGGCCCAGTCCAGCAGCGCGTCGGGCCAGTCCAGGCGCAGCAGCTCCTCCTGCAGCGCCACGCACCAGCGCACCGCCGCCTCCAGCTCCCTGCGCCGGCCGCGGGCGCCGCGCCTTGGTAGGGACCAGAATATATGGTATAGGGCTGGGCACGTTTCCAAGCGCGCGCCCCCCGGAGAGCGGCCTCCGGCATGCTTTGCCGCTGCGAGCGGGCCGAGCGTGGCCAGCGCCGGGCAGCCTCGGGCTGCTCGAGTGCAAGCCCAGCGACTCTGTCAGGAAGACGGGCGGGTTGGGGGGAAGACACACGCGCATGCTCACAGTGCACGCTGCGCGCAGAGGCCCGCCATCAGGGCGGTCCTGCAAGGCGCTCGCTTGAACAGGGCTATGTGCGGCGCGGGCGGCGCCCCGCCGGCAGGCGCAGCGGCGCGGCCGCGGCGGCGGACGCCGGGCGGGCGCGGGCCAACGCCGTGCCTGAAGGCCAGCGTGAGCTTGCCGGGCTCGGGCTCCTTGCACTCGTAGCCGTCGTGCGGCGCCAGGAGCGCGCGCGCGGCCGCCGTGTACAGCGCGACGCCCAGGTTGAACGCCTCGATCGTCGCCACGATCTCGGCCTCGTCGCGCACCGGGCTGTTGCTGCTCTCTGCGGCCACCACCTCGCCCGGCTTGCCCGCCTGCGCGCGCGGCGCGACCCGGGGCGTCGGGCGTCGGGCCGGCGCGCGCTGCTCGCCGCCGCAGCAGGGCCGGGCCCTCGCGCGCCATCCCGAGCGCTGCTTGTGTCAGTGTGACCGTCTCTCATGTTGGAAGGGACCATGCATCAGGGCGGAGCGTGCCAGTTTGTAGCCAGGGCGGGCTGCGTTCAGGGGCTGCCGAGGGCAAGAGCACTCGCAGACCATTGCACACGCCGCCGTTGCAAGGCAGTGGCCGGTCCGCCTGCGGGCGCGCGGCGCGGGGCCGCGCGCGCGGCCGCACGCGCAGGAACACGATGGCGAGGTCGCGGCCGGGGTCGGGCGAGTCGCGGAAGCCGGGCTCCAGCGTCTGCAGCGTGTCGGGCGGCGGGAACTCGCGCCGCGCCAGCAGCGAGGGCATGACCTCCATCAGCAGCACCGCGTGCGGGAAGGCCGGGTCCAGCATGTGCACGCCCAGGTTGATCACCTGGCCCGCGCGCGCGCGCGCTTCAGGCACTTGGAACCCGCCCTCGCGCGGGCGCCGCCCGGCGCCGCGGCCCGCCAGCGGCCCCGGGCCGGTCAGCGCTCCACAGCCCCCAGCCCGGCGGCGCCCTGCCCAGCGGGCTGCCCGCCGCGCCCACTCATCGGCTCCGCCAGCAGCACAAGCTCCCTGGGCTGGCGGCGGACGCCCGGCTCGAGCAGCCCGCCGGCTCCGTCGGGGCCGCGGGCCGCGCCTGCGCGTTGCCGGGCAGCTGGTCCTGGATGGCCGCCCAGGCCGGCTCGGACAGCACCACCTGGCCGCCGAACACGGCCTGCGCCAGGCGCTCCGCAAAGCGCGGCCCCGCGCCCGCAAACTCCACGCGCCCGCCGCCGCCCGCCGCGCCCTTGGCCTCGGGGTCCTCCACCCTGCGCGCCGGCGCGCGCGTGGCGCGCGAGCATGCGTGGTATCGCAACCTCGCCAAACCCGAAACGAAACAGACAGCACGCGCCCGAGCGTCTGCGCGGCGCGCATCTGCAGACCGGCGCGGGGCCCGGCGCGGCGGCAGCGGTGGGCCCAAAGGCCGGCCTGCAAGGCATGCCGCGGCGGCCGCGCCGGGCAGCGCCGGGAAGGCAGGCCGGGCGGGGGGGCGGGCGAGCAGCGAGCGCACTGGTAGGCGTAGGTGTCGTGCACGGCCATGGCGAAACGCGGGCCGGCGAAGAGCAGGCGGCCGTCGGGCGCGGCGGCGGTCGGGCCGCACACCTCGCGCGCCTCGGGCGGCCAGCGCGCGAACATGAGCGCGACCTGCGCCGCGTGGCAGAAGCGCACCGCGTGCAGCGCGCTGCCGAAGGCGAGCATGCAGCGCCCCTGCGCGCGCATGCGCAGACGCGTCAGGCGCGGTGCGGCCGGCGTGCGCGGCGTCCCGGCAAGGGCGCGCCTCGAGCTGCAGGCAGCTCACACGCAGCTCCGCCGCTACCTGCTTGGCGTGCTCTGAAAGCAGACAGGCGTGCTGTAAATCAGGCAGACAGGCGGAATCCATCCAGCCGCTGCAGCTGCGCCCAGCCGGGACATTCGCCGGCGGCTGATCTCCCGTCCGCGCCCGAGCGTGCAGCCCCCTGGGAGGCCGGGTGCAGGCGGTGCGGCGGGGGGGCCCCCGCGCCCGCGTGTCGCCGGTCTGGAAGAGGTAGCCGCCAAACTGCTGCGCGATGACGGCCAGCGACTCGTGCAGGCGCCGGGTGACCGCCGGCGCGACCTCGGCCTCGCCCAGCGGCGGCCGCCCGGACGCGCTGCGCAGCAGCGCCGTGGTCGGCCCGCGCGCCGGCTGCCAGTCCAGGCGCAGCGCCACGAAGCTCAGCACCTGCGCGCGCGCCGCCGCGCTGGGCAAGGTAGTAGGGTGGGCCCAGGCCGCAGCGCCGCGGGCGGCTCCTGTGCGCGCGATGCCAGTCCCGCGGTGCGCCACAAGCCAGCACCCGCCGTGTCCCAGCTCGGCCATGCGCATGCGGGCTTGGGGCGGCGGGGCGGGCGCGCGCGCCGGCGACTCCAGCGACAGCGGCGGCGGCACAATGTTGAAGCCGCAGCCCGGCGCGAGCTGGCGCACGCGCCGCGGCGGCCCGAACGCGCGCGGCAGCGGCCGGCCCAGCAGCTGCTTCACCTGCCGGCGCGCCCGCGCCTCAGCGCACGCTGCTGCGCGCCGGCGCGCCGGCCGCGGCCGCAGCGCGGCGGGCGCCTGCACTCGTGCCCCCTGCCTCTCAAGCAGCGGATGCCCCTAAGCCGCAGCGAGTGGCCCGCTTGCGGCCGCTACACCTGGCAGCGCATTTACGCCTCGGCGCGGCTGAGGGCGGGCCGAGCATGACAGCGCCGGCCACCGGCGCGGCGCGCCGGCGCGGATCGCACGGCAGCGGCCGGGGGCGCGCCTGGTAGAGCCAGATGGGCGCCGGCCAGGCGGCCAGGCGGAAGAGGCCCAGCTGCTCGATGGTGGGGAAGCCCGCGGCCGGCATCGCGCCCTGCAGGTGCTCCCACGCGTCCTGGCTCAGCAGCACCTGCCGGCGCGCGCGGCGCGTCAGCCGCGCCCGCGCACCCACGCTCGCGGGGGCGCCTGCTTGGCCGGCACCCGCTCTTGCAGCGCTGCGGTCCGCGTGCGCGCGCTCATGACCGCATAAAGCTTGCAGCCAGCAGTGCCAGCTCAGCGCACGGACGCACCGCAACTGCCGCCTCATACACTTGGCCTCCTCTATACCCGTGCCACAGAGCTGCGCCAGCTCCGCCCAGCGCCGCCACCCGCTCGCACTGATCATGCAGGCGCGCCAGGCGGCGCGGTGGCCCCGCCGCGCTCGGCCGCCCCGCCAAGGAGGGCCGCCGGCGCGCCTGGCCGCCGCTGGCCGCGTCGCCGAGCTCGGTGGCCACCTGGAAGCCGGGCCCGCTGAACACGCGGTGCTTGGTCAGCAGGTGCAGCCTGCCGGCGCGGCCGCGCGCCCTGCTCAGTCAGCACAGACTCCGCGCCCGGCCAGGCACAGCGCAGCAAGCCCCTGACGACTCCTGTGCAAAAGGCTGCCAGCATGCGATGGGGCAGCAGGACATCCGCCGGCACTGCGATTTTTGTCTTGTTAGTCACGCCACACAGCATGACACAAGACATGCATGCCCGTCGTCAGGAACACGTGCTGCGTGCGCGGCAGGGCAGGGCGCGGGGCGCCGGCCGCGCCGGCCGCGGCCGCGGCCGGCGCGGCGCCAGCCGGGCGCGCCCCTTTCGCACCGGTGCGCGATGGTGCCCTCGGCGGCAAAGTGGATGCCCATGCGCACGCGCGGGCCGCGGAAGGCCAGCAGGCCGTCCGCGCCGCGCAGCTCGCGGCACGCCGGCAGCCGCAGCACGGCGCGCGGCCACCGCGTGTCCAGCAGGCGGTACTGCGCGCGCGGCCCGCCCCCAGCGCGTCAGGCACGGCTCTGACAGCCATCGCAGGGCGCGCAGCGCACGCAGGCCTGTCACCTCTTCGGATGCACACAGCCGGACGGCGATGCATCGCCGGAGCTCACCGGCGCCGGGGTGCCCCGCGCGGCGTGCAGGCAGCGCGTCGCCGCTTTTCAACATGCGCTGCCTGAGAGCGCATCGGCCTGCACGGTAAGCACAGTCCTGCCGCCGCGCTATGCACCGCGTATCAGGCGCCGTGCAGCGCGCCGGGCCGCGCCTGCGCCTCCATGGCGAACGCGACGGCCTGCGCGACGGTCGTGAACGCGATGTGGAAGGCGTCGCCCTCGGTGTTGATCTCGTAGCCGCCGTGCGCGGCGATGCCCTCGCGCATCACCTGCGCGCGCACCGCCCCCGCGCTCGTGGCCGCTGCGGCTGTCCTAGCGACGCCGGCTGACCGCTGACTTGCTCTGGCCTCCAAATGTGATTCACTGCTTCCGGCTGACTCTGCTCGCCCTGTGGTTGCGAGCGCCGACTCTGGAACCGCCTGGCCCCTTGCGGGAGCCGCCCGCCGCGCGACGGAGCCCGGGCTGGGCAATACTGCGCGGGGGGCGCGCTTGCTGCGCGGGGGCGGCGCAGGGGCGGCGCGAGAGGCGGCGCGCGCCGTGTCATAGATGGCCTGCACGGAGGACGCGCCGGCCGCGCTCGCGGCCGCCTGCGCGGTGGACGACTCCATGTCGGTGATGACAAAGACGGCCTCGCGCGCGGTGCGCATCGCGTCGGCCGCGCGCGCGCCCGAGTCGCCGCCGGCGGCCGTCAGGCCGAACATCAGCGCCTTGAGCGCCTTGGCCTGCCGGCGCGCCTCGCTCGCCGCGCGGTGCATGCGCTGCGCGCTGCGCGGCCCCGGCGCGCAAGGCGGGGTCAGGCTCGCGCCGCAGCCTGGGCCTGTGCTCGGCCGCAGGGGGGTCGAAGCAAGATAGGGTGACCGCATGCGCGCCGGTCATGTCGCGGGGCAGCACGCCCTCGGTCAGGGTATCCGAGAGGACCACCATTGGGTAGCCTCCATCGACGTCAGCCCCGGGCGGATGGGCGGGGTCGTAGGCACGGCGCGCCAGGAGGCACCCCACATCCAAGAACTGCCCCCAGCCCCCAGGACAGCTCGAACAGCCCCTGCGCGACCAGAGCGCCCAGCAGGCAGGGACCCAACCCGCATCTCGCGGACGACCGCACTGCCTGCAGCAGGTGCTCACGCCGCGCGGCGCACCGCGTGCGCGACAGCCAGTACGCGGTGCCGCCGGCGACGGCGGCCGCGCCGAGCATGCACGCGCACACGATGGCGACCACGACGCCCGGCGGCAGGCCGTCCGGCGGCGGCGCCGCAACCGTGATGGGCGGCGAGTCCAGCGCGCCCTCCAGGCCCGCCGCGTTCTCCGCCGACACGCGCACAAAGTACGTGCCGCCCGCCTGCGCGGCCCGCGGCCGCCTCAAGTTTTAGGTCACAGGCTCCGCGGCCGCGCGCGAGCGCGGGCCGTCCGCCATGTGGCCGGCGGCGGCCCCTGCCGCGTTTGCGCGCATGCTGGCGGGCGGGTGGCTGCAAGATTGCATCACACTGCTCTGGGTGCTTCCCACCAGAATGAGAGGGGCGCAGGCGTCGAGCCGGGCCTGCGAACGACGCCCGCGCGGCGTGCGCAGACATCCAGCACTCCCCCTTGGCTGCCTGCCCGCACTCTGCGCCAGCAGCGGGCGTGCGGGAGGGGTGGAGGACAGGCGCGCGCGCCTTGAGCGTGACGTTGCCAAACACGTACGCGCTGGCGTGCAGGCCAAGCGGCACCTTGGGCGTCACGGCGGCGCCCGGCGCGCCCTCGCCGCCGCCGCCCGCGGATGCGTTGCCGTAGCGGAATGCCTGGACGGCGTAGCCCGTCACGTTGACCTCGTCGTCCTGGAACGCGTCCCAGCACACCCTGCCGCGGCGCGGCGCCGCGTCAGCGCCGCCGCCGCGCGAGCGCGCGCCTTGCTGAAAGCTCGGCGCGCGAGGCGCCCGCCGTTGGTGGTGCGGCCGGCGCTGCGGCGCATCCTGCGCGCCAGGCCGTGGCGCCGCCACTGCTCCAGGCTGCGCCAGGGGCAGCGGGCCGGGCGCGCGGCGCACCAGATGTTGGACGTGGACGTCTGCGAGGCGGCGATGCGGCAGTCGGGCGTGTTGTAGACGCGCCCCGCAGGCTTCATGTGCGGCGGGCTGACCACGACCTGCACGCATGCGGTAGGATTAGGTGTATCCCACCATGATCACGGCGGCCGAGCGTGAGCGGCGCGCGTGCAGGGCGCCCGGCGCGAGGAGGGGCGGGTGGCGGGGCACGGGGCGCGGCCGCAGGCGGCCAGCGAGCTTTGCGTGCCGGCGCGGTCCAACAGGCGCCCCTGCTCGGCGGGGCGGGGCGCGGGCGCGCCTTGACGCCGGCGCTGGTGGCGTTGGCGGTGAGGCGCGAGGCGGTGCGGCTGGTGGCCTGCACGGTCACGTAGTACGTCTGCCCATTGAGCAGCGACTGGTGCCGCGGCTGGTACGCCTGGCTGAACAGCGTGCGGTTGGCCCACACGCGGCCGCCGAGCGCCACGGACGCACCCGCCTGCGCGCCGCAGCCGCCGCGATCGCGCACGGGGCGGCTGTTGCGGGCCGGAGCGCCGGCCCGCGCGGCGCCGCGTGAGGGCTGCCGGGTCATGACTCGGAGTTTCGCGCTGGACGGCAGCGTGCAGGGCATGCCGGCAGCGCCCAACACAAGCACGGCAGCCACCATGGGAGGACGGCTGGGCGGCAGGAACGCACAGCGTGGCAGCGGGCACTGACGCGCGGGCGCCGCCGCCAAGATGCGCCGGCGCCGGCGCTGCGCAGCGCGCGCGCGGCGTGGGCATAGGGTGGGGTAGGGGGCGCGCCTGCACGGTGCCGGAGAAGACGCCCAGGCCGACCACATTGTCGGTGGCCGGCTCTGAGCCAATAGCCCAATCGTAGCCCTGGATGGCGGCGCCCGGCGCGTCAAACGCGGTGAAGTTGAACGGGAAGAGGCTGATGTTGGTCCAGAACGGCGGGACGAGCACCCTGGCGCCGGGCCGGCGCCGCCGCCCGTCACGCTCGAGTCCCCACGCGCCAACGCGCGCGCGCGCGGCACGATGGCCGCGCGTCTAGAGCACTCGTGCACTGTCGGGAGCCTACGAACCCCTGCCTTCCTCCACAGGCACCTGGGGCCCTTTCCCGCGCTCCGCGGCATGCCGGCGCTCTCGCGCCCGCCGCGCCCTGCCTCCCGGCCGGGCCGCAGCGCGAGCCCCGGGGCAGCAGCGGCAGAGCACACGGGCAACGACAGGGCCGGCGGCCGGGGCCCGGGGGCGCGCCCGCAGCCGGCGTCCGCGCGGCAGGACGGCGGCGCGGCGTCGCAAAAGCCGCCGAGCGGGTTGGCGGAGACGTTGCGCGGGTCCATCAGCGCAGTGCCGTCCAGCGCCGGCACGCGGCCCAGCAGGCAGGCCGGCACCAGCCCGCACAGCTGCCGGTTGTTCTGCGCGCCGGGCCGCGCGCAGGCGCATCATGGGCGGCGGCCGCACGCAATGCGCCTGCTTTCGCACACCCGAGAGAGGCGCGCGCGCGCCTGGCGGCCTTACCACGGCTTGGCCGTTTTTCGGCACCGGGCTGGACAGAGCCTCCACCCAGCGCAAAAGGTCCTTGGCGCCCGCATCCTGAGCGGCAGAGCAGCGGCCCCATGCCCCTGCCCGGCAGGCGAGGGCCCGAGACAGGCGCCGCGCGTCACGCCCGGGCGCGCTGCACGGGCTGCGCGCGCGCACTGCGGCGGCCGCCACTGGCGCGCCGAGCTGTCGCCGCGGCGCACGGCGCCTGCAGCGCGGCCAACTCGCATGGCAAGCACGGGATGGGGAATGGGGGCGCGCGTCAGGCGGCGCGCGGCCGCGCCTGCAGGCTGATGTTGGCGATGCCGCCGCCGCCGCACCAGGCGGCCGGCACCGGCCCCGAGAAGTTGTTGTCGCCGAGCCAGGCGGCGCGCAGCGCCGGCAGCGCCGGCAGCCAGGCCAGCAGCTGCCCCGTCAGCGCGTTGCCGCGCAGCACCAGCTGGCTGAGCGCGGTCAGGTTGCCCAGCGCGTCCGGCAGCGCGCCCTGCGCGCGGCAGGGCCCCGCACCCCGCTCAGCCGGCCGGCCGTTCCCCGGCGCCGGCGCGGGCGCGGCGGGCCGGGCCGCCGCGCCCGGCAGCACTCGCGCGCATCCCTGCAGCGACGGCGCCCGGCTGTCTGGCTGCCCTGAAAGGGTGTGCGGTCTGCCGCAGCGCTTGGCGGCAGGCAGCCGCGGGCCGGGCCGCGCGCCTGCAGGCGGTTGTCGTGCAGGTCCAGCGTGTGCAGCTGCGACAGGCCGCCCAGCGCAGCGTCGAGCGGCCCGACCAGCTGGCGGCCGGCCGTGCGGTCCAGGCCGCCGACCGCCAGCGCCAGCACGCGCCGGCCAGCCGGGCCGCCGTTGGCCGCCGCGCAGTCGGCGCCCGCCAGCGCGGGCACCGTCTCGCTGCAGTTGCAGCTGACGAACGCCCACGCGTCGTCGCACGGGTCGCTGCGCACGTCCCAGCTGGCCAGCAGGCCCTGCGCGCGCCGCGCCGCGTCGTGCGCGGGCCTCTTCTTGCTTGAAAGCGATACAGTGAACATAACAGCATGCCTGCGGATCGAGGCCCGAGCGGGGCATGAGGCCGGGGTGCCGGGGCTGCGCGCGCGCCTGGTCCGTAACCAGCGCGGTCCGGAACGCCAGCAGCGCGGTCTTGTCCACATCAGACGTGCGCCCGCGCGCGGCGCCCAGGCCAAGCAGCAGCGCGAGCGCCCGCAGCGCGAGGCGGGCCATCAGTCGCCCCGGCCCCGGCCAGGCGCCGCCAGCGCGGCCGCGGGCGTCGGCCGGGCGGCACCGGCCGCGCCCGCCGCGGCCATCCCGCGACGGCCGCGCCGGCGCGGAGCAGGGCAGCCCGTCGGCGCAGCCACCCCCTGCAGTGGCTCTCCAGGCAGGCCGCTGCCCCAGCGCTGCGGCCGGCGACCCGCTGCCACGAGGCGCGCCCTGTACGGGTGTCGCACTGTGCAGGGGTCAGGCGAGACGCTCCAGTGGCGCAGCTCTGCAGCACCTCACTGCGGTCCAAGATACACAGCAGGGAGGCTTTGCCGCATTGTTTTTAGAGTCGCATGAGACGCGCTAATGTCAAGTTCTGCTATGATGCGGCGGCGCGCGTTATGAGGTCGGTGAGCTCCCTGCCGTGACGCTCTCCCGCTCGCGAGAGATGGGCATGCACCTAGTTCTTATAAGAAAACCCGGAGGTTGCGCACGTGCCTGCACCTCGCTTGGGAAGTAGCACTGTGCAGACCGCCGAGCGGAGAGACGATCCTTGTGTGGCCTCAGGCTGCGTCCAGTCCGCGCTTGGATTGCGAAAGGTGCACGGGGGCCCGGGACTATGGACCTGTCCACCGCACAGGCCCGACTGGGGCGCATCAACTCCCACCTTGATGCGGCAAGCTCGGGCCAGCCATGCGCTGCGCGGGGCAGCGCTTGCAGCGCTGGCCAGCACGGCGGGAGGGTGACCAGCGCGGAGCACGCGGTCTCCCTCGTGCCGGACGGCGCCACGCTGACGGTGAGCGCCCGCGTCGAGCAGCGGGGCACCCCTGTGCTCCACTTCACTGCAAGGATCACTGCTGCCCCTCGCAGAGGGGTGAGGGCTGACCGCTGGTCGCAGCGCCCCAGGTCGCTGGCTTCCTCAGCGTGTCCTGCCCAGTGGCGCTCACCGACGCGCTGCGAGCGCGCTTCGACGCGTGCCAGCAGCCGCGCGGCCTGCACCTGCTGTGGGGCGTGGCCATGGGCGACTTTGAGCGCGGCATCTGCAGGCGCGCCGCGCGCCGCCCGGCGCGCGGCTCGGCGCGCGACCCGGTCGCTGCGCCTGACCGGACGGCGCGGCGGCCGCAGGCTCTTTGCCGAGGGCCTGATAGCGTCCATGACGTACGCCGTCCTGGGCATGAGCCAGACGCTGCTGATCGAGGAGGACCGCGTGCCGGCCTGGAACCTGCCGCTGGGCATCGGTGCGCTGGAGCCCCGGCGCGCTTAGGTAGGGTTAGGCCCTGTGGCAGGCCCTATGGCAAGGCCCTATGGCAGCCCATGCGCGCAGCGGCCTGAGGCCCGGCGCGCGCAGTGTGCCAGCTCTACCGCGCGCTCGCCGCGCGGCAGCCGGGCGTGCTGTCGCGCATCGGCCTGAGCACATTCGTGGACCCGCGCGTCAAGGCACGCGCCCGGCCCGCCGCCGCGCCGCGGCAGCGGGCCCCTAGCCCGCCCGGCGCTGCCCGGCGCCCGCGCGCGCGCCGGGTGGCCCGCAGGCGGTCACCTGTCCGCGCCGCGCGCGCAGGGCGCGTGCGTGAACGCGGCGGCCGCCGCGCAGCCCGCGGCGGTGCAGCTGGTGACCGTGGGCGGGCGCGAGCTGCTGTTCTACCCGGCGCCGCAGCGCCCGGTGGTCGCGCTGCTGCGCGGCACGGCCGCCGACGCGGCCGGCAACATCAGCTTCGAGCGCGAGCCGCTGCTGCTGAGCCAGCTGGACCAGGTGTGAAAGCGCACGCCGCACCAGGCGGTGAACGCCGTCTTTGCGGCGCTTTCGCCATGCTGGCGCGCGGGCACGTCGGGCGGATCACGACGTCGCGCTGCGAGCAGGCCGGCCGGCGCCCCAGCAGCGCCCCGTGAACGCATGCTTGCGATCCGCATGGCGGTGCGGGCTATCGGCCGCGTCGCGCGCGCGCAGGCGCTGGCGGCGCGCGCGTCCGGCGGGCTGGTGCTGGTGCAGGTCGAGCGCATCGCCGACGGCCCGCTGCCCACGCGCGCGGTGGTCATCCCGGGCGCGCTGGTGGATCACGTGCGCGGCCCGCCCCGGTCCACTGACTCAGCCCCGCTCAGGGGCCTGCTTCATGCACGCACGGAGCAACATGGCGCGCGCACGAGCGTCCGCCGCGCTCGCGGCTGCACCCCCGTCCTAGCCCGGCGGACAGGGCCGCGAGCGCGCGCGCACATGCGGTGCTGGCCGCCTGCCGGCTTAGCCTCAGGCCAACCGCATTCGCAGCGCGCGCGCGCAGGTGGTGCTGGCGCCGCCCGCGCAGCACCTGCCGACGATGCTTGGCCCGACTTACTTCCCGTCGCTGACTGGGGAGGGCGGCGAGCGGATCGCGGGGTTGGCGGCGCCGCCGCCGGCCGGGCTGCGGCGCATCGTGGCGCGCCGCGCGCTGCTGGCCATCCGCGACGGGCCGCGCGGCCGGCCGGCTACCGTCTGCCTGGGCATCGGCCTGCCCGAGGCGCGCCCCCCGGGGCGCGGCGCGCCGCATGGGCCTGCGCGAGGCGAGCCCGCCTGCGCCCATGGCCAGGCCATGCGCGGGGCTCGCGCTGCGGCACAGAGCGGCTGCCGCCGCGCCGGGGCCCATCCATGCGTGCCGGGTTCCGGCGCTTTGTTGCGTGCCCTTCTCGTTATGCGCCAGCGGCACCCGTCGAGCGGGCGGCGCGCTCGCTCACTGCGCGGACACGAAGCCGGCGGCATGACGGCGCCGCACCGCGGCAGGGCGTCGCGGCGGCGATCGCCGAGGAGCCCGGGCTGCACGCGCCCGCGGCGCGCGCGGCGCTGGCGATCGAGGCGGGCGCGCTGGGCGGCGCCGGCGCGCCGGCCGGCCGCGACCGCGCGGGCAGCGGCCTGACGCTGTTTGGCGCGGCGCAGTGCGCGGCCGCGCACCTGCCAGCCGCGTCCATGATGGACCTGCTCCAGGGCGGCGCCGACCTGGCGGTGCTGGGCATGTTGCAGGCGCGCCCCGCGCGCGGCGGGCCAGGCGCGGCGCCGCGCCTGCCGGCGCCGCGGACCGGCGGCGGCGCAGCGACGCCCTCGGCGCCGCTTCCATGCGCCCGTTTGCGCTCCGGCGGAAGCCTGCCCGTGTGAGTGCCGGCGCCAGCCCGGGTGGCGCTCCACGCGCCCCCCTCAGCGAGGCTTTAGCGGCCCCCCGAGCCCCGGGCTGCCGCCAGCTCCGGGCCTGCTGCTGGGTCCGACGAGCCGCGCCCCACCCCGGCGCCGCGACTGGCATCCAGGCTGTTTGCTGGGTGCGCTGTGGCCTGTGCCTGCTGGCTCCACAACACATGCCAAGGCGGCGCGTCCGCGCGCAGGTGGATGAGCGCGGCGACGTCAACGTGAGCAGCATGGGCCCCATGCTGCGCATCGGCTGCGGCGGCTTTATCGACATCTCGCAGTCCGCGCGCCGCGTCGTCTTTGTCGGCACGCTGCGCAGCGGCGGGTCCCTGGCGCGTCCGCGGCCTTGCCCCCGCCTCCCCGGCATGATCGTGCCCACCTGCGACACGCCCCGGCCCAGCCGGCCTGCTCCCACGCCAGCAGAGACAACTCCGAACTGCTCGTCGCTGCCCCTGCTGCTCCCTGCTCGCAATCCCCACTGCATGGTGGAAAGGGCACCGCGAGCCGTGCTGCGCCCGCTGCAGCTGCAGGGCTGCCCCCTGGCGCTGGACGCAGCGGGCGTGCGCGCCGCGGCAGGGCACGCTGGCGGCGGCGCTGCGGGCCGGCGACGACGACGGCGACCCCAAGTTCGTGCGCGGCGGCGTGCTGGAGCGCACGTTTGCCGCGGCGGCCGCGGCGGGCCAGGAGGTGGCGTACGTGACCGAGCGCGCGGTGTTCCGGCTGCTGCCGGGCGGCGGCCTGGAGCTGGTCGAGCTGGCGCCGGGCCTGGACGCCGAGCGCGACGTGCTGGCTCACACGCAGTTCCGGCCGCGCGTCAGCGCCGACCTGCGGCCGATGGACGCGCGGTGCTTCGCATAGGCGGGGCGGCCCCGGGGGGTGGGGGAATCCGGCGTGCATAGAGTAAACGAACGAGTGTGCGAGGGTTCAGAGAGCGCGAGGCTTCCTTTACACCGTCGGGCGGCCGCTTGTGATTTGCGGGGTCCTGTCAAGCGACTGCATCCAAGCGGGGCCTGATCTAGGTGAGGCACGAAATGCGGTGGGCAGGCGCGCCCCGGCCCCGCCGAGGGCGGCTGGGCGCCACTGTAAGCTGCCCCCAGGCCTATCGTACACGCGGGCGTTCTCTACATGCTGTACACAGGGACGCGTCCACCGCCGGGCAGTCCGCGCCCGCTTGTGCCAAACAGAGCCGGCCGTGGGTGGGTGCACTCGACCGCCAAAAGCATGCAGCGCGCTCTGCACAAAATGTGTGTGCCGGAAAAACCATAGACAAAATGTGTGGCTACGAGTTCGCGGGTGCCTGTTCGTCCCTCCAGCATGTATGCGCGCATCCACAACATGCGCCGCAGCAGGACCCGGGCGCCCAGGCTCGGTGCTCCGCTGCCGATGCCGCCGTCGGGCCCGCCCTGGGCAGAGAGTATGAGGCCCAGTCGTGTGGGCATGGCCCTCGGTGGCAGCATCGCCACAGAAGCCCAAGTGCGGCCGCGGCGAGGCCCGGGGGCTCCCTCGCTTAGCATCTCGCCCACAGCGGCCGCCCCGTCGGCGGCCGCGCCGCGCCCGGGGCGCGGGGTTTGCTCAGACGCCCCCGGAGGACGCGCTGTCGGCGGGGCGCGCGGTCGCCAGGCCGGCCAGCGCGGCGGTGACCTTGGCGGGCAGGCGCGCGCGCTCCAGGCGGTACACCTTGAGGCCGCCGATGCGGTGCGCGCTCTTCGAGAAGTGCCCGTAGCGCCCGGCCTTGAAGCAGCCGACGAGCGCGTCCTTCCAGCGCGCGTACGTCTTGGTGCCCGGGCGCGGCGCGGCCGCCGCGCCCTGCAGCGCCGCCGCTAAGCGCGGCTCCTCGCTGATGCGCTGCGCGATCTGCGCGCGCGCGCGCTGGGCCTCGGCGCGCGTGCGGGGCGCAGTGTGTGGGGCGCGTGCGTGCTGCTCGGCGGGCGCGGGGGTGGTGAGCGGCGTCTCTGGCTTGTGCGGGCATGGCAGGCGGCGGCATGCATGCAGGCGCCCAGGGCGCTGCCCCGCAGCAGGGGCGCGCCTGGGTCAGGTTGCCCTCATGGTTGGGCAGCTGCAGCAGCGCGTACGCGGCCATGATGTGCCTGCGCGCCCGGCTCTGGCGTCAGTATCGGCCTACCCGCGGCCAGCGGCACGTCTGCGCCCAGGCGGGCGCGGGCGCGCACATGGGCGTGCCGCAGCGCGCGTTGAGCCGGCGGCCGTGCTTGTTGGTTGTCTTCTGGTATCCCGGGTCGGTCAGCGTGCGGTACATGCGCTCGGCGCTCGCGCCGCCCGGGCTCCAGCGGCCCAGCCGGTCCGCGACCGCCTGCGCCCGGCCGCCCGGTCGGCGCCCGTTTGTCGCATGCAAAGGCGCACGGGCGCCGCACGCGATGGCAGGGTGGCCGGCATCCGGCCGGCAGGTGGGCGGGCAGACCGAGGGCGGCGCCGCCCATGCGAGGCACGCGCGAACCGGGGAGCCCGTGTCTGCGTGGCGCGCGCGCCAGGTGCGCGATGCGCCATACGGGTAGGGTAGGGGCGCGCGCCTCCCAGTCGGCCGCGCCGCAGGGCTCCAGCTCGGCCACCAGCTCCAGCAGGCCCTGCTTCTCCTCGGGCGTCCATGCGCCCAGGCGCGAGCTGTCGCGCGCCACCGCGCGGCCGCCCTCCGGCGCCACGCTGCCCGTGTCGCCCAGGCTGGCCCGCCCGGGCGTCAGGCACTGCAGCTTGCGCCGGCCGCCGCCGCCGCCGCCGCCGCGGCTGCCGCGCTGCGCGCGCTTCCTCGTGCACCCTGGCGCCCCGCGGGCACATGTCAGCAGCCAGCATGCTCATCTGCCATGCGAGCAATCGACGAACAGGTCCCTGCCGGGCGCGGCGTGCGGACGACCAGGGGCCAGGGCCCGCACATGCGCTCAGGTCGTCCGAGGTCGAGCGCGCCACCGACGGCGAGCGCTCCGGCGCGGACTCTGTTGCGCCCGCCGCGTTCCCGTTGCTGCTGTCGCTCTCCGCGCGCGCGCCCGCCTCGCCGCTCCCGGCGGCCTCCATGCGCGCGTCTGCGCGGCCGCGCCGTCAGCGCGCCGCCGGCGGACCGCCAGGCGCGCCGGCAAAGACAGCGCGCCGTGCAGCCGGCGCGCGCGTGTGCGGGGGTGGCGCGCACCAAGCAGGCCGATGGCCTCCAGCAGCGTGGACATGGCGCCGCCGCCGCCCGGGTCGGAGCCCGCGCGCGCGGGCCGCAGGGCGGCCGCGGTCGCGCTGGACGCCCCGCTGGGCGGCGTCGGCGCCAGGAACGCGCGCGGCGCGGCGCGCTCCCGCACCGCGCGCGCCGCCGCCGGCGCCTCCGCCTCGCACCCCGCCGCGGGCGCCTCGAACGGGCTCCTCGCCGGTGCAAACGCGCTCGCCGCCGCCGCCGCCGCCTGGAAAGCCTCGGCGGACGCGGCAGCGGCCGCGGCCGCCGCGGCGGCCGCGTGGCCCGGCGGCGCCCAGGCGGTGCGCGCCGCGGCGCACGGCCGCGCGCGCACCGCCGTGGGCCGGATCGGCCGGCAGGCCGGCGCAGGCGGCTCGGCGGAGTCTCCGGCCGTGTCGCCTGCCGCCGCACGCAGAGTCGGGTCGGCGGCCGGCGGGGGCCGCCCAGGGGCCACGCACGCCGAGCTGGGCGCGCCGTTTGCACGGGCGCGCGAGCGGGGCGCCCACCGTCGTCCTGGCTGACCGCCGTCTGCCGGCTGCTTGCGCTCTCCGTGCGCAGGCTCTCCTGGCAGGCCAGCCCAGGCCTGGGGTGCCATGCAATGTCCGAGGCGGGCAGCGCGTGCGCGAGCAGCCAGTCCGGCCGGGGCGCCTGCGCAGCGGCGCGGCCGTTAGGCCGCACCCTTGCCACAGCGCGGGCCGCGCTGGGGAGGGCGGCAGGCAGACCACCATCCGACGCCCCCGTTCCGGCAATCTGGCATTGCGAGTATTCCGCAATCAAAGGGGCCGGGGCGCCCGGCAGCCTCGCAGGGGCGCCAGGTTTGCAGCCCGCACAGCTGCAGGCTGTTCAGTGCCCAGCAGGGCTGTGGGTGGGTGCAGCAAACCAGGCCGGGCCCGCGCACGCTCGATGCAGGCGTCTCGGTGCTGCTGCAGGGAACGCCCCTGCAGGCCAGGACGGTGGCGGCCGTGCTCGCAGCGCTGGCCAGCAGGGAGACGGGCTCTGCGCGGCCCCGCGCGAGGTGCGTCAGCGGGCCAGCCGCTGTAGGAGTGCTTGATGCGTCTTGCAGACACCATCGGCACGGCAGGACGGGTTCCAGAGCCGTGCACGAGCTCTCCTTGCCGGCGTGTTGCGCGCCTGGGGACTGGTAGAGCGCAAAGGCACTGCCTCCGTTGGCTGGTGCAGTCGAAACAGCCTCCCACACACTCGCGGCTGCCGTCTCCCTGGCGTGGTGCTGGGCGTCGGCGTCCATCCTGGCCTGCGTATGTACGACAGGCTGTGCGTGGACGCAGCGATGCACTGAAAAGCATGTTGGCGGAAACGCAGTGCTTGGCGGGACCCTGAGCATTGTACGAAAGGGTTAGGGCCCACACCGGGAAGACACAACTGTCACAAGCCGAGAAGGCACCTGGGCGGGCAAGGTGCCGGTCTCACGGTTGGTTGCCGTGTTTGCACTCGGCGCTGGGGCGGAGCGCGGGCCACGGCTCTGCTGATGCACAGCCTCTTGCGGGCCTGTGCTGCACGGCCTGGGCGCCTGGCGTCGGCGCTGGGCCGCGGGGCTGCTGGGTGGGACTTGTTGCGGACCTGCAGCAGCGGGTGGAGCGGGCAGCTGCACTATTTCCGCCAGGCCTGCGTCAGCCGGCAGCCTCGGGGCGCACCCCGCCCGCTGCCGAGCTGGCCTGCACCCCTGCCGGGCACTGGTGGGCGCCTGGGCCGCAGCTTCCCTTTGCCTGCCCACTCATGCCGTCCGGACAGCACACAGCGCATCGCGACCACGCTGGGCGCGCAGGCACCGGCTGCGGGCCCACGCGCAGCAGCCTGCCGGCGCTGCTCCGCGGCTGCCCCAGCTGGCAGCAGCGCCTGCGGCAGCTGCGCACGGCCGCGGGCGGCGAGCGCCCTGCGGGCGGGCGCCCGCGGGCGGCGAGGGCCGGGCGCGCTCGGCAGGCAAAGGGCGGCCTGGCGGCGGCCAGCGCGGGCGCCGCCGGCCTGCGCCTGGCGAGCGCGGCGTCCGCTGCGGCTGCCAGTGCGGGCGCAAGCGCCGGCGCCGATCCGCCAGTCATGACGGCGGCCGCGCGGCTGCTGCAGGGCCTCATGTTTGTCGGCCTGGCCATCGCGGCCGTGCACATCGTGCCGAACATGGGTGCGGGCCGCCCCGCTGCCAGCCGACGGCCAGGCGCCCGGGGATCGGGCCGCTCACTCCCTGCAGCGCCTGCGCAGGCCAGAACTCGGCTGAGCAGGCGGTCCAGCTGCTGAACGCGCGGGAGCCTTTCCTGCAGCGCAGCGGCGCAGCACGCGTGCGGCGGCTGGCGGCCGGCGACGCGGCGGCGCACGCGATGCTGGCAAAGCGCGCGCCCGCGCGCCTGCTGGCGCTGCTGGCGGCGGACGCGGACGCAGGCACGCGCAGCACCCTTCGCGCCAGCGCTCTGTGCTGCTAGGGCGCGTGCCGACCGCATGCCACCAGCCAGGCCCGCGTAGCAGAGGTCGTTGGAGTGGGTGCCTGGGGCGCGCGCACGCAGCCGACCGCGCGGCCGCGAGCGAGGCTGACGCGCGGCGCGGCAGGCGTGGCGGAGGCCGCGGTGGACGCCCTGGCGGCGCTGTGCCGGCTGGAGGAGGGGCGGGAGGCCTGCGTGCTGGCGGGTGCGCGCCCGGGGGTTGCGCCTGCTTGTGCAGAGGCATGTGCAGAGGCGTTTGGGAGCGGCATGGCATCCTGTGCAGAGGCGCCAGCGGATGCGGCAAATGTGACGGGCTGCGTGCCGCAGGTGCGGTGGACGCGCTGCAGGACGCGCTGCAGGGCGAGTGGGTCCAGGGCATGCCCGCGCGCGCGCGCGCCGGCGAGCTGCTGGCCGCTCTGACCATACAGCGCGATCACCTGGAGTGACGCGTGCACGTGCCCCTGCACGGCTTGCCACTCGAAGCGTGCGTTACGTGTACACTTTAAGCTCTTGCGGCGCCTCCTGAGCCGGAGCGCCGTTGTCATGTACCTTCGTAGTATATCTTCGGTGGGGCTCCGTTTACACAAATTGGCACGGCTGCGCACTGCAGCCGCCAGTGTCCACAGAACTCTGGAAGCCATGAGCAACCATTTGGCGCCCATCAACACCAGATGCAAAACCGTCGGCACGTCCATTGTCGCGAAAAGGGTTCACTAGACGCAAGGCGCGCCGGAGCTGTTCCTGGCCGAGTTTGCGGGAGCGCGGCCCCAGTCAAACCATTGCGAGCGTGCGTCACGCGGCGGGGCGGTCATGCCGCGGCGGGCAGCAGCTCCTCGATGCGGTCCACGTCCGCCTTGCTGCCCAGGAAGATGGGGCTGCGCTCGTGGATCTTCTCGGGCTGCAGGTCCAGCACAGGCCGGCCGCGGGCCGATATCGCGCGCCCGCCGCCGCGCTCCACCAGGTACGCCATTGGGAAGCACTCGTAGAGCAGGCGCAGCTTGCCCTTTGTGGACTTGCGGTCCGCCTGCGCACGGGTTAGGGTTAGGGCGCGCGATCGGCCGAGCGCGGCCCGCCGCGGCGGGCATCGGGGTCGCCGGGCGCGCTGGGGCGCCGCGCACCGGGTACAGGAACACGCCGCCGTACAGGATGGTGCGGTGGACATCCGCCACCATCGACCCTGCCCGCGCACGGCCGCCGGTCAACCAGCATTTCAAAAACACTTGGGAACCCAGCATGCGCGCGGCGCGCGCGCTGAGGAGGCGGGCCGGGTGCGCGCCGACGTAGCGCGCGCTCTTCGGCTTGCCGCCGCCGGGCGGGTGCTTGCACTCTGTCACGTACCTGCGCATGCGCTGCGCGCGTTAGCCCGCTGCGCCGCGGCGTTGCGCAGCACGGGCGCTGCGGCGGCGCGAGCCGCGCCTGGCCACCGCGTCGTCCCACAGCGAAGCGTTGCCCTCGTTTACGCTGTAGATGCTGCCCGCGGGCGGCACGCTGAGCTGCGGCGAGGTCAGCACGAACTCGCCGAGCGAGGGGTCGAGTGTGAAGTGCGCGGGCGGCCCGCCCACGCTCAGCACCATGGAGCAGCTGCTGCCGTACAGGCAGTAGCCCGCGGCCACCATCTCACGCCCCGGCTGCAGCCGCGCATGCTTGCTTCAGGGCCGTGCGCGCACGCAGCTGACGGCCCCAGCCGCAGCTTGATCTTGCTGGGGCACGGAGCCCGCCGGGGTGGCGCGGGCTCACCCGCAGCACGCAGCTGACGTCAGCCTCGCAGCCCTCCTCACGCTTGTAGATGCCGAAGATGGTGCCGATGCTCACGCCGCAGTCAATGTTGGAGGACCCGTCCTGGCGGCGCGCGCAGCGTGTGGGGCCCGCCTGGTCACGCCAGGCCGTGCTGGGCAGCAGGGCGCGGCGCCGGGCGCGGCACCAGCGGGTCGAAAACCACGCAGTAGTCGCCGCGGCGCGCCGCGTCCACCACGGTCGGCTCGTCGTCCTCCTCGCTGACCTGGCACGTTGCCGCACAGGCTGGTCTGGCTGCCACTAGGAGGGCAGCCGCCTGAACACGGGCCGGGCGGCGGCGGGCCGCTCACCAGCACCGCGCACTGCCCGCACTTGGTCAGCAGGTTTATGAACACCTCGTTGGCGAGTATGTCCAGCTTTTTCTGGTCCTCGCCCTGCGCTTGACAGCCGGCGCTGCAGACTGTGCCTGGCTGCATGCGGAGCGGAACCCGTGCAGCGTGGGCCGAGCGCGCACCTGCACATTGGCCGAACCGGCCATCCCCAGGACACCCGCCAGCCCGGCCTGCGTTACCCACGAAACTCAGTAGCGGCAGCACGCAAGCAGCGACGTGATTCGTGAAACCCGGGACCACGGCGCGCCTTGCGAACTGCGGCCTCCACGAACTTGCAGGCGACACAGATGGCGTTGAGCAGGATGCTGAGGCTCCCGCGCGCGTGCGGGGCCTGCAAGGGCGCGTACTCATTTTGCTCACGCAAGCAAAACGGGCCGGTGGCTCAGTGCACAGTGCTGGTGCGCGTGCCTTGATATGTTGCTCAGCCAGGATGTACATTGAGAGCGTCACGGGGTCCGTGCGGAGCTCAGGCACCGGGTTGCTTTGCGCAGGATGCATGGCGGCCTGCGTACAGGCTAGGAGCTCACAGTCCAGTACTTTCTGTCCGAAGCCGAACGAAACACAGCAGGCAGCTGTTTTGCTACCTGGCGCAAGTACACTCTACTCCTTCTCGTAACGGTGCTTAGTTCAGATTGCCGAAGTAAGGCCACAGATAGAAGATTGCCCTCTTAACACCCTGGCACGTGCGCAGTGTCCGAGGCAAGTGTCCCGCCAGGAGACAGCAGGAAGGCCCGGGGGCGCTGGCTGTGTATGAGTCGCAGCCGGTCTCAATGGAGGAGCGGAGATGACGCAGAGCAGCACTTGCAGGAGATGACGAACATGTGCGCGCACACCCCTTTGCTCACAGCACTTTATCGCGACGCACTGTGTGCACCCAGGCTCTCACTCTCCTTTGTGCCGGTGCAAGCCCTGAAGTGCGTCCGAAAGGTATGTGCATGCACGGCCAGGGCCAAGGCCAAGGGCGGCAGCGATGAGGAGGTGCTGCTGCGGCCCGCGGACGTCGAGAGCGACGCGCCCGGGCACCTGCCTGCCGGCGTGGGTGCCAGCACGCACCAGCACAGGGGCAACGCAGCGGCCTGCGTCGTCATCCTGGCCAAGACCATCCTGGGGGCGGGTGCGCCGCAGGCCCAGCGTGTGTAGCGCCGAGCAGGCAGCGCGCACGCGACCTGCAATCGCGCCCGCTGGCTGCAGGCATGGCCGCGCTCCCGCGCGCATATGCCCTGCTGGGCCTGGCGCTGACCACCGCCCTGATGCTCATTGTGGCGTACCTGACATTTTTCAGCATCCAGGGCATGGTGAGGTGCGCCCGCGCGCGCCCCGCAAAGCGCTGGCTGCGAGTGGCTGCGCGCGCCTGTCCCGCGTGCGCAGCAGACCGCGTGGCGCTCCGCAGGGCGTCGCTGCGCACCGGCAAGCGCACGTACCCCGACATGATGTACGCGCTGCTGGGCCGCCCGGGCGGCCTGGCCCTGGAGCTTTCTATCGTGCTGCGGTGCTTTGGTATGCGGCCTTGGCCGGCCCTGCCGACGCCCGTCCGGCTGAGCGCGCGACTGTGACACCGGGTGCCAGCCCGTGACAGTCGAGCGCTCGCGCAGGGCTGCTTATCGTTTACGAGATTGTGACCGGCGACCTCCTGGCGGGCGGCGGCGAGGGGTACCCGGTGCGGCTGTGGCTGTGGCACTGCCGCCTGCTCGCCAGCGCAGAATGCGCACCCCCGCAGCGCCTCACTGCCAACCCAGCGCGCAGGGCCTGCTCTGCGACGCGCTGGGCGCGAGCGGCGGCTGGTGCGCCAGCCGCCCGCTCGTCCTGGGCGTCATGACGCTGGCCGTGTTCGCGCCCCTGGTGTCCCTCAGGCGCGCCGCCCGCCCCCGCTGGCGCGTACGGCAGGCCCTCCAGCGCCAGCCCGCTGACGCGCGCGCTGCGCCTGCGCAGGCACCTCACCTCCAATGCCTGGAGCAGCTACCTGGGCCTCACGGCGGTGGTGGTCTGGGCGGCGGTCACGGTGGCGCTGGTGGCGGCCGCGGGCGCGCGCGGCGCGCTCCGGCCCATGGCCTGGGCGCCCGACTGGAGCCTGTTTGGCAGCAGCGCGCTTGAGGTCGCGGCGCAGGTCTTTGCGGTCGTGCCCGTGCTGGCCACCGCGTACACGTGCCAGATGACCGTCATGTTTGTGGTGCGCGCGCTGGTCGGTGTCGGTGCCGCGCGCGGCGCAGGCGCCGCCCCGCCCGCGCTCAGCGCTGCCTGCGCGCCGTCCAGGCCGGCGCCCGTCGGCGGCGGCCCGCCGACTCCGCCTGCCCCACTCGCACCACCGCATTGCAGAAGCACGCATCCTGCTGCACCCCAAGTTTGGCCGCTTCGTATGCCCCGCCCAGGCAGCCCTCCGCTAGTGCAGGCGTGTTGGCGACCAGGCGCAGGGCACCGTCGGGGCGGCCGCGGGAGCCGCAGGATGCGCGCTTCTGCTGTGCGGTGGTGCGGGGCAGGCGGATTTGGCGCCCGGAGTCTGCAGGGACGCGCTGGGGTCCATCTGGAAGAAGGACTAGCCGCGGCGGGCGCGCAGCCGGAGCGCGGCCCGCGCTCAGCGCTGCCTGCGCGCCGTCCGGGTCGGCGCCGCGCTCCGCCTGCGCGCCCGCCGCGCCTGCCTCTGCTTCCCGACAGACCCCAGCGCCTCCCTGCACACTCTGGGCGCCAAGTCCGCGTGCCCCACGCGCACCACCGAACAGCGGAAGCGCACATCCTGAGGCTCCCCCGGCCGCCCCGGCGATCGCCCTGCGCCTGGGCGCGGACACGCCTGCGTCGGGGGAGGGCGGCCTGGGCGAGGCACATGGGACGGCCATCTTTGGGGTGCAGCAGGATGCGCGCTTGTGCTATGCGATGGTGCGAGTGGGGCAGGCGGATTTGGCGCCGAGAACACAGGGCCCGGCTGTTCGCAGCCCGCTGCCTATGCCCTGGCAGGGTGCTTGCCGGCTGAGCTGCGCATACGACCCCGCGCTGTGTGCAGCAGTGCAGCTTGCTCTGTCTGCCACGCCAGCTGCGAGCGCGCCGGGAGGCTGTCAGGCCGCAGCGGCGCCGACGCGGCGCGCGGCGCGCTCAGGCGGAGGACCTGACGCCCTTCAGCGAGCACCGCATGGCGCGCGTCAACGCCTGGGCCGTCCTCCTCTGCACCGTGCTCTTCCTCACCGTCGCGATCGGCTCGTGCGCCCCCCGCAGCCCCGTGCAGGCTGGTTCATGCGCGCCTGCGCGCGCCGCCGGCGACGGGAACGGACTGCGTGCCGCGCGCAGGTATGCCCTCTTCGGTGACGACGTGCAGGCCGACGTGCTCGTGGATCTCACGCTCAGCCACGTCCGTTCGCTGGTGCGGCCTCCGCGTGCGCCCCTGCCCTGCCAGATGCTTGCGCGCCCCTGCTGCGCGAAATACTTTGTTACGCCCCTGCTTCGCAAGGCGCATTCGCGCCCCTCCCCTGCCAGACGCTTCCGCGCCCCTGCCCTGCGAGGCGTGGCCCCGCGCGGTGCGTGAGCGCCGGCGCCGCGCGCGCAGGTGGGCTCCGGCGCGGGCGCGCTGCTGTATGCGGTCGTGCGCGTCAGCTTCCTGCTCAGCGTCGTCAGCATCTTCCCGATGCAGATGTGGCCGCTGCGCCAGGCGCTGTGCGGCCTGCTCTTCCGGCGGCAGCTGGACGGCGCGCAACCCTGACCCTGATCCTAACCCTATCTTCAAGCAATGCTCGCCTGGCCAGTCCGGCTTGGCTGCGCCAGGCGCAATGCGAGTGCACTCCGGGGCTGACGCGCTGCGCGCCGCGCAGGCTGGGGCTTCTACGCGGTGACATACGCCGTGCTGGCGGCGGTCCTCGCAGTTTCGCTGCTCATGCACTCCGTCTGGGGCCCGCTGCAGCTTGTTGGCGCGACCGCGGGCGCCCTCATCGCCTTCATCTTCCCCGCCCTGCTCATCCTGCGCGCGGAGCGCGCTCCGCAGGCGCGTGCCGCCGCGCACTGTAGGAACGCCTCTGCAGGCCGTGAATCCCAGCCCCAAAACTGCATGCCTCTGAAGACCGCGCAGCCCAGACCCGCCTCAGCATGCCTCGAGTCCCAGGCCCCCCCTCCCCCCTCCCGGCTGAAAGCAATGATGTGAAGTGCAAGCACGACCAGGATAAGTGAGTTTTCAGGGCGGCGTCAAGTGCAAGCAGGACTACGTGCTAACGGGACGGTGGCCCTCATGGGGCGACCTGTGCCGTGCAGGCGCTGCATGCGGACGCAGAACCAGACGCGAGCAGGGCGCTGACCGCCACGCCAGCATGGCTGGCCCCGCTGCGCGCGACGGGGGCCTGGACGCTGGTCGGCGCGGGCATACTGCAGTTTGTTGCAGGCACTGCTGTGCTGTTTCTGCCGCCCCGCGCCTAGCTAAGCCGGACCCCGCGCCACCTAGTGCAATGCATGCTCACGGCTGATGTCACCTAGCTAGGACAAGGGCCTTCTAATTCCGCGTGTCTGCGCACTGTCATTTTGACAATAGAAAGGTCTGCAGCTCTAGCAAGGCGAGTGAAACGCGTACACTCTGAGGTTCTAGCAGAGGCTGGACGCATGATGCAGTCTGTTACACATGACCAGCGCCCTTGACCTGCGGCCCTGCAAACCTGCAGCATAAAAAATGCGCAAAGGCCTGATATTTGCTACGCAATCACGTGCAGCCGCGCTCAGCCACGCTCGGCGTCCTGCCTGGCACGCTCGCGCAGCTGCTCCGGCGACTCCTTGTCGGCGCCCTGGCCGCCGGGGTGCACGTCATACACGCGGCCGCCGTCCTGCCAGACGCCCTCCGCAGACGGGCTGGTTTGCGATTCCGAGCGCGCCTCGCCCGCACCCCTGCGCGCATCGAGCCAGTCAGGGCAGCGTCCGCACGCGCGCGCTGGATGCTCCGGCGCCTCCGCACAAGCCCATGAGCCGCATCGCACATACACATTCTGCTGTGCCGGCCCACCTCACTTCAACAATTTCGCTGTCCGGCAGGCAGACAGCGCGTCTGCTTCCGTCCTGCACCCGACGCGCTCATGGGAGCCTGCTCAGGCGCGCGCCTGCGCAAGCCCTGACCGCCCAGGCCGGGGCGCGGGCGTCACCGGCTGCCCGAGGGCATGCGGGTCGTGAACGGCGGCTCGACAGACTCGTGCGGCGGCCCCGTGTCCTGCGCGCCTGCAGGCCCGCCGCTGCCGGGCGGCCCGTCCACGTCGCCGGGCTGGCCCACCTGCGGGCCGCCCCCCACCCCGCCCGCCGCCCGCTTGGCACCGGCCGCCACGCTGCACGTCGCCAGACCTTTTTCAGTACGCTGTACGTGCCGCGCTGCGATCAGGCGAGCTGCCAGACGGGCGTGGCCCTGCATGCGGCCGCTGCACCAGCACGAATGCAGCGTGCCAGTGCATGCGTGCACCGACGACTCCCGAGACCAAAGACCACACCCCGGCGCACTCAGCAACCCTCAGCAACCCTGGGTAACCCCTAAACAACCCTTGGTTGCGTCAGCAGCCGGTGGGCGCACTCGGCAACCCTGTCGCGCACGCCCGCGACGACCTCGGCGGCGCCGTCGCGCACGCCGGCGACCACCTGCGTCGCCACGCGCGACGCAGCGTCCGCCAGGTCCTCGCGTTCGCCGCCGCTGCGCGCGCTCGCGCCAGCCGGCGCTCCGCCGCCGTCGGCGTCAGGCGCGCCGCTCATCGCGTCTTCGAACTTGGTCTGCCGCGCGCGCAGCACCCGGCGCCTCACTTGGCCTGACCACCGGGCTCCAGCTTGCCTCTCAGCATCGGCCGCAGGCTGTCGCGCCTTCTCAAGGGCTGTGTCGGGAGAGCTGTGGCGCCTTACCCTGGGGTGGTTGGGAGGGCTGGACAGGACAAGGGTAGGGGTTAGGGCGGGCGCACCGCAGCGTGCTCCACCTGCGCCTGGTACGTGCCGCCCGCGCGGCCCTCCAGCTCGTCCGCGGCCGCCTCCGCGCGCTCGCCGATATGCGCGGCCTCCGCGCGCTCGCCGCTCGCCGCCGCCGCCGCGGCGTCGCCATACTGCGCGCAGCACCGCGGTGGTCTGCGCCGACACTGGACAATAATCTCTCACTCACAGCCGGCCTGCGCACTGACGCGGCTGCAGCGGCGCACGCCATGCAGCAGCATACCTGGGCTGCGACGCCCTCCGCCAGGCGCTCCGCCGGCGTCCTCACCTCCTCCGGCACCTCCGGCGAGGTCTCCCCGGGAGCGCCTTGCGCAAACGTCCGAACGGGCAGCGTGCAGGCCTGCAGGCCGCAGCACCGGTTGCTACGTTTGCCATAATTTATACACGGAGCAGGCCGTCACACTAGAGACACTCAGGCTGACATTATCAGGCAACGGGGCTCTGAGGAGGGCAGGTTCACGAGAGCGGCATGCGCGAGCAAGGGCCACTCACTCTCAGTGGCCCGGGACCGGCAAGCACTGGCAAGCCGCTCCGTTCACACAAGCTCGCCAGCGCGCTGCCAGCGCGCGGCGCCAGCGCCCAAAAGCGGTGCAGTGCCATCAGTGTTCACCCTGCCACTTACAGGCCTTGGCCAGTGCGCTGCTGTAGGCTGGCTGCTGCGTCCAGCAGCAAAGCACTTAAGAGACTTGAATGTGAGAAAACAACTGTGCGTGGGCTTGCAGCCCCAGGGCAGGGACATTTAAGCGGGTGCACAAGGGGCCTGAAAGGGGGGCCGAGCATGCATGCTCAATCGGCAGATGTGGTGAAGCAACACTTCCAAGAGTGCTTGCCTACAACACAGCACTGCCGCCATGCTGCTGCAGCGCCGCAGGCCCCTGCTGCTGCCGGGCGCGGTCGTGTCTGCGCTGCGGGCATGCCAGCTCAGCCTGTGCAGGAGCCAGAGCACCGCGGAGCCGGCCGCGGCGGCCAGGGGGCCGCTGGAGGGCTTCAAGGTGCGCGCAGCGGCGCAGTGTGCGCAGCGTTGCCGGTGTCGGCGAGCGGTGGCGTGACCGCGGCCAATGCCGCGCCCGCCAGGTGCTGGACTTTGGCCAGGTGGTGGCGGGCAACATGTGCGGGATGCTGCTGGCCTACTTTGGGGCCAAGGTCATCAAGGCGCGGCGCCCCGGCCTCGCTGCGGCCGTGCCAGCGCCGGCGCTGCTGCCGCTCTCGAGCAGTCGCGCGGCGCGGCCGCGCGCAGGTGGAGTCGCCGCGCGGCGACGCGCTCCGCAGCCTCAGGCTGACCGACGCGACCGGGACGTCGCTGTGGTGGCGCTCGTATGTGTGCGGCGTCGCTGCGCTCGCGCCACGCGCCCCGCGCCCTTGCCCCCAGTCACCGCGGGCAACACGGCGGGCTGCTGCGCAGGGCCGCAACCGCCAGTGCGTCACGCTCGACCTGCACACCGAGGAGGGCCGCGACCTGGCGCGCGCCCGGACGCGCTGGAACGCGCTCAGCTGCTGGAGCTGCTGGAGCTGGGGAGAGCGCAGCGCACCCAGGGCTCGCGCGTGCGGCGCGCAGGCGCGGCGGCTGGCGCGGAAGGCGGATGTGCTGATCGAGAACTTCCGGCCGGGCGTGATGGAGAAGTGGGGCCTCGGGCCAGAGGTGGCTCTCTGTCCTTGCTTTTGCAGGGTCTTGCGGGGTTGAAGTACCGTCAGAAATAAGGGTTAGGGGCAGGGGGGCGCGCGCGGCCCACCGCACATGGCGCTGCCGGCAGGACCTGGCGCCGGAGCTCGTGTACGTCCGCATCTCCGGGTACGGCCAGACGGGGCCCAAGGCGCCGCTCGCCGGTGCGCCCCGCCCCGCCGCGCGCGCCGCACGTGCAAGCCCCGCCGGGCCCGCCCCCCAACCCTACCTGAAATCTAGGCTCACACCCGCTGTCGTGCTGCGGGGCCGCCACCCAGGCTACGCCAGCGTCTGCGAGGTGCGCTCAGCCCGCCGAAGCGCCGCGCGCGTACGAGGCGCATGCGCGCGTGGCGGCCGTGACCCCGCCTGCTTGCTCCGTGAGGTCCTGCTTTGCTTCATTTGCGGCGCCGGCGGCCACTGGCCGCGCAACGCAGGCATACGGCGGCATTCGGCACCTGAACGGTTACGCGGATCGGCCGCCCGTGCGCGCCAACATCAGCCTGGGCGACAGCCTGGCCGGCCTGCACGCGGCCTTCGGCGCGGTCATGGCCCTGCTGCACCGCCAGGCCCCCGGCGGCCGCGGCGCCGGCCAGGCGCGCACCGTGCGCCAGCCGCGCGGCTCCCCGCGCCTGGCACCGTCACAGCGGCTCACGCCTTTGCTCAACCCCCTGTATCTGGCCGGGGCGCGGAGCCGGCGCAATTCGCACACGCTGGGCAGCAAAATCCCAGGCTTCATGCACAAACGGCCCCGGTCGGCGCATGGGGCCCGCCGGCGGCAGGCGCGAGGGCGGCTGCGCCGCGCGCAGGTCGTGGACGCGGCCATCTCGGAGAGCTGCTTCCAGATGCTGGACTCCTGCGTGCCGGAGTTCGCCTCGCACGGCTTCGACCGGCCGCCCTCCGGCAGCACCATCTCCGGTGCGCAACGCAGTTTTGTCAGACAGGCCACAGACGCGCGCGCCTCTGCCGCGCGACGCGCCGCTCGCGCGCCCGCCGGGCGACGCGCGCTGAGCGCGGCGGGCGGCCGCAGGCGTGGTGCCCTCCGCGACGCTGCGCACGCGCGACGGCAAGTACGCGATCATCGGCGGCAACGGCGACTCCGTCTACTCGCGGCTCATGGCCGCCGTGGGTGCGCCTATACAAGTGCTGCGGTTCCGGTAGCCTTGCGCTGCCGGGTGCGGTTGCGCGCGGCCCGCCGGCTGTCCGCCAGGCTGCACGACGCGCGCGCTTGCCGCAGGCCGGCCAGACATGGACAGCAGCAACCCCGCGTATGCGAACAACGCCCGGCGCTGCGAGACGGAGGCCGAGATTTACCAGGCACGGCGCCCGCCCCCCGGCGCCGCTACAGGCGCCGCACTGCCCAAACCCTAAGCCTGACCCATTGCTCTCGCGCCCAGGTGCTGGGGGACTGGGTCGCCGCGCGGACGCTCCACGAGGTGCTGGACGCGATGGCTGCCGCGCGCGTGCCCTCCGGTGCGCCGCCTTGCATAGGGTAGGGGTGGGGTAGGCCATCAGTCTGCGGCAGGTCGGTTGCGCACCTGCCGGCGCCTGGTGCGCCGCCCGGCCGCCGAGGCCCTGCCGGCGCCGCCTGTCGCGGGCGGAAGCGCCGCGGAGCGAGGCGACCGCGGGCCCGGCGCGCGCAGGCCCCATCCTGAGCACGGGCGACATCATGCGCGAGGAGCAGTACCACGCGCGCGGCATGTTCCACGAGGTGCGCTCTCCCCTACCCAACCCTCTTCCCGCCCGCACTCTCCGCAGCGCCCACGGTGGCCCCGCCTCATGCTCGCGCCTCTGCCACGCTCGGCGGGGCTCAGCAGAGCTTGTTCGTCTGCAGGCGCGGCCGCCGTCGGGCGGCGAGGCCGTGACAGTCCCCGCGGTCGTGCCCAAGCTCAGCGGCACGCCCGGCGGGACGCGGTGGGCGGGGCCGGAGCTGGGCGAGCACACCGACGCGGTGCTGCGCGAGGAGCTGGGCATGAGCGACGCAGAGCTCGCGCGGCTGCGCAGCGCGGGTGCCATCTGAGCACATGTAATCACTGGCGCCTTACCAGTGGCTGCAGCTTGCGCGGTGCATCTCATGAGCCGCCTGGGTGTGTATTCTGATGCGACCCAAAACTAAGTTCCGCGTTAGACCTGGCAGCAGGGCCTGGGAGGCAGGTGGAACTTAGGCCACAATTGATACAGCACTGCCTGTCATATGCCACGCGACAGTCTTACAGGCGCTGCAGACTCACATCTAGCATGCATTGGCCTAGGCTAGCACTTTCTGCCCTGCACTTTCTGCATACCGGAGTCCCGCCTCAAACCTGGCAGCAGGGCCTGGGAGGCAGATGGACTTAGGCACAACCAGTTCAATCACTGCCAGTCGTATGTCACGCGACAGTCTTACAGAGCGCTGCGCGCTCACATCTAGCATGCATTGGCCTGCACAGTCCGCACTAATGCTGAGTACCTACCAGACTACTCGCGCTGCAAAACCCGCCGCATCCCGCTACGCGCGCACAGACCCTAGGTCTTGCCCATGGCAGCAGGGTCGCCAGGACCGCGCGGACTGAACGCGCAGTGGAAGCCGTACGGCAGGCCGTACGGCAGCCGCGCTCGCGCGACCTCCTTGAAGGTGCGCGCATCGAGCGTGAGAAGGAACGACGTGCCGTCCCCGCCCGTCACGACAGACATAACCACACCATCGTCCTCCTCCTGCCGCAGCCGCCCAGCAGCCCTCACACAAGCATTTCTGACCCGCACCTCCTGAAGATGGCCTCAAGCTGCAGCAGACGTCAATGCGTCGATGCGTCAGCACACATGCATAAAAGTGCCACAGAATGCTGCATGTGGCGCTCCCCGCCATCTCACCGCCCCTATCCTCCCACCATGCGAGCACACTCAGGTGCAGTAAGCATTCTGTTTGCCGCCCTGGTGCATCAGAGTGAGTCAAGGCAAATGCAAGAACCGTATGCATGCATGCCTGCCGCGTGCCTGAGGGGCCTGCACAGAGCAGCACCCTGATTGAGCTTGCAAACGCACAGCACATCAACCCGGCACCGTGTCACAGGCAGCCTTGCCTTTGCAGATGCGCGAAGCCTATGCCTGCCCGCATACGGCTCAGCATGCACGGCTGCGGGCGCGCCTGCGCGCCCGGCCGTGGCACCATGACGGGCTCGCCCGGTATGGCGCCGCCCTCGTGCCACAGCACCGCCTCGCCGTCGCGCACGTCAAACTTGGCGAGCGCGTTGCCGAACGCGCAGGGCGGCTTGGCCGCCACGCCGTACGCGTAGCGATACTCCAGGCCCTGGCGCGGCCGGCGCGGTCAGGGAGCGGGGCGTGAGCGCTAGGGTAGGGTAGGGTAGGAGAGGGTAGGGCATGCAGGCGCCGGCGCCGGGGCCGCGCCTTGTAGCTGGGGTTCACGCGCGGCAGCTCGGCAAAGGTGTAGCTCGCATCGTCGCGCATCAGGTTTTCAACCATCACCTCCTTGGACGAGCCGTCCAGGGGCACGGTCATGCGCCTGCATGCCCACGCGCCCCTCACCATGCAGCACAATACGCAGCGCACTACGCAGCGCACTGCGGAGCCCCCCTGGCGGTGCTGCTCGACTCGCGCGCCGTGTGGCCTGCAGGGCATGACAAGTTCACAGACCTGGACCGAATGCCCGAGGTCAGGCGTATGAGGCGGGGGCGACACCTGATGGGCGACGAGGACACAGAGGCGTCGTTGCCGCGCATCGTGGCCAGGTGCAGGGTGTTGAGCATGGCGGGGTCCTGAAACCAGGGGAAGTCTGCGCGGCGCAGCGATCACGTCAATCTGTCCCCGCTGTGTTGCCTGCAAGGCCGCTCGCCTGCACAGCTGCCCGGACGCCGGGCCTGGGCGCGCACCGAAGCACAGGCTGCGCCCGTCGGCAGTCTCAAATGCGTTGATGTAGTGAAAGGTGAAGTAGGCGGGCGCGTCGAACACGCGCGTGGCGCCGCCCGCGAGCGGCACTATGTGCAGGCGCGTGCGGCGCTCCGGCAGCCAGTCGAACATGACGTATTCCGCGCCGCCCACCACCGCCGCCTGCCGGAAGCTGCCCGGCGGTCATTGCGCGCCGCGACGGGTAGGGTCTGGGGAATGGGGTCTGCGGGACGCGCGCGGGCGCGGCAGGGCGGGCCGGGCGGCACCTTGAGGTTGTAGTAGACGGGCGTCTCGGGGACCACGGCCCAGTTGGGCGTGACCGGGAAGTCGTGGATCCAGCTGGGCGTGGGCGAGTGCGCGGGCGCGATGCGCGCGAGCGGCTCGCGCGGCGCGCCCGCCGCCGCTTGCCGGTACACAATCATGTCCGACCCGAACTGCGGCGCCGCAGGGCCCGCCGCTTCAGCGCCCGTGCCGTGCGCATGCTCAAAGGCGCTCCCGCCCTCGCGCTTGTGTACCGCACAGGGCAGCAGGTTGCGCAAAGCGCGGCCCTTGTGATGGGCTATTTAGCCTGGACTTCCATAGAGTCGAGTGATACAAGCAGGGGCGGCTCCTCGCCATCTGTTCTGTGCAGACTACTTGTGTTTTGTTCAGCACTGTGGTGTGATGAACAACACTCACCAGACTGTACTGCGTGCATGCCCACCACACCAGGTGAATGAGACAGCAAGGCCGGACAGCGGCCGCCCATTTCAAAAGCAAGCGACCTCATGCAAGCTCCCACAAGCGTGGCGCACGCCGACTGCCAGGTTGATGAGCGAGCCGTCGCGCTGCAGCGTGGGGTGCGCGGTGGTGAGCTCGCCCTTGACGCCGTCCGTGTACTTGACCGGCCCGAGCGTGCGCAGGCTGTCGGCGTCTATGCGCATGGTCCCCGCCACGCTCTCCGTGACCGCCACCAGCTCGCCGCGCCTCGCGCCCGGCAGCACGTTCACGCTCGCGTTGTCGGTGAAACCTGCGCGCGTGCGCCGCGCGCTGAGGCCTCCCCGCGGGCGCTTTGGGGTTTACAGTGCGCTGCGCCGCATGCGGGCAGCGTCAGGGTCGGCCCGAGCATGCAGGCGCAGGTCCACGGCAGAGCCCGGGCATGCTGGCGCTGCACACGCCAGGCTGATCCGTACCCTCCACTCAGCCAAGGGCAAGGCAAAGGAGCCTGTTCACGCAGCCGGGGCAGGGGACGATTGCTGCCAGCGGCGGCCTGCAGCATGGGCGCCACACGGCCTGGGCGCGCACCCTGCCCCAGGCCGGTGACGCCCGCCAGCAGCGTGATCACGCCCTGCACCAGTGGCAGCGGTGTTCCAAACTCGGCAAACCGCATGCGCCCGCTGTCCCTGAAGCCCTTCCAGGCCTCGGACTCCACGTACCTGCGGCGTGCGCGCGCGCGTGCTCGCACAAGCGTGCACTGGCGGAATAACATAATGGCGCAGGACATGGCATACGAGCAGCACTGCGTCCTCCCACGTCACCTACCGGTGCCACCACGCGCGTGCGTGGCCGCGCCGTGACACAGGCAAGCAGGTACGCGGGACGGCGCGCTGTGTGAGGGGCCGGCGCGCCTCTGCGTCACGTGCACCCGCCCGTCCTCGATGTCAAAGCTGACGAGCATGGCGTAGCCGTCGAATAGGTGCTTCATGCCCCGGAACGTGCCCGGGCCGTTCCTGATGAACGCGCCGCGCAGCCAGGCCGGGAGCGCGCCCTCAACCTGTACCGCCACGTGGTCCTGCCGGCAGCGCGCGGGCTGGCGTCAGGCTGACGAGGCCGACCCTTGGTCGGGCCCTCCAGAGCGCCGCAAGGCTGCTAGAACGGGCTCACGGGGCAGACCTGCTCCGGCAGGATGTCCTCCGTGAAGGCGGCGCGCCGCGCCGCGGGCGTGGGGTAGGTGGACGGGGGCGCGGCCGTGGGCGCCTCCGCCACGCCCGCCGCCGCGCTCGCCTCCCACCGCGCCTGCCCGCTCGGCGCAGCACACGAGTGACAGCGCGCTCCGTGACAAGTCAGCACCTTGGACTTAGAGCTGAGGAGATAGAAGAGCTGCGGCACGTCTGCTTGGGAGGTGGACCTGCGTCTGGTGGGCGGGCTGGCCGCCTGTAATCAGCGGGCGCGCCCAGGAGGCGCCCATGCCGCCAAGTCTCGCCGGACCTGCGCCGTAAGCACAACAGGCTCGGTGGCTTGCACAGTAGGTCGACGCACTTGTTCAGCTGAGGGTGACGCGTGCGCGCCGCGACTGCAGGCGTGTCCCTGCGCGCTCAGCACGCCCGGACGCGTGGTGACAGCGCTGGGCTGTGCCGCCGCTCGCATCGCCTACCACCCGGTATGTCTGTGCAGGCTCTTGCAGGCGAGACACGAGCTTGTGAAGTCCTTGCCAACGCCGAGCTGCCCTACTCGAAGCAGACGTGTCACAGTCTAGCAGAGACTGTCCTATGTAACCCCAGCATGTACAGTACGTACATGCTTCATTGAATAGACCAAGTGCAACACACGCTTGCCCCTTAACAGCTGCAGCCCAGACCGGACAGGTACCTGCATGCCCGCACTCTGCTGGCAACTGCCTGGAGCTCATGCGCTCAGCAATGGACCCCGCAGCGGCTTGTCTGTGGGTCCACGGCGCCGCCAGCTACCCACACAAGAGAGTGCACGCAGCGGCCAGTTCAGACGCCAGGCACTGCGCGCAAGCCTGGCGCTTGACGGCATGCAGACGTCGCGGCTGTGCCTGGGTGCGCTGCTGGCAGTGCAGCATGCGTCACGTTTGTACATATTTATATTCACCAGTCGGCAGTGCCACTGCCTCAGCTGAGCGTGCCCGCCGGCGCGCCCGTCGCGGCAGGCACCATGCTGTTCGGGGAGGGCACGCCGGAGGCAGAGGCGCCTTGGCTGCTGGACGCCGCGGCGGAGTGCGGCATCAACTTCTTCGACAGCGCCGAGATGTACCCGGTGCCGCAGCGCGCGGCGACGCAGGGCGCATCCGAGCGGATCCTGGGCGCCTGGGTGGCACGGCGACGCAGGTGGGGCGCGGCGCGCCGCCTGACGGTGCTGCCGCGAGCTGCCACGCAGCGAGGGGCGAGGCGCGCGGCCGGAGGCGGCGCAGGCAGGACGTGTACGTGGCGACCAAGGTGACGGGCCCGTCCGGGCAGATGGACTGGATCCGCGGCGGCCCGCCCGCGCTGGACCGCGCCGCCATCGCGGCCGCGCTCGACGGCAGCCTGCGCCGCCTGCAGACCGACTACGTCGACCTCTACCAGCTGCACTGGCCCGACCGGCGCGCCCCGCCAGCGAGCGCCTGTCGTCCAGCGAGGGGCGAGGCGCCTGTGCGACCCTCCTACCGACGCATGCCATCCGCGGCACGCTGCTCCCAAGTTCCCTTGTCATGGAATGAGCAGTGACAGCGCCTCCGCAGGGCAAGCCTTTTTCTTGTTGCGCGCGCACGCGGCACGCATGCGGCGCAGCAGCAGCGGAGCTGCACGCCCGCCCGCCCTGGCGGGCTTGGCGCCGTGCTCCGAGCTGTCCGCCCAGGCGCCGCGCGGCGCGCAGGTATGTGCCGATGTTTGGCGAGCTGCACTACGACCCGGCGCGCGCGTACGCGGCCGTGGGCCTGGAGGAGCAGCTGGAGGCGCTGGGCGACGCGGTGGCCGCCGGCAAGGTCCGCGCCGTGGGCCTCAGCAACGAGACCGCGTGGGGCCTCACCGCCGCGTGCCACCTGGGTGCGCCGCGCGGCGCGCCCGGCGCGAGGGCGTGGGGATAGGGTAGGGGTTTTACACTGCAAGGGCTCGGTCCACCCCGACACCCAGGCCACGCAGGAGCACTGCTGCGGCGGGCGTCAGCGTGTCTGGCTACCGACCTAAAGCCTGCTTCGTGCATCCGTGTGTGTCTGATGGGGACACACACGCAGGCCGGTGCACACCAGCATGCCCAAGTGCGCGCCGACATGCGGGGCGCGCCGCGCGCAGCCCGCTCGCGGCCAGAGCTCCCGCGGCCGGCCGCAATCCAGAATGCTTACAGGTCCGGCCTGCGCCCGCCCGCCTCGCCGTGCTGCCCGTGCTGCGGCCGAGCACGCTCGCGGCGCCGCCGATGCTGCAAGTATCCGCCGACGGCCGCACCGCTGCGCGCAGCCTCGTGTGCCGCACCTTCGACGCGGCGCTGGCGGAGTGCTGCCACATGGAGGGCGTGGGCCTGCTGGCCTACAGCCCGCTCGCCATGGGCCTGCTCACGGCGCGCGCGGCGCCCGCGGGCAGTCCGTCGCTCGTGCCTGCGAGGCGCCTGGGGGTGCGGCAATGACGCGGGGCTGCGGCACAGTGGCAGCTTATTTCCTCTCCTTTATATGGGCGGTTCTGGTCCTGGTTTTGCTTATTTTTTTTCGGCCTGCGCGGCGCCAGGGCAAGTACCTGGCGCCGGGCGGCGGCCCGCCGCAGGCGCGGCTGAACCGCTACCGCGGGCGGTACGCGGAGGCCGAGTCGCGCTACGGCCCGCGGCCCAACCTGGCGGAGGCCACGGCCGCCTACGCCGCGCTGGCCGCGGACGCCGGCCTGGCGCCCGCGGAGCTGGCGCTGCGGTGCGCCGCCCGCCGCCGCCCGACAGTGTCGCCGTCTGGAAGGGCGCCGGGGTGCCAGAGGGCGGGCGGCAAGCAGGCGGGTATCAGACGCTTCTACAGCGGGCAGGGCTTGCGTTGCACGGACTTGCAACACATCCATGCAGTACCCCCTAGTGTCAGACTTTGAGCCTCTTGGCAGGGCCTGCTCTCGCCAGGCGCGCACACCGCCTCACCGCCAGGGCGGCGCCTCACTGCACCGCCCAGCATGTGGGGGCGCCCAGCGCGCCGGGCTGCTTCGAACCAGGCGCGCAGGGCGGCCCGAGCGGCTCGGGGCGCGCGCGCGCGCAGGTTCGTGCTGTCGCAGCCGCTGGTGGCCGGCGCAGTGGTGGGCGCCACCGGCGAGGCGCAGCTGCGCGAGCTCGCGGCCGCGGCCGCGCGCGGCGCGCTGCCCGACGACCTGCTGCAGGCGGTCGACCGGATCCACTGGCGCTACCCTAACCCTGCCCCGTGACGGCGCTGCCGAGCCGGCTGGCTGGCCGCGGGCTGTTTGGCTGGGGTCTGTATGGGGCATAAGCGTGCGCGGAGAGCTGCGCTGTCAGGCAACTGCGCATAGGTAATGCCCTGCACGGCGTCACGGCGCAGGATCCCATGTCCAGCAGCATGCCACACTGCTGTGTCACAGAATTTGCCACACCACCCGCCACGCGCCACGCTGCCTACATGAGGTCTGTGGCGTGCACGTCGCTGACGCGCGGACGCAGCAGCGAGCCGCGCGCACCCGAGGCGGCCTCCTGCGCTGGGGCAGCCGGCGGTTGTGGCTGCGCCCAGCCGGCCGCTGCCGCCGCGCATGCTGCAGGAGCGAAGCGCTGCTGGGCGCCCGAGTCCGGCCCCCGCTGGCGCTGCCCGGCGGCCACTGCCCCTGCCGCAGCGGGCGCCGGCCCGCTGGTCGCGACTGCCGGATGCACGGCGGCGTCTGTGCCCGGCTGCCGCCGCGCCGGCTGCGCCGCATCGCGCCGAGCGTGCACCTGGAGCCAGCGCCACTCGTGCGCCGTGAGCGCGGTCGCCGCAGCTGGCGCGCCCGGCCCGCTGCTTGGCTGCGTCGACGGGCAGTCCCCGCCCGTCGGCCCGCACGCAGCCTGCCCAGAGCTGCGCGCGCTCGCCGTGTCCGCGGGCTTTTCTGCCGGCGCGGCGGGAGGCGCCGGCTCCTCGCGGCGCTCGCCGGCCCATTCGGCCGCGCTATGGAGCACGGGCGCGTCCACCTCTGTCACGGTCGTGCGCGGCAGCAGGGCGGGGCGCGGCGCGGGCGCGGGCGCCAACGCCGCCGGCCGCGCGTCGCGCCCTTCTCCGCGTCCCGGACCGCTGTCGGGCGCCGGCGGGCCTGCAGCAAGCCTGGTGGTGCTTGCGCGCGGCAGCTCGCCCGACACGGCCGGTGGCGGCGGGTTGTGCTTGCTGCAGTCACCCCCACGCCCCGTGCCGCCGAGCTCGCCGGGCGAAGGCACCTCTTCTGCTGTGCTGGCCGGGGGCGGTGGCGGGGCGGGCGGCGCGGCAGGCGCGCCCGGCGCCGGCGCCGGCTGCAGTCTGCAGTCCGTCTGTACCTGAGCAGCGGCATGCCGCCCGCCGTGTCCGTTGCCCGCCGCTGTGCCTGATGATGCCTGCGGCAGCAGCGCCGGGGCTGCTTCCGGCGCGGCCGCGGCCGCGGGAATCTTCCCTGCGTGCGCCGCATGTGCGGCGCCCGCATCGGGAGCGCGCTCGGCGGCCCGCGGGCGCCCGCCCACCAGCGGCCGCGCCAGCGCCGTCGGCATGGCCACCCGGAGCTCCTCCTTGGCGGCGTGGAAACTCGCGCGCGTCTCGGGCACCAGCACCTGCGCGCGCTGAACAGCGTGGGCGCTGCGCCGCGCACGGCCCGGAGCGCGCTCAGCAAGTCCGCCGGGGCGCCGAGCGTGCACCCTGCCCCTCCTGTTCACCGCAGGTGCTGAGGCACATGCCGCAAGAGCCGGCGTCTCCGCCGCGGGCTTTGTGCTCGAGCTGCCAGGTGCGCGGTCGCGCTGCCGTGCAGGGGGCGACAGGTTGCAGAGCGCGGCGGGCCGCCGCGGGGCGCACCGCGTGCGGCAGCGGCAGGTCGAGGCGCAGGCGCCCCGGCAGGCGCAGCAGCAGGCGCCGCGGCTGCACGTCCAGCTCCACGTCGGCCACGCTCGCGCCGGGCAGCTCCACGCGCACGGTCAGCTCCTGCCCGCAAGCCATGCTGGCTCGCCGCCCCAACCCTAACCCAGCCGATTCCGCCCAACGCACGCGTCCGTGCGCTCGCCCACGCGCACCTCCGCGCCTCGCATGCTGCAAGGCTGGCGAATTACGACAGGGAACGCATCATGTGGGGCGGCGCTGCGGGCGCGCGCCTTGGGGTGCGCCGCGCCGGGCGGCGGGCGGCCGGCGGCGTCGCCCCAGGCGCAGCCCAGGTCCACCTCCGCGCCCCACACCAGCGCGTGCCGCGGCGTGACCTGCCGCAGCTTCCCCGCACCTCAGAGCCACTTGCACGTGTGTGGCAACCGAAGTCGCTCCCCTATGAGCACAAGGGCTGGCACCTCGCCGCTGGGGTGCACAAAGCCGGCGTCCAGCGCGGTCAGGCGCGCGCGCGGCGCCGGCCGCGGGGCGCCGCGGCGCGCCCCGCCGGCGCCCGCGCCATTCAGCGCAGGGCAGTTGGTCACGTCGTGCAGCCGGTCGGCCTCCGCACCGCCTGCCCCGTGCAGGCATGGGCGTCTAGGTGCGCTGTTTCGCAACGCGTGAGCGCGCACGCTGCAAGCGCGCCGGCACGCGGTCTGCGGCACGCAGGGCTGCAGTGCGCCGGAGCAGGCACACCTGGGCCATGCTCGGTTCGGGATTCGGGGCGCCCGGCGCCCGGGCGCTCAGCCGGCGCGCCGGGCGCCTGAGTGACGGGGTCGGCGGTCGGCCGCTCGCAGCTGCCCAGGCTCAGCACGGCGGGCTGGGCCATGCCGGGCGTGGCCTTGAAGGCCATGCGCGGCAGGCTGGCCGGGCGCTGCAGGGCGGCGCCGCGCGCGCGCTCCACCTGCGCCAGCGCCGCGTCCAGCAGCGCCGCCTGCGGCGCGCGCGTCCCACTCGGCTCTGCACCGGTCCGGGCGTCCCGCGCGTCATCAATGCAGTACAACCTCACAGCCGCAGCGGTCCAGGGGTGAGAAGGTCAGAGGTGAGAAGGCGAGACGCGTGGCGCGCCTTCTTGGCGGCGCTGGCCGCGGCCTGCGCGCACGCGTCCGGGTGCACGGCCAGGTCCCAGACGTCGCAGGGCCGGCCGGCGGCGTCCGTCCCGGCGCGGCTCTTCGGCTGCATGGCCAGCGGCACATGCCATGCGCCGCCCTGGGTGTGAGGCGCCGCGACCTGCACCGCGGCGCCCGTTAGACTTGGTGCCCTGCCCTGCTCGCTTGTGCTGGACAGGTTCAAGCGGCGGCGGCGGCGCGCCGCCGCCGCACCTGCTCGCACGTGCAGACGTTGATGAAGGTCTTGGCGCCGCCGGCGCCGCGCGCCTTGACCACAAAGCTCGCGCGCGGCGCGGCCAGCGCGCCGCGCGCCGCGCCGCCGCCGCCCTGCTCGGCCTCCAGCTGGCGCAGGTAGGCCTCGTTCTCCGCCAGCGTCTGCCGCGCGTGGCTGCCGTGACGCACGGGCGCACAGGGGTGCGCGTGAAATTTGGCGGCATTCTCCGCTTGCCGCCGGTCAGATCGGCGTGCGGCGTGTTGAGGAACCAGGACAGAAGTCGACGGGGTCTGCCTGGCGGTTGATCAGGGCGCGCTTGCATGCTGTGGGGAGGCAGAAGCTGCGCAGGCTCGTTGCAGCGCGAGCGCGCCTTGGGGTCCGCCAGGTCCTTGGCGTACTCCTCCAGCAGCGGCATGAAGTCCGCGCTGCCGGTCAGCGTCTCCAGGCGCTCCAGCTCCTGGCGCACGCACGCCGGCATCAGCACTTGGCAGGCTAATCAACACGCAGCAAGCACAATGGGTGCATGCCTGTGGCGTGAGGGTCATGCTTCTCACGTTATTTTGTGAGCGCACTCGCGACAGTCAGTGAGCTGCGGTAGCGCGCAGAGTTGAATGTCACAAGGTGAAACTGCTGCATGAAACCGCTCTGGTTAGGGCCGCTCTCACAGATGCATCTGTGAGATGAAGGCGGGCAGAGCGCGGATACAGGCGCCCTCCCATGCACTTCCCGGGCGCGGGTCGCACGCCCGCACGCCCTCCCTTGCCCGGCGTGTGTGGCGCCCGCTTCGCGCACGTGCTCCGCGCGCTGATGACACATGCGTCCGCCCATCCGCCAGCAGCTGCCGTGCAGGGCAGCGGCCCGGGCCGCCAGGCTGCGACGAGCCTGCGTGAGCGCAACGCGGCGTCGCTGCGCGCGCTGGACGTGCCGTGCGGGCCGCTGCTCGGGCCGCGCGTGGAGCACCTGCTCGCGCCGCGGCCGGGCCTGCTGTCCGACACCGTCGCCGAGGCCCTGCAGCTGCCCAAGGTTCGGGGGGTGGCGGGGGGCAGCTCTGCGAGTGTGCCTGGCCTCTGCCAGCGGCCCCAGAACGCGCGCCGTGCAGAGCCGCGAGCGCCTGGGCGCGCGCAGGCCTTTGTGCTGGAGCTGCTGCGCTTCGGCGCGGTGTTCTTCTCGGTTGTGCCGCCGGCCGTGCCGGCCGAGGCGGCGCGCGGGATGAGCGCGGAGCTGGCGGCGGCCTCGGCGGCCGCGCGCGCGGCCGCCGAGCAGGCGCTCGACGCGGTGCGCCGCCCCTGCTCTGCGCGCCCGCTGGCGGGCGAGCACTGAGCAGCGCCCAGTGCCGGGCGCGTGCTGACAGAGGACGGCGCGGGCGCCAGGCGGGCAGGCGCGACCAGCGGCGCGCGGTGCCGCAGCGCGCGCTCCGCGACCTGGAGCTCCCGCGCAGCGCGTACGTACGCGTGCACGTGCAGCCCATACGCTACCCCGCCGCGCACGCCGCCGACTGGAAGGCGCGGCGCCCGCGCGGGGTCCCGGCGAACCCGCTCTCGCCCCAGGTCCTGCGCGCGCCGGCTGAAAGCGACGGCCGCGGGGGCCGCGCAGGCGCGCATCGTGAGCGCCGGCGCCGGCCACGTCGTGCTGGACAAGCCGGCGGGCGTGCCGGTGGTGCCGAGCGTGGACAACGTGCTGGAGTGCTGCCTGGCCTGCGCGGCGCAGGTGCGCGCGCGTCCCGGGGCCCGCTGGTGTTGCGCCCGCCCCCGCGGGCGAGCCGTGGCGGCGCCCGCCCCGGCGCGTGCGGCGCGCCTTGCGCGGGTCCCGCCGCCCACTGGCCGGAAGGGGGTTGCCGCCGCGGCAAGGTCTTCTGGGGCTGCGGCGCATCCGCGGCCTCCGTGGCGGGGAGCGGCCCCCAGCTCTAGCTCCTTTCAGCAAGGCGGGCAGCGCCTGGGCGGTGCGGGCGCGCCCTGCAGGCATAACCTCAAGGACGTGCCCCGCGGCCTGGCGCTGCGCTTTTGCACCAGGGTGGGCTGGCGCCCCCGGCGCGTTGCCGCTGCCTACACGCAAGCCTGGCGCGTGCACGCCCCCGGCGCGGCGCGCCGACGGGCGCGCGCGCGCCAGGCAGGCGCTGGGCGAGGCCGCGCCGCTGCGCGCCACGCACCGCCTGGACGCGGCGACGTGCGGCCTGGTCGTGCTCGGCCGCACGCCGGCCTTCGTGGCCGGCTTCAACCGGCTGCTGGCGGCTGAGGGGCCCCCGCGCGCGGTCCGCAAGCTGTACCGCGCGCTCTGTGCGGCGCCGCCGCCGCTCGGTGCGCCCGCGCTCACGCCCTTTGCTGGTGCGCTCCAGCCTCTCACGCGCGGCGCTGGCAGAGCCGCGCATCGGCTCGCCGCCTCCGTGGCGTATACCCCTTGCACAGGACTGCGGCGCTGGACGCGTGCTGCGCCGGCGCCCCGCGCGCAGCGCAGGGCGCCTGCACACATGCATGCATCCGGCGGCCTGTGGTGCGTGAGCGCGCTGCGCGTGATAGCATGTGCGCCAGGCACGTCCCGCCGGCGGCATGCGCGCTGCATGCAGCCCCCGCGAGGCCCGCAGGCGTGCTGGCGCACTGGGCGGCCGTGCAGACGCGCGCGCCCGGCTGGCCGCAGCACACGGCGCTGTTCAATGCGACCGGGCCGGGGCGCGTATACTGCGAGCTGGCCGTGCTGAGCGTCGGCCCGGCCGCCCTGGGGCGGCGCGCGGCGGCGGCCGGCTGGCGCGGCGCGGCCTGGGAGGCCGTGGTGGAGCTGCGCACCGGACGTACGCACCAGGTGGAGCCTTGCACCCTGCCGACCTGAGCTCTGTGAGGGTCACCGCTGCATGCCGGCCTGCGCGTGGGCTGCATGCACCGGGGGGCGGTCTCATTGGGAGGCGCTTCCCCCAGGCGGGTGGGCGCAGCACGGCATGTCGAGCGCAGATACGCCTGGCACGCCCGGCCTGCCTGCGTGTCCGCACGGCTGGCCTGGTCGGCGGCCCCGGCCCAGCGTGCGGGCGTGTGGCGCTGGGAGGCACGGGAGCCCCATTCCGAGCATGCTCCACAGAGGGGCGGCTGCTTACATGCGATATTGCGGCGTCGCGCTGCACCGCCGCTCCCCAGGCGGCGCGCTGCCGGCAACGTGCGCCGCCGCCGCCGCCGCACATGCACGCAGGCGAGCTGTGCTGTCGGGCTGCGCGCAGATCCGCGCGCAGCTGGCTGCGGTGGGGAGCCCGCTGCTCGGCGACGAGCTCTACCAGCGCCTGGCGCAGCCGCGCGACGGCGGTGGCACTGCCGCTGCGGCCGGCAATGAGCGCGGAGCGGGGCCCGCGGCCGGCGCTGCGCCGCGCGCCGATGGCGGGCTGCCGCAGGCGGCGCTCCCGCGCATGTCCAGGCCGGAGCCGGGGCCGGCAAGTGCGGCGAACGGGGCCGCCAGCGCGCGGCATGGGCAGCCAGGGGAGTCACCAGCTGCTGCAGGGAGCGCTTTGAGACCGGTGAGTGACGGCTGTGTCACAGGCGCGGCACTGTCAGCGGAGGGTGCGGAGGGGAATGCGTGCAGAGCGGGCTGCTGCTGCGGCGCTCCAGGGTGTGACACAGCTGCAGAGGCTGGGCGATGCATGTGCAAGCCCAACAAATGTCCTGAATCGATTGAGGCGGTGCCGCCGCGGCGGCCTGATGTCATCGGTCTGCAGTCGTGGCGGCTGGAGGTGATGGATGCCAAGGGCTTGTTTGGTGAGCCGGGCGTTGCTGTGTTTGAGGCGGGAAAGCCTTGGTGGTCAGACGAACAACATTGAGTAGAGTTAATTGAAAATGATGTATACTTGCAGTGCAGCAAATTTACACATACTGTCACACGCCGTCCTGCGGTCGTCCGCTACTATGCAAGCTTCCCAGCCGGGCATCCGTTGCTACTGACGCATTGTACAGCCTACTACTGCTAGTACAACTCATAAGTGCCTAGTGCTGATGCACCACATGCCGCACTGCCCCTGAAAAGCACACCCCTGGGAAATGCGACACAGCCGAGGCAAGTTTCAGGGCTGCCGGGGCGGAGTGGGTATGGGCGCCCAAGGTTGGGTTTGTGCTACCTACACGAAGCTACAAGGCAAGAGTGCTGGCCCCTGTCCTAAAATACGAGGCCAGCACACCTTGGAGGGCCTCTGCTCGCCCACACAGCGGCAGCAACGTCCCGCATACAAGGTCAGCATTCTTGGTCAAAACCACTGCCAACACATGGGCACATCCTGTGCAAAAAAAGCAATAGCAATCTGTATCAGACTCGCAGCCTGGGTCATCACAGATTGGTCGGCTCAGGCCCACCCGCAGCCCCGGGCCACCTGGCACCATACCGGCCGCCCGAACAGGGGTGGGCCTGGCCAGGCTCACAAAACTGCCGAGGGGCTTGTCATGTCCGGCAAAAAAATACTTTCCCCACGTTGTACTCATACACATGCCCTGCTGCGGGCTTGCTTGCAGCAGCCCAGGCCTGGGCTGCCTGCCTACTCGAATGGCGCGCGGTGCGGACAGCCCTTGCGACGGCTTGTTGCGTTGGCGGTGTACTCCTCCCTGCGCAACATGCGTCGTAAGATGCCGCACTCAAAAAGTTATCCACCACAACCCCAATGCATGCACAGTAATATATTTCCCCTCGAGCAAGCATGACTGAGGCATTATCAACGCACTGCCCTCAGCGCTATCCGCCTGCATCAGCAGAGCCTAGGCAGCAGCCATAAACTGACTTGCGGAGCGAGCGGGCGCGCACAGGCTGCAGTGCCCGAAGCGCGCCGCGCCCGGCCAGCTTGGCAGGTCCAGCTCGCGGCCGCTGGCATAGGGCATCAGCTCCGCGCGCAGCGGCGTCGATGGCGGCGAGTCTGCCGGGCTGCTGCTGCTGCTGCCGGCCGCCCAGGTGCGGCCGGCGGCCAGCACGCTGGCCGCGCTAACCGCAGCGTGCGCGAACTGCGGCGCAGCCTTGGCGGGCGGCGCTTCGCAGGCGCCCACGCCGTCAAACTTGCACTGCAGGCTGCACCAGCGGCTGGCGTCCTGCAGCAGGCGCGCGCAGATCTCGCAGCGCGCACACGCGGGCGCCGTGCCCTTTGGAGTTGGCCGCGTCTGCGGCCGGCGCTTGATGAACACGACCTTGGCTCCGTTGATCACATAGGTCTGCGCACGCGGTTGCCGTCAGCAAGACGCGTGCAGCAGGTGGACAGGTGCAGCCACTGGGATGCAAGGTGCGCCCTGCCACACCGCACACAATCCCGCAGCCCACTGGTGTGTTCCACAACACGCCCGCAGCGACCAAGGCACACCTGGATGCCGACCGTGTCCACCAGGCGGGCAATATCGCTGACCTTCAGCACGTCTGCAAGACACAGCTCCAGGTCAGCCACAGCGCCGTGCCGCACAATCAAGCATGCTTTAGGGTGATGTACTACAAGGCGCGCTGGCGTCGCGCCACACCGCCACAGCAACGCTGAAAGGAGCGGTGGCAGCAAAGGCAGCCCAATGCACCGGCAGACAGTACTGCCAGCAGCGCCCAGCGGAGAGCCAGCAGCACAGGGCAGTAAGCGCGCAAGCACGTTCAAAATGCCCGCCACCGCCACAGGGCAGGGGCTGCGCGCTGGCCCCGCCGCGCACCGTGATAGCTTGACCTTCGGACCTGCAAGCACAGCGCGCGCGCTCAGCAACCAGCAGGAGCCCGAGCTGCTCAGCCTCGCCTGCACACAAGACACGTAAGGCCGAGGCGGTGCCCGGCTTGCAGGGCCCGCAGCCGGTCAATGCGGGCGGGCCGCACCTGAAGCACGCGCTGGCCGCTGCCGGTGGCCGGCAGGCAGTGGCTGCAGCCGGCATTCAACCTGTCGAGGTTGAAGTGGTTCACTGTCGTGTCCCGCTGCGCGGAACCGCCCACCGCGCAGGTGGGGCACGGGTGGAAGAAGGGCGTCCGCAGCAGCGAGCACAGGGCGTCCATGTTGCCAGACGCGACCTGCATTGCGAATGCAAGCTTCTCGTCGCTCCTGAGCGCCTCCGGGGCGTGTGAATGCTGCTAGCGGTGGAACTGAGAAGCAACTGTGCGTCCGCTTGCGTTTGCTGTGGCGAGCAGGCGAGGAGAATGTCAACTTGGCCTTATGTAATTCGGTCAGCTCCGTGGCCGGTTTGAGGCGAGGGTGGGTTCCCAGCTGCAAGGCGGTAACGTCATCCCCGCTTCGCCTGGGGTCCTGGCAATGGCAATCAGATCCGAGGCGTTCTGCATTATGAGAGGCATGGGCGCACAGTGGAGCGATGTGCTCGTGCACATCGCCACATTTCCGCCACGCGTGTTACAAACGCCCGGCGCTGGCTAACCCTGCCTATAGCACCGGGCTCGCGCAGCCGCTGCGGCTGCGTGCGCGGCTGCTCGCACGGCGCCGGCGCCGGCACCGCCGCCAGCCCCCGCAGGCCCCTCAGGCGCTGCTCCGCACGCGGGGCGCCTTTCAGGTGCCGCCTATGCCACCAGCTCCACCGCGCCGCCCACCTCCTTGATCTTGGCCTCGGCCAGCTTGGAGACGAACTTGCAGCGCACCAGCACCGGCTGCGCGGGCAGCTCGCCCTTGCCCAGCACCTTGAAGATGCCGTGCTTGGTCACGTCGATGACCGGCGCCTCGCCGCTGTTCTTCGCCGCCGCCTCGCGCGCCTGCCGCCGCGCCCCCGCCGCCTCAGCGCCGCGGACAGGGCGCCGGCTGCGGGCGCGCAGCAAGCTCCGGCTGTGGCAAGCAGCGGGCGGCCAGGTCCCGACCGCTCCCGGTGCACCGACACTGACAGTGGCAGCACGTAAGGGACGGCTGGGCTCGCTCGGAGCGCAGCAGACGGGGGGCGCAACCAGCCAGGGGCGCGGCGTGCGCGTCGCGGACGGCAGGCACAGCAGCGCACTTGTCGGCCGCGTGCGACCGCTCCCAGGCAATCTCCACAAGTACGCCGGCTGGGCCGGCTGGAGCGTCTGCCAGCGGGCCGCGCACCTCGTGCCCGACCAGCGACCAGAGCTTGTCCAGGTTGATGATGGGGCAGAAGTAGTGGTTCTTCCTGATGTTGAAGTGCCGCATGCCCACCTGCGGCGCCGCTCGCCGCTCAGATCCGGCGCGCGAGCAGCCGGGCTGCGCGCCTGCGCTTCGCGCGCGGCCGGAAACCCCTGCAACACTGCGTCACCCGGCAGCTTGCATGGCCCAGCAAGTGAGCCCAGAGCCCCCTTCTGGCCCAAGCACACGCACCTGCCACCGCCGGGCACCCTAAACAGACAGGCCCGAGCCACACCACGCTGGCAGGCAAGGCGTGCACGGCCAAGCCACCCGCCGCGACAGCACTCGCAACAACAGGCAGGCTCTTCACACGCTCCAAATCCAGCACAGCCTGCAGGAGGGCCGCTGCACTGCCGCAGGAGCGCTGCCACACTGGCCAGCCCCGCAAAGACGGACCAGCAGCCGGGGCGTCTCTGCGCCGGGGCCGCCCACCTTGCCAAAGTAGCCCGGGTGGTACTTGTCCATCATGATGCGGTGGTGGTGCTGGCCACCAGCGTTGCCGCGCCCGCCCGGGTGCTTGCGGTGCTTGCCGATGCGGCCGTGCCCAGCGCTGACGTGCCCCCGCTTCTTGCGGTTCTTACGCAGCCCTGCGCGCGAGCGCCGCGTTTCAAGGGAGACCAGCGCAGCGGCCGTGCGCAGCCCAGTGCATCACGCTGGACCCAAAACGCAGCACGGCGTGTTGCTCCGTCGCTCCACGGCTCACCGCGTGCACCGCAGCCTGCTTTACGCCCGCAGCAGCAAAGGCGCAGCACACGCGCACGGGCCACGCTGCCGCAGGCCAGTTTCAGGTGAAGGCCGCAAGCAGGCAGAGAGAAACGGGGCGCACTGGTCGTCATATTGGCTCTCCGCCACTCCTCCCAGGCTGCGTCTCTGCCGAGGACAGAAAAAAATCTCTGCCTCTGGGAGAGCCGCCTCTCAGCGAGGTGCAAATCCCTCGTGCCAGGGTCGCGATGCAAAAAGCGCGGGCAAGCTCGGGCAGGCCGGCGTGCTGGTACAGCCTGGGGCTGCGTTCAGCGTCTGGCGCAGACACATAGCACTGGCGCATAGCACGCAGCACAGCATGGAGGTGCGCTTTTAAATTGTTCAGATTGCGCAGTGTGCGGCCTGTCTGGGACATAGGGGCGTGCAGAGCTGGGCCATGGCAGTGCGCGCCTGCGCGTGCCACTTTTGCGGTCAATGCTGCCCGGGTCCGAGCAGCGCATGCGCAGCGCAGCGAGTGCTCGCTGCGCTGAGGTACGGGCGCAGTGGGGCAGCTGGAGCGGCGGGGCTGACGACGCGCGCCGCGGCGCGCTCAGGAGCCGCTGGATGCGCACCTGTCGCAGTTCCTCGACACGCAGACGGATGGCAGCGTGCTGCTGGAGCAGCCGCTCGCGGTCATCAAGCAGGTGTCCTGCAACCGGCGCGGCCGGCGCGCCGAGCGCGAGTACCTGGTCCACTTCGAGGGGTGCGCCGAGCGGCCCGCGAAAGTGCCCCGGCACCCCCCCCCCCCCCCCGTGCCGCCCTGGCGCCGGCCTGACGAACGCTTGCGTGCAGGTACCCCGACGACGAGGACGCCTGGTACCCCGAGCAGGACATCCGCAAGGGCCTGCCGGACGGCGACGCGCTGCTGGACGCGTTCGAGGCCGCGCAGGCCGCCGCGCTCGCGGGCACCGCCAGCACGTGCGCCGACGGAGGCTCCGCGCTGGAGCCCAGCGAGCTCGGCGCCGGCGGCGCCAGCCAGGCGCCTGCGCCCGGGCCGGCCCCGGGCCCCTGGACGCAGCTGCCCAGCGAGCCGCAGGCCGGGCCCAGCCAGGCGCCCGCGCCCAGCGCGGCCCCGGGCCTCTGGACGCAGCCGCCCAGCGAGCCGCAGGCGCAGCCCAGCCAGGCCAGCGAGGCAGCGGGCGCGCCGGCGCAGGCGCGCGCACGGCCGCAGCCGGCCCGCCTGGTGACCGACCTGTTCACGGGCGTCTTTGGGGAGCGCGGCGCGGCGGCCGCGCTCGCGGGCGACCCTCCGGCGCCCGGCTGGGACGCCGCCGCAGCGGCCGCGCCGCCGGCACCCCTGTGCGCGCCCGTGCGCGCAGTCGCGCTGCTGCGCGCTGGGGCGGGCGACCCCGTGCAGGCGCAGGCCGCGCCGGCGCCCGCAGCGGGCGCCGCCCAGCCAAGCGCGGACGCCGCAGCGCGGCCTGAGCCTGCAGAGGCGCTGCCGGGCGCCGGCGGCGCCCAGGCGGCGCCGCGGGCCCCCGCGCGTACCCAGGCGCATGCGCTGCCGCCCGCCGAGCGGGGGTCCGGGTCGCCAGACGGTGCGGCAGCGGCGGCCGTGCCCAGCCCAGATGCGGCGGCGCCCGGCGCGCCTGCGCCGGCGGCGGCAGGCGCAGCGCCCGCTGCAGGCGAGCCTGCGCCGCCGGAGCCGCGCAGCGCGCCGCCGGCCGCGCCCGCGCCAGCAGCCCATGCAGGCGCGCCCGCGCCGACAGTGTGCGCCCGTGCACCAACGACCTGCGCCCGACCCTGTGTGAGCCGCGAACAGAGGCGGCACGTCGCTGGCGCATGGGACCAAGAGGCTGGGCGCTGAGGCCGGCGGCGCGGCTGGGGCCGGCAGGCGGAGCGCGGGCGGGGGAGGAGCCGCAGCCCCGCTGGGGGCCAGAGGTGGAGGCGGGCGCCGCCGGGAGCTTCCGGCAGCTCGCCGCCCACCTCCGCGGCCAGGTCGGCGGCCCGCCCCTCGCTTGCAGCGCAGCGCGCCCGCCTCTGTGCGGGGGCGCGGGCTGACCGTGGCCGCCGGCTGCGTGCCAGGGCGGCAAGGCGCGCGCGCACTGCGGCCAGCGGCGCGGCAGGTCCGGGCTGCCGGAAGGCGCCCCGGGCGCGCCGGCCGACGCGGGGCCGCCGCGCGCGCAGGCCGCGCCGCTCACGGCAGCGCAGGCGGCGCCGGCCTCGCCGCCGGCCCCGCCGCCGGCCCCGCCGCCGGCCCCGGCCCCGGCGCCGCGCGCGTATGCGTGCCAGCAGGCGCGCACGGCCGACGCCGAGGCCGCACGGGCCGCGGAGCTGGCGGCCGCGTCGCCGCCGGCTCGCCAGACTGCTGCAGGCGGCGAGCGCGCGGTGCGCCGGACAGGCCTGCCGGCCTGCCAGCAAGGTGGTGGCCAGTCGGTCCGGCTCATGGCGGATATGGAGCGCCCGCTAGGCCGCATTCATCCTCTCCTCCTCGCCGCGCTGCTAACCTCCCGACCTGCGCGTGAGCGGCGGGACGCGCTCGCCCAGGTTCGTCGAGCTGATCAACCTCTGCGCTGCCAGGCGGCTGTGCCCTGCTCGCAGCTGCAGTGCCAGCGACGCGCAGGCTGTGGATGGCCGCCTCAGGGCGCTGCAGCGCGCGTGCATGAAGCTTTGCCCCGCTCCATGGCGCAGCATGCGCCCCGGGCCTCGGCCCGCGCGTGGCCGCCAGCCACAGCCCGGGCTGTGACGCGCCTCGTGTGCGCGCAGCCGCAGGCGGCGCCCGCGTCGGGCGGCTCTGCGGGGCGGCGGCGCCCGAAGCGCCCGCGGCAGTCGCTGCGCTCCTTGCACAGCGACGACGATGCCATCCCGGTGCCTGACGAGCGCGTGCGCGTGCTCTGCACGCTGCCCGCGCCGCTGTCGCCGGTGTGCGCGCATGGCGATGACGAGGCCGGCGCTGCGCCGCCCGACGACGCCGGCGCTGCGGCGCCCGACGAGGCCGGCGCTGCAATGCTCGACGAGGCCGATGCAGCGATGCCGGGCGATGCTGGTGCTGCGCCGCTTGACGACATTGATTCTGCGCCGCCCGACGAGGTGGATGCCACGCCGCTCGACGTGGCCGATGCTGCAATGCTCGACGAGGCCGATGCTGCGCCGCCCGACGAGGCCGGTGCTGCGCCGCCTCACGAGGCGGATGCTGCAATGCTCGACGAGGCCGATGCAGCGCCGCCCGACGAGGCCGGTGCTGCGATGCCTGATGAGGCCGATGCTGCGCCGCCCAACGAGCACGCTCCCATGCCGGCCGCGCCGCCGGACCCCGCCGTGGCCGCTGCGTTAGGTGCGGCTTGGGCAGGAGGCGCCCGGCCGGGCAGACGGCCTGGACAACAGAGCCTGCCTTGTATGCCAGGCAGCCTCCAGGAGCCTGCAGGCAGCTGTGCAGCTGCTGCTTGCATCCCATGTCAGCCATGCATGCCCGCCACCTGCGGGGCACGGGCTGCCCGGACTCGCAGCTGTGCTGCGCGTCCGCGCGCCCCGCGCGCCGCCAGATCCGCCGCCAGGCGCTGGGCATGCAGGGGCCTGCGCACGAGCGTGCGCGCACAAACAGCGGGCTGGGCGGCCGCACGACATGCGCTGGTCCCTGCAGCAGGCCTTCTCCATGGCAGGGCGCGCCGCCTCACCTGTAGCTTGGGGACGCAGGCGGGGACGCGGCGGGAGGAGCGGCGGGAAGTGCGGCGGAGGGGTCGCCGGCATTCGCCATGGTGCCCGACTCCTTCTCGCCCGAGGACGGGCGCACGCCCGCCGCCGCTGCGCCACCGCACGCGGCCGCGCCCGAGTGCGCCGCCGCCGCGGCGGGCGCGGCCGCGGGGGAGCCGAGCGAGGACGCGGCGGCCGGGGCGGCCGCCGGCCCGCCCCCGGCGGCGCTGGACGAGGCGGACGTGGCGCCCGCAAGCGAGGATGAGGACGACGGCGATGCAGAGTTCGTGGACGCAACCGAGCTGGGCGACGACGAGGACGAGCGCGACCACCACGGCCTGACCCCCGAGGAGCGCGCCATCCTGGACGACCAGGCGCTGTGGGACGCCAAGGCGAAGCTCTGTGCGCGCCCGGCGCAGCTGTGGGGCCTTGCTGCGCGTGCCCACGGCGGCGCCCTCTGCCTCAACAGGCTCGGGCCGCCGCCTGGCGCCTTGCATAAGCGTCTGGCGCCCATGGCTCGCGGATCCGGCCGTTTGCCACTCGCGGACGTAAGCCCTGGACAGTGAAGCGTCTTTTGTGTTGCCTCTGCAGCCAGACGCACTAGCGCCTCCCGCTGCTGGTGCGAGTGTCATGAGGACAGGCGCGCGCGTATGAAAGTGTTGGGTGTCAAGGCCTGGGTCGCGTGGCCGCAGGCTGCAAGAGGAGGCCCAGCGGCAGTATCAAGTACGCCATCAGCTATCCGGGCACGGGCCTCGAGCTCAAGGTGGTGCCGGCCGCGCTCAAGGAGCGGCCGCACACGCTCCTCAAGCTCATAGAGTACTACGAGGGGAGGGCAGGCAAGTAGACGCAGGCTGGGGGGCCGCAGCAGTAAGCTTGGCGGGCTGCACCGCACGCTTTGACCTGTACTTTGCAAGGATCGACAGCTGATAGTGAGCCGCACACGAGTGCGGCCATGCAAGCGTGACAATCTGATTAGCTGTGTTACAAGCTATTGAACAAGGCGCTTGCAGCACGTGGCAGAGCAAGAGTTTGGCCCTCCGCCACCACTCACGGCTCCGCTGCGGCCGCTGCGTCTGCGGCACCGTCTCCTTTCAACCTTGCGCCACTGTGTGACCCGTCTCTCAGCCGCCACACCCGCTTCAGCGAGCCGCGTATCCTGATGGGCTGGTCCTGCTGCTGCTCACCTGCGCGACCCTCAGCAGGCAGGTGTCCTTCACGCGCTCTCTCGCGCAATGCTGAGAGCACCGCCCGATGGGGAAGCACTGCACGCACCCTTCCAGGTGAGTATACCCCATGCCGAGCCGTGCTTCATGTCCTGCGCGTCACAGCATGAAGAGAGTCAGTTGCAGTGTCCTGGATGGATGTTCTAGGTTCCGACTGTTTGCCGGCACAGCACAAAGCAAGCAGCATCCTCAAAAGAGCAGACATGCCAGCGCGGGCTGGATGGCCGTCAGCGTCCAGAAGGAGTCGTCCATCCAGCTGCAGCGCTGCAGCTGCCGCCCCACTCCACGCAAGCGCAGCCGCTGCACCACCTCGAACACTGCACGCTTAGCGCGCATGCCCGGTTAGCTTAGCAAGTGTGCGTTCACGCCAGGAGCACAGGTGCGGGGCCGCACGATTCTGTTGCCTTGCGGAGCGCAGCACTTGCGTTGTCAGCATGTGCGCACGACCATGCAGGACTGCCAACTGCAGGAAAGCTTTATCGGGCTCTGCCTGGCCGCTTGACAGTAAAGTAAAGAGCTAGGCCAGTAAAGAGCTAGGCCGTGAGGACGCCGATCAGTCATGATGAGAAAGACAAGAAGAACCGCCAGGACTTGTTATAGCTCTATAGCGCAATGCTGACAACAGCATCCAGCAGCAAAGTCCCAGTCTCCCACATACTCCTGCCTCAGCAGGCATGAGGATCGTTGGCCTCACTGGCGGCATTGCCACTGGAAAAAGCACCGTGACAGCGCTGCTCGAAGGCTGCCAGGTGCCTGTGGTTGACTGCGATGTGATAGCCAAGGCCGTTGTGCAAAAGGTGCTGAGAGAGCGCTTTTGCCCACAGCAGTGCACGCAGCCTGCTGGCTTGCTGTGCTCTGGGAGGCCGTGAGCGTGCAAGGCGCGTCCGGCAGGGCAGGTGGGGCTATCGCCGCGTCGTGAAGGCCTTTGGAACTAGCATCCTGCAGGAGGATGGTGAGGAGTGAGCGTTGGCTGCCCTGTGCTTTCAAGGGAGACAGGAGCGCGCGCTCGCCAGGCTGACACGCATGCACCTGCCAGTGCAGGGCAGATAGACAGGGAGGCCCTGGGCAGCCTGGCCTTCAGCGACAGGCAAGCGCGGCGGAAGCTGAACGCCGCCACGCACCCTGCCGTGTTCCTGGAGATTGTGCGGCAGCTCCTGCTGCACTGGCTGGCCTGCAGGTGGCTCGTGGTGCGCACGCACACCGCCACGCTCTGCCTGCTGCCCCAGCGCCGCAGCGAGCCGGTGCGTGCGAGCAGGCGGTGGACATGCCGCTGCTGTTCGAGACTGGCGCGCACAGAATGCTGCGCCCGAGCGTCCTCGTGGCCTGCAGCGCCGAGGCTCAGGCGCGCCCTGCAAGCGCAGGCAGACCCGGTCCCCGGTCAGCGGAGGCATAAGATGGCGACTGTCCAGGCCTGCCGCCGCGCGCAGCTGGAGCGGCTCATGCAGCGCGACCGCTGCTCGCGGCAGCTGGCGGAGGCAAAGGTGGCGGCGCAGATGCCGCTGGAGCGCAAGGCGGCGCTGGCCAATCACGTCATCGACAATTCAGGCGACCTGGCAGCGTTGGCGCCGCAGGCTCGCGCCCGAGTGGTGCGCCGTGCACACACCACGCCGACCACCGCGGCGTGGCTAACTTGCCCCTCTGCACCGCACAGGTCCGGGCTCTGGCGAGCCACCTGAAGCGGTCTGCCCGGCTGCGTGGGCCCCTCACGTCGCCACTCGCAGCCGCCGCACTGGCGCTGTTGTTCGTTGCTTTGTTGCTGCGGCGGTAGGCCTGCTGGCGTGCCGGTGGGGACCCGACACGCAGTCTGAATACAGTCTGTTACAAGCAAATGAATACTAGCACGTTGACCAGCAGATCACACATACCACACTCAAGCACACACACTCACAACCCTCCCCCAGGACAACCCTCCCCCAGGGCATCAGCGACGCTTGCGGCGGCGCTCATCCTTCTTGTCGTCCTTCTGAAGCAGGATAACGAGAATGCGCACCTGCGCGCGCAGCGCCAGCGGTCAGCCCAACGCAGCAGGGGAGCCACCACAAAGCACAGCCGCGCTAGAGCGCGGCGGACCACAACCAAATGTCAGACCTCCAAGTGAGAGCGGGGGGCGCACGAAGATGGCGGCAAAGTCCACGAAAAGGTCGAGCGCCGCGCGGACGTGGTCCTTTTGCCCGGCGTACGCCTTCTCGATGATGACCTGCGTGTCCAGCAGCACGTAGCCCAAGAAGACGAGCAGGCCGCCGTACAGCTCCGCCTGGAACAGCATCGCGCGCCCGCCGAACACCCACGTGCCCAGGCGCATCACCGCGAACAGGGAGACCGCCTGCGCGCGTGTGGCCGCCGCATGGCGATGATCAGGGAGGACGGTGCATGGCAGAGAGCAGCACCAGGGTCCCGAGTCTGGCACATCTATCAGCAGTACTCGGGACAGAAGATTATGCAATACTCAGGACAGAAAATTATGCGTCACCTCCACCGCACAAAACGTTGCATGCAGTCTACTGCGCATCTACTAGGACAGATGTGCCACGCCCGCCCAGGCACAGCGCAGGCGCAGACACTCGCTTGCAGCAGAGGCTGCACACTGAGCCTCGGCGGAAAGGCCCGGCCGCGCACCGAGGACAGCGTCCCGCCCAGGTACAGCCACGAGCGCCGCTGCGACAGCATCGCCGCCACGCTGAAGCAGGCGAACACGGCGCCGGTGCCCAGCAGCGCCGTGAGCAGCAGCGCCGGGTTGACGGCCAGCGCGGCCGCGACCAGCGGGCCCAGCGTGGCGCCCTGGCTGAACGCCGCGCCGCCCAGCAGCAGGTACCTGCACGCAGAGAGGCCGCAGCGTCAGGCGCGGACGGGCCGCGGAGCAGGTCTGCGCCTCCGGCGCAGTCCCCAGCTGGCCAGAGAGACACACAGTGTCGCACAACGTACAAGGTGGGTCCGCTTCACATGCGGAGCAGGCCAGGCAGCCCGTGCCGCGCACTGCCGTGCCATGCTATGCGGGCCGGAGGCAGCTGCTGCCGCTCCGGGAGCGCCTCTGCGGCCTGCTGCACGATCAGGCGCCCAGACGAGCTCGGCCTTGCCCGGGGCGCGAGCGGTGTGTGCGCACCGCTTGTTCAGGTTGCTGGGGCTGGCCTGCAGCGACGCCAGCCAGGCGGCGCAGCCGACAAAGCCCAGCATGCCCAGCATCGCGCCCACGCCCGTCACCCAGTTGAAGACGGTCCCGAGCGCGGCCAGCCCGAGCGCGCAGGCAAGCGTGAAGTACACCTGGGCGAGGTGCTGCTGCACAGGGCGCGACCTGCGCGCGGCGCAGCCTGGGGTCAGCGCACGCCTAGAAACTTCATGACGCAAGCCCCACTGGCAAGTGTGTGGGTCGGCTATGCGCGGGGCACGAGTGCGTGCGCACAGCGGAGTAAACTTGAGCAGTGTGTTGGGGTCGAAGCTGGCCGAGCGCCCAGCCATCCGGTCCACATAGTCCATGGCGCTCCTGTAGCTGTGAGAAAGTGGCCTAGCGTCACAGAGAGCTCACTGTTCTGCGGTGACAGGCTCTTGCTGGCACGTCCAATCAGAGCGCGCCAAGCGAGGAGGCCTGAAAAAACCCTGCTGGGGCAAGAGCGTTCGTGCTGATGTCAGCTCGCTGTCGCTGCGAAGCAGCCGCTTGGAGAGTTTCGTTTACATTAGCAGTGGACTCTTCATGGCTCCCCTTATAGGCACATACAGGGAGTTTTGGCCTTACTATCTACAGGAGCACAGCCACGCGCAGACCAGGCGACTGCACTATGTGGGCACAGCTCTGACACTCGTGGTGCTGGCCGCGGCCCTGGCGCGCGGCAGCGCCCTGATGTTGCTCCTTATCCCTGTCGCAGGTGCGTGGCACCATGTGTCTTACGTACAGCACTGGTGCACGCCCGGCTCTGGTGTCCTTAAACGCGTCAGCCGACTCCCCTCCTCGCAGGTTATGGCTTTGCCTGGACCTCCCACTTCGCTGTGGAGCGCAACAAGCCCGCCATCTTCACGTACCCGTGGTGGAGCCTCATCTCAGACTACCGCATGTTCTTCCTTGCGCTCGCCGGGCGCCTGGGGCCGGAGCTGCGCGCAGCAGGCGTGCAGACCGGCGCCAAGGCGAGCTGACGTGTTTGTGGTCGGTGCCTTGTGCTTGCGCTCGCTTGTCGCACCTGGTGCACAAGCGCCAGGAACGGCTGAGGCGTATTGCTCGTGCATCCAGCAAAGTGCTGTCCTCGCTGTTAAACGACAGCACCAAATGCATGCTTCTGATTATGCAATGTGCATGAGTATGGTTTCATACTGCCCGGCAAACATGTACTTTTGCACGCATGCAAAGGGTGCTGTGGTGGCCTCTTGTTGGCGTCAAACAATTTAAGCTCTCTTGGTAGTGTCAAACATATGCAAGGGAAAGCCGAATGCTTGGAGCTTGCTCAAGGCTGGGTAAAGCTGAGGCAGGGCCCCACTATCCATGCTGTGAGCCGTTTGCCTGATACGAAGCGCCTGCAGTGGGCAGACTGCTTGTGGACGCGCAGAGACTGCATGATGCACCATGAATGCTGGAGACGGTTCGCTGCAGGGCGTGTTACATATTATGCATGGCCGTGGCACAGCTCAGCGATCCCATCTGTCAACGATTCAGGCTACTGCGTGAGGACCCCGCTTACGACAACGACTGATAGAAATATAAAGCACACCAGGCCCCGTGCGCGCTAGACGCAACACCTCCGCACAGTGCCTGCCTAGCCTAGAGCACACGCCTGTGAGCTGCTTATGCGCAGCATGAATAATAGTTCAACGCTCTGGAATACAGTGTCGCTCCCTACATAGCAGTACAAGCGGCAGGGCACATGATGAACAACAGCGGCCCGCCACAACATGCAGCCCCAGGCCTGCCAGGCACAGGGCGGGATGCGGCCTGACACACCGCCGACGGGGCGACCCAGCACCCCGGCCGCAGCCCGTGCCGCTACTGGGGGATGTAAAAGTCCATCGCGCTCACGGGCAGGTTGAGCTCGTGGTCCTCGATGCGGTGCGTCGGCACAAAGACGTAGGGCGACATGCCGCGCCGGTGTGAGCGCACGCCCGGCGCGCCCAGCGCCTCCTCGTCCACCGCCGCGCCCTGGTCATCTGCCCGCGCCGCAAGAACCAGTCAGCAACGAGCCGACAGCAGCGACGCCCGTAATAGACCTGAAACAGGTTGTGCAGGACACGCGTGACGGCGCTGCACGGACAGCAGCGACACAGCGAGCCTGCAGACGCGCGCAGTCAGCTTGACGCAGCTCTGCAGCGTGCCGGGAGTGTGTCGCTCAGTGCCTGCCGGCCAGCACAGAGCAACGCATGCGCGCGCACACACGCCAGCGCCAAGCGTGTGAGCAACCCAGGCTTGACTGGGCCGCGTGAAGGAAGCGCGACAGCAAGTCCCACTCAGACACCGCGCTGCCGATAGCCGTGTTGGGGTTCGCATGAGGCCGGGCGGCGAGGCGCGGGGGGCGCGCCAAACATGGGCGTGGTCACGCCCGCGCCCGCGTCGAACGACACGATGGCGGCGATGTCCAGGCGGTTGTTGGCGCCCGGCACGGTCGCGCGCAGGCGCAGCCGCGTGCGCACCTCAGTCGCGCCCGCGTTGGCCATGGTCAGGCTGGTGTATGCCCGGTCCCCCTGCGCGGCCGCCGTTGCGGTTTGCTCATGCGGTGTCATGCTCTGTCAACAACAGCTCGGCGCGCTGCATCCCAGCGGACGTCGCGCCGGCGCTGGCGTTCATTCTTCAAACGGCGCAGTCTCAGCAGGCGCCGGACCCAGTGCGCGGCCAGCGCGCGGACAGCAACCCCAGCCGCGCGGCACATTCCCTGAGGGTGCACTCCGTCAACGCACGCTCTCTACACCACGACGCCACCAGCACTCCAGGACGAGGCATGCAGCGCGCAGCCGGCGGCGAGCCTTGTGCACCCTGTCAGTGCGCACGGCAATCTTGCCGCCCCCTCGTCATCGCCCAGCGCGCCGCAGCGCCGGTCAAAGTGCGGCGCCAGGCGCAGCGAAGCAGGGCCGCGCCTTGAGCACCCAGCGGCCGCGCTGGACGAGCTCCTCGGCGCCGCGCGCGCGCGCGGGCGCGGGCCGCAGCAGCGAGCGCGCCACCTCGCGCAGCGGCTGCGGCGAGGTGCGGTACAGGAAGCGCCCGTCGGCCAGGAAGCGCAGGTACCGGTAATAGCACACCTAGTGTTTGCGACCGGCGTCGCGTGGCGCGGAGAGTGCACCATGACATGCAGGCAATCACGCACCATCCGAGTCGCTCAGCACATAGCCCTGCGTGCCACTCACTTCAGGCTCGCCAATGTGTCTGGCCAAGCAACTAGCCGTGAGTACTGCCAGCGTGGAAATGTCACAACTCTGACTGAAGCGCAGCAACAGGAGTGATGACTTGGCGTCCGGGCCGGCACAGTTTGACAAGATACGCCTAGGGATCAGACATCCTGCCCTGGTGTTGCAACGAGCTCACACCCGTGGTGCAACCCGCTCACACCCCACAGAAGGCAGCCTGGCGGCGACAAGAGGCTCGGGCGCTGCCCGCGCGCACCAGGTGCACAGGGTTCTTCACGCGCCACTCGGTCGCGCCCAGGCGGATGTACGTGTTCCGCGAGACGTAGATGCCCTCCGTGCGCACGTGCGGTCGCTCCAGGAACATCGCGCGCCAGCTGCCCCTGGCGCGCGGCAGCCGAGGGGGCGGTTCGATAAGAAACTGTTCCTGACGCGCGGGCCGCCAGGGCGAGCGTTCAACAGTGAGCGGCTCCCAGCGCGCTCCCGGCGCTGGAGGTTGGAAACCTCGAGCGCGGGCACTTCCGGCCGTGCACGTCACCAAGGGCGCGAGCGTGCCGCAGCCGGGAACATCACTGCCGCGCCGCTCTGCGGCGCCGCGGCTCTGCGCTCGCGCACCCGCGGTCAAGGCCGCGCGACGCGCGCGCGCACCTGGGGGGCGGCTCGAGCAGCTGTGCGCACGCGTGCAGAGCAGGCTGCCACGCCGGCCGACAGCCCACAGCCCCGCCGGCCCGCGCTGCGCGGCGCGCCCCGCACCTGTGGTTGAGCCGCGCGGCGCGCGCGAGCGCGTCGGGCGGCAGCCCGGGGAAGGCGCGAGTGCAGGCGGCGCGCCACAGCGCCGGGTTGTGCGCCGCGGCGCGCCAGCCGCGGCACGCGCACGCGACCGCGCCCAGGTCGTACGCGCTCAGGTGGCCGAGCACGGTGGCCAGCATCTCCTCCGGCAGCAGCTGCTGGATGAGCGCGAGCTGGACCTGCGCGCGCCCGCGGGGCGTCAGCGGCGCCCCGGACCGCCATCCTGCTCCGGCAGGCACCCACGCGCGCGAGATACCAGCGAGTCCCAGAAGCTCAGCGGGCCCCGCGGAGGCGGCGCCCGCCCTGCAGCAGCTCCCGGCAGAGCACGAGCGCGCACGTCAGTTCACTGCGTCCTCACACTCACCTCGTGCGTTTTGTTGCCGGAGCGCAGGCGCAGCCCGTACAGGGTGAGCCAGGGCCGCCGGAGCGCCACATAGTTGCTCGGCTCTGCGCTGACGCTTGCGCTCTGCGCCTGCACGCGCTCCTCCACGACCGTGGTCATGCGCTGGGCCGCGCACGTGTGGCGGGTCGGCTGCGCACTCACCACGCCTGCTGTGGGAGGAAGCGGAATGTGTCTCTAAAGCTGCTTTCTCACAACGGCACGGCCAATAGACTCATCAATCGAGGGGAGCAGACGTCAAGCCCCCCACCCCTGGTGAAGGGTGCCGCTCGAGCCCGAGACCGCGCCGGAGCTACTGTGCTGTGTCGTTGAAGGGAGCTCCTCAAGCTTGGACAAGGCATCGTGACGCAGTTAATTACAGATAACTACAGAACAAGCAGGCTGGCGCTGCTCAAGCGCCACTGACTCATGCTCGCGCCGGTCCCCACATTGCACACCGCCTGCGCGCTCTGCTGCCGCGCTCCGCGCGTTGCGCTCTGCAGACGGCACCTGGCACAGCTGCAGGCAGGCCCTGCAGGGCGAAGGCGGTCCAGGATGGCGCTGGCGGCGTCCAGCAACGGGCCTGTGGAGGAGAGGACGGCGAGCAAAGACACTGCTGGACAGCCTGACACGAGCGGGCCCGCTTCTGCAGACGGTGTGCCTGGTCTCAAACACCATCTTGATGTCTTGTGCTGCACCTGCTGTGACAAATTTGCGGGGTGCCTGTGCATGGCCTGTGACTGCTTCAGCTGTCTCCACCTTTCCTACACAGCCACTGTGTGCCCGGTCCAGCCCGCTCTGGCGGGACTGGTGCATGGAGTCCTGGGCGTGTGCCAGGTTGCGCTCCCCCCCCCCGTCCCAGGCGTGGCCCCGTCCCGGGCACGCCAGCTCACGGCACGCGCCGCAAGTGCGGCCCCTCGCGTGGCCGGCAGGCGGCCCCCTGGTGCAGTACGTCGTGCTGCGCCGCGACCTGTGGGCGGAGCTCGGCTGGCCGCTCGGCAGCGTGGTCGCGCAGGCCTGCCACGCCAGCACCGCCGCGCTCTGGCTCAGCCGCGAGCAGGCCGAGGCGGCCGCCTACTGCGCGCCGGGCAACCTGGACCACATGCACAAGGCGGGCGCTCCTCTGCGCTGCGCCTCGCGCTATGTATAGGGTAGAGGTTGCCCTAACCGTAAACATAAGCATGACAGGGCTGTTCAAGGCAACCATGTGCAGCGACCCGTGGCCTGCGCTTGCAGGGCGCGCAGGGCATGGCATGCGCCTACTGCAAGCCGCGCCGCTGTTGCCCGGCCATCGTGGCTGCCGCGTGCTTGCGGGCGCCGCTGCTGTCCATAACTGTCAGCGACGGCCCGCGCGCAGGTGGTGCTGGAGGTGAAGGGTGAGGCGCAGCTGGTGACCCTAGCGGACAAGCTGGCCGAGGCGGGCGTGCGGCACAAGCTGTGGGTGGAGCAGCCGGAGGGCTTCCCGACCTGCATAGCCACGGCGCCCGCGCCCAAGGCGGCCGTGCAGCAGCACTTCAAGAAGCTCAAGCTGTGCAAGGGCAGCTGATGCAGCGCTGCGCGCGGGCAGCCGGCCTCGGGCGCCTGCCCGCGTGCGGCCGCGACCGCGCCGAAGCGCTGGAGCGCCAACGGGCTCATAGACCTTCGAGGCGCTGGGCTCGCGCCCAAGGCCCCAGTCCCTGTCAAACTGCAGAGAGACTGCATGGGCCGCCGAGAGCGCTGGAGCGCCAGGCTGCGGGTTTTGGCCCCTCCTCGGGGCGCCGCCTGACAGGCCTCATGTGCAGCGTTTGCTGGGCCGGTGGGTTAGGCCGGCATGATTGCTAGCTGGCAACTTGGACACGACCTGCTGGTGTCGCTCCATATGTATTAGGAAGTCCACAGAATGCACTGACTGGCGTGTTTGCAATGCAAACTTTGCGTTATAACACGCGTGTCTGCAATTCATGATGATCTTGTCATTCTTTTGGCACTGTCTGTGATGGACCCATTGCATGACATGCATGCAATGCATCAATTACATACAACATGAGCCATACGGTATGGCTCATGTGGCGCCTCGAAAGAGTCCCAGTACTGACTAGTCGCAATCTCACGCAACAAGCTTGTCCCCAAGGGCATGCTGACCCACCACCTAGCCGTTGACATTAGGCAAAGACAAAAGCATTGCGCATTGCGTCCTCGCCGAGGACTCCTCGGCCCTTCTCAGCCAACAACTACGTGCCTGCCATGCATGGCGCAGGGGGCCGGCGCGAGGCGTGCCTGGTCACCGCAGTTGGTTCTGGTTCTGGTTGAGGCCCTCCTGCTCGTCCGCGCCTGCCAGGCGCTGAACCGCGCCGATGCGTTCATAGGATACTCTGAACGGGAAGGTGGGTGTGCGCTCTGTTTGCGTGAACCATGGCTGCTGACGCGCTTGGCTGGACACTGAGACCAGCTGAGCAGGCGCTGCAGGACAGAAGGCTGTGCACATTGACACTCAGCACGGAAGGGTGCTGTCCCGTCCCTTCCCTTCTGTGTCACGTGATCAACAAGCGACGTGCATATGCACAGTTCAGGTGAGACAGAGCACGCAGATCGCCATCAACCTCGACACAAGCAACGCGCCCCGAACGACAGCGCTCGTCCTGGAGGCCGCTCGCGCCAAAGTGTGCTCTGACTTTCGCTGCCGCTTCTACCGCAATGAGGCGGCGCCGCAGGTGCTGTGCCTTTCAGCCATGCACTGTGTATGGGAACGGCCCTGCGGCGCCTGACGCTGACGGCCGCCAGGCAGGGTCCTCTGGTCCGCCCTACGGTCTCCTGCAGGGCGCCCTGACGTCCCTGCCTTCGGCCCCACCTCTGGAGGGCGCCGCCAAGGTCACGTGCGCCGCCCTGCTCCAAGATGTGCCGGCTTGTGCTTGTTGTGATGCAACCCCCTGCTACTGGCAAGCAACAGGCAGCGACATGCGCAGGAGGGGCTCTGTCTGCATGATAGCCCCCGGCAAGGACTTCTTCATTGCTGCGACAGACCACCCGGAGTGGGATGGATCCTTCACTGTGTGGGGCCGGGTGCGCCATCCCGTTCCTGTTATGCCTGTGGCACGGCACACCCGGCATATCACCGGGCTGTTATTCATGTGTAGTGGCTTGGGCCAAGCAGCGCACACGGCAGCTGTGCAGCTGTAGCTGTCTTTGCCTATACGTGCCTTCATGCTGAGCACACCACAGGTGCCAGAGCGCGACATGGCGACAGCAGTGGCCAAGCTGCTGGCCCAGCCATTCCACGAGGTCAAGCACGCCCAGTACGGGACGCTCATGCGCATGATGGACTCGGAGGAGCCGTTCACGCTCGCGGTGAGCACCGCCGTGTCATGAGGCGCACTGTAAGTGGCCTGCGGCGTCACCCACACGCCCACGACAACGTGCACCGCAGTGCGAGGTGCACGCCAAAGTTAAGCGGCCAAACAGCATGGCGAACAGCAAGGACGGCACTCTTCCCTCAATAGGCTACAGACCTACTTGCCAACTAGATGCCGCTCCGGCGTCCCAGCTCCGCAAGCTGCGCCAAGACCTGCCGCGCCAGGGACAGGCTTAAGGGTCAGCCACCGCTGCGCATGCCCAAGCCAAGGGCGCGAGCAGGCATGGGTGTATTCAAGAGGTCAGGATTCAACGCAGACACCTTATTTATGCACACTATGTGAGCAACGCAGTATATTTCAGCTCAAACCAAGGCACGTGTGCTGCGCGGGCTAGAAGAACCAAGCACCCACGCATGCAGCTCCGCACCTGGGGAGCATGTCACCACGCACGGCCAGCAAGGGAGAGCTGGGTCAGAGTGACGCCGCGCACTGGGCAGCATGGCGCGGCACATGGAGCGGGGCGAGCATGCACCATGCGTCACCGGTCAGCGGGTTCAGCGGCGCGCATCCGCACGCCTGCCCGGCAGCTAGGCCGCCGGGTGCGCTGCGCGCAGCGCTCCCAGGCGGCGCGGCGCGCCCAGGCAGGCGGTGCCAGCACAACTCCGGGCGGCCAGCGGCGGCAGCGGGCGGGTGGGAGGCGCGCCTGCTCGCCGGTGAGCAGGTCCGTCGCGCCGTACACGATGCTCTTGGGCGGCGTGGCGCGGCCCGCCCAGGTGGCCAGGCTCTCGTACTCCAGGTAGTTGCCGCCGCCGATCATGAACACCAGCGCCTCGCGGAACGGCCCCGCCGCGCGCGCCGGCCGCCCCGCCGCGGCCTGCGCGCCGCGCTGGGCCTGTCAGATACCCTGACAGGGTCTGCGCCCCAGCTGTGGTCTTTCCGTGCCGGGTTGGATGGGCGCCGACGAGCACCTGAAGCTGATGGGGCAGAGGCTTAGGAGGCGAGGGGCAGCAGCTGCACTCGCAGCGCGGCGCGGGCAAGCCAAGGCCGTTGGTCCACCCGTGTTCTGTAGACGTCATAGGCGCCTGTTGCGTCGATGGGGCCAAGCCGCACTGCAGCCCTCGTATGCATCAGGCGCTGCAGACCAAGCAAGACCCCCCTCTCTTGCACAACGGTGGACAACAAAAGGGCTTGGCGGCCAGCACTGGCGTGATGCCCCTGCCAGCCTGCACGACCAGTGCAGACGCAGGCTTCGGGGGCGCCGCGCCTTAGGATCGAACGTGGCGAAGGAGTCCAGCTCGGGGCTGGACTTGCCGTCCATGAGCGCCTCCACCGCTACTGTGACCGCGGCCTGCTGCTCGCCCGCCAGCAGCACCTTCACGCCTGCGCCCAGTTGGCCCCTGTGTCACGATCAGGGTAGTCTACCCTGTCATTGGCTGCCAGACGCAGATGTGGGCGCCCGCAGAAGCTGTGCACCCCTGCACGGCTTTGCGTCGCAGCCGCCCTGCACTCACCAGGCAGCCGCTGGGCGCGCGCGACCCGGGCGCGCGCCCTTGGTGAGCGAGCTCAGGCCCTGGCCGAACGTTTTGTCGGCCCAGCTCAGCAGGTGGCTCTGCCCGGCCAGGCCCGCCAGCGCGCCGCCAGCCGCGCCGCCGCCGCCGCCGGCCGGCCCGTCCGCGCCGCCGCCGCCGCCGCCGCCGGCCGCGCCCGCTGCCGAGCGCCCAGTCAGGTTCATGCGGCGCATGCGCCGCACATACGCGAGCGCGGCCAGGTCGGCGCCCGCGGCCGCCAGCGCGGCGGTCGCGCGGTCGAAGTCGGGCTCGCCGGGCAGCGCCTCGCAGGTCAGCAGCTGCACGAGCGCCAGACGCAGCTTGTCCGCGGGCGTGCCCTTGTCGCCCTGCGCCGGCGCCGGGTCGCGCGGTGAGCGGCGGGGCCGCGCCTGCGACCGGCCATGGCTCGGGCGTTCTGACAAGCGCCTCGCCAAAGCGATCGCCAAGAGTACCCAGCGCACGGGCCAGTCCAAGCCAGGCTCTGCTGGCCTGCCTGCCGGCTCCGCTGCCCGGCCAAGCAGCTGCACACAGGCTGAGGACCACCCAATAAGGGACCACCGAGCTCCCCGGCCACCCGCAGCGCCGAGCCCGGCACTTCGGTGCCTGCGGCGCGCGCGCCTGGATGAGGCGCAGCATGGCCGCCGTGTCGGCCTTGCCGGCCAGCATGTCCTCCTCCAGGTTGTAGAACTGGTCCAGCCCACGCCCCTTGATCGCCTGCGCGCTCGTCGTGGGGATCTGCCGTCATGCGACGCCATCCACGCCATGCACATGCAACCCTGCCCTACAGCGCTTGCGATATTTCGGTTCCTCAAGTTGCTGACCCGCGCGCGCCACACCTTGCCCACAGCGCACCGCACTGCGTCACCCATGCCCCCGCATGGGCTGCCCCAGGCGGTCGGCATGTCGTGCGCCCTCGATCACGTACAAGGCCGACGCGCGCATCAGTACACGTTAAAGCGCAGGACTGCTCACTCCTTGCCGCGCTCTACAGTCGCATCGGGGTGCACCGCCCCGTGAGGCCGCAGCGGCAGGGCGCGGCATGCAGCGGGGCGGCGCAGCGCGGCGCGGGGCGGCGCACGTGCAGCAAGTGCGTGGCCAGGTTGGTGTGCTTGTCGATGCAGCGCTTGCGCTCGGTGAGCTCCGGCAGCGACGACACGGCGGCCATGAGGCCGCGCGTGTTGGCCTGGCCGGCCGCGCCGGGGTCGCCGTCGGGGTCAATGCCCGCGCCCGTCGCGCGGTTAAGCTCCTCTACCGCCTGTTGCGTCGCGCGCGCGCCGCCCATGAGGGCCATGCCCGTAAACCAGAGTGCCAGCACAGACCACACAGACCGCGGTGCAGCGCGCTAGCAGGCATTGGAGTGCCAATGGAGTGGCCTGCGCGGCCGGCCTAGGCCGCGGGGGCAGTGGCCGCCATGCGTGGCCGGTCCATCACCGCTTGCGCGCCCCGCGCACGCTGCACACGGTCGTCCGTGAGCGCAGGGCTTGACTCGCAGACCCCTGTGCTTGTCCCTGGCCAGTAGCTTCTGGTCACAGCCCCTGTTCTTGCCCTGTGTCACCCTCTGCCGCTCGCCTCTTGCGTGCCTCGCCCTCCCAGGCAGGTAGACTTGTCATTGTTTCTCCCCCGCTGAACGCAGGGCGGTCAACTGACGCACACAAACAGCACTGTCAGTGACACACAGTCAGTGGCACCCACGACAGCGCCTCTAGCACGGGCGGCGGGCGCCGCGCGCGCGCGCCTGCTTGTACTGCCGCAGCTGCACGTCCACGTCCTCGGCCACCTTGGGGAACTGGTTGCGCCCGTTGGCCTCCCAGAAGAAGTCGCCCTCGCCCACCTGGCCCCCGCGCGCAGCTTCACTAACCCTACCCATACCCTAACCTGCACCCTGCCCAACCCCCAGTCCTGCACACGCAGGCGCGAGGACGCACAGCGGCCCTGGCGCCGGCGCCTTGACTCGCTACTGCCAGTCTTGAAACCTGCAGACGCTCCGCCCGCCGGCACGCCCGCCTCGCGCAGGACACCAAGCGGGGCCGCGGCGGGGTGGCGCGCGCCTCAAAATGCTTCTTCGCGGGTGCCTGCGGCGCGAGGCCTACCGCGGCGGCCGCAGGCGCGCTCGCCGGCTCCTCCACTGTCACGCGGTTCAGCGCTAGGCCCAGCACGTCGTGCACCAGCGGCTTGTACGTCCACGTGTGCTGCAGCATCTGCCGCCCGCCGCGCACGCACGCAGCAATGAGGCGCCAGGCCCCGTTGAGTGTGCAGCCGCGGCGTGCATGCCCGGGTCAGCTGCCAGATAAGCCCTTGACGCTGCGCAGTTCAGGCAGCAAGGCGCGGCCGGTCGCATCATCCCCAGAAACAGAGCGGGGGTCCTAGCTGCAGCTGCCTGACTGGCGCCAACATCACGGTATACAGCAGGAAACGCACCGCAGACAACATCACAAGCATGTCTCACTGTTGTGCGCTTGCCCACACCCGCTTGCGGCACCAACGCGAGCGGCACTGGCGCGGCGGCTCGGCCGCCCCTGGGGCGGCGCGCCGCAGCGCACCACGGACAGCTCGAAGTTGCGATCGAACAGGCAGAGCAGCGGGCGCGCAAGCGAGGCCGCCAGCGCGGGCGCCGCCTCGCTGAACGGGTTCTGCCGCGCCGCCAGCTGCTCGCGCAGCCGCGCGTCCAGCTGCCGCGCGATGTGCTCCGCCGCGCCGCCCTGCGCGCGTGCCCGCGCGCTTCGTTTGAGCGGCGCCCCGCTCCAGGCGCGCGCGGCGGCGGGCGTCAGCGCGCCCGGGCGGTTGCCGACGCTTGCGACGCCCGGCGCCGCTGTGCCTGGTCGATCGCACGCGCCGCAGGCGCATATAATCGTCATGGCGGGGTGCCATCAGGCCGCGCCTCACTCCGCGCATGGCAGATGCTTGCAGGGGCGCTAGGCAGAGCCGCATGGGCGGCTGCCGCGGGGGGCAGGTGTGAGCAGCGGCGGCGGCTGACGCGCGCGGGGCGCGCCTTGGGGCAGCGGATGATGGGCACAATGCCGAGCGTGATCAACGCCGACAGCAGCCCCTCCACCACGGCCTGCGACGCAGCCTGCGCGCGCCGCCGGCCGCGTCGCTCGCGGGGTGCGGGCGCCGGTTCCGGGCGCCACCATGCGAACAAAACGAGGAAGTGGAATAGTGCATTGTTGTGAACGTGAAGGCTGCATCCAGCGCATTCGTCGGCAGCAGCACGCCCCCGATCCTGCTTGTCAGCATGCCAGCCCCCGCGCGGGCTGCTCACCCAATGCACTCGTGCACTGCACGTACAGGTGGCAGCCAAGCCGAGCCCAAACACCCTGGAGCGCGCATGGCGAGCACGTGGCCAGCGCCGGCGGCCGGCGTGGGCCGGGCAGCGCACCGAGATCTGCGTGTCCCGCGCGGCCGGGTCGTTGAGCTGCAGGTAGGTGTCGCGCAGGCCCAGCGAGAACAGGCCGGCCTCCAGCGCGATGAAGGACAGGTACTGGTCGTACACCTTGCCCACGCGCTGCGCGCAGGCCGCGGCCACCATGCCTGGCGCCGGCGCGGCGCGCGGCGCGTCAGGGCAGCCGGGCCGGCGCGGCGCCGGCGCGCACGGCCGCCCGCCGCCGCCGGCAGTCGGGTCGGTGCGCCCAGCAACACCCCACTGCTGGCAGCACTGCAGCCTGCCTGCAGCGTGCGCGCAGAACGCGAGACCGCGCGCGTGGCACGCGTCCAGCCGCGGCACAGCCCCGCTGCGGCAGCGCCGCAGCAGGACGCGCGGAGCACCAGCCTCGATCCTGTCACGTCGACAGGAGGTGCACACATGCGAGTGATACGACTGCCGGGCATGCAGTCGACACGCGCCCGGCAGGCCTCGCGCTGCGCCAGCCCCCTGTCGACCGCCGTTGCCGGGCCAGGCGCGCAGGCCCCCGGAGCAGCGGGCGGGCACGCGCGCGCGCCCGCAGCGCGGCGCGCACCCGCGGCCAGCCGCTGCAGCAGCGGCGGCGTCAGGCAGGGCGTGAAGTTGAGGTGCAGCGCGTCGTACAGCCCCGCCGCGGCGTCCGCGACGATGCGGTCCACCGCGTCCTCCCCGCCGCGCACAAAATAGACGGCCGGCACGTCCGGGATGGCCTGCCGGTCGGCCTCCAGCATGAGGTGCAGCGTGATGCCGTGCCTGCGCGCGGAGCGCCCGCGCTCTCTGCCCAGCTTGCTCGCGGCCGCGCTCTGCGACCGGCGGGGTCGCCGCGCGGAGCGGGGTTGGCCGTCGGGGCGCGTGCCGAGCCGCGGCGCGCTCCCACGGAGGGGCCACAGAGCAGCTGGCTGTGGCCGGCGCGTCCCGAGCGAGGCGCGCACTTGCGCAGGTCGCTGACGCGCAGCAGCGGCGCGACGACGTCCTTGGTGGCGGCGTCCAGCACCAGCACCTTGTACGCTTCGTCATCGTGGCCGGGCTTGAGCGCGGCGGGCGGCGCGTTCAGGTGCAGCAGGCGCACCAGCGCGTCTGCGCGCCCGCGGCGAGGGTGGAGAGGGGCTGAGCGCAGCAGTGTCCGCCGGCTGCGCCCACGGTCTTGTGCGGACAACACTGGCTGCGCTGTAGCAACGCGGCCGCGTCTCAAAGCGCTGGCACCCGCGAGCTTGATCGCGCACGATCGCACGAGGCAGCCCTCCTGGTAGTAGCGACCTTAAAACAGCTCGGGTGCTTCTGCTCACTGTCACGCAAGGCGCGTCGCACCGATCTGCTTCTGGCGGATGTTCAGCACCATCGCGCGGCGTGCGGCTCATCACTCAGCGTGCATAGCTCAGCAGGTGGTCCTGAGCTGCAGAGCGCTGCACACACGCTGTGCGTCCCATGCACCCCCCACACTAGCAGCGCCTGTGCCAGATGGCAATTGGCACCACCTCACAAACGCTTACAGGCTTGAAGGTTATCAGCACTTCAACAGCGAGCGTGCACTCCAGCCAGAAAGTGGAACTGCAGCTTGCACTTGGACTAGGACTGGGGGACTCGGCAGCTAGAATGGCATTCCTATTGATAAATCAGCTCTGTGCTAGGGCTGCCACCCTGAAAGGGAGCTGGCCGCTCTGCGAGGCGGCTGCGAGGCTGCGGGCCTTTCAGTCGAGGACCGCTGCTCCCGGTCACCGCAGGCTGTCACCATGGGGTGCGCGCCCGCCCTGGCCCTGTGTGCGCGCTGCTTGCACAGCTCCGCACGCTGCTGTGTGGGGGCGGGCGGCGCCGCTGGCGCAAGTGCTGCGCTGCCTGTGCGGCCGCGCGTGCCGATCAGCCTGTGCGCGTCCGGAGCGCGGGCTTAGAGCGCTCGCGCGTGCGCAGGAAGACCCGCGGGCTTGGAGCCGGGCGCAAGCTGCGCAACCACAGGCGCAAGAACCTGTGGGCGGACAAGGACTACAAGAAGAGCCACCTGGGCAACGAGTGGAAGAAGCCGTTCGCTGGCGCGTCGCACGCCAAGGGCATCGTGCTGGAGAAGATGTGCGCGCCCGCCGCACAGCCCTGCCCTGCGCGTGCGCCCGGCGCGCCGGCGCAGCGCCTGCCTGCTTTGACTGGCAGCTGAGCTTGCCTGCGGTAGTGGCTGACGGCCGGGATGTGTCGGGCGGCAGCGGTATCGAGGCGAAGCAGCCGAACTCCGCCATCCGAAAGTGTGCGCGGGTGCAGCTTATTAAGAACGGCAAGAAGATCGCGGCGTTCGTGCCCAACGACGGCTGCCTCAACTTTATCGAGGAGAACGTAAGCCCTGGGCCCCGAGCAGCTGCTGCTGCTGTGTCTGCGCGCCCGCTGCTGGCTATCTGCTCTCACTGAGGGTGCATGATATCTGTGCGGCGACGACGCGCGTGCCGCTCCTGTGATGGGGCCGCATGTTGTGGCCCCGCAGTACAGGGGGTGCTGCTCAGTGCGCTGCGCTGTCCCTGCCTGCCACCGCTCACCCTCCCGCCTGCGGCGCACAGGACGAGGTTCTGATTGCTGGCTTTGGGCGGCGAGGGCACGCCGTCGGCGATATCCCTGGCGTGCGATTCAAGGTGCGCGCGCGGAGCGGTTTGGTTGCTGGCCAGTGGTGCAGGACGCTCGGCATGTGGCGACGGATGAATTTGTTTCTGAGCCGGAGGACAGAGGCGTCGCCGCGTGTTGTGGCGCAAGGCATGCACTGTATAAGTGGACACTGGCTTGCACCGCTGTCTGCGCCACTGCACCGTCGTTGCTGCCCTCCCGGCGGCCGGCTGCGCCAATGGAGGCGTCGCAGTGCCCTGCTCAAGCCGTACTCAGCTCCAGCGACCGGCCTGTGTTGCAAGTCGGCCGCCGGCGGCGCGCGGCTTGCGCGCCTGCACCTGGCGCGCGCGCCTGCAGCTGGCGAGTGCAAACAGTGCGCGAGCGGGCTGCTGAGGCGCGGCGCGCGCGCGCGCAGGTGGTCAAGGTGGCCGGCGTGTCGCTGTGGGCGCTGTTCCGGGAAAAAAAGGAGAAGCCGCGGAACTAGGCGCGCGGGGGCGCGTGCCCAACCAAGAACCAGGCGCGCGGGGGGTGCCAAGTCTGGCACTAGGCGCGCGGGGAGTGCGCGGCGCGCGCGCGCCCGGCGCACGGCCGGGCGCGGGCGGGCGGGGGCGGCGCGCGCGCGAGCGGGCGGGGTGTGGAGAGACTGGCCTGTAGAGTAAGCAGCCTTAGTGTCTTTTTGTGTGGCAGCGCAAGCGCCGGCAGGAGTAGCACAGGCCGTGTAGCGCAGCCTGCCGCAACACAGGGGCGCCTGGCATGCATCAGCCGTGTGCTGCCTGGGCCCCACCAGAATAAGACTGGCAAGTGTAATCCGCCCTTTGAAGTTCCGTTGTCGCTGTGAGCGCCCTCTCCGCCCTTGCGACGAGTCTGGGACGCTTTGCAGCCCAGTCAGACTGACTTGCTGCTCAGCACCAGGCTACAGCCTCACGAAGATTTGACGCTCGCTGCTCGCACACTTTTCGCACATCCGGGCCATGTCACAAATGTAGCTGCTAAGGGCCAGCTACCACACAAAACCTTGCATGCGCCCAGCCTCATCACATTCCGAAAAACGCCGAGGCGCAGCGCCCAGATGCGCATCCCCGCTTGAATGACATGTAGGCGCCACATACAGCACTGCTCGACACGCACTGCACACAGCCGTGAGGCCTTCCCCAGCCGCAAATGTCTGCCGGCGGCTGCCGCGTGCGACAGGCACATGCGGCTGCGCAGCCATCATGCACTAGCTACCTCTTGGCCTGCCCCTATCCGGAGCCTGCCTGCCAGACCTGCGGCTCGCCCCGCGCGCTGGCCGCACGCAGCGCGGCCGCGTGCGGCCGCGCGCGGCCCGCATCAGCCAGCGCCGCCAGGGACGGCTTGGGGGCCGGGCTGGGCGTCCCTTGCCGCGCGGGCGCGCCCTGCAGCGGAAGGCCATAGTCCAAGGCCGCCTTGGGGGCGCGGACGGGGCCGCCGGGCCCGCCCAGCGGCCCCGGCGGCGGCGGCGGCAGCCCATAGTCGGGGATAAAGGCGGGCGGCGGCAGCGCGGGCATGGGCGGCGCGCTGGCGGCCGGCGGCGGCGGCCGCGCGCCTGCCGCCGCCACCAGAGGCGCCTCCTCCATGTACATCTCCAGGTGCGCGCCGGGCTCGGCCGCGCCGCGCTGCGCCCGCACACGGGCATGTGGGGCCCGCGGCGGGTGTAGGAGCGGGCGCATTCAGCGCGCTCACGCATGGCAGGCGCCGCACAGGCGAACGCTCGCGCAGCAACGCGGTCCAAATGGAGCGTCTGTCTGGCATGCGGCGGGGGAACAGCGAGACAGGCAGGCAAGCGGCGGCGGCCGGCGCAGGCGCGCCTGCTGCCGCAGGTGCGCAGGTACGGCCAGGCCGAGGAAGCCGAACACGCGCGTGTCAAATAGCGAGCCGAACTGGCCGAAGCCGTACAGCGGGAGCATCATGGCCGCGGCGATGGCCGCGCCCAGCAGCTGCGCCATGACGTAAACCATCGCCGTGTCCCAGAAGCAGTGGAAGACCTGCCGCGGCGCAGGGTCGCTCCATGCGCTGCCCGGGTGTGCATGCGTATCGTGCACGGCAGGGCAAAAACAGCTCGTGCGGATGCAGACTTCAGTCAGGTCAGGAGGTGTGCGGGCGGGCAGCACCATTGCTGGGCCCAGGACGCGAGCGGGGTTCAGCGCGGCGCCCGTGTAGGGGCCACCTTCGCCAGCAGACGCCCGAGCACCGCGTCAGCTCGCCGTGCGCACGCGGCGCGCGCCTTCTCTGCCTCTTACGCCAAATGTTTTGTGGACGGGATGCGGGGTGGGAGCACACCAGCAACAGGCAGCAGCCAACACTGTATTGTGACCGGCACATGGGACGGAGCGCACACCAACAAAGGCGGACGCGAACAGCGCAAAGCCGATGGCCAGCGGCGCGATGTTGCCGTGGCCGGGCTTGGTGATGGCCGTCGCGTAGACCACCATGACGAGCGTGAAGGTCATGATCGTCTGCGCGCGCCCTGCTCGCGCCTCGCGCGCCGTCTGTGCGGGGCCGGACATGCTGCAGGCGGGCATGCCAGCGGTCGGCACGCCGCCGGCCGGCGGCGCGCCGCTGCCTGGAGCTGCGGCGCCAGCCGGGCGCACCTCCCACCAGAAGAGCTGGGCGGTGCTGATCTGGATGCCCTTGGTGTGCGTGAAGCACCCGGGGCCCGCGCCCCCGCCCACCGCCGCGCCCGGCAGCAGCCCCGCCTGGCCGGCGCAGGCGCGTCACACAGGGCAGCTGCCTCAACAGGGCGTCGGGTACAGCATGCCCATGACGACCTGGGGACAGTTCTTGGGCTCATGCTGCTTTGCGCGCTCGAACGGCAACAGCAGGCAGTAAGCAGGCACGCCCATCATGCCGCACCAAGCAGGCTTCCTTGTCGAGCCTGTCCCGCGAGCGCGCGAGGGCGCGCGCCTCGATGAGCGCCCCGAAGACGGCGCCCAGCAGCTGCGCCGCGCAGTACAGCCCGCCGCGCGGCCAGGACATGTGCCCGGTCAGGCAGGTCGCGAACGTGACCGCCGGGTTGAGGTGCCCGCCCGACACGTTGACGGTCGCGTAGACTGCGCGGCAGGCCGCGCTCTGAGGAGCTGCCTAGAAGAAGCCAGAGGTCACGCGCAGTGTGCTGAGCCGGACTCTGAGAGCTGCGTCGTGAACGGAAGCGAAGGGCGGTGAGGCCCGGCGAACACAAAGCGCGTGCCAAACTGAAGGCCGACATGGGCATAGGGCGAGCGCTGGAGCCCGCGAGCGGCGCACTGGCAACCGCAAGCGTGAGGCCGTTGCCAAAGGCGGCGACCTCATCGTTCGCACTGCCGCGGCGGGCGCGCGAGTCAGCGGCGCGCGCGGCGGTGCCCCAGTGAACAGGCACGCGCGGTCCGCGCACCTGCCGCCATATATCTGGAAGATGGCCAGGCCGATGAGCTCCGCCAGTAGCGCCGCCCACAGGCGCGCGCCGAAGCGGTGCACCTGCTGGCGCGGCGCGCGTCACGGCGCCCCGGGACGTACACAGCCCTGCCGCGACCAGGGCGCGCCGCTCAGCCCGCTCAGGGCTGGCTCGCCTTGAAGGCCGCGAGCGCGTCGCTGCTGCGGTCGAGGCTGTCGTCCTGCGCCTGCGGCGCGGCCCGGGCGCTATATATAGAGCAAGATGGAGCGTCCTGCCGCAGCGGCGGGCCGCACCGCGCCCGCCAGCACCGGGCGGCTGCGCGCCAGCTCCAGGAACCGCACGACCGGGTTGTGGCTCCTCATCGCCTGCTGCTGCGCCATGGACAGCAGCGAGTTCGACTCGTAGTCCAACGGCATCGCCGCGCGAGGGTCGGCCGAGGCCGGTCAAGTCCGCACCGGCGCGGAGTACAAACTCAAACTCCCGAGGGGGTTCAGGCCCTAGCTCGTACCAAGGGGCTGCCATTTGGCGCCAACATGGTCTCAGAGTGGCTGTCAAAGTAACAAGCCTGCAGCCTCTCACCTCCCGCCTGACAGCCTGTTCGCGCAACAGGACACACAATGTGCCTAGGCCATTGATGGACTTGCATCCCCGGCAGAACGCACGCTCAAAGCACAGCATCAGGGCCTGCTTGGTATTTGCAGCACTCGCCGCGGTGCTGCTGCTCCTTGTCGTGCCCCGGCGTCCGCACCGCAGCGCGGATCGCGCGCTCGAGCGGGGCCATGGCGCCCCCGCGCGCCTCAAGACCGGCGCCGTGTTCGTGCTCTACTCTGGCGAGGACGCCGGCCTGCTCCGGCAGACCGTCCGCAGCCTGCTGGCCGCGGGCTGGCGCGACCAGGTGCTCGTGCTGGACAACAGCCCGGGCGCCGGCGCGGCCGCGGGCGCGGCGCTGGCGGCCGCCGGCGCGGCGGTGCTGCGCACGTCCGGCAGCCTGGGCTACGCGCAGCTGCAGAACGTGGCCGGCAGCATAGCGCTGGAGCGCGGCCTGGCGCACTACTTCTGGGCGCACCCGGGCGCGCTCGTGCTCGGCCCCGACCCGGCCACGGGCTTCCGCGCCGCGGCTGAGCGGTGCGCCGCCGCCGCGTCTGTGCTGCCAGCCCCGCCCGTAGGCCCGCTCGCGGGCCGCCGCTGCACCGCGCGCGCGTTGCCGCCAGGTGCGCGGCGCGCCTGCACGCGGACGCGCCGGACTGGGGCCTCGCCTTTTTCGGCTCGGACCGCTTCGTGGCGGTCCGGGGCGCGCTGGCCGCGGACGTGCGCTGGGACGTGTTCATCCCGGGCTACCGCGCCGACTGCGACTTCTACCAGAGCGTGCGCGTGTCGGGCTGGAGCCTGCAGCACTGCCGCGCCGGCCGCGTCGTGGCCGCCTGGCAGGCGCGCCCGCCGCGCGCGGTCGACCTGCGCGCGCTCCCCGGGCTGCGGCCCGTCCCGCGCCTCCGACGCGGGCGCGCGCCGGGAGGGGCGCCGCGTGCATGCGGGGCCGTGCGCCGCCCCGTCCCAACACTGGCACCCCGCAGCACCTGCAGCTGATGCGCCCGCAGGAGGTCGACGTGCCGTACGACAACCACACGGCGGCCGCCGCGGCGCTCGACGCCCACGACGCCGCCGCCGCTGACGAGGGCGAGGCGGCGCGCGCGGTGCGCGCCCTGCAGTGCGCTGTGCCGTGCTGTTCAACGCGCGGGGCTGCTCGCTGCTCCCCTTGGCCGCTGCCCCCCGTCCTGGCCCGCGCCCGCCACGCGAGCGCCAAGCCCCCCTGCCGTGCTCAGAAGTGGGCGCGCGCCCCAGGCGCGGGCGGCCGCCGCGTCGCCGGAGGAACGCGTGGCCTGGGCCATGCAGCTGCGCACGTCATACGAGTACTACCAGTACAAGTGGCGCACCAACGCGTGCGACATGGCCGAGGGCCACCTGTCCTGGCAGGCCGAGTAGCGGCGGGGGCGCGCGGGGCCGGGCGCGGCGCACTCGCGGGCGCCCTGCCGGCCCTGCCGGAGCCGGGGCTCGAGGTCCGGACAGGCGGCGGCCGCGCTCCTGTTCAGCGCATGCCTTTGCGTCGCGCTGCGTGAGAGCGCCCTTAGAGTCCTGAGTCTGCATGAAGTGTGGAGGTGTGGCAGAGCCAGGTCATGCCCAAGTTTTGAACATGCCCGGCGGGCATGTGCTAAATTCTAGCAAGTCCTTCATCAGGCCCTGGAATTTTGGAATTGCAGGCCTCATAAGGAGCGGCTTCCTGGCAAGGCACAACATCGCGTCTGCTTGCTCCGCTGGTCCAGAGGTCCTGTGCAGTGCGCGAGTCTTGTCGGCTGCACTGCCTCCACGCGTGGGGCTCTGCGGGCAACGCGAGCAGGCAGTGGGCCTCGCTATGGAGCCTGCATCAGGGAGAGGCAGCACCTAGCATGCACGAGCCACGGAGGCCTGTGGCCGCGCTCAACGTTGCGCCCGGCGGCGGGTGTAGCTGCGCGGCTGCATGTCGGCGCTCGAAAAGGCGCTAAAGGAGTTTCGCGACAGGCAGGCAAGCTTGGCTGCGTCGCAAGTAAAGGATGCGGCCACGAAAGTGCGCCCCAGCCTCACGCCAACACAGGACCACTCGACATGCTCTGGCAATACGCTGTGCAGACTCCTGGTCTTGCTTCCTTCCTGCGCGAAGCCACTCAGTTTCAGCGAGTCCACTTCAGTCCTAGCAAAGCCACTCAGTTTCAGGAGAGCGACCAAGCAGCGAGGCGCTGCTGCCGCGCAGAAGAAGCCGGCGGCCAAGCGCGAGCCCAAGGCCGGGCGGGGCCGCGGGCGCGGGCGTGGGCGCGGCGCGGCCGCGGCCGCGGAGCCGGCCGCCGCGGATAAGGGCTGGCAGACCGCGCGGCTGACCAAGTCTGGCGTGCCGCTCAGCAAGCAGCTCAAGGTGGGGCGCCCTCGACCCCCCGAGACTCAGCAAGTCGTCCCGCGTGTGGAGGCGCTCCGTGCGGGACCTCATTGGTCGCGCTCACTTGGTGCACACCGTGCCATCGAACCCAGCCTGTTCCTGCAGCGGAAGTAGGCTCGCGTGCGGCACGCGCCGCTGCGAGCGTGGCGCCGCGCTTCACGGGCGGAGCCGTGCTGGGCGGGCGTGCCCGCCAGCCGGCCTCCCTGCCCCGGCAGCGGCCCTTTTCTGCAGCAAGAGAGCACCGTGCTGCTGGGCAGGATGCGCTGGCCGTGCTGCTGGAGGTGCGCGGCGCGCTCACGGCGGAGCAGATCGAGGAGCGCACCAAGCACAGCGCGGCGGCGGGCACGCCGCTGGCCGAGGCGCTGCGCGCGAGCGCCAAGGTCGACGCGCTGGACGACGGCTCGTTCCGCTACAAGGTGCGGCGCGGCGGTGCTGAAAAGCGGGCGACCAGCGTGCCTGCCGGGCCGGGCGCGGCTGCATCATGTGGCGGCGCGCTTGCGCCTGCAGTCCACAATGTAATTGGGTTGACGCGCGATGGAATAGGCGCTAGGGCTAGAATGACCCTATCCCGCCTACCCTAGCCTGAGCGGGCCGGGGTCGGGGCCGCAGGCGACGCACGAGCTGGGCGGGCGCGAGGGCCTGCTCGCGCTGGTGCAGCGCAGCCCCGACGGCACGCGCCTGGGCGACCTGGCCGACGCCTACCCGGGCGCGGCCGACGACGCGGCCGCGCTCGCGTCCGAGGGCCGCCTGTGGCTCATGCCGGGCAGCAACCGCTTCGACGGCGTCGTGTTCCCGCGCGCGCCGCCGCCGATGCCCGTGTCGGCCGCCGTGGCCGCGCAGTGGCACCTGACCGAGGCGCGCGCTCACTTCTGTGCCCGCCGGACACGCCAGCTTGACCAGTCTGTCAGCTCCTCACACAGTCGTGCTCAGACACAACACTGGGGGTGTGTGCGCGAATCGTGCCTCCCGCGCCTGCGAGCGCTGATCACACGGCCGCGGAATGGGTCCGTGCTAACTGTGTCAAGCTCCAAGCAGATCTTTGGAGATAGCTGGGAGCGCACAGCCCCGCCAGTGGGGGCCGAATGCATGCCTGCGCGGCCAGCAGGGCGTGCGGCGTGCGTGTGCTGGGGCACGTCATGTCTTCTTGCTCGCCTGTGATGCCGGTAGCGGCAGTGACACCCTAACCCCAATGAGACATGGAGCGAAGGTGCCGGAGGACCCCGCGGCGCTGGAGCAGGAGCTGCGGCGCGCGGGCATTGCGGCGGCCGCGCGCGCGGGCGTCCGCCGGCGCGCCCCGCCGACGCCCAAGGAGCGCAAGAAGCGCGCGTACCGCCCGCGCCACGTCACCAACGTGCACATGCCGGAGCTGTTCCGCGAGGCGGCGCCCGCGCAGATCGACTGAGGCCTCCCGGGCGCGAGCGCGCGCGCGCGGGGCCCTCTGGCGGAGCCCTGGTTTGCGATGCGCGGCCGTGTTAAGTCTGCCTGGGAGCGTCAGCGGTGGCACGGAGGGTGGGGGGTTGTTATCACATCCATGAGCGCGCTAGCTCGCATGCCTCGGCAGCGAGCCCGTTCGCAGATATTTTCAAATGAGTGTGCATGGCTGTCCGGTGTGTTGCTCATGTGCAGCTCTTGCGAGTGTGGTCTGCCTCGCGGCAGGCCCCCACTGTGCGCTGCAGCTTGGGGGATTTTCTGTGCTGTGCTGCCACGTTCGTTGGAGCATCTTCATGGAACAATCCCTCGACTTGCAGTTTGGACAGTCATCGGGCTGCAGGAGCAGCCTGCTGCAGCAGTGGGACCCTCTTCACATGCGACACTGGCTGTAATGTCACATGCCTTGTGAAACTGAACCTGAAAATGAACCTGAGGTACCTCTCGCCGGCTTAATGTCCAAGGTGTGCCACACGGCTAGCAAAATGTGCTCGTACTTGCACACTTTTTAAGCGCACATCCGGCCACACCTCCGACATGCTGCATACGCGGAGCTCTTGGCGCACCACCCTTCCAAATAGTGCCCAGCGCCACGAGAGCTGTAGCAAACGTGCAGACGAGGGCAGTGAGACATGGTAGGCGTGGCGGCCTCATGCGGTGGGCTGCATGCAACCATGCAGTCCTCGGCATCAGGCACGCTGGAGCTCGGCCCAGCCCTGGTGAGCCCTCTCACAACCTCCCACTTGCTGGGGACCATGGCGGGAGTACAAATAGACCTACACTCCTGACCTCCTGACACTCTGGCTACAACCAGAGCCGCGCCCAGCTAGGACCCGCCCTCAGGCCTTCTGAACTTGCCCAGAGCATGAGCCTACATGATGCACGCAAAGGGTCAAAGCAAGCAACACAAACCACTACTCTGCAACACAGGCCTCCCGCCCGGTCAGCCGGCAGAGCCGCCGGCGCGCTGCCCGCACACGGCCGTTCTGCAACCGCCGTCCCCTGTCCACCGCTCTCACACAAACCGCCCCTCTGCTCCGGGGACGCCGCACTACCCCGCACCCGCGCGGCGCGGGCAGGACAGGGCGCGCGCGCCGCGCCCGCCCAGGGCTCAGCCGGCGCCGGGCCGCGCCTCCTCGGCGCCGCCAGACGCCCAGGACGTCCAGCCGGTGAGCAGGCCATAGTCGGCGCCGTCGGCGGGCGCGCCGGCAGCGCCGCCCCCCGCCGGCGCGCCGCCCGGCGGCGCCGGCTCGCCCGGCGCGGCCGCCTCGCTGGCCGCCAGCGCGTCCTGGCAGCGCCGCAGCTCGGCCGGGCTGAAGCGCAGCATCATGCCGACGACCGGCAGCAGCGCGGCCGCCTCGCCGGTCTCGTACAGTTTCAAAACAACGTTCTTGAGGTACTGGATGTCCGTGCCGCCGCCGGCGCCGGCGCCGAGGCGCTCGCGCGCGCGCTCGCGCTCCACCTCGCGCAGCGCCTCCTTGAGCGCGGCCTCCTGCTCCGCGCGCAGCTCCACCTCGCGCTGCAGCTCGCCCAGCTCGGCCTCCAGCGCGGCCGCGCGCCGCCGCTCGGCCGCCAGCTCGCCCTCGCGCCCGGCCTGCCGCTCCGCCAGCCGCAGCAGCGCCGCCTCCTGCGCGCGCGGTCCGCCGCGTGGGCGCAGGTGCTGGGATGTAGGGTTATGGGTTAGGACCCTCGGGTTAGGGCCCCCGGCACAGACAGGGTCTCAGGGTTGGGGCCCCCGGCACAAACAGGGTCTCCGACAAGCCGAGGTGTCAGGCCAGCAAAGGCGGGCGGGCGGAAGCACACCCACACGCCGCAGCAGCGGCCCGACTCTGCACGACGGCCGGCGCGGGCCGCGCGCGCGGGCTGCGACCCTCAGCCTGAGGCCCGGCGCATGCCGGCCGGGCGCCGCCCTGCAGGGCCAGGGCAAGCGGAAGCAAACCCCAAACCCTACCCCAAACCCTAACCCTTCCCCGGCGCCGCGCCTGCAGCCCGGCCTCCAGCACCATGTCGTCCGGCGGCCCCAGGCGGCTGCTGCGGAAGCTGCTGCCGCTGTCGCGGCGCGCCAGCCCGGCGCCCGACCCGCCGCCGCCCGGCCCCAGCAGCGCGCCCAGCACGCTGGCCTGGTCGTCGGCCTCGCCGCCGCCGGCGCGCAGGTCCGCCACCGACGGCTCCGACGCCAGCGACGCCTGGCGCTGCGCGCCGCGCGCGCGCCGCGCCGGTCAGCGCGCGATCGGGCGCCCTGCGACTGGCGCGGCGCCCAAAGATGGCATGCGGCCTGACGGGGACCCGGCCGGTGGCCGGGGGAGGACGGCGGGGGGCCGCACCAGGTGCGGCGGCCCGGACGCGCGGCGGGCCATCATGCCCAGGTTGGCCGCGAAGCTGCCGGGCGGCAGCGCGAAGCCTGTCGGCGTGCCGGCCGGCGCGTCCTCCTCGCCGGCCGCCGCCGACGCCTGCCGCTGCACCCCGCCTGGCGTGCCCGGGCAGCCGGCGTCCGGCTCGGCCGGCGCGGACGCGCCGGCCGCGCGCGCGGCCGCCAGCTCGTCGCGCAGGCGCGCGTTGGCCGCGAGCGCGCGGCCGAGCTCCGCATCCTTGGCGCCCGCGACGGCGTCGGCGTCCGCGCGCAGCGCCGCGTGCTCCGCCTGCAGCGCGGCCAGCGCGGCGGCGAGCGCGGCGGCCTCGGCCGCCTGGCGCGCGCGCGCGTCCGGCGGCGCGCCGGCCGCCGCGCGGCGCTCCTCGCGCAGCGCGTCCGCGCGCGCCTCCAGCGCCTCGTACCTGCGCGCGCAGCTAGGGTAGGGTGCAGCCACGCTCGCAAGGCGTCCCTGACCTGCGTCTGGCACACATCATGCAGGCACACCCCTCTCCGCACTGCGGGGCTTTTACTGGAGGCCCCTGGGCAGCCCGGGCGCCGTGCGCGCGCGCTCGCTGCGCGCGGCCGGGCGGCGCGCGCCTGCGCTTCCACTGGTCGGCGGCCGCGGCGGCGGTGGCGGCGCCCGCGGTCGCCTGCGCCGCGGCCTCCTCGGCCGCCGCCGCGCGGCTGCCCGCGGCGGCGGCCGCCGCCGCGGCGTCCTCGCGCGCGCCGGCGGCGGCGGCCGCCGCCTCCGCGCACGCCTGCGCGCGCGGCGCCGGTCAGGCCGCCGCGCGCCCCGCCAGGCTCGGTCCGGCGCCCCGCGCCCCGCGCCGTGCATGTCCTCGATCCCATCCGCGCGCCCGCCCGCGCCCGGTCCGCCCAGGCGACCGGCCGGCGGCGCCCGCCCACACGCGCGCATGCCCCGCCGCGCCACACAACTCCCGCGCGCCACACAACGCCTTGGGCTCGCCGCGCGCGGCGCGGGGCCGGCGCGCCTGCTGCGCGCGCGCCTCCGCCGCCGCGGCCGCCGCCTGCGCAGCCGCCAGCTCGCCCGCCAGCGCGGCGCCCGCGTCCTCGCGCGCGGTGCGCAGCTCGGCCTCCTTGGCCTTCAGCAGCGCGACCGCGCGGCCCTGCCGCCCGGCCGGCGCGGCGCCCCACTCAGTCGGTCGCCGAGCCGTGCGCGGCGCACGGCAGAGGAGCTGCGCGGGAGCAGCCCCGCCCCTGCTTTCCAGTGACCGGGCTCCGCTCACGCCGCGCACCGCCGCCGCCCCTGCTGCCGCCCGGCCACGTCCGCGCATGTTTTCGGACCCGTGCGCCTGCCTGTGCTCAGCGTGGGTGTCATGACTGCGGCCACCCCGACGGCGTCGCCGCATGCAAGACAATAAGCGCCCTGCCCTGTGCGTAATCAGAGCATGGCGCTGCAAGGTCATCAATAGGAAGGCCGCCGGCGCTCGCCGAGTCACGGCAATGGAGAGACGGCGCGGGCGGCTGCGAGCAGCGAGGCCACAGATGAGGCGCTGGAGGCAGCGCTTGAGCGCCGGCATGGGGCGGCCGAGAAGCGCCACGCCGAAGCGCTGGCGGTGCAGGCGAACGCTGCAGCGCAGACAGCCGGCGCTGTGCGGGCTCTGGCGCTCAAGCCTCGCGCTGCCTCTCAGACCCTCGGCTGCCTCATGCCGGCGCTCGAGCGCTGCCTCGAGCGCCTCATCTGCGGCTTTGCTGCTCGCGGCCGCCCGAGCCGCTTCCTCGCCAGAGGCGTGACATGAGGAACGTCGACAGCCCCGCCACGTCACAACTCGCGCGCGCGACCGTCGGCCAAAGCACGGGCGCGCCTTGTAGTCGCGCAGCTCGCCCTCCAGGCGCTGCAGCGCGGCGGCGGCCGCGGCGGCGCGGACGTCGGCCGCGGCCGCCGCCGCGCGCAGGCCCTCCTTCTCGGCCTCGGCGCGCCCGCGCAGCTCCGCGGCGGCCGTCTCCGCGCGCTTGGTCTCACGGGCGGCCCTGCGCGCGGCGGCCGCGCGCTCGGCCGGCGTGCCGCCCCATGCAGGGCGCGCTTTGTCCCCTGCAGGGTCGCTGGCCGCCCCGGGCACCCGCCCTGCTTCCGACCTACTGCGTCCTGGATGGCTCCCCAGAGATCTGGGCTGTGTCGGTGGTCTGTGCGGACAGGGCACCAATGCTGGCCAGCCAGCGCGCTCGCCCGCACGCCCAGCCCGTCTCCAGCGAGGGGCGGCAGCTCGCCTCGCCCGCCGACCCCGCCCGCCGCGCTGGCGTCCACCCCATGCACAGGCCGGACACTCCGTGAGAACCGCACAGGCCGCGGCGGGCGCGCCGGTCCAGCTTCTTCCGCAGGTCCGCCAGCGCGCGCTTGACGCGCTCGCGCTCGGCCTCCTGCTCGCGGCGCAGCCGGCCGAGCGCGGCCTCGCCCTCCGCCGCGGCGGCCTCCGCAGCGGCGCGCGCCGCGCCGGCGTCCTCCAGCGCGCGCGCGTGCGCCGCCTGGGGAGCGCCCCGCAGGTGGACGGTGACGGTCAGGGATGGTCAGGGACGGTCAGGAGTGGTGTTCCACAGGGTAGGGTTTCCACCTCGCACGCAGGTGGACGGTCAAGCTGGGCCAGCCCGTCCTCGGCAGCCTGCCCCTCGGGACGCCGAGGGCCTGCAGCCAAGCATGCGAGCGCGCGGCGGCGAGCAGGCAGCGGAGGCGGAAAAAGGGGCGCTGTGCGCGTGTTGCAGGCATGCGCAGCGACCACTCGGCCCGCGCGGCGCATTATGCACCTGGCTGCACATCCGCGCGGCTCGCCGCGGCGGGCTACACGCTGTGCGCGGGCAGCCGGCTACGCAGAGGACGTCTCCGGCAGAGACATATAAAGGCGGGTCACTTCGTCCCAGGCCTACCTCTGGCCGGTCGGCGCCGGGCGCGCCGATGCGCGTCTCGGCGTCGGCGGCGCGCGCGGTCGCGGCCCGTAGCGCGTCCTCCAGCTCCCGGATCTGGCGCGGGCGCGCCCCTGTCAGCGCGCGCGCTTGGATGCCCACCGGCGCATGAGCGGGCGGAAGCGCGTGCCTCGCCGCAGCAGGCCGGCTGGGTCCTGCCGACAGGCCCGCGGGTGCGGGATGCCAGCGGCGAGATGCCCACCCGCGCCGCACTCTCTGCACAGAGCGGGCGGTCCGAGCCGACACGCGCAAGCTTCCCGTTACAGGAAAACCTCTGTCTAAACAAGCGCACTGACGACACGTCTACAAGTCCGCTAACCACGAAGCGCAGACGACGGGTGATAGCTCCCCATGCCGGCAGGCGCATGGCGCGGGCTGCGGCGCGCCCGCTTGCTGTACTCCTGCTGCTTGCGCTTGGCGACCGCCACAAAGCGCTTCTTCACGTCCGCCAGCTCGCGCGCCAGCGCGGGCGCGTCGCCGGCCGCCGCCGCCTCATCCGCGCCGCGCCGCGCCGGGCTGCCAAAGTCGGCGGGTGCGTCAGCGGCTGCCGCCGCGCCAGCAGCCTCCAGCGCCTTGCCGTCCGCGGCCCACGGCTGCGTCCGCGCGGCGCAGCGCGTCAGCGCACAGGGCGTCACCAATAGCGCCGGCGTGGCCCGATGATGTGCGGCCGCGCAAAGCGCCCCCGACGCGTCCGGGCACGCGGCGCGCGCATGAACCACGCGCGCGCCGCACAGCATGCCTCTCAGGCCCATCAACCTGCACGGCGCGACGCCATGCCTGCGCTGGCCTGCGCGGGCGCGGGGAGCGCCGCAGACGCTCGCAGCAGATCTGCATCTGGTCTGTGCATGTAGGCTGCTGGCTGGCGCAAGAGTCCAGGATGCGGCGGCCGGTAGTGGGCGTGGAGGCGCAGGCGCCCAGGGCCAGGCGCGCACTGCATCGTCGTGCGCGCCGGCGGCCGCGGTCGGCGGCGGCGTCGCCGGCGCGGAGCGGCCGCCGTCGGAGCGCGCGGGCGACGCCTCCGTGGCGCGCGCCGCCGGCTGCGCCTGCAGCTCGGCCACCCTGGCCTCCAGCGCGGCCTGGCTCGCCTCCAGCTCCGCGACGCGCGCGGCCGCCGCCTCAGCGGCATGCGGAGCCCGCGGCTCCCCTGACGCCTGCGGGAGGGCTGGCCCGGGTGAGGTCAGAAGTGGTGACAAAGGCGTCAGTTCAGGCCGTTCACGGTGTTGCAGCAGGCAGCCCGTCTCGAACTCGGGTCACGCCGCGCCTCAGTGACCCTGTGCATCCGTGTGCGATCGGTCGCATGACTGTCAGATGCCAAAGGGACTCATGGGGTGCGTCCGGCGCAGGGACCACCTGCTCGGCGCCCGCCGGCACGCCGCCCCCGAGCCCAGCGCCGCCCTCGCGCGCGCCCGCGGCGCCCGCCTCGGCCGTCTCCGCGCGCCGGCGCCACCCGGCGGCGACGGCCTCGGCGTTGGCCGCGCGCCCGGCGGCCGCCTCGGCGGCCCGCGCCTGCTCGGACGCGCGCTGCTCCGCCGCGGCCGCGGCGGCGCGCGCGCGCTCGAGCTCGCCGCGCGCCGCGCCGGCGGCGGCTTCGCGAGCGGCGCCATCGCCGGCGGCATCACGGGCGGCGCCGCGCGCGGCCTCGGCCGCGGCCGCCACCGTCGCCTCGGCCGCGGCCGCCCGGGCCTCGGCGGCGGCCAGCTCGGCGCGCAGGGCGTCCGCTGCAGCGGCCTCGTCTTCAAGCGCGGCCGCCTTTTCCACGGCTGCGCTGAGGTCGGCGCGCAGGCTCGCTGCCGCAGCGGCCTCAGCCTCAAGCGCGGCCGCCTTTTCCGTGGCGGCACTGAGGTCTGCGCGCATGGCGTCTGCCGCAGCGACCCCGCCCTCGAGCGCGGCCGCCATGTCTGCTGCAGCTGCCCGCAGGGCGTCCACTGCAGCAGCCTCGCCCTCAAGCGCGGCCGCCTTTGCCGTGGTTGCGCTGAGGTCAGCGCGCAGGGCCTGCACCGCAGCGGCCTCGCCCTCGAGCGCGGCCGCCTTTGCCACGGCTGCCGCGAGCTCGGCGCGCAGGCCGGCCGCCGCAGCGGCCTCGCCCTCCAGCGCCGCAGCCTGCTCGGCCGCCGCCGCGCGCTGGGCGCGCATGCCGTGAAGCGCCGCCTCCGCGACCTCCGCCCGCGCCGCCATGCCGGCGCGCTCCGCCGCCGCGGCCTCCACGCGCCGCGCCTGCTCGCCCAGTGCCTGCTCCGCCGCGGCGATGCGCGCGTGCAGGCCCTCAACGGCGTGTACAGCGCGCTTCGCCTCGGCCTTTTGAGGCTCCATGTCGGCCTGCATAGCGGCCACAGCCTCGGCCACCGCCTTGTCGATCGCGGCGCCGCGTGCCTCCAGCTCGGCCCGCGCCGCCGCCGCCTCGACGCGCGCGGCGTCCCTGTCAGCGCGCGCGGCTGCGAGCGCCGCCGCGTCGGGCCCGGCGGCGGCGCCGTTCGGCGCGGGCGCGGCGCCGGCCGGCGCCCGCAGCGCGGCGGGGCCGTCGGCCGGCGCGGCCTGCGCGTGCAGCTCCTCCAGCTGCGCCTGCGCGCGGCAGGGATGGGCTTGGCAGGGTGCGCCAGCTGCAGGGCGCCTCGCGTATCCCTGTGCGAGACGCATGCTTTGCGCCCGACACACAGCCACCCGCTGCGGTGTCACAGTGAGGCTCGTGAACAGCACTCACGCAGGGTGGGGCAATATGCACACCTCCCCTGCATACCAACAGCTCCCACCAAGCACACGTGCAGTGCCGGCAAGCTGCACAAGCAGCACTTGTAAGAGCTCCGCGCTCGCCGCCTGGCGCCCCAGCGCAAGGACCCCGCTCAGACTAGGGTTATGGCGCCGGCCGCGCCTGCAGCTCCGCCACGCGCGCCTCCAGGAACGCCTCCTTGGCCACCGGCGCGCCGGCGCCGCCCGGCCCGGCGCCGCGGTCCGCGCCCCGCGCGCCGACCGGCGTCGCGGGCGCCTCTGCCGGCGCGTCCAGGCCCTGCCCCGGCCCGGGCCCCAGCCCCAAGCCCAGCCCCGGCCCGTCCGCCGGCGCGCCATCGGCCGCCGGCGCAGGCGCGGCCGCCGCCGCCAGAGCGGCCTCCAGCTCGTCCGCGCGGCGGCGCGCGAGCGCCAGGTTGGCGGCAGCCACCGCGGCCTCCGCGCGGCGCTCGCCGGCGGCGGCGGCCGCGGCCGCGCGCGCCTCGTCCAGCTGCGCGCCGAGGCCCTCGGCCGCGCGGCGCGCGTCCGCCAGCGCTGCGCGCGCGTCCGCGGCCTGGCCGGCCGCGGCGGCGGCCTCCGCTGCTGCAGCCTCGGCGGCGTCGGCGCGCTGCGCCTGGGCGTCCGCGTCCGCCCGCAGCCGCGCGAGCTCCGCGGCGGCGGCGGCGGCTGCGGCGTCGGCGGCGGCGGCCGAGTCGGCAGCGTCGGACGCCCTCAGCGCGTCAGCCTGGCGCAGGCGCTGCTCTGCCGCCGTGGCAGCGTCCGCGGCGGCGGCCTCGGCGGCGTCGGCGCGCCGCGCCTGGGCGCCCGCGTCCGCGCGCGCGCTCGCGAGCTCCGCAGCGGCGGCCTCAGCGGCGGCGGCCGCGGCGGCCTGCGCGGCGTCCGCGTCGGCCTCACGCACCGCGTTGGCGCTGCGCTCGCGCGCCTCGGCATCCGCCGCGGCCCGCGCTGCGGCGGCCGCGGCGCCCTCCCCGCGGGCGGCCTCGGCCGCGGCGGCGGCCTCGCCCGATGCCTGCGGCGCCCGGGCACGCTGGCGCTGTGCAGGGGACGAGCCATGCTGGCGCCCGCTGCGACTACACAGCACGAGCGCGCCGCCGCTGGCCTGCGCCAAATACAGAATCTACTCAACAGCTTGCTGTACAGCGCAGGCGCGCGGCCGCACCTGGTCGGCGGCCGCCCGCGCGTCCGCCAGCTGCGCGCGCGCGGCGGCCAGCTGCGCCTCCAGCTCCGCCGCGGCAGCCGCGGCGGCCTCGTCGCGCTCGGCCGCCATGGCGCGCAGCGCGTCCTTCAGCGACCCCATCTGCGCCAGGCCCGTGTTTGGACTGGCGCTGTCTATCTCTGCACAGCTGTTAACATTCCCGGCCTGCGATGGAGTCCATGCGTCGCACTGCTCCAGCTGACCATGGGCCCGCCTGAGGGGCGCTGCGTGATCGGGGGGGGGCCACGGGCATCCTCTGCCAGTCACAGGGGCTGCCTGCAGGTGCGTCAGAGACGGGACCCATGCCTGCTCGCCCAGCACAGCGACCTCGTCCCGCGCGTCCTGCAGCTGCCGCCCGGCGGCCGCACTCTGCTCATGCGCCGCCGCCAGCGCAGCGTCGCACTGCTCACGCAGCGCCGCCAGCGCGGCCTCGCTCTGCTCGCGCAGCGCTGCCAGCGCAGCGTCGCTCTGCTCGCGCTCTGTCGCCACGGCGGCCTGGCTCTGCTCGCGCGCGGCCGCCAGCGCAGCCTCGGCGTCCGCCGCGCGCCCCCGCTCGTGCGCCAGCTCGGCCTCGGCCGCCTGCAGGGCGCGGCCCAGGCTTTCACCAGAGTTGGTCGCTCACACAACGAAGGCATCCAAGGCAGAGTCCTGACTGGTAGAAGCAGGACAGGAGCAGGCTGCGCCGGCCGCCCAGATCCGGCGCGGAATGCGAAAAGCCATTGGCGCGCTCGTGCGATGCAGCAGCGGGGCGCCCACCTCTAGCCGTTTGTCAACACTGACCGCCTGTGCGGCCGCGGCGTCGCGCGCGGCGAGCTGCTGGCGCAGGGCCGCAGTTTCGGCTGCAGCGGCCTCATGCGCGGCGGCCAGATCGCTAATCCGCTTGTCGCGCGCCTTGAGCTTCTTGAGGCTGTCCACAAACATGCGCTGCAGCTCATCCAGCGGCACGTTCTGTATGGAGGCCGGCAGGCCCCCCGCCTTCTTGTCCTGCGCGCGGCGCGGGAGCCGCTTGGGGGGAACTTGGGCAGGGGCGGCAGCCGCGCCGGCCCCTGAACCCTCTCCTACAGGCTTTCCAGGCTTTCAAAGATGCCCAAGGCCTACCACCGGCAAGCGCATGAGGCCCCCTCGGGCATGACTTCCAATGCACGCGCATCCCGCCAGTTTCACTGCTGTGCGCTCGCGTGCAGCGCCGCACCTTGACCGGAGAGGCCATCGCAGCGGCGTGGGCTGCGCGCTCACCGCCTTTTCCCGCCTCCTGTCCCGGCCGTGATGGGCACCCCTAGCCTGGCATTCTCCCCTTGTTCCATGCTAGGTGCACTCCTTTTTACCAAGCCAGCGCGTGTTGGGTCACGAGAGCTGCTACGAGGCAGCGGCGGGTGCGCCAACGCCGCCGAGCGACCAGAGCACAGCACGCTTCACCACTTGGCCTTTGGAGCAGAATGCGCAAACGGCAGGCGAGCCTCACACATCAACGGCCTGAAGGCAGAGGCCGTCCAAAGGCACCAATGGCACCGAGCAGTAATTTGCAAATGTGACCACCTCCATTAAGCTGACCGGGGTGGGGATACGGAGCCCCAGATGTGCATGACTGTGCATGCATGTCTCTCGTCTCTCACGTCTCTCTCGACTTGGCAGTGCAATCGGGCATGATCGCACTACGGAAGTCACGGAGGACGGCGCGGAGCTGAGCCAGCATCCTGATGCAAGCAGGTCGCCACTACGATGACAGCTGGGAGCGCGCACGGAGCTCGCCGCTGCCTGCGGCGCCGCCTGCGAGCAGGAGAGCCAGCCAGCAGCCGGCCAGCGCGCAGCGCACGTCCAGGCAGGACGAACTCTTCAAGCTTGCGGCGCCCCCGCCTGAATTCCTGCGCATCTTTTGCGCTTGCGTATGCAGCCCAGACTCTGCGCGCCACTAACGCTGCGTGCTGTGCCCTGCAGTGCAGCACAGGTGCTGCTGCGCTGCGGCGCATGCTTCCTCGCTGGTATGCTGGTGCGCCGCTCGCTGGCTGCGCCCTGCCGGCTGTCAATGCAGCGCAATGCATGCTGCGACCTCACTCGGGCGCGCCCGGCCAGGTGACCGTCCTTTTGCGCTGGCCGCCGACGCGGCCGGGGCAGAGGGCGCTGGGCAGCTGCCCCGCGCCGCCGCTGCCTGCTCTCCCCGAGGCAGCCCCCGACACGGCGCTGCGCCAGCGCGTTGCGGAGCTCGAGGCGCAGCTCGCAGGCGGGGGCTGGGAGGGGCGCGCAGACGCGGCAGAGGCCGAGCGGGCCACGGAGGCAGCAGGGGCGGCGGCGGCCGCGGCGCAGCAGCAGCTGGAGGGCTGCCGGGGCGCGCAGAGCGCGGCGCGGGAAGCCGTGGCGCTGCAGGCGGCCGAGGCGGAGGCGGCCAGGACGGCCGCCCTGAAGCAGGTGGGCCGCCTCGCGGTGTCTGACAGGCAGGCTGCCTGGGCAAGCTGTGACAGACGCGGCGTGTGCACGCATTTGCTCCTCCGGCTCGGTAGCGCAGTGCAATGGCGGCAGCCGCGCCGGCGGACATGCAGCTGTCAGACCGCCGCCCCGAGCCCGCACCCCGCGCTCCGCACTGACCGCGCGCGCTGGCCGCCCGCGCGCGCTCGCAGCGCCTAGATTGCGCGAGGGTTGTGGAGCTCCGTGCGCGTGCGGCGGCAGGCCCGGCAGCGCGAGCGGGCCGAGGCGGAGGCGGGCGCCTGCCGGGAGGCCGCTGCGGCGCAGGCCGGGCGCCTGGAGGCCGCGCTGGCGGCGGGCGAGGCAGGCGAGGCCGCGTGCCGGCGCCACCTGGACGGCCTGGGCCAGGGCTGCGGGCGGTGCTGGGAGGCGCTGGAGGCCGAGCGGGCGCGCGCGGCCGCCCGCCCAGCCTGGGGCACAGCTGTCGTGGTGGCGGGGGAGCGGCCCTGGGCGGGGGGTGCCGCGCTGGGCGCGTGCTTCCTGCGCGGCAGGCGGTGCTGGCGCGTGCGCGACAGGCGGTGGCGGGGCGCCTGGTCGCTCGGCGCTGGTCGCGGGCTGCCGACAGTCCGTGAACGGCCCCACATGCACAGCGCGCTGCCGCCTGACGCCGGCGCTGCTCGCAGGCGCGCGCATGGCTGCTCAAGGCCCGGCTCGCGGCGGGCGCGGCGGCGGCGGGCGTGCTGGCCGCAGCGGCGGCGGCCGTCTACCGCCGGCTCAAAGACCGGCAGGTGCGGCCTGTGCCGCCGCGCGCGCAAGCGGCCGGCTAGGACCCCCAGCGCGCGCTGGGACCTGACGCGACCCTGGCGCCGCGCAGGTGACCGAGCTGCGGCTGGAGGCTGTCAAGCTGGGCAGCGCGCTGCGGGAGGCGCAGGGCCTGCGGCGGCCACGCGCCCTCGTGCAGGGGTCCAGGCCGGGTTGAGGCTGCTCGTGCTGGAACGGCGACATGCTGGCCCCGACGATGCGCGCAGTGCACTGCACAGGAAGGCGGGAGTGCCTGCACGTGCCATTAGTCACGCATCAGCGAGTCCTTCACCACAGCAGCTGAAAACTTTCTCCTCCGAAACTGGGCAGATAAGCGCACCTGGTGACGCCTGAAAGCGTGCGATGCTGGAAGATGCGGAGCATGCCGCTGTCAGGCGCTTGGTGCGGAGCATCATTGACAGGGCCGTGTCGGCCGCTGGGGCTGGCGCTGCGCAGCCGCAGCCCAGCCCCGCGCGGGCGCTGCCGAACGGCACCGCGGGCGCTCTGGAGGAGCCGCAGCAGGCCCTGGCCCCCAGCCCCGCAAGCGCGCTCGCCAACGCGCTAGCTGAGCTCGTGCTGCAGACGCCCGCGCCGAAGCAGGCGCCGACGGGCGGGCTGGCCGCGCCGGCTGCCGCCAGCACGGCGGCAGGCGCAGCGCGGCGGGCAGCGGCCGATGCGTCCGGGCAGCCCGTGGCGCCCATGGTCGCCCCGCCCGCGGAGGCGCGGGAGGCCGACCGGGCCACCGGGCTCTGCTACGACAAGGTTATGGAGGAGCATGTCGGCCCGGCGGGTGAGCGAGTTTTGCGCCATGGAGCCAGCTGGCGAGCATGCTCATGGGGTGCGCGGTGCTGACCGGCCTGCGGCGCCGCAGACCATGTGGAGCGGCCAATGCGCACGGCGCTCATAGCCAAGGTTCTGAACGCCTCCGGCCTGGCGGCGCGCTGCCACGCCATCCGCCCCCGCCAGGTGCGGCACGCGCCGAGGCGGATGTCCCGGGCCCGGCACGGCCGCGCAGGCTGCCGCGCGTGCGTGACCACAATTGTGAGCTGGCACGTCTCACTTGCGCGCCTGCGCGTGCCAGGCGACCGACGACGAGCTGCGGTTGGCGCACAGCGCGGACCACATCGCCTACGTGGACGGCCCGCCCGGCCCCGACGACTGGGTCATGGGCGACAACTTCTTCTCGGAGGCCACGCCCGTGGCGGCGCGCACGGCGGCGGGCTGCACGGTGCAGGCGCGCGCCCCGGGTCGGCGGGGGATGCTCGCGCGCGCGGGGCGCCAGCCTGCAGCATCTCTCACCTATACACGTCATTGTCCGGTTGTTTGTTCAGGAGAGTGCTCCAAAGCTAATTTGAACGCCATGTTTCGTCGAGAGCGGAAAGTGGCGCTGTTGCCTCGCCAAGGCGCGTATCCAGGGCCCGGGCGCGGCGCGCAGGCGGTGGAAGCCGTGCTGGCGGGCGCGGTGGCCAGCGCGTTCGCGGTCATCCGGCCGCCGGGGCACCACGCGGAGTGCGCGCGCGCGATGGGCTTCTGCTTCTACAACAACGTCGCCGTCGCGGCGCTGGCGGCGCGGCGCGCCGGCGCGCGGCCGCTGGTCCTGGACTGGGACGTGCACCACGGCAACGGGATCCAGGACATCCTGTGGGAGGAGGATATCGCGTATGTGTCGCTGCACAGGCGCGCTCGCAATCCTGGCTCAACGCGCGGGGAGGAAGCAGGGCAGCTTGCGTGGCTGTGCCTGGGGCCGCCGAGCCGAGCAGCGCCGGCACGCAACCCGCCCTGCATGCCGCGCCCTCGAAAACCCGACCATGCAACACATGCACTGCAATGATTCAGCCGAGCACACGTGATAGGCGTGCGCACGGTGGCTGCTGCCGGCACCGCACCCCGCAGCGCGTGCTGGCCACGCAGGCCGAGTGCTTCAAGGGGCGGCGGTGGGTGCGTGGATGGGGCAGGGCGTCAGCACGTAACTTTGAGGGGGCAGCGGTGAGTGCGTGGGTGGGGCGGGGGCGCTCGAGCGCGACTGATCCGGGTCCGCCTGCCTGGCAGGGGCGGCGGTTTCTACCCCGGCACGGGCCAGGTGGGCGAGGTGGGCGCGGGCGCAGGCCGCGGCCGCACGCTCAATCTGCCGTGGCCGCGTGGCAACCTGGGCGACGCCGACTACGTCGCCGCTTTCGAGCTGGCGCGCCCCGCACGCTTGCCCCGCAACCACCCTGCCTCCCGGGGCCTGCAGCCTCACCCGCCCCGGACGGCGTCGCCCGGGCTGTGCATACCTTGTCGCCCCGGTCGAGCTGGCGCATGCTGAGCAATCCCCGGCGCCCCGCCCTGCCTGGGGCCTCGTGTGGGAGCCTGGCGCCGGGGCTGCCCGCAGCCCGTGTGCAGAGGCGCTTCTATGCTCGCGCTGGTGCAGACGCCGCGCCGAGTAGCTGCGGAGGCACCAGAGTGCAGGACTTAGGGCGGCGAGCAAGGGCCGGGTTGCGTGTTGAAAAGCGCCCGCGTGCCCTTCATGCATGCGCGGTGCGCAGGTTATCGAGCCCTACATTCGCGAGCTGGCGCCGGACCTGATCATCGTCAGCGCGGGCTTCGATGCCGCCAAGGGCGACCTGCTCGGCGGCATGCGGCTGTCGCCCGCCTGCTACGGCGCGCCCCCGCCCCCGGGAAGCGCGTCCTCTGCTGCCATGGAGAGGTGTGCTTGTCTCGTGCGCGCCCTAGATGCAGTGCTGCGGACGGATGCATCAGGCCGCATTGAGCGGGCGCACTGCACCGCTGGTTCGCTCAGCACCCAGGTTTGTCACTGAATACTAGAGGGCTTACTTGAGCGCGCGCACGCGCGGTGCAGGCTACATGACCGCGGCGCTGCTGCGGCTGTGCCCGCGCCTGGTGCTGGCGCTGGAGGGCGGCTACAACGTCAGCGTCAGCGCCGAGTGCGCTGCGGAGTGTGTCGCGGTGCGCGCCTCCTGCCCCGGACCCCGCCGGCGACCAGCACACAGTGTGCGCTGGTGGCAGCACGGCTGAACAGATTGCAATCTCAGGTCGCAGATTTCAGCTCCGGCTAAAGGCGGCCGTTATTGCTTGCCCAGGGTCGCAGAGACGCATGCACGCGCGCGCGCCTGCCCCGTGGCGAAGGCTCCCGGCCAAGCAGCTGCTACTGCAGGTTGCGGGCGGGACGGCGGTCGCGCTGCGTGTCACGCTGACGTTGCCGGCGCGCGGCGCAGGTGCTCCTGGGCGGCCAGCCGCGGCCGGTGGGCGGCCGCGGCGCGGCGCTGCCGGCGCGGGAGACGGGCGTCGTGCTGGCGGCCGCCGCCGCCGCGCACGCGGCCACCTGCCCGCCGCTCGCGCCCGTGGCGCGCCGCGGCGCCTGGGACGCGCACTGCCTGGCGCTGCAGGCGCGGCGCGCGCTCAGCCTGCGCGCGGCGCGGGCGTGAGCCGGCGGCGGCCTGCGTCTGCGGCGCGCGCGCGCTCGGGCCTGCGCTCGGCGCACGGTCGCGCGCGGCCGGCGCTGCCCGTGGCGCCCGCGGGCAGCTGGTCTGGACGCTGCGGGCAATGCATGCGGGGCGCATGCATCGCGCGGTCCAGAGAGCCGTGCGCCTGGGTCGGGAACGGGCGATGTGTCTGCATCACACGCAGGCCCGCTGAGAGCTTGGCGTGCGCGTGTGGCGCATGTGCGGGGCCTGCCTGTAGGCTGTGCTCTTACCCGGCCGAGCCTCTCAAGCTGCAGCTCAAGCCAGAGTCTTTCCAAGCTTTGTTGCATGCGACAGGCCGGCAGGGCCAGATTTGTGGCTGTGCAGTGACCTCTGTGGCGCAGCGGCCGTTTGTGTGCGAATCTGCGACCCGCTTGTCTGCCACATGCTTGCCCAGCTCCTTGGCATGCAGATGTGCTCGTTTCAGCATGCACATGCCGTGTACTTTCCCTGCACTGCGAGCAGCCTGCTCCCTGCGCACTGTTGGCTGTTTGTCATTCGGCGGGGGGCGCGGCTGCGGTGCGCGCGCCTTACATTGCCGGCGAGGCGCGCGTCTGCTTAGTCCTAGGTTTGTCACATGCGGCACGCAACGCGTGCTCGAACGTGCTGCTTGCCTCCAGCTCTTGCCGAGGAGGGCAGGGCTGCGCATGCAGATCTGATTACGTCCTTGCGGGGCGCTGTTTCAAGCGATTGTGCCTGCCGTGCATGGATAGCCTGCACCGCTTTGGTTTTGCACTGTCCTTGTGGCGACCGGCCACGTTATTCTGCTGGGTGGCCATGTCATGACATGACGTGTATATTTATGCTTGAGTATGACGTTGAAGCAGGGCGACGGAGATGGTATTCCCAAGCAATGTGCAGCTGCAGCCCGCGTGTGATAGGATAGGCAGGATCAGGTGTCTGCCTGTGCAGGTGAAGTGTGCTCCAAGAGGCAACGTGCACCAAAGCACTCTGCTCCCTGGGGAGCAGAGTGCTAGTCCGAGGTACCAGTGTGTGGGGGTGCTTGGCCTGATCATGCTGTTTGAGCGGTCTACAGCATGATTAAGCATTCTATAATGGCAGAGCCTCGGGTGGTCTGTTGTACGACAACACATGTAAACACGTCAGGACTTTCAAACACAGCTGGTTTGGCCGCACAACAGGACGGCAGGCGTAGTGTGTGCCTGAACCTGGCGCATGATACAGAGCAGCCATGTAAGTGCACTTGTAAACGGGCCAAAGACAGCCAGTGTGCGCAGGGGCTTTTGCACATGCCGCCCCTGCGCTCCCTGCTCTGGTTCAGGAAAGGCCTGCGGCTGCATGACAACCCCGCGCTGTTGGCAGCCGTGGACGGCGCGGAGCAGTTCTGCGCGGTGTTCTGCCTAGACCCATGGTTCATCCACCCGGACAGAGTGGGCGCCAACCGGCTGTCCTTTCTCCTGGAGAGCCTGGCAGGCGCGCTCCTGTGCAGCACGCGTGCCCGGCCGCTCACCACTGATGCTTCCTATGAGGTGCTCCGCTGCCTGCCAGGGCTGCTTGGCCAGAACATGCGCAGCTGCTGGCTGCGCGCAGGCCAGCAGAAGGAACGCGTGACCAGTCTTTCTTTTTTTGGGCGGTTGTGCACGCTGCTTGCACGCTGCTTTGCACGCTGCTGGTGTCTCCTGTGACCCAGGGCGGCAGCAGGGGGGCTGAGCTCGCGCAGGCCTGCGCAGACCTGCACAGCAGCCTGCAGGCGCGCGGCTCGCGGCTGCTGGTGCTGCGCGGCAAGCCGGAGGAGGAGCTGCCGCGCGTGTGGCGCGCGTGGGGCGTGTCGCGGCTGTGCTTCGAGGTGGACACTGAGGAATACGCGCGCACGCGCGACCGACGCGTCTGCGCGCTGGCCGCGGAGGCAGGCGCGCCTCCCCACAAGCTCTGCGCTGTCGGGTTTGCTGTCCCCCACTGCACAGCGGCGTGCCTTTTCGTGGGCACTTTCGCGCGGCCCTCTTGTGCCGTGTGTTGCCAAAGGGCGTGTGCAAGTGCTGTACATATGGAGGGATATGGCATGCGCCGCAAGGAGCGCGTCGGTGCTGGGGCTGGCGCAGCGCCCTGCCTTCCCTTTAGGCCGTTGTGGCTGGCACACCCCCTCGTTTCCTGCTAGCAAGCCTTGCAGACCCACTGTGCCCCGTTTCCGTCACACAATAGGGGTGGCAGCAAGCGTGGCATCCTGCAGCTCAGAGCACGCAGCCTGGATCCCTCCGGTGGTGTGCAGGCCATTCACGCTCCAAAAAACGCTGCGCTGTGATGCACCAGCATGCACGCGGGCCCGTGTTGCGCCCCTGGCGCCTATAGGAGTGCTTGTGCGCGTCGCTGTCAGCCCAAGCGCGCTGCAGCTGCTGCACATGGGTGCACCAGCGCACACTGGATAAGTGTGCATGTCTGGAAGAACGCGCTGTATGATGCTGCAGCAGGTGCGGCGAGTTGCAGCGCGCGGCTGCGCTGCACGGCGCTAGTTGGGCAGGGCAGGCGGCGCAGACCTGTTACACACCTATATCTATTAGTTTTGGTTGCAAGGCAGCAGAGCCGTCTTTGCGCTGGCGCATCCGCAGGCGTGGAGGTGCGCACGTTTGTGAGCCACACGCTGTACAACCCGGAGGCGGTGGCCGCGCGCAACGGCGGCGCGCCGCCGCTGACGTACAAGGCCTTTGAGGGCGTGCTGGCCAAGCTGGGGCCGCCGCCGCTGCCCGCGGCGGACCTGCCTGCGCAGCTGCCGCCGTGCCCGGTCAGCGCTCCTGACAGCAAGGGCTACGGCGTGCCGTGTCTGGCAGAGCTGGGCTACCCGCCGCATGCGACCACAGTGTTCAAGGCGAGTGACACACACCCCGCCGTGTCCCCGCATTGGCCGTAAACCGTGGATTGCTTCAGATCATGTCATGCAAGCCTACAAGTGCACCACATTCTTCTCACGAGTGCTGCCCCTTCTCGGTCTGCTGCGGTGATGTGGAAGGCATGCGCGCGACGCGCGCGCGCGCCGGGGACGAGCTGGCGCGGGGCGGGCGGGTCTGCACACCCTGCCGACTGGGGTTGGGACATGCTTCACCCCGCCGGGTGACAGGCGCCGTCGGCGAGCCTGCCAGCACGGCGGCGCGGCGCAGGGCGGGGAGTCGGTCGCGTTGGCGCGGCTGGCGGACCAGCTGTCGGACAAGAGCTGGGTGGCCGCGTTCGAGAAGCCCAAGGGCGACCCATCCGCGTTCATCCGGCCGGCCACGACCGTGCTGTCGCCGCACCTCAAGTTCGGCACGCTCTCCTGCCGCCTGTTCTACGCGCGCCTGCAGCAGGCGCGCCGCCCCGCTGCCTGTGGTATGGTGAGGCGCTGGCATGGAGCGGCGTCGCTCTGGCCGAGCGCGATGTGGCCCGATTGATATGGGAAGATGGCCACTGCTGCGCAAGGGGGCTGCATTACCACCGCCCCTTCACCCGGTTGTGCAGGGAGCGTGTTCTGTTTGCCCCGACAATGCAACTGCCTGTGCGGTCTCCCTCGCACGCCGCCTCATAATGGGAGCATTGGCCTCCTTGTTCGTGAAACGTGTTGCGACAGAATGTGTGCATGCGCGGACGAATGTATGTGACCGAAGGTGCCCGTTTGCGTGAGGACGTTCTGCAGATCAGGCTGCCGCTGGCATGCCGGCGACCGTGTTGCAGGGCTCACTCGCGGGACGTGTGGCAAGGTTATCGCTCATGTGACGGCCGCGCTGACACCCCCAAGAAGTGTGCGCCGGCCAGCGCGCGCGCCGCCAGCCTGCCCGGAGCGCAGGCTCATGCGCGCACCGCCGCCCGGGCGGCAGATCCTGCGCGAGAAGAGGGAGCACACCAAGCCGCCGGTGTCGCTGGTCGGCCAGCTGCTGTGGCGCGAGTTCTTCTACACGGCGGCCGCGCTGACGCCCAATTTCCACCGCATGGCCGGCAGCCCCATCTGCCGCCAGATCCCCTGGGACGACAACGAGGCCCTCTACCGCGCCTGGGACGAGGCGCGCACGGGCGCGCGCCCGGGCCGCCCCGCCACGGCGGCGCCCCCGCCGCGGCAAGTATTAGCTTTTGTTTAGAAAATCCTGTTCCCAGTGCCGGATGGGCATGCGGCGTGCATGGGCCCTGCCTGCTGGGGTTCATCCAGATAGCAGAAAAAGGGTCTAAAGATCCGGCCTGCCGGACATTGCATGCATGTGTACTGGGACGAGTCTTTCCGACGCCAGCTGTGGTGATTGGGCCAGGCGCGTCGCGCGTCTGTGAGTGCGAGCCTGATGGGCGCGGCTGCTGCGTGGCAGGGTACCCCTGGATCGACGCCATCATGATGCAGCTGCGCACGCAGGGCTGGATGCACCACCTCGCGCGGCACTGCGTGGTGCGGCCCCGCTGCCTCCCGCTTGCTGCCGGGCAGGGACGGCGGAGCCCGGGCGAGCCTGCCCGGTCACTCATGAGAGCAAGATGGTGCGCTTAAGAGCCTGGCACGTGGCTCCAGTGTTCGTGTCGAGGTGCATGGCCGTGATCACTGGTGTTCGGGCATGCCCTTCTTAGCGAATGCCGACACAGGCCATGTGTGGCACGGCATGGCCGACGTGTCCCCCAAGCAGACAACAGGGTAAGTCTGTGGCAAGGCACGGCCGACCTGCTCCCCAAGCTCACCAAACCTCTGAAGAGTGAGGTGACTTGTGAGGTTACTCGAAAGGGGCATGGCAGGCGTGCTTCCTGACGCGGGGCGACCTGTACGTGTCCTGGGAGCGCGGGCGCGACACATTCGACCGGCTGCTCATCGACGGCGACCCGTCCATCAACTCGGCCAACTGGCTCTGGCTGTCGGCCTCGGCCTTCTTCCACCAGGCGCGCCCTGGCGCGCGCCGCTGCGAGACGGCGCATGTCTGCTGTCCTTGCCCGTGCACTGGTCACCGCCCATGCCTGTCATGGCTGATTTTGCGCTTCCTTGATGACGTGCTTGTTCTGACGGCAGACGCTCCTCCTCTGCGCCTGCCAGCCTGCCACGCTGACCCTAGACCCTGGTGCGGCCGCCAGTTCCACCGCGTGTACTCGCCGATCACGTTTGGCAAGAAGTACGACCCTCACGGACATTATGTTCGCCATTTTTTGCCCGTGCTGAAGGTGCGCACAGGCCGGTGCACATCCCATACGTGCTGGTGTCAGGATTGCTTGCTGACACATTCAAAGAGCACAGAAAGCTGCGTGTTTGCCTGGGAGGTGCCGAGCAGCTCTGGCTGCAGTGACGCGGAGGGGCATGTGGTGAAGTGGGCTTGCCTCCGTGGATGGATGGGAAGGCCGTGGTGCGCGGCCCGGGCAACGCATGAGCCTGCACCCGCGCGTCAGCGCCGTATGCAGCCTCGGCAACACCCCTCTGGCATCCCTGCAGCCGAGTGCGCCCAGTCCTAAACCTACCCCTGCCACTTGCACGCAGGACATGCCGGACAAGTACGTGTACGACCCATGGAATGCGCCGCCAGCAGTGCAGGCGGCCGCCAAGTGCGTCGTCGGCAAGGACTACCCGGCGCCCATTGTGGACCATGCGAGCGTGTCTAAGGTCAACATGGAGCGCATGCGCCAGGCGTACGCAGCCGGCCGCGCGGCGGCCGCTGGCGCGGCGGCGGCCGCCGGCGCCAAGCGCCCAGCGTCGGCCGGCCGCGCCGCGGGCGCTGGTGCGGCTGCGGCCGTTGGCGCCAAGCGCCCCGTGCCGGCCGGCGGCGCTGCGGGCGGCGCGGCCGCCAAGCGGGCCAGGTGACGCCGGGGAGCCAGCTCAGTTGCGCGTGTGTGTGTGTTGGCGCTGGCCGGTCCAGCGCAGAGCGCACACAGCGGGGCTACGTAGCTGGTCGCATGGCGCGGGGATGCTGTGCCGGCTGCGGCGCGCGACTGCAGCTCTGCGCAGCCTGGCAAGTGCGGCTGAGTCCTACGCGTTTTTAACTTGATGCTTTGGTTCGTGCTTCGTCAGCAGGCATGCAAGGGAACATGAGGACGTTCGCATGTCGCTGCTGTGTATTCTCTAAGTCTGTCCAACTGTTGTGCTGTGGCAAGAGTGCAACTATGGCGTGCGTGCACCAAATGAGTTTTGTAAGGGTTGGAAGGTTTTATGCTCGCGTTCCTGTGTGAGGAGTGCTGTGAGTGCAGCCATTGACTGCATGGCTGCATCTGCCCCCTGGGTCATGCATTTTTGTTTTTGGAATAAATGTGCTCTCCTGTGCATGGATATCATGTGCCACGTGTTGGGAAGAGGCATGACAGCAGCAACGTGCGTGCAAAGCAGCAATCTACTGATTTGTGCAGACCAGAAGCAAACAATGCGCCGGCGCGCCAGAGGCAGCATATTGTGCTGGTGTACGTGACAAGGGCCACGCGTGGGCGGCAAACACCCATCGCAAATACCACTATGAGGGGCAGGCGAGCAGGGCGAGCGTGCCGTCCCGGCCGCCCACCACCACCTCGCCCGTGTCAGGATGGCATGCCGCCGCGAGGACCTCCGACTCTGTGCGCACGCGCACCGCCGACGGCATGCGCTCCCAGTCTCGCGCATCGCCGTCGCACTCTGCCGGCCCTGGCAGGACACGCATGAGCGTTGGGTGATGACAGCGGCGTGTGGCCAAGCAAGGCCGACCTGGCAGGCCTCTGCATGGCAGAACGTCACTGCCTCACCATAGTACCGTCCTCACAAGCGCCAGGGTAGAAGCCAGGCGGCAAAGCATGAAAAAAAGGCAAGGCGGCGCCCGCAGCACATACAGCGACGCCGTTGCCAAGCGACGCCGACGCAGAGGCGCCCTGGCGATGCGGGGCCGGGCCCGGGCGCACCCGCGGCGCACGGCGACGCGGCGCCCGACGCAAAGTCGAGCAGGTGCAGCGCGGCGCCGTCCTGGGAGCCCACGCAGAAGGGCCCGGGCGCGGGCGCCCACGCCGCGTGCCGGCGCCACTGCCGCACGCAGGTGCGGCTCGGGTCGTCCTCGCGGGCCACTGGCGGGCAGTGGATGTGCGTGACGCGCTGCCGCACCACGTCCAGCACGCCTGCATGCGGCCCGCGCGCAACCCTCACCTTGCTGTGAAATTCGCAGCCTCCCGCAGCTGCGCCAATCACAAGGACCACCCGGGTTCCCTGCTGCCGCACAACATCCAGCACGCCTGCATGCAACGCGCGCCTCTCGAGACGCGCTGCGCGGTCGAGCTGCTCGAACAGCACCTACCAGGTTAGCCCGCTCCGGCGCATGCCGCCCGGCCCGACCACACTTGGCCGGCACGCTGGCAGGCGAGTTCAGGGCTGCTGGCACGCCTGCCTGGCAGGGTCTGCTTGGCAGCGGGACGCCAGCTCGCGCTGTGGCCGGGGCCGCGCAGGGCGGCATAGGGTAGGTCCTCACCCTAACCTTAAAAGGGTAGTTGAGCCACTGTGTGCGCTCACCGGACCAGCCGCACGTCAGGTGGAAGCCGAGTCGGCCCGAGTCGAGCGGGTCCAGCACCAGCGAGTGCACGCCGGCCGCCGGGAGGCCCGCCTCGGCCGCAAGCCCGGGCACGCGCGCCAGAGCGCCCTGCAGGGCCACCTGCGCCAGCTGCGCCGGCCGCTGCGCGCCCAGCATGCTCGCGGCGCGGACGCGCATGTCCCAGGCGCGCACCTGCGGGGCGTGGGCTCAGCGGTGGGCGCCCCGACGGGCTTTGTGCTCGCAGTGGTGCGCTCGACGCGCGGCTGACACACACGCCGCGGGCGAGCACTGCGCCATGAGCGGTGCGCCGGGTCCTGCCTCGACGCCCGCAATGTTGAGAGCGTGCCCAGCTGTCTACACACGGCAGGGCATAAGCTGCCGCGCGTCCCAGCCGGGGCCTCCCAGGCCGCTGCAGGTGTGCATGCTGGAGCCAAACTTGCGGGCGGCAGCGCCGCCACGGCAGCTGCCTGACATGATCTGAAGCATTATTTGCTCCTGACAGCACTGACCCGCGCGGGGAGCGGGCCTGCCCCCGCATCCCCTGCTCGGCTTTAATACTTGCCAGGTGTCCAGCGGACGTCTCTGCTCGGCGGGCGACACGCACGCGCGCGCGCCTGCGCGCGTACGGCGGCGCACCTCGCCGCGCGCGCCGCTGCCGCCCGCGTAGACCACCCGCCCGTCCGGCGTGGCCTGCAGGCTGGTGAGCTGCTCCGCATGGCGGCCAGCGTCCGCGCAGCTGATCGGCAGCCGGCGCGCGCGCGTGTCCCAGAAGAACACCTGCCGCGCGCCAGCCTCGGCTACGCTCGGCCCCTCTGCCCGCGCTGTCTCGTTTCACCCAAGCTGTGCAGCGCCTCCATCCAGGAAGGCCGTGCCAAACACAGCAGCTCAGGGCTGTCATGGAATGAAAGAGCATGATGGAGCAGACTCTGCAGGTGCCAAAGGCACACAAGGGCCGCTGAGGAGCGCGCGAGGGCTTGTGAGGGTATCCTGCGAGGGTTGCTGAGCCGGCCACGCGCCTGGCCGCCGCTCCTACCCCAGGCGGCGGCAAGGTGGTGCTGTGGGGTAGAGTAGGGTAGGGTAAGAGTAGGGTAGGGCAGGTCACCTGGCCGCCCTGGCCGGCGGCGGCGAGGAGGTGTGGGTCGCCGCCCAAGAAGCAGACGTCTTTGAAGCCCATCGCACGGGGGGCCATCCCGCCCTCCCGGGACACCAGCAGCTCGTGAGTGGGCTCGTTCTGCAGAGCGGCACGCCCTCAAATGAGAGCAGACCCTCAAGCCGCTGCCGCAGAGAGACGCGCTTGTTGATGGACCCTTTCGGCGCAGGCACATGACAGGGAAGCGCTCATGGAGTGCCCGAGCTCCCCAAACGCTAGTAAGAGTGCAAAAATCATGTGTCCCCAAGCGTGACAGACATTTGTATGGGGCACTTGGCACTGCTGTGAGCATCACACGAGGACAGCCGGGCTGCCACACTGCCCGGGCTATGCGCCATGCAAGCCATGGGTGTGCATACAGTGCACGAGCAGTGCGCGCGGGCACAGGTAGAGACATTCACCCAGCTTACATCACGCACCATGTCAGCGAGCACAGCTTCCTGGGGCAGGCCCCGCACATGCCCCACTCCTGGTGTGCGCCTGTGGCGAAAGACGCCGCATGTACCTCCCCTCAGTCTGCAAAAGCATGAGCGGGGCAGGTAGGCCGGGAGCGCGCCCTGCGTGCCGGCAGGTCATACAAGTGCACGTCGTGGAGGAAAGCAGACACGGTGGCCAGGCACCCGTCGTCGGCGGGGTTCCAGCGCACTGCGTCAAAGAACTGCCGCGGACCCATCTGCAGCTGCGCTGCACAGACGTCCAGTATCCTGCATGCACAGGGTGGCAGCAAACGCGTCAGGTGCTGCTTCTGTTCATATCTCACCAGACGCCCTGGTAATGGAGAGTGCAACCGGCGTGCAGATCACAGCGTGAGCAGCCTCCTGCAGACGTCCGCGCCCGCCGCGCAACCTGATGCTCCAAGGGGTGCAAGCAGCAGGCGGGGCGCGCACCGGCAGCACTCGGGGTGCGCCTCAGCGGCGCCGCGCAGGGCATCCAAGGAGGTCAGCAGGATGCAGCCCTCCGCTGCTGAGACCGCCAGGTGCCCGTCACGCCGGCGCAGCGCGAGGCACTTGACGTCAGGCGCCGTGATGAGCCTCCGCAGCGGCGGCGGCAGCGCCACGGCCAGCCAGTGCGGCACCGTCTGCACCGGACCCTGCTGTGCCGCACGGTCGTCAGCACCGACTTGCGGGAGCCACGCTCAGCACTTGCCTGCCAGACTCGGCCTCACAGGCACGCACTAGGCTCAAGCGCGCATGGTAGCTCTGCATAATCTTCGCCCGCAGCTCCGGGTCCGTCTGCCCGGTGCGCTGGTGCGCGAACAAACACCTGCTGCCCCGGCGCGGCTGGCTCAGCGTGCCGCGGGTGACAGGCGTACTCTGCCAGAGCTGTGCAGCTGCGCGGCACGAGCCGTGCAGCGCACTCAGTGAGGTGATGGTACGTCCTGGTCCGCTTCCGCGCGTTTTGCACTAGCGTACTCGCTGGCGCCTCAGGACCGACCTTATCGGTCTGGTGCAGTGGGTTGGCGCACATCACAATCTTGTTATATACGTGCTTGCACTACACGGCCTGGCGCGTGGTTGACAGCAGTGCTTTGTATCCACACACACGCGCTGTGCACAGTGCGTGGTGATGGACTGCACCTCCCAAAAAAGGTGAGACGCTCTGTTAAGTGCCCAACTCAAAATGGTTATGGGTTGGTGACCTCCTGCACCGCACTCTGTGCTGGTGATGGCACTCGAGGCGCCTAACAGTGAAAGGCGCAGTAAAGGTAGAGGAAACCCTTTCGAGCCACAGCATATAACCTACCTCACAGCTTGGGAAGTGCTTGCCAAGGTGCGTGTCTGGTAAGACTGGTAGGCACCAAGCCGTGTTCCGATATGACACCAGGCCTTTGCACCCTCTACCTGTTACCAAAACATGGGGGCTGTGAGTACCAGTACCAGGGCCGCGCCTGACTGCTGAAGCAGCTTGTTCCCGATGGCCAAGGGCGAGCGGCAGAAGGCAAAGCCGTCCAGCGCGGCGCGGGCTGCGGAGCTGCTGGGACAGGGCGCGCCCAAGCCTGCGTTCGGCTTCGGCGGGTGCGGCCGCGCACGCCGCCCACAGCTGCACACGCGTCGCACGCCACTATTGCATGAAGTCAATGGCAAGTTGTGCAGTGACACACAGCCAGTTGTCGCATCCACGAAACACATCTTATATTTGTATCGCCTTGTGCCACCCAACGTGCTGTGCACCTTGCAAGGCCTGGGCCTCCCCTCTGCCGCCAGGTTGGCTGCCCGGCCTGGCTGCGGAAAGCGCTCATGCTCGAGCGCCCCTGCGCCACACGCGCGCAGGTTCTCGGGGGCGCAGCCGCTCGCGCGGCCCGCCGAGGCTGCCGGCGATGCGGGCGATCCGCGCGCGGCGGAGCCGGCGCTGACGCCCGGCGACCTGGACGGCGAGCTGCTGCAGCACCTGCGCCGGCTGTCCAAGCGCGACCCGGTCACCAAGCTCAAGGCGCTGCAGGCGCGCGGCGCTTGGCGCCACCGCGCCGGAACCCCACTGCTTGGCGGCCGCAAGCAAGCGGCTCCTGGAAAAGGACTTGAAGGCGCTGCGCCGCTTTCCTGGCCGGTTGTCTTGTTTGCGTGCGCTCTGGTAGGGGCGCCTATCAGGAGGGTCCAGCGGGCGCTGCTTAGAGTTGCGGGCCGCATCAATCATCATGGTTGCCTGCAGCTGCAGGCACATACTCTAGGCGCACTGCTGCTTGAGCATACAGCAGCGCGGCTGCTGCTGCACCTCACTGGCGGCCGCAACGGTCGTGGGTGGTAGCGTCGGTCTCACGATGAGGCAGCGAGCTCAGCGGGCACAGAGTGCTGCCAATCACACTCAGGCTTTGGCACTGATGCGCGCGCGGCAGGCGCTGCGGGAGGCCGTGCCGCAGCGCGCCAGGGGCGAGCTGGAGGCCTTCCTGCCGGTGTGGGCCAAGGCGTACGCGCGCCTGGTCACAGACTCCGACAGGCGCGCTACCCGGGCCGCTTCTGCAATGAGGTCTTGCTGTCTGTGTGGGCGCTTGCGCTAGCTGATGCTCCGGGGGCGGTTGCGCGCGCTGCGCCTTCGGACATGTCTGTCCGGGCTCGGTGCTCGTTTGCTGCTCTGCAGGGGAGCATCCAGCTGACGCAGCGCATGTTCTCCGGGGTAATGCGACTTCCATCGCACGCATTGCTGGGGCCTGCAGTGGCGCCGTGTGTCGCGCGCCCCAACATACCAGCGCCCGCCCATGCCTGCTGCCAGGCGGGCTCCACTCGCACTGCTGAGCACTATCTGTCCTGCGTGCAGGGCGGTGCGCACGGAGGCGTCGGCGGTGCTGGGCGCGCTGGCGGGCGGCGTCGGGCGCGGCCTGGCGGCCGCGCTGCGCCCGCTCGCCGGCCCCTGGTGGCTCGCGCAGTTTGACCCCGCGGCCGAGGCCGCGCGCGCCGCGCGCGGCGCCTTCCAGGCGGCGTTCCCTGGCGCGCGCCAGCGCGAGGCGCTGCTCTTCTGCCGCGCGCAGGCGCGCGCCCCCGGCCGGCCGCCCGCCCCTCGTGCCTGCGGCAGGTGTACGGCTCTAAGCGCGGGCTGCGCGTGCGTGTCGCTGCATTGGTCGCCTCTGTGCCGTGGAACCGGGGCAGCTTGCCGTGTGGTGACAGCCGTGACGTGACAGCTTCCAGCCCCGGCCCGTCATGGACAACCCTCACGACTTGTCCACGGCTCTGCAGTGGGCGGCTCCGCGGCCACACGCGGCTCTGGGGACGCTGACGGCGCGGCGCGGGCGCCGGCAGGTGGTGGGGTACCTGGAGGACGCGCTGGAAGCCGCGCCGGCCGCGCTGGGCGAGCCCGGCAAGGAGGCGCCGGAGGAGGCGGCGCAGCGCGCGGAGCGCGTGCGCGCCGCTGCGCTGCTTGCGCTGGCCTCGCTGCTGGACCTGGCGCTCTGCGAGCCCGGTGCGCGGCCTCGTCGTTGGAGCTTGGCGGCGGGGGGGGTGCAATGTGCTGTGCGGCAGGCCCTGCGGGCCCGTTGCGCGGCCCCGGCGCTGCGAGGCGCGCGGCGGCGGGGTCGCCGCGCTGTGCACGCCGACCCCGCCGCCGGGCCTTGTGCCCTGCGGGTCCGGCGCGCGGCCGCGGCGCTAGAGCCCCGCGGCGGCGGGGCCGCCGCGCTGTGCATGTTGGCCTGGCTGCTGGGCCTGGCGCCCTGCAGGCCCGGCGCGCCTGCGGCGGTTGCGCTCGGCGAGGCGCAGGCGCAGGCTGGGGAGCGCGCGTGAGCCTGCTCGAGAGGTACTGTCCTGGAAGGGGGCACGCCAGCGTGCTGCCTCCCCCCGCGCATGCCTGCACCGGCGGGCGCAGCGCTCCGCAACAGCGCAAGGACCTGCACAGCGCAGTGCGTCCGAGCAGCGGACCATCAGCGGCGGGCGCGCGTGCAGGCGGCGGCGGGGCGGCGCCCGGCAGCGGCGCAGCACCCAGCGGCGGCGGCCGCGCCGGCGCGGGCGAGGCGGAGGCGGAGGTGGTGGAGCGCGTGCGCGCGCTGCTGGGCCGGCCGGGCGCGCTCCGGGCGCTGCTGGGGTCCAAGGCGGCCGGCGTGCGGCGCGCCGCCTACGTGCTCGTCACGCACGTCTGCCTCCGGCGCGCGCACCGCCCCGGCCAACACAGGGTTGCTGGGTGTCGGGCGCCCAAGTGCTGCTGTGTTGTTGGAGAAAAGCGTTGGGTTTTGTGAACTCGCGGTACAGGAGGCTGGTCCAGCTTGCCTGCAGCGCCATGGCTAGGAATGCTTGCGCCTCATTAGGACCCAGCTTTGCTGCATACCTGCTGCGGGGTGTGGGCGCAGGGTTGCATGTGTCAAAGTGGCGTGTGCACACCCTTTTGGCTGGTACGGCCTGGTGTACCTCAGCCTGCTCTGGATGGCGTACTGGGCGTGACAAGGTTTGTTGCCCTTAAAATCTGTCAGAACATCCACAAGCGCCCGCTCTGAGCCTGTGGCTGCGTGCTGCAGCGCGCCGGGCGCGCTGGAGGGCGCGCTGGGCGAGGCGGCGCCGGCGGTGCTCGGCGCGCTGAGCGACCGCGAGTCGGGCGGCCACGCCGCGCTGTGGGAGATGCTGCTCACGTTCGGCCGCGCGTTCCCGGGCGCCTGGGGCGCCGTCGACGCGCGCAAGGCCGTCCTGCCGCGCCTGTTTGCCGCGCTGCGGCGCGCCCCGGCGCCGGCACTGGCTGCTCTGCTTAGGAATGTGGGACAGCGTTTGCTCCACAGTGTGTGCAACAGTGTGGCGGCTCCACACCTTGTTCTGCCTGCGAGCAGTTGCGGTGCGGCACGCGGGGGGAGCCCGCTTGGACGGGCGCGCGCGCCTGCTTGCTGGTCCACGGAATGCGCTGAAGTGCAAGGCTCGTCCAGCTCACTAGGCATGCTGCGCCTGGCGCAGGCACGCGTGCTACGGCTCCGCAGAGGCGTCGCTGCCCGCGCTGCTGCCGTTCGTCGCGAGCATGCCGCGCGCGCTGCTGGGCCCCTCGCCGGCCACCCTGTGCCAGGCGCGGCCCGGGGCGCCGCTGGGGCGCTGCGCCGCACCCAGCGCGCACAGCTGGGCGCCTCCCCTTGCGCCCGGGTGTTGTAATAGCTCTGCCCATGCTGTTTGTGTGGGTGTGTGCGCTGCCGCCCCCCATCGGCGGCGTGCTCGGCTGGGCACCCCCTGCCAGCCACTCCACCCCAGACAGGCGCGTCGGGGCCAGCAGCTGTTGTAGCAGTGCAGCGTATGGCACCTGCGCATGCTGCGCACCAGCCGCGGGATGGCCGTCCCTGTCACAGCTGAGACACAGCGTTTGCTGTCTGCTGAGTGCGCCTCGTGTCACCTGTGCTTGCAATGGCTGCGTAACCTGCGCTGCAGATTGTGTGTCCAAGTGCTGTTCCCCCCTGCAGCGAGAAGTTGCCATTCACCTCCCGGTTGTCTGCTGACCGCTGGCCCCTGCTGCCCCAATCTGGCACACGGTCTGTAACCGTGCGCCACATGGTGCTGCATTTGCAGCGCGCATGTGCCGCCCGTTTAGAATAGCGCATGCCCAGCGCGTGTTCACATCTACCGGCAGGCCCGCTGCGCGCAGGATGCTGCTGCGGCCAGTCACTATCTGCGAAAGCCCTAACCCTAATGCGTGCGCAGGTGTTGGACGCGGTCTGGACCGGCTGGGGCGCGCCCGGCGTCGGGCGCGGCGAGCGCGCCGCCGCCGCGGCGGCCTTCGCGGATGTGCTCTGCTGGGCAGTGGCGCAGGCGCCCGCGGTGCGCGCCGCCGCGCATCCCCGGCGCCGCTGACAGTCTACACAGCCGTGCGGCGGAGGCGCAAACCTGGGCTCGCGCATGATATTTACATGCTCGGCGACCTGTTAAGGCGCCCGTCGAAAGTAAGTGGCCAGTGTTGCGGCAGCTCACCGTGAGCAGGTGGTCACGCCCACTGCTTGCGCGTCGCTCGGCATGTGAGCGCAAAAGCGCAACGCGTAGGGAAACGGGCGGGCGCTGTCACGCGCGCCGCTGGAGCGCTCGCAGGGCACGCGCGCTGCGGCGGCCGCACTGGCGGCGCGGCAGAGCGCTGCTGCTGTCAGTGCGTCAGGACATCTGCGCAGTCTGCGCTGCGCGCCCCCAGCCATGAAGGCCGCTCGTGAGCGGCGCCGTGCGCGCGCAGCTGGCGTGCGGCGAAGCGGCGGAGTTCACGCGCGCGCTGCTGGCCGCCCCGCTGAGCGCGCATGCGGTGGAGGCCGCGCTGGCGGCGCCGTCGGAGGCCGCCGCAACGAGCGCGCAGGGCGCCGTGCGCAGCTGCGCGGCCAAGCTGCTGGCTCCCGGCGCGCACCACGCAGTCCCGGCACAGTTCAATCTCGTTCACATGCGTGTGGCTTGCTGGTAGGCAGCTGAATGACTGCAAGCCGTTATCCATTTGGCTGGATCGTCCGCGCCCCGCGCTCCTGCCACTGCTGGCGGTCCATGCATCTGCATCAGTGAGGCTGCCGACGAGGGCGCTCTAATACTCTCTGGGGCCCCGCAGGCGCGGCCGCAGGCGCGGGCATGCAGCTGCTCGATTGCGTGGGCGCCGCCGTGGCGTCTGCGCTGACATCCGCGCTGGCAGAACCCTCCCCGCCAACAGCGGACCCACCCCCCGCCGCCCGCTCGTCGGCCCCGGCAGCGGCGGACAGCGCCGCGGCGGGCGCCGGGCAGCAGCCAGAAGGCCGGCCGGCCGCGCCGGCCGCGCCGGCGCCCGACGGCGCGCGCGCGGGCGCAGCGTTCGCGCGCGCGCCCGCGCTGCTGGCGGCGCTGCGGCAGGCGGCCGTGGGCGCGCTGGGCGCCAGCGCGGGCGCAGAGGAGGTGAGGGTCAGGGTGTGTTGCCCTGCGGCCACCGCCGTGCTGCCGGCCGTGGCCGGCGGCGGCGGCGGCGCGCCCGCGCTGGCGCTGCTCGCGCTGCTCATCCGCGCGCACGGCGCGGCCGCCGGTGCGCTTGCCAGATCCCGTGGTCGAACATGCACGCTTGGCGCGGTCTGATCATCGGCTCCCCTAGCTTGTCGAGCGTTGCGAGTCGAAGCGTTGCGAGTCGAAGCCGAGCGATGCGAGTGGATCGTGACAAATACTTCTTCTGCACGGATCTCAGCACGGACTTGGCCGGGACAGTAAAGCACCAAGCAGGGCTGGTTGCCTGGCTGCCTCGCGCGCTTGGATACCCCGACAGGGAAGGCCGCTGCCCAGCTCGCGTATTCAAGTCTGATGCAGCCGCCTGCGACACGCTGACAGCGCGCGCCACGCGCGTAGGCGGCGGGCTGGCGCTCGAGCCTGCGGCGGCGCTGCGCAGCTGCCTGGGCGGCGCCGCGCGCTGCGCCGCGGCGGCCGCGCGCGCGGACGTGCTGCTGGCCGCGCTGGCCGCCGGCGGCGCGCCCGGCGCGGGCTTTGGCAGCCTCATGCGGAGCCTGCTTGAGCCCGGCGACGCCGCCCAGGGCATGGCAAACGGGGATGCGGCGCCGGCCGCGTGCGCTGGGGACGCCGCCGCGGAGGGTTTTGGGGACGGCGCCGCGGAGGGCTTCCAGCGTGCGGCGGCGCCCTTCCCGATGCACCGGCGGCTGGAGCTCGCCGCGCTGGCGGTGGACCGCCTGGCCTTGACCCTGGACGCGCCCTCGGCCGCACCCCTTGCGCAGCAGGCCCGCGCCGCGGATCTCGGCGTTAAGGCGCCGAGCGGGGGGGCCGCTGGTGCCAACGGGGCGCCCGCGAGCACCGGCGCCGCGGCCTGGCGCAGCGAGGCGCTCGACCGCGCGGCGGCCGCGCTCGCGGGCGGCGCGCTGCTGCGGGCCGAGCCCGTCGCACAGCAGGTGTGAGCGCGGCGGCGCGCGCCACATGCACAAGGGACGTTTCTGTGCGGGCTGTGCCCCAGGGTCTGCGCGCCTACAAGAGCACCCCAGGCAGGCACCCGTGCGCCAGTTGCTCGGCAGGCAGTGCTGTGCGCCCACCCCCTGAAGCGAAAGAGTCCCGTGCGGTGTGGGCGCCGCTTGGCCGCGGCAATCACAGCGCACTCGTAGCAAGGCCCGGGCGCCTGTCGGCGCGCGCAGGTGCTGGGGCTGCTGCTGCGCGGCGCGTGCGGCGCGCCCCTGCTGTCAGACAATGCGCTGGCCTCCGTGACGGCCAGCCTGCGCGCGCCGCTGGACGCCGCTGCGGCGCACGCGGCTGCGCCTCGGGCCTCTCCTGCGCGCGCCGAGCCGGGCGCTGAGGCGGCCGCCGCCGCGGCGGGCCCGGAGTGCGGGCCCGCGGGCGGCGAGCGGCGGCGCGACGCGGCGCTCGCGGCGCTCGGCGCGGTGGATGCGGCGCTCGCGGGCGGCGAGGGGATGCGGTCGGGGCTGGCGGCGGGCGGGGCGCTGGCGCCGGGCGCGGCCGCGCTGCTAGCGGCCGTGTTCCGGCTGGCGCGCACAGCCGGCAGCGCCAAAATTGGTGATGAGGAAGAAGAGGAAGTGGAGGACGGAGTCGATGAGGGTGGTCCGCCGGCGGCTGTGTTCCGGCCGGCGCGCGGGGCAGGCGGCGCCAAATTCGGCGGCAGGGAAGAAGAGGAAGGTGAAGAAGAAGCGGACGGAGGCTACGAGGCCGGTCCGCCGGCGGCGCCGAGGGAGGCGCCCACGCCGGACCGCGCGTCCACAGCCGACGAGGCCCTGGGCGGCGCCGCGTCGCCCCGGCGCGCGGGCGGCGCGGGCGGTCCCGCAGACCCGGCGCTGGCCGCCGTGGCGGCGGCGGCCGCGCGCGTGTGGGCGCGCGGCGCGCGCGGCGCGGCGCTCGGCGCCGCGCTGGCGCCGACGGCCCGGGCGGAGCTGCGCGCCGCGCTGGCGGCGCCGCTGCAGGAGGCCGTGGCCGCGCGCCTGGCCGCGCCCGCGCCCGCAGACCCTGCCGAGGACCTGGCGTGGGCGGCGGGCGTGGCGGAGGGCGCGCTCCAGGTCCTGGCGGCCGCGGCCGGCGCCGCTCCGGACGGCGCCGACGCCGACGAGCTCGTCGCGGCGCTGCTGCGCTCGCGGCCCGGGTGGCCGCACCACACCGCCGCAGTGACCGCACCACATGTCGGGAATGGCAGAATTGCTGACGGCGTGGAGCCGGCGGACGCCGGGGACGGGGTGCGGGCCGAGGGCGAGCGCGGGGCCGCCTGGCGGCCGATGGCCGCGCTGGCGGCGGCGCTCGGCGACGCGCTGGGCCCGGACGCGCTGCTGCTGCCTGGCGCGCGCGCGGCCGCCGCCGGGGCTCCCGGGCGCGCGCGAGCGTGGCTGGCTGCGGAGGCGCTGGCGGCCGCACGGGCTGAGCCCGCGCTGCGCGGCGCGGGCGCGCGCATCACTGAGCATCTCGCAGCGCCGCCAGGCGCCGGCGACGCGCCCGCGGGGGAGCTGCTGGGCGGCGCGCTGCGGGCGCTGCTGAGCGCCGCGGCCGCACGCGGCGCGTCGCCCGCGCTGGACGCGCTGTGCGGCCTGCTGGGCGCGCTGATGGCGGGCGAGGGGCGCGGCGCCGCGCTCGGCTTCTTCCGCGAGGCGGTCGCCGGCGCCGGCGGCGACGCGCCGGACCCGGCCGCGCTGGCGGGCGCCGCGGTGCTGCGCGTTGTGGAAGCGCTCTCGGCGCCCGTGCGTGCGGGCGAGCGTGCTGAGCTCGACCTGGAGGCCTCTGGCCTGTCCGACTTTGCGGAGGCGCGGCTGCGCGACGCACTCGCGCTGCCGCCTGTGTTTGCCACCCTGCCGGACGGCGCGGCGCCGCGCGCCGGCGATCGCGGCGCCGCCGGCCTGGCCGCGCTGCGCGCGGTCGCGCTGTGCTTCCCCGTGGCCAGCGGCGCGGCCGCGGCGCCGGACGCGGCCGCGCCCGCGGAGCGCGCCGGCCTGGCGGCGCTGCTGGCGCGGCAGCTGGCGGGCGCGCGCGCGGCCGGCGCCGCCGCCGCCGCGGCGCGCCGCCTGCGGCCGCCCGGCGCGCCGCTGGCCGGCGGCGGAGACGGCGGCGGCGACGGCGGCGCCGCCGAGGCGGCGGCGGAGGCCGCGCTGGCGGAGTTGGCGGTGAGCGCGCTCGCGTACGCCTGGGCCGAGGTGGCCCCGGGCGACCGCGAGGCGCTGGCGCGGCGCATGCGCGACGGCCTGGCGGCCGCGGCGGTCCGCCTGGAGGACGCCGCGGAGGCCGTCGCCGGCGCCGCGGCGGCCGCGGGCGGCCGCCTGCTGGCCGCCGCGCCCGCGCGCGCCGGCGCGGCGGCGGGTTGCGCGCCCGCGCCGCGCGACGGCGCGGGCGCCGACCTAAAGGACGGCGGCGAGCGCGCGGGCGCGGACGCTGCCGCCCCGGCGCCGGACCTGGCGCTGGATGTGCTGTGGCGGGCCGGCCGCGCGCGCAATGCGCACGCCGCGGCCGCCTACCAGGCGGCCGTCGCCGCGGTGGCGCAGGCGGTGGCGCGCGGTTTGCCGGGCGGCGCGGCCGGCGGCGCGCTGGCCGGCGCGCCGCAGGCCTGGGCGCGCGCGCTGGCGCTGCTGCTGGCGACCGGCGCGCTCGCGCCGCCGCCCGCTGGCCAGGCTGCCTCTGACGCGCCCGCGGGCGCGCGCGAGTGCGGCGAGGCGCTAAGCGAGGCGCTGCGCCTGCTGCTCGCCGGCGGCGTCGTGGCGGCGGCCGCGTGCGCCGTGGGGCCGGCGGCCGTGGCGGCGCTCAATGCGGGCCTGGCCGCCCGCGCGCCGCTCTGGGAGGCCGTGGGCGCGGCCGCGGAGGCGGCCGCGCGCCGCGGGGGTGACGCCGCGCTCGAGGCCGTGCGCGCCGCCGACGGCTGGCGGGCCGAGACGGGCGTGCTCGCGCTGGCGGCGCTCGCCGCGCTCGCGCTGGCCGCGGAGGCGCCGCGCCTGGCGGACGGCGCGCTGCGCCTGCTGCTGCTGCCGGCGGTGCTGGCGGAGCTCGTCCCGCGCGCGCCGGAGCTGGAGGACGACGACGCGGACGAGGGCGGGTATGAACCTGGCGCGCCGGGGCCGCCGGACGCGGCGGCGGAGCTGGCGGCGGCGGGCGTGCCGCCGGCGCTGGCCGGCGCCATGCTCGAGCCCGGCTGCCTGGGCCCCTTCCTGGCGGCCTGGGCGCTGCTGCTGGCGCACCTGGCCGCCGCGCCGGGCGGCCACCGGCGGCGCCTGGCGGCCAAGCTGCATAACCTGGAGGGCTTGGTGCCGGCGCTGCTGGACGAGGTCGCGCCGCTGCTGCCGCTGGAGGATGGCGCCGCGTCGGCGGCCGCACGGCGCCGGCGCTCCGGCACGCCGCCGCCGGCGGCCGCCGCGGCCGCCGCGGCTGCCGAGGCGCGCGCGGCCGGCGAGGCTGCGTGGAGCCTGGCGGCCGAGCTGCGCGCGGCCGGCGTGCCGCGCGGCCAGGCGGGGGCGGAGCGGCTGGCGGCTGCGCTGTTCCGCGGCGTGCTGCGGGCGCTGCCGGCGTCGGCGGCCGCCTGGTTTGGCGGCCTGCGCGACCGCGGCCTGGCCGGCCGCGTGGAGGCGTACGCGGCGGCGCGCGAGAGCCCGGCCATCGTGGCCGCGGAGCTGGGCGGGCTCGGCGCGGTGTCCGGCGGCGCAGGCAGCGGCGGCGGCGGCGGCGAGTTCAGCGTGCGCGGCAGCCTGGGCGCGCGCGAGGCGGTCGCGGTGCTGGCCGTCGAGGAGGGCGCCGCGCTGGAGATGGCCGTGCGCCTGCCGCCCGCCTGGCCGCTGCGCCCGCCGGCCGTGGAGTGCCGCAAGCGGGCGCGGGCCCCGGCCCGCCCCCAGCCTTTCTTGCCGCGGCAGGGCCGCGCCGCCGCAGCACGGGTGTAAGGGCGGACATGGGCGGTGTTGCACATGCCCGCGCAGCTGCGCCGTGCATGCCGACCGTGAGCTGCCGCAAGCGTGCAGCAAAGGTGTGGCGAGCCGCCTTGCGCGTCTGACGGGGTGGGTCTGATGGTGTATCCTAACCTACACTTGAGAGCGCGGCGTGCCTTGCAGGCCGCGCGCGCGCTGCGCGCAGAGCGCCCTGCGCATGCGCCAAGCCTGAGGCGCGCGCGCAGGTGGGCGTGTCGGAGGGCCGCCTGCGCAAGTGGCTGCTGTCCATTGCGGCCTTCCTGCGCAGCCAGAACGGCAGCCTGGCCGACGCGATGGCGCTCTGGCGCGCCAACTGCGAGCGCGAGTTCGACGGCGTGGAGGAGTGCCTGATCTGCTACGCGGTCGTCGCGCCGAGCAACGGGCGGCTGCCCAGCCTGGGCTGCCACATGTGCGCCAAGCGCTTCCATGGCGCGTGCCTGTACAAGTGGTTCCGCTCCTCCGGCAAGTCCGCGTGCCCGCACTGCCAGTCGCCCTGGTGAGCGAGTGGGGTGGGATAAGGGTGAGGGGCCTGGGCTGCCACACGTGCGCCAGGCGCTGCCATGGCGCGTGCCTGAACAGGTGTTCCAATCCTCCGGCAAGTCCGCCGCCCGCACTACCAGTCGCGCCGGTCAGCGACGAGGGCGGGGTTCGATTAGGGGCTAGGGTCATTCACCCTGCCAGGCGCCCTGGTGTGCGGCAGCGGGCTGTGGGGCTGCACGGGGGCGCCCGGGCCGCCGTGCAACTGCTGCGTGCGGGGCTGCGAACCTCGTAGACCAGACCTCTATTTGCACCGCTAGTCGCCTCCTCGACTGTGCGTGACCACCCGGGAAAAGGGCCGCTGCCCAAAGTAGTGACACAGGTTACGGCTCGGCGCACTTTGTGCCGCTGAGCATATTGCAGCGTGAACTCGCAGCAGACTGCAATGCATGCCCGCATCGGCCACCTCTGGTGAGGCCTTGGGCCACGTGAGTGCATACGCATGGCAGAAAGCTTTGTCTAGGGTGTCCCTGGGTTGTCTCGGGTCTGCAGCAAGTGTAAACCTAGACAGGGGCACACTCTCTAGTCCTGTCTGATATAGGCAGAAATATTTTTGGTTGAAGTTTGGGCAGCAACATGTTGCACTTCCAGCATGTGCAGAAAGCAGTGCCTCGTGAAGCACAGAGACAGAGAAATGGCCACTCCCAACCGCCGAGTATGCTTTATGCCAAAGCAAGCCGACAGTTTGCACACTGAACGGGAAGCAGCATTTCATTGTCCAAGTATCAGTCATGTGTAGCAATGTAGCCGGAGGTCATGCGCTGCAGGCTGTGTAAAACGCCAAAGTAACCCCGAAAGCTGTGCTTTACCTGCAGGAACCTGCTAGCTTGGCATTGGAATGCTCTGCAGCATGCTGCCCGGCACTTTGATGGCGCTCCAGCTGCAAGCCATGCCCTCCACGCGTCACAATCCGAGCCAGCGCCGCGCGGCCCCTGCCGAGCGCCTACTCCCACTCAATGGGGTAAGCCGCGCCCAATCCTGAACCAAGACTAAGCCAGCGCGGCGCGCCCTCGGCCGGCCGCCTACTCCCACTCGATGGTGCCGGGCGGCTTGCTGGTCACATCGTACACGACGCGGTTGACGCCGCGCACGGCGTTGCAGATGCGCGTCGACGCCGCGCGCAGAAACGATGGCTCGAAGGGATACCAGTCGGCGGTCATGCCGTCCGCGCTCGTCACCGCGCGCAGCGCGACCACGTGCCCGTGCGTCCGCTGGTCGCCCTGCACGCCCACGCTCCTGCGCGCCGCGGCGCGGAGCTCGCACCCCCGCCCGGCTTGCTGGCGTCCTCGCGCCCGCAAGCGCAGGCCGCAAGCAGGAGGGCTCCCCGCTGGGCACACAGGCTTTGCAGAGTTTTCTGCCCCGGGGCATCATCGAGCCCCCGGGCGGCGTCCTCCTCTTCTGGCGCGGCCCAGGCTCTGCAACGCCGCACACCATTGCGGCCCGGCGGCGCGGATTGGAGCATGCAGGACAGTCGCGCGGCGCGCAGGCGGCCGCGCGGCGGGCGCGGCGCGCACCGCACGGGCAGGAACACCGCGAACGCCTGCCAGATCTTGTCGTACAGGCCGTGCTCGCGGATGGTCTGGATGAACACCTCGTCCACCGCGCGCAGCACGTCCAGCGCGTCGCCCACCGTCACGTCGCCCAGCACGCGCACCGCCAGGCCCGGCCCTGCGCGCGCGGCCGCGGCGCGTGAGCAACACTGGCGCCATCAGCTGTGCGTCGTAGTGCCTCTAAGGCCGGGCGCTGCATGCGCGGGGTTGTTCTGCCAGGGCACACAGACCGCTTGCGGTCGCATCATCATTGGCCGCCTCCACGCTCCATGACAATACATGTCCAAGCACATGATCAACAGCATGCTGAGGGCACTCATGCCATGCATACAATTGTACAGCAACTTACTATGATTTGAAGTGCGAGGTCGAGTGATGAGGTGCAAGCGGTGCAGCCTTTCTGCTAGCCCAGAGCGGGCCGGGCGGCACGGGGGCGCACCGGGGAAGGGGTGCCGCGCGATGAAGGCCTCCGGCACGTTGAGCGCCGGCAGCCGCCCCAGCGCCCGGACCTCATCCTGCAGAGGGTCCGCAGCTTGGCCATGTTGCGCTAGCGCATAGGAATATCAGATGCCCGGGCGCTCTGCATCATGCCAGCCTTCTAAGCTAACTCTGTACGCATCCGCGTCACATGTGCGGCCGACGCATGCGAACGTAACCATGTCAGCGGAGCCAGCTCAGCAGAGCGTGCCCATAGCTCTGCATGGCTGCAAGCCACGACAGAAGAGAGTGCCCTCCAGCCCATGGACCCAGCACGCTGCGTAGCGAGCATCTATGCTGGTCGCCCGCTGCACAGGCGCGGGCGCGGCACAGAGCGCCCCTGCCACACTGCGCGAGCAAGGTCATCCCTCAACGCGTGGCATGAGGCGGACGGCGCCGGCGGGGCCGCCGCCAGCGCGCCTTGAACAGCTCGCGCAGCGGCTCGATGAGCGTGAACTTGAGGTCCTTTGGCAGGCCGCCCACGTTGTGGTGGCTCTTGATCGTGTGGCTGTGCTTGCGCCCGCTGCCGGGCGGCGGGCAGGACTCAATCACGTCGGGGTAGAGCGTGCCCTGCACCAGGTACCTGCCCGGCCCGCCTCTGCTCAGGCGCGCCAGCAGCGGGGAGGCACACACCCTGTTTTTCACCGCACGCCATGCCGCACACAACCTTTTATTGTTATCAAGCTGGGTGTCATGGTCTTGCCCATGATGTGCCCAACGGTAGCAGGCACTGCAGGGAGGCCTGCAACGCATGCTTGCACTGAATATGGCAAAAAAACTGTGCATTGTGCCAGCGGGCTCAACGGACGCACTTGGGCAGGATGCCGTGATCCCGCTTGAAGTCGTCGGCAAACTCCTGGAAGACGCGGATGAACTCGGCGCCAATGGCCTTCCGCTTGGCCTCCGGGTCCTTCAGGCCCTGTCAGGATACCATACCCTGGCCTTCAGGCCCAGCGTCGGCCTCCAGAAGTAAGGCCCTGCCAGGATACCCTGCCCCATGCTTCAGGTCCTGCCTGCCAACAATTGGCCGAGTACATCAGGCCCTGCCCAGACGACATGCGCCCTTCGCGCGTGTGCCCTGGTGCATGAATGCGCAGTCCTTGCTCTCCATGCTTTTGAGGTCGGCAGACATGCAAAACTCCCTGATGCGTGTTGCTTCAGGAGCATGCAAGGGGGCAAGCTGCCGGGCGCGCGCCTTCAGCAGCGACATCATGCGCTCCGCGTCGTCGATCTTCGTGACGGGCAGGTGCAGATGCTTCTCGAACGTGTCCATGACGCGCTCGGCCTCCTGCGCCGCCAGCACCGGCGCCCGTCATGAGGGCGCCACACAACACAGTCTTCACGCGCGGCCATCATGAGGACGACACAACACGATATGTAGTGCGGGCCTCCAGTGTGGCACCTGCAGCGAGCTACCACCACGGCCTGCTGCAGTGGGTGGGGGCCGCATGTCGTGGGTCAATGAGCGCGCATGAGCCTGAAACTTGAACATTGTGCGAATACGCACGGCAGGCCCACAAAAGCGCACGCGTACGCTCTTGACACTCGGTGGAAGGTGTTGGTGCAGTGTTGCTAATCCAGCACATGAAAACTTGTTGCTCTCCTTGCTTGGCTATCAACCCAAGTCCATGCTCAGCAAAGCTGAGGGTCAACGCTGTTCGGCAGCAGCAGGGCCGGCGCGCGCCTTGAAGCGCAGCAGCCCGTTGTCCACAAACACGCAGTGCAGGCGCTCGCCGACGACCTTGTGCACCAGCGTCGCGGCGACCGTGCTGTCCACGCCGCCGCTCAGCGCGCAGATCACGTGCTCCTCCGGCCCGACCTGTTCCACGTCTGCCCTGCATTGGCTCAACTTACCCTAACCCTTACCCTAGCCCAACTTCCCTGGCATGGGCATGGGCAAGCTGAGCAGAAGAACCAGCAGGTGACCTGGTACAGCCTCGCTTGTGCTCGCCCGGCCGGTGTGACCTGCCCCGTTGCTTGCACCAGGCCCCGAAGGGCTCTGGAGTGGGCAACCCGAGCGGAGGACGCTTGTGACATGCCGCGTATTTATTGGGACCAGAGCCGAGAGTGGTAGCCCGCATGTCAGCCTCATGCTCACGAGTGACGCATGGCGTGCCGGGCGAGGCGTGCAGGTCGCCACAGAGGCCACGATGGCCTCGCACGATCACATAAGGTGCCCACAAGGGCTTTGAGGTACGTGCATAGCCACCCACGCTGCCTGTCAGAGCGCCCCCCAGGCGGCGAGTCCGTCCGGCAACTGCATCCATCAGGGAGCGCGGGCGCAGCGCGGGGCGCGCGCCGTCTGCCGCAGCTTCTCCAGCTCCTCCGCCAGCACGCTCTCGATCTGCCAGTCGGCCGCGACGCCGGCGATGCCGAACAGAAAGTTCCGGAGCGTGGCCGTGCCGCGCTCGCTGTGCATGACCTCCGGGTGGTACTGCAGCCCGAATAGCCGGCGCTGCGCATCCTCCACGGCCACGATGGCGCCCTGCCGCAGCACAGGGTTGGGACATTGCATAGGGTTAGGGCCTGGTTCAGCGCCAGGCGCGGGCACAGCGCAGGCCAGGAGGAGCGCAAGCTGCAAACCCTCAGCGCCTCCGGTACCAGCCGTGCTGGCCCCAGCACCCCGCGCGACAGACCATGCGCGAAGCCATGGGGCCAGGGCGCTGCGCCCACCCAGCTACGTGCTGGCGGCCACAAGAGGTATGCATGCAGCATTCCTCCTCTGTCCTGACTTCCCCGGCATTGTAATTGCAAGCAGTGGTGTGTGCATGATGTGGCTGCTGGACCTGCTCTGGCGAGAGCTCTCGCAGCAATTATGTTGTGGCAGTTTAGAATTTGAAATAGCGCACCTGCTCGCTGGTGGCGACGGCGGCAAAGCCGGCGGGCAGGCGCACGGCCTCGTCGCCATGGCTCATCCAGACCTGCTGCCGGTGCTCCGTCTCGTGGCTGTACAGGCTGCTGGCCTGCGTGGTGCGGATGGCCATGCGGCCGTACTCGCCGCCGCCCTCCGCCGCCTTCACCTCGCCGCCCAGTGCCTGGCGACCCCCCACTCCGCCTCAGCAGCTGGGCGCGTGCGCGCACGAGCGCACTTGCCAGGCGCCCAGGCCACGCCTGCAAGACACACGTAGAGCGAGGATGCACTGCCCGTGGTGCGCGTGACAGTGCACCATGCTGCCTTGGCGCCAAACGCCGCGATCGCTTTTCCACACTCCGCCTGGCCTTGCTTTCCCTGCCCCACCAGCTTGCCATGCACCTGGGCGCAGAGCTGAGGAGTGGCGCACAGCAGCGCGAGCGCCGGTGTTGCGGCTCTGCTGATGCGCAGCGCCTGCTCCCTATGGGCTTGGCTCCTGCGACGCCTGGCGTTGGCTGCCGCCCACAGGCCGCGGCTCTGCAACTGTGGGCGCGCTGGGTGCCCAGGCGTCGCTAGTGCTCTGGCGGGGCAGGAGCGCAGTGCAGCTGCGGGCGCCTCAGCACTGTCGGTCCCGGCCGAGGACGCGGCTAGGACTTGAGCCACGAGGGCGGATAGCGCACGTGGATGAGCAGCTGCATGCCGTAGCAGATGCCGAGCACGGGGATGCCGGCGCCCGCGCAGTACTCGAAGAAGCCTGGCGACAGCTGCGGCGCGTCCGCAATGTGCACCGAGTTGGGCCCACCGGACAGCACGATAGCCCGCGGCGCAACCTCTTTGATGCGCTCCTGCGCAAAACCACCGCTCTCAGGCGCTTGCTGTGCAATTGATGGCACAAGAGTATGGGGCAACATGAGAGCGGCAGTGGCGGATTTGTAGCGCCATATTGAGCTAAAGCCGAGCAAGCATGGCACTAGCCGGCAGCAAGCTGTAGAAATGCCACGCGCTTGACGTATGTCCAAGCTTTGGCGCACTCAGAGCCGACGGCAGCATTGGGCCGCAAAAGCGATACGCAGCTGCCGGCCGCGCACCAGCGTCACGTCGCCGGGCAGCAGCATGGAGTAGACGCCGTTCTCGCGCACGCGCCGCGCAATCAGCTGCGTGTACTGCGAGCCGTAGTCCAGCACCAGGCACACGGCATGCTTCTTGTGCAGGTCCAGATCGACACGTGGCTTCTTCGGCACGCCGGCCGCCAGCACGGCCTCCTCCTTTGCGTTGGCGGGCTCCCCCATTGCGGCCACGTATCGGGCGCGCTTCCCGCGCTGGCCCGCACTGGCGGCCTCCGCCTCCGCTTCCCCGCTGGCGGCAGGACCGCTGCAGCTGCCCGGATGTGCTCCGGCGGGCGTGACTAACCTGCGCTCTTGCCGCTCTGGGACTTTGCGCAGTGGGCGTTTCCTCGGCGGCCGCTTATTGGTTTTGGGAAGCCCGCATTTTTTCGTGCGCGACATTCTCGTTGGCCATTGGTCTGCAAACGATGCAAGCACAGACGCGCAGCCACCTAGGCCGATAGCGAGGAAAAAAAATTAACGAAGCTCCTACTTCGTGTAGGTTCGGAGGATTTACACTGGAACGCTGAGGCACTCCTGTAGCAGATACAGCGCGCGCGCCAGTGCCATGATGAAGCTCCTGCTCTCGGGCGCCAGCTACTCCGAGCCCGCGCTCAAGGTGCAGCCCCCTGTCTGCGGTGCCCTGGGTCGAGCGCGGGATGCATGAGCTTTGGACTTGGGACACCCATGCAACGTCACGGGCCTTGTTTTGCATGTTGTCACTAGAGGCACAGGCCTGCTGCAGAGCCCACACGCGTGGTGGAGGCAGGCGCGGCTGCAAGCGGACGATGTAGCGCAAATGTTGCATATATATGTCTGCGTTCCAGCGAGCAGGGCACGCGCGTCGCACGGCAGGAGCTCGCGCATGTGCAGCAAAATACAGTGTGTGCCAGGAACTGTGGCGCCGATGCTAACAAGGCGGCTGCGGGAGGGCGCAGTGTCCAGAGCGCTAGTGAGATGCCTCAATAGCAAGCAAGGCAGGCAAGCTTTCTTCCGACGCGCTTGGCGCTCGTGCAACACCGCGCAGGAGCAAGCGCGGCGGCGGCGCGCGTTCTATGCGGCGGAGCTCGCCGCGCAGATCGCGGCCGACCAGACGGCGCGCCGCAACGCGCGCCGCGCCGAGCGCCGGCCGCCGCGCCTGCCGACGCCGGAGCCCGCCGCTGAGCGCCGCGCGCGGCGCGGCGCCGAGCGTCCCGAGGCTCCCCACCCAGCATCTAGCAGCGGGCGCGCGCTTGACCAGCGCGGGCTGAAACCCGCCGCCGAGGGACCGCGCCTCGAGTCCAGCCACGAGCTGGATGCGACCAGCGGGGGCGCGCGGCCCGCCTTTGGCTACGGGCCGGTGGCTCCAGACACCGGCGCACCGCGCCCGGGCTTGGGCGTCCGCGCAAGCCGGGAGAGCGTGGCCTGGGACGCCTGGCCTGATCACGAGCCGGCGCGCTTGGGCGCTCGGCCGCCGGCCCCAGCTGCCGGGAGAGCCGCGCGGTCTGCTTCCCAAGACGGGGAGCGCAGCGACAGGCGAGCGAGCAGCGGCGCGGCTTGGAGTGCGCATGCAGCAGCCAGCAGCGGCCGCCAGGAAGCCGCGCAGTCGGAGCAGGGTAGCGGCCCCGGCCGCCGGCGGGACGGCAGCGGCGCGGGAGGCGCCCAGCGGGGTGGGCCAGCGGGCGACGGCCCCGCGCATGGCGCGCACAGCGCCGAGGGCCCGCCAGGGCGGGCGGCCCGGGCGGCCCGGGCTGGGCGGCAGGGCGGCGATGAGCAGGCGCCAGACGTGGGGCCCTGGTCGCCGCCGCCGGCCTCGCCGGACCCGCGGGACGCCGCCCAGCCGGAGCCCGGCCGCTACGCGGGCTTCCCGGCGGGCTTCGGGCAGTACCGGCCCGCGCTCGCGCAGCACGGCATCCCCGCCGGCCCCGGCCGGGCCGGCGCCCGCGGAGGCGCAGGCACGCCCGTGCGCCGGCGGCGCAGCGGCACGCGCGCGGTCGCCGAGGCTGTGGGCGGCGGCCTGGCGGGGCTGGGCGCGGGGCAGGAGGCCGCGCGGCTGCACCGCCAGGCCGCCTACAGGCGCGTTCCCGGCGGCCTGCAGGCCCCACGCAGCCACGGGCCCTTTAAGTACGGCACGACATAGTTTTGCCTCCAAAGGGATGATTTATAGGCCAGGGATGTGAGGCGCGGAGATGCCAGCCAGTGAAAGGGGTGTTGCACCGGCCTCGGCGAGCGCTGTGCCAGGCATGCATGGCCACACAGGCAGCGCCTGCCGTGCGCGGTGCTGTGCTCCCCCTGCCAGCCGCGAGGCGGCAGCAGCACAACAAGCGCACGCCTCAATGACTGCGGCGGCCAAACCGCACGCCTCGCAGGCAGGCGCTGGAGGCGCAGCTGCGCGACCGCGAGGCGGAGCGGCAGCGCCAGCGCGCGGCGCGCCTGCGCGAGCCGCCGCCCGACTGGCTGCAGGCTGCCGCTCAGCTGCCCTCCGATGCAGGGCCCCTGCCCTACCCCGCGAGCGCCGCGGCGCCGCCCCATGCGCGCGCGCCCCTGGCAGCCGACGCGCCCGCACCGGCGCCGCCGCCGGAATGGCCGCCACATCCCCTGGGGGCTGCCGCGCCATTCGCTGCCGGCGGCCGTGCGTATGGGCCTCTGCTGGCGAGCGCCTCTGCGGCAGACCAGTCGTTTGAGGCAGGCCCTGGCTCGGGCCGCGCTGGCGTTGTAGCTGAGGCGCTGCCAGGCCATGCGCTGCGGCTGCCGCCCCTGGCGCCCTGGCAGCAGCAGCGCCTGGAAGCCAATGCGGCCGGCGCGCCAGCCGCGGCGCCGCCCGCCGAGATCTGGGCGCGAGCCGCAGTGCCGCGCAGCGCATGGGCGCCCGGGCATGTCAGCCCGCAGAGGCTGCCCGTCGCAACCGCCCAGGGGGCGCCTCTTGCAGGGCGGGCGGAGGCGCGCGCGAGCGACGGCGCGCACAGCCCCGCGCCTGCCGCGCGGCAGGCGCCTGCAGAGGATGGGGCTGCTGCGCAGGACGGCCGCCCCAATGCACAGCAGGCAGCAGGTGGCGGCCATGCGGCCGCGCAGAGTCTAGGGTCCCTACGCTACCCTGACGCTGCCCCGGTCTGGCTGGCGGACCCGTACCGGCTGGACCGCCTGGGGCGCGGCCGCGGGCACTACAGCCCGGAGCGCCGGGCGGCTGCGACCGCGCCGCCGCAGCCAGGGCCGCCCGCGGGGCTGGGCATAACCACCTCGCCGACGGGGCGTGCAGCAGTGGAGGTGCAGGCCTGGCCGCCGTGTCCAGCCAGGCTGATACGATGCAATAGGGAATCTTAGCCCTACTGCGGCAGCACACGTGCCGCCCTGCATGGCCCGCTCAGTGCGCCTTGATGGACGCGCTGCATGCTGGGCCGCCAGCGCACAGCAGGCTTTCATGTGGCCCCGGGCGCGGCTGGCCGTACACTGCACGGCCCCACCTCTGCGCGCAGCCCGTTTGAATTGTCCAGGACCAAAAGGCTGGGCGGCGGGCCGTGCGGGGGGACGCTCGGCCGCGCGCAGGTGCTGGTCAATTTTAGGGTTGACCTGACACAGGACGCGCGCACGCAGGTGCACTTCCGCTCGGACGACCGGCACCTGACCGACGCGGACCGCGCGCGGCGCCTGGCGCAGCGCCTGGAGGCGCAGGACGACCTGCGCCGGCAGCTGGACGACAAGCGCGCGCGCGTGGTGCGTGCGGCAGACGCGGAGCCTGCACGGCTGTGGAGCACTGCGTGAGCGCGCGCGCAGCACGGGTGGTGTGCACTGAAGCTGTCAGGAAGCGGCGCCGGCAGCCGGCTCCTCGAACCAGGATACCCGCGCCAAGCAGGTCTTGTCTCAAGTGTGCATGGCCGTCACAACATATCGCGCACCTTGCAACAATCACTATATAATCTACTCTATGTTGTCTTTACCAGGACTGTGCATAGGGTGTGAGCTTCCCTTTCACCCTTCTGATTAGAAGCATGATGCGATGCAGCTCCGGCGCGCGCAGGCTGCGGAAGCCGCGCGCGAGCGCGCGCGGGACGCGGCGGAGGCCGCGCGGCTGCTGCTGGAGCAGGGCCGCCTGCGCGCGCGCTTCCAGGCGGAGCAGGCGGCCGAGGCCGCGCGCAGGGCGGCCGGCGAGCTGCGCGCCAGCGGCGGCCGCGCGGCAGCCCAGGCGCGCAGACGCGACACTGCTGGGTGTGGGCATGCTTGTGCCTGTCCGTGCATGCGGCTCGCGCGTCTCCATGCGCACTGCCGTGTGCGCATGCAGACAAACGGTCCTGGTGATATATGCAGCTCTCCTTGATATACAGCGCCCTGCACATGAGGAGCACATGTCTGGAAAGTGCTCTTTTTGGTGAGGGTTAGGGTAGGGTAGGGTAGGGTGAGCCCAAGCCCTGTTCCTCCACATGATGCAGGCGTCAGCGGCCGTTGCTGGAAGCACGGACTCTGGCAGACGCGCGCGCGCAAGCGCCGCTCCCGTCAGGGACCCAGGGCCAGGGCTGAGCAGCGCAGCGCCTGCCGGCTCGCCGCCGCCCCTCCCGGCCTGCCGCGCGGAGGAGAGCGGCGGAAGGCGCGGAGCGCTCTCCGGCGGCGGTCGCGCATGGCCACGCGACGCGCCGCCCACGCATGCCGAGCCTGCGCGGGCGGGCCCTGCCGGCCAGGCGCCCGCGGCATGGCCGCCAGCAGAGGCGTGGGGGCCCCTGGATGCAGACGCGAGCGCCAAGCGGCGGCGCATGGAGTCGGCAGCGGGGCTGCCGCCCTGGGGGTGGCCTGCCAACGGGCGGCCTGCCCTCCTGCCAGGCCCTGCCTACGGCGCCGCCGGTCCCGGCGGCCCTTTGCTCCCCGGCTGGGGCCCCGGGGGGTGGCCAGACTGGGATCCGCACGGCGGGGCCGCCTGGGGGCGCCATGCTCTGCTGCCTAGCAGCGCTCTGCGCCCTCCAGACCCTGCAGGGCCGTGGCAGCCCGACCCGTGGACGCCATGGGCGCGGCGCCCCAGCTCCGGGGAGCGCGCCGGGGCGCCGCAGCGCGACTGGCTGCCGGCGCTGCAGGCGGCGCAGGGGCCCGGCTGGGGCTGGGGCTCCGGGGCGCAGCAGCCCATGAGCTGGGCGCATGCGCGTGCTCCGCCGCCGGCGGCCACGGAGCGTGCTTGGTATGTTCCGCGCCTGCACTGCTTGCGTGCTTCCAGGGCAGAGCCCTGTACGTCCTGGCAGAGCCCTGTACGACCTCGTATTGACCTCCTGGGCTTATCTGCAGGCGCGGTGACCTTGACATGGCGCCAGCATGCACTGCCTGGCAGCCGCCCAGGCGGGTGACATTGATGTGCACGGGCGCACAGGCGTGGGCCTGAGCAGCCGGTGCATGAGCCGGACACAGGCTTCCTGCTGGCCGCCGAAAGCACTTTCATCCCCATTGCACCTTCTGGGCGCGGCGACGACGGTGCGCGCTGCACATCGCGCGCAGCCCCGCCCATCTGCCGCCCTGTGGCATCTGTGCAGCGTGCCTGTAATGCTCCAGGCTTCCCGCTCCTCGATTGGCGCCGGAAACAAAATGGTCTGTTGCAGGTGCACATCGGCTGGGCCGGTCGCCTGCATCGGAGGCGTCCGCGGCCCTCCTGCACGACTTCATGGCCGCCGGGGAGCAGGGGTGCTGGCCTGGTGCGGCACCAGGGGTCTCTGGCAATGTAAGCGCTGGAGAGCGGGGGCTGGCGGGCGCGCCACAAGGGCGCAGCTCCTGGGAGGCAGGCGGGCCGGGCAGGGGCGGGGCTGTAGCCGCCAGCATGGCTGCTGAGAGCACATGCGTGCCGCACTAGCATGCATGCTAGTCGTTACAGTGTGCGGTCGTGAGTCACGCAGGCGCAGCCGGCTACCATGCCAGCACAGGATTGATGCGTCTCGGGGAGGTCCATGCAAAATCTCGATAAGCATAAGCAGAGCGAAAGCATGCCACGCAAGCTGCATGACCAGGGCTGTCACATTGCTAGGCACATAAGTCAGAATAGCGTATAATACTGCTGCTGCAACACTTATGACTGCGCGCTACAACACGGGCACCTTGACCAGTGGCGCGTCTGCGTGCGCCGGCCAACTGTGGCAACTATTTAAAAAAATACAGCAACATCGCTGACGCGCCATGGGTGCGCACATCCACAGCGTGTCAGACTATGTCAGTCCACAAGATCGAATCATGACATAGCATGCGAGCCAGATCCTGGGCCAGCGGGACGCCTATGTCCTGGCGGCCGCCACATGGCTGGCGCCCATGCCGCACACGTCCGCGTCCAGTCACGTGTCGCTGAGCAGGCGGCTCTGCTAGCGCCCGATGTGTCATTGTTTCGCATAGAGCCTGACGCATGCCTTGCTGCAGCAAGGGCCAACGGCAGCGGAGCAGCTCACGACAGCGACCGCCGCAGGCGACTGTTCGGCCGCGGGCTCCTCTGCCGCACGGCATGACACGCACTCAGCATTGTGTGCAAGAGAGGTGGGTCATGATATGGCTTCTCACGAGGTCTGCAATTTGCAGACTGCGTCGCGGCAGCCCATGTGCGACATACAGCTTTCGCGTGCGACGAAAACCACACATTCACGCATCATGCATGCCGCGTCCTGAAGCACTGCCTGGTGCGGGATACGGCCGCCCAAGCAGCGGGGTACGGCCGCCTTCTGCGCCCGGCCCACACACCTAGTTCAAGAACAGGACACGATGCAGCGGCGCGTGCGCAGCCCCGCACCTGCTCCGCCTGCGCGGCGAAGATGGCGGCCGCGCGCGCGGCGGGCGAGCCGCGCTCGCTGGACGTTGAACAGCGGGCCGCCCGCCGCGGCGCCGCCGGCGTCCGCCTCCAGCAGCGCGCCGCGTGGGCTGGGGCTGACGCCAGGGCTAGGGGTTCCAGGGCTAGGGCTGCGGCTGGCCGCCGCGCGCTCCTCCGCGTCGGAGGCCAGGCGGCGCAGGCGGCCGACGCCGTCCGCGGCCAGGCCGCGCAGCGACTCGCGCGCCGCCTCCAGCCGCTGCGAGCGCGGCGGCGACGGCGGCGGCGTGCGCGGCGAGCGCGGCGACGGCGGGGGCGCCTGCAGCGCGGCGGCCGTGCTCAGGCAAGCGCGTCGCGCCCGAGTGTGGGGAGAGGCTGGGCCGGGGGCAGCACACGGACTATTGTCATGCGAACAGGCTCATCTGCAGCGCCCGAGCCTCGTCCCCACACGTGTAATCAGCATGGCGCATGCTGCTGGCATGCAGACCCAGGCGCAGCAGAGATGTGCGGAGTGACGGGGGCACATGAGGCCTGGAGGGCACGGGGCGCGCGGGGGGGGGGGGGGGCGGGGGCGCCGCCCCCCCGCCCCCGCGCCCCGGGCCGGCCGCGCCCCCCGCCGCGCGGCCGCCCCCGCCGCCGCCCCCCGCGGCGGCCGCCGCGGCCGCCGCGGCGCCCGAGCGCGCGGCGGGCGCGGCGCCGGCCGGCGGCGCGTCCGTGGGCGCGGTGGCCGCCAGGTCGTCCAGCGCGGCGCCGCGCGGCGCGGCGCGGAAGCGGTGGCCGCGCGCGGCGCCGGCCGCGCGGATGGAGCGCCGCGTGCGCCCGTTCTGCGCGGGCGCCCGGGCGGCAGGGGGTCATGCGTCCAGCTCGGCATAGCTTGGGCTGTACTGCCTGGGCTGGCAGGGCGCGAGTGACCCAGCAGGGGTGGGCGGCCGCCCGGCCGGGCGCCAGGTGCTGCAGTGCAGGGATGTGTGCAGGGGCCTGAGCATGGAAGCCTGCACCGCAGCAGTAGCGGGCGCATGAGGCCCGCCGCGAGGTGTGTCGGGCTGGCAGGCATGCTGCAGGCGTCCTGGCTGGCCACGCCACGCACCATCGACAGGAAGTCCGGCTCGACCGGGTCCACCGCGCGCAGCGCCGTCTGCCGCGGCGCCGCCGCGGCGGCCGCCGCCGCGGCGGACTCTGCCGCCGCGGCCTCCGCCGCGGCGGCCAGCTCCGGGATGGAGCCCTGCGCGGCGTACGCGGGGCCCTCCGCCGCCCCGCTCTGCAGCGCCAGCGGCGGCACCGGCGGCGCCGGCGGCGCGCTGTGCGCGGGCGCGCGCGGCATGACGGGCGGCGCGGCGATCGGCGCGGGCGGCGCAGCGGCCACCGCGGCGGGTGCAGCGGCGGGCGCTGCGGGCGCGGCGGGCGTCACGGGCAGCGCGGCGGGCAGCGGCGCCTCGGCAGGCGCTGCGCGCGGCGGCGGCGCCGCCTCCTCCTCAAAGTCCAGCAGCGGCGGCTCCGAGCGCGCGTAGCCGGGCAGGTCGACGCGGTCGCGCCAGCTGCGGGGCGCGGGCGCGGCGGCCGCCGCGGGGCCGGGGTCGCGGTAGGCGGCCGCCAGGCTTGACACTGCGCCCGCCGCCGCGCCCGCCGCCGCCCCGCCGCCCAGCAGGGCGGCAGCGGCGGGCGGCGCGTGCTCGCGCTCCGCCTTGGCCGCGGCCGCGCGCGCGGCGGCCCGCTCCAGCAGCCGGTGCACCTGCAGCCCCCGAGGCAGTGACAGCGTATAGGGTACTGCTGTGAGGCCTCGGGCGCTGGCGCCAGCGCCAGGAGGCGTTGCTTGGGCAGGAGCCCGAGCCTTGTACACGCGCTCGCGCGCTCTGTAGGTCATGGGCCAACAGAGCGCGCATGGCAGGTCATGGGCATCTGGCGCCGACCAGCGCGCACTGAAAATGCCCTGCAGAGAAAGCTCGCTCGCTCACCAAGGGCCCACTCCGTGGCAGCCGTGCGCCAGGCGGGCCCACACCGCCGCGCTCGTCTCGGTGCCGCCAGGCAGCAGCAGGGTGCTGGCGGGCGGCGGCGGCGGCGGCGGCGGCGGCAGCGGCATCGACGACGACGGGTGGCCGGGCGCCAGCAGCATGCGCGGCGAGCCCACGTGCCCGCGCGCCGGCGGCGGCGCGGCCTTGCCCAGCTGCTTGAGGAAGGGGGACCTGCGCGTGCGCGCGCGGCGTGGTGCGCATGCCACGACAGGGTACGTGCGGCAGCGCGCCTGGCCCTGGCGGCGGATGCATACCTGCACATCGGGGGTACGGCGGCCCCATCCCCGCCATTGTCAACAGCTTGCTTAGCGTGTGGGTCACTTCACGAGGCTGCCACAGCCGGCCTAGTCAGCTTCCAACAGTACCCATGATGTGCTGCTTGGCTGGAGAGACGGCCCGCCGTGCACAGCAGCAGACGCGCTCCGCATGGCAAGATGCTGCCTGCACCACCCATGCACCATGCGCGCATAGCTGCCAGGCGGCCCGGCCGCGCACCGCCGGATGTCGCGCTCCGGGATGTAGACCGGCGAGGGCGTCGTGTATAGCTCCGCGATGGCCGCGCGGTGCCGCGCGCGCGCGACCAGCACCGCAGTCAGCAGCAGCAGCGCCACCATCGCCGAGCAGCCCAGCACTGCGCGCGTGCGTCGCACGCCGGTCGGACTCGCGCCCGGCAGACCGGCGCGCACCCAGGGAGACCGGGCACGCCGAGCAAGTGCCAGCCGTGCTGCTGACACGCCTCCCCTCTCACGCATTAGTGCATTGCAGTAATTACATAAGCACTGCCTACTGCCTCACAAAATGCGTCATATTGCTCGGCGCTTTCGCATGAACAACCGAAAGCATCCAGCACCGATACAGCATTGCACGCTCCAAGCAGCCCAGCAGCGCGGGCTGCAAGCTGCAGTGCCGCCGGCACCCGAGGCGCGCAGCAGTTGCGCCAGGCCATGTTGTCGAGGGGCGGGCCGCACCCGCAGCAAGCACAAACCACTTGAGGCGGTCGCCGTGACCGTCCGCGGCGGGTACCGGCGAGAGGGCGGCGACCACGGCCGGCGCGCGCGCGGGCGCAGGCGCGGGCGCCAGCGGGAACGGGAAGGCAGCCGGGGCCCACGGCCCACTACTGGGCGCAAAGGCCTGGCCGTTGCCCACCGGCACGCCATTGACGGTGACCACACGAGCGCCCGTTGCCGACAGCAGGCCTGCATGCGCCCGCCGTGGTCAGCGAGCCATCGGCAGCAGCTCTCCGGTCAAGTGGATCGGCACTGACGCACCAATGCACCCCCGGCACACACGGCGACCAGCAGGAAGCCCTGAGAGAGCTACTACAGCTGCGGGCACGGGGGGTTGGGTTAGGGTTGGGGTGCATCGCAGGCTCAGGCTACAGGGTGCGCGCACGGTGCGGGCCGTCCCCGCAAGGTGGCCAAGGCTGCAGAGGCCGAGCAGCGTCTCCCAGTCCGCTCAGCAGCGCGAGACTGCGGGTCCAGTGGGGCGCATCATGCCTGCTGCTGGGCCGCAAGGCCGCACCGTGCCGGCGCAGCTCATCGACGAGCTGCGTGCCGTTGGAGGCTGCCAGCAGGTCGACGCCCAGCAGCACGCGGGTCAGCTGCGCGCGCGCGGGCCCACCATCACACATGCTCACCCGCGCATGCCTGCAGTGCATGCGCTCACGCGGGCGCGCCTCGGGCATGCGCATGACCCACCGCGCGGAGACAGCTAGCTGAGCCAGCGGCCCTGCGGAGCAGACACCCTCCGCTCCACCTCACATGTGCATGGCCTGGGTGGGGTTATGGACAGGGCGTGCTCCCACGCAGGGCCACAAGCGCGGCGCCGGGGCAGGCGGCCGCGCACGTTGGCGGGCGTGGGCACGACGCTGACGGTGAACTCGGTCAGGTCGCCGAGCGCGCGCAGGCGCCGCCGGCCGCCCGGCGCCGCCGGCGCCGCCACGGGCGCAAACGTGCGCGTGGCCACGCCCACCTGGCTCGGGCCTGCGCATGGCCGCCCGATTAAGTCGTGAGGCGTGCAGGCAAGGGCGGCGGGCGCCCCAGCGGCAGGCATGCGTGATGCGGCGAGCGGGCTGCGGGAGCAGCCGCACGCGCGACGCATGCGGCGGCAGGGCCATACGTGACCGCGGCTCTGCGTGTATGGCGCCTGCATGGCTCAGCGGCGGAAAGGCCCGGATGCACGCGCAGCATGTGCTGCACAGTGCTGCACACCCAGCTCGTGCGGCGGTGGACCGCCCGGGAGCGCACCCACGCCCGTCACGACCGCGGCCACGGCCAGCTGCACCGCGCACGCGCCGGCCGCCGACATGACGTCCGCCGCCGGCACGCCCGCCAGCGCCAGGCGGAAGCTCACCGCCTGCGCGCGCCCCCACGTTCAACATGGGCACGTCGGTCGAAAGCATGCCCAAGCTGCCGCCCTCGCCAAGCCGGACAGAGGTCTGGACAGGCGCCCGAAAGTGTCAGGCGGTAGCTTACTGCCTGCGCGCCCCCGTCTTGATGGTGACGGGTGGGTAAAGAAAACACCCAAGCAAGAGCAGAGAGCGGGACAGAGGCCTGGGCAGTAAGGCGACCGCACTGATATTCCAGCAGCACCACAACAACACTGGCGCGGCCACGCGCTGCACAGGAAACAGCTCGCGCTGAAGCTGCAGGGGCTGTCCTGCAATGCGTTTGGTCGTGGGGCGCGCGTATCGCCTGGCCGAGTCACGCGTGACAGCCCTGTCGGGAGCCTGGCTCCCAGCCCGGTCAGGCGCGGAGCGGCGCGCGCCTGGGGCAGGGCGCTGGGAGCGGGCGCGGCGGCGAGCATGTCGGTCGGCACGCCGTCGATGGTCGTGATGCGCGCCGAGAGCAGGTCCAGGCCTGCGGGCGCGGCCGGCAGCCGTCCTTTTAGGAGTGGGGTTAGGATATTCAGGGTACGTTACTCCACGCTACCCTGTCCCAACCACCGGGCGGCTCTGCGAGCAGCAGCACAGCCACCCGCGGCCGGTGCCAGGTCGTCCTGCCGCCGCAGAGCAGGGCGGTCGCATGCGCGCCCTGCAGGGCGGCCGGGCGCGCACCGGCCTGGCGCAGGCTGTTGAGCAGCTCGGGATTGTTCGCCGCCGCCAGCGCGGTGACTGCCGTCAGCACCACTGCGCTCTGCGCGCGCGCAAGGACGCGGCGCCGCCTGAGCCACGCGGTGCTGCCGTGCAAGCTGGTCCGGTCGACAAAGTCAGCGCGCGGCTGGGTAGACAAGGCCCCAGATCATAGCCTCTGCTGTGTGGAGTGCACTTGCACCCAGCCCGGGCTCGCCTACGCCATGCTGCGCTTTTGCCGCCAGGCACATATAGCGCTTGATGCCAGCGCGGCGCGGGCGATGCGGCGCGGGTCAGGAGGCAACAACGGCCAGCAGGCACACACATGAGGCTCGCCCGGCTGGGCATGGGTCAGGGTAGGGTCAGGGCTCCGCTGTGGCATGGGGCGCATGGGACGCACCTGGTTTGCGCTCGGCTGCAGCTGGACGGCCCACTCGGCGCTGGGCACGGGCGGCGGCGCGGGCGGCGCGGCCTGCGGCATGCCCGCGCGCGCGGCCGCGGCGGCGGCCACCGCCGCCGCCGCGGCCGAGGGGTCGCGGCCCGCCGCTGCCGCCGCCTGGGCGGCCGTGGCCTGCTGCGCGGCGACCTGCGCCGCCTGCTGCGCGGCCTGCGCGGGTGTGTACCCCGCCGCCGCGGGCGGCTGGTACACCTGCCGGGGCGCGCGCGCGGAGCCTCTCACGCCGCCTGCTCCGTGCAGCCTGGGCTGCGCGAGGTACCAGTGTTGCAGGATAGGGTTGGTGTAGCGCGCCAGGTTCCGGGATCGCAGTGGGGACTGCAGGGCGCCGGCGCCGGTGCGCACGCAGGCGAGCAGGCCGGGCCAAACCCTGCACCTGCCGGAATCGGCACAGGCACAGACGGCGGTGCTGGACAGGGCGCGCGTGCGCCGGCGGCGGCGGGTGCAGCGCGCCTGGGCCTGTAGCAGCCGGCGGCCGGCCGTGGCGGTGTCGCCCGCCCCCCCGCCAGACGGCGGGGCTGGCGTCGAGTCGCCGGAGTCACCATCCCCATCGGGGTACGCGGGCGAGGCTGCCGCGGGGCCGGCGCCGGGGTCCCCGGCGGAGGTGGCGCTGCCGGCGTCCTGGCCGATGAGCTGCGTCGTCGCCGCCATGGACGCGACAACGGGCGTCGCCGGCGCCGCGTAGACGTGCTCCGCGCCTGCACGCGCGCGTGCCTCAGGCTGAGAGCGCCCCTTTGCTTTCTGGACGTCCCGACCCTGCGCCCTGCCGGCCCACGCTTGGAGCCAGCCGCGCTCGCCAGGCCCTGAGAGGGCCTGCCGATCATGCAGCGCGCCGACGCGTAGCGCACCGCACCAGCGGGTCAGGCATGCATGGCCATGCAGGCATTCGCTAGGGTACCGAGCGGAGCTGCGGCGCGCACCCACGCCCGGCATGAGGCGCGCAATTGCCGACCGTACGGCCGCGATCGCGGAGTCGCCGGCGTTGCCGGCGCCGGGGCCGGTCACGATCATTGTGAGGTTGACCGCGCTCGCGGCGCCCGCGGCTGTGCTGTTGAGCAGCGGCGGAGTGGGGCTCGCCTGCGGGGCGGGGCAGCGCTCAGCGGCGCCGCCCGGGCAGCGTGCGCGAGCGAGGGACAGCCCGCTCAGGGGCAGGCAGAGGGTCGGAATAGCCCGCTCAGGCAGAGGGCTGGGACAGCCCGCTCAGGCAGAGGGTCGGGCACGCCAGCAAATAGCTCCAGCGGCGCACGCTGCGTCAGCCTGGCATGTTCAGCTCTCAGGCAGGGGCGCTGCATCCAGACGGCAGCGCATCGCGCCGCAAGCAGGGAATGTCGGGGGCGGCTGCGCTGCAGATGCGCAGGACAGAGCGGTCCGGCACATGTAACAATAGGCAGCGGCTGGGCGCAGGGCGCCGCACCGGCGCAGGCGCGGCCGGCGCGGAGGTCAGCATGGGCGCCGGGTTGGGCCCGGCCGCCTGCACGCGCAGCCACAAATTACACAGGCGGCTGGGCAGGCTGTGTGCAAAGCGCCGTCGCCGTCAATACACAACACCACGGGCTCAGGCCAGCTGCAAAGGACACACAACCCCAGCGGCTCGTGCCAGTCACAGCACGCTGCAGGAACACGCTTCGTGCAGCGTGCTGGGTTGTGGGGCGCCTGCGCGCTTGCAGGACTGGTGACCGCCTGCCGCAGCAGGTCAGACCTACCTGCACCCGCATGCATGCAGCAGGCCGCATGCATGCATGCGCACGCGCCGCCCAGCAGAGCAGGCGCCTGCAGGGGCGCAGCGGGCGCGCGGCGCGGCGCGCGCACGTGCGACGTGACGTCCGTGACGGTCACGGCCGCGATGCTCGCCGACGCGACGGCCAGGCCGTGCGCGCGCAGGCTGGCCGCCAGCTCGCCGTCCGCCGCGGTTGCCTCCAGCACATTGGCGACCGTGTCCGAGAAGCGCGCGGTAGTCGCGATTGCGACCTGCCGCGGCCATGCTAGGGTTAGGGTTAGGGCTCAGGGCGCCTGCGGCGCCGCGCACCCGCGCCGCTTGCATCGCCGCCCTGTGCTCCCGCGGCTGCGTGCACGGCGGCGGGCTGCGGCCAGACAGCGGCAGGCGTGCGCGGCGCGGGAGCTTGCGGGCCGGGCACGGGGCGCGGGTGGGCGGGCGGGCGCGCCTCCAGCTCGATGACGAGGCCGCCGCCGGCGCTCATGCGGTTGGACAGCAGGCGCGTGCCGCCCAGCGCCACGTTGGCAGGGCCTGCCGGGGCAGCAGCACGGCCCGTTCGGGGGTGGAAGCATCGCTGTGCGGGCGTCTCCGCACCCGCCGCGGCATGGACAGCGCTCGAGCTCTGAGCCGCCCCACTGCACTTGCCCGAGGCCTACCCTTGCATGAAAACTGTGTAAGCATGCGGCGGCAGGACACTGACACTGGCGCGCCCGGCGGCGCTGGGCCGCGTGGAGCGTGACCGCTCAGGCACCTCGGCCACACGCAGCACAGCCGCCTGCCTGCCCGCCCCGCGGCGCGCGCGCACCCACGACCGGCGCGAGCAGCGCCAGCACGCCCAGGCGCCCGCTCTCGATGCTGCGCAGCGTGAAGGGCGTCAGGCTGCGCCCGCCCGCCACGCCCAGCACAAAGGCGACCGTGGTACGCCCGCCGTTCCAGGGGCTGGCCGGCGGGATGGGCGCCCTGCAGGCCGCCGCGGCGCAGCGCGGCGCGCCGCCGGCGCCTGCGCGGCGAGACAGTGTCAGGCGTGCGGCCGCACCTGCCTGCACACGACTGGACCTCAGGGACTGCTGGTGTCCGCCAGTGTCAATTCACACCGGCAAGTCTGAGACAGCAAATGGGGCGTCCAGACATGGGCCAGCTTTCGGGAGACGATGTTACTTGCAACACCCCCTGCACGGCCCCCTTGTCATGCCCCGGGGCGCACCCGGGGCCAGGGCCGTGGGCAAGCTCCACCAGGGCGCGGTCCCCTGCTCCGCCGGCGCGCCGGAGCCGGCCGGCGCGGCCGGCGCGCCCGACGCATTGCCCGCCGGCTGGAAAGGCGGCGCCACGGGCGGCAGCGTGGCCTGCACCCACGGCACCGCCGGCGGCAGCGTCGCCTGCAACCCCGACCCTACCCCTGGCGCGCCCGGCGCCTGGAACTGGTCCGGCACCACGCCGGGCGCCGCGGTGGCGGCCTGGCCCCCGGGGTAGGCGCCCACGCCGGCCTGCACGCGCGCAGCACGCCCGGCGTCAGTATGGTTTCTTTTGGTAACACGAGAGAAGCTGGGCGCGCGTAGGCCTGTCCGTACATGGTTTGGGACAAGCAGCAAGACGCTATGCGGCGGCGCCGTCGTGAGCTTGCACAGCATGCTGCGCCTGCGGCAGGCAGGTCCGCTTCCGGCTGCGACGCGCAGGGTGCAGAGCAGGTCAGCGGGGCGCGCGCGCGCGCGCGCGCGCCTGGCCCGGCGGCGCGAGTGCGTAGGGGTACAGCGGCGCCTGCTGCAGCGGGTACAGCGGGCTGGACACGCCGCCCGCCGGGATGGTCCCGCTCGCCGTGCTGACGCCCGAGCTGCCCACATCGTACGGCGGCGTCAGCAGCGGGCAGCCGCCGTCCACGAGCGTTACGTTGGCGCAGTCGGTGACGTTGATAGGCGGCAGCGTCGGCGGCGGCGGCGGCGGCGGCGGCAGCACCGCCGCGCGCGCCATGGCCTGGCGCAGCACGTTGGGGTTGTCGAGCACGGTCGCGGGCGTGCCGGCGGCGCCGCCGGCGTGGATCAGCGAGCCGCCCAGATTGAGCGGGTTGCGCGGGTTGATGAGCGGCAGCGTCGCGTCGCCGCCGATGCCGAGCGGGTCCGGGTTGTCCGGCGCGTACTCGGACTCGGTGGCGTTGCCGGCCGTGCCCGGCGCCGCGGACGTGCCGGGCGTGCCCGCCGCGCCCGTCGTCCCCGGCACCGCCGCCGCGCCCGCTGTCGCTGGCACCGCCGCCGCGCCCGCCGTTGCCGGCACCGCCGCCGCGCCCGGCACGGCCGGCACTGCGGCCGCGCCCGGCACGGCCGGCGCGGCCGGCACGGCGCCCGGCACCCCGGCCGCCACCGGAGCGGCCGGGGCGGCGCCTCCTGGGTAGACCGGCGCGGTGTTTGTGACAACGGGTGCGGCGCCTGTGACGGGAGCGGCCCCCGTCACTGGCGCGGCGCCCGCGACGGGCGCGGCCGGGACCGCCACAGCGTCCGTGACGGGCGCGCCGGGCACAGCCACGGCTGCCTCCTGCCGTACCGGCACTGGCGCAATCTGAGCGCCCACGCTGGCCAGGCATGCGGCCAGCAGCGCCAGCGCCAGTGCAGCGCGCGGTGCGCTGCTGCGCGCCATGGCGCGGCGCGCGCACGCCCGCTGTGCACTCCGCGCCGTCAACGCTGCCTGTTGCTCCTCACGAGCTCGCGCGCCTGCGCATCGGGCAGCGCACGCCTCGCGGCCCTTCCTTTGCAGAACGGTTGCGCGCGGTGCGCGGCCACGCATGTCCATTGGTCGCAACAGCATGATCATCTCAGCGCCGTGCGCTGCGCATCCATACAGCGCAGGTGCAACAGCGCGCGGCTCATGCAGGTCCCAGCATGCAGACACGGTTGTAGAGAACAAGGTACCCATCACCTCTTCCACAGACTAAAGCGCCACCGCTGTCAACCAGGCAAGCCCAGCTGCAAGCTTGCCGCTGAGAAGGCCTGACAGAAGCAGTGCTGGTAGCATAGCACCGCGAGGCAGGCCGGGCGGCCCGGCAGCCAAGCCGGCACTTGATGCACACTGGGCTTGAGCAGGCAAACTGGACATTACTGCCCTGCAAGCTCAAGTACATGTCGCCGCAGCCTAATCACTGAACGCATAAACCCATCTGCTGGACACTCCCTGGGCGGGTCCACACGAGGATGCTTACCGGGCAAGACGCACTGCGAGGCCGTAAGTCACTATCAACAGCTCTCAGTTGGCCTCTCTGTAGAGCTTTTCGTAAACTCTCCCCTGTGCCTGGCCGAATGGGACGGAGGTGCCGGAAGCAATTGTTCCGAAAGTTAAACTTCACTGCTTGCCGTACTGTAGGGTCTCTCCTTGCACCGGACTTGCAAGTGCTGCTTAAACACCATCTGTCATTGAGCACTCTGTATCAACCAACCTGCATGCCGTGCGTATGTGAGCCGGTTGCACGGTGGCAGCACAAAGTGAAGCGGCAATAAGTTTCCTGTGCTCGTAGGCATCTGGCGCTGAGCCCCGCCCATAAGCGCATTTGCTGCAACATCCTGGCAAGCCTCACCTGACACACTTCAGCATGGTGGAGGAGGAGATACAGACCAGGACTTTTGTCGCGCTGCAGCCACTTGCACTTGTCGACCACGTGTGCACCGTGACCGGCGCGCTGCTGGGCTCGTTGCTCGCCAATGGCGGCACCTGCGCGCGCGGCACGGATGCTGCGGAGCTGGGTGGCAGCAAGCGCGTGTCGCTGGAGGAGATACAGAGGCTGCTGGGTAGGCTTGAAGCCAGGCCATACCTTTGTGGCCAAGCTGCTTGGTGCCAGCAACGAGCCAGCAGCAGGTTGCAGCTCAACTGCTCACAACATTGATGAGGCAAGGCTCTGTCAGATCAACGACATAAACACAGCCTTAAGCTGCGAGGCCTGGTGCTGATTGAGCACCCTCAACCATATGAGTGCTCATGTACAAATATTAATTGCATCCAGTGAGTGTATTCTGCTCGGCCTCCGCAGGGGCGGCGGGCGACTGCACCACAAGCGCTGGTGGGAGCGCGTCCAACACGGCAAAGGGCCTCGCCGGCTTCGGGCTCAGGTGCCGGCTGGTGCGCGCCAGTCCCGCCGCACCCCACGCCGGCGCGCCCAGGAGGTTCCTCGGTGCTCGGTGCAAAGTGTGCTGTAGGCACACGGCGACTTGGCTCGCATCTGCACTGCCCTTGGCTTGTGCACGCTGTGACTCGACTACAGAGGAGGGCACGCCGCAGGTTGGGTCGCGCGGCTCAGACGAGCAGGGCGGCGTCTACGAGCGCAGCATGCAGCGCAGCGGCGTCGACGTCAGCCGCCTGCGTGTGGAGGACGGCTCCACTGGTGCGCTTGAACCTGCTGCCCAGCGGCCACCTATGACACTAAGACAGCTGCCTAAATGCGCTTGGGCGCGCGTGCTTTCCTTAGCAGTGCCACCGGGGGTCCACGATGCTGACACATATATGCAGCCTTCTGTTATTGAAAGGGACGAGTGTGAGCAGGCTGTTGCCCCAGGGCCGTCTGATGCGAGCATTTTTAGAGTCACCATCCCAGCTTCAACAGGCTGAGTGACATGCCCCCTGGATGCATGAAGAACAGCAAGCAGAGCCCTGATGTCCGCACGCGCGCCCGGCGAATGCGCGCAGGCTGCTGCGTGATCCTGAGCTGCGGCGGCGTGCGTACGATGCGCACGTACCAGGGCGGCGCGGCGCGCCTGCCGCCCGAGGCGCTCACCGCCGCCGACCTCGGCGGCGCGCGCTGGCTCTTCCTCAGCGCATACTGCTTCTACGGCCGGGGCTTTGTGGCGCGCGCGGCCGCGCTCGCGCGCGAGGTGCGCCGCTCGCGCCGGCGCGGTTCGGTGCATGACGCGGGCCGCGGCGTGCTCGTCGCTGGCGGTACGGCTACGCGCGCTGTGACGTACAGCAAACAGATTTGCCAGGGTGAGGCAGCCGCTGACACCGCATGCAATTGCCATTGACTTGGGCAGACAGCGGCATGTGCGCGAATGTGAGGAGCAGGGGGTGCCGCGCGGTCAGGCGGGCGTCAGGGTCGCGCTGGACCTGGCATCATTCGAGGTCGTCCGCGCGCACCTGCCCGACGTGCTGGCACTGCTGCGCTCCGGCGGCGTCGAGGCCTGCTTTGGTAACGAGGCGCGCCGCTGCCTGGGAGCGGGTCCGGCCTGCGCCGTGTTCTGCTGAGTCATGAGAAGCTGCGACAAGCGCCGAGCATGCGGGCTTAAGGCGGCCGCGCACGCACTGATGGGTGCGCGTGCTCGTGCCTATTACGTGGACAGGGACAGCGATGTGGACTGGCTTGGCGCTGTGAAGGAAACAGCACTTGCGCCAGCAGCACAGAAGCTCTAGTACCCGCTGCGCTGATCCCGTCCGTGCGCAGGACGAGGCGGTCCAGCTCACGGGCGGCCCCGGCGTCGGGAGCGCCGCGGCCGCGCTCGAGCTGCTGGCTGGACACTGCGCGGTGGCGGCCGTGACGCTGGGCGCATGCGGCTGCCTGGTGCGCGGCCGCGGCGGCGCGGCGTTCCTGGAGCCCGCGGTGGAAAATGTAGCCGTGGTCGACGCCACCGGTGAGCGCAGTCGGGCCCTTACAAGCAACCAGAGCGCGCGCGAGTGCCGAGCCCTGTTGTTATCACCTGCGCTCGGGCGCTTTCCAGTCAGCTGCTCAGGCTCCCGGGGCAGCTTCACCCACACACTGCCTGCCTCCCACGCACCAGTTGAGCTTACAGGGCTGCAGGCTGTCTGCCTTCCATGCAACAATTGAGCACGGTGCGTGCACACGTAAGCGCCATGTCAGGGTGGAGGAAGGATGAAACCTGTGCTGGTGCATCTGCGCGGCGAGGCACAGCGGGGGCGCCCTGATGGCGTCCAGGTCGCTTCCAGGTGCCTGCTGGCAGTACTAGGTGTTTTAGTTGGCTTTGGGCTTGGCACCCGCCCCACCCCTTCATGCACACGCGCTCACAGCCAGATGCGCCCAGCGATGCTCGCGCCATGCGGCCGCCAGGCGCGGGCGACCTGTTTGCGGCCGGCTTCCTGGCTGCGCTGGTGGCGGGGCGGCCGCTGCGCAACTGCGCGCGCCTGGGCTGCCTGGCAGGCGCGGCTGTGCTGCAGGCGCGGCCGCCATCTGGCACCCCGCCGCGGCTGCTCCTGCCTGCCTTGAGCATGTCCGCCCCGGGTTGCACACAGTGGCGCATGGAGTGCAACCGAAGCATGTGTGAGGGCGCCGATCACGCTCTTACAAAAGCGACCACACTCAGGAAGCGCGCGTTGTTTCAGCAGAGTTGCACTGATTTCGCTGCAGCTCGAGGTTGTACGTCAGGCAGCATGAATGCCGTCCTTCCTTCATGCAGAAGGCAGTCGCCGACTTTTTCCTTCTCGCTACGCAGGCAAGCGGCGGAGAGATGACGCCGGCCGGTTGGCGCTGGCTGGCCGAGCAGCGCGCGACACACAACTTGGAGTTTTGATGCGGTGCAGTTTGGTTTTGGGAATGGCTGCAGCAGTGCACCGGCAGCTGCGTCATGCTGGCTTGCACAAGCTGGGCGAGCGGCGCACGTCCAGGGCTCTGGCCAGTGTACACAGATAATCTGGCGGCCTGTGACCTGTCCACAGCACACCAGTCCACCTGATTACAAGCAGCTTCGCATTGGCGCTGACTAGCATTTAGTGGTGCGTGGGCAGCCTCTGCTCAGCCAGCTGCTGCTCAGCAGCCGTCCCAACCAGTGACCTACAACCCATTTATCAAGTAAACCTGGAGGGTGCATGCAGCATGTGCTGCCGCGGCAAGCCCGTCAACTCTGTCCACAAGCCAGCAACTGGCGTTAACGTGGGACTGACTGCAGCCCTGCACAAGCCGCCCAGCTGCTGGCAAGCAGAGCCTGCCAGCCCGCTCAAGGGTGACTCCTGGGCCCCGCCAGAGCTGTGGTGGTCGGGAGTCACCGGTCACTGGTCAGCGGAGGCCGGACACCAGGGCATGACACGCCACGCACCGCGCAGCGCCTTATGCATGGAGGCAGCCTGAGAGGGCCGACGGCTGGCCCGGGCGCTCAGCTGCAGCATCCTCAAAGCAAAGTAGCGGCTGCGGGGATGGTAGGCAGGCAGCTTGTGTGCGCGGACTTGATCCAGGCGCGAGCCACCCGCGCTGACTTTGACCCGTCGAGGGTCAACTGGGTAAATGGTGACAGACATGGAGCCCTCGGAGCGCTGGCAAGCGCTTGCATCTGCTGACGGTACATGTGTCAGCGCGGGCCCCGGCGAGGGCTCGGCGTGCGGCGAGCGGCGCCCGGCCAGGCGCGCCCCTTACATGAAGTCAGCGTCCTCGGCCGTCCAGCGACCAGACCAGGCCCTACCCTAACCCTACCCTCACATGAATTCGGCATCCTCGCCGTCCAGCGCCTCGTCGAACTGGTAGTCGTCCAGGCCCGCGGAGCCGCCCGAGCGGCCCACATTCAGCGTCTTCTTCTTGCCCGCCGCTGCCGCCGCGCGCAGCGTTGGCCGGTCAGCGGTCCCAGCATTTCCATTTGTGAGCCCACGCGGGTTGGCACGCCCCTTGCAGCCCGCCCGCCTCATAGCATGGTCCCGCGCGCGCATGCGGCAGCGGCGCGAGCCAGAGCACAGCCGCGGCCTGGCCATACGTACAGGGGCCATGAGAGCTCCGCCGATGTTTGAGATGGGTTGTTGCAATGTGGCTGCACCGGACGCTGGCGCTCAAGTAAAGCAGGCTTGCCGGACTGTGCTGAGCACAAAGATATGAAAAGCCTCACAGGAGGCAGGCACCACCCTGGAAGCACAGCGGGGTTGTATTGCTGGTGAGAAGAAATAGGGGGTAAAAGTCAGAGCCGAGTGGAGCGGCGGCGGCACACCCTTCTTGGCGAGCTTGGCGGCCGCCTCCTCCTTGACCTTGTCGGAGCGCACGCCGGCCAGGCACGTCTCCACGTCCTTGGCTGTCTGCACGTCCACCGGCCCCAGCGCCGCCCGCACCAGCGCCTTCACCAGCGCCTTGTAATGCGGGCTGCGCCGCGCGCATGCGCCCCGTTCGGCCCGCCGTGCGGCGCCGGGCGCATGGGCGGCCGTGCCCGACGCGCCGCTGCCAGGCGGTGCATAAAGTGTCGGGAGGTTGCATGCAGGCCCTGGCCAGACTGCACCGCCCTGGCTGCCATACCAGCGCTGCACAGCACACAACGCTGAGCGCTGCGCTGCGAACGCGCGCGGGCTGTGGCAGCGGCGCTGCGAGTTCATGCACACGCAAAAGACATGAGCCGCATGCAGCGAGTCGCTTTGCGCCGACGCGCGGCTCGCGCGCGCCGCCGACGGGCCGCCCACGGCTGCGCGCTCGACGCCCTGCCCCCTGCCTGTGCGGGGGGCCAGGGGCAGGCAGCAGGGCCGCGCCTGCGCGCATGCGGCGTCAAGTACTTCGCGGTCAGCGCGCGCGCCAGGTCCTCAAAGTCCTTGGCGCTCTTGGGCTGCAGCGCGTCCAGGTCCAGATCTGCTCCAAACAGGTCCTTGGCCGCCTGCAGGTCTGCATCCTCCACCAGCCTGCGCCGCGCGCGGCGCGCGGGACTGAGGGACTGTGGGCAAGGGACTGGGCTGTAGGACGATGCCTCACAGCGCTCTGTGTGCGTTCAAGGGAGCCCAAGTGCATGCATGCGTGTTCCTTGCTCTGTTAAGGTGGGCGGCGTGCAGCCGCTCAACTCGAGTCTCGCATTGTTGTACAAGCAAGCGCGGTGGGCGCTGTGGCCTCTTGTCACACAGGCCGGGGCCTCAACGATGCGCCCGCCAACCCGCACGCCTTGGCGCGCTGCGTCAGCTCGTCAAGCGCAGTGCGCGCGCCCACAGCGAGCACGGGCAGCGCGCAAGGCCGCCGCGTCGCTGCAGGACCGCATGCATGTCAGGCAGTGCTTCCCCGCGGTCGCCGGGCGCGCACTTCTGCTGCCGCAGCTTCTCCGCCACCGGGTCGTCCAGGGGCCCCTCGTCGGCCGCGGACGGCTTGCCCTTATCTTCATACAGCTTCTTGCCGCCGGCATCCTTCTTCTGCGGCGGCGCCAGAGGTGCTCAGGCCCCGCCAGCCGCTGGGGCGCAGGCGCAGCACGGCACCCCCAGCGGCCGCACTCCCGAAGGGAGCCGCTGCGGCAGGGCACTCAGCGGCAGGGCACTGAGCGGCAGGGCCACCGCCCGGCGCACGGGCACTGACGCGCACGCGCTCGCAGCCTGCGCCGCGCACGGGGGCGGCACCTCCTGCGGCTTCGGGATGCTCTTCTCCCAAGCGGGCGCCTCCTCGCCGGCGTCCTCGTCCGCAAATTTGCTGGCGTCAGGCTCGTTCACCCGCGCGAGCGCCGCCTGGCCCTTGGTGACGGCGCCATTGGTGGCCGCCGCGGTCGCGGGCGCCGCGTCCGCCTCCTCCTCCCAGTCCTCCCAGTCGTCGGCCATCTGCGGGGAGCGGCAGCGCCCTCGGCCAGCGGGCCCAGTCTCCTGGCCCAGGCTCTGCGAGCTGGGGCGCCTGTACGATGCTGCTGCCCTTCTCTCGCACGGCGCACCTGTCCTCGCGGCACTACCGTGCAGCCGTCCGATCACCCACGCGGTGGGTGCGCGCTGCGGCAAGACGCTGGCAGCAGAAAACTATATCAGCAGCTGTGCCTGCAGACGAGGTGCTGTGCACAACCCCCTCTGCCGGTGTGTTCTTGCAGACCTGATGCAGAGCTGCGACTGTGCTTGAAGGCGCTGTGCCAGAACGCGCGCAGCTTGTGTGAGTAACGCCCTCTCAGGACAGACGGCCGCGCTGGCTGCAGAGCGGCTGGACAGCTTTACCTGGCTCCCTCGCTCGAGCGCAAAAGCTTCCGCTGAGCAGCAGGGTCTGCCCGGGGTCTTGCTTCTTGCTGCTCACCGGCCTGCTCGGGGCCAGAGCACGGAGGCAGGCTGTGACGCACAGCAAACAGGTGCGGCAGAGCTGCAGGCGTGGCGTGAGGCACATACCCAGCCGCCCCGCGCTTGAACAACGAAGAGCAGCTTGATGCGCCGAGCGCCCTCGGCCGGGAGGTGGGCAGCTGCGAGGTGCGCCCGCGCCGGGGTCGTGCGGGTGGGGCCAGGGGGTGTGTGCAGGCGGGATGGCGCGTGCCGCCGACCCCTGATGGGGCCTCCGTGAGGATGTTGCCGGCGCGGATGCTGGCCGCGAGTGCCAGCAGGGGCGGACACCCCGCGTCCGCCGTGCTCCCCTGCGGTAGCGGCGGGGCCGCGCCGGACTGGAGCCTGCCAGTGCGTGATCGCTCGGGGAATGCAGCGGGTCCCTGATCTTGGGTGGCGCGGGAGGCGGCCGGGGCCGCCTGCGGTCGTTTCCAGCAGCCAGCCGCGCTGCACGCCGAACAGCGCGGGCGTTGGCGCCTCAGGAGAGCATGCGCGGGCGTTGCTGCAGGGCTGGGGTGCGCGAGGGCGCGTGGGGCGGGGCGCGCTGGTCCCGTGGCTGACCGCGTGGTGCGGCGCGCAGTGCGGGGCGCGCATTTGCGGGTCCCAGGCTTCAATGTTAAATAACAACGGTGGGGGACTCGATCCGTCCACCGCGCGCCAGTACCCGTCGCAGTTTGCGGCTGCCGCGCAGGGCCAGGCCGGCGGCAATGCGTTCGGGTTGGGAGGTGCGCGCCCGCCCGCGGCCGCGCCGGCGCCTGCTCGACCGCCACCTGCGCCGGCGCCCAGTCCTGACGTGCGCGCGCCCGCGCAGGCAACATGCTGGGCCTGCAGACCAGCTTCAACATGCAGAGCGCGCTGCAGGGCGGCAGGCGCGCCCCGCCCCGCGCCGCCCGCTCGCCCTGAGCACCGCCTGGCACAGCAGGCAGCATGACGCCGCTGCGCGCTGCGCGCAGGGCGGGCCTGGGGGGCCTGCCGGCGCCAACGGCACAGCAGGGTGCCGCGCCGGCGCGGTATGGCGCGGGCACCTTTGGAGGCAGCCTGCCGCAGGTGCGCGCCAGGGTACCCCTGTGATGTGCGCGCCCTGTGCGTGCAGCAGCGAGGGCAGGCGCCAGCTCAGCAGCCTAGCAGAGGTTGGGTGGCACGCGGGCGCGTTGTGTTTGGAGCAGCATACTCGTGGAGCGCGGGGCTTGAGCAGTGCGCGCCCAGCAAGATAGGCGCGCAGGGGAGCCGGCGCCTGCGGTGAGGCTGGGTCAGGGCGTGCGCTGGCGTGCTCCAGCACGGGCTGGCGGCTGAGGCCTGACGCGGGCGCTGCGCGCTGCGCGGCAGTATGCGGCGGCCGGGCAGGGGCGGCCGGGCCTGGGCGGCCTGCCCGGCGGCGGCGCGCTGAACGGGCTGCAGGGCGCCGCGGGCGGCGGCGCGCGCGGCCTGAGCCCCGGGCTCGCCGCCGGCATGGGCGTGGCGCTGCGGCCGGGCGGCCTGGGCGGCGCCGGCGGCGCGCTGGGCGCGCTGCAGCAGCAGCAGCAGGCGCAGGCGCAGCAGGCGCAGCAGCTGCAGCAGCAGGCGCAGGCCGCGCAGCGCGTGGCGGCCGGCGGCGCCGGCGCGCCCGGCGGCGGCGGGCTCGGCGCCATGGGCGCCCGCGGCGGCCTGGGCGGCATCGGCATGGGCGGCCTCGGCGCCGGGTTGGGCATGGGCACCTCGCCGGGCCGCTCCTCCGGCCCGATGAGCCTGCAGATGGGCCTGGGCGGCGTCGGCGGCGGCGCGGCCGCGGGCAGCTCGCCCGGCGGCTACAACCCGTCCGGCGACCTGCTGGCCATGATCAACAACAAGGGCGTGGTCGGCGGCGGCCTGGGCAGCACGGGCGGCGGCGACGGCGCGCCGGCGCGGGGCGCGGGCCTGGGGCAGGCCGGCGCCGGCCTGCCGCCCGGCGGCGGCCCGGGCTCCGACGCGGGCGGCGCCGGCGCGCCGGCCGAGCAGCCCGCGTTCGACGCGTCCGAGTTCCCGGCGCTGGGCGGCCAGGGCAGCCGCGGCGGCGGCGGCGGCGGCGCCGGCGCCGGCGGCATGCCGAACGGCGACGCGCCGGGCGCGGGCGGGGACAAGTACGGCGCCGGCGGGTCCGGCGGCGGCGCGCTCGCCGGCGGCGCGGACCTCTACGCGACGCTGAGCAGCCTGCAGAAGGGCGCGCACGGCACCGACTTCTCGCGGCACAACGAGGCGGAGTTCCCGGCGCTGCCGGGCGCGGCGCCGCGCGGCGGCGGCGGCGGCGCCGGCAACGGCGCCGGCGGCCCGGGCGGCGCGGGCGACGATGGCCGGCAGGACGGGCCGGGCGGGCCGCCGCAGGTGCACCCCCGCCCTCCCGCCGCGCGCGGTCGGCCTGCCACAGTTGTGTCTTGAACATGTGCACCACCCCCCGCACCAACGGCGTAGCGGGGGGTTGCAGCGTGCGTGCTGCCTGGCAGGCTCGTGCGGCGGCCGGCAGCGCACGGGACGCCCGCCCCGCCGGGCGCCCCGCGCCCCCTGTCGCGCTGCGCATCTGCCTGAGGCCGCGGCGCGTGCCGCGCAGGGCCAGCAGGCGGGCGGGCTGGGCGCGCCGCCCGGCGGCTTTGCGCACCAGCTGGGCGCGCGCGGCGGCACGCCGGGCCTGCACGCGCTGCACGGGCTGGGCGGCGGCGGCGGCGGCGGCGGCGACGCGGGCGCGGCGGGCGCGCGCGGCTTCGGCGAGCTGACGCCCGCGGTGCTGCAGGGCATGGCTGCTGCGGCCGGCGGCGGCGCGGTGACCCAGGACATGATGCGCTACCATGCGTACCAGCAGCAGCAGATGCGCGAGCAGGCGCTCAAGGTGTGGCTCTAACCTTCCTTCCACCATTGGGACTCCTGGACATGCCCGAAACTCATGATTAGACAATGCCGGTTGGGTAAGGCTTTGGAAGTTACTAGGGTGCCAATCATGCCTGTCCTGCTCCGTGTGTCGCTTCTCCCCCAGCACCTGCTTGCACGGCGCCAATGTGGCAGTGGCGGAGTTTACCCGCAGTGACATTCTACCAGCCCTGGCACGATTCGCAGCACCCTCTCACACGCCCGCTCAGCCCCGCCCCGAGCCTCTGAGCATGCCTGAGGTGCTGGGCGGCCGCGCGCGGCGCAGGCCGGCGCGGTGCCGGGCGGCCCGCCGCACGGGCCGCCGGGCAAGCCGGGCGGCGGCGCGGGCGCGGCGCCCGGCGGCGCGCCCGGCGCGCCGCCGCACCACCCGGCCGCGCCGCCGGACCGCTTCGGCCTGCTGGGCCTGCTGGGCGTCATCCGGATGACCGACCCGGACCTGACCACGCTCGCGCTCGGCACCGACCTGACCACGCTCGGCCTGCACCTCAACTCGCCGGAGAACGTGTTCAAGACGTTTGCCAGCCCCTGGGCCGACGCGCCGCTGCGCCCGGAGCCCGACTTCAAGGCGCGCGCCGCGCCCGCGCGCCCCGGTCCTGAGCAGCGAGGGCGACGGGGCAAATGCTTGAGACGCCAGCGTGCCTCAAAGAGCCTGCCAGAGAGCCTGTACGCGCGGGGGACGGCCCGCTCGATGCGGCCGCCCGCCCCTGCGACTGGATCTGCATGCGCTGGCCGCGCGGACAGCGCAGGCTGCGGGCCGGCGGGGGCGCCAGCTGTTCTCGTCCGGGCTCGTAGGCAGCGTCTGCGTGCGAGGAGGCAGCCGGCTGCGCTCTGCCCCGCGCGCTTGCGCAAGCCGCGCAGGAGCTGGCCGCCCCGGGGCCCGGCGTGGCGTCCTGGGGGCGCGCGGCCTGACGCGCGCGCGCCGCGGCCGCGGCCGCGCAGGTGCCGACGTGCTACATGATGAACCCGCCGCGGCTGCAGCCGGGCCACTTTGCCAAGTTCCAGCTGGAGACGCTCATGTACGTGTTCTACTCCATGCCGGGCGACGAGGCGCAGGTGTTTGCGGCGGACGAGCTGGCCGTGCGCGGCTGGTGGTTCCACAAGGAGTTCAAGGCGCGGCGCCCCGGCCCGCCGCCCCCCCGCCCCGCGGCCCCGCCCCGCCTCCGCTACGCGCCGCGCTCTGCAGCGCGGCACAGTGAGCAGCGGCGCCCTGCTGCGAGCGCGGCGCGCGCGGCGCGGCGCGCGCCCTGCGGGAGGCTGGGGCGCGGCCTGTCAGATTTTGCCGCGGCGAGCGCCCCGCGCGCCAGCGCGCCGGCCCTGGACAGCCTGCTCTGGCGGGTGATGACCCTACCCTCTAAGCCTGCCCTGACCGCGCGCAGATGTGGCTGAAGCGCATCGAGGGCGTGGAGCCGGTGGCGAAGAATGCGCAGATGGAGCGCGGCTCGTACAAGGTGTTCGACACGGCCGTGTGGGAGTGCGTGCGCAAGGACAACTTTGTGCTGCACTACGACGCGCTCGAGCGCGCGCCCGGCCTGCCGCGGCCGCCGCCCGCGCCCGCGCCCGCGCCGCCGCCGGCGGGGCGGTGAGGCAGGCGGCTGGGACCGCTCAGGGCCGCCCCTATAGCGTGCAATGCGGCGCGGCGCGAGCGGTGCGCGCGGCTGCATGTCGGCGTGCCTGCATGCGGGCCGTGGGACCTTGGGTGGGACCAGGGGGCGCCTCTGGATTGGTTGATGCTCATGTGGCCGGCCGGCCGCTGGCCTCGGCGTCCCGCTGGGGCGTGGGCCCAAAGTTTTGGGCGTCCGCGTCGGGTTTTGTGGGGCTTGGGACCTGTATACGCCGCTGCTGCATGCTGAGTGCCAGGGCGGGCGGCGCGCGGAGGGCTCCCGGCATCCCCTCCCGCGTCCGCAGCAGGGCCCTGTGGTGTGTGTTGGAGGCGGCCAGGCGGCAGCCGCATAATGGGCTGCGAGGAGGGATGCTGCGCGACAAGGGCGGGAAGCAGCGGCGGCTGGTCTGCGGCGGCAGCACGAAGCAAGTGCGCTTCGCAGCAGGTCCGGCGGGGCGCGGGCGCCGCCCCTGAGGCTGCCACGGATATTGGCACCAGCAGCAACATCCATGGGTTGCGGGAAGCGACCTTGCTGCTGAGCCCCTCGTGTCAGGTGTGATGGGAGCAGCGCTTGCTGAGAGGCTTCACATGGTGGCGTGGGGCGAGGGAGAGGTGGGTCGTTACTGTGGAGCGTGTCTGGCATGGGCCAGTTCTGGCACCAAACCGCTGCTGGCCCTGTGAGCGTGCCGCGTCTGTCAGGCTGTGTGCCGCGTCTGTCAGACATTGTGGCGGCAGAGCAGGTCGGGAGTGGGCTGGGCAGGGGTGCGTGCGCTTGACACGGGCGCTTCTCGCAGTCCGACGCGTGCGGCAGCGCCCATTGCGCCTGATGCATCTGTAGCATAGTTGCATCTTGCAGCCCAGGCATGCCAGGTGCACCCACCCCAGCATGGCCAGCTCACGGGCATACGTTCTTACCAGCGCGCTGTCACCCTGACTCTCTTCAACCGGCGCTTTGCACCGGGTGCATCGCAAGTCCAGTCCTCAGGCTCTCTCCATACTCCGTCACGGCTGCCCTGCAGCCCCCATCATCAGAGCGCATGGCAGGGACAGCGCAGAGGCTGCAGCCGTCCCACGCCGTATATGTACCACTACACCTGCTTTAACACAACCAACGCGCAACATGTGGGCAGCGCGTTGGGCCTATGTTGCCCACACTGCCAAAGAATGCACTACCTCACACCTATTCTGGGCATGGCAGATAGGGCGCCCATGGCGCCCGGCCTGCAAAAATTAACGCCGTGATTGAACGAACATGGCCCTGCGGCGGCCGGGCAAGTGCGGGCCGACCATCAAATCAGTCCAGAGAGTCGTGACCAAAACTGCTCCCTGAGCCGTGACCAAAACCGCTCCCTGAGCAGGCGCACCCGCAGCGCACGGTATGCATTCTCTTGCTTCAAAAGTCGCTGCGGCGGTGCCACCAAAAGCACTGCAAGTGTGTCACGGGATATATACAACCTTAAGGGTACAGTAAAAGACACTGGCCAGGCCGCCTGCGCGAGGCCAGCCGATCCCGGCCGCCTGTGGCGAGCGTGTCGGCGCCAGCAGGCAGCTGGCGAGCGAAGCTCGTGCGGGCAAAATCTACCAGCGCTGGCCGCTGGGGTCACGCAGAGCTCTTGAGCGCCAGCTCAGGGCGGAGGGGGGTGCCGGGGCCAGCAAGGAAGCCGGCTACCAACGGGGCGTGCGGCGCTGCGGGCGCGCTCCTCCTGCAGCACGCGACAGGCCCGCGTCAGCTATGATATGCCGTGATAGGCCGAGAGCTTGCGGACCAACAGCATGCAGACACGGAACTTCCAAGCGCAGCCCGCACCTCGTTGCCAGCAGCTGCGGGGCGTGCGGCAGGACCACGCGAGGCACGCTCGACGCATGCTGCTCCCGCAGCGTGGCCTCTTTCTGCCAGAAACGCGCGCGTCGCGCTCAGCGACGTTATCCTGTGGTGCGGGGCGCCGTGTGGGGACGGCAAGCGGGACCCCCAAACAGCCATGTGTCGGTGCAGGCTGTCAACGGGCAAGGTCACACTCCCCCTTCGATGTCCTGCAGCTGCTGACGCTGCTCACAGACTTCGTTGCTCTCAAGTGTGCCCGACGTGGGGCGCACCGGGGGAGCGAGACGGCTGGGGCTCGGCGAGCACGGCAGGCGCGCGGGCAAGCTCCCGACCTGCATGTTGCTGTGGTGCGAAACAGCCTCGGTCAGCAGGTCAACAAGCGACCTGGCGGGACGGAGCGGCCTCCTGGTGTGAAGCTCGTGCTCCTGTTTTTTCTTGAGGGCTGAGCTGCGCTCCGCCTGTTCTGGCTCACTGACGCCGTCCTACCGTACGGCCACAGCACTCCGTGCCGGCAAAGCAAGCGCTTCGCTTGCGTGCGGCCTCGCTTGTGAGTCGCTTAGAGTGGCCCGCCGGACGTGCCGGACGTGCATCGAGCCATGCCCATGTATGTGTTGCGGGAATCCAGGGGGACCTGAGCTCATCGGTGGGTTCGCCACCACGGGTAATTGCATCGGGACAAACCGCCGCCCGCCCCCGGAGGACACCCACATGAGGACGGCCCTCAGCAACATCATGGGCTCCAGCAAGAAGGCCGAGCATGGCGAGGCGTCCGGGCCAAGCCGTAACAGCAAGTCCGGGGCCACCACTGGGGGTGACTGCAGGCGCGCCTGCGCGCACCTGCCGGCCGCTGACCCGGGTGGGTGCCTGCAACGCATGCGAGCAGCGCCCACCATGAACTGCGCCGCGCAGGCAAGATGGCAAGGTCAGCTTTGGGTACTCGGCGATGCGCGGCAAGCGCGCCAGTATGGAGGACTACTATCACGCGCAGGTGCGCGCGCGGGCTCCCCCCCTCGGCAGCCCGGGGCGGCTGCGCGCCGAGTCGCCGCGCAATGATCCGCTGTCAGTTGTGCTCGCCGATATTGCAAAAAGCCCCTGCCCCCGCGCCGAGCGCAGCGCGAGCATCAAGCCTGGGTCCGGCGCGCGCGGGGCGCCGCGCGGCACGTCCGCGGCGCAACCCCAGCGTGCCGCACCCGGCGCTGAGCGGCGCCCGCGGCGCGCGCAGTTTAAGAAGCACCCCAAGAACGGCGAGGTCGTGGGCCTGTTCGGCGTCTTTGACGGTGCGCGCGCGGACCCGGCGCAGCCCGCCTCAGCTGGCGGATTGCGCTCGCCTGTCAGCGCGCGCGCCACAGGCCGAGCGCATGACGCGTGCTGCGCGCGCGCAGGCCACGGCGGATCCAACGCGGCGGCCTTCGTGCAGGCCCACCTGTTTGACAGCCTGCTCGCGAACAGCAACTTCAACTCCGACATCCACACGGCGATGGGTCCGCGCCCGCCCCCGCCCGCGCCGCCCGCTGCCGGGGCCCGCTGCGCGCGCAGCTTGCCCACAGCAAGCGTACGCTGAGCCAGTGCGGCCTGCGGCACTACCTGTGCCAGCGCTTGCCTCAGCTGCATGCAAGCGCCGCCTCAGCTGCAGCGCAGGGAGCGAGCCGCAAGGCATTGGGCTCGGCCGGCGTGCGGCCGGCGTGCGCGACGGGGTTGCGGCGCAGCACAAGCGGCAGGCGCTGACTGGGGCGCCCGCGCGGCGCAGAGGAGGCGTTTGTGGACACGGACCAGCGGTACCTCCAGGCGGACGCGGGCGAGAACCGCGATGACGGCTGCACGGCCGTCACAGCGGTGCTGGTCGGGCAGAAGCTCATCGTCGCGCACGTGGGCGACTCGCGCGCGGTGCTGTACCGCTCGGGGCAGGGTGCGCGCTCGCTCGCGGCCTTTGGACTAGGGCCGTGGCGCGTCGCACACTTCCGGCGTAAGATGCGCATACTGCTGCGTCCGTCAGCGGCTCCGCTGCGTGCCGCGCTTGCTGCTCGTTGTCTCCTGCCCCGGTACGGCGCACGCGATGGCGCATCGCAGAGCCGGGGAAGACCCTGCCGTCCGGCGGGCCTTGGCCCCTGCGGCTGGGCCGAGGACGCCTGGCCGTCGGCTGGCCGGACAGGGCGGGTGACACGCACCGGCCTGCGCACTTCACGGCGAAACCTGCGGGCCGCTCTCGCGTCCATGCTTGGCATGCGCCCGGCGGCGCGAGCTGCGGCGAGTGCCGTACGCTGGCCCTGCGGTCGCATAGGCCAGGCCGCGGTCGGGCTCGGGCGTGCGCTCGTCACGGCGCGCGCCGCAGCGCCCCGGGGCTACCAGAGGGCGGCCATACCCTTGGCCCTGACTTGCGCGCGCGCGCGCCGCGTGCAGCGATGGCACTGTCCGACGACCACAAGCCCAATCGGGCGGACGAGCGCAGCCGCATAGAGGCCGCGGGCGGCGTAGTCGTCTGGGCGGGCACCTGGCGCGTCGGCGGCGTGCTCGCGGTCTCGCGCGCCTTCGGCGACCGCTTGCTGAAGCGGTGCGTGCCCGCAGTGAGCCGTGGGGGGACGGCCGGGCGGGGTTGGTACAGAGCGCGCTGGGGGGCGAGGGCGTGCTCAAGCGGGCGCGCGCTCTGGGCCGGCCTGGAGCAGGCCGCTGCTGAGGCAGGCCGTGGGGCCCGGGACGCTGCCCGCGTCAGCGGTGGTGACTTGTGGGTGAGCCGCCGCCTTGGAGCTTGCAGTTTGTGCCGCGGGGAGTCGAGAGTGTGGAGGTGTGATGCGGCCAGGCACAACCTGCGAAGGCTGCAGTGTGTGCCTGGTGGGTTAGGGACCTCTCGAGGGCACTCTTGCTGAAGGCATGCACATGCATGCGAAGGTGCGGAATGTCAAGGTCAGCCGGTGCCTAGGTACGCGCACGGGAGGGTGTTGACCGCAGCAGCGTGGCCGATGCGCTGGCCGAGCAGGTCGCTTGCGCGCTGGTGGCAGCCGTCCGCAGGGGCGACATGGCCCTGGCCCTATGTTCTGGCGCGAGCGAGTGCACGCAGGCATTCAATCACCCAGCCGGGCGTGCGGGGGGGGACCTCAGCGCGGGCGATGACGGCGTCCCTTATGGCCAGCGGCTGTCGGCAGCAAGCCCTGGAGTCAGGCTGCGGGCCGAGCGGGCGCGCGCGTGGCGCAGGTACGTGGTGGCCAAGCCGGACGTGCGCGCGGAGGAGCTGGGCGCGGGCGACGACATCGTCATCCTGGCCAGCGACGGCCTCTGGGACGTGCTGACCAACGAGGATGCCTGCGCGCTCGTCAAGGACATGCCGGTGCGCGGCCCGCGCACTGACGCTGCCTGCGTGCTCGTCGAGGGCAGGCCAGTGCGCGGCCTGTGTGGCGTTGGGGTCGGGGCTGCGGCGGCCGCCGCGGCGGCGGCGCGGCCCTGTTTGCTGATGTGAGGCGGGAGGGCGGGCGGCGAGCCCTGCTGCGCTGTCAAGGCTCCTAAACCCCTGGGGCCTGCGGTGCCGTTAAATGGGGGCTTGCGCTGGGGCGACCGCAAGGAGGGCAAAGTGCAGTAACGGCGGCGAGCCTTGTATGCACTTATTCTACAGCTACAGCTTCAGTTGCTGAGCGTGCCCGGCTGCGGGCGCGCCGCAGGATGCGGAGAAGGCGGCAAAGCGGCTGACCGACGAGGCGTACAGCCGGGGCAGCAACGACAACATCTCGGCGATCGTGCTGCGCTTCAAGTTTTGAGGGCGGCCGCGCGCGGCGTGCGCCGCGCGCAGCCCCTGCGGGCGGCCGTTGGGGCCGCGGACACCTGGCATCGGCCATACGCCTGGCGGCTCGAGAGGGTTGTCACAGCACCCTGCCCTGCACGGCGCCCGTCCGTGAAGGGTAGAAAAGGCGGTGTGCGGAGGCAGGGGCGGCCGGCTCGTCCCACAGCTGTGGTGGCATGCAGCGTCACCCGCTGCTCGGGCATCCTGGGCCGGCTCTGGTGAAGAGCGGGCTCTGGTGATGAGCGGGCAGGCCGGGCGACGCCCGATCTCGCCAAGGGCATGGCTGCATGGCGACGTCATGCGTGGCGACTCAGCGGTCACGCGTGGCGACCCAGCGTGTGTGGGCCAGGCGGGCGGGGTTCTGTAGAGTGCGCGAGGCCCGCGCCATGTCGGGGAGGTGTGGGGTGGCTGGGCGTGCGAGGTGAGCGGCCAGGCCGCCCCTTTTTTTTGGCAACCAGTGTCCTGTGCATGCTCGTGGGGGCCTAGCGGCCGCGCCCAATTGCCTGAGAAGTAATCTGCACCAGTCAGGGTGTGCCATGTGCGTGACCGTGCGCTGCACCGCAAATAACTATCTCTTGGATGCCGAGCGCTTGGTTGCCAAGCGCAGGGGCCGGCCTTGCCTGGCGCCTGCATGGGCCGCAGGGGTGCGCCCGTTCGAGGCGCAGGGCGGGGCGCGATCCGTGCGCAAGCTCCTGGCCGCTCCTGGCCAGGGCGCCTGCCTGTGTGTGCGCCGCATGGTCTGTGCCCGGGGTTGCTGTGCTTTGTGTGGGGCGGGTAGGTGTGTCGACAGCATTTCTGTACCCTGAGGCTTGTGTTCAGCGCCGGTCATTTGACAGTGACGTCTGCTGTCCATGGTTATGGGGGATCGTCCTGTGTACTCGCCGTACCCAGAGGCTGTCGGCTCGAAGCAAGAGCGCGCTATGCATGTCAAGCAGTGACAACGGTGTCGAGCGCCCTGGCGCAGTGTGCTCTCAGAACGCTCAATTCCATGTCTCCAGAAAGCTGTTGAGCTGATGAGGAGCCTATTGGTGCACTCTGCTGTCGGGCGGCGTCATGTGACCACCGACCAGCTGGCAGCCGGCGGCATCCCCTTGCCACTTTTGCACAGTTGCCGCAACCCCACAGCAGACAAGCCCCGCACGGGTGCTCGTCAGCCATGCAGACGCAGCAGGTCCAGAATGATGGGGTAGATGCGCATGTGCGCGTCCTCGCCCCAGGTGAAGTCAAAGTGCTCGTAGCCCGGCTCCTCATGGGCGAGGACCACCACCCCCGGCGCCAGCGCTGCCGCCAGCAGGCGCACATCGGCCGGGTCCGCCAGCACGTCCTGCCCGCCTGCCCGCCACAACCATGCAAGGGGGTTACAAGATCAGAAGCGCAGCCTGCTACGCTGCGCAGGTCGACCGCGGGGCCAGCCGCAGGCACTACAATACAACAGCTGCGCATCAGGGCCGACACAGCTCACCAGCTCACCTGCGTGCATCCATGCACGCTGCATGACTGCTGCACGCCCGCGCCTCCCATGCGGCCAGGGCTGACATGCGCGCAAGACGGGCCGGTCTGCCACCAGCCGGTCGCCGGGCGGGCTGGCGCGCCGGAGAGCAGCGCCAGCGGTGTCCGGATGGCGCCCAGGTCGTACAGCGGCGGCTCGGCGGCGCCGTATGCCGCCAGGTTGCAAGGGCGCGGCATGCCCAAGTGGCCCGCGCACGCGCCGCCAAAGTCAAAGCGGCAGAAGCGCGGCGATCGCTGGCGGACGAGCTGAGCCCAGTGGGCCATGTTCCGCACGGAAGTGCCTGACCCGTCGCAAACAGGCACCTTCTGCGCGTAGGCCGCGTGCGCTGCAGCCTGCCTCAGATGGCTGATGCGAGTTACATGAGCGCATTTACTCCTCCCAATACATCTCTCCAGTGTCGCTCGCAGGCGGGATGGCCTGCAGACCCAGGCAACTTGGTAAAGACACTTCTCCACCAGATGCACTGCCTGCATGCCCCAGCCATGTCACGTTGGCCTGGTCACGCGCGCCGAGCGCACCCGCCGGCATGTAGGCGAGGCGCAGTGGCGCGCGCGCGGGGCTCAGGTTGCCGGGGTTATAGCCGCACAGCGCACCGACGGCGTCCGCGCAGACCCAGGGCTTCGCGACGCAGACGGCGCCAAAAGCAGCCGTTGCCGTCGCCTGGGTTGGCAGGAACTCGCGCACGCCGATGCGCTGGCCCAGCTGCGCGCCGCGCCGCACGCTCTGCGCCCACAGCAAGAATAGGAGAAACGGTGCATTGACACAGCGACTGGCTGACTCACCCCAGGCCTGACATGCGCACTTGTGCGCATACGCTCTGCTCCCGGCAGCCCTGGCCCGGGCGTAGGAGGGGCGAGCCCGGCGGCGCTTGCCGCGGCGGGCATGGGCGCGCACTGCATCGAAGCCGATGTCGGCCAGCAACACCAGGGGCTCGCTGCTGCTGTGCTTCAGGGAGACGACGGGCGCTATCATGACGGCCACCGACACCTGCATACGGCGGCCGCTGAGTCAGCGGCGCTGACGCTCCCGGCGCGCGCGCATGCGCGCAACTGTCGGAGCACGCGCATGGCTGGAGCGGTGCACAGCCATCTGGGGCATGGTCGCGGCTCTGGCTGCGCGCCCGATCCCGGGAGAGCGCGCGCCTGAGCGGCCAGCGCGTGCTGTGACGCCAGGGCCGCAAAGGCGAGCGTGGTGCCCTGCGAGTGGCCGACGTAGGCGAGCACGCTCGCGTTGCTGCGCGCGAGCGCGTGCGCCAGCGACGCCGGCAGGTCGTACGCCGCCATCTCGTCCCTGTTCCGAGCGCGGCGGGGATACTGCAGGGCTACGACATGTAAGCGCAAGCCGGCGCCTGGGCGCCATGCTCAAGCAAGCACGAGCAGCTCTTTGGGGCAGGTGTGGCGCAGCAGCAAGGCTGCTGCTGGCGTGCGCCGTGGTGCTGGGACCTGGGCGGCCTGCAGCCGCCCGCGGCGCTGGCTGCCCTGCGCACCATCAGGTCAAACTCGGATGAGGCACAGGAGGCTGTGCGCGCCAGGAGAAGGCCCAGAAGGCGTCGGAGTCAGCGTCCAAGGTGATGTGGCGCCGGCTGTAGGTGTTGCCGCGGCTGTTGCCCATCCACACCTGCGCTCGCGATGGAGTATCCGCACAGCCTGTGAGAGGCACGGTGACACCAAGACGCCATCGCCATGATGATCCTCCGTCTCCTCCAAATCTTAACCTCAGCTTGATAGTGCTGCATGTCACGGCCGTGAGGGCGAGTGGGCAGGCGCACATCGTATCCCGCATCCGCCAGGATGAAGCCCAGGCTCTGGTGCGCTCCACTGATGACGAATGCGGCGGAAGAATCCAACAATGCATGCTGCAGGAACACCACCGGCCTCCTGCACCACCGGAGCTCCGCCATGCGCATGCAGCTGCGAGCGAGATACCGCTCCCCAGGGCAGCCGGCCAGGCGAGCCAATGGTCATGCGGGCACACAACATCGGGTGCCACAGGCAGGCATGCCCTGGCATTGAGACACCATGCGGAGCATGTGAGGCTCTGCGCACCGGTGTGCATGGGGCGCGCGGACGTTGCCTACCCTCGGGCGCGGCAGCCGGTAGACGCCGAGCAGGTAGCCGTCAGCGGTCTGCACTGTGTGCTCCTCCAGCGCGTAGCCCTCAGGGTCCACCAGCGCTGCATGCAGCAAGTGGCTCTGAGTCTGCACAGCATGCTTGCATTGCCATCAGCAGGCAGAAATAGAAGGACGCCGCCCCGCGGCAAGGAAGTGCGCGCCAGACATGGATGGGAGTGCGGGGTCCATCGGCTGGGGAAAGGAGCTGTGGCACGTCGCGCGGTGCGTCGCGCTCACGGACAGCAGCACTGCTGCAGCCAGCAGCGCATGCAGCATCCTTGCCGGTATCGGCGCCCTGCGGCGGGCGCGTGGCTGCAGCCCAGCAGCGCTTTTGCCGCGCCAGGCAACAACCTGGTGTGCCGGGGCAGGACAGGAGCGTGTTGCACGGGGGCTGTGCTGTGGTCATAGGGTGTGCGCGCGACTCAAAGGCAGTAGAGTCCTGCATGTGCATGCACGTTGTGCATCAACTGGAAAGTTTGTCCCTGCCGAGGTGACGCAAATGCTGCACTCATAGCGGGGTTAAACAAGCAGGGGTTAAACACAAGCAGCGGCCTGTCCTCCTCCTGTGGCAGACGAGCTGTTGTGGCCTTCCCATACCGGAGCCCATTGACAGCGGATTTGTTGCGCTAGCCGGCTTCCTTTGCTCGCACTTGGCCCTGCAACACCCGCACGTATACATCCACTTGGTGTAAAGTTCAATCTTGCACTCAGGTTCCACACGCGATGTAGAAGACAGCACAGACAGCTGGTGTTTGGGAGGCATTGAGAGTGCGTGCAGTTCAATGACACTGCTGAAGAGGGGCTTCCTGCCGACCTGCGCAGCTGTGTATTGCGTTGCTCTCTATGGCACCACAGTGGCGAGCTGGGTCTTCACGTTGAACATGCTCAGAGATCCAACCTGACCATCCTGATTCTGCTGTAAGTTTCCCCCCGCTCCTCCCAGTGTGGCTATTGACCAGCCGGGTGCATCTGAGTCCTTGAGCTCGCAGGGGCTGCACTGCATGCTGACCGCTCCTGCGCTGCGCTGCAGCTACTTGTGGTACATCATCTGGGGCCCTGGAAAGGAGGCGGCCGCGTCCTTGTCATGGACGCCGTATCTGCGCTACTGGAGTCTCTGGCGGTACTTGGCAGCGTACTTTCCCGTGAGGTGTGCATGAACGTGCTCAAACGAGCTTCACTGACAGGCTGACCTGTGGGTGCAGACTTGTGAGAGGTCATTCACTGAAAAGAGAGTACTGCTGCTCGCAGGATACACAAGACAGCCGACCTGGACCCGGACAAATCATACGTCTTTGGGTAGGCCACACTGTGCAGCTGGCTGCTTGCCTCGCCTCTGCTGGTGGTGGCGGTCCGAGGGTGCCTGGCCGGCCCCCGTTCATCTGAAACAGTGCTGCTCTGACTGAGGTGGCGTGGCGTCGCGCGACCAGACTGCACCCGCACGGCGTCCTGACCATCAGCGTATGGGCGACCTTTGCCAGCGAGGGCGCTGGCTTTTCGCGGATGTTCCCTGGCCTCGACATGCATCCGGGTGCGCGCTGCATGCTGAGGGCTTTCGCTGGCGCGGCTGGCACGAGGCTCGTCAGCCACCTGAGCCCGCGCACATCGCGCTTGCAGCCACCCTGCTGTGGAACTTCCGCACCCCAATAGCGCTCGAGCTGATGCTGCTCCTGGGCTTTGTGGACGCGAGCGCGCCCACGCTGCGCCGAGTGCTGAAGGTAAGGCCTGGCATGCTGTGGGAACCAGTGTGAGCGGGCGCGCCTCATCTGCAGCCGTGGGTGCATGAAGGGTGCAAGACCCCCATTGGTGATAGCTGACTGAGGCCGCGGCGGCAGGCGCCAGGTCGGGCGGTGCTGCTGGCCATCGGCGGAGCGCAGGAGGCGCTGCTCGCATGGCCAGGAACGTACGACATCGTCCTGAACAAGAGGTCTGGCACCCGATGTTACAATCTCCTGCTTTTCGGAAACTAGCTATGCCCGATGTGGAGGTATTTCTCACATACAGAGAGGCGCTTCTCGCATGCTAGGGATCAGGTCAAAAGTTGATGGGCCTGGTGGGTCATGTGCTGCTCGCGTGCATGCAGGAAGGGTTTTGTGAAGGTCGCGCTCGCCACTGGCGCGTCGCTTGTGCCGGTGGTGTCTTTTGGCGAGAACGACGTGGTGACAGTGGTCAACACGCGGAATGCTGGCTGGGCGCGCTCGGTGCGCCTCCTGTGTTAAGACGGCAGAATGACGCGCGCTGGGAGCACCTCACACCGCACCGGCCTGTCTCTAACCTCTGGTGTGATGTGGAGATGCCCTGGCTAAGATTTGCTTTCTATATGCCTTGTCTGCCTGCATGACACTCGAGGGCTTTGCTGTCATCTTCGCAAGCTGTGGGCTTCGAGCAGCTTCTGCCGTGCACATGAGCGTGTCTGCTAAGGCGTGCGTACGCAAATGCAGTTCCAGCGCTTTACAAAGAAGGCCGCCGGCTTCGTGGTGCCGCTGGTCTATGGCGAAGGTTTGCAGTCCGCCCAGTTGTACTGTGTGCACAGCAACAAATTGTCTGGCGGCCCCTGGCGTGGAGCCGGGCCGTGGGAGGGCGCCGCTTATGAGCGCGCCGCGGTCCTGCAGGCCTGTTTGGGCATGTGGGCGTGCTGCCGCACCCGGTGCCCATCACCACCGTGATCGGACGGCCTATTGACGTGCCAAAGTATGAGGGTGCGCGCGTTTGCACCTGGCTCTTGAGCACTTTCAACAGGTTTGGGCCTTGGCTGGACATGCTGTGGTACACTTGATTACACCATGTTCCCTTGGTTGTTACGCACACCGCCATGTGGTCAAGCAATAGAGTGCACACTTGCGAACTGGCGACGTGTTTGCGGCTGGCTCTGCTCTCGTGTGTTGACGGGCGAGCTTGGCAAGGTTGAGTGGGAGATGGGGCTGGCGCCAGGTGACTTTCAAAGCGAGGAGGGTCGGGCGCTGGTGGACAAGTACCACGCCATGTTTGTGGCGGGCTTGCAGCAGGTGCGCAGCCAGACCTGCTTGCACCGTTGCGTGCATGCCGAGCAGGTCGGTCTCGAGGCTGGTGCGGGTGGCTGAGCCGTGTGACATCCGCAGATCTGGGAGGAGCACAAGGCTGACTATGCGCCGCGGCGCAAACGAAGCCTGCAGATCGTGGAGTGATGTGGTTGCAGGGCGCTGCAAGGCAGTGAAGCACAGCCTGCATGGCCTAGCGGGAGCCCTGTGCACCCATAATTATGGGCTCCGGCACGCTGCAGCTCATTGCCTTGGAGGAGGAGCTGGGACAGTGCTCGCGCTGTGAGCTTAAGCGTGTGTATGCTTCGCAATACAAGCGAGCTCTGTTCCTGCTTCTGAGGAGCGTGTAGGCTCTGCAGTGTAGGGGTGGGAGGCCTGAGGCGTGTGCTCCGCTGGCCCCCACTTCCAAGCGATGGAATGGTGTTATCACACTGTTATGGGGCAGAGTTGTGCTTGAGCACTGAGGTGGGCGCTGCGTGCCTGCCTCTGCATATTCCTCGCACTCACCATGCAGCATGCAGACCACGAAGCCTGTGAGCCACAATTGTAAAAGGTTGTCTGCATTGAAGCTATGACTGAATTATGACTCAACCAGGGTAAGGCAGGCCCCCCAACACACAAATATTGGTTTTCAAGCAGTGCTTGAGGAACGAAGCCGCCTCCCCAGAGGTGGGCCAAGAGACGCACCTGCCGCAGAATCGAGAGCGTGGTGGACGTTCACCAGCAGCCAGCGGCCAAGTTGGCGGCCCTCGATCCCTTGCAGCGCACAAGAGACCGAGCGACCACCAGCACAACTATGGCCACGCTGTCGCTGACGACCTTGACCAAGCCCCAGGAGCTCAAGGAGTACACCGTGTCGCTGGCAAGCCAGAGCATCTCCTGGCTGCGCGACTATGTCACCGCGATCAAGCACGGTGCGCCACCTGTGCACTTCAGCTTGACGCAGCGGACCGGGCTTGCGTCCTGGGCTCAGCAGCGCCCTCCAGGGTGCCTGGGACGGCTTGCCCTGTGCGCGTCCGCGCAGGGACCTGCCGCCGCCCAAGGCGCGTGGGAGGGAGCCGAGCGCGCTGTGAGCCAGTGAGGGGGCGTGCAGGTCAGGTCCATCCCTTCACGCCGCTGGAGCGCAAGGCGCGAGAGGCCACGCGCAACGAGTCCTGGTGCGTCACCGCCGTGACGCGGGGTTGCCGGTCGGTCTCCGCACGTGGAGGCGCCTGCCTGAGGGCTGTCCAAGCCACCGGGTTGGCGCAGAGCTGGCAGCACCAGGTGCTGTTGGCGCGTGCTGCCTCCGAAGAAGCAGGATGTCGTTGGAAGTCACGGCGCAGGGCGAGCCCACCAGCTGACGCCGGCCGGGGCGCGCAGGGGCCCCACGGGCACGCTGCTCAACGAGCTGGCGGAGGCGAGCCACGAGCCCGCGAACTGCGAGGTCATGTTCGTGCGTGGCCCTCCCGCTCAGTCCTCCGACGCGCGCGCGCGCACCCTGTGATAAAGAAAAGAGCGGCTAGCCCCGATCCTGCGCCACCGCAGTGTGCCACGGCTGCGCCAGGCTCAGCGAGCGGGCGGCCCGCTCCCTCCCCGGCGAGCGCGCCGTCTGCAGGGCGCTGGCGGCGCTCACACGTGGCGCCTCTGAAGCTGGCGCCTCTGAAGCTGGCGCCCCTGAAGCTGGCGCCCCTGAAGCGGGCGCGTTTGAAGCGCCCGCACGGCGCGCGCCAGGCCGTGCTGCAGCTGCGCCTGGGCTACGCGGCGGCCAAGTGGCGCAACGTGTACAAGGCGCTGACCGTGCTGGAGTTCCTGGTGCGCCGCGGGGCGGCGCGCTGCGTCGCGCTCGCGCGCAGCGAGCTGCTGCCCAAGCTGGAGGACCTGGAGGCCTTCCAGTTCGTGGCGCCCGACGGCCGCGACCAGGGCGTCAACGTGCGCCACCGGTGCGCGGCCGCTCGCTTGGGAGCTGTCTGCGGGGCGGCTGCGGGACGTTGCGTAAGCGGCGCGCAGTTGCAGGGCGGCGATGTGCGCCACCAGGCCGGCCGCCTGCCTGGCAGCTCGTCCCGGGCGCCGCAAGGGACAGTGTCCGTGATGCGCGGTTACCAGGCACAGTGAAGCGTGTGCGCCGACACGCGGCATGCTGCGCTGCGCGTCGAGCCAGAGGGCCCCCGGCCGCCAGGCGCGCCCTGTCAGCCAGCCAGCTGACGGGCCGCGCGCGCGCGGCCAGCGCGGCGGCGATCCGGCTCCTGCTGCGCGACGAGCCGCGGCTGGCGGCGGAGCGCGCGACGCTGGCCGCCCGGCGCTCCCAATTCCGCGGCTTCGCGCGCGCGGACCTGCCGGCGGGGCCGGGCGCGGCGGCCGGCGGCGAGGGCGGCGTCAGCCCGCGCCTGCGCCGCGCGGTGCGCCTGCTCCTGCTGCGGGGCCGCTGGAGGCAGGCAGGCAGGCGCAAGGGAAGTGAAGGGGGTGTGTCAGGCCTTGCGCGCGGTGCCAAAAGGCGCGCATGCGCTGCCAGCAGGCACCAGTGAGCCGCGGCTCACCTGATTGGCTGTGTCGGCGATGACATGGAAAGCAGCGGTGCCGACAGGTCCAGCCGGAGCTGTTGCAGTGTGCCGACAGTGCGTGCCTCAGACGCCTGTGGCAACAGAGCGTTGCAAGGGTTGCGCGCGCGCGCAGCGCTCGGCGGAGAGCGAGCGCGGCTTCAGCCTGGGCGCCGAGTCCGCCACAAGCCAGGGGCGGGCAGCGCCCGGCACAGCACATGCCTCGCGGTGCGCATCGCGGGCGCGTCGCGCGTGCCGCCTTGCAGTCCAGCGTTTGAGCTGTGGAGGCCGCACCTGGCACCTGATAGCACCCGCTTTGCAAGCGTCAGGCATTGCCATTTCCGATCCCGGGCTGGCTCAGATGCTCTGATGGTAAGGCTGGAGCACGGGTGATGCAGATGCGATTGTATGCCAGGCGCGCGCCGCACCATAAGCGCCACACACTGGGCGAGCTGTCAGGTGTGAGAGGCTGAGCGGCGCCTGCATGCCTCACACCAATTTGCTGGTCGGCACGGCAGCGGGCGCTCGCGCCACGCGGCCGGCCTGACGCGCGGCGCGCGCCGGGGCGCGCCAGGGCGGCGGGCGAGACGAAGGGCGTGACCATGGAGCAGAACAAGCGGCAGCTGGCCGCGCTGCAGCGCCTGCTCGCGCTGCCGGCCAACCGCGGCTGCGCCGACTGCGCCGGCGGCGGCGCGGCCGCGCGGCCGACCTGGGCGTCCATCAACACGGGCGCCTTCCTGTGCATGCGCTGCGCGGGCGTGCACCGCGGCCTGGGCGTGCACATCTCGCAGGCGCGCCGCCCGGCGCCCGGCGCGCCGCGCCCGCGCCTGATGTATGGTTAGGGTCAGGCGGGCGCCCACCTCCGCACGAGCCTCCCAGGCGCTCGCCGCCTCCACTGGGGGGCGGCGCGGAGCATGTGCCTGCCCGCTCCTTCCCCCCAGCAACCGGCTCCTCTCATGCTTCCTGGTATTGCAGGCCGCCAGATCCGCAGCGCGGCCGCCACTCAGGTTGGCGCGCACCGGCGCCGGCACAGGCCGCCCAGCGAGCCTCGGGCGGCGCGGAGCGCGTTGGGCGGCGCCGCGCCGACCGGACACGCGGCGCACGGGTGGGCGCGCTGATGGGAAGGGCGGCGCGCAGGTGCGCTCGGTGTCGCTGGACACGTGGCTGCCGGAGCAGGTCGCCTTCATGGCGCGCACGGGCAACGCGGTCGCCAACGCGCACCGCGAGGCGCGCCTGGACCCCGCGCTCAAGCCGCCCGCGGCCTCGCCCGAGCTGGAGGGCTTCATCCGCCGCAAGGTGCGCGCCCTTCCGTGCGGCCGCGGACATTTGGCCACAGTTTTTTTGCGGCGCTGCGCACCTGTCCGACGAAGGGGCTGGACATACGAAACAAAGCCATCGTCGCTTGACCCCGCACATGTTTTGCCCAGGAATGCAACAAGATGCAAGTGCAGCATTGCACGCATAGAGACCGCGGAGGGCATGGCGCTCGCGCGCGCCTGACGTGTGCCCGACCCCCGCGGCAGTACAATGGCGAGTGGGCGGAGGGCCCCTGGCCGCCCGCGGAGGAGCGCAGCGCGCAGTCCAGCGCGGGCTCCGCGCCCGGCGCAGACCCCGGCCGCGACCCCGACCAGGGCCTGTCCACGCCCGCCGCGCCGCCCGCGCGCCGCGCGCACGGCGGCGCGGACACGGCCGGCAGCTTCTGGCGCGCGGCGCCGGTGCCGCGCGCAGCGCCCGACGCCGCCGACCTGCTGGGCTTTGGCGAGAGCGCGTTTGCGGGCGCCGGGCGCGGCGCGGCGCCCGCCGCCGGGGCCGCGCCCGCCGCGCCTCCGCCGGGGGCGCGCCCGGCGGCGGCTGCGCAGCGCGCGCTCGCGCCCGTGGCCTCGGCCGACCTCATGGACTTTGGCGGCGACGTTGGCGGCGACGAGGGCGCGCCGCGCGCGCCGGCGCCCGCGGCGGGCGCGCCGCCGGCGCGGCCGCTGGCTGCCGCGCCGCCCGCGCCGGCCGGCTTTGACGAGCTGGTTGCCGCGCTGAGGCAGCCCAGCCTGATGGACGCCGACCTCTTCGGCGGCCCCACGCGCGCGGAGCCGGCGGCGGCGGCCGCCCACGCGCCGCCGCCGGCCGACCAGGCGCCGCCCGCGGCCGCCGACGCGGGGTCGGCGGTGCGACCGCGCGCGCTGCACGGCACGTTCGAGGCGTCCGCGGCGTCGGCGCCGGCGCCCGAGTCGCCAGGGTTTGGCGAGTCCGCTTTCGCGGCGCCTGGTGGGCACCCCGCGGAAAGGCCAGCGGGCACTGCGGCGGCGGCCGCGGCGGCCGGCGCGGTCGCTGACCGGTTTGGCATGGCCACCAGCCTGCTGATGCCGGGCAGCTCCTCGCACGCGCGCAGCGCGGGCCCTGGCCCGGACGCGCAGCCGTCCGGGGCCGCGGCGGCGCGCGCACCCGAGCCTGCCCAGCCCGCGCGCTCAGTGCCGGCTGCGCCGCCCGCGGCCGCGCCGGACGCGCCGGCCCCCGGAGCGGGCTCAGGGTCCGGGGAGGGTGCGGAGGCTGCCCAGCCGGGCCTCGCGCACGCGTGGTCGGGCCCCGCGCCGGGCCACGGGCAGCCGCGGCCGGGCCGCGGCGGGCAGAACCCGCTCGATGAGCTGTTCTGGGCGGCGGTGGAGGGCCTGCACATCGAGCGCAGCGTGGCGGCGGGGCTCACCGCGCGGCGCGCCGGCGCGCCGCGCGGCCGCACGCTGCTGGCGCGCCCTGGCCGTGCGGCTCCCCCTTGCCACGCTGGGCGTTTGCACGCATCGGCGCCGTGCAGTGCTGTGCAGCGGCGAGTGGGCGAGTCGACGAGCAGATTGTGGGGTAATGCGTCCAAATGCTGTCGTGCGGCGGGCCGCGCAGGAGCAGAAGGTCACAGAGAAGCCAGCGCCGCGAGATGCGCCGCTTGCGGGGGCCGCGGCGTGGTAGCGGCGCACCGGTGGGGTGCGTGAGACCCGTGCACTGCATGTCAATCAGGGTTGTCGCTTTCAACGAGCATGCGTTTGTGCCTGCACTTCATAGCTAGGAGAACACTTCAGTAATGACAGGTGGGCGTTGATGCAACTGTAACGCACTTGGTCTTGCACAGCCGCTCTTTTGCTGGCCTTCCAGAGCGTGCACTTGTGTTCCCAAACATGCAGGCCACTATGCCCAGCAACAGTAAGCACCGCTGAGCAGAGCCAGCGCTCCCTGCTTGGGTGCGCGCTTATCCTGGTCAGCAGCGGCCGCCTCTTTTGCATGCGAAGCAGCGTTGCAAGGATGTGCTGCCAATTTCCAGAGCAGCAACGGGCGGGTAAACGGCCAGCAGCCCACTTGTTCCTACCCTGACCAGTGCACACCCCAGGGCCGCAGCTCTGCAGCTTGCTTGTGCTCAGCAAGCGGCTCGCATTTCTTGGCAAGCGGATACTGTGTATAGCAGCACCCTGAGCTTGGCGGCACGTTCTCCTGGCTGCGGGAGAATATGAGCTGAGCAACAGCTACAGTGTGGTCATTGTGCTGCATGCATCAGTAAACCAACCCTGCCACTTCCAGGGTAATGCTTGGCACGGGTCAGCACCTGACCGGACGGATGCAAGTATGTTTAGGACAGAGGTTGTAAACATCAGCGCTTTGCAGTAGCTTCTCAATATTGTCGGTGTACCACTGTTACAGACTGACAAGCACACATGAGTCGAGCAAGAATTAGCGCAGGGGTCAAGGAAGGCCTCAGCTTTGCAGCATTCAGTAGTTCTGAGTAGTTCTGAGGAGAACAGCCAGCCTTTGTGAAGTGCAGGCCTCCCCGGATTGCCTCACATGCTTGTGAGGCAGTTACGTCGTTGCCTGCAGCTTCACCCGCTGCAATGCAGCTTGGCACCTGCAGCTCCAGCAGCAGTTATCCCTTGCACTGGAGTGGCTGCGCAGCGCCTCGGGGGAGCGCTGGTGCACAGCTGGCACCGGCCGTACCCAGAGTGCAGCGTCAGCGCGCCTGCTGCAGCGTCCGCCAGGCCGCGGCGAATCAGCACCAGCGCCGCGGTTGGCAGCCCCCAGTTCGGTGGGTATATGCGGACAGGGCAGGCAGGAGTGCTGGGCTCTGACGACGAGCCGCGCTTCCTCGTCACGGGCGCATCAGGCCAAATTGGCGCTGAGCTCATTCCACTGCTGCGAGAGCGGTGAGGCTGCGCCACCGCAGCACGCTGCAGCAGCGCACGACGCGGGCCCGACACGCAGCCCGCACAGTGCTGACCCGCCCTCAGCTCTGGCCAGGCACCCTGGCGCGGTCATAGCGTCGGACGTGCGTATGTCGCGCGAGGCCCTCGAGGCGGGGCCCTTTGTGTACTGCGACGTGCAGGTGTGGGCCATACGCACCCCCGGCACCAGGCAGGCTGCCCTTGCGGGCCGGCCAGTGCGTGCGGAGGAGGCCAAAGGGAGGCTGCGTGTGCCCTGTGTCCGTCGTGCCGGCGCACCTCGGCAGGCGGTGCAGGCGCATGCGTGCAGCCTGTCCAGCCTTGCTGTGATGCCTGGATCATGACGTGACCCTAGATATGGAGCTGGAGAGGTGCTTGCGGTGTCCGCGTCGGGTCTTGTCGCATATCCTGGGTGATGCTCCCGCTCTGCTCGCGTGCAGGACAAGGACTCGCTGGCGCGCATCATTCTTGAGAATGGCGTGAACCATGTCGTGCACCTGGCAACCCTCCTGTCAGGTGGGCGTCTGCGGCAGGAGACAGAGGAGCTGCCAAGTGGAAGTCCTGAAGCGTTTGTGCTGCGCATGCATGCATGCACTGGGCTGGTCAAACATGTCCGGGTGTCAGCTCTGCCAGGTTTCTGCGCTTCTTGCTGCACTGCATGCGGCTGGGGATGGAGCAGCCCCATGCCTAGCAGACCATCACGAAGGTCCGGCATGCACTGAAATTTGCGCGCTGCAGCCATTGGCGAGCGCAACCCGCAGCTCGCCCTGCGCGTGAACACCTCTGGCATCCAGGCGCGCCCTGGGCATCCGCAAGCGTTATTCACGGTATGTCTGCACGCATTCTCCCTGCATTTGTCATCACTATCAACATACCTGCCTGCCTAGCATTCGCTCACAGGCGGGCTGTCAGGACACGTTGCTCACGAGCGTGTATGACACATTTAAAGTGAGCCGCGTCAAGGCTGATAGCCAGTCCGCAGTGTGCATGACTGACTGAGGGAGCCAGCAGAGCTAGGCCCCTCTCAGCCTTGTTCAACTTACAGAAGCCGTGCGAACTTACAGAAGCCGTGCGACACGTGCTGGAGCTGGCCGCGCAGGGCCGAGTCCAGAGCAGTGTCTGTGCCGCGCAGAGCGCGCCGGCGCCCATTGCGCAGCGCGGTCGCGCATGCACGCAGCCACGCAAAGCGTGCTGCGCGCTGCGCTGACCCCACCGCCGCGCCTGCGCCGCGCAGAACGTGCTGGAGCTCGCCGCGCAGCACAGCCTGCGCGTGTACGCGCCGTCCACGATCGCCGTGTTCGGGCCGAGCACGCCGCGCGAGGCCACGCCCGACGTGACCGTCATGCAGCCGTCCACCATGTACGGCATCACCAAGGTGGCGCCGCGCCTCCCGCGCGCCCACCCGCCTCCGCCGTGGTGCCCAAGGAGGCCTGGGCCGGGGAGGGCGCCCTGTGTTAGGGGGCCTGCCCACAGTTGTTTACCAGGCACTGCCGCTCTTCCGGTGTGCTGGTCTGCTTATGAGCACTGTGCGTGTGATCGCCGGCCTCGTGCGCGTGATTGCCTGCCTCCCACGCAAGGACCTGCGCCAACCTTACACTTCCCTGCTACGGACTGCGGTAACATTCGGTTATCAACACGGAGACAGTTAAGGTCAGGGGTCGGCTGGCGCTGCGGGCGAGGTCTGTACCGCTCGCTAGATCGCGTCAGTAAGCCGCAGCTGGCAGCCTCCCCCGCGCGCAGGTGCGCCAGCAGCTGCTGCTGCTACCTAACCCTACCCTGCAGCGCAGGTGCACCAGGAGCTGCTGGGCGCGTACTACCACGCGCGCGCCGGCGTGGACTTCCGCTCGCTGCGATACCCGGGCGTCATCTCCTCGCGCACGCTGCCGGGCGGCGGCACCACCGACTACGCGGTGGAGATCTTCCACGCGGGCGCGCGCCCCGCCCCGCCGGCTCGAGGCGCGCTGGCGGATCCGCGCCGGGCCAGCGGCGCCCGCTGGCCTCTGCGATGCAGATCTCCTCCGTTAGGGGGCGCGTGTCTGGCCATACAGCTCTCCGGCTTTCAGCTCGGTCCGGGCCGTCACCAGCCGGGCTGGCTGGTAACTGCCTGGACGGCACGAACAACCCAGACAGCCCGGGCTGGTGTCAGCCCGGACCGAGCTGAGAGGCGCGGAGCGGTACAACCAGACATGCAGCCACCTGACCGAGGAGAGCCGCTGCACAGGGGCGCGCTGGCCCCGCTGGCCGGCGCGGACTTGCCTGCTTTCTCAAGTCAGCCCTAGCGTGCCCCTTGCGCCAGCGACCTCAGCACCTAGCCAGTACGTGTCAGATTAAATCAGGCGCCGCCATGCAGTGTGGCCTGCCTGCGCAGCACTGTGCCGAACACAGCGCGTCTCTCCGCCGTGTCGGCCTCCATGAGCTCCAGTGCATCGCCGCGTCCCAACCGCAGCGTTTGCCTGCATCAGCTCCGCGCGGCGGCTGCAGGCCCGGAGGCGCGGCGCGCCCGCGCGCATGCCGGGCCCGCCGCCGCGGTCGGCGGCTACGCGGGGCGCTGATGGGGCTCATTGCGCGCGCGGCAGCACTGACGGCGGGCAGCTATGCGTGCTTCTTGGCTGCGGAGACCGCGCTGCCCTTTTTGTACATGCCGGACTGCCTGCAAGCCACGTATCAGCTCATGACCGCCGAGCCGGCCGCGCTGCAGCAGGCGGGCGCGGCCGCCGGGGCCCCTGGGCGGGGGTGTGCTGGGGTGGGGCGGGGCTGTGCGCAGCTCCTGCGCGGCGCAGCGTGGCGACCGGCGGGTGATGTTGTGGGCGCTATGTGATGCCTGTCGCCTGCAGGTGCCGATGAAATACATCCGTGCAATTGAGCTCAACATGCCGACCGCCATCCAGGGCGTGAAGGGCATGAAGGCGACCCTCGGGGTCGCCAACCACTGCTACGGCGCGGCGTTCATCACTTTCGAGGAGCCTGGCATGCCGTCCGTCGTGCACACTGGCGAGTTCAGTGCGCACTTGAAGTCGCCGGTGTGGACGACGGGCGGCATGCCGTCCTCCTCGAGCAGGATCACTGCCGCGCCATAGCAGTGGTTGGCGTCCATGAGGGTCACCTCCATGCCGTTCGTGCCCACGTTGACGGTCGGCATGTTGAGCTCAATTATGCGGATGTATTCAGTCAGCATCTGCAGGCGTCGGCGGTCCGCCTCGCTCTTGGTAGCTGAACGAGAGCTGCTGAGTGAGGAAGCCACCCCTGCTTCACGCGCTTACGCATCCAGGCCACGAGGCGAGGCAGGTGGCGCCGGCGAGCAGCACAGCCCGCCCACAGCCCATTATGAGGGGGAGTGTACACAGGCCCGTCGTAACCTGCTCAAGCATACCCTACCCTATGAGCGCTACACCGGGCAGGCGCAACCTCGCCCTCAAGGCAGTGAAGCCTGTTGCGAACCGCTGCACCCTCAGCCACAGGCTTTCCCTGCACCCTTATGAAGGTTTTGTGCAGCTGGTTGCAGACCCCTGCACCTCAGCCAGCAATACGCGCTGTAAACGCGGGACGGCCGCGCGCGCAGCGCACGTACAACGTGACGGCGATGACGTTCACGCCGGCCGACCTGGCGGCGGCCATCAGGGAGCACATCCCGGCGTTTGATGTGCGCTACCTGCCGGACTTCCGGGAGGGCATCGCGCGCAGCTGGCCCGTCTCCATTGATGACAGCTGCGCGCGCCGCGACTGGGGCTGGCAGCCCAGCTATGACCTCCAGGCGCGTCCCAGGTCATCGGCTCTGTCTGTTGCGCTGGCGAGTCGGGCTCAACGGGGAGACATGCATGCGCAGCGAGTGTATGACCACAGCGAACGAGGAGGGCGGGCCATGTGCGACGTCAGCAGCAACGACGACGGCCAGTGCTGCCATGCCGTCTATGTGTGCCGTCTGTGCATGTGCAGACGCCGCCGTCGGCGCTGCTGACGTCGCTCTGTACAAATGCTTCCAGCCCTGCGCGACTGGCGGCTGGTTCAGCTGTTGATTATGGGCATGTGCCAGGCAAGCCGCAGAAGCTGTGGTGGGCGGGCAGGGCAGGCGCGCCTGCGCCAGGCAGGCTGTCGAGCTCCGGCAGGCGCGCCGAGACGCGCTGGGGCCCGCGCAGGGCATGACGGCGCACATGCTGGCGGATCTGGACAGGCAGCTGAGCGCCAAGCGCGACCGCGCGGCCGCCATCGCCGCCGCCGCCGCCGCAGCCGCGCGCGCTGCCCCGGCCGCCGGCGGCCCTGTTGACCCGCTGCTGCGGCCGCCGCTGGTGGCGGTGCCGCCGCCCCTACTCTGACGCTCGTGCTGGGCATGTCGGGGCGCGTTGGAGCAGCACCGGCTCTGTGTACAGAAGCAGTCATGGGGTATGTTGCACCTAGGGCACGCCTCACATAGAGTGTTGTTTCCGCTTGAGCCGGACTGGAACAGGCATTGGATTGCACGAGTTGGAGTGCAACGGTGTGTAGCGGCATGCGCAGCTCAGCATGTCGACTGTATCACAGCAGCGCTTGTGTAGCCTGTTTGCACTGTGAGTTTTGCTTGAGCTGCCACGGTCCATGCATGCGAGGGCGCTGCTGGTGGCACGCCAAAGCTGGCACACGTCCTCAGCTGACAGCCTGCTTACCTGCTGCCGCTGGTGTAGAACAGAACATCACCTTGTTTGCGGAAACTGTGTGTGATAGATTGTGTTGTGCCCAGAGCGCACGGGTGTGTTCCAGCACAGAGCTGGCTGCTTGTCTGTGTAATCTGTTACACACAAAGTGAGAAGAACAGCGCTGCTTGGCTCTGCGCAAGTCCCTGGCATGCGCTGTGCATGATTACCCCACATACCATACCGAAAGGGGAGCACAGCGTTGCACAGATTTTTAAGCACTCAGCACGCAGACGTGTCAACACTGTCTGGCAGGCCGCAGCCTATGATTGCTGTGCGAGCAACTGCGCGCTCACACCAGGGTGTCAAGCGGCGCTCAAGCTGTTCAGGGCTGGCGACGTTCTACGGCCCACAGTTAGCGAGCACAGCTAGCGCGGGTTTCATCAGCAATCAAGCCGTGATCATGGCCGCATGCCAAAGGCGCAGGGCACACCGCCGTGCATAGCAGCGGGTGAGAGGTTCATGGACGTGCCCAGCCTCTGAACGTCAGGGTTGCAGCGGCAGCCCTGCACGCGCGCGAGCTTTGCCGCTCAAGTGCCCGCTCATGCGGCGCATGCACCGTGCGGCCCCTGATGGGGAGCACCGCAGCGGCCAACGCACAGGAGCAGCGACGCGTGAAGGGGCGCACGTTCTTGAGCAGGGTGGACATCGCCTGGCAGCAGGCTGGCGACGCCCTGGTCGTGCCGATGGCCGCTCTGATCTGCGCGCGCCCCGCGCGCGCCTGATGCGTCACGTCACGCAGGCTGGCGCTTCTACAGCTGGGCGTGCGGCAGGCCCAGCACCAGAACGAGCTCTCAGTGCAGCGAGGCAGCAGTGTGCAGCGCCGTCAGCGAGTCCTCAGCATGCGTGCGCAACGGCAGGGATGAAAGCGGTGCGTGCAGGCATCTATGCCCCACCTTTGTGATGCATGTGGTGGGTGAGTCACGAAATCAACTTTATACCGGATACATGTTCTCACGCTTGCAAGCTGTGGCATGCAAGAGGAGAGCAGGTGTAAAGGTTGGACTCATGACTCGCTCACCACATGCATCACATAGCTTGCAAGCATGCAAAGCGATGAACGGGTTGCTGCATGCCACAGCTGCAGACTGGTGGAGAGGGGGTGATGCAGGGGCTCCTGAGCCCGCTTGCTGGCGGCGGCCCAGAGCGGCGCGCCTGCGCATCGCTGGCGGTCGCGAGCGCGCCCCCGCTGGTCTGCACCTGGCCCACGACGCTCTGGCAGGCAGACATGGATGTGCTGGCGTAGCTCGGGCAGTTTGCTGCACTCGCGCGGACTGTTGCACCTTCTCATGCATGCGCACCCCATGTCTGATCACGATGATCAGACATGGGGTGCATGTATGCAAAAACAGGCACGCTGCCTTGCCCCAGGGCAACCCACGGGCTATCAGTGACACGTTTTTGTAGGCCAGCTGTATTGCTTGCGAATTTCCAGTGTCAGCGGCAGTGGCCGACGTAGTTCACGCCTGGCAGCGTACGCACTGGACAGGAATGCTGCAATACACACGCTTGGACCACGAGGCCTTTGGCACGCTGCTGCGCACGCTCTGCGGACTGCAGCTTCGCACCATTATCCAGCAGACGGCGCAGGGCGCCCTCGGACCCTGTTGACTCACAAGCGGAGGTGCTGGCCGCCAATAGCGCAAGCAGTGCACAGGCCAGTGCCGCTTGACCGCCCGTCATAGCTGCTTACCAGTGTCGTGGTCGTGTCACACGGCAAGCAAACAAGGTGAGTGGGCTTGCTGCGGTTGCATCCTCGAGCTCCTCAGCACGGAATTATTGGATGGTCCAATCGCTTGGACCCTAGCCACCTGGCGTAACGCTGGCACTTCGCATGCTGTATTTGGCTGATAAAGGCCAGTAACTTCCCATGAGTCGGTGTCTCACGTCACAAGGAACAACAGCCAGCAAGTCACAGCGCCTTACATGCGCCCCTGCAAGCACACAGGATCATGCAGCATTACGGCGCAAAACTCTCACTAGCACACACCTGTGCAAATGCGCAACACACCGGACACTAGGCTCTGTGACACGCGTATCCAGCATCCACCTGTTTGCCTGGCCAGTGTCCAACCTCCCCTCACCAGCGGCTCTTCAGCATCGAGAGCCACTTGCAGACGCGGCTGGTCACTGAAAGCGCATGCCGCTTTCGTGGGTGAGGTCGCCACAGCATGGGCATGCACGCGGCACGGTTTGAGACTCAGAGGTGCCGAACGGGATGTGAGGTACCAATGAATATCACTTCTGAAAAAGCCCTCTGAAGCACGCATGCAAGAGCGGCCCGCAACAAGCCATGGCACCATCAGGCCCCAGGTCCAGAAAACTCATCCAATGCGCGCCGTAGCTTGGCTGCGCCCGCCGCCAGCGCCTCGGCGCGCAGCTCGGCGCGGACATGCTGGCGCAGTGCTGCAAAGTTGCGCTGCAGCGCGGCCAGGCAGGCGCCCGCGCAGCCGCGGCCAGCTCCCCGTCCCTGCGTGTCCAGGCAGCCTAGGTCCAAGGGTCGCCCCAGACCCTGCCCTGCGGCCTGCCCTGGCCGACGCTGCGCCATGTGGCCGGCGCGCTTGCACTGCGCGCGCGCCGCGCTCTGCTCGCAGCCGGCCGCGGCAGGCACGCGGCCCGGCCGCCTTGCACTGGGCGGCGGGCTGGCGCCGCCGGCAGCCGTCCTGAGTGGCCGGCTCACGAGGCCGCCACCAGCGCCAGCCGCGGGCGCCTCGCACGCGCCGCAAGCAGGCGCCGACCCTGATGCGCCACCCGCCAAGCACGCTGCGCCCGGGCCTGCGGCTGCTGCCGCTCCGCATGCCCGGGCTGCCGCGAGCCTGTCTGCCACTGCGCAGGGGCTGCATGCGGCGGGCGGGCGCGCAGCGGCCGCCAGCCTGGCCGCCCACGCGCGGTGCAGCGCCGCAAAGTCTGGGCAGGGCCGCGCCCAGCCGCGGCCGCGCCCGGCGCCCGAGAGCGCTGCCCGACCCACGTCGCCTACACTCGGAGGCCCGGCCGGCTGCACGCCCGGCGTGCCCGCCTGGCGCGCAGCGTCGGCGGCGGCCTGCATGCGCTGCGGCATGTGCGCGGCAGCGAGCGCGGCGGCTGCACGCGCGCGCGCCGCCGCGCGCCGCCGCTCCTCCGCCGCGGCCGGCTCGCCGCCGCGCTGGTCGCAAGGTGAATGTGGCTCAGATGCATGCCTACTGCAGGACAGCGTGCGCGTGCCTGGCACCAGATCATTCCTCGCCATGCACCTCCTGTTACCCTAGCATCACCAGCAGCTCGTTGTTGCCCACATCTGAAGAAAGTTTGACAGCATGGCAGCACCCAGGTCGCTTGGTCGACTGCGCGCATGTAGGAAGCAGCCCGGCGCCCTGCGTACTAAGAAAGCTTGGAGACAGCAGCGTGACCCAGCTGCGAGACTGCGGGCGTGCTGGGGAGCGCTCGGGCATGCATGAGAGCCCAGGCCTGGCACGGAAACTGGGCGGGCGGCCGACATCGCAGCAAAGGGAGCGGCGCGGGCCACGCCAGACAGGCTCATGCTCACTGCGGGCCCCTGCGCTCGTCGCCGCCGCACCCGCCTGCGCACACAAGCGGGCACGGGACCGGCGCGGAAGGCCGGAGCGGGCGGCGCCGGCGCGTCTGCCGCTGCCGCGAGCGCGGCCGCACGCCGGCGCGCGGCCGCGGCGTCCCGCCCGGCGAACGAGAAGGGCGCCAGCGCGGCCTGCAGCGCGCCGCGCGCGCGAGCGCGCTCCCGCCGCCGCCGCCGCGCCTGCCCGGCGAGCACGCGCGCCAGCCTGCGCGGCGCCGCGCCGGCAGTGAGCAGCGGCCGCGGCAGGGCTGGCGCGCACTGCATGCCGCGCGGCACGCAAGCTGGCCGCTCGCACATGGCATGCGCGCACCATGCTTGCATGATTATCCTCATTACCGGGGACCTGCTCAGAGGGTGGAGCATGCATGTCGAGCAGTGCAAGTGCGGAGCGTGCCTGGGCTCCCTGGTGGCGGCCGGCAGCGGCTGCGCTTTAAACTGGCGCGCTGTTCCGGCCGTATGCTCCGCAGCGGCATAGGCCGCCCGCTGAAGCTGCTGCGCCTGCACGCGCGACCCTAAGGTCGCCCAAAGCTGGATGCTGCGGGTCTGCTTGTGCTTGTGCTTGTGCCAAGGCAGAGTGGGAGGAAACACGCATCAGCAGACGCGTGCAGGGCCACATGTTGGCTTACAAGCTGAGGACGAAGGGACGATACCACACCGATGCTCCTTTTCGCAAGCACAGCGCGCGTGACAGCGCAGCGAGGCGGCGGCATGTCACCTCACAGCACGAGCCGCGTGCGCGCGTGCTCACCTGCCCCGCAGCGGCCGTGCGCTCCCGCACGCGCTTTAGAAACGCCGCCCAGGGCGCCTGCAGCCCGTCGGCCCTGCTGCGGCGGCCTCCCCCGGGCAGCCCGCCGCCGCGCCCCCGCGCCGCTGCGCAGGGCGCCGTCACCACGGGCACAAACGCCGGGACTGGCTCAAGCTCAGCTGCGGGCTCTGAAGGGCAGCACCAACTGTCCCAGCTCGCCGCCTCCGTCACCTGCCGGTGCGGCATGCAGGCTCCGCTACTGCACCATGGCTCAAACAACTGCCGGTCATGTGAGCGGCCGTGCAGCGGGCCTGACAACAGGGCCTCAAGGCCTTGTACTTGGCATACAAGCCCCGAGCGTCCGGCAAGTGCCTTGAGAGACATGGGCGCGACACACGAGCTTGAAGCGCGAGAGTGTAACACGAGCTGATAGAGACAGGGCATGTCACATGCAACAGGCCGGGCACACGCCTGGCAGCTGCGGGAAGCGCCGGCCGGCTCTGGCAGCCAGGTCACCGGCGGGCAGCCCGGCGCCGCCGCTGCCGCGCGAGCGCACGCCGGCGAGGCGGACGCCGCGGCCGCGCCTCGGCCAGCCCGCTCCCGCTCGCCCTGCCGTCCGCCGCGGACAGGCGCGGCGCCGGAGCCGCCGCTGCGGGACTGCGGCGCCGGCCGCCTCGCGGGCCCTGCCGAGACCGCGCCCGGCCGCCCAGCGCCGCCACGCAGGCCACAGCGGTCTGCAGCAGACCCGCCAGCTGCCGACACCGCGCCGGCCGCCGCCACATGGTCCGCCAGCGACCAACTGGTGGAGGCGCGGGCAGGTCCGGGCTCATGTGGCGCATGAGGGTGAAGCGCGGGCGCGCGAGGGCGGAGCGCAGGGCCGCGAGGGTTGAGAGCAGGGTCGCCCGCTGCGGCCAAGTGGTCAGCGAGCGAGCGCACGGCGCCGGGGTCCAAGGCGGCGCTGCAGCGGCGCCGCGCCTCGCGCAGCGCGCGCACGTCTGCCTGCAGCTCGCCGATGCGGCCCGCCAGGCTGACCGCGGCCGGCCCCAGCGGGTCTCCGCCCTCGCGGCCGTCCCTGCTCGCGTCGGCGTCCTGAAGCGCCGCAGCGTCCGGTCCCTGCAGGCCGCTGGGACCGGCCAGCAAAAAGGTGTGCGTGGTCGTTGCTCTGTCGATGCTGCGTCCGTGCTCGCCTGCCCTGGGCGCTGCAGCTGCAAGGCAACAATGGCCGCGTTGAGCACCTTGTTCGTCTGTGCGCCGCCGAAGCGGCCCGCCCTGCGGCAGAGTGCTGCAGGGCGCGCCAGCGGCTGCACTGGCGAGCACGCGCGACCAGTGACGCTCTGAGGCCGCCTCTGCCAGCGCCGGGTGCAGTGCCGTGTCCTGCCGGGCGCCGCGTCTTGGGCCTGCAGCCCCCGCCGTGGCAAGGCTGCGCGCAGGCGCGCTCGGCGCAGCCCTGCGGGAGTCGGGGGGGTCATGGGCCAGGCGGGCAACCGGCAGCAGCCGCGCTGCGGCCACGCGCTGGCGCTCGGCCGCTGTGCGCAGGTAGTGCTCGCCCGCGAGCGCCGGGTGCAGGGGCGTGAAGCTGCGCAGGCAGCCCACGCCGCACGGTCTGTCCACGGTACCACTGCGCCAAGGGCGGTGTGCTACGGATAGATGCTCACGACGCGGTGCGCGCCTGAAACAAAAGTAAGAGACGCACGCAGGCCCTGGCGGTGTGCACCCGCTCTGCTGCTGGGTATGCGCTGCAGTAGGCGAGCAGCGCATGTGCTGGCGGTCTTGGCCAGGCAACCGCCTCAGAGCCTGCACGCTTGCACTGCTGACTGTTCAACGCGTGCATACTGAAGTCAGACCCGTACATGGGACTGGCGGTGTTCATGCAGTGCGGTAGACGCCCGACTTGCTCATTCAGTGCCGCCCACCTTTGCTGCCAGGGGACCTGGCACAAAGCGCGCCGCAATATCCAACTGCGTCTGTTCCAGCTCCGAGAGGGGCCGGGAGCATGGACTCTGCACTGCCCTGCTCAGTGCGCCCATGACTGTATCATATAACAAGATGGTGTCGCCCCAAGCGTGTTGAAGCGGCCAGCTAGCCCATACTGCATGGATCTGCGACACAGGACGCAGGATGCCAACACCGTTGACCTGTGCACATCCGAGGCAGTCTTAGCTGAGAAGCCCTCCATCTTGACCCTGCAGCAGGTACTAGTAGTACCGTACTGCGCCAGTACGCAGGTGGGAGCCAGCTGGGCTGCAGCGGGCAGCACTGCTGGGAGTCAGCCTGGAGGGCCGCAAGCCTGCAGCGGCCTGTAGCAGGAGCACATGGCGCTCGAGGAGGACGCAGGCGCCAACATCTTCCGGCAGGCAGCACAGATGGCGCTCAACTCGTCGCAGGACCACATCGGCCAGCAGGAGCGCTGCAGCCACGCCGCCAACCTCATCATCGTCCACTTCCTGGAGTGCGCGGCCTACCTTGTATTGTGCTGCGTGTTGGTGGCACGAGCTAACCTTGAAAGCAGGGCTTCTAGTCTGCACGGGTTGTCGTCTGTGCTATAGAGGTGCACTGCAGCGGGGCGCTGTCGGGACCCTCAGCGCGCCCAGCGCAGGGCGGTGCGCGACTGTTACCGCCGCGGCAACGCGGACGCCAACAAGATCCGCGTGCTGCGCGACGCGGCGAAGAGCGTGCGCGACTTCCCGGCCCGCCTGTGGAGCGGCAACATGCTGGAGGAGTGCCGGGGCATCGGCGCGCAGTACCGCGCGGTGCGCGCCTTCTGCGCCAGCCGCGCTGCCTGGCATGACCGCGCCCTCTGGGGCCAGTGCGTGTGCCTGGGTAGCGCGAGATGCACCTGTATGGCTGGCTTGTGCCGCACTTGCCGGGCTTGCCTGTGTCATACTTGGCGCTGCCAGCAGTGTCCGCTTACATCCCCAGTCACGGGTACGTGTGGCGATGCTGGGTCGCGCGCGAGCAGATGGTGGTCAACAACCTGTGGGAACTCGCGCCGCCGGAGCCGCCGACGGCGGACGAGCTGCGCGAGGAGACGCAGCGGCAGGCCGCCAAGAAGGCGCGCCGCCCAGCGCGCTCCCGTGCCGTCTGTGCGTGCTCAGGGAGACAGAGCTTCAGGTGGGCAGCGCCTGGTCGGGGCTGGTCGGTGCCAGCCTGCCTGCGAGGCCCGTGTCTGCACGACGGGCTTCAGGCCGCTCGTCCGCCCCGCCCGCTGACGCCTGCGCGCGGCAGGCGGCCGCCAAGGCGCACAACAAGCGCAAGGCCGAGGCGGCCAGGGCCGCGTCCGCCAACCATGACCCTCACCCTAACCCCCGCCCGCTGACGCCCGCGCGCGGCAGGCGGCCGCCAAGGCGCACAACAAGCGCAAGGCCGAGGCGGCCCGGGCCGCGTCTGCCACCGACGAGGCGGCGCAGCGCGCGCTGCGCGCCACCGCGCGCGTCGAGCGCGAGGCCGCCATCGCCGAGCAGGACGAGGACTTGGACCGCTTCTATGCGCGCTACGAGCACACAGGTGCTGCCTGGCTCGCACAGCCGGTTGCAGTCCGGACCGTCTGGCGCCCTGGCGGCGTTTGGCGCCTCACCATGGCATGCGCCTCCGCCGGTTCCGCCTCAGCAGAGCTTGCTCGGTGCCGTGACACAACGCCGCGCAGGGGGGTTGCGAGACCCTGTGCCGCAGTCAGTGCCACGTCAAGCTGGCGCGTCCCTCACGCCGCTCGTGCCCAACACGTCGGCGCTGCTGCGCGCCGCAGAGCCGGCAGTGCGCGCGACGCTCGTCAGCGCGCCGCCGCCGCCGCCGCCGCCCGGCGCGCGCCCCGGGGCGGCCGCGGGCAAGCGCCGCAAGAGCCAGGTGGCCGCCGGCAAGGCGCGCGCGTACGTGCCCGGGCGCGGCACCGCAAACTACGCGTTCTTGGTCTGCCTGCTCCGGGCGCGCCCCCGCTGTGTCGCGCGCCGTGACAGGGTTAGCGCAGGGCAGGGACGCGCACGCACGCACGCTGCGGCACCGGCGGCCCTGCGCCCGGCTGAGCGCCCTGCGGGCCGGCATGTGCACGATGCTGGGAAAGCCACTGCGTCTTGGGCAGCCGCCTGGGTGAGGAGCGGCATGAGGCTTGCAGGACAGGGTGTGCTGGGACGCCAGCATGGTCCACAGTCGGCATGCCAGTGACTTCTCATGGGCGGGGCCAGTGACTTCTGGTGAGCGGGGCCAAAGGACAGCGGGCCGCTCGTCGCCTCGGCTTGTTTGTGGAGTCCGGTCGCGACGTCACACGCTCCGACTGACACAGAGCCCGCACCAGCAGGCACAGGCAGAGGGGCAGGTCAGCCTCAGCAAGGAGGAGCTGATCGACCGCGCCGAGGCCAGCGGGCTGGCCAGCAAGCCCGTGCGCGGTGCGCGCCCCACGCCAGCGACCTGGGGCGCGGAGGCCGGGCAGCGCGGCCATGGCGCCGGGGTTGTCTGGGTATTGGTTTCCGGTGCTGGGCGACTTGTTTTCTCTGTGGTGGAGTGTGGCGTGGTGCGTCAGCGCCCATCTGGTCGGGTCTCCTCCGGGGTCATGATATGACAGGTACACAGTCAGGGCAGCCGAGGCCTTGCACCCGAGCAGTGTCCTGTCCAGAGGCCTGGGCGGTTGGGGGAGCGCCCCGACTTGGCATGTGTCACGATGCCGCACCGACCGGGCGCGAGCCGGCGCGCCAGGCACCGGCAACGCCGCGCGCGCCCTGGCCGGCGCGCACAGCATGCACTACGACGGCTGGAGCAGCTTCAAGCGGCTCACCGCGTGCGCGCCGCCGCTCGTCGCCAAGTCCGGCCGGCCCATGCGCCTGGCGCTGACGCCGGAGGTGAGCAGCGCCACCGCAGCCTCCAGCTGGAGCAGTGCTGCCGATTATCGCCTGGAAGTTGCGGACCGTCCCGCACACACTGCCACCATGCCCGCCGTCCTTCGGTGGGCTGGCCTTGACACCTGTAGTGCCCGATGCTAGTGCTGGTGCGTCGCCGCATGCCAGGCCTATTGACGCATGCTGCCGTGTCACCCAGAGCAGAGCCTGGCTCCTGGCAGCCGCGCATCCCGAGATGCAGGGTCGCTTGGGCTGCACGCTTGGGCTGGGTTTTTTGCAGGGGGCCTTGCTGGCTGCGCGCCTGGATGCAGATGCTGAGCAGCAGCGGGCGGCACCCGCCGCCGCCACCGGCAGCATGCAGCCAGGCGCGCCGAGCCAGCACGGGCCCGTACTCACAACATACCTCCCTGACCCACCGGCGCCGGCCCTGCCGCACGGCGACCCCGGCGGCCTCGCGCTGCGGCGCCGGCGGGCGGCGCCGCTGCTGCCGGCCACGCAGCTGGCGAGCGCGCGCGCCGGCAGCACGGGCGAGCCCCTGGGTCGGGCCGAGCCGGCGGCGGGCGCGCGCGACGGCGGCGCGGCCTGCTGGCGGGAGCCGGCAGCCGCGGGCGACGCGGGCCAGCCGATCCTGCTGAGCGACAGCAGCGACGAGGACGAGCGCGGCGTCGGCGGCGGCGCGCCGCGCGGCGGCGGCGGGGGCCCCGATTCTGCGCGGGCGGGGCCCGGCGGCGCCATGGACCAGGGCTCGCAGGCTGCCAGCAGCGGCCACGCAGGGCTGGATCCCTCCGACAGGCCGCGCGCGCGGCGAGCAGAGGAGTTGGCGGCGGCGGCGGCGCGGCGCCGCGCTGGCTGTGGCGCAGCAGGCTTGCAGCCAGATCACTCCTCAGGCTCGGGAGGCCTGCCGCAGGAAGCAGCCCCGCCGCCGCCGCCGCCGGCAGGTGAGGCGCCGCTGCCGCGGGCGGGCAGCCATGGTTGTGCCAGCGAGGCGGCCCGCCCGCCGCTCCCGCCCCAGCCGCCCGCGCCGCGACCGGGCGGCAGCCTGCCGGCCGGGCTGCAGACCAGGGAGCCTGGCGGAGCGGGGGGACTTGCCCAAGCGTCGCAGCAAGCGCAGCCGATGCTGGCAGCCGCGTGCGCGGGCGCGGCCGCGGCCGCCCACCCACAGGCTTCCGGACAGGCGGCGCTGGGCTCGCAGGGGAGCGGCGGCATGGGCGGCGAGCACTCCGGGCTGGTGCGCGGCTGCCGGGATTGCGCGACGTCGCTGGCTGGCATGCTCATATGAGCAGCATAATGACAGACCGTGCGCGGCACGTCGATGCAAGGCTGCGAAAGCGCGTGCGCGACATGGGGCTGTGCCCGCAGCGCAGCGCTGTGCGGCCTGACACTACCGCTGGCGCTGCTCTGCACACCAGGACTTGAGCGGCTTGCAGAGGCAGTGCGAGTCATGGAGGGGCGCGCGCACGCGCATGTCACTCCCAGCAGGAGCGGCTTGCAGCGGCGCTCTTGGCTTGGCACCTGCCCTGACACTGCCTCGGGGCGCGGCAGGCCCGCCGCGGCGCGTGGCAGCTGCCGGGCGTCGGCGGCGAGTGGGGCGTCGAGGAGCGCGGCATCCGCGTGCCGCCCCTGCCGCCCGGCGCCCGCTTCGCGGACGTCTACCAGGCGACACCCCCGCGGGCTGCATGCCGGCCCGTTTTGTTTTCTCGAGTCAAGACGTGCTGTCGCATGGCGCCATACGCCTGGCACCCTCTCGCTTGCCTGCTCTACGGCAGGGTACGCCAGTGCGTCACCAGCAGCCCGCAGCGCCTGGACGGCCCGCTTGCCCCCTTGCGCGCTATGTATGTGTTGACGCTCGCGCCTCATGGCGCAGATCCTGCTGGTGCTGGACCATCGGGAGCAGTTCGGGCGGGCCGGCCCGCGCGCCGCGGGCCGCCTGGAGATGCACGCCGAGGCGGCCGCGCAGCTGCGCAACCTGGGCGTCACCGTGGACGTGCGCGCGGCCACCCGCGGCCGCCCCCCCCTGACGCCGGACATGGTGGGGATGACGGGGTGCTGCTCTGTCAGGGCCGGACCTTGCACGCTCACCTGTGCTCAAGCGTGCAGTGGAGCTTTGTGCCAGGGGGCCGCGTAGCCTGGTACAGGGTGTGCTCCCGCATGCAATGGAAAAAAAATAGACAAAAAAGAAACTCCCCCGGCTCGCACTCAGCACGCGTCCAAGCTGGGGTGGGCGCGGCGCAGACGCGGCAGGCAGAGGTGGGCGACGCGGTGTGGGTGGCGCGCGCGCGCGCCGGCGCGCCGCCGGCCGAGTTCGTGCTGGACTACGTCGTCGAGCGCAAGAGCGTGGCCGACCTGCTGGGCTCCATCAAGGGCGGCGGGCGCTACGAGAAGCAGAAGTACTTCCTGGCGCGCTGCGGCCTGCGGCGCGTGATGTACCTGATCGAGGGCGCACCGGAGGCTGAGGCCGCCGGGGTGCGCGCCGCCCTAACCCTAAAACCTAGTTTGGAACCCGCAGCGCCTGGGCGGGGCTGGGGCCGGCGCGCGCGGCGCAACGCGCCGGCGCGCCCGCTGCGCGCCGCGCACCCCCTGCCCGGGCGCCCCCGCCAGGCTCGCGCGCGGCGGGTCTGAGGCGGCGCGCCGGCGTGGCGCGCGCGCGCCGCGCTTGCCGGCGCCCTGCCTCGACCGCCGCCCCAGCCCCCTGCCTCCACCCCCACCCAGCGCCTCGCCCCGTCCTGACACGCCGCACCGGATCCCGACTCGCCACGCCAGCCCCCCGCCGCCCCAAACGCCCTGCACGCGCGCGGCCCTGCGCGTCTACCCTGGCCCCAGCCCCAACTCGCCCTCTTGGGCAGCGCAGGTGGACCTGAAGATGGTGCGCACGGCGGGGCACATCACGGAGGTCGTGGACGGCTTCCAGGTGCTGCGCACCGAGTCCGCGGGCGCCACCTTCCGGCTGTATGCGCGCATCACGCAGTGCCTGCAGGCGCGACCAGCCATATGGCCCTATTCCCAACCCTATCCTGGCCTGGCCAGGCTCTGTGTGGGCGCGCGGGCGGCTGCACTGTGCGACCACCAAAGACGGCCTATGCTGTTACAACAGAATAAATATATAGAAAAACAAACAAACTGAAAAGAAGCAAGCAGGTCGGCGCGCATGCGCACGGCGTGCACGGTTGCGCCCGTGCGAAAGCCGCGCGCGTGCCGTCCCGCCGGCATGCTCGGCTTGCGCGCGGCATGCAGCCGCGCTGGCAGCCGCCGCGTGGGCGCGGCCACTGCCATGCAAGCCCGCTCTCTGCCATCTGAGGTCCATGCGGAGGCATGTCACAGCGTCACAGCGCACTCTGCGTCTGCAGGCCAAGTTCGGGCCCCTGACGGCGGACCACCCGGCCGTGGCGCGCGTGGGCACCGCGGAGCCGCTGCCCACATGGCCGGAGTTCAGCGCGCGCGTCAACGCCGCCAAGAAGCTGACAGTGCGCGACGTGTGGGGCCTGATGCTGACCTCGCTGCCAGGCGCGCGGACGCTCCCGCGCTCAATCGGGCGGGCCAGCGGCAGGGCGTGCGCAGCGGCTGGGGCTGCCCTGCATGGACAGGGCTGCTGCTGGGGCCAGTCGGCTGCCACTCAGCTGGCAGTGCAGCCCCCAATCCCGCTCCTGTGTGCGGCTCTGCCTTACGAAGCATATGCTGTTGGGTGTCTTGCCGCCGACGCGCTGGAGCAGTGCTCACAAATAACTACAACGGACCTGGCTGCCGGGCCCGCTCCTTTGTGCCAGCTCTGCTGTTGGAAGCATTTGCGTCTCGCCTGTCTTGCAGCAACCGCGCTGGGCGCGGCCGCCCTGCTGCTCGTGCCAAAGCGAAAGCGGACTGAAGCAGGACAGGGTTATGTTAGCCCTACGCCCTACGCTGGCGCAGGCGTGGGCCCGGAACTGGCGGAGGCAGTGCTGCGTGCGTTCGCCACGCCGCGCGCGCTGTGGCGCGCGTACGCGGCCGCGCTCGCCGCCGCGGCCGCGGCCGGGCAGCCGGCGGCGCCCGCCGCGGCGGCCGTGCTGGCCGGGCTGCCCGTGTCCGCGCACCGCAAGGTCAGCCCCGCGCAAGCGGCCAAGGTGTTCGGCGGGCTGTTTGTGTGCGGGTGGGCGGCCGCCGCGCCGGGCTAAGTGCGTGTGGTGTAGGGTCCTGCTGCGGCTGAGCGCCTGCAGCGCGGTGCTGCCTTCCAGCCAGTCAGCTGCCAGAGCGGGCCTGGCCACGCCGTGATCAGGCAGCTGAAGCACCAGCAGCTGAAGCTGCGCTTTGGGTAGAGGTTGCAGCTCGTTTGTGATTGCAGCGCTTTGTTGTTTGAGTCAGGTTGTGGATTGCAGCCGTGCTGTACATCGAGAGACCAGGAGTGCGCTTGTAGCTGCAGCCCGGCTAGCAAGAGCTGCGAAGGTGCACTCTGCTTGGACTCTTGTGGCGCCAGTTACAGGGCCCTAGAAAATTTCAAGTGTGCACGAGCTGTCGCATTGGCGCAGCAGCCGATCCTGGTATTCTGTTGCATGATGAAATGCGCCTCTCATTATTTCTGACAGAAGGTACTCCACAAGGCTGCGACTCGGCATCAGCGGCCGAAAGTGCGTGATCAGTTCCAGCGCCGTGCGTCGCACCAGGATGTCTCTAGCGCGTGTCTTCCCGGCCGGACAGGCGCTGACGGGGTCTCCGACAGAGGAGTCGGAGGCCGGGGAGAGCACGTCGAGGCCGCTGCTATCGCCTGTGCCTGGCGGCACAGCTCCAGAAGCGAGTTCCACTGCATCAGAGGGGGCAGCCACGGTGAGGCAGCGCCCGTCTGCTGTGCACTTGACGAGGCGCTACAGCCAGGCACTTGCTCTTGGCGCCCTAGCGCCTGCACGTCGAGCGAGTGGCGAGCAGGGCCGCTCACTGCGCGGTGCGTGCGCAGCGCGGAAGCGCTCCCGGCAGCCTCGCGCCGGGCGCTGCTCGCGAGCCAGCGGCCCCGCGGCAGCCGCGCAAGACCGCCCTGCGCGCGCCCGCCCGGCAGCACCTGCTGGGCGCGGACGGCAGACCGGCGCTGGCCGCCCTCGGCGGTGCAGGAGCCCCGCACGGCGACGGCGGGGAGCAGGGCTCGCTGCATAAGGGGTACGGCGCGTCGCGGTCGACGTCTGGCTGGCAGGCCAGCGCGGGGGCCGTGCGGCCCAGCAACGTGCGCTTGTCGGCCCTGTGGTTGAGCAAGGAGAGCGCGCACTCGCAGCGCTCACGCCAGGTCGTGTGGTGAGCGCGCCCGCTTTCTGCATCTCACCCACCTCAACTGTCAGGCCAGAAGTTCGGCAGAGAAGCGGCGTTCGACGCAGCGGTGCTTGCTGGGGTTGGGCGGAGGGGTGCGAAGCTGCCTGCCACAGGCTTGTTCGCACAGGGGTGCGGTCTGCAATGCGTCGCGGCGAGAAGTGAAGCACCGACAAATGCGTGCACAGCGCGCTGCAGTCATAACGTCATGGCATACGCTGCGCTGGCAGCGCACATGACGGTCACCCTGGCGTGCTCTCGAGGGGCGCCTGCTCGCACAGCAAGGCCCTCCTGCATACGGACGCGGCGTGACGCGGCAGGCCGCCCTGCCGGCGCGTGTCCCCAAGGCGCGTGCGCACGCGCGCGCAGGTTCCTGGAGACATGGGCGTGGAAGTGCACCATGGTCGCCATGCTGATGTTTGTGCTGTTTGTGCCGGACATCCTGGCGCTGGCGGGCGCGACCAACGCGGCGGACCCGGCCATCAACGCGCTGCTGCTACTCTGCATGGCCACCTTCCTGGCCGAGCTCAGCGCCAACGTCGTGTGCCGGCCGGGGTACACGCTGCTCGAGGTGGGCGGCCGCCGCCTGCAGGCCGGCCGCTTCTCGGTTGCTGCAGGGACAGGCTCGCTTGGTCGTCAGTGGCTTAAGGCTTGCCAGTGCCAGAGTGCAGGGCGCAAGCGTGCTCATCCCGCTGCTGCTAGGCACTCTCCAATGTCATCCGTTGCGTAGGGCACGAGCGCTCTGATCGTGCGTCCACCGGCCGCGGCTTGACGCCAGTAATCACCATGGTTGTCGCTCGTCACGCGCAGCTCTGTTTAGGCGCTGCTTCATTATGCGCCGCCCTGCGCGCGCGGCAGGGCTTCATGGACCTAGTGGCGGGCGCGCTGATCGTGGTGGACACGACCTGGATTCAGGCGGCTATCCTGGCGCACGCGACCTCGGCGCAGTACACGCTCGTGCGCGCGATCGTGCTCGCGTCGCGCGCCGGCCGGCTCGCGCGGCTCATGCGCCACCTCAACCTGCTGCAAGTGCTGCACGTGCGCCCCGCGCCTGCCGCCCGGGCGCATAGCAGGGCTGCCCCCACGCGCGCTCCAGAGGAGCGGCGGCCTCCTGCTCACGTGCCGGCCTGCTTGCACTGCACCGCAAAACGATGAGTTTGCCAGGCTGTTCGAGCGTGCCAAGACTTTCCGACGCGCCCAGCTAGTGCCATGACCTGCAACAGGAGGCGGGGCTCTGTAGTGGCGTGCAAGCGGGTTTTGCAGCTGGTGTACCAAGTTGCAACATCAGGTATGCACTGGTATATACTGGCGTGAGCGCCTGAGCTGTGTCAAGGAATGCGCAGGCGGCTGTCCTGCTGGTGCACCGCCTGCTGAAGCGGCCGCGCCAGGACCGCGCGGTCGACATGGTGCGCGTCGGCAAGCGCCTGGCCGAGCTCAACATGCAGCAGGTGCGCTGGCCGCCCGCTTGCTGTGTAGGCCGCACATGCCCTGATGTTCGCACGGACTGCTGGCGCTCCTCCGTGAGCATGCGCATTTGGCGAAAGCACCGCCTTCATCCAGGTTACATGATTGCCTGCAGCCCGGCACTGCTGTGCTGCATCATGGCGACAATATGCACTGCAGCGTGATGGTGTGCAGCGGGCGCCGGCGCGGGCACAGGTCGCGCTGCTGATCATGGTGACGCTGACGCTCTTCCCTATCCTCCAGCGCACGACCCCGGCATCCTATCAGGTGCTGCCATGTCGCCACTCCTTGTGTTGTGTGCTGTGCGACTCTTGTGGATGCTGGCCTGTATTTGACCTCAAGAAGCTTTGATGCCTGCCGCGTGCGCATGCGGCAGGCACCAAACGCGATGGTGGCCGTCCTGGTGCCTCTGGTTGGGCGGCCACGCGCGCAGGTGGAGCCGCTGGTTGCCTCATTCTTCCAGTGCGCTGCCGCTTGCAACAGAATCCCTAGGCCTTTCCCTCTCCCTGATCCATGCCAGCTGCCCTGCCAGGTCCATGCCGCCCTGGCGCCGGCCATTCGATCACCATGTGTGTACCACGCTGTGTCCGCTCCTGAGCGCAGTGCCGAGCGCAGCGGAGTGCAGGCTGTAGAAAACAGCGCGGTCTGCCGCTCTGCCACGCTAGCCGGCGAAAGCCCTGCCCCTTGCCGCCCACGCATGTTGCGGTCACCCTAACCCTACCAAACGCGCAGGTTCTTCCAGGCGCAGCGCAAGCGCGTGGGCATGCCGATGCGGGTGCTGGTCGGCTCTGAGGAGTGGACATACGTGAACGATCCAGACGGCCACACCATTCGCTGGCAGGACAGGCGCGCCCCAGGCTCACAGTTGGGCAGCATGCTGGTCGAGCTCGGTCTTCCAGCAGCACTGACGCCTGTGCATAGTGCCTGCACCCGGCGCTTTGGCCAGCAGTCATGCCGAGCGATGCCCGCGCAGGCAGTGGATCACCAGCGCCGACGGCAGCGTGTCCGTTGAGATGGACATTTCCACCCAGAACAGTGGCCAGGCACGCCGGCCCGCCCCTGTGAGCAGATCCCGTGCTGCCGTGCTCGCTGCTGCAACGGCCGGGACCCCAGCCGGCAGCGTCGTGTGTTGTTGTCAGGCATGTGCCTGTTCAGACGCCGGGGTCTGCCTGGCAGCTCACAGAGCATGGGTGCAAGCAGCGTAAGCATCACACCAGCTCGGACGCATCCTCCTCATGGCCTCATGCTTGAGGTCCGCGCGGCGCGCGCAGGCCTGGCTGTCCATCCTGCTGGCGATGTTCGTGATCGCGGAGCTCACGCTCTTCATCGGCGTGCTGAACGAGACGGCCGTCACGCTGCTGGTGGCGCCGCTTGCGCGCATCCTGACCGTGCTGCGCACGCAGGCCGCGCGCGTCATGCAGTCCATGGAGCGCAGCGAGGCGCGGCCGCGCGCAAGCTCCCTGTCTGCCAGCGCATGCCCCACATGTCCCAAGTGCAGTGCGGGCTTGTCATGCAGTCCATGGAGCACAGCGAGGCGCGGCCAGGCGCCAGGCTCACCGCCTGCTAGTGCATGCCCCACATGCCCTGTGTAAGCGCGTGATGCATGTTATTCTGGTTTGATCTCTAAGCAGCTTCTCATCACGTTGCCCCGCCTGCGTGTCAGCAAGTGTGAACATGGCAGCACGCTCAGCGTGTTATCCAGTGCTTGCTGCACAGTGCTGCATGTAGACATAAGTGCAATTGCATTCGCTAATAGTCTCAAGCAAGACAATTGTGACTCCTCTGAAGCAAGGCAGTGTCTTGAGGCGCGCTGCGCCGCGTGCGGCGCAGGAGGAGACGGAGCTGGGGCTGATGGAGGCAGTGGTGACGAAGATGAGCCGCATCATTGCGCACGTCGGCTCCGGCACCGAGCAGGGCGCGCAGATTCTCAGCTCCATCCAGGCGCGCACTCGCCACCCGATCAGTGGCGGTGGTAGAGAACTGAGTTGCCAAGATCGCTAGGCTTGCACCAGCCCGGTGTTTTTAGCCCTGCGCTGACGCCCAAGAGCACAATTGTTTGTCTCACTTGGATGTCGCATAGCCACCTCTTGGCCATTCTACATGTCGATCATGAACCAGGCCTTTGCGCACGCATGTGAGATTCAGCTGTGAGCACACGCAAGCATGGCGAGCGCTGCCTCTGCACAGCCCGGCTGCGTGAGGAGCGTGACTTTGTCGCCCCTGCGCGCGCAGACCAACGAGCACGCCGCCGACGAGGGCACGCAGGAGTGGCTGCGCTCGGTCATGTCGGTAGACACCGTGTCCGACCGCCGCCCCGCGCAGCCCCACCGCTCGGCAGCCACGGGCCCCATGCTGCTGGCAGATGCGCAGCAGGCTGCCGAGAGCCCGACGCCAGGCCCTGGCGCCGTCCCTGATGATGCAGCCTCGGCAGTGCACGCAGACAGCAGCGGTGGCAGATGGGAGTCGGAACTGGGCACCGGAGGCGTCGGTCAGCACGCGGAGCAGGCCAGCAGCAGCGGCCGGGGCGGACAGGGGGCCGGCAGGGTGAGCGTGAGCGCGGGCAGCGACAGGGACCGCGGCGGCGGCCTGGCGGAGAGGCGGCCGTCCTGGAGCATGCCTCGGCAGAGACGGCAGTCGACGCTGCGCAGGACATCGGTGTGGGGCGCGCTCGGCGCCGCGCGCGATGCCCAGCAGGCAAGCACAGCTCGTGCTCTCCTGTTACTTGCCGCTCGCTTAGGGTGTGCATTGTTAGCCACAGCATGCCAACTGCATACCGCGTTGACAACATTAGCATGCGCAGCAGTGCTCCCCGTGGGCCCCCTGAAGCATGCTGGCACATGTAGACTGCCTGGTGTGTGAGCGGCCCGCGGTGCCTTGCAGACGCGCTTGCCATCTCGGGCCGCGACTGGACAGGGACAAAGCACAGCTGGCATGAAGATATGTGAGCATCCGCAATCATGCGCAGCAGGCATCGCCCACCGCGGAGCAAGGGGTGCGGGACGCGGAGGCGGGCGTGCCGCCGGCGGAGGCGCGGCAGCGCGCGGTGGCGGAGGTGGACGCAGACGCGCTCGATGCCTGGAGCTGGGACGTGTTCCGCTACACGCACGACCAGCTCGTGCCGCACGTGCTGGTCATGTTCATGCGCCTGGGTCTGACGCAGCATGAGGCGCGCGGTCCCGCTTGAAACGCGTTGGTGCGCGCAGGCACATGGTCAGGACACTGTCCATGGGTCATTGCTTTGTGTTGAAGAGTTCGGCAGCATGCGGCGCTCCTTTCTCATGCAAGGCTGTTAGGGAGGCACGAACGCATCTCATGCGCTTCCCATCAGTGGAACCATGTCACCGCCGCGTACAGTTCGCTTCATGCGAGCTGGAAGCTCTGGGATGCACGGCAGCGCCTGACATCATGCATGCTCTCGAAGCGCAGGCTGCACTATGTCTAAGCAATGCGGTCATGCCGCAGCCGCAGGCTGGCAGCTTCAGCAATGCAGGGAGCGGCATTGCACAGCAAGCGAGCTCTTTTGCCGAGGCAGCAGCGACATCTGCCACAGAGGGCCTGCTCCTGGACTTGGATACGCTGTGGTCATTTGTGCAGGAGGTGAGGCCTTGGCACACAATACGCGTCCATGAGCGTATACCACATTGTCAAACACCTAGAGTGGCATTATGCACACAGACTTGCGGGGCCCTTGCGAGTGTGCTAGGAGTCATGCAAGGCGTTCACAAGTACCTGTGCCATTAATGTGCTTGATGAATAAAGCTGATACTGCACGCAGCAGGGAGGCATTCATGTGCCTGCACAGCTCCATGGGACCTAGCAGGCCCTCCTCGGCTGCAGCGGCCTGGATGAGGCCATGCCTATGCGAGGCAATGCTCAGGGGTGTTCCCCTTGCACCCTCGCATGCATCTGCCATGCGCGCCGCAGACTGGTTGGGGCAGGTGAGCTGACGCGCTCCGGCCGCCATGCAGGTCCGCAAGGCGTACCGCGAGGTGCCCTACCACAACTTCTTCCACTGCGTGGACGTCACGCACGCTACATACCGCTTCATCGCGCTGGTCAGCCGCGCGGTCGCGCTGACGCAGGCGGAGCGCCTGGCGCTCATGCTCGCCGCTCTCTGCCACGACATGGAGCACCCAGGCACGGCCAGCCTCCCCTGCTGCCACTTGCCCGGTGGCAGCTCGTCCTGACGCTCTGCAGGTCTCCAGCGATTCAGGTGTGACGCAGCCTGTCACAGCTTTGTGCGCTTTGCCTTATGCTGTGCCTGCCGCCTGCACATCAGCAGCACTGCATCACGCCTGCACAAGGTGCGCTGCATACGGCAGGTGTGAACAACGCGTACCTGGTGAATGTGCGGCATGAGCTGGCGCTGGTGTACAACGACGCGAGCGTGCTGGAGAACCGCCACCTCGCCGCCATGTACGGCCTGCTGGCCGGCGGCGCCAAGGCGGACGTGCTCGCTGCGGTGGACCCGACGCGCTGGCGCGAGCTGCGCAAGCTCATCATAAACGCAGTCATCCACACGGACATGGTCCACCACTTTCCCATGGTCTCCAAGGCGCGCGCACCTTCGCATCGCCTAGCCAGTAACAGCGTGGATACTGCAAAGCTCGCTGTCTGCAGCAACCACCGGGTAGTGTATGGAGCTGACTCGCAGGCAGCGCCCCTGCCGCACTGCCTCTGCTCCGTGTGCAGCCCATCGCATCCCATGCTGCTGAAGAGCGCGCTGCAGCCACCACGCAATGGCAGCGGATTTAGTCATTTGCTGGTCCACATTGCACCTAATTGTAACTGTTGACATGAGACATTTTCAATCAAATACGCGCGCCGAGAGGCGTGTATTAAATTGCATAGACGCGTTCTACACTGACACTGTTGCGCACTGGATCAGCGTTGAGTTATCACACCTGCATGCCTGCCAGATCACATCCAGGGAAATAACCATGCATAATCAAACCTTTCTCTGCACGCAGATTGAGGTCTTCTACGAGCTCAACGCGGCGGCCGTCCAGTCTGCAGCGCGCGGCGAGGAGCACGTGCCCGCGGGCGGCACGCAGGAGGGCGGCGCGCCCAGCGGCTGCGTGTTCAAGACCGTGGAGGACCGCGCGATGCTGCTGGCAATGCTGCTGCACTGCGCGGATATCTCCAACGCTTGCAAGCCCAAGGCTGTCGCTGAGAAGTGCGCCTGGCGTCTGCTGCCGCTCTTTAGACGAGCATACATGCTCTGCGCTGCGCAGCCCTTACCAAAAAAGGGGACTCTGCTCGCCATATGCAGGATGGGAGCATGCTGTAGTAGACAAAAGCATGCCAAGCGCATATATGCTGAGCATGCCTCCTCCAGTGCACCATCATCAGGAGGCGCGGCCCCCTGCAGGGCGCATGCAGGCATTGTCTGGGACGTGCACAGCGAGGCAGAAACCTTAACCAGGTCTGGTCTCTGGCGGAGTTGCACTTGAGTTCACACACATGGCATGCATGGCATGGGGCATTGGCGCTGCCCGCAGGTGGGCCACGCGCGTGCTGGAGGAGTTCTTCGCGCAGGGCGACCGTGAGCGCGCGGCGGGGCTGGCTGTGTCGCCCATGATGGATCGCACCGCCACCTCCACCGCGCTCAGCCAGATGAACTTTATCGAGTTCATCGTCGCGCCGCTATACAGCCAGGTGCCCGGGCTGCGTGCCAGGCAAAGTGCTGTCATGCATGAGCGATGCAGGCCCAACAGGCGGCCCTGGATCTGTTCACATGTTTACTGCACGACCTGGTGGCATGTCAACGGCTCTGCAGCTGATGGCCGGTGGATACAAATTGAGGAATAACCACGGCGGCTGAGGGTGGTGCTACGAGAGGCAAGTCACTGTTTGTGCTGGCTTGCAGCGACTCGGATCGCAGGATGTGTTGAGGGGCGGGGGGCTCCAGGTGGTGCGCGTGCTGCCAGAGCTGCGCGCCACGATGCACTTCCTGTGGGAGAACCGCCGCGCCTGGCACGAGCGCTACATGGTCGAGCTCGCCAACGACCGGAACAAGTCCGCCGCTCAGAAGGAGGCCGAGCGCGTGCGCTCCGCCATGCTCAGGCTGCAAGCACACACCGTGACAGCAGAGATGCCTCCATTGGCAGCTGCACAGGCTTTGCACGGATCTGCATGCTGTGACATGCAGGTGTTCACGGCAGCAGGCGCACGCTTGCATAGACATCACCAGTGCAGAGTCTGACACTGCCTGCACTTTGACTGTGGCAGACACTGGCTGCGGGCTCTTGAGCTGCGCTACACGTCTTGAAAGCGCTCGGCAGGAGCCGGCAGGCACCATACCTGACCATCTGCCGGCGGGCCAGGTCAAGATGGGGCTGCGCTGGACAGCGTTTCACGAGAAGTACAAGGAGCACATCATGCCGCAGACGCGGCTGTCAGACGCTGTGGTGTCCAGGTGACCGCTTGGCCCGTGCATTCTGGGTAAGCAAGCCTAAGCTGGAACAAGCGCCATGAGCCGACCATGTCATGCTGATGATGCGCTCGGCAAGTAGTGTGTTGCGCAGCATGCTCACGCTGCAGGCCTCACACTGCATGCGAGGGCTTGCTGACGGAGGGCGGGACTAAGACCATGTCGCTGTGCAAGTCCTGACGCCGCATGTGTCGTAAGGGCATGTGTCAATCCTCACGTTTACTTGTCACCACAGCCATTCGAGCCCATCGCGCAGGCGAGAGAGCGACAGCCAGCGGCTGCGCACGTCCGCGGTGTCTGAGCCTGGGCGCGCGCACGCGCTGGGGCGCCTGGGCCGCAAGCGCAACAGCGGCAGCCCGCACCTGGGCTTGGACATGCTCTCCGTCGCCGAGCATGGTACCCCATGCATGCTCCTGTCCAGCCGCGGGCCCTGTGTCAACAGATGCATGCCCGGAATGGCTGCCTGTCTGACATGCATCGTATGCGCTAACGGCCGCTGCGGCTGCCACATGAAACTGCTGTCCTCGTTTCATTCATCAGCCAAACGCGTCTCCTTGTGTTGTGTTGGCAACAGCGGCCTGCGCGCGACGTCTTTGTCATGCGCTCAGCTTTGCCGGGGTCTGTCCGCAGGTGAGGCCGGCGCGGCCCTCGCGCAGAGCCTCATGTCACAGCGGGGGGACACGCTGGGGCCGGTGGCGCGGCGGCGGCCGCCGACCCGGGTCGAAGCTGCCACGCCCGGCCATCTGGCTCCCTCGGGTTCCATCGGGGTGCTGGCAGCTGCGGCCCCGCACCTGCCGGGCGGGACAGACGCGGGCGCAGCTGGGCCGCGCAGCGCTGGAGAAGCCGATGTGCCACGGCCGCACCTGCCGCCACACATGTGAGGCAAGGCCACAGGCCTCATTCTGTCGCCAGAGGCGGCCCTTCCAGGGCATGCGTAGGGTCGCCGCCCCCGTACTTTGCAGTAACTCTGAGCTGTGCGCGGATCGTCGGGTCTGCAGTGTGTCCTGAGCTGCATGCGCTGGGCTTGTACAGATGGGCTGCCTTGCCTCCAGAGGCGAGGTGCCTGGTTGAACCTTGCTGTCATGTCAACTTGACATTGTCAAGCTCTTTTGGGTTGAAATGGTTTGTCAGTGTGCTGGGACGTTCCAAAAGTATCATAAATTGGATGGCATCATCTAGCATGACCGCAAGCCTGCATGTCTGCGACCAAATGCCAACATGCGGTGCATGCTGTGTCCCCCCACATTGAGCTCCTTGGGTGAGAGGCCTCTGGAGATCTGGCTGCTTTTCTCGGTGGACGATGTGTTGAACTGTTGCTGCGCAGCCATCAGTAATTGCCTGACCCCCATCACAGTGGAAGGATGTGGTGCTGAGCAGCGGCCTTGCTTCAAGTCGCCAACACATGCATGAATTGTGACGTGATCAGCAAGCATCAGTTCCTGACCATGCTCCTCCTCCTGGCGCTGCTCGTGCCAGCCGCTGCTCAGCACATCAGTCTGCAGCTAGAGCATGCGCTGGACGGCGCGCGGTTCACGCCGGCCGGCCGCATCAGCGGCAACCTGGAGGTCGACGAGGTGCACAGGCTGCTGGTCCTGCTGACGTTGCGTCTTGCCGCCTTGCCTATGGTTGCGTCTTGCCGCCTTGCCTATGCGCACTGTATCTTTAAAGCCATGCATCTTGCAATGCACAACAAGACGGGGCTGCTGCAGCTTGTGCTCGCCACGCGCCTAGCGCAGAGGTCGTTCAATGGGCCAGTGTGCTGCCTGTTACTTGCAGTTAGCACATACATACTCTCTGTCTCGCGACAGGACGGCGGCCTGGCAGCGCTGGCGCTGCAGCGCGACGCCCTCAGCGCGTCCGAGGAGGCTGCGTTTGCCAAGGCTGTGGAGGGCAACGGGTGCGGCCCGACTTGCACAGGTCTACTATTGCTGTTCATGCTGGCTACTTGATGCGAGCGTGCTCGGCAGGATGTACCTGCTGCGAGCAGTGCCAGGCGGCGCAGCTGCGCCGCCCCTGCTCACGTCCCTGCCGGCGCGCTGCCTTGCTACGCCAGGCTTCCGAGAGCGTCTGCAGGTGAGTTGTTTGGCACCAAGAGCTGCCAAGCAAAGGGCTGGAAGGCTGCGCCGAGGGCAGCAGGGCTTATCAGAATGCAGGCCTGCCAGGTTGCCTGCAGAGGGTGGTGTGCTCACGTAAGTGGAAGGTGCGTGCGTCCAGAAAGTGTGCTCCAGCGCTCTGACATTCACCAGCCGCTGTGCTTCGAAAACCTGCATCCAGCACATGCACACGGCCCTTGTGTGCTCGCATGCCCCCAAGTAATGCAGAGTGCGCGCTCGGGCAGCTGGACGCCTCGCCTGCGGGGCGTCCGCTGGGCCTGAGCTACGCGGAGGGCTGCGACCCCGGCGCGCCGCCCGTGGCCGCCGTGTGGGCGCCCGCGCGCACGGCGCCGGTCGCCGTACGCCTGCCGGCCGCTGTGCCGGCGATATCCATCCCGAGCAAGGCGTTCGAGCAAGGTGCGGTGATGCGAGCGTGTCAGAAAAGGTGTGCTCAGGGCTGCCGCATGCCTCCAGGGTGCTTGCAGTGCTCTGGCGACTTTGCCCTCCAGCGCTGGGCCCACTGGTACATGGTAGCACAGCTCGTGCAAAAGTGTGGTGCCATGCCTGTAAGGCCAATTTAACACGCTGTGAATGGCAGAGCCTGGGCGGCGACGTGGTGTTATTGTTGTGCTCTGCGGCAGAGCTGCTCAGCAAGCCAGAGCCAGCTCAGCAGCCAGAGCCAGCTCAGCAGCCGGCAACCAGCGGGGTGCCATGAGCGCTGGGGGCGGCGCCTTCTCCCACAACGGCAGCGGGTGCTGACGTGCACAGGCGCGCGGCCGCGCCAGGGCTGCCCGCCAAGCCCGAGGCGGCCAAGCGGCCGCCGGGCAAGGAGGGCGAGAACGCCGAGGACGCGCCGCCGCCGCCGCCGCCCGACACGCGCTCCTGGCTGCAGAAGAACTGGATCTTCGCGGTGCCGGTCGTCATGATCGTGCGCGCCCCCAGCACGGACCTGCTGGGTGGGTGATGCGCGCTGACGCGCCCTTGCCGCATGCTGCGGCGCTGATTTGCGTCGGCCTATGTCCCAGGTGCGTGCGTTGCGCAGCACCCGGCCTTTCCTGCAGTGCAGCCAACAAAATGGCCTGCAGATGTGTGGGGGCAAACGCAGGAGCGGCTGCCTGAGCCGACATGCTGACTCAATGAGTGCTACCCCGTAGGGAAGCTCGGCAGCCAAGTCTGTACCCTATTCTTGGCAGAATGTGGTGTCCAAGTGTTCCTCATACGTGCTTGTAGGTGCATCTGGGTCCCACAGTGCTGCCACGCCCACGGCTGGGAGCTTGCCATGTGCAGGTGTTCAACATGCTGACGGCCGGGGAGCGCGGCGCGTTGGTCGCGCCGGGGCAGGCGGGCCAGCCGCGGGCGCCGCCGGCACGAGCGCGGCAGTAGCGCGGTGGACATAGCTACTCTCTCTGGGAATGGCAGCTTGCTTTGGCCATGGCAGGGGCTGCTGTGGTGTGAAGGGCCTGGTAACCCTGGTCTGAGCAGGCCATGACCAGCAACAGTCTCTGTGTCAAAAGCACACTTTCAGAGTCATCAACACCTCCACTGCATTAAGAGCGCCCTGGCATAAAGCAGTGTGCCTCTTGCACCTGTCACAGTCGCAGGCAGCTCAGCACCTGGCGAGCACAACGAGGCAGCCAAGATGTAATAGCGCAAAGCAGACATGATGGACGAGGACCTGCGATGGCGCGACCTGGACATGCTGCTTACGCGCCCGGGCAACATCACAGGCCCAGGCTTTGAGCCGGGGCCCGAGTGCCGGGAGTGCTTGCGGGAGCAGGCACGCCGCGCTTTGCTTTTTACAAAGCAGCAGTCGTCGTCATGCTGAGCTACGCTTTTGCGCTGCTGCACAGGTGCGCGTGCTGTGCGTGGGGGCGGGCGGCCTGGGCTGCGAGCTGCTCAAGGACCTGGCGCTGAGCGGCTTTGGCCAGATCGATGTGATCGACATGGACGCCATTGACGTGTCCAACCTCAACCGCCAGTTCTTGTTCAGGCGTGTTGGGCCTGCCGCGCAAATAGCAGCCGCCTGCACCGCTGGCTGTCATGGCTATATATAGAATGGCACGCTTCATAGCATGGTTGGTATGCGCAACTACCTGCGCTCCCCAGTACCATCAACCAGTGCAGCGTGGTGCAGACCAGGCAGATTCAGTAGCAGAGGGCAGTGTCTGCGTTGCCGGGGTCATGTAGTGCCCATGCTTTCACAGCACGTGCTGGGTGTGCGTGCACATGCAGCCAACCTCCACCGAGACGCAGAGCATGAGAGGAAGGGAGCTAAGTGCTATCCGAGGTGCCGCTGCCCGCGCAGGATGAAGGACGTGGGCAAGCCCAAGGCGGAGGTGGCGGCGGAGCGCGTGATGGCCCGCGTCGCCGGCGTGGCCGTCACGCCGCACTTCTGCCGCATCGAGGACAAGCTGCTCGACTTCTACGCGCAGTTCCACGTCATCATCCTGGGCCTGGACTCGCTCGAGGCGCGGCGCTTCATGAACCAGGTCGCCTGCAGCTTCCTGGGTGCGCGCCAAGCCCTGCGCGGCGTCCACGCAGGTAGGGTAGGTTACACGGAGGTGGCTGCGCGCCGGCGCCCGCTGTTATTCTGAACTGCACTGCATATGTCCGACCAGTGTGAAGCCCGCTGAAGCCGAGTGTGCCGGGCGGGGAATCACGCGCGCGCCCTGCCGGCGCTAAGCCCGCGCGCGCACACCCGCAGAGTTTGACGCGGAGGGCAAGCCGGACCTGGCCACCGTCAAGCCGCTCGTGGACGGCGGCACGGAGGGCTTCAAGGGCCACGCGCGCGTCATCCTGCCGGGCATCTCGCCCTGCTTCGACTGCACGCTCTGGCTCTTCCCGCCGCAGACCAAGTTCCCGCTCTGCACGCTCGCCGAGACGCCGCGGTGCGGCGGGCTCCCTTGCCCGCAGTCCCCACGGCTGTCGCCTCTCCGGCAGGCCTGCGCTCCGCGTCCCCGCTGAACCCCACGGGCTCGCCCCGCCAGGCGTTCTGGCAAAGCCCCTCCAAGCACAAGGCAGGTTTTGTCACTGCGGACCAGCTCCTCCTCTGCGCGCCTGCCAGGACGCCTTGCTGCAGGGCGCGCCTGTCCGCAAACAAGGCGCCTGCATGCCAGGATGGCACTGGCCAAGGGACAGGGTGTGTACCGGCGGTCGGCGCGCGCGCGCGCAGGTCGCCCGCGCACTGCATCGAGTACGCGCACCTGATCCAGTGGGACCAGGAGCGGCCGGGCGAGGCGTTCGACGCGGACGTCGAGGAGCACCTGCGCTGGGTCTTCGACAAGGCCGCCGCGCGCGCGGCGCACTACGGCATCCAGGCGCTGCCCCCGCACGTCGGTCCCGGCCGTCTGCCTGTGCCCTGCGCTGTGGCGCCGCCCCTGCGGCGCCAAACTGTCGGGCACTCGCCTGATGCACGGTTGCGTCCGTCATGCTCTGTGCGGCGACGTGCTGTGCCTGGCATGACCCCCTTGACATTAGCTCAGGCACCAGCGCCACAAGCCGCATGATGGCGCTCTTCGCGTCCTTAGCAGGGTGGCGGGCCTGTTATATGCCAGCACGCTGCCGCACCGCTGTGCGTCTGAAAACAACATAGGCAGCCGCGCGCAGGGCGTGACGTGGCAGCTGACGGGCGGCGTGGTGAAGAACATCATCCCGGCCATTGCGTCCACCAACGCGATCGTCGCCGCCGCGTGCACGCTGGAGGCGCTCAAGCTCATCACCATGTGCTCGTCCGGGCTGAACAACTACCTCATGTGCGCCGCCCGCGCCGGCCCCCGCACCTGGAGTGCCGCGCGCCGTGCCCGGCCTGCATGAGCCTTGCGAGGCGCAGACACTCCGCGTGTGCATGATGCTGAAGAGTGCAGGCCCCGGCATGGTGCGGGCATGCCTGCAGCTTCGCGCAGCAGGCGCAGGCGTGGCGCCTGCCAGCTGCCCTGCAGCTGCCGGCCGCGAGGTGCTGCTGCACAGGAGCACGTTGCCGACTGCGCAGAAGGAATTGGACAGCGGTGCCAGTGCGTGGGCACCATCGGCGGGCAGCTGCACTGCGCCTTTGCCAGGCTGTCCAGTCTGCTCTCAGCGCGCGTTGTGGGCCCTAGTGCCGAGCTGCCTGGCATGGTGGTTCTTGTGTGGGGCTGCAGGCTGCAGGGCGTGGTGGTTCTCGTGCGGGGCTGCGTGCCAGGGTGAGCCCCCGGCGCGCAGGTACGTGGGCACGGAGGGCGTGTACACGCACACGGTGGCGTACGAGCGCGACGCCGCGTGCGCAATGTGCAGCGCGGGCGTGCCCTTCCGCGTGCGCGCCTCCGACACGCTGCAGCAGGTGCGCCGCCGCCGCCCGCGCCTCTGAGATGTAAATTAGGGGTAGGCGTGCACGCCTCGACACGGTGCTGCTGGTGCGGCGCCGCCGCCCGCGCCCCTGCATCGGGGGCGACGTGGTCCAAAAGTGCGGGGCGCCTGCGGGGCGTGCGCAAGCACGCAAGCCGGGCGGCAGGCTCGTGCGGCGCGGAGGCGTTGGCCGCGCCAGCGGCGGGCGGGCGCCGGGGGTGCGGCTGTTGGGTCGCGCATATATTTACATGGTTTTGAAGCCCTGCAGCAGGGCTTGGGCGCACCCGCGGCAGGTGCTGGACGCGCTGGTGGCGGACAAGGCGCTGGGCGCGCGGCTGGCAGCACCCAGCGTCAGCTACGGCGCGGCCAACCTGTTCATGCGCGGGCCGCTGGAGGAGGCGACGCGCGGCAACCTGGCGCGCGTGCGCGGCCCCGCCGCCCCCCGGCCTACTGCCAGGCCGCGGGCCGGCCGGGCGGCCCACTGACACGCAGAGCCCTGTCAGGCACAGCCTGGCAGGGTCACCTCCCGCGTCGCGCTCGCATGCGCCGCAGCGCGAGGCGCAGGGCCCGTGTCCGTGCGTGAGGCTGCCACGGGACCAGATGCACAGCAGGCGTGTGTGCGACTCGTGCCAAGGAAGGGTTACTGTTTCTGTTCATGCCGGCCAGCGTGGGTCGACCAGGTGGAGATGCATGCAGCAGAGCAAAAGAATGGCGCAACCTGCAGCCAGGTGTGCGGCGTGCCCCGGCAGGCGATCGGCGAGCTGGTGGACGGCGACGGCTCCGTGGTGCAGGTCAACGACCGCGGGCTGACTGCCCCGCTGCGCGTCAAGCTCTGCTTCGCGGAGGGCATGGAGCGGTGACCCCGGCGGGGCGCGAAAGCAGGCAGCGCCCTGCGCCGCGGCGCCCAGGCAGCGCAGGGCAGCATGTCTGCTCGTCGCAGACGTGGCAAGTCTTGCCAGTGAGACCATGAGTGGTCTCACTTGCTGTGTGTGTTTCTGCATTCCTTTTTAGACTCGTGCAGTGCTGGTGAGCGGTGTGCCTGTTCATTTGGTGTGACAGATTTGTCGCTTCATTCCACACTAGCATCCTCCCTCAGCATGCTCATGGTACATGCTCCAAATGCACTGGACAGCGGTGCTCAGCATGGCTGTGCTGGACTGCACAAAAAGAAATGCTGAGGCCAGGAGGCAAGAAGAGCACGCGCCCAAAATGGGCAAGAAGTCTTCAAGGGGCTGAGCCGTGAATCGAACACGGGACCTCTCGCATACTCTGGGAATGTCCCGAAGCGAGAATCATACCGCTAGACCACACAGCCGCACTTTCGATGCCATGCCAGATTTGCCACAACATATGTGAGCCCAACGCAGCTCTAGGTAGCTAGAAATTAGGAGGCAGTCGTGCATCCGCGCGTCCTGACCACATCCTAGCACCAGCAAACTATCTCTCAGCATCCTCACACATCTACGGACAAGGTGCCAGGAAGGAGGCCTGCTCAACTGCACAAGTAGCTGGCGTAGCGAGCTAAGTGCGCACGTGAGGACGGTGCACTGCTTGACGTCCAGTCTGGTAGATAGTTGCGAAGTCGTGTTGTATTTGGTGGAGTGTATGTGGTCTGCATCTGCGACTTGAGCCCTACCCTGCAGGATTCAAACGGGCATTGGGCAGCTAAATTTAGCTGGCCGAGCCTCGGCAGGCAGGCTACAAGCTGGCAACAGCGCTGTGTGCAAGGCACAGCCGCAGCAGGCCAGCACGCACCGAACCGCCGCCCACATCGCCATCCTACACGCCGCGGGCCTGACCCGCCGGGCGCCGGCCCGTCCGCATGGGGTGGACGCTGGCCGGGTGGCTGGGACAGCCGCCCGCAGACGCCGACACGCAGCCGCTGCTCGCCGAGGCGCCGGACGGTGGGCAGCCCGACCTAGCTCGACCGGGCGCCTGGCGGCATGTCCGCCGCTCACGTGCCGAGCGGCACCGCGCAGGCGAGGCCGCGGCGAGCAGGCGCGCCGCGTGCGCGCTCACGTGGCACGACCTGCCGCCGCTGATGGCCGTGCAGGCGCGGCGCGGGCGCGGGCGCCTGCACCCCTGCGACTCGGCGCACGACGAGGCGCACGCCTGGGACCGCTTCCAGGGCTGCGCCGCCGAGGCGCCCGCCGGGCAGCCCGGCATGCCGGCCGCGCAGAGCCCCTGCAGCGCAGTGCTGAGCGAGGGCGCGGCGCCGGCGTCCGCGTGCGCGCGGTGCCGCTGCGCGCTGCCTCGGGAGCAGCCGGGGCCGCAGCTTGAGGGTGCAGGCGGCCCCGCTCTGCTCACGGCGAGCACGGCCGCACCCGCCGCCGCACCGGGGACCTGGAGGCTGAGCGGAGGGGAGGAGGCGCCCGGGTCGGCAGCGCCCGGCCACGCAAAGGCGCCGTGCATAACGGTGCACCCGGAGTCGCCGCGCTCGCACCTGCTCGCGCAGCGCTCGCCGTCCAGCGGCTCGGAGCGCAGCGGGTGCCCGCCCTGGCGCAGCAGGAGCGATGAGGCCAGCGCCAGCGGGCGCGGCCGCCGGCCGGGCGCCGTGCACTATGACCCCAGACGCGCCCCAGCATGTGCTGGGAGGCAGTCTGGTGACGAGGGTGAGAGCATGCGGCTGCAGCAGCGGCAGCAGATGCAGGGCTTGCTGGTGGCGGGCAGCGGCAGCGGCTGCGGCGCGCACGCGCAGCCGCAGTTGTGGTACGGCATGGTGCCCGCGGGCCTGCACGCGCTGCCGGCGCCGCAGCTGGACGCGCGGCGCCAGGCGAGCGCGCGGGGTGCTGAAGCGGTGCGCTCCGGCGCGGGTTTGTCGAGCGGCCGGCTCGGGTCATGTTGAGCTCGGCCGCACGGGCGCCCGGCGCAGGCTACAACTGCCGGCGTGCTTGTTCAGAGCTCGTGTTTGTCGCTGCAGCTCGCGCTGGCATCCCAGTCACCGTCGCGCCACTGGGTGAGCTGGCCGACGGGCAACACTGCGGTTGCAGGTGCGCGCCTGGCGCAACGAGCGCCAGTGGGTGGCGCTGTGGGCGGCGGTGGCCGCGCTGACGCTGCTGCACACCGCGACGCTGGTCTTCGCGCTGGGCGCGAGCGCGCTGGCGGTCGCCTGCGCGGCGCTCTTCGCCTGGACCGCGCTGCTGGGCTGCGGCGGCGCGGCGCGCGGCCTCTCCGCGGCCGGGCCCGCGCACGCCTGCGCGCCCGCGGGCGCCTTTGCGGCGAACCTGCGGGTGCGGCACGGCCTGCGTGCCGCCCGCACTGCGTGTGCGCCAGTGAGGCCGGCCCCGTGCGCGCGCTGAGCCAGCCTGGTGCGCCCGGGCGGAAGCCGCTGAGGGACGGCCGCAGCCCGCCGGCGCGCGCAGGCGACCGAGCTGGCGGCCTTCCTGGCGGCGGCGCTGGCGGGCCTGGCCTCGGGCGTGCACCTGCTGGTGCTGCGCCTGTTCCTCGCGCGCGCCACGCCGCTGCCGCCCTGCGCGCCCGACCAGCGCATCTGCGCGGAGACGTACCACCTGCTGCTCGTCCTGTGCGCCCCGTGCTACTTGTCCGCATCCATGCTGTGACACAGTCGCTTGCGCATGCACTGCGTTCAAGGGCGTGATGCGTACCCGTTTGCCAGAAGTTTGCTCACTTGCTCATCGAGGCGCCACTGCTGCCCGTGTGCAGCACATCCCTTTCTTGGCACGTGCGCGTCTGCCGTCTGCATGTGTTTCAGCGTGGACTGTTCCAGCAAAGCCAAGAGCTAGTGCTAGGCCCTGCATGCGCATGCTAGCAGGCTCAGTGTCATCTGGCACGCGCGCGCCGCCACTGAGCCAGCAGAGCGGCTTTGCAGGATGGTGGCCACGGTGGCGTTGTACGGCTGCCACGCCGTCGTTGCCAGCCTCGTGTGCGCCAAGGCGCGCCATGCGCGCCAGCTGCTTGGCGGTGGCGGCTGCCCGGTTGCTCCGCAGGCGCTCGCATGCATGGCGTGCTGAAGGCCGTGTGGGCCGCTGCAAGGACGTGCGCCAGCAGGGGCACCAGTTGGGGCATGCGCGGCCTGTGTCGTGTTGCTGTTGCGCGCGCTCGCCACAGCAGCCGCGTCTGTGCAGGGCCTGTGGGGCCTGCCATCCGTTTCACAGGTGCCAGCAATGCTGGCGAGGCTGCCAGTGGCGCATGTATGGCCCGCCTCCTCTTCATGTGTGCAAACACATTAGGTATGCACTTGCATGATTTTGTGCTTGTGTGAATGCGTGGTTGCGAACGACTAGCAGGGGTAGTTTTTTGGGGTATCAGTGGTAGGGAGTTTTGCTTGCGCACATGGCTTTGCTCAGTAGTTGTTGTTGGTGTCGTGCTGAAATGCACGCTATGCAGGCGTGCCCATGCAGAGACCGCATGCACGCTTCGGGTTCAGGCGGTGGTGTGAAGAGGCTATGACTCAGTTTATAAACAGAGCATCGCCTATCCCTCATGTAAGAGGAAGCGCAGCTTGAGTGTGCCTGAGCTTTACACTCTGGATGGTCGTTAGTAAAGCCTGTCCCTCCAATGGACAAGTTACACGAGGTGCATTGATGAAGCGCATGCTGATGCTGAGCTGCCAGAGTAGTCAGCAGCCAGTAATGAGGTCAGCCCGCAAACTGCGTTCGCTTACTGCCCTGCTATCCCCGTGTACCCACGCCACCAGGCCCGCGCTCCCCGGAGCGCCTGTGAGTAGCGCGGTGCGTGCTGGGCTGACCCGGAGCGGCACAGCGGACAGGTGCTGGCGGCAGTGCGCTTGGGGAAGTGTGCACCGGGCCGTTGCAAGCATGGCGCATAGCCAGTATGAGACAGTTCGGGTGGACATCGAGGACGCTATTGGCACCATCACCATCTCCAGGCCCAAGGCGCTCAATGCCTTGAGCGACAAGGTGCGCGACGCGGAAAGGTGCTGCGTGCGACGCGTTGCTTTTCAGCTGTGGTGCACAATGATGAAAATGAGCAATGCCCTTTGCCACGCTGCGTCAGCTCTCGCATCCATATTGTGCAGGTGGTGGACGAGCTGGTAACTGCGGCAGAGGCGATGGATGCAGACCCGGCTGTGCGGGTGATCATTATCACAGGCGATGGGCCAAAGGCGTTTGCAGCGGGCGCGGACATCAAGGAGATGTCCACACTGACCTACAGCGAGGTATACCAGCCTGGGCCAGCAACCGAAAGACTAAAACTTAGCGCTTTGTATGCCGCAACCCCCACCTGTCCTCCCAGTGAGCTGCGTCACGCTGCTGTGCGCCTCCAGCACGCAGACACGCGTGCCTGACTTTGCACCAGGTTGTGTCGTGGGCAGGCCTTTCATAAGCAGCTTGGTCGGCGCCTGGCCCGGCTGGCGGACGTACGCAAGCCGACCATTGCGGCGGTTGCGGGCTACGCGCTGGGGGGCGGCTGCGAGCTGGCTATGCTGGCGGACATCCTGCTCGCTGCTGACACGGCGGTCTTCGGGCAGGCGCGGTTGGTCTCCCGTCTGGCCTTGCGGCAAGGAGCTTTGCTTTGTGGACCTGACAGGCGTCCACATCTGCTCCATCGCGGCGAGGGGCTGTGGAGAACAGCTAGCCTCTGCCTGGCACCTTGGCATCAGGCTGCAACGCTGAGTTAGCAAAGAGTTTCTCTGCCTGGAAGCTCGTGTTGGACTCTGCATGCGACCATAGCCTGTTGAACTCCTGTACTCCCAAGCGCGCCGCCCAGGGCATGTTTGAGCCGCGCTGCGCCCACAGCACGTGGTGGGCAAATTGGGCTGCCTGCCAACCTGGCCGTGGGGGCGCAGCCGGAGGTGACCCTGGGCGTCATCCCGGGCCTGGGCGGGACGCAGCGGCTGACGCGCGCGGTGGGCAAGGCCAAGGCGATGGAGATCGTGCTGGGCGGCGCCAGGCGCGGCGCTGCGCCCAGGGGGCGCTCCTGCGCTGGTGCCGGCAGGGCAGCCCATGCAAGAGGGCCTCAGCTTTGGCGGATGTGGCTGCACCCATGCGTGCGTGTGCCAGTGGCCAGCCCTGATGCTGGTGCCGCATGCATCCAGGTGAAAGCACTGTCCAGTCCGCTCGGCATGGGTAATTAAAGAGCTGCACGCCTGCGGCAGCGGCACACGGCGCGGTGCACACAGGCGCGGCAGCCGGCGAGGCAGGATATGCCACTGCTGTTCTAATCTGACCGGACCTAGCCAGCGTGCAGTACCTGCATGCGCCAGGGCTTCTCGCGCACTGCCATGAGCATCCGGGGCCTAGGCCTGCTCCGGAGGGCTTAATGTGTGCGTGCGCGCAGGCTGACGGCAGAGCAGGCGGAGCGCGCGGGCCTGGCGGCGCGCGTGGTGCCGGCGGCCGAGCTGGGCGCAGAGGCGCGCGCGCTGGCGGGCCGTATCGCGGCTGCCTCCGCGCCCGCCGTCGCCAAGGCCAAGGACTGCGTGCTGCGCGCGCTGGAGACGCCCCTGGCCGAGGGCCTGCGCTACGAGCAGTGCGGGCGCCCTCTGGCAGCTTGTTTTGGCGCCCTGTTCTGGCCAGCATCGGCATGCCTGCAGGGTTGGCTCGCTACGGTGAGCGTGCTCGCTGCAGTAAGCGTGACAGCGGTAATGTAGGTCTTGCGGGCCAGCCCTGCACGAAAGGCGCGATCGAATAGAGCCGGCAGGAGGCAGCGCGCTCCCGGCATGCGGGGCAGGCGCCTGCCGTGGCAGGCGCGCGGCGCTGAGCGGACGCGCGCGCGCAGGCGCGAGTTCTGGTCCTGCTTCGCGCTGCAGGACCAGAAGGAGGGCATGGCGGCATTCATCGAGAAGCGCAAGCCGGTCATTGCCGACAAGTAGGCCGTGGCGCTCCGCACACCTATATAGCGCTCGTGCGAGACGCCGCTGGTCGTGCTTGGCTGGCGGGCACCTTGTCTTGTGCTGCTGGGAGCACGCTTTGATCCACACCATTGCGCTGAAGCGGCCACCGCATGTGCCCAGCTGAGTAGCGCGCTGTGGCGGTTCAGCTGCATCATAGTGTCAAGCGTCACGTTGGCCGCCTTTCATGCAGATAGTCTTGTCTGCCGTAGTGATGCCTTGCAGGCTTGCTGCAGGTTGGACATGCCCTATTACGGTTTTGTGTCCAGAGATACTGTGTGTTAAGTGAGTGCTGTGTATGATGTCTGAGTAGGTTGGGTGGACACGCATGCGCCGTCATGCACCTCTTGTGGTGGTAAAACTTTGTTGTCTTACAGGCAGCTGATACACATGACAGGCCATATGGCAGGTCATACCTAGCCTGGCTGAGCTAATTTACGCTGACGAGCTCCGTGTCAAAGACGAGCGTTGCGCCACCTGCGGCAAATGTGCCAGACTGGTAAGTGTCAAGTGTTGCAAACTTGTGACGTTGCAGAGCTAGCAGGTCACGCGCAGCAGCGTGCCTGGGATCTTCGGCGGGCTCCCGCTCTCGCCATAGCCCAAGTGTGCGGGAATGCGCAGCTTGCGCTTCTCGCCAACACACATACCAGCAATGCCCTGGTCCCAGCCCTGCTTGCGCAGGAAGGTGTCAGTGGGCTTTTGAAGCACGCAGACAACCTGCGCTGGGCACAGTGGACTTGGCAGACATCAACAGATGTGAATACGCTCGAGTGAGCGGTAAACGTTGAACAAAAGGGTCCGCACCTTGATCACCTGGCCCTGACCCAGTTTGAAGGAGATCGGGTCGCCGCGCTCGACGCTGCTGTCAAAGACGGTGCCATCAGTGAGCGCGCCCTGCAGCGTGCCAGCAGCAGCCTCAGACCGCACCCAGGGCTCGATCAACTGCAGACGGCGTCCGCTGAACCCCAGTTGCTTTCAAGCACTGCCACGCACCGTGTAGTGGACGGCCACTGTGTCCCCAGGCTTCGCCTTCACTGTGCACTCCTCCGGCTTGTGCTGCAAGGCCGCAACATCCAGTCAGGAGGTACACCACGCGTGACGGCCAGGACTACAGCCTCTGCAGCGGTGCGAGCAGAGTCTTGAGGCTTGATCATAAAGTCAGGTGGGCTCGTTGCCGCAACCAGTTTTAGCTTGAGATCCTTCACGTGGAACCATTGCAGCGGATCCAGCGGCTCAGATCAGCACCTTCACGCCGATCTGCAGCTTGGTCACGTCCTTGGTCTTGGCGGCCTTGGTGGCTGCCTGCCCCAGCGATGCACAGCACAGCAGCAGCGCAGCTGCAAACAGCAGGCGCGCCATGATCGAATGAATGAATGCTAGAAATGGAGTGCAACCGAGTATCCACAAATAAAGTTGCTGTTCACGGGCGCAGTCCTAGGGTCCTTTCCTTTAAATTTATTCCAGAGCTGCATTGCTACAAAGGAGGTGCAAAGCGCCGCTGTTGTGAGCCATGAACCTGCTCTCCGAAGACACCTGGCGCGCAGTACTGACCCACCTGGACAGCCGCAGCATCTGCAGCCTGTCGCAGGCTAGCAGGTCCGGATGGCAGGCAATCTGCTACGCCAGTGTCCTGAATGTCCAGCTCGGCTACGACTTGCGGCTGGAGCAGCGCCTGGCCAGCCTTGTGGAGTATGTCACCAAGCGCGGTCGCAGGAACATGCAGGTGCCATCCGGTCTGCGGCCAGCACGCGTCCTGCTTCAATATTGGATACCGCCAGCTCAACACCGCAACATTTGCTCGATAGTCAGTTGACGCACTGCTTGCTGGCGCAGCAGGTCTCCCAGCTGGAGCTAGACGTAGTTTGGTGTACAAGCTCCAGTGATTGTAAAGTTATATACACGGGAGATATAAGCAAAGTTGCAGCCATGCTCGCCAGCCTGGTGGGGGTGTGCACTGAGCACCTGGAGACGGTCAACATCCGCTTGAACTGCTACACACCTCCACCTTTGACGTGGAGCGGCTCATGGTGCGCAACTGCTGCTTTCGCGGCTTCTCCGCAGACCGAACTGCCGTCCTGCAGACCGACTTGAAGCTGCTTAGCAGTGTGCGCTCACGCGTTGCCATAGACTGACAACGTTTGCTCTTCGGGTCGGGTACGCTCCCGCGTGTCCTGGAACACAGTCTTCCTTCCCTGTTCTGCGCAGCTGGTGCTTCACTGAGAGCAGGACAGTGAGCAGAGGATGTTGAGCAGGTGCTACATTGAGACCTACAAAGTCCCCAGGCGCGCCTCGCCCGACTTCAGCGTGAGGGTAAAGAGGCCCCACTGCATGGAACGTGCCCTGGATAGGTGAAAAGCAGAGACCGCTGGCCTGAGATCATGCTGGTAGCCCCTTGTCTCTCTTACAGCTGGTCTCCTGACCATATTTCGGGGTTGCGCAGCAATCCGTGAACTCTCGGCACAGGCTCAAGCACACGACATGGCCTGTGACACAAGCGTGAGAGCTTTGCATGTTGGCGGACTGTGGCGCTGTGTGTCGTGCACACACGCGCATGCGGGTACTGATGCGAGCCCTTGTCCATGCGCATCGCAAGCAGGAGCCTGGAAGCTCTCCACCTTCACTGGATCCATGCGGCGCCCAAGCACCGCGACCCAGAGCGGCCCAGAGCGCCCTTTCGGGAGCTGCTCGCGGTCGTCGCGCAGACCACCCGCCTGCGCGTCCTCAGCATGTCCCTCCAGTTGCACACGGTGCGCCTGCATGGGCGCCAACAGACACGTTGGGGTACGTGCTGCATGCGGCAGCCACAGTCCGCAATGGTAACAGCTGGCCACACAGTCGTGGACACTTGACAATGCTGCGCATCATTGGCATGCTGTGCACTTTGGGCCATAACCCTGCATGACATTGCGGGGCACGGCAGACAAGGCCTTGAGCAGGAGCATTGCATGTGCGCAATGCGCCTGGCGCCTCCCGCAGCGCACCTGCGCGGATCTGCCATGCATGTGCATGCGACTTTCACAGGCGGCGCATGTTGCATGCAGCCGTGCATGTGTGTGCAACCTGAGCATACAAGGTGCGCATGCTTGAGCTGGCTGAGCTGCTGCACGTGGGCGCCGTGCATTCGCCGTCTCACTCTGCTTTGACCTCCCAGGTCGACGGCGAGCCCGCCGACGAGCCGCTGCTGCGCACCACGGTGGAAAGCTTGCCACACCTTACGCACCTCGCGCTAGGCGGCATGTTGGTAGCAACGTTCGGCTCGGGCGGCTGGCAGGGCAAGGACGACCCTGTTTTGAAAATGTTTGCAAAGGTGAGTACCGGTCGGGTGCCAGCCAAGCGCATGTCCCAGACATGTACCTTGAGTGACCGCGCGGAGAGGCTTGCAGCTGCGCATGTCCCAGACATGCGCGGCCTTGCTGTAGGAACGTGCGGTGCTCGTGCAACACGCAAGAGTAGGTCACGCCTGCAGAGTTGCCAGGTGAGGCGTGCCGCTGTGCATCAAAGCGGTGACGATGCGCTGGGGATGGCAGCAACTCGGCGGCCTGCTGGAGCACAGCAAGCTGGAGGTGCTGCTCGCGATGCCTGTCTGGCTGGGCGCTGATGCCCTGAGCCTCAGGCGCGCGATGAGCCCCCCGAAGCAACACCTTGGTAGCTCGCACATGTTCTGCGAGAAGTGATGCACCGAGGACCAATTTCTATTCAACTGGCTGTCAGCAGCTCCCGTGCAAGGAACCATCCCGGGCAGCCTGAGATGAAGGTGTGCTCGATGATACGTGCCTCAGGGAGGCTCGCCAGATAGGAATAGCGGCTTGGTACATGTGCATGCAAAGTGTGTGCCTCACGGCAAAGCAGCGCCCTTCTGTGCCTGGGCGGGCTTGGGCGCGGTTTGTTGTGGGCGCTGCGCAGAGTCCGCGCGGACGATAAGGGCGCGGCCGCAGGTGCCCGAGCCTGCGCACGCTGGTGCTGGTGGTAGGGGACCGGGGGCTCAGCTCGTTCGAGGGCGGGTGGCTCATGTCGGCGATGGACGCGGCGGACGTGCTCTGCTCCGCCGTGCGCGGCGCGCCGCGCCTGAGCGCGGTGCAGCTGGTGCTGGGGTCGCGCGACTGGAAGCGCGGCAGCATGCGGCGCGCTGTGTGGCGCTCGCTGGCGCTGCTGCCGCAGCTCACGTTGCTGACGCTGGGCTGGGACGTCTTCCCCGACCAGGCGACGAACGAGTTCAAGTGCGTGTACATCGCGACGTGCCTGTACAAGGTGACGCCGCGGCCCTGCCTGGTGCCCATTGGCCGGCCTGCAGCGCTGCGGCGAAAAGCTGTGCATGGTGATGCAAAGAAGTGAGGGAGAGCACTGCAAGAGCACTGCGGCGCTCTTGGGAAGCAGTATGCATGGGCCGCTCCCATCATGTGTTCACTCCTGCCCTCTGCCGCACTGGGCCGCAAGCTGGTATTGGGAGCGGGAGCACCAGGTTGAGCGTACTGCTGAGTGCCCCTGGACCACGCACATCTTGACCTGTTCTACACACTGCCCCCCCGGCCCGCTGCAGTGCTGGCAGGGGCCAATTGCCAGGGCAGACAGTCATTTAGGGTGCGCGCGCGCGCGCATGCTTGCATGGCAGGGCCTCTGTGCTTTTGCTGCCTGGAAAGGCTTCTCGTTTGCGTGAATGCGAGAGCAGGTTTGACACTCTGCTTCGCACTTGCGGCCCAGTGGCATGCATTGTGTGAGACACGTGCCAGATTCTTTGCCACATGGCTTGACAGTGCTTCACTTGCTTTCAGTCATAGCATTGCACATGGCGTTGCACGACAGGAGCTCCCGCTCAGGGCCCGCGGCGGCCCACGAGCTGGGAACGCGCAGGGTCCTGCCGGCCTTTCTGTGTACGCATGCTGCCGCGCCCCGCGCAAGTGGACGCGGTGCTGCCCGGCGTGACGCACCTGGCCCTGCACGCGGTCCAAGATACCCTGTACCTCAACGAGTCGCTCCCGTACGAGGTGTGCTCCCTGCCAGAGGCGCGACAGGCAGCTGCGGCGGCGCTGTTGCATGGTTGCTAGCTATTTCGTGTCTGACTTGGTGTCGCGCGCAACCTGTCTGCCGCGCCCGCACGTGCCCGTGTAGAAGGCAGCGCCATCTACATGTGCCCTGACCTAAACCTGTCCCCTTTACGCTTATGCTGGTCGTGCAGGGTGGCGTGGGGGCGGTGATCTGTGCGGCCGGGGCGCTGCGCAAGCGCGGCGTGCTGCCCAGCCTGCGGGCTGTACATGTCGCCGGCTATTTGCCGCGTCGCCGGCCGGTGCCGCGCCCTGACGCCGCGCCCGACGTCAGCGTCGTGCTGCTCGGGGAACGCCGGCAGCTGCCAAGAGGCCAGTATGGCGACGGCTTCAAGTCCGTGCTGGTGACCGACGACATTCTGGACGATGTGCAGACCGCGCTGGCCGTTCCGCGCAGCTGGGACTGGGACAAGCCGGGCTGGCGCTACCCAGACCTGGAGCAGGAACAGCGGCTCGAGGACGACTACCGCAGCCAGTTTGGCGGCGAGCTCTTTGGGTGCAACGACATGGCCGATGCCGAGAGGGCCAGTGATGATGGCAGCGAGGAGAGCAGCGAAGTATATAGCGAGGAAAACAATGGCATCTGAGCTGGGGCCATGTCAGGTGTGTCACAGCTGGCGCATAGTAGCCGCAGCCGGGCAGCATGGACCCCGGCCGGGTTATACATAAGCTGTACAGCGACGCTCCTATAGCTTTCTGACAACATGTTGCTAACTGAGACGAAGCAAGCGGGCTAATAGCATGCATACAGGATGCGCCAAGAGTTGCCTCTTTCCTGCTGTGCTGTGCAATATGTATGACTCCTGGTGAACTTGGTCTGTAAGAGTTTGGTTGTGCAAGAGTTCAGATATAATACCGGCAAAATCCTCCGCATCACCATACAGCAAGCGCGCAAAAGCGAGCGAGTCCTGCTCACATTGTGTCAACACTTATTACATGCGCGGGCGCGGTATTCGTCCCCAACTGCGCCCTGGCTGCAACAATAGCAGAACTGCGCTGCGCGACGAACTCCTGTACTGCACTTCAGCTGCGGCTGCTGCGACTGCTCTCCAGTATCACACCTATCCGTCGGGACGCCGGGAACCCCAGACACAGGGACAAGTTGGGCGGGCGGGCCGGGCACGGCTGGGCATGGGTGGCCAACACGACCAGGACAAGCAGGGCAGGGGCGGGCAGGAGGGGAATTGAGAGTAAGACCGGGCGCTGAGAGCCGAACGCCGTGGCGGTGTCCCCGGACCTTGGGCCACCTAATTGGTCCCAGAAGGTGCGGCCGCCCGGCCGGCGAGCGGCACTCGGAGCCACATGAAGAAACCGCGCATGGCCGCCGACGCCGACAGCGACGAGGGGGGCCGCCAGTCCGCAGAGGAATAACTCCGCGCCGCGCTGGGCATGCTCGCAGAGCCGCAGCGTGTCTTCGCGCAGCGGAAACAGCACATAGCTGCGCTCAAGCACCAAGTTGCTGCGCTTGCGCACGTCGCCCGGGCGGCCCCAACGGCATCCGCACACGACGCCCAGGCCGCCGCTGCCACCCAGTTGCTGGCGCGAGACGCTGCCGCCCCGGCCAAGGCCGCCCAGACCTGCGCCTACAGCGCGCGCGAGCGCGCCAACGCCATACACGAGAAGGCAATCAGCCGCGACTCGGCCAACGCGAAGGCAAGCGAAGCCAGTGCGCGCCCGATCCAGTGCAGCAACCTATCGTGCAGAGCTTACTGAGCAAGTCCAGGAACAACGTGGTGCTGCGCAGCTTGCAGCCCGTGCACGTCACGTGCATGGGCCGGGAGCGGCCGGCGGACGCCGGACGCCGGGCCTCGCCCTGTGCTGGTGCAGCTGGCACCTGCAGCCAGACCAGCACAGGACGAGAGGCGGCGTCCTGCCCAGGCCCACGAGAGGCGCCTGTGACAAATCATATCAAATCACACTCAACCTAGGGCCCTAACTGCTTTGAAACCGCTCTGAGAGCTGCTGGCTCTCCAGCTCATCCGCGCTGCATCTCATACACACTCAATCTAGGGCCTAACTGCTTTCGTTGAAACCGCTCTGAGAGCTGCCATCAGAGCTGCTATAAGGAGGTGCAAAAGTAATGCAGAGGCATAAAAGTCTGCTAGCGCAAGACCAGAACCACTTTTCTTTATTCTCGGGGGAGGCACCAACCTGGCGAGTCCTCAGTCACATTTGAGTCATGGACCTGCTCAGCGAAGACGTCTGGCGCTCAGTGCTGTCCCAGCTGGACAGCCGCAGCATCTGCAGCCTGTCGCAGGCTAGCAGGTCCGGGTGGCAGGCAAGCTGCTACGCCAGTGTCCTGGATGTCCAGCTCCGCCACGACTTGCGGCTTGAGCAGCGCACAGCCAGCCTTGTGAAGTATGTCACCAAGCGCGTGCGCAGGAACATGCAGGTGCGGACCATTGTGCGGCCAGCATGCGTCCTGCTTCAGATGCCGGCGTGAAGAAACTCTGAACAGTAGACTTGCCTCTGAAAACCCAGTTTCATTGGTTGCGCTTGAACTTCTCTTTTGGCGCAGCAGGTCTCTGAGCTGGAGCTAGACGTCCGGTATCACCCCAGGTACAACGATGTCAACACGGACGATGGAATCAGATACACGGGAGATATAAACAGAGTCGCGGCCATGCTCGCCAGCCTGGTGGCGGCTTGCTCTGAGCACCTGAAGACGGCGAGCATTCGCTTCAACTGCCCCAACACTGCCTTCCTTGACATGGAGCCGCTCATGGTGCGCGCCTACTGCTCTCCAGTTGTCTCGTGCCGCCCGGGCTCTTGCCCCGCAGACTGACTCGAGACTGCTTTACACAGTGTGCGCTGGCTCGCTGCCACAGCCTGACAACGCTTGCTCTTCAGATCGGGTACGCTCATGCGTGTCTTTGCACGCACAGTCTTCCTTCCTGTTTTGGGCAGCTGTTGCTTCACTGAGAGCGGGACAGTGACCAGAGGCCGCTGGGCAGGTGTTATGTTGCGACCTGCAACCTTCCCAGGCGCGCCTCGCCGGACTTCAGCGTAAGGGTGAAGAGGCAAGAACGCGTGTCCAGGGAACATTATCGGATGGGTGAACAGCAGAGACCTTGGCCTAAGATCAAGCTGGTGGCCACTTGCCTCTTGCTGCTCTCCTGACCGTTTCCCGGAGCTGCCCGGCAAGCATGAACACTCGGGCACATACTCGAGCTCATGACATGGCATGTGAAACAAGCTTGATAGGGCTTGGCATGTTGGCAGGCTGTGACGCTGTTTATTGCGCATTCACATGCATGTGGGTACTGGTGCCAGAACATAAACATTCGCTTGAAGAGCAGGAGCCTTGAAGCTCTCCACCTTCACTGGATCCATGTGGGGCTCGAGCACTGCGACCCACAGTGGCCCAGAGCGCCATTTCGGGAGCTGCTCGCGGTCGTCGCGCAGAACACGCGCCTACGCGTGCTCAGCATGTCCCTCCAGCTGCACACGGTGCGCTTGTATGGGCGCCAACAGACACGCTGGGTTCACAGTGCATGCGGCAGCCAATCTGCATTGGCCCAGCACATTCTTGGGCAATTGATATTGCTGCGCAGCAAAGGCATGCTGTACAACTTGGAGCATACTCCTGCATCACGTTGCGGGGCACGGCAGCCAGGGCCCTGAGCAGGTGATATGCATGTGCGCAGTGCGCCTAGCGCGTCCTGCAGCGCGCTTGCACGGATCTGCCATGCATGTGAAGTGCATGCGATGCTCATGGGCGGCGCATGTTGCATGCAACCGTGCGCATGTCCGCGACCGAGCATACAAGAGCCGTGCTTGAGCTGGCTGAGCTACTGTTCACGGGCGCCGTGTACATGTCTAATCCACGCCGCTTGAATCGCCCAGGTAGACGGCGAGCCAGCCAACGAGCCGCTGCTGCGCACCACGGTGGAAAGCTTGCCACACCTCACGCACCTCGCATTGGGCGGCAAGACGAATGCACAATTCAGCGGCTTGGACGGTTGGCAAGGCATGGACGACCCTATTTTGGAAATGTGTGCAAAGGTGAGCACGGGTCAGGTGCCGACCGGGCGCACCCTGCATGCACCTGGAGCAATCGCGCGGAGAGGGCTTGCAGCCGCGCATGTCCCAAACATGCATGCACGGCTTTGCTGTAGGAGCGCGCGGTGCAACACGCAGGAGCAAGCCATGCCTGCAAAGTTGCCAGGTGCCACTGTGCAGCAAAGCGGTGACGATGCACTGGGGATGGCAGCAACTCGGCGGCGTGCTGGAGCACAGCAAGCTGGAGGTGCTGCTCACGATGCCTGCCTGGCTGGGGTGTGATGCCCTGACCCTCAGGCGCGCGACGGGCCCCCCTCGTAGCAAGGGTTTGGCAGCTCGCACATGTGCTGCGAGAAGTGGTGCAACGAGGACCACAGTCTTTTGAAATAGTGCTTGGGCTTTTGTTCTGACTCTGACACTGACACTGCACAGGGTGCGCGGCGCCGAATGGGGGCGCGGCCTCAGGTGCCCGAGGCTGCGCACGCTGGTGCTGGTGATCTCGGCGCGGGGGCTCAGCTCGTACGAGGGCGGGCACCTCATGTCGGCGAACGACGCGGCGGACGCGCTCTGCTCTGCAGTGCGTGGTTGTCAGAGCCTGCGCGCGGTGCAGCTGGTGCTGGGGTCGCGGGACTGGAAGCGCGGCAGCATGGCGCGCTGCCAGTGGGCCACGATGGCGCAGCTGCCGCAGCTCGCGTCGCTGACGCTGGGCTGGGACTTTGAGGTCCCGGTGACGAACGAGTACATGTGCGTGTACATGGCAGCGTGCTTGCGCGAGGTGGGGCAGCGCCCAAGCCTGACGCCCTTCTCGCTTCAGTGAAAGCAAGAGCAAATCTGACGCTCTGCACTTGCAGCCCAGCCGCATGTGGCAAGCGCTGTGTGAGGCACGTGCCAGGACCTTTGGCCACCTGCATTGACCATGCTCCACTCGCCTCGAGACATGGCGTTGCACGACAGCAGCTCCCCAGGGGCCCGCACGCGCAGCTCCCATGGCGGCCACCGAGCTGGGAACGCGCAGGATCCTGCCGGCCTCTGTGTGTGCGCATGCTGCTGCGCCCCGCGCAGGTGCACGTTGTGCTGCCCCGCGTGACGCACCTGGCCCTGCATGCAGTCCGTCATACCCTGTACCTAAACGAGTCCGACCCGGACCAGGCGTGCTCCCCGCCAGAGGCGCAATGGGCAGCTGCGGTGGCGCTCCTTACATGGTTGGCATCCATCATCGACCACGTCAGAGTTGATGTCGCATGCAACCCTGTCTGCCGCGCCCGTACGCGCCCACGCACAATGCAGCGCCATCCTTGACGCTTACGCTGGTCGTGCAGGGTGGCGTGGGGGCGGTGATACAAGCGGCCGGTGCGCTGCGCGAGCGCGGCGTGCTGCCCAGCCTGCAGGCTGTGCATGTCGCCGGCTACGTGCCGCGCGGCCGGCCGGTGCCGCGCCCCGACGCCGCGCCGGACATCAGCGTCGTGCTGCTCGGGGAAGGCCGGCAGCTGCCAAGAGGCCAGTACAGCGACGGCTTCGAGTCCGTGCTGGTGACCGACGACATCCTGGACGATGTGCAGACCGCGCTGGCCGTCCCGCGTAGCTGGGACTGGGACAAGCCGGCCTGGCGCTTCCCAGACGAGGAGGCGCGGCAGCGGATGGAGGACGATCACCGCAGCCAGTTCGGCAACGACGAGCTCTTTGCGGGCATCGCCGAGGTCGGCGACGAGAGGGCCAGCGACGACGGCAGCCAGGAGAGCAGCAAGGAACAGAGCGAGAGATGCGATGGCGTTTCGGTGGCATGAGGGCCGTGTCAGGTCTGTGGCGGCTGCCACGTGAAAGCCGCAGGCGGGCGCATGGTGCTCGCCGACCCGGCTGGCTGTACACAAATTGAGCAATGATGCTCCTGTGCCTTCTAAGTTAAATTTTTTTGAGCTATTTAGACATGCTATTGAGCTGTCGAGTTATTGAGCTACTGAGCTGAGCTATTGAGACCAGCCAAGCCGGCGAGCTCATGGCGTGCGATGTGTGTGCGCCAGACGTTGCCTCTTTACAAAGCAGGCTTCATGAATGAGTTGCAGCATGCATGCCTCCTGTCAGGTTGAAGTGTGTGAAGTGGAAGAGAGTCCAGCCATGCATTAGAGCGGATGCGCAGAGACAGCCTGTCAGGAACGTGTTACTGGCATTTCCTTGCTGGGTTTCATACAGGACCCCCACCAGTCTGCGCAGCACCATACAGCAAGATGGCAAGCGCAAGCAATTCCTGCTCACACTGTATGGACACTTATCAACACGCACGGCCGCGTAAACCCCGCCTAAAGGGCGACATTGAGCCCAGCGACCTGGCACAGGAGCGGAATGCAAGGATGCGCTGTAGTAGCGCATCCAGCACAATTAGCACACTGAGTTGCACGGACACTCGCTGCCACCCAGTGCCTGCGCCCTGGGCCACAGCAGAACAGGCTGCTTGCAGCAGAGAGCAGCCGCGCGACCCCACATGCCGAGGCAGCACCAGTTGGTGACGTCCAGCGCCGGGCGCCCCAATGCGGGCTGTACAATCTCTCGCGCCAGTCGGCACCGGCCAGCTGTGCCCAAGCAGCTCGCCGCCAAGCTCCTTAGTCATACCCAGCGCCCGCCCCCGGAGCCAGAGGTGGACAGCCGCCGGGCGCCGGCGGGCAGCGGCGCGCCGGCGCCGGCGCCGCGCTGCGCCGCGGCGTTCTCGCCCGGGCGCCGTGTGGGCGCTGGCCGCACCGGCAGCGAGCCGCCGCGCTCCATTGGGCTCGCCTGCGCAGCGGCCATAATGCAGTACCGCAATGCAGAGCAAGGGCTGCTGAGGCGGCGCGTGCTGCGTGAGCAGCGTGAGTGCATGGGCAGCGGGCCTGCCGCATAACATGGGCGCCAGCCAAACCAGCCCATGAGCTGTGCCTCTTGATTTCTGCATATCCTGTCACAACATGTCTACAGAGTGTTTCAAGCAGACATGCATGATTGTCAGATGTGGGCAGGGTGTTGGCCCATGGCCCGGCCAGCGCACCCGCAGGAGCGCCGGCGGCTTGGCAGCGCCGGGCGCGGCGCTCAGGCTGCGCTTCAGCGGCGGTGGCGGCCGCGCCGCGGGCGCCGTGGGCGCCACGTTGCCGTCGCGCTGCGCCAGGGGCGGCATCGCCTCGCGCGCCGTCAGCGGCCTGCACATGCACACCGCAGCATCGCACGCGACCAGAGGTGAGCGCGCTGCGCCTGCATGCTGCACAGGGCTGTGCCACCCAAGTCTGTTGGTGCACTCAAACTGTGCCACTTGCAGTTATCAAACACAGTGAAGGGCCTTGAGCAAAGGTCACGAGGCGCTCATAAACTCAGTCCGTCCAGGGAGCGTGAATCCTATGTGACAGTCTATACCTGATGTGCCAGTCAGCACTTCCTGCTGCCGCGATGTCATGACCAGAGGCAAGACATCTGTTTGAGGGCGCCGCATGCTGCGCCAGGCACAGCAGGGCTGCTGCGCAGCGCGCCTGGGGATGTGCGACCCAGACACGCGCCGCGGCGTGAGCGAGGGGCCTCTCGCGGTAAGCGGCCGCGCATAGGCGTCGCCCGCCCGCGCGGCGCTGTGCGGCGCTGGGCCCTGCGCTATTGGCGAGGGTATGCGTGACTGCGCGCGTGCGCGCATCCCCACTCACTGCCACTGCACGGTCTCTGAGATGGTCTGCGCGCCTGCTCAGGCGCCAGTGCAGTTGCTCCACGAATCTGGCAACGCGAGCAGCAGCACATGGGTAGGCTAGCTCTCGCTGGGTCTGCGGCAGCAGGAATAGGCCTTGCTGTCTTGCCAGAGCTTTGGCACCGCCTGTGCTGCATCGGCACACTGCCATGCATGCACGCATGCTCTCAACATGCTGGCGTAGATCGGCTGCTTGGGACTCATCGCATGGGCGCTGCGACGTTCGCGCAGGCCAGACACATCGTGTCATGCATGTACGCACGACTGGCGCAGCAAGGCAGGCTCGGCGCGCCTGGCCCGACGGCGAGGCGGTGTCCGACGGCTGCAGGCGCGCCAGGTCCAAGCTCATGCGCGGGCGCGCGCCCGCGCCGCTTGCCGCATGCGCCCCCAGCGCCGGCCCGGACAGCCCGTAGCGGCCGGCGCCCGCCGGCGCCGTCGCTGCAGCGCCGGCGGTTGGGTCGGCCGGCGGCGGCGACGGGCGGTACCCCATGCGCGCGGCCTCTAGCTCCGCCTGACCCCCAAGGGTTTGCACTCGGACGTGGTAGATCATGCGGGCAGGCAGGGGCTGGCGCCGCACGCCAGGGCCGCGCGGCGCCCCTGCTCGTGACAGTGCGAGCGCTGGCGATGCAGCCTGTGCTGGCTATGAGCGCTCGGCGCCGGGGGGCCGGCGGCGGCTGCGGCGCGCCCGCAGGCGCGCCGCCTCATCCGCCAAGCATGCGACCGCTTTGCTGCACGGTAGGCCGTGAAGTGGCAACATCACACATGCATGCCCATAGCTGCCATTTGCTCGATGTGATATTCACTGGGCAGGAGTTTGCACATTTGCATATAGAAAAAGCGTAACGAGTGGCGGCGCACGCGCAGGCGCGCCACCTCGTCCGCCAGCCGCTGCCGCTCGGCGCGCTCGGCCGCCGCGGCCGCCTCCGCCGCGGCGGCCGCCTCGCGCGCGGCGCCCGCCCCCTCCGCCGCCGCCGCCGCATCCGCCGCCGCCCGGCGCGCCTCGGCGCCCGCCGCGGATGCCTCCGCGGCCTGCTCGCGCGACCGTGGCTGCTTGTGCTTGGGCCAGGTGCTGGCCCTCGGCGAAGGCTTGCGCAGGTTGCACGCCTTTTTCGGAAAATTTCTTTGCAACATCTGCAGGTAGGACTGCACAATCTCTTCTGTCCAGCTGACACCGCGCGGGGAGCCGGCACTGCTGCGGCTGCCGAGGACACGGCGCTCCGTGCGGGCGGCGCGCCTGGCGCCCGGCCACCTCGCGCGCCTCGAACAGCGCGCCGGACTCGCAGTGCTTGCGCGCGGCGCCCAGCGAGATGTCGCTCACGCGCGCGCCGAACGCGAGCGTGCTCACCGTCTCGCCATAGCTGCTCTCCTGCTCCGCACCGGCGGCGCAGCGGGCGTCAGGCGCGCCCTTCTGGCCACTCCGCCTGCCCGGGCTATGCGGACATGCCCAGCTGCAGTCGTGCCACGACTGCGACCCGGCCGGCGCAGCAGATGGCAGCGCGCACTCCGCTGCGCTCGTAACCCGTCGCGCAGGTGCGGGCTAGAAGCTGCACTCCCTCAGAGTATGAGGCAGCAGGCATGCAGACGGCTGCGCCTGCGCGCCGCGCGCGGGCGCGCGCCTCGGGCGACACGTGCACGAACATCATCGCCTTGGCCTGCCCGCACAGGCTGTCCTGCAGCAGCGCGGTCAGCTTGGAGTTGCGGAAGGGCACATGGCCGGCGCCGCGGCCGGCAAGCGCGGCCATGACGTCGCCCAGCGCGCTCAGGCTGCGGTTGATGTGCTTGGCCTCCTCCAGCCGCTCGCCGGCCGCCTCGCTGCGGCCCACGCGCTCGCTGCCTGCGCGGCCGGCGCCCGCCGCGTTGGCGCCACGGGCGCCGTGGTGGGGCTAGGTGGGGCTAGGGTGGGGCTAGGGGAGAAGCTATACAGCGCAACAGGCAGCGCGCGGACGCCGAATGGCGCAACGATGCGCCGGCTCTGCGCCAGCTGTGGAAAGCGCCGCGCCGCGCCGCGCGCCCGCCCGGCACCGCGCTCGCGCGCCCGCCGCCTGCGGCACGCCTGGCGGGAGTGGAGGCGGACGCGGGGCGCGCCGGCGAGGTCGATGAGGTGCAGGCAGCCGTGCGTGCGCAGGCCGGTCACGTGGTTGACGCCGTCCACGATGACGGTGAGCACCGAGTGGCTGCGGCTGCTGCGCGCGTTCATCTTGGTCTCTGCGACCGCGCGGTTGCGCGCGCCCAGCGCCATCACCGCCAGCACCTCCTCGCTGCACGCCACCGGCACCTGCCGCGCACGTGCGCGCATGCAGCTTGATGCAAGGGTAGGGTAGGCTTGAGGGGGGAGTAGGGTAGGGTTGATAGGCCGCCAGCACCTCCTCGCAGCACGCCAGCGGCGACTGCCGCGCGCATGCACGCTGCCTGGTGCAGGGCCGGGCCGGACCGGGGCATCGCCGGCGCCCTGTGCTGCACGCCGCCGGCGCGTGCCGCACGCGTGCTCGCTGCCTCACGCCTCCCCCTCCCGGAGGCGGCTGACAGACAAGTGGCCGCGCTGCTCAGGCTGGCCTGTGTGTCCGGCTCCCACATGTGACAGATGGGTTTGCAGCTTGCGGTCCATGCAGCCAGAGGCGGGCAGCCGTGCAGACACGCGCGGCCGCTCCGCCGCACGCTGCGCGGGAGCGGGCGCCGCGACGCGCGGCCGCGCCTGGATGGCGTCGGGCACGTTGACGCCGGAGCGCTCGGTGGAGCGGATGTCCAGGCGGCGCCCGGAGCGCTGCTCGTCGAGCAGGTCGCGCAGCTGCTCGTTGTAGATCTCCAGCAGCTGCACGCGCGCCGCATACTCCGCCTGCGCCGCGCCGCGCGTGCCCCGGTGAGCGCGGCGGTCCGCGTCTGCCGCATGCGCGTGGCGCCTCCGTGGAGGCGCTGCCGCTCGCCTGCGCTGGGCGCCGCAGGCGCCACAGGCGCGTGTTTGCATCACACGCGAATACGGGTAGTTTGGGGTGGGGCGGCGGGGGTGGCGCGCGCGCCTCGCCGCTGCGCGCCGCATTGAGCGCAAACAGGTCGTCCAGCGCACGGTAGTTGATGCCGCGGCCCTCATAGCTGTCCACGTCGCTGCCGGCCATCGTGTGCGTCTTGCCGCTGCCGGTCTGGCCGTAGCAGAAGATGCACACGTTGAAGCCTGCGCAGCCCGCGCCCGTCTGGAGCTACTCAAATGACAATGAGACGTGTCTTGGAGGGGAGGCAGAGGTGCGCGGCTGCCTCCCCTGTTTGTGCCTAGAAAAGGGGGGGGGAAAAAGCCTGCGCGGCAGCGCCTCCACTCTCTTGGCAAACCAGCATCTGTAGCCTGCTCAGGCACCAGCACTGAGAACGATGCCAGCGCGCTGCTGCCGGTGGAGGGCCGCCGCGCGCCGTCCAGCACGGAGCGGATGAGGAACTTGGTGTCCTCGTACACGCCGGCCTGTGTGACGTCCGGCCCGAACACGCGGTCGAACTTAAACTGCTTGCGCGCGCCGCCGCGCCGGTTGTACACCGCCAGCTCGCCCTCCAGGCCCAGCTCCACGCAGCCTGCGGCGAGGCTGAGGAAGGCCTCTTTCTTTGGCTGTGTGCATGGTCTGGGCACATGGGTCACAGGCCGCACTCCGGTCACGCGCATGCAGCATACTCTACATTGCATCATGTGCCCCAGGTCAAAGGAGCTGCATAGGCACTTGCAAGGATACCCTACGCACAGCAGCCGCATGCAGCATGCCAGCATGCTGGGCGTGTAGAGCGGGCCGGCAGGGGGCGCACTCGGCGTGGCGTCGCCCGTGGCGCCCGGCGGGCGCACGCGGCAGAACACGCGGATGTTGCCCTTCAGGTCCTGCACCTCGTTGTACAGCCGCCGGTTCTCCTCCAGTGTGCCGCGGTACTTGTCTGCGACCACGCTCAGCTCGTCCACCTGGCCCGCGGCGCAGACAGTAGAGTTACACGCGCCGGCCTGAAGCGTGGCGAATGGGGTTTCAACTAATGGCCACTCTTCTCATGCAAGGCATGGTCGATGTGCGTGTAGGATGCACGGGCCGGCCTACTGCCACGCCAGCAAGACAGCCGCATGCGGTTGCGGTTCTATTTCCATGAGCATGACCTGCGGCATGGCTCCGTCAGCATCTCCTGATATTCTGGACGGCCGCTCGCCCCTATCGTGCCCGCCCCTGCTCCAGGGATGCGGCGCATGGGTCCTGCACCATGCCGGCAGGACGCGTGGCGCAACGCCCGCGCGAACCTGACCCCCTGGCCAGGGCCGCGCACCCGCCCCTGCAGCGCGTCCCACTCGGCCTGCATGCGCGCGCGCGCGGCCTGGTGCTCCCAGACCTGGCGCTGGTGCGCGCGCAGCGCGTCCTCCTGCGCCGCCAGCACGCCCTCCAGCTCGTCCTCGCGCGCGCGCATCGCGTCCAGCGTCGCGCGCTCGTCGTCCGACATGCCTGCCGCGCACGCGATGGAACCGCGTGTCTGCCCTGCAGCGCAGCGGCGCGGGCAGCTGCCGGCGCTCACGCAGCCGCTGGAGGATGCGGAGCACACGCCGTCCGCACACGCACGAGTTCATGGCCCGGTCGAGGCCACCGCAGACTTACGACCTGGCAAGACACTCTGCACAGGCCTGCCGTAGCACTCTGTCTTCCTTCCGAGACAGGCCGTCCGTGGATGAGATGAAAGACCCTGGGTGGTGCGCAGTGCATGTGGTGCTGGGGATGCAACCGAGCGCGCCAGGGGACCAGCACCCTGCTTGGGCTCGGGCGCGGGCAGCATGTGCGCGGCTGCGGCGGCGGCCTGCGCGGCCGCCTCGCGCTCGTCGTGCAGCTCGGCCTCCAGCCGCCGCAGCGCCGCCTGCGCGCCCTTGACCTCCTGATCCTTGGCCAGCAGCCGCTTCTCGTACTCCTGCGCGCGCGCTCGGCGGCCCTGAGGCCCCGCCGCGCCCCGCGCCCGCAGCCAACGCGGCCTGGCGCGCCGCTCGCACAAGCAGCGGCCTGTTGCGCCGCCCGCGCAGTGCCGCGGAGCGCCGCTTCGCGCGGGCCGAGCGCGGCATGCGGCAAGTAAGGAAAGTCTGTCCGCTCGCTGCATCGCGGGAGCATGCACCCCGTGTCAGGCGAGCGCCACGCAGCCGGCTTTGCAGACCGGGCGCACATCGGGTTGCCTTACGCCTGCCCGCCGGCATCGCGCAGCCCCTGGCGCGCGGGCGCCGCGTGGCGGCTAGGTAGAAGCGGAGTGGCCAGGCGGGGGCGCGCCTGCGTCAGGCTGCCCAGCACGCTCTCCAGCACGGGGCCCATCGCCTCCAGCGCGTTGTCCGGCGACACGCTCGGCGCGCCCTGGTACCTGCGCCCGGCCGAGCACGCGCTGGGCGCGCCGGCGAATTTGCCGTCTGCAGGCATCGCGCGCCCTGTCGCGCGCTGTGCAAGCCCGCTCAGCGGGGGCGAGCCAGCGGGCGCTGCTCCGCTCGTCGTCCATGGTCTGCGTTCCGCGCCTGTGGCTTGGGGGTGCGCGCACCGCACGGGCGGTGCGGCCGGCGGCGTGCGCAGCTCGTCGCACATGCGCTCGCGCAGCATCGCGGTGCACTGGTGCATCAGCCGCGTCACGCCCGCCGCCGCCTGCACGCCGCCCTTGAGCGGCCGCGCCGCGCCGCCGCCAAAGTAGTGCTGCGGCGCGCACAGCGGCCGCTCACGAGGCTCGCTTCCGACGTAAACCGGAAGCCGCACCTTCAGCTGCCTGTGCTGTCCTGGGTCGGCTGCATTCCACAGCCAGTATATGCAGCTGCTCTGCACACACGCAGCAGCGCGAGCGCAATGGGGAGCGCTCCAAGTAGACCGGGACACTGCGCCTGCCCCCCCCAGATCGATGCCCGCCAAGAGCTGGCTTTTGCCTATTAAGCTTATATGCGCGCATCCAGCAATAGCGCGGCAGCACCCGCACCTGCGCAACCTGGTCGTAATTCATGTCCGGCGAGTCGGCTGAGGGCGAGGCGGAGCTCGAACGCTGCGCGCGTAACACGGCCGCCAGGCCCCCCGCCGCCGCCGGCGCGGCCGCCTGGCCGCCGCCGCTGCCCGGCGCGGGCCGCAGCGGCTGCGCCTGCGGCAGCGGCGCGCGCAGGGGCTGCGCGCCCGCGCGCTCGCTGTCGTGGCAGCGCTTGAGCGTGAGCAGGCACTCCACCACGCGCGGCCTGCGGCGTTGAACACGGTCAGTCGAGGAAGGACGTGCGGGGACCATGCCACAGTAGGGGTGGAAGCGCCGCAAAGCGCGTGCCAGACAACTTGCATAGGAGCCTCGGGTCTGCGACAGCCAAGGTGAGTGCGCTTCTGGCAGCCACCAGGGCGCCTTGCAGCACAATTTTTCACGAGAAGAGGTCACGCGCGCCTCTCCTCCCAGCCGTGCGACTCGATGTCCGGCACGGAGAAGATGGCGGACTGGGGGAACTGTAGCTCGTGGAGCGCGCGGGTGAAGTTGGTGATGTTCTCCATCGTCTGGATCACGCTGCCCGTGTCGCTCCCCACATGCGCCGGCTCTATGACCTGCGCAGCCAGCGCGCCGGCTGGCGGGAACACGCCGTGCGCAACAGACTGCGCACTGCGCGGCTGGCTTTTCGCGACGCGCGCGCAACCCGCGCCCGAGCTTACGTCCTGGGCCTCCGTGCCGGGCCACTGCGCCAAGTGTCAGCTCGCAGAGCTCTGCAGACCTGCTGGCGACCGCCAGACTGCTGCAGCACCTGCAGCACGCTTCTATAGAGCAAGATGGCAGCCTGCCATCACCAGGAGGCCTGGTCGCTGCGCCTGCGGCACCTCGCTCCAGCCCGCGCACCCGGCTGATGTAGCCCGGCCGGAGCGTGTTGAGCACTCGGCACAGCAGCACGCCGTCCCGCAGAGCCGCTCGGAACGCATGGTCGGAGGCCGTCGGCAGCGCCTCCCCAGTCAGCTCCTCCACCCACTCCGCTGCCACGCGCCGCCGCGATGCCGCCAACGCCGCCCGCTTCTGCGCGGACCCGGCCGCCTCCGCGGATCGGGTGCCATGCATCTGCTGCGCCGCGTCCGCGGCCTCTCGCGCCAGCTGCCCCTGCTGCGCACGCGCACGCGAGGGGCTGGGCTGGTCCTGCAGTGCGGGCGTCGGTGGCCGGCGCTCCTGCCAGCCCTCCTCCTCCTGCGCATTGTGCGCCCGCGTCAGGCGCCCGGTGCGTAACTTATCCCGTCGCCGCCGGCTGCAGCAGCGGGCCGCGGCGCACCCTGTGATGGCAGGGCCGCTGCCCGCCGCTGCCGGGCGCGTGCTGGTGCGCTGCAGGCTCACATGCTTCGGGCGTGCGCAGCTCTGCGTCTTCGCACGACTCTGCATACGCATAGCGGTGCTCCATGGCCCGCCGTGCGCGCCCCAGTGCAGTGCAGCAAGCCCCTGTATGTCAGACAGCGGACGAGTCGCAGTTGGTGCCCGCTTTCAATTCGTAAAAGGTGGCAAACGAGCGGACCATTGGGAAGAAGAGGAGGCAGGGGGGACTCAGAAATGCCCCGGTTACCCAGACTTTCCATGACAATGACATAGCTGCAGCAGCTGGTCATACACAGTTGTTCAGTAGTTTTGTGATCTCTCTTGTTACAGGCTTGAAACACAAACCATAGGGTCCAGAGCACTTGCGTGCGCTCCAGGTGCCGCAGCACCTGCCCTCCGCGGCTGCAACCAGACACGCCTCAACTCCATCACCCATGCATGCTTGCTGAGCAGCAGCAGCACCCTGCTATGCCAGACTCTAGCAGACGGTGACCTGCGGCACCCATGCGACGCGCCCCGCTGGAGCAGCGGCCGCGCGCGCGAGGGCCGCCCTACGAGGCCGCGATGGCCGCCGGCTGCGCGGCCTCGCCCGCGACAAACGCGCCCGGGTTGATGGCGACCGACTTGGTCGCGTTGTCGGTCTTGTAGATGCCCACCAGGCGGTCGGCCAGCTCGAACATGTTGTTGCGCAGGCTGATGATGATGAATTGCGCGTCCTTGGTGCGCTCCTTGATGTAGTGCGCCACGATGCTCACGTTCTTGAAGTCTGCCGGCGCGCGCGCGCGGCGGGCCTAGCATGCAGGCTCGCCGCGGCATGCGCGTGCTGGGCGGGCAGCGGCGGCAAGCGCGCATACGCTGCTGCTCCGCTGCAGGCAGGGCGGGTCCGACAGCGCAGCCAGGCAGCCATGCATGCATGCAGAGTCATATAGCGCTCAGACTCGCAAAGACAGGCCGTGTGCGTCCTCGCAGCGCAGCCAGCCGCGCCATGCACGCGCAAATGCGGCCGGGCGAGGCGAGCAAGGGCGCCCGCCGGCCGGCATGCATGCGCCGCGCACCCAGCGCGGCGTCAATCTCGTCCATGACGTAGAGCGGCGTGGGCCGGTAGTGGTGCAGCGCGAACACCAGCGCCAGCGAGCTCAGCGTCTTCTCGCCGCCGCTCAGGTTGGCGATGTTCTTCCAGCTCTTCTTGGGCGGCCGCACGCTGAACACGATGCCCTGCGCGCGCGGCCCCCGCGTCCGCGCCCCGGCACACCGCCGCTGGTGGCGCATACAGGCAGCGGCCACGTTCATATAACATGCCAGGCCGCGCTGGGCTCCTGAGGCTATCATGAGGCTATCATGACAGCACAGCTGGAGGCAGCGACACAGGTGCGTCACAGCGGCCACACTGCCACGCCCAGCAACAGGCGGCCAAACACCCTGTGCCAAGCCGCTTCCAACCTCTAGCCGATGTGACGGGGCGCGTCATGCTGGCCAGAGTAGAGTCCAGGGCACGCTGGCCTAACCCTATCCCCATGACCCCACCACCGGGCTCACCTCGGAGAACGGGTCCAGCGTGTCGACCAGCTCCAGCTCGGCGTCGCCGCCCAGCGTGATCATCTGGTACATCTCCTTGAGCCGCAGGCTGACCGCGTTGAAGCCCGCCATGAATTCGCCCAGCCGCGCCTTGCGCAGCGCCTCGTACGCCTCGCGCTCCTGCCCCGCGCGCGAGTCAGCGAAAGCGGCCGCGCGTGGGCGCCTGCCTGCGTGCAAGCTCGCGGGCGGCCCAGCCAGGGTCGTGCGCTCAAAGTTGAGTATTTATATGCTGCCCAGCTTGCGGGCGAGCGCTCTCTTGGGCTTGCGCGCGTGCGCCGCGTGGACTAGACCCAGCATGGCCCTGTGTGAGTGCACCAACCTGATTGGGTCCCTGCCGGAGCTGCCTGCCGCATTCGGCAGCGCGGGGGCCCGCGCGCCTGGTTGCGGGCCTGCGTGGCGGCTTCCAGGTCAGTCAGGCGGCCGCGGTACTCCGTTTCGCGGCGCTGCCACTCCGCGATGGCGCTGACGTCCACGTTCGCCGTCTTCAGCTCCTCCTCCAGCATGGTCACCCTGCGCCGGCGCAGGGGCTGGGCGCCTGTGCCGCGTCGGCCGGCGATGCAAGGGGCGTCGCACACGCCGACTCGCCACGGGCGCTCACATGGTGACCGGCTACACCGCAACCCTATGCAAGCATGCCTCCACTCCAGCATCATCTACAGTGACCCAGTGCGCCTGCTACAGACAAGGGCCGGAAGATTGACAAGCAGGAGGGGCCACCTGTACTGCAGGTCCGCGGGCACCAGCGCATCGAGCTCCTCGCTCGTCAGCAGGTCAGGCTCCTTGCCTGCCAGGCCCCATGCTCAACACATCATATTGATAAGTGTACATTGTTGAGTGCAATGGTGAGCACGGACCCCGTCGGCAACCCCACACAGGTCGCCGACGAAGAGCGCAGCAGGAGACGATGACAGTGGCAGCTGCCCAACATCCAAGATTGTGTGAAACATTGGTACTCCGGTCGCTGGCAGCAGCTGCACGCAAGAGCAGCGTGCACCTCCAGCATGATTGTCTGGGCGCCCCGCGCACCTCCCGGCTCGCCCTCGGCCAGCTTCGCGCGCGCGGCGGCCAGGCGCGCGGCGCACTTGCGCAGCTTGGCGCCCTCCTCGCCCTGCGCCTCGCGCTGGTCGCGCAGCTTGGCGCCCAGCTCCACCTCCACGTTGCGGATGATGCCCACCTGCGCACAGACACGTGTTTGGGCGCGCGCTCAAGCCTGCTCTGTTGCATGGGCTTCATTCTAGCCGCATGCTTGGGTGGCACACTGCGCTAGGGCCACACTGCGCCTCCACACTGCGGATGATGCCACCTGCGCTTGACAGAAGGACGCTGCGAGCCTGTGTTGGCAGATGGGGCTGCTCAGGCGGGGGACGCGTGCGCGTATCTGGTGCGTAGTCATGCCTGCCCTGGTGCCCATGCTGCACGCCTCCATACTGCGCCTCCAGACAACGCCCACATATGGCAATGGGTCAATGCTAGCCTGCACTGTAGTGCGCATGCCAGACATGCAGACCTGGCATGAAGCTGCACGTGCCTTGCGCTCTCTGACAAAGCTTGTCTTGAGGTGCACTCTTTCTCCATGGGCCTAGCCTTGCAGTCACGCACAGGCATGACATGCCGGCAGCAGATGCAAGCGATCTGTGCTTGTCAAAGGACAAGGCCAGCACCGGCAGTGCTGTCCGACGCGCCAGCAACCCCACCCTCAGCACACCCGCTGCTCAGAGGCAGGGCTGCGTGCCTCGGCCTGCTTGCGCTCGTGCTCGGCAGTCGCGGCGGCGAGCGCGGCGGCGCGCGTGGCGAGCGCGCCCTCCGCACGCCGCGACGCCTCCACCACCGCCAGGGCCGCGTCCTCCATCTCCTGCGCGAGCGTGTTTCAGGGTTAGTGCCCTAACCCTACCCTACCACAACCCTAGCATGTGCCTGAAGGCCAAATGCTCCTCCTGGCGCGCAGCCAGCCCAATTGCGGCTGGCCTAGCGCACCTGCAGCCGCTCCAAAAGTGCGCATCGGCAGGCGTTGATACAGGCGAGTGCCGAGCGGCGCACATCTGCCACCTCTGTACACACAAGAACTGCACGCTGGCAAACTGATGACATGAGAAGTGCTGCGCTCCCAAGCTCTTCCTACACGTATGTCTGGCGACCCAGCCTCATGAGCAGCCCTGCCTTGAACTCCGTGTCGCGCGCGGCGAGGTCGGCCTCCAGCCTGACAGCCTCCTTCTCGGCCTTCTCCGCCTCGCGCGCCAGCCGCGCCGCGGCCTTGGCCCCGGCCGCCGCGCCCGCGCGCGCCTTGGCCGCCTCCGTCTCGGCTGTGCTGATCTCCTGCGATGCCGTCGAGCAGTACCTTTTTTTGACTTCCTTGTGGCATTGTGGGCGCATTGCCACACATGCCAGGAAGAAATTATCTAATCTGCCGAGCAGCATAGTAGGTAAAAAGGATTACTGTGCCGCGCGCAGGTACTTGGCACGCAGCCTGCCTTTCCTTCGCGACCCAGGGCTGACCCCACCACATGCTCAGGCGGGCGGGCGGGCAGCGACGCGGCATGCCCATTTGCGCTCGCTTCAACAGCGGACGTCTGGCCAGCCCCCTGACTCGCGTCGCAGCAGCCTGAGCAGAGTGAACCCCCCGACAATGCCAGCACAGGCGCGCGCGCCTCCTTCAGCTGCGCAACGCGCGCGCGCTGGCGCTTCACGGGCGCCCCGCCCGCGTCCTCGACCGCCTTCTCCAGGCCGACCGCGCGCGCGCGCAGCCCCGCCGCGCCCTCCTCCAGCGGCGCCAGGGCCGCCTGCGCCTCGGCCACCTCGCGCGACAGCGCCTTGAGCGCCGCAGCGTCCTCCGCGCCCACCTGGCGCGCGCGCGGGGACTTTCTGTCTTGGCAGGGTGCAAGGAGAGCAAGTGCGGGGCAGGTGGAACTTAGGGCATGATCATGATGAAACTTGAAGCTTAGTTCTAGCTTCTGTATTCTGCCAGGAGGCTGCCTGCCCTAACCCCGGTCACCTGGCACAAGTGCATGCCTACCATTGCTGCATCCTTGATGCCCAAAAACAAGCACAATCACACATTCGAGCATCGCCGCTCCCCCTGACGCGCGCCTGCGCACCCACCGGCCCGTCTGGTAGTGCACACGGCAGCGGATTTCTGCTTGCAACGCTTGCCTGCAGCCCTGTGCACCCCTGGGGACTGTGAATACCACACATGGGCGCGCAGGCTCCGCGCGCAGCACCTTGGCGTCGGCGCGCAGCTGCGCCAGGCGCGCGGCGAGGTCGGCCGCGCGCGCGCGCTGGCTGTCGGCCTCCAGGCGCGCCTTGGGGATGCGCAGCTCCAGCGCGGCCAGCGCCTTCTTGGCCGCCGCGGCCGCCGCAGCGGCGCCGTCCGCGCGCGCGCGCGCCGCCTCGAGCGCCTGCTCCCAGGTCGCAGCGCTCCTTAGCTGTTCACCATGCCCCGCATGCGCGAGCATACATGCCCGCACGCCAGGCACCCTTGCCCTCATCCCCAGGCCTTCCTGGGCGTTCAAGCTCACGCCTTGAGAACATGTGCCTGCAAGCTGTACAACCTCAGTCCATGGAGGACAGCAGACTTCACAGCCGCTGATGATGCTGGCAAGCAGGTCTCGCGTATCTGTGCAGCCTTCAGGCCTGTCTTTCCACGCGCTTGGCATGCAGGAATCCTTTGCAAGCGTACATGCAGGTTATCAAGACATACGGCCTCCTCGCTCAGCGTGCAGCTGGCGCAGCGGCGCAGCGGCTGACAGAGCGCGCCGCCAGCACCTGCGTGCCGGCGCTGAGCTCCTGCTCGGCGGCGGCGAGCGCGGCGGCCGCCTCGCGCGTATCCAGCGGCCGCGGCGCGGCGGAGCCCAGGCACATACGGCCGCCGCGCGGCTTGCCGCCGCCGCCCGTCATGGTGCCTGACTCGTTGATCATCTCGCCCTGCGTATGAAGCGCAAAGTATCTGGCATGCGCCGGTAACTAACAGAATAGAATTAGTCAGACGCCCCATGCTCATCGCAACCTTGGCTCCAGCACCTCTGCCAGGCCCAGCGTGTCCCTACCGAGCAATCACACGTCTGCAAACAATGCATGCAAAGGATGCATGCAGGCCTGTCCTGGGCACTACACGTCACTGGCGATCCGTGCGCAACCCGTAACGCAGGTGGGCGCCTGGCATGCCTCCGCGCAGCGACGCAGGCGCGTCAGCAGCATGCGGGCAGGCCGGCCGGCGCCGGGCGCGCGCCGAGGGCGCGGGCGCGCCTGCAGCGTGACCACGCGCGACCAGCGGCGGTCGGCGCCATACGCGATGCGCGCGGCCTGCTCCAGGTCGCCGGCGACCAGCGTGTCGCCGAACGCGTAGAAGAACGCCGGGCGCAGCGCCTCGTCGCGCGGGCGCACCAGGTCGTACAGCCGCGCCACGCCTGCAGGCGCGGTGCGCAGGCGACATGCTTTTCTGGTACTGGTCACCGGTTGCGTTTGAGGAGGTCCACGGGCTCCAGTGGGCTGCAGCCTGCATACACGCTCGATGGTGCGGCACTGCTGTAAACGTAGCCGTCAAGCCCGCTCAGCCAGGAGGACTGTGTGTCTTCCAGCGGCCAAGCTGCTTCAGGCCGCGGCGCGTGCCGGATGTGCCTGCTTGATTACCGTCCTGGCAGGGCCAAACCCTGGCGAAACCGGCTTGGCGTGTTACGATACGCTCATTACTGGTCCGTGCGTACGTGCTGTGGATGTCCTCTGTGACACCACATCGAAAACAGAACAAAATGCAGACGCACGCGCCCGAGCAGGGCGGCCGCGCCTTCGGGTGGCCGGGCCTTCTCGGCCGCACGGCGCGCCAGGTGCGCCTGCTTGTCCAGCAGCAGGAATGTGGCCACGCCCAGGCCGCGCCGGCGCAGCAGCTCCACGCAGCGCTGCGCGGTCTGCGTGTCGTCCACGACGATGAAGTCCAGCGCGCCGGCCGCCGTGGACGCCGCCACGTCGTACCGCGCGTCGATTGCGCCCAGGTCGCCTGCGGGCGCAGCGCCGCATGCTCTGGATGTTATTTAGGTGTTGCAGACTGAGTGGTGGCTGGCATGCGTGAATGCAGAATGCACGAGCTCTCAGCACTGTGGGCTGGCACTTACCATGCGCATGACCAGGAGCACTTGCACAAATGTATCCCAAGCCTTGGCCACTACAATGTCGGCAGACAAGCAACATCACAGTTGTGCAGAACCAACGTCTTATGACAGCGTATGCCATCCGCGCGGCATCTGCGGCGCACCCAGCCGCCCATGGATGCCTTCGATCTCGCCGCCGGCGCGCGCGGCCAACAGCGCCTTGACGACGCCGCCCTGGCTGCTCTGCGCGGCGGCCTCGCTGCGCCGCTGCGCCGCCTGTCCGCGTACCTCACGCAGGCCGGCCTCCAGCCTGTCAGCCTCCTTGCTGGCAGCCTGCGCTTCGGCCCTCGCGTCCGCTTCCGCGCGCCTGCCGCGCAGCTTGTCTAGCCTCTCGCTCATGTTGCAACCATCGCGTCCTGCTCATAGGTGCAGCGCTGGCATGCAACATGCATGCACATGAGGCTGCCTGGGTGTGCACCATGGTCGTGGCAGTGGCGGCAGTATGGTGAGCAGAATTTGAAGTTAGCCATGTACACCTTACAAAGCATTTCTAGCTGCTGCACACATGGTGGGCAGTCCTGGCTAGGAACAAGAAATGCACAGCTGGGTTTGAAAAGAGCATTGTGGCGTGGGGAAGGGGATGGGAACAAACCGGTGTTTGTCCAGGGATGCCTCCATCTCGTGGATGCTGGCACGCGTCGTCTCCGCTGCCGCGCTGGCTGACGCCAGGCCCTCTTCCGCGTCCTGCAGGCTACATGGGTTTATACCAGTACATTGACGGGGCGGCAAATAGCGTGCACACCTGCTCTGGCATGTGCCTGCATGTGCTGGCACAGCGAGAGTACCAACGCACAGTGCACAGACACGCCCAAGTGTATGTGGAGACATATGCATCAGGCACAAGCACAGTTCAAAGCACCCCACGTTCCACCTCTTTGCAGGGAACACAGTACGGGCAGCGCACTGCTGCAGGCGCCGGCGCATGTGCGGAGCATGCGCGCGGGCGCGCGGGGGCCCCACCCTGAGGCGCTGCTGCGCCTCGGCGCCCTGCCGGAGCAGCAGGTCGCGCTCCGCCGCGGCCACGTCCACGCGGCTCCTGGCGGCCGCGATGCGGGCCTCCCAGGGCGCCAGCTCGCCGCGCACGCCGCCCAGCTGCCGGCGCAGGCCCTCCACCTCGCCCGCCACGCCCGCGCGCAGCGCCTCCAGCGCCTGCCCGCGCGTGGCCGCAGTGTGCCGTGATGCATGCAAGGTTTACACGTGATGCTTCTATTGGGCTGCCTGAGTGTGATGCCCTAGCGGCACACCTTGCGGTGGTGAAGCAATGCCGTCCCGATGTTCGCACACACGCTGGTGGCATTGTCAAGCAGGACAAGTGTCCCCATCCAGTCCCGCGCCTGCTCGGCGTCCTGCAGCTCCTGCGCGAGCGCCTCTGCCTTGGCCGCCATCTGCGGCGCGGCCGCCTCCATCGCGGCCGCCTGCGCCTCGGTCTCCTGCACCCGCGGCCCTGTTTAAACAGCCATTCATGCACTCACTCTCCCGCCTGCCAGAGAGAGGTGCTGCTGAGGCTGCAACGCATCTGTATCAGCGCAAATGCATGCTGTGCTGTTAAGCTGCATCAGCAGGCATCGCGCCGGCCGTTACGATCAGCGCTGTGCACCTTCTCTGCCAGCTGGGGTGATGAGGCCGCGCAACCAGGTGCTGCCACGTTGCTGCAGGCAGCGCCGGAGCCAGCACACCGCGCGCTTGGCGCCGTCGCGCTGCAGCCGCTCCGCCAGCTTCCGGCGCTTGGCCTTGAGGTGCTTCAGGTCCTCGCGCAGCTGCACGTCGCGGCGCTCAAAGTCCTTGAAGCGCTCGTTGGCCGCGTCCAGCTCGCCCTGCACCGCCGCGTGCTGCGCGCCCTCCGCCTTCATCCTGCGCGCGCGCGGCGGTGCGTGTGGATCGCTGTGACCGTGACCGTCTGGCGAACAATGCCTCGCCCTACGTCCCTGCATGCGCCATGCATGCACTTCAGCAATGTGTGCTCAGTTGATGATCACAACAAGTGATTGGGCTGTTCAGGTACGCATTGGTGCTGCAGTCAATTTATATTAATTAGAGCATGCACGAGAAGTCTGCTGCCAACGCGGATAAGGATAAAGCGTAATGGCCGCTGCATGCCACAGCTGCGTCTCATAGCGGGCGCACTTGGCCTCGGCCGCCTGCAGGTCCGCGCCGTAGGTCGCCAGCTTGCCCTGCTCGTGCGACAGCTTGGCGTCCAGCGCCGCGATGTTCTTCTCCAGCAGCTCCAGGTTGCGCTGCGCGGCGGTGCAGCGCCCGGTCATGTGGAGCAGCGGCGCTGCATGTGTACAGTGGCCATGTGTACGTTGGCCAAAGGGACACGACCACAAGCGCAGCCGGTCACAGCGAGCTGCAGGTCAGGCATCGGCGGTGTATGTAGAGGGGTACAGGGGAAGCAGTCTCCGGTAGGCAGCAAGGCTGCAGGCAAGACATGCGGGGACCACGTGCAGCCATGCAAGGCCTCGGCGCTTCAAAGCCTTGCAAGGCAGGGCAGGCTGGGTGCTGCCCGGAGATGGCGTTGTGGCAGGCCCGGGGGGCACCTGCCCGTCGCGCATGAACAGCTGGTAGATGGCCGCGTGCGTGGCGGTGCACTCGCGGTCGCGCGCCAGGTAGGCCTCGGCCGCCGCCTTGGCGCCCTCCAGGCCCTCGCGCTCGCGCTCGCCCGCCTTCACGCGCGCGACCATGCCCTGCCGCGCCTCGCTCAGCTCCTCCAGCCTGCGCGGGGACGCGCGCGGCCCCTGTTCACAGCCGCTTTCGGTGGCACCATCAGGGCTATGCGTGCCAAGGGCGCATGCATACGCCCCCCGCCCCCGTCAGCTGGAATTTCAGATGGCTGCTTTCAGGCATGTCGGCTGCACGCAGCATATTCATGCATGTGCACATCACGCCCTCTACTCTCAGCCGTGTAGGCGCCCGCTGAAGCCCAATGCTCTGGCCGTGGCAGAGTCCACGGCATTTCTGCATCTGAGTCCCTTTCTATATTGTGGACCCGTGCGGGGCCGCAGCAGGTCACCGCTTGGCGCCGGCCTCGATCTGGGGCACGTAGCGCTCGGTGCCGATGATGTCCTCCAGGTACTCCAGCAGGCCGCCCTCGTGCGGGCCTACTGCCTTGGGCTTCATCATGCTAATCTGCTCCACCTCGCCCTGCGCGGCATGGGCTTGATACGGTCGCATGCGCTCGCGCCCGCGCTTTGCTGCCCCTGCTTCAGCAGGTCTGAACGTTACTATGAAGGTCCTGCTGTGAGGGCTGCTAGGCACGCTTTGGAGCTGCTGCGATGCTGCGCGCCATCAGCCCGTCCCTGCAACACCAGCTCAGGCGCGCACGTGAAGTCAGGTCATGCATCATTGTGCCATTCGTGCCAGCCGTTGCAAGACAACAGCCAGGCCGGCATGCCATGCTGCCAAGCACTGAAATGCCGCTCTCATGGAGTGGACTGGGTCGCTTAAGCGGGCCAGCAACGGCGCGCTCCGCAGCGAGCCGGCGCGCGGCACAGTCCCCACTTGGCGCCGCCGGGCGCGCGCGCCTGCAGGATGAGGAAGCGGTTGTTGTCCAGGTCCACGCCCTTGGCCTTGAGCAGGTCGGTCACCTGGCCCTGGCTGCTCTTGCGGCCGTCGATGTAGTACTGCGAGGTGTTGCTGCGCAGCGCCGTGCGCGCCACCGAAAAGTCCGACCCGGGCACCACCGTGTACTCCTCGTCGCCCTGCGGCGGCTGGGCTGCGTGACCTACAGGGCGGCGCCCCTGGTGCAACTGAGGGCCACCGTGCAGGAGCGGGGCGCCGTGCTTATACCCGCTGCCCTGCAGCGGCCAGGCATTGTGGCACCAGAGCGTTAAGAGTTTTAATGGGACCACATGGATATATTCCACTACGACGTTTCTGCGGCAGCCAGGCAAACGCCAGAAACAGCACTCAAGAGCAGGATGCCTATGGCTTGACACATTGTCCTTTGCTGGTGACCAAGCTGTCGGTTTCTTTCTGCAGCCCATACACGATTGAGACCTGGGGCAAGCTCGGGCTGCGCCAGGCTGCACCATGTCAATAATTTCCTGAAAGTACACGCTGACGCGCGCCGAGTCCAGGTTCTGGTGGTTGGCAGACTTGTGGATGAGCTCCGACACTTTGCTTAGCCGCAGCTGCGCACACAGCGCCTCAGTGCACGTGCACGGCGCGAAACGTTGTTGCGCGCCATTGTGCTTGCGTGAGGGGCGGGACCGTACCTGCTTGGCGCGCTTGCCAAACACAAAGAGCATCGCGTCAATGACGTTGCTCTTGCCGCTGCCGTTCGGCCCCACCACCGAAGAGAAGCACTGCAAGATTGGCCGCACACACGCTGTCTCAGCACGCAGCACATGCTACTGCACCAGTTGAAGCTCCTGCAAATTTTGGAGCCCAGGAAGCGGCCTCTCCGGGAGGCACAGGTGCCATCTTTTTCTATACAGCGTCCGCGCCTTGTGGAAAGGGCCCACGCGCTGCTCCCCCGCATACGACTTGAAGTTTTCCAGAACCATCTCAGTGATAATAAGCCGCTGCGGCGCGCTGCTGCTGGCCTGCTCCATGTTGGCATCCATTGGGGCTGCCTGCGCCCGCTGCAGTCCTGTGGCCGCTGGGAACGCAGCAGAGCCTGCTCTTCACGTCTTTGATCGCGCCATATGTCCTGCGTCGCTCACAGTCTTGCAATCACTGCAGGGGCCTGAGCTGGCAGGTGCGCAAGTTTTGAAACAGGGCTGGCCAGGTTTAGTGAGAGGGTGTGCAGAACTTGGCCTAGTGACTACGCCCTAGTCTAGACCAACGCCTGAGCTTCCCTGAGCTGACAGGGGCGACATCTCGTTGCTTGTAGCAGACGGAGCACAGCGCTCCTTTCACCTCACGCCCCATTGAGATCGACAGAGCACAGCGCCACAGGTCTGATAGCAGGGGTGCGTGACCTCCCTTCTGCTTTGTGCTGCATAGGCAGTGCGTATGCGCAGACCTGGTGCAGCGCTTATCTCTTTTGTTGGCAGCTAAAGTGGGGCGTGACTGTTGCGCTAACAGAGTGTTGTGCGTGTGCTTCTTGGCAGTGCGAAATGGATCCAGCGCAGCCAGGCGTGGACAGCCTGTCCGATGAGCTGCTAGCACAGATCATGAGCTACACATCTGACTCCATGAGACTTCGTACACTCCCGCTGGTGTCCAGGTACAGCTTGTGCTCTGACAGCCAATGCGCAGTTGATCGTGGCACTATGCACCTAACGCCGCCTGCTTGTCTGCCTGCAGGCGCTTCAATGCCGTCCTCGGAAAGCCAACAGCCGCCTGGAGGCACCTATCCGCACACTTTGCGCTGGCCCTGACCCAGCTACAAGGCACGCCCAACTTTGGCATATGACACCTGCAGCCTGGCGCGTGACCAGGCTCACGCAGTAACCTGCGTCATCAAGGTGCGCAGGTGAGGGTCTAGGCGAGTACGGCGAGCGTATGCTGCTGATGTGCGATTGGCTGCTTCCACGAGCCTCCGCAGTGCGCCAGCTACACCTGAACTTCAGCAACTCGGTCGGTAGGCGCGGGTATCATTTCTTCTTGTTGCCGTGGCGGTGGGTGAAGGTGGTGGCGATTGTGGCGCGCGCCGCCTCCAACCTGGAAGTGCTGTCACTCGAGCTGTCAGGCGGGAATGGATGGCGTGCAGGCAAACCTGTGGGAAGCGACGAACAGGCTGTGCTTGCAGCCCAGAGCTGCCACAGGCTGAAGTGTGCGGTTAGGAGCTGTGCCAGGTTCAAGGAACTGCACATGCGAGTGCGGCAGTTTGGCGGCCTCCTGCTGTCCCTGCTGGGTGCTCTGCCAGCGAGCCTGGAGCGCCTTGTGATTGATGCATCAGATGACACACCAGTAGGCACTCATCGTCCTGTCAACCTAAACCGTGCTCAGGAGGGTGGTAGCCACCTTGACCTCGCATGCCTCGGCGCGCTCGCCCGGCTTGTCTATGTGCATCTGCACCTGCCCTGCCTCCTGCTGAGAGTTCCTGCTGCCCTGTCGTGCGTGACTTTTTTACACCTGTCGTGCAAGGAGATGACCTTTTCACAGGAGCTGGCAATGCCTGACCTCCAGCACCTGTGCTTAAACCACCATAGGCGTGACGGGGGCAGCGTACAGCTGCCAGCGCTGCATGTACTCACGGCTCTGACCGCGCTGGCCATCACTGGGGACCTTGTTGCGCGCGACTGGTTCACGCTGCCGCACTTGCGGAAGTGCGATTTGACAGACACCACTCTTGTGGCCCAGCCACCCGCGATGTGCACGCAGCTCGAGTCCCTGTGCATAAATTGCCAGGTAAACTGCTTTCCAGTCCAGTTTGCTGAGCTGGTAGGCCTGCGGTCGCTTTCCATGCCATACATGTGCTACACTCACCTGCCACCACTGATCACTCAGCTGTCGAACCTGGAAACATTACGACTTGGGCGCGTTGGGTCTGTGGGTAACCTGGACGCCTCAGCGCTCGGTGACCTATCGGCCTTCCCGCGCCTGCAGTATCTGGAGTTCAGGGACTGCTATGTTGCGCTGGCGCCTTGCGTGGGCACGCACCTGCCTGCAATGCTCCAGCGGCTGTTCTTCTTCGAGGCGCTGCCTTATGCCACGCGCGGCGGGCGTGGCGTGCTGGCTCTGCACCGGCAGCTCACGGCCCAAGGGCGCCCAGGCGTGTCTTGCATTGGCACAAGCACAATAATGCGTGATCCCAATGGCAGGCATGATAGGGCCATATGGTTTGAGCATGCGCTGGATATGGCCGCAACCCCGCATGCACAGGTGTAACCTGTATTACCCCAGTCAGAATCAAGTATCATCTCGAGCCGATTCTCATTCAGCCAGACTACCTCATTGCGAGGTGTTTGTGTGCATGGCATGTTTTACCAGCAGGGCACGCCCGGCATAGGGACTAGGGGAAATCAGTGCCAACTAAATCAGAGGAGTCAAATGGCATGCACTGCAGCCCACAGGACAGTATGGTGCAATGCCGCCCATCAAACACAGTACCTCTGCAGTTAACGCTGATGTTTTGCTGTGTGCGAACAAAAGCGTCCTGTAGGTAGGAATGAGGGTGTGCACAGGACAGCCCATGCGCGCACTGCGCTGCCGTTACATGCCAGGCTTCCGACTACTGCTTGTCTCGCAACAGAGGCAGATTTATGGAGCGCCCCAGCAGCGCTACCGCCGCCGCAGGAGAGCTAGCCTATGGTTCTACCTGCTATGTTCGTACAGACATGGCCCAAACCCGATTTGAAACTATTAGACAATCAAGAGTGGTGACATGGAATACATTTGAGCCGCTTCCATTCGAGCCGCATTGACGACGGACAGCACAATGACCGTGCGCAAGCTGGGCCGAGGGCCACATCGTACTGACATGCCAAGAGCAGGGCGCCCTGTGTTGGAAGCGGCCACATCCCTTAGCGCATCAAGCACCACAGGGCGGCCTAGCACCACAGACTCCTGTATTGCTCAGCCGGTCGCGATGCATGTGCTACGCACCAGGGGTTAATAATCGCACGCCACCCGCCAAACAGCGACGCGCACACTGCCTGCCCGGCCGCGCGCGCATGCCCGTGCGACGCCGCGCCCGCGCCGCGCCCCGGCCGCTCACTGCACCAGCGCAACGAGCACGGTGATGTCGTCGCGCTTGCCGCCCGAATACACCATGTCGAAAGCCTCCGACGCGCCCAGCGAGTACGGCGACTCGCCCTCGCGGTCCAGCGAGGCCTTGAACGCCAGGCCGGCCAGGCGGCGCGCGAGCGCGGGCGCGCCCTCGCGCGCCTTGCGCCCGGCCGCCACGGCGGCCACTAGCGCGTCGTCTGCCAGGTTGTCCCACAGGCCGTCGGAGCCCAGGACCACCACGTCGCCCGGCGCGACCTGGGCCCGGTGAAGCCTGTGAGGAATTTTTCAGCTGCCACATGTCCTGGATGCATGGACAGCAGTCTAGCAGTTGCAAGGCTCAGCCTGTGCGGCGGCTCGCATATTGCTCTGCTTTTTACACTACTATAATGATATCGATAATCAAACTGCATTGTCTTTTGGAAATGCCTGTGTAAACAGATAGGAATAATAAAGCCATCATCAAATGCACAGAGCAATGGCTTCAGTCAATACACGGCAGCACAGTGGTGCACAATCGTACTCACTCCAGCCACATGCAAGGGCATGCTCGGGGGTGGGGCCGCACGGGCAGCGTCATCAGCATGGCGTCGTCGCCGCGATCCGCGCTGGGCAAGTGGCCCAGCTGGTAGGGGCACCCGAAGCTGTGCTCCTGCTGCGGGCTGTGGTACTTCACCTGCCGCGCGCGCAGGCCCCGACCTTTGCGAACAGAAGGCTCCCCAGCGTTGGAGCGGCAGCGCTTGAGCTCACCTGGCCGCTGGTTGTGTGTACCAATGCTGAGCTTGAATGTGAGTGGCAGTAATCAAGGGAACCACCTGGCCGTGCTCGCCAGCAGCAGTGCTGCCCAGCAGGTGAAGAGGAGCAGTGCTCCTCTCTGTGCAATCCCATCACCGCTCTGGTCTCCATACGTACAGACAGCATACATGCCCAGATGGCGGGCAGAGGGCGGCGGCACAGGCCCCACCTGCAGCGCCGCGCGGTAGGGCGTAGCCCCAACGACCACAAAGCCGGAGTCGCCGACGTTGGCGCTGGTCAGACGGCCCTGCGCGCCGGCCAGCGGTCCTTGCCGGCGTGACGCGGTATGACTCCACCGCCCACGCCCGCAGTCGCGCACACTGTATGATTGGAGCGGCACTTGAGCGAGCCCCGTTGGAGCTTCAACTATCCAGGCTGTGTCTTGCCACAGCATGTGCCCAACGACGCATTCTCCAAGGGCTGTCGAGCTTTACATGCATGCCACGATCGGCACGGTGGCAGCAAGCCAATGACGCTGGCAAGTCACTGTCCAACCAGCCGCAGGCAGCGCCCTGCTGACAGCGAGCCACGCGTGCACAGCATGCCCACACAGACGGCGGACTGCGCGCCTGGGCAGAGTCAATGAGCACCACGCAGCACGTGCTGCTGCCCTGCAGCCCCTCCCTGTCCACGTTCGCCGCGGCCGCCTTGAGCACTGCGCGTGCCCAGGCGAGCCAGACGGTTTAGGCGCCCTGGAGTGTTGGCACCAGTGACCAGTGCCAGTGTGCGGCTGCAGCTGCTTTTACACGGTACACTAGGCGATGACATATGCCCTCTTTGCGTGCGTGTGGCAGGTTTCTAAATGACGATGGGAAGAAGGGTGCTGCCCACGTGCCACGCACCTTCACATCAAGCATAGCCATGTGCTCCGCCGTGAGCAGGCTCTCACAGTAGAGCGACCACGCAAAAGCAAGCACACGAACACACTTAATGGGTTTTGCTATGCTGCGCATATGCCTCCAGACCTGCCATCAACACTGTTTCATCCTGGCGGGCCCGCAGGCGAGCCCTAGCAGCTGCCACGGCACCGGCGAGCCGCCTGCATGCCCCGGCCGCGCGGCCGCCGCACCGGCAAGCGCGTCGGCGGCGCCGCCCTCGACCTCGCGCCGCGCGGTGTCCATGAGCGCGCGCGAGAACAGGCCCGCGTCGATGCCCTGCGTCTTCCACATGTACACGCCGTCCGCGATGCCCAGGCCGACCACGCCGCCCCTGCCGCCGCGCGAGCCGCGCGTGAGCGCCCCTCGCATCTCAGACACGCCTGAGCGCTCAGCGACGCCAAACTGACCACTTTCCATAGCATGCACGCCACGCCAACGTGCACTGCTTCCCCGCCACGCGAGCACTGCCCGTCCTCGGTACGGGATGCATTCGGATGCATTGTGCAGGCTCCTGGGTGATGCCAGGTCGACGCAGCACCCCTGACGTGCAGAGCCCACACTGCTGACCAAGTCCTACCCAAACCCTACTCCTACCCTACCCAACCCTGCCCAACCCTGCTGAGGCCGCACCCCCCGCACGCGGTGAAGTAGGCGTCCTCGCCGGCCCAGCCCTCGCGGCGCCGGCTGACCGCGCGCGCGCCCGCCTCCACCTTCTCCGGGTGCGGCAGCGCGGCCGCGCCGGTCGCGAGCGCGAGCGGGCGCTCCAGCGGCGCGTCCGCCTCGCCGGCCACCTCGGGCTCCAGGTGCCGCTGCTGGCAGCCTGCCGCGCGCGCGGCGGCCCGCTCAGCGCGCCCTGCCTGCCGGCCCGGCCCCGGCCGCCAGCTCGGCGGGCCAGGCGCCAGGCAGAAGCTGCTGAACGCCTGACGTTACATCCTCAGTACGCAGACATGCTTGGCACCATGCGTGGTGTGGGCCGCAGCTCAGTGCCTGGGCATGCATGCGCATGTCTGGAAATACGCCTCTGCATGCTTGAGAGGGGCTGGCGCGGGCCTGCAGGCATGGCATAAACGCAGGCCATGCGGCCGGGCACCGCGGCGCGCGCGCACCCCGGTGGTCGCCGGCGTCGCTCTTGCCGAGCCAGTTGTGGCAGGGGAAGCTCGACTGCGTGCCCTCCGGGCCCATCACCTCGATGCGGTCGAGGTACCAGCCGCTGCCGACCTCCGACACGCTCGGCTCCACCTGCCGCAGGCCGGTCCGCACAGACCCATGTTCACGAGCAAGAAGTCTGGTGGGTGTGCCTCCCACGCGGCACGCTTCGGACGCGCTCGGCTCAGAGCAGCTGAGCTGCGTGTGCCGCGCATAATTGGGGGCTGGCCTCGGCAACCAGTTGATCACAGTCCGCACTCGCAACGCCTGTATGTGTCTGAAGTCCTAAGGATCTTTATACAGTCGCCAGAGCATTGCGCCACACCGCTCCACGACTCTTGCGAGTTTTCCAACAGCTCGTCGGCTGGCTGCAGGCATGACGTGTGGACGCACCTGCTGTACAAACACGCGGCGGAGGGCGCCCAGGCGGTGGCCAACGTCCAGCGCGTAGCGCCGCCGCGTGCCGCGCTCAAAGCCATACCCGTCCTGGTCGTTGCCTGTGGGTGCGCGCGGAGCGAGCAGCAGCACTAGTTAGCAGGGAGATTTGCGGCACGTCACATGCAAACATGTCAGCGCAAGTACAGCGCTTTGAGGGGGGGCCATAGGTAGGCGCGCACCAAGGACATACTCCTCAGACTGGCCTTCCGAGCCGATGAGGCGTATGATTGCTGGTGCCTGCCCCACGCGCGCTGTCCTGTCATATACATTCAATGCCTTGCGTTGCAAGGCGTGCACACAAGCGCCGCGGCCCTGCACCTCTGTGCCGGCGCCCCGCACGTCGCCGGTGACGATATCGACGACATACACGGCGCCCTGCTCCGCCTGCTGGGATGGCCGCGACGCGAAGCTGGGCTGGACGTCGTTCGCGGGCAGCTCGCGCACTGCGGCGTCCGAAGCGCGCCTGGAGCTGGCTGGCAGCTGCAGCAGCGCCGGCAGGAGCGTCACAGCGTGCAGCGCAGGCTCTGCTGGAGCAAGGGTATCCAGCCAATGTGCCGGAGTCCGGGGAAGCAGCCCGGCTGCGGCCAGACTGCGAGCGGCAGCAAAGCAGCGCCAGGCCAGAGCCATACACGGGAGGCGTCACGCCGCGCTGCCTCTGCACAGTCAGCTCGCGGCGCGCATCGCGGCACCGCTGCGCGGCGCCAGCATCTCTGAGCCGCGCTCTTAGCTCTGCACGGTGGTAAGTTCAGGCAATGGCACCTCTGCCGCAGTGCGCACCCAGATGCACTTGAACAGAGTACCCCAGCAGGGTACTCTCCTGCAAGCTTGCTTGCGAAGCAGGCACCAGAAACTCTGTCTGTCATAGCTTATTGCATAGTAGGTGGTTGTCTTTCCTACGTCCCTCAGTGGCTGAACAAGCACAGCGCTAGATGGCGGGCGAGGATGATCAGAAAGTGCGCTGCCTGCTTGGAGTGATGCAGCATACAGCTGCAACAGATGTCCACAGTAGAAATAGCTGGCGCAGGCTGCCGACACATACAGACTCCTGCCCAGGAAAAGTTTGGCCATCGGTCTGAAGGCTGCTGCAGGCTGCCTGGAACTGAGACGGCCTCTCCTCACGCAGGCCAAGACGCAGACGCCCGTCTTCGGCTCCTCCTCGACCTTTGGCGGGGCCACCGGCTTTGGCGGCTTTGCGGGCGTAGAAAAGCCTGCCGAGCACGATGCCGAGGCCCCGGAGGAGGGCGCCGCTGGCGAGGGCGAGGAGGACTGCTCCGCGGAGTTCAAGCCGCTGGTGCAGCTGGATGAGGTGGAGCGGGTGTCCGGCGAGGAGGCGGAGGACGTGCTCCTGGACTTGTGCGCGCGCGGATTGCCCTGCGCTCCGCAGCCTGCTTACAGCGACCCGTTCGCACAGGCGCACTAAGCGGCGGCCGACGGCGGGTGATCTGCTGCGCAGGAAAAGCAAGCTCTACCGCTTTGACAACGACAGCGGCGAGTGGAAGGAGCGCGGCGTCGGGCAGACGCGGCTGCTGAAGAACAAAGAGAACAAGCGGATTAGGCTGCTCATGCGGCAGGAGAAGACGCTGAAGATCCGCGCCAACCACTTGGGTGCAGCGCCATGCTGATTTTGCTCCTAGCGTTCAGCTGCGGTCCGCTTGCATGCGCGGCTTCGGCGCGTTTGTGCCTTGCTCGCTCGGTGTTGACACGCCATATGTGCCGGCTCGCAGTGATGCCCGGGACTAAGCTGCAGGAGCACAGCGGCAGCGAAAAGGCGTGGGTCTACTCGACCGTCGACTTTGCGGAGGAGGCGCAGAAGATGGAGCTCTTCTGCTTACGCTTTGGGAGTCTGGAGAGTGCGCCCTGCCGCCGCTGCGGCTTTGTGTCATACCGGCCTGCAAGAGCTCGACACACCGGCCTGCAGGAGCTTGACAGGCGCCGCGGGCGCCTGCCTGCGCAGAGGCGCAGGAGTTTAAGAAGCACTTTGAGGAGGCGATGGCGCACAACGACAAGGTGCTGGAGGAGGAGGAGCAGGGGGGCGAGGGCGAGGCGCGCTGCCTGCCTTTCTATCACACACTATCATTACCGCAAGTAGTCATGCGGCAGCCTGTGACACCAGGAATCTGCTCCTTCGTCTTCTGCTTGGGGTCTCAGCGTCCTTGCTCTTCGGCTCTGCAACGAATGCGCACCGCTATGTGCCACCTGTGTATGTGGGTATGCAGCGCTAGCAGGTCGTGGCATGCCGGAACCGAAGGGACCAAGGGGCTGCGCAGGAGGCCGCCGCAGCGGCTGCGGATAAGGCGTCGGCGGCCAAGCAGGAGGAGGCTGACCTGGCCGACCAGGTCCAGCCCGTGTCCACCCCTGTGCAGGGCTTTCTAATCACAAAGCCGGCACCAGCCGGCAGGTCAGGCTGCCAACGTTTGTATGGATATGGTGGTCGAGCCAACCTGCAAAGCTGCACCCAGCAAGGGCCTGGCTGGGAAGCCGTCACTGGAGCTTCAACCCTTGCAGGGCGTGATCAGCGTGCCTGACAAGAATAGTAATGAGAGCAAGGGGCGCAGGTCGGCAAGGTCAGCGTCGCGGACGAGGCAGCCGAGGAGCCCGCCGCGCACAGCACGAACGGCGCACCAACGCTGGGAACGAAGGCGGCCGCGGGCGCAAAGGAGTGATGCTGCGGCACAGTCTGCATCGCCTCTGCATGACCATCCTGCATTGATGAATGGCTCCCGCGTAACGACTTGCGTGTGAAGTGTGTTGCCGCAGCGCCATCTTTGCTGCTGGAGCTGCTCCTCAGCCCAGGTGGCTGCTTGTATTTGGTGCATGATGTGTCTCGTCAAGGCCCCGGGCTGCGTTGACCCCATGGCCTTTCAGGTCCATGTGGCTCAGGCGCAGACCAAAGCAGCGCCAACGGGTTGTGGTGCCCATAGCCAGCACAATGGTAAGGTGCAAGGCAGGGCGGCCTGTTGGTGAGGCGGGCATAGCTGTATGCTCAGCAACGGATAGCTTCAGAGGTGGCAGCGCGAGAGTGCCAGGGTTGTCATGCATGGCAGTGTGCTCTGGAAAGCTGGGCTGGGTGGATGTCTGTGTCCCATGAACAAGGTGATGCCTGTCGCCTGTCAGTGTGTCTCCAAGGCTGTGCAGCCAGCCCTTGTGCATGTGGCGAAGGTCTGCCATGGCTCAGGCATGGCTCAGGCTTCGGGTCTTTCACAAGCACGCTGCCTGCCTTCCTGCGTGGGAAGTGATGCCTCGGCCTTCTCCAGCTGCTCGACCTCCGCAAGCACACGCTCGGCATCGCCGTACTCGCTTGCGTCGGCAAAGCGCTCCGCCGCCTGACGGGCAAATCAGGTCTTATTAATGCTTAACTGCTATGCGGGCATTGCATGCAAGCTGCATTCCCATTCCATGCCACACACACACGCAGCAAGGTTCCAGCGACGAGGCGCGACTTCTGGCTGCATGGCAAGCCAATCCGGTAGCACTGTGAGACACAGCACACAGCCACTAGCGCAACAGCCTTGTGAGTGTAGCAAGCAGCTGGCACGCACCTGCTTGAGCAGTGAGCGCAGCAGCAGGCGCGTCGCAGCCAGCTCGCGCGGCTTCAGCTCGCCCGCACGCACCCCACTGGCCTGCCCGGCCAAGTTTGGCTCAGCCATGCGACCACAGCGGGTGCAGAACTTCGCATGTCTTGTCGCAGGCAGAACAGACTTCCTGTTGCAGCGTAGGGCTCGTAGGGCGACATGACGAACCACGGTGCAGTCTGATCGCTTCATTATCAGTGCTACATGTTGGACACATAACTTTTAAACAGCCTGTATGGTTTACACGAGACGCGGGGCAGCCATGCGCCAAGCGCGCAGCCTCACCTGAGCGCCTGCCAGCCCCAGCACTGCAGCGGCGTACGTGCGGAAGCGCCCCGCGTCTGCCTGCCACCCGCCGCCCTGCAGCGCGCGCACCTGCGCGCCGCGCTTTGCCGAGTGGGCGCATGTCACGGGCGTGCTCGTAAAGACACTGGAGGCAGGCAACAACCCAGATCATCTGCCATTCTAAGTGCAGGAGCGCGGGGCTTTTCTCCTGCATCAGGCTGCATGCACCTGAAACAGCACCATTTTCCTCAAGGTAAGGTGCCACTAGGCAGGTTCAAGAGCTTTCACAGACTGCTGACACCGGCGCTTGCGCGTGTGCACCCTGAGAAAGCTAGAGCGGGCAAGGGCGTCAAGGAGACGCGCGCAGCCAGGGCCGCGCGCCTGCTTCAGCAGCGCCTCGCGCTGGCTGGGCGGCGAGCCGGTGGCCGCGTGGAAGTCGGCCAGCAGGCCCCAGACGCCGGCGGGCGCGCCCGGCGCGCCCGCCGCGCGCCCGAGCGCGTCCGCGGCCGCCCGGTCCAGCGCTGCAGCCTCGCTGCGCTCGCCGCCTGCGCTCGACCTTGGTCGCTGTCACGCCGTGTGACTCACACGCAACAGGGCGCCCACCCACTCTCTGCCGCGCAAGGAGTGAGGGCAGCGCACTGACTTGGCACATGATGTCAGATGTCCAACCAAACCTGTTGCTCACGTGATATGTGCTAACATGCATCTTTACATGAGATCATGCCTCTCTTTACAGTCGATCAAAGTGCCCAGATCCATGAGGTCCCGGCCCAGCAGCTCCCCAGGAAGGGCAGCTTCCGCCCTCTCGCAGGGCCGCAGGGGAGCGCGCGCCCTTCAGCTGGACGCCATAGGTGCCGGCAGCCTCGCGCGCGGCGCGCACGGCCTCCACCAGCGCCGCCAGCACGCCCGGCTCGACGCTCCGGCCCTCCGTCAGCAGTATCACCTGGACACCCCAACCCGCCGCCTCAGCGTCAGAGCGTCAGGAGCACCGATCAGATATCATGCATGCAGCCAGCCTGAGCGCCACTTGCACGTGGGGGCCTCTACCCTCTACAGCAGCTCGTGTCTAATTTTGGCTGCAGGGCGGCCAATGCACAGCATGGGCGACCCCGCACGGCTCTGCGTCTGCAGTTGCTGTCCTGCGTAATGAGGTGGCGTCCAAATCAGCAGCTCATCAAGCAGGAGCGCAGAGACAAACAGCAGGCGTTCAGGCCGCCCACGCATCGTTGGAGCCATCACACAGGCGCGCACCTGGATGGCGCCGCGCGCGGCCTGCAGCGGCTGGCCGGCGCGCGCGGCGGCCTGCGCGTAGTTGGACCAGGTCTGCCAGCTGTCGCGCTTGAGCCGCACCGCCTCGCCCAGCGCGGAGAGCGCCTCCGCATGCCGGCCCGCCTGCGCCGCGCTGCCGGCTTCAGCAAACAACGACTCTCCAGTCAATCACTGAGCGGGGTCAGCAGTGCCGGCGCCCGTACGCCTGCATCCGGCTCGGGGCGCGTGCGCTTGCTCTTGGCCCGCACCGCCTCACTTGGCACCTCTGCGCGACCGCCTGCGCACCGCGCTGTGTGCACAAGCGCCCATGGATGGCAAGCACATGCCCAAGCCGCTCGTCCTGGCACGACCTTACAAGCACCACAGCACCATGGCATGTCTGCGAGCAAACGCTATGTGCCGGCGTCTCTTGACGGCCGCGGCCCTGCTGCGCAGTGAGTCAGGCATGCGGTGGAGCCGCGGCCCCTGTGGCGGCTGGGCGTGCGCTGGCAGGCGCTTGCCCGCCAGGGTGCACAGCCCTGCCTTGCAGCACATTAAACGGAGCATGCGCGGCAGCAGCCGGGCGCGCGCCTGCAGGTGCACGGCCGCCAGGTTGTTCCAGGCCTCGCCGTTGTCGGGGTCCTGCTGCGCGGCGCGTGTGAACGCCTGCGCCGCGCGCGTGCTGCCGCCCGCCTTGAGCGCGCAGAAGCCCAGCGCAAACCAGCCCTCCGCGTGCAGCGGGTTGACGCGCAGCGCGGCCTCCCAGTGCTCGGCCGCCTGCGCGCTGCCGCCGGAGGTGACCAGACAGGCTTGCGAGGCGCTGCTTCTTGGTGTTGGCAGCGTGCTATGCACCACCATACATAGTCTCTTATCAGAAACGCCTTGATATTCTCGTGCACACGTCCGCATGCGTCATACCAAAGACAAGGACACACTGTGACTGCATGAGGATGTGCGGGACGTCCTGGAGCGGCGCTCGCACCGCGGCAAAGTCCTTGCGGCGCTGCGCGGAGCGCGCGAGCGAGCGCTGCGCGCGCACGCTGCGGCCGCCGGACGCGGCCCACGCGCGCTCGTAGCAGGCGTCGTTCACGGTGAGGTCGCCCAGCGCGCACAGCAGCCGCGCGTCGTCCGGCGCCGCCTGGCACGTGGGGAGATCCCACTGAGTGCGATTAGCTGCTGAGCAGCTCCATGCCCCGCAGGCAGATTCAGCCATGGAGCCCAACGACACAACTGTGCCAAGGCGGTCTGGCGCCGTCGGCGACGCACGCATGCCCGCAAGTACCACGCTGGCATGCTCAGCAGATGCAGGCAGAACAGCATGGGGTGGGTATCAGTGCCTGCGCCCAACATGGTGATACTCCACACACTGCGCGCGCCCACGAAAGCGCGCGCACCGCCAGCCGCGCGCGCACGAGCGCCAGCGCCTGCGCGGACTTGCCGAGCAGGCGCAGGCACAGCAGCGCGGGCTCCCACAGCCGCTCCGCCTCGAACAGCGCCAGCGCCGCGCCCGGCAGCCCGGCCGCCACGAGCTGCTCGCCCAGCTCGCGCGCGAGCGCGGAGCCGAGCGGGAAGTCGACCGCGAACGCCAGCCTGCCGCACGGCGGCCGCTCTCGCAGGACAGAAAGCCGCTCATCGCCTTTTGACTTTCTGCACCTCAACAGCAGCAGGCAAGCAACCGCCGCCAGCTGCTGCAGCTCCCTCCGGCTCCTGCAGGCACTTGTAGGCATACCACACCCGCCAAAACCCTAAACCCTACGCCCAAGCGCCGGGCGCGCGCATCAGGCGCGAGGCTGGCGGCGGCCAGGGCGCGCGCGGCGCCTCCGCCAGCTGCTGCAGCGCCAGCAGCGCGCGCTCGCGCGTGCGCGGCCGCTCGCGCTCGTGGCGCGCCCTGCGCCGCCACCGCGCCTCACGGTTGCCATGCGCGGCACACGGCCGCATGGCAGCGGGCGCGCGTCCCTACCCGCCTTGCTCCGCTGCCAGCAGCTTGTGCTCCTGTGCTCCCCGGCAGGCACACCCGAGTGCACAAGTGCATGCAGGCGTGCGCACGCATCTGCAAGGCCCTCGCTTCCTTGGTCGCCCGCCTTGCCCACGCATATATAACCCTGTACCCTATACCCTACCCCTAACCGTGACCAACGCCAACCATGCCCCAGAGCCTTGGCGCTGCTGGGAAGCTTTCTGCGGCCTACAGCGGTGAACACCCTCAACACAGGGAGCTGGACCGGATGCCAAAGTTGAAGGCAGGAGCCTGTGCGGGTCGTGCACCGTAGCAGGCGCGCCGCGGCGCGCGGTGCGTGTCAAATCTGGTCACAGCTGGTCACAGCTGTCGCCATTGAAGGACCCCAGCGGCGCGACGTGGCGCGCACCGCAGCAGGCGCGCCGCGGCGCGCAGCAGGAAGCGCGAGCGGGGCTGGCGCAGCACCGCGTCCACGAACGGCGCCGCCTGCCACGGCCGCAGCGCGTCCGCGGCGCTCGCGCGCGCCGCATGCGCCGCCGCCGCCAGCAGCGCCGCCTGCTCCAGCGGCCGCAGCGCCTCCGGCGGCCCTGCCGGGGCCGCCGGCCCTGGCAGGCGTGGGTCCAACTCCTCCTAAGAAGGAGCAGGCACGGCAACATCATATAGCACAACAAATTATTTTCCTCCAAGGCGTTACACAGTGCCCCCACCACCATGTCGTACGTTCCTTAAAAGGTAATAACACCGCATTGCTGTTCAAGTGATCCCATGCGGCTACGGACCAGCTGCAATTGCACCATCCTCTGTCCAGGCGCATGGACCGTCGCAGGGCGAGACGCACCGCCGCTGCCGCCGTCGTCAAGCAGCCGCGGCATCAGTAGGACGTCCGAGTCGGCGCTCAGGCCGCGCAGCTCGCCGTCCGCCGGCGCGCCCGCGGCCGCCGCGTCCAGCGCCGCGGCCTCGTCGCCGGAGCCCTCGTCCGGCCCGCCCGCGCGCTCGCCCGCGGCGCCGGTGTCGGCGCGCCCTGGCCCAAACCCTGCGGCGGTAGGGTTCCGCACGGTGCGCACGACCAGCTGCGCCTTGGCGTCCAGCTGGTGCTGGGTGCGCACGCCCATCGCGCCTGCGCGCGGCGCTTGGGCGATTCAGCTACCGAGTCGACCACCCTGACCAGGCGTGCGAGCATCCTGCCGCGTCCTGCAGCATCCTGCATCCTACGGCACCCGGACGCGCATACCACTGAAACCACTACACACGCGACGCTAGCATGGCGCTTGCACAGAGCATGCCAGCCCCCTGCACCGGCTGCATAACACAGCAACCAGGCGGCTAAATATGCGTCAGCCGCATCGAGGCATGCAAAGCAGGCCGCCCGCTGCCCAGAGACACATCGCCGTGCAGACGCGGCTGCAGTAACCCTGTGGCGGCTGTGATGATGCAGCACCAGCGTTTGCCCAGCCCTATCCCCACCCTGACCCTATCCTCACCTGTCACCTCCACCGTCAGCCCCAGCGCCGCCAGCGCCGCGTCCAGGTGCGCGCGCGCGGCCGCCACGTCCCGGAATGCGGCCTCCATGTGTGCCGCCTCCAGGCGCGCCGCCGCGGGCGCGCCGCCCCCCGCGCCGCCCGGCGTCTCCGGCTCCCCCGTCGCCAGCTTACCCGCCAGCGCAAGAGCCTGCCACGAGCGGAGCCGCTGTTGGGACCAGGCTGCAGCCAAACGCTGACCGGCCTGCGTATGCTGCTGTGCGTTCCTCGAGGGCGCACACGTCGCATGGTGTGGCCAGGCATTAGCTGCCGGCGGTGCTCAAGCACACGTAATGCCTGCAGAGCAGCCTCCGGGCGCCAGCGTGTACATGCAGTGAAAGGGCGTTTGCGGTGCTTGGACGTTACATCAGACCTGCGGCCAGACCAAGCAACAGTTGCCAGCAGCCGGATCAGGCTTTGCTGTGCCCGTACGCTCTGCAGCAATGCGCGGAGCCCAGAGCGCATCTACAGGTCACGGGCTGGTGTTTAGGCAGGTGCTCTACCCTAAACCTATCGAGCAAGCCCCAGCACCTGCGGCACCAGCGCCTGCAGCTCGCCGCGCAGCGCCGCGGCCGGGCCGGCCAGCAGGCGCTGCTGCTGCACCGCCACGCGCATCGCCCACCACGGCCAGCTGCGCGGCAGGCCGCTTGGTGCCGGCGCAGGCGCCTGGCCGGCGCCCGCCGCGCCGCCAGCGGCTCCCGCATCCGCTCTGGCAGGCAGGCCTGCCGCGCAGCGCGGTGGGAGGCGTCAGCTCGACTCGACATCGCGTGTGCCGACTGAGACCGGATGCACGCATGCCGACAACCCTGCTCTGCCCCATGCACTCACATACACATGGGTGAGCTAAACAGGGGCGCGCGCTGTGGCGCTGTGGTGCTGCACGTGGACGTTCGCCCAACGCACGCACACTGCTCAGGCACCCACCAGGCGCGCACCCAGCGGCGGCAGCAGCAGCGCGCGCGCCAGAAGCAGGTACTGTGGCAGGCGCACACGGCCCTCCACCTCCTCCCCGCTCGCCGCCAGGCCCGCCAGCGCCCAGCGGTCGCCCGCGCTCGTGTCGTCCGCGCCCAGCGCTGACGCCGCCACCGCCTCTGCGCGAGGCCTCCCGGCCTCGGCCGCCGCTCCGCCCCCTGCCTGAGGGCCTGCCCTAGCCGGTTCTGCCCCGGCAGCGCCTGCCAGCGGGACCGGCCCAGCCGGCGCTGCCCGCTCCGAAGGCGCCGCCGGGGCGGATCGTGGTGCGTGCGCCTGCACCTCCTCTGCGAACAGCTTCGCGGGGCTCTCTGGCGCCTCGGGACGCGGCCTGCGGCGGCAGCGGCCAGGCGCTTTTGTTACCGAGCAGGCCTTGCAAGTGATCAAACACGGCACGTGGGCAGGGACGTTTTAACAATATGACATACACCAGCTCTTGAGGCGGCTTGCCAGGCCAGGCGCGCCAGCCCCGGCTCACGCTCGCTGTGACACAGGCGCTGCGCACAGGCTGCGCGGGGAGCACCCGGTCAGGTTGGCCTGCAGAAAGAGGTACAGCGCTGCCACGGCGGTCGTCAGGACCGCCAGGGCCCCGCCGCTGCCCTCTGCCTGCGTCCCCAAGGCGGTAAGTGGTCGGCAGGGGGAGCAGCACGGCAGCAAGCACGTGCACGAGGCCAAGCGGCCCGCCCGGCGACGGGAGGGCACCTGCTCCACGGCAGACGCGCGGGCTGACTCTTCCACAGCAGCAAAGTATGCGGCGGTGGCGTCGGCGCTGCCCGCGGCGGCTCCGCTGCCGGCCGCCTGCAGCAGGCGGTGCGCCGGCAGCGAGCGCAGCGCATCCAAGAAGTCGCCTCGCAGCACGCTGGCCACCTGCCCTGCCTGCGGGCACTCCTGCGCTGCACCTGAGCGCCGCAGGCCAGCCCGTCACAACGTCAGATAGTAAGCAGGCCTTCCTAAGCCTGTGAGCGTATCAGTGCGAGCAAGCGAGCAACGCTGAGGCAAAGCCAAGCTTGCCAAGGAGTCAGCGGACTGCAAACGTTGGTCAGCGCAAAGGATGCAGCACCAAGCACTGGCGAGTCTACAGTGCACCATGCAACTTTGTAAGGCACGAAGTTGCAGTGCAACGAAAAGTCCAAGGTACTGTTCCGCCTACCTGACTTTTCAGTGGGCAGCACTGACTGGAAGCTTGCGAGCAGCATCTGCACTTCCAGCTCATCAAGCGGGACCATCGTGCTCACTATCTGTGGTATACCAATATGCGTCACTGAAGTTATGCGTGCTGCATTTTTCTTACAACATTTATCTTACAGCACTGCACCTCCCATTGCAGAGGTGACGGCTGTCCAAAGTAAATGTACAGGCCAGATCAACATGTGCCAGCTAGGGCTGCTCAAATTGTTTTAAAAAGAACAGGACAGCGCGCTGACCGCTATCATTCATAGCTACTGCAGCATGCACAGACCATCCCTTCCAGCATCTCAGCAATACTTTATCCTAGCACCTAGCGGCACTTATGCCGTTACGACAACTTTCAAGTCTGCTCTAGCACTTGGTCAGAGACGCCGGTGGCTGGTCGCAGCCCATCACGCTTGCGCGGAACACTGCGCCGAACAACTTTTGCAGGTCATTTACTGATCGAAAAATGCAATGGAATGGTGATTTAGCAGCAAATAGGCTGAGCAAGCAGCGCACCGGTGAAAGTCTGCTGAGGGGTTAGGCCCTGCCCTGCTGTGACTTGCAGGACAGACGCATCGCACTGGCAGCCCCTGCACAGCACAGAACTTGACTTAATAACAAATTCTGGTGCGTGAAGCACACCTCGCAGGCGCTGCAATGCAAGCACGGCATGCTGGCACATGCATGGGCGGCGCTACTAGTTTTGTCCACGCACCCCGTTGTGAAAGCCTGCAGGGTGCCGCAGCACCTGCGGAGCACATCTTACGCAGGGTCAGCGGCATGGAGGGACATTGAGACATGAGTAGAGCAAGGAGAGGTTGCGCGGCGCGCACATAGCGGTGGGCTTGCTCGCGCCGGCGATGCGGCGCGCAATCTGAGCGTCTGTCGGGTTTACGTCGATTGTGGTCGCTTGCGCCTACCAGTGCCGACGCCATGATGAGATGCATGCTGCTGTGAGGTCGCATGTGACGGCTTCAGTGCATGCCAAGAACAGAAAAATGGTAGGCATACAGTGATGGTGGTCACGTAGGACGGGCAGTTGCTCGCCACTGTTGCCAGCTGCGTGAGGCAGTCGCCTGCAGCGCGGTTTCCAGCCCCGTTTTTTTTGGTGATGTAACATGAAGGGCATGCACATGCAGGCGCAGGACCTACCAGAGTCCATTACATCTATGACCCCAGAGCCAGGCTGGAGTCATAGCTCGGCATGCGCTGTGCAGCAGTCAGTCATGGGCAGGGGCGTGCATGGTGGGAGCAAGAGCACACCCTTGTTCCTGCGGACAGCCTGTACCCGGCATGCAGCAAGCACTGCTGCTTTTGCAGCATGGCATCACTGCAGCCTGACCATGACAGAGCTGACCAGCAGCATGCAGGGTGCCTGCCAACACATGCGCGTGCTCGCCAGACAGGGGCGCGCCTGGGTTTGCCCCCGCGGCTGGGCCGGGGGCGCGCGCTGCAGCAGGTACCGGCATAGCAGGCGCAGGCGCGGGCGCTGCGGATGCAGCCACTACTGCTGCCAGCAGCATCACTGCCAGTACACTGGAGCTCATGACGGCGCCTGCGTGTGGAGCCTGCTTGTGGTAACCTATGCGCGAGAGTGTGCTTTCTAGCATTCTGGTAGGGGGCGAGACCTTTGTGCTTAAGATGGCAGACTCGTCAAGCTTGTCTCTGCGCGTCAGAATTTCTGCAACCTTGGCTAGAATGGTCAACCTGTCGCATTGGAGGGTCCTGGATTGTCTCGCATTCTAGGGTTCCTTCGACCTGGGCTACCTTGTTGGACTGCATGGGGACTTGTTTGTGGGGTAAATGTGCGCCATCCGCACCTTTCTCTGTGTGTCACATGTGTATAAGAACCAGGAGATGCATGTAGATGCTCATAGGGTTCCCTTCATTATTCTTCATGGTTGTTCGAGCTCTTCGCAGTGCATACATGTACCGACCAATGGCATCGCCCTCGTGTGCCCGCTGCCCTGCCCCAACTGGGCTACATGGCACCTCAATTTCGGCGCCTTCACCTCTGCAGCGTCCTACATGCGCCGGCCAAGGCGTGTTCACCTGCATGTGCGGCGGCACCGGCGCAGCCAGGCGCCTGACGCTGCTGGACCGCGCGGCAGCCGTCCTCAGCCTGAGCCTCAATGGCCTGGAGGCAGCGGCGAGGGCGCGTCGTCCCGCATGCGGCGCGGCCCCAGGACGGATAGATGCATGGCGCTGCCGGGGGTTGCAGCAGCCGCACGCGCCAGCGGCCCGCGGCCAGCCAGTGGCCTGGTGCTGCGCGCACAACACAGGCTCTATATACAAGTACGACACAGTAAACACCCAGGCAACACCATGCATGTGCAACCCAGAATGTCAGCACCACAGGCTTGCAGCTGAATCGAACTGAGATGCCTGGCTTGCAAGGCATGCACTCACTGGTTTAGATGCTGATCGGCTGCAAAGCACCGCGCATCGTGATTCTAGCACTGTGCATCAGCAGCAGAGCGGTGCTTGGTCCTGCTAGTGTTTGGGCAAGCGTGCCCATGCGGGGCCGGCGTGGGCAGGTGGGCCGCGCGTGCGGCGGCGCCGCTGGCTGGCGCAATGCTTCCTGCCGCTCCGACAAACAGGTTCAGCTGCGCCGAGAGACAGGCATCGTTTTTGTGCCGCACCCTGCCCACATGCGGACTAAAACGAAATAAATCCCATGGCAGCTTTCTACGGGATGGGCCTGAACAGCACGTAGGTCTTTGCTCAGCGCCCACCCTGCACCTTATGCATTGAGCTTAGCCATCATTGCGCAGGCCATCCAGGTGCAGACATCCTGCAAGCTTTGCCTGCCTTGCCGGCACCATGGCGCAGTCTGCGGTGCGTCAAACATACAGGCATAATCATAATGCCATGCCTTGCGTGCCGGATCAAGCGGCGCACCGATCATCAGCAGCGCCCGTAGCTCCGCATGCGGCGCGGGGCTCGCGAGCTGCCGCAGCGCACCCGGCGCCGCCCCAAACGGCCATGCCACGGGCGCCGGCCGCGCCGCCGGCAGCGCCACCGGCTCGGCTCCGGCCGCCGACGCCTCGGCCGCGCTGCGCTCTGCGGCCGCGACTGCCATGCCGTCCAGCTCGCGCAGCTGGGGTGCGCATGCCAGGACGCGCGCACGGTAGCCCTGGCAGCGCGTGCGGCGCCCGTGAGCGGTTTGCGCAGCAGCGGCAGGCTCGCAAAGTCCTGCAACTGTGCGTCGCCGGGCACGCATGTCTTTGCCCCCCACTCCACCAACGCCGCAAGCTTGATGCGGGCAGCTCAGCAGGTTTCTTTTTTGGTTGTAAAAACCAAAGCCACCAGGGCTGCTCGCACCGGCCTGCGCGCAAGCGGCGTGCCGGCCAGGCGCAAGCCGGCCAGCGCGGGCTGCGCCGCCAGGCGCGCCAGCTCGGTGTCGTCCGAGACGCGCGTGCCGGACGCGTCCAGCTGCGCCAGCGCGGCCAGGTGCGGCGCCAGGTGCGCCAGCGAGCGCAACGCGTTGCCCGCAAGGCCCAGCCGGCGCAGGCGGCTCTGGCCTGCCGCGCAGGGTTCGGATTTCACTGCGCAGGGCCGCCCAAGCGCTCTGCGCACAAGCGCATGGCCCTGCCTGCGCCGCATGCTTGCCTATATGCATGGCGGTCAGGCAGATTCAGATATGGTCTGCAGCTGTTGATTGACATGTCCATGCACGGGGGCTTTGCGCACTGCGTGTGTCAACGCGGCGAGCGCTGGGAAGCCGTCAACCGCAGACTTGCACAGAGCGGCAGCTTTTGTAGCTCGGTCACAGCCTCATGGCGCACCAGCAAATGACAGGGCGTCGAGGGCCTTGATGGCGTTGCGGTCCAGGCACAGCTCCTCCAGCGCGCCGCCCGCGGGCAGGCCCGCCACGGCGGTCAGCCTGTTGCCCGCCAGGTCCAGCCGCCGCAGGCCTGCCACCTCGGTGTCCAGAGTGACTCAGCACATGCGCCCTACCGCCCCAAAGAGCCCAGCATGTGCATGCATCTAGAGGCTGAGCGTGCATCACGCTGCAGAGAGGTTGGGTGCAGGTCTACATGTCTGGTTGCCCATACATCATGCCATGTTTAGCAGCCAGAGAGAGCTGCCCAGAGCGGGAGCGCGCCTGTCATGCAGTGCAGCTGCAGCGCGGGCAGGCTTGCGAGGCAGTTGTCCGCCAGGCACAGCCGCGTCAGCGCGGGCAGCATCGCGGCGGGCGCGCCGCCGGCCGCTGGCGCGCGCTCGCCCGCCAGGGCCGCCGCGGCGGCCGCCGCGCCGGGGATGCCGAACGTGCATGCGCCGCCCAGGCGGTTGCGGGCCAGGCTCAGGTCCTCCAGCGCGGTCAGCGCGGCCAGCGCGCTCACCTGCCAGCGGGCCGATGTCTTATCATGCTTCGAGTTGTGGTGGGGTGGGCAACTCTTGTGTGCATGGTCTAGTACATGGATGCTTACTATGCGGATGTCCTGGAAAGCCCAGGCACGTGAGATGCGTGCATGTCACTGTATGTGTTTAGTCAAGCATGCACGTTGCAGCATAACGGCGCTAGTCGTTGCCAGCTGCAACGCAGCCCACATGCATTTGCAGTCGCGCATAAGTGGCATGGAGAGGCTTTCGGGCGCATTGGCCTACAGAGTAAGTGTGCTCCTGCTGCTGACAGACCGGGAGGGTTTCCTCCACTTCCTCCACGTCCTGCATTCCCAGGCGAGTGCAGCAGCGGCACCTCGACGAGCAGATTGTCGTCCAGGTCCAGCCGCCGCAGCGCGCGCCACGCGCCGCCGGCGAACACGCCGCCCAGCGCGCGCAGGCCCATGCCGCCCAGCGCCAGCGCGGCCGCGGCGCCAAAGTCGCGGTGGCCCAGGCGCCCGGCGGCCGCGTCCGCCTGCAGGCGCCCGGCGAAGCGCGCCTGCGCGCCCGCGCGCTCGCCGGCCGCCACCGGCCGACCATCCAGCACCTGCAACGAAAACGCCCGCCAGGGTCAAACTCTACACAGTCATTGGCAGAGAAAGCCTCACATCCCGCATGCAACGCTGCCGCAGCTGCGGGGCCGGGCCAGCCCTAAGCACAAAAAGCTGTGCCCAAGGGAGCAGAAAGCTCATGCGCACCAGCATTTGTAACTATGCACGCAGTCTGTGACGGCCTGCCCGCCTGCAGTAGCAGTGGGCATACAACGCACCCCACACACACAAACACAAACTGCGCACGCGCCTGCAGCGCGGCCAGGTGAAAGACGCAGTGCGCGCGGCAGTCCGGCAGCGCTGCGGTGGGGCAGCCGGCCAGGTCCAGGGCGGCCAGGCCGCGCAGCGCATGCAGCGGCCGCAGCGCGCGCAGGCTGGCCAGCGGGTTGCCGCCCGCATACAGCTCGGCCAGGCCGCTCAGCGCGTCCAGGCCTGGGGACCATGTCGTGTGTGCTGCTCCGCATGCATACTGCATGGGGTGGTTCCAGGTTTACAGAGCGGGAAGTCGTTAAAACTGAGATGTGCTAGGTTATGGCAGCTAGTTGCAGTGCCGCGGCGCGTGGCTATCATGCAGAGCCTGTGACTCCTTGCCTGCGTGCAAGACCAATAATGGCATAGGTGGGATGCCTAGGGGGGACCGCTTGTTTGGCAGTCAGCACCTAAACACGTTGTCTGTGGCAGCCCGAGCCCCCTTGGGTGGCGGCATCGGAGGCGCGCCATGCAGGGTCGCCAGGCGGTTGCCCTCCACGCCCAGCAGCGTGAGCGCGGTGAGCGGCCGCAGCGCGCTCACATCCTCCAGCCGGTTGCCCGCCAGGTCCAGCCGCTGCAGCCGCCGGCAGCCGGCCAGCGCCCCTGATGCCGCAGGTGCCACACCGTGCACTCTTTGGGCCAGAAGGTATGCAAAGCAAAGTAGTAATCAACTCGAACGGTACCCTATCCGTCTGATAGAGGTGCGGTCGCAGAGTTGCATGCGGACATTGCTGGCATGCAGAAGCGCCTTTCAGCACAGTTTGACCACTGGATAGAGCCTGATTGGATGCTACAGCTGGCGCCAGGGTCCACCTAGCACAGCACAGGGCAGCATGCACAGGCGTGTGGCAACTAGGACCAACAGCGCCTCCTGTATCAGCATGATACCTTGTAGCACCTGCCTAATGAATCTTGTTGCATGCAGTGCTGCAGGGCCGCCGTACCTATGCCGGAGAGGCAATTGTTTGACAGGTCCAGGGTCTCCAGGGCGAAGCAGGCGCCCAGGCCAGCCGCCGACGTCAGGTGGTTGTGCGCCAGGCTCAGCCGTGCAAGGCGGGCCATAGTGCCGAGCTGCGCCAGGCGTGTCAGGCCCTGCATGTCCAGCGCAGCCTCTACCGCGAGCTGCCGCCAGTCTGCGGGTGCCGCCGAAGCGGTGCCGGGCCCTGCGGTGGCTGGACGCGGTCAGCGCTGGCGTGTGACATGTGAGATGCGTTCTTTCATCACACGCTGTAGCGTCCCTGCACGGCAAGGCAAGCTTAATCCTGCGCGGTTATGCGGACCACATGAGCTGCAGCCTGGCAGTACGGAATTGCCATGGCCAGGACAGTGGACTGCGTCTCAACTGATCAGAGAGGCGTGTGCCTATTGCGCATCAGAATTAGAGGTGCGGAACAGGAACAGTGTGCGTGCCGTGCTCGATTGCAGAGTGGCAACGTAAGGCGCCATACGCACCAGGGGTGGCCAGCCAGGAGCTCTGCAGGTCGGTGTAGCAGCAAGCGCGCAGAAGGCTGGCACGCAGCAGCTCGCTGCTTGCGGTTTGCCGGGCTGCAGGCGGGAGGTGCTTGCCGTCCAGCCATGCCAGGCAAGGCAGCCGCCGCAGCAACAAGCTCCTGCAATACATCCCAATTGCCCTTGATGTGCAACATTTGTGTAACACGGCAGTGCCACAAAGCTAATGAAAGTGGGTGCACGGAGGCATGCCCATGAGGCAGCTGTTTACAAAAATCGGTGTCAGTGTGTGCCGGCGCAGCATCAAGTGCACTTACTCGCCTGTAGCGAGGGTGTGCAGCAGCAGGGTTGGCACGCAGGTCCAGGCGAGCGAGCGCGGGCAGGGCTTTGCGGCGCGCAACAGCGTCCTCAGGGCTGAGCAGGCGGTTGCTGGATGCGTCCATGCTTGTGAGCAGTGCCGCGCCCTGCATGCGCACAGGAAGTGCAATCTCGTTGTCCTGCCTGACGTGCAGGTGTTGAGCGCCTGCAGACATGCGCTGCACACTTGATGCGCAACAACTGCTGGATCTTGCTTGCTTGCCAACCCCTTATCCCTTGACCTTGACTGCAAAAGGTGTCTGCATTTATGCAGCAGCCTGCCACATATTTATCAGGCCAAGCGGCATGCTTGCTGTGGAGAGGAGGCGCACCGCAAGAACGTTCAGGCTGCTGATGAGGTTGTAGCTGACGTTCAGATGCGTGAGCGCGGGCAGCTCGCCCACGCCCTCCAGGCTATGCAGCACGTTGCAGCTAAGGACCAGGTTGCACAGCGCGGTCGCCGCTACAAGCTCCTGGGGGGGTTTTTCCTTCTTTACCTTGTTTATGCCTGAATATTATATAACTCTGACATTGTCATGCAGGACTTTGGCCGCTGACAGTGCTACTGCTGCATGGCAGCAGGTACTATACAGGATGAGCTCATGATATGGAGCACATGCGCACCTGCACGCTATGCAGGCCGCAGGCATGCAGGTCCAGGCGCGTCAGCGCGGCCAGCCCGCCTGGCCCCTGGCGTGCCTGCTCCAGACTGCCGCATGCACACTCCTGAGCCGTGGCCACGCCGGCAGCCTCTGCAGCCTCTCTGCCCGCCCCTGCTTCTGCATCAGCCAGCGCAGCCAGCGCCGCCAGAGCACCGCGCAGTGCTGCCTCTGCCACGGGGCTGTGCAGCGCATTCACGCCCTGGCTCTGAGCAGGGCTCGCGCTTGCGGCCGCTTGAGTGTGGTTGCTGCTCAGGGCCGCTAGGAAGGGCAGCAGTGGCGCAGCCGCTATGCGCAGGTCGTCCTGCACGCCAGCCTGCATGGGAGTCGTTATGGTGCAAGCACCAGGCGCCTCTGATGTCTGGCTGCCTGTGCCCCATACATTCAACCATGACAGCGTCAGAGATGTTGCAAGGCAGTGCATGAGGACTAGCCGTGTGAGCCCAAGATGCAGAACCTGCGTTCTGAGAGCATGCATATGGCCTGGATGAAGCTGAGATGCTGACCGACATTTTTGCTCAATCCCAGATTGTGGATGTGTGCACTTGCCTGAAGACGGCAGCTCATACTGCAGGTCCACAAGCGCCACTGGCAAAACTGCCGCGGCATCGCTCATGAGCCAGGACTGCTCGCTGTCCCGCGACGTGCCTGTGGACTCCTGCACCACACAGTCATCGTGCTTTCTGAGAGTCACCAACCAAGCCGGCCATGATCAGCATAAAATTGCATCACAGGAGCACATGGCAGGCAGCAATACTCTTGGGCCTCCTGCGACGGAACCCACTAGGCAGAGCCATGTTGCTGCTCCTCGCGGTCAACGACAGACAAGTGGCGACGCACCGTGACGGACTGCGGGATCAATGCCCTGACAAGCAGCAGCCTGGAAGCGCTGCATGGTGCAGCAGCCCATGGGTTCCAAAACGGAGCTGGCCTGGTCGCAAGCCGCTCTGCTGTGCCGCTGGTCTCGCATGTGCTGCCCTGGCCATCAGGCTGCGACTTGCTGCACTCTGCTGCTCTGCGTGACATCGCTGCCAGGCCACGCAGCAGGCGCGGCTGGTCTGCCAGCACGGCACTGGTGTGCAGGAGCAGCTCATCGCTCATGCTGTTACAGCCCCAGCACACACGCATTAGCTAAATGTGGCCTTTTCAGGCGTCAGAAGTCACGCACTTGTTGTCTGCGTGTCGCATGCGTGTCCATATGGGATGTCATGAGCTTGTTGCTGTGCTCTTTGCAGAGCCTGAAGGCATGGTGGCTCTAGCAGGTACCTATATGAAAACCTGGCTACGGAATTTCACCATGGTTGAGCTTCAGAGAAGCACGCACTGGGGCCGCACGCAGCCTGGCTGGAGCAGCCCTCCACCGCAGCCCGCTCCACATCTCCGGCAAAGTACAGCCGCTTCTCGTGGACAGAGCTCTGCTCTACTGCAGCGTCGCACTCATGCGTTTGTGATTCAGCATCCGTGACATCCGCCAACACGTCCTCATACCTAGCCCAGCATGGCCCAGCAATCAGCTATCATCCTTTGTGATGCGCATCAGTGGACACAATGCACACTGTGTTGCAAGGTATAGCATGATGTGTGTGCGCACATGGCAGCGAGGCCGTCGTTGCAGACGCGCGTGACCCCAGCAACACGCATGCTCGCCATCCCCATCGCGCCCAGGTCGACGTCACCCAGAGCGGCTTCCACCATGTGGTTGACAGCGCCGTCCCTCTCCGGGCTGCTCCGATTTGCATACTTGTCCGCGCTTGCCAATGGGGCCCGGTCAGCCTCACCATACACTTCCTGGCCGGAAGCAGCGCCAGCCGGGCTCTCCCGGATAGGGTCAACGCGAAGAGGTTCTGGCGAGTCGGTCTCCCAGCGCACACTACCACAGGCCGCCAGGTGCGCCTCCAGACGGTGTCTGCTGTCCTGGAGCGCTGCCCGCGCGGCCGCTTCGGCCGCGGGCCAAGCAGCAGCCCACATGCACGCCTGTGGTGAACGCGCACACTTTCTCAATGAGTCCAGGGTTCAACAGCGAACTCTGCATGTGATGTGGTCTTGAAATGCCTCATGCGCATGACCAGCCGATACGCGACCACAGCACCACTGGTATGTGCACACAGGTGCCGCCTCTTTGCTTCAAAATTGACCAAATCATCATCTTACGGGTTTTTGGAGTTGGACCTTAATGTGCTAGCCAAGGCTGCACCTGTCGCTCGAGATGCGCCAGCTGCTCCTGCGCCACACCCAGCGCCTTCTGGCCGGCAGCAAGCGCTGCGACGGCAGGGTCCTCTCCAGAGCTCGCTGCTGCTGCAGCCTGCGTGTCGCTTTTGGCTGCGGCACCTGCTGGCCTGTTACAATGCTCTTGGCAGGTGCCCTGCTGGGGGCCTGCTGCGGAGGGAGCCTGCGCACTTGGTGCTCCACACGCGCCTGGCTTCGCCATGTCTGCTTGCCCAGCGCTTGACCCACTGCCATCTGCAGTGGAGGAAGCCACCGCTGGCGTCTCTGCGTCAGGGTCGCTGCTGCCCTGCATGCCGCTGCATGAAGAAGCGCATGCGACAGGCGTCACATAGCCTGCTGCGCAGACGCCCGCGGCATGCAGGCGGCGCTGGAGTTTGCCGCAAGCCGCTGCCAGCTGCCCGGCCTGCCCCTCGCAGCGCCCTGCCAGCGCTGCCTGTGCATCCATGGTGCAGCGTGAGCACGAACCCTTCTTTGCTGAATCTGACAACAGATGCGTTGTAACTTGTATGCCTGGCTCTGTGCGTTCATGCTTTCTCATGACATTTACAGAAGCATGCATCGTGGATCAATAAAACAATTCTAGCAGGAAGTGAGACAGCATGCGGCCCTCATGGCTCAGGCGGCTCAGGGAGCAGCGCTGCTGCTGCCGTCGTGCACATGACGCCTACGTGATCATGCCTGCAGGCCTTTGCGCGCCCTCGCAACCAGCAAATGAAAGCGTCGCTGAAGCGAGCGGATCTGGGTGTTGTGCATGCGCTGTCTCGTCTGTTGCTCCTCCAGGGCCGCCTCCCGTTCTTCCTGCATGCGACGGAGCAAGACTGGATGCACCACACATAGGCTGTGAGCTGACCCTCGATACATGACTGCAATTCCTCTTAACATTCATACGTGTTCATTCGAATGCATACGCGGGGACACTCCTGCATGCATGCGTTTTTGATCATTCGCTTGGGCGAGTCCGCACTCACTAAAAAGGCGCACAGGAACTATGCTGCAAGTAGACAAGTGCCGCAGCACGAGAGCATTTACGGCTGGGCAAACCGGCCCAAGTTCTCGCAGGTCCAGGCGCGTGAGGGCCGTCAGGGCCACAGCGGCGGCGGCGCGGCAAGGCTCCAGCCGGGCAAGTGGGGCACCACCCCACAGCGGATCGTCGAGCACCACATCTGTCAGCCCCGGCAGGGTGTCCGCCAGCTGCCGCAGCTGCGCGCCGCATACAGCGCCGCGTCATACATCTACACACCCCCGCACTGATAGCTCAGACACTGCATTTTTTTTATTTATTTTTTTTTTTGGTCGGGGGCGTTTTTTTTTTCTCTTGTTATCGAGGCCAGGCCTCGATAACAAGTTATCGCTGGTAGTGGTTAAGCGGAACTTTTTTTATAAAATTTTTATATCGCAGGCGAGGCATGCATGCTCGCACAAGCTTTTGCGCACCTTTGCTTGTGGAGGGTCCGAGTCTGCGACAGAACTTAACAAAACAGTGCCTCCTGCCAGCAGGTGCAGGTCTGCACAGCAGCGCCCAATGTCATACAGTTCCACATGACCAGGCGTGCCTGCAGTATGCTGTGCATGCGCGTGGCGGCCAGGTTGATGCTACGCATCCGTGCAGAGCAGGGCGCCAGGCCGGCCGCCCAGCCGCGCGCGTCCGGGCCGCCCAGCGGGTTGGCCGCAACGTTCAGCTCGCGCAGCGCCGTCAGACTCCCCAGGCCGCTCAACGCATGAATGCGGTTGCCAGCCAGCCACAGCACCTAAACGCGGGCAGGCCTGGCCATCCAATTCCAGCAGGCAAGACGACCATGGTGTGGGGCCACAGCGCGCCAGGCATGGCCAGCCGTGCGCACTTGGGCCGCTCGGCAGGCAGCCGCCAGTGTCTCCCTGCCCCGTGCGGTCAGGTGCTGCGGGTCTGCATGCGACAACGGGCATGGTACGCTACCAAAGCCCGACCTCTTTACTTGGCTCTTCTGCATGTACTTGGGGTATGATGAGCCCTGACCAGGTTTCTTTGGTGATGGGCGCTGCATGCATGACTGTGTTGCACGGCTGTATAAGCTGTGCCCCAGGTCAGACTTTGCAGCATGGCTGTGTGCTGGCATGCTCCTGCCTGCAAAACACACTGGGCTGTGGGACAGGCACACCTCCAGCGCGGTGAGCGTGTCCAGGCCATCAATGACCTGGATGCTGTTGGAGTACAGGAACAGGCGGCGCAGGCTCGCACAGCACTCCAGGCCGCTGATGCGTTTGAGCGCCGTCTCAGCCACCCACAGATCCTCCAGGAGCGGGCAGGCATCCAGCCCCACAAGGCTCGTCACGCTCTCCTGCAGCGTGCAGCTCAGCACAACTGCAGCAATCGTGAACCAGCATGCATCTTCAAACAAAGCAACTGAACAGGCCAAGTTCTACCCGTAAACTCAGGTGTGCAGGCTGACGACCGAGAAGGATGTGCGGCACCTGCTGTATGAGCTTGAGGCTGCGCAGGGCAGGAAAGTGCGCCAGGCAGCCCGCCTGCCGGGCGGGTGCAGGCCAAGAGTGAAGCCGTAATTTGCACAGGGAAAGGTGTTGATACACTCCGGCAGGAACAGAGAAAGCGCACCTTGGGCAAGGCGTGCATGAACAAGTCCAGGTGGGTGACAGCAGAGTCCGGCGGTGCGCTTGTCTCCTCCATAGCGTGGACTGCGCAGTTCAAGCTCTGCGCCCCCTTAAGGGGCGCAGTGTCTGCTGCGTCGGGCGGCGAGCGTACTGGATGACCATGCATAGGTGCAAAGGGTGCATGCAACCACCTTGTGGGCCATCTCGTCTGGAAGTGACTGTGAGCGAGTGCACTACAATAGGTCAGGCGTCCGCAGAAAGGCAGTGCGCTGCAGGGTGGAAGCTGAAGGTGCACCCTTGCTGCTGTGACCTAGTGGGGCGGTCGTTCGTGTCCAGGCTCGTGGTATCCAGGCGAGCTGCGTTATTAGCGGATGTGGGTTTCGCGCATCGTCAACCCACGCACCTTGCACGGATGTGAAACAAAGTATAGCCACCTGTTAACATATGCTGCTCGTAAAGATACAGTTTAATCAGCAGAGAGGGTATGTATGCTGCAACGCAGTCGCACTGCGGAGACAGGGTCATTAGATGCACGTCTGCTTCTCATCAGTTTGGAGGGCTCGGCCTGCTGGGCCTGCTGGCTCGAGGTCTTCATTGGGGGTTCTGAGCTCGAACCGAGGAAAAGGAGCGCGAGGTAACTTGTCAAGGCACACTGCAAAGTTCTGACACCTGCTCGACTGCAGACAGCGCAGCCCTATGCTGAGAGCCTTCAGCGGGGATGAAAGTCTGGGTGCCGCTGCTGCTCTGCCTATTAAGCACGCTTGCAGCAAGAAAAACGTGTGGACAGGAGGCCGACACTGACTGTCTGGATGCCGGGGTACTGCGCGCACCTGCTGCAGCCCGTCACCTGTGCCAGCAACAACCTATAAGCAGCGTGAAGCTGGTGCCCTGCGGCAGGCGTACGTGACCGTGTATGGGCAGGATGCCAACCAGACGCTGTCAGCAGCGCCCTCGCAGCTTGGAGTGGCTCTGCCCAGCAACCCGCCAAAGCGCCGCCTGACGCTGCTGGTCGCAGAGCCGCTGGACGCCTGCGAGCCGCTTGCCAACCGCAGCTATGCAGGTTGCTCCTCAGGCCACTGCTGTGTCCCTCACTTTGGCTCCTTCAGAGCTTGCGCTGCTTTCCAAGCAGCTGAGCCACTTCTTTCTCATGCGCACGCAGACTGCATCCACTGAGTGCAAGTGTGGGCGTGCCTGTAGCCTGGCTCCGCAGCAAAGTAGCATTTGCTCCTTTATGCGGGCCATGCGTGGCAGAAGTGGAAGTGTTCCTGGACGCGCCTGCAAGCAGTGGGGGCGGTGGTGTCTGTGTCTGGTATTTTGCAGGCAACACATGTCACGCGCCAGGATACTTTTGAAGCGGCGTCACGTCAAGACACGTGTGGGTCTGCGGCAGGCGCCGCGGTCCTCGTCGTGCGCGGCGCCTGCAGCTTTGCGGAGAAGGCCGCCGTGCTGTCCGCAGCAAACGCGAGCCTGGCTATCGTGTACAACACGGAGCCCGGCGCGCGTCACACCTTTGCTGACTAGAAGTTCAATCGATACTTGCAAATTACAAGGCACTGTGTTGCGGGTACCTCGCCGCATGCCGCGTGCCAGGCAAAGTGCGGTTTCGGGGGTGCCCTGTCTCCTGTAGTGCAGCAGCATGTTTTCCCGCCTGCGGTCGTGGTTGCTTGGCATGGCCATGCATGGAGGGCATGCTTTGCAGCCCTCACGGGGGGCAGCGCAGCACCCTCACCACCGGCTGGATGGTGGTGGCGGAAACAGCGACCCTATTTGCCGGCAGGCTGCACGGTGATGGCCACGAACGATAGCAAACGCGTGGTGGACAACCTTGCCGCAGTTAGCGTGTCGCGCGCGTCGGGCGCTGTGCTGCTGGCAGAGGCAGCGCGCGGCGCGGGTGTCAGCGCATGGGCCCCCTCGTGCGCGCCCTGGGCCTCGCCAGTATGCATTGGGTTCACCTTATGCGTAGGTCGCATGTCTAGGTCGCATGTCTGCGTTGTGTATTCCAGCGTGGTGATTATGCCATTGCTCATAATGTGGAGTGTCGAAGCGGAGTGCAGCTCTGAGGCATGATACCGCTAACAGCTCTGCCGCTAAGTGCTGTTGCTGGGAATCGCCCTGCTGTCCTGCCACGCTTTAGCAGTACACGCCCCACTTGCTTACCATGCAATGCATGCAGCTGTCAGCGTGCTGGGTGGCGATGGGGCAGGTACAGCAGGCTGGATGCCAGCGCGCTGGTGTTGTGGGTCATGGCTGTAGCTACAGTAATTGGCGGCGCGCTGTGGGCGGGCAATGACTGGGCTCGAGAGGCCGCCAGCGCACGTACGGGCTCAGCCTCTGAGGTGCGGTTACCTGCACGTGCCCATGTCCGGAGTGTGTGACTTGTGCTGCGAATGTATTTGAGCGATGCCGTGACAGGTCACCTGCCGCTTTTGAGTGGCTGTGGCGGGCCTTCCATGCGTACGGCATTTGCACATCAATGTCTGCCGTTTGTTCGTATTGCTCAACACACTGACCAACATAACACCAAGCACAGACTCGATATACTGTGTTCTTAAAATGCTAACATGGAGCAACGCATGTTCAAGAAAGCAGCCCTGGTGACCTCCTGTGAACCCTGTGCACAGGACGGGGCCGCAAAGGCTGGGGGAGGCGGCGTGGAGGTGCAGGAGGTGTCGGTGGTCGGCGCAGTCGCGTTTGTATTCATGGCGTCCACCATGCTGCTGCTCCTCTTCTTCTTTCTGAACCGCGTGTTTGCGATTGTGATGGTGTGCACCGCCGAGCAGATATTCAATTTCTGCAAAGTGAGAACACGTTCTATATCTCCTGTTTGGTGGCTTTGGTGGTGTTTTCTGGTTTACTTGTTTTTTCAAGTTGGTTGGCTGATTGTTTCTACACTCTGCAGTCGTCTTCTAGTGGCTGTGGGCGCAGCGCGCTTTGGTACCTGTGCAAGCGTAAATGTGAGAGGTTTGCACAAGCAGCGCGGGCATGTCATGCAATGGCCCCGCTTAGCGGGAGTCGCGTAGGCGCTGCACTCGCGGTGGCTGACACGCCCTGCCCTGAAGCGGCCACCCGCTGCCCGCAGGCGGTGCTGTTCGGCCTGGCGAGCACGCAGGCGCTGGTCGCAGCGTGCGCAGAGGCGCTGGCGCGCGGCGTGCCCGCCCTGCAGGGTCGCGCGGCCGTGCTGCCGCTGGTGGGGCCGGTGCCGGCGCCGGTCCTGGCGGCGCTCCCGGCTGGCATCGCTGTCACCTGCGCCTGGGGCGGCCTGCAGGTGCCTCCTAAGCAGCGCACTGTTTTTTTATGCGCCCGCCATGTGACGCAGAGACCATCACTGGCCACAAGCGGCACTGCGGCTCCTGGGCCTGGTGCCGGCTTATGTCCAGGCAGCACTGCCGACTGCCAACCTGTTACCAGCGCGTGGGGCGGCACCCGGACGGCCCTGCCTCATGCGCATTATGCAGCAGAGGGAGCGTGCAACATTTTCTTCAAAAGAAGGGCCAAGTGCTTTGCAGGGTCGCGCGCGCATGAAGCGTGCTTCGAAGGGCTGTGCGTCAAGTTGCTATGCGGCACTGCAAGCATGCAGCCAATATTTCTGGCCCAATACACCGCATTGATTCCTAGACCTGTACGGCGCGGGCGACATCTTTGGCGCACCTGACGCGCTTGAGCGTCGCTACATGGGCGCCAATCAGCCCAGGGAGTGCATCTGCCGCGCGCAGGCGGCCGGGAGCGCATGGGCGTGGCCGTTCCAGGACGCGATGGGCATCGCGCTGATGCTGCTCATCCTGCGGCAGTTCCAGCTGCCCTCCATCAAGGCGCGCGCCGTTCCCCACCCGTGTGTGTCGGCTCGCGGCGGCCGTGTGCGCCCGCTGGTGGTGTGCGGTGCGGTCTGTCCCGTGCACTGTGCAGCCCACCTATGCTGAGGGAGCAGGCCTTGAAGAGCTTGTCGGAGGCGCCATGCTAAACGCTGCGGTCTTTCGAGCGCGCGGGCCTGCAGCACTGCAACCTGTGGGTGGTACATAGTCTGTGACTGACATCCCAGCTGGGTGAGAGGGGTGGTGCCGTGGCAGGTCGCGTGCGTGCTGCTCCCGCTCTGCTTCCTGTACGACATCTTCTGGGTCTTCCTGCAGCCGCTGCTGCTGGGCGGGCCGAGCGTCATGGTCCAGGCATGCGCCACTCGCACGCACGCGTGCTGCTTCATTTTGAGCGGGCCGGCTGGTAGCATGCATGTGTGCATGCATGCAGAACTTGCTGCAATGTGGGTGTGTCGGCAGAAAGGCCCGCTGATTTTGCCATGAGCCTGTGTCCCGCTGTCTCAGACAAGCACAGAGGACAGAAGAGCTCTGCCATGCGAGTGCCTCATTGATGCATGTATGTGTGCGCAAGTGGGTTGCATGGCTGCGCAGCAAACAATGTGGACTCCTGTGATCGTCACCAGAGGGTGTGGCGGAGCAGGTTGCCACAGGTGGCAGCGACCATGTGATGCTGCCGGTGCTGCTGCTCGTGCCGCGCATCGGCGGGCCGCCAGGTGGCTACGCCATGTTGGGGTACGGCGATGTCGTCCTTCCCGGCCTCCTACTGGTGCGCGGCCCCGATAATGCCAGCGCTGCCCACTAGCTTGGTCAGCATGTTGCTTGTACAGAGGCGGGCTCACGCACGCTGTACGCGTTCCCAGTCTAGGAGAGTGCACTGCTTCCATTGTGTGGAACCAGGCTGTGCTGCATGGCCGTTGCACAGAAATTGGAAGCAGCTGCGCATGGGACCTGTGTAGGGACGAATGGGGAGGCTCCGGCGTGGGCACGTGATGCTCCGCAAGCACACGAGGTCAGCAGCACAGCCTCCGGGGGTGTGCATGTGACGTAACCGCAGGTGTACCTGCGCATCTTTGACCTGCAGAACCACCGGCGCGGCGCGCGCGGCTACCTGCTCCCGGCCGCCTGCGGCTACGCCACCGGCCTGCTGCTCACGTATGCGGCGCTATACTTCAGCCTCTTTGGCGACCAGGCGCGCCTGCCCCCGCGCCTGCTCTGCAGGAGCAGCGCGCTGGATATGTTTGGTGCAGCAAACGCGCTCAGCTTATCAGTATCAAGTGAATATTTGTGTCGTCTTGGCCTCTGAGGTGGACACTCGGCCTCCTTGTCTCAAGCACAAGCAGGTTGCCCACGTAGTGTGGTCGTCAACAGCGCCGCACTGTCCCAGGCAGCGACCGTGAGCGCCGCTGCGTGCAGGGCCAGCCGGCGCTCCTGTACCTGGTGCCGTGCACGCTTGGCCTGACTTTGATACTCGCAAAAGCACGCGGCGACCTGCGCGCAATGTGGGCAGCCGCACCGTCAGCCACAAAGCCGTCCGAGGTGCCTGCAGGGGGTCCCAGTGCTGCTGAGCGCGGCGCGCTGTTGCCTCAGGGCAGTGGGTGAGTTGCACTGTTTCAAAGTATGTGCATGCTTATTGGCACGTTTGCTGTGTTGAACACAATTAGCCTGGCATTGCCCGGAACTTTGCTGTTGAGGGCTTGGCAGAGTGTATACACACTGCCAAGTTGTCTGTAAAGTGGCGCGTCAGTATTCACTCAACATTGTCAAGTCTGGTATGTGGCTTTGCGGTTGTGCCGTGCCTGTGACTATAATAAAGTATGCAAAAGCTTGCAATAGCAAATACCTGAGACATAATGTCGTGCATTGCTACCGTGGGCCATGTGCATGGCTTGCACAGGAAACCAAGCTGCTGTGGCAACAAAGTGCCACCTTATGGGCAGTACTGAATTTTCAACAGCCAATGGGGTACAACTTTTTATACCTGGGCCGGCCATGCGATCGAGCATGCAGAAGGCCGACACATGCGAACGGGCACCCGGGTGTACTTCAGTACACCCCTCCTGTGTGTTTTTTCTAGCGCGCTTCTTCTACTCAAGGGAAAGCCCCTGATTGCGGTAATAGTCCAACAGCAAGAGCGGAGCTTGTGCTGTGCTGCCAAGCCGGCGCGCTGCAATGTAGCTACTCTGCGTATGTACACTGGCGCCTTCCGAAGGGCTCCAAGCAGGGCACAGCATGGCGTTGTGGCCGCTATCTCTACTCGCTGTGCTTGTGTGCACGCAAACGTGCCTGTGTGACCGTCTTAGCACTGAAACTCTGTCGAGCAGGAGAGCCGTTCGGGCGCTGCAGGCCCTCACGGCCGCAAACACAACAGCGAAAGCGAGCCAGTCATGTGACGCAGTTGCAGCGTTGCCGCACAGCGAGGATGCGTGCGCCTACGTGCATAGGAACTGCGAAGAAGGTGCGGTGAATCGCGGCCGCTCGCCGTCTTGCTGCTGAGGAATTACAAGCGCTGTGTTTCATAGAGCGCTGTATTGTCGAGCGTGCAAGCACGTCCTCAGTTCTGCACGCAGTCTGTTGCTGTGCTGCGTGTGAGCATCGTCGGCGTGCAGGTGGGGTCGTGCCATACATAGCGTTTTTCTACTGCCACGTACGACCTGCTGGCGTTCTCGCCACTGTTGCATTCCAGGTGCGTGCACCCACGCACCTGCTCGCCGCCGCGGCAGGGCCACCTTGGGGGCAGGCACCTGTCCTCCTTGTTTGCACTTTCTGCTGGCACGAAGTTGCTGCCTGTGTGTGCGAGTGTGGCAGTCAAGGTGTGCGGGCGCACCAGGTAGCCTGCGTGCTGTGGCTCCTGCTGCTCTTCCGCGTGCTGGGCAGCACCGCCGAGGACTTCTTCTCGCCCATCCTGACGCAGCTCGCGCAGGAGCTGAGCCTGCCCCCGCGGTTGGCCGGCGGCGCGCCCCCACCTTCTCCCCTCTGGCTGTGTTGAAGTGGGAACCCACATTTGCACCAAAGGGCGCTCGGTGCTCTTGCCTATGTCGCTCACAAACTTCGTCCTTGCCCAGGCTTGGCTGACGACCTGTGTGAAAACACAGTGGCCCCATGGACTGCAGGCTCACCAGCACTACTGTATCAGAAGAGGAGCCAGGGGAGTTGGCCTGCTCAGGCAGTGAGTCTCTTGAAATGTGAAATGAAGTTGCTATACAGACGACACAGCAGTTGTGTGAAAGGAGGCGTCGAGCGCAGTGACGCTGCTGGCGCTGGGCAATGGAGCGCCAGACCTCTCATCATCCATTGCGGCTGTGGGCGAGGGGCACTATGAGCTTGCGATCAATGCGCTGCTTGGTGCGCGCCATACCTGTTTCGTCCACTCCTGGGTGCGGTTCAAGTACTGGCAGACCTGGCCGCTTTGCTTCATCCTCCTGCACTATGCGCACACAAACACACACAGTCTGGTTCGTGGATTTGCGTGTGACATCCTGGCGGCATGTTGTGGCTGATGACGTGCTGGGACGGTGCAGCTCGCGCTGCTCGGTGTCGTCTGCAACACCCTGCTGCCCTCCTGGTGTAGCAGAGGAGAAAGGCGGAGACTGCTTGAGGCGATGCACATTGCATGTGCCTGCGGCGCAGGCGGGGGTATGTTTGTCGGCTGCGTGGTGGCCGGCGCGGTGGTGCTGGCCAGCGGCGGGGCCAAGGCGCGCGGCGCGCTGCTGCGCGAGGCGGCCGGCTACCTGATCGCGGTCGCTGCGGCGGCCGCCGTGCTGGCCTCGGGCTCCGCCACGCCCGCGCGCGCCGGCGCGCTGCTGGCGCTGTATGCCGCATTCGTGCTGGTCGTGCTGAGCGCCGACATGTGGCGCATCGCTCGCGAGCGCATGCGGTGCGGCCAACCCTACCCTGCCTGCAAGACGCTGCTCGCCCTGGGCACACCATTAGGCCTCCCCGCAGAGGCAGGTTCGCACGCCGCGGGCCAGGCATGGTAAATGCGCTGCGGTGCTGTCGATCGCGGCATGCGCTGCGCAACCACCAGGGTTGTTTTCCTCCAGCCAGGGCCTGACACATGCCCGACCTCAGCCTCCACCCCCAAGTCGGGATGCAGCTAGTGCGTGCGGCAGGGGGTGGCGAGCGCATGCATCGGCTGGGCCGGGCGCGGCCGGCACATGTGTGGCTTCTGCGCGCAGGGCGGCCGAGCTCGCGGGCGCAGCGGGCGGCCTCTTCCGCAAGCCCGCGCCCGAGGAGCTGCCGTTGCTGGAGGCAGGCGACGAGGAGAGCCCCGTGCCCCTGCAGGCCGCCCTGGCGCGCGGCGCAGACCCCGCACCGTGGGGCCTGGAGCCTGGACTCAGGGCAGGGTCAGGCCCGGAGTCCCCATGCTCCACGCTGGCGCGCCATGCAACAGCGCCGCCCACCGCGGACCTGCCGATGCCGCACGCGCCCGGCGGCCACGCGCCGCCCGGCATGCCGCTGGCGGACGCGTGCATCGAGCTCACGCATTCCAGCAACGAGGACGACGGCGCCGGCGCGCCCGCCGCGCTGGCGTCCGCCGGGGCTGCCGCGGGGCTGCTGCCCCGGCGCGCGCAGGCGTGAACCTGACCTGCCCTGCTGCTGGCACAATGAGTATGGGTGAGTATGGGGTAGTACACACGTCCCATTGGTTTGGCATGGGCATTTGTAAGGGCCTGGCGGCCATGGCGTTGCGGCTGAGGATGCGGAGCCAGTGATGCCGCTGCAGCCCGTTTGTTTGCACAGGACTAAGGCTCTGCTCTGACATGGTAAAGCGCGCACGCTGATCGTGCAGACAGGCGAGGGCGCACTGCGGCAGGCGAGCCCGCGGCGGCAGCGCGTCGAGACGTGGCTGGCCGAGGGTGCGGCGCCGCTGACGCCGCAGCAGTACCGCGCGCGCGCGCTGGCCGAGCTGGCGCACTCGGCCAGCTTTCGCGACCTGCAGCAGCGCGCGTCGGCGCGCGCGGGCGCGGGCGGCGCCGCGCGCCTCGCCGCGCACCGCTCCAATTACATGCCGCCGCTGCCGGCAGAGCCCGATCAGGCGCGGGCAGGCGAGCCCGCCGGCAGCGGCCTGCTGCCGCGCGCGGTGTCGGCGCCGCACGCGCTCATGCGGCCGCCCGCCGCGCCCGCGCCTCTGGAGTCGACGGCGGAGGAGCCTGCAGGTGACAGGTGGGCGGACGACAGCGGCGCAGCTAGCGCAGAGGGTGCGGGCGAGTCAGAGGGGAGTGAACGGGGCGAGGCCGGGTGGCTGTGCCGCAGCTGGCCGTGGCGCGCGCTGTGCGCGGCGGGCGCCGCGGCGGAGTGGCCGCTGCTGATGCTGCGGCGCGTCAGCATCCCCGCGCTGGCGCCGGACTGCTATGACCGGCGCTGGCTCGTCGCCGCGCTGGCCGGCGGGCCGGTGTTTGCCGCCTGGTGCGCCCTGGACAGTCTGCGATCGCGCTTGCCCCGAAGAAGCAGCCTGCGTGCCTGCAAGAGCCGCATGGTTGGCCAAGTATGTGCCCTGCCACTTCCTCGTCACACTCTACAATATCCTCACAGCTGCCAATGCATCTGGTTCGCAACCTGCTTGCGACTGTTCACCAAGCGGCGCCTAACCTGTCTGGCGCTCGGCAGGTACCTGCGGGCGCCTCTGGTGTGGGCGGCTGCGGGCGCGGGCGCGGGCGCGGCGGCCGCCACCGCCGCCGCGTGGAGCCTGCGGGGTGCGCCGCCGGATGCGCCGCCGCCAACCTGGCGCCTGGGCACGCGGTGGCCGCTGGGCACGGCGGTGGTTTCAGGGTTAGGGTTTGTGCTTGCGGCCATGTGGGTCGACACGGTCGCGTCCGAGCTGGTCGGCCTCATCGCGCTGTTCGGCTCGCTGTCCGGGCTGGACCACGCTGTGCTGGGCCTGACCGTCCTGGCCTGGGGCAACTCCATCGGCGACCTGAGCACCAACCTGGCGATGGCGCGCCGCGGCCTGGCCAACATGGCCATGACCGCGTGCTACGCGGGCCCGCTCTTCAATCTGCTCGTTGGCCTGGGGCTGGGCTTCCTGCGCGCGCGGCGCAGCGCGGGCGCGCCGCTGGCGACGCGCCTGTCGCCCGGCGCGGCGGTGAGCGCGGGCTTTGCGGCCGCTATGTGCGCCAGCGTGCTGGCGGTGGGCGTGGCCGCGCGCGGGCGGCTGCCCGCGCGCTTCGGCTGGGCGCTGATCGCGCTGTATGCGACGTTCCTGGTCGCCAGCGTGGCGCGGCTGCTGCTGCTGCACTAGGCCCGCCACGCAGTGGATATAGTTACAAGTGGGTGCAGTGCAACACTGTTGTTGCTGCCGGTGTGCACAGCGGTCGCAGGCCACAAATGAGGCTGCCGACCCCGCGCGATGCGCCATTCATCGCGCCTGCACTGGTGCTTGTGTGCGTCAGAGTTTGATAGGGGGCATTTGCGAAGTATTGAAGGTCCTTGGGCGCAATGAAGTGCTACTCGTATGTTTGTTGGTACGCCTGGGTGGCTGGCGCTGAACAGAGTGGTCCAGCTGGGCGCCCGTTCGGCTGTGCGCAGCAATCTTGGCTGTGACCACTTTGTTAGAAAGTGGTCCAGCCATGATTGGGCTCCTTGCCGAGCCAACATACGCGTCTTCACTGGGTTAGCTCTGCGTACTTCCCGCTGCACAGCGTTCGTCACATAAGCATGCCCCCAGTCCAAACCAGCAAGTCATGTGCCCCCGTCATTGTCAGGGTTTACTGCTACACCTCATCCCGGTCCTCGCCGCGGCCACGCATCGCGCGGGCCTGCTCCTGCAGACAGGCCAGCGTGCGGCGCGCCGCGTCGTCAGCGCTCCAACGCGGGCTCCACGGCATGTCGCCCGGCAGGAGCCTGCGCGACACGCCCGGGCCGGCCGCTGCGGCGACGCAGCCCGAGCTGTCAACGCCCACCAGCTGCAGCGACAGCGCGGGCGCGCTCTCTGGGAAGCCCAGCGGCAGGTCGACGGACACCATCGCGCTCCACGGCTCATCCACGGCCAGGTGGAATGATGCGGTCCTGACCATGCGGCTGTCATGTGTCAGGCAAGCAATGCAACCTCCGGCATGTTGAACCTGCGCTCGCTCATTCTGGTCTGGGCGCGCATGCTGTCAGGCCATGCAGTATGCCAAAGGCGCGCTTGCTGCCATATCTGTCGGTCCTGCCATGCTCAGGCCCAAGCGCTCAGCGCCTCAGCAGCGCCCGTCTCTACCCCTTGTTGCTTGCTGTTGGAGCCCAATCACGCCGTACCAAGCACTGGCGTGTGGAGCAGTACACGGATACATACGGACGCCTTCATGGGCATATGCGTATCACATGGGTACGCTCTAGGGGCCAAGACATACAGGGTCAGACACGCTCATGCTCCTTGTTGGCTGAGCCTACAGGCCCCGCGGCCCATGCCTAAACGCGATGCCGTCCGCCTCCAGCAGCGCGAGCGCGCCGGTCGCCTGCAGCGCGTCCAGGAAGGCCTGGCGGCGCTGCGCGGCCGCCGCCGCCGCGCCGCAGTGCGCACCGAGCGCGGCCGCCACCAGCGGCGCATACTCTGCCAGGCACATGCCGTCGTCCCAGGCCGGCAGCGCGGGCTGGCCTGCGCGGGCCGCATCCTTGATTCATGCTCGCGCTCGGCCGCCAAGCTGTCAAGCCTGTGCTTGCATGTGTTCTGCCACCGACCCCTCTGGGCGGCGCTTGCGCAAGCTCACTGCCTCCTCCCTGGCTGCAGCATTAGCCTCGGAGGTTTGGCCAGGAAGCTGGTCCAGCAGGCTTCAGAGCGGCGTGCTTCCCAGCGGCCGATGCAGGTGCTTGCTCAACGGAGTGCTGCAGGGTGAGCGCAGCGAGCTGGCGAGCCCTGTGACTTGGGGGCCGACACGTCGCTCCTGCCCGCACGCCCAAGCACGCCCAGCCTCTTGTGCAATCGCACCGCTGCCTCTGATGAGGCTGTGCGCAGTGCCTGCCGACAACACGGGAAGCGCGCGCATGCCCGCGTAGAGGTCAGGCGCGGGCGCAGGGCGCACCCACGGCCGCCTGCAGCTGGTGCGGCAGGTGCAGCTCCGTCTCGACGGGCCGCGGGCCGGACCCGCCACCGCCCGGCCGCACGGCAAACACCACTTTGAGCCGCGCCTGGCGCGCGAGCAGCGGCGGCGCGAGCGCGCGCGGGCCCCAGTAGCGCTCCAGCAGCGGGGCCGTGGGCGCGAGATCCGCGCCCGCCAGTGGCGCCATGAACACGGCCTGGCCGGCGCGCACATGGAGGGTGCATGAGCGGCTGCGCTGCCGGCTGCGGCGCCACGCAGCGCGGCGCGTATGTGCACAGCAAGCTCGGGCCCGCGCGTGAGCGCGTCTGCATGCCATGGCGCACGAGCAGCGGAACGCACAATGCCGCGTGCTCACAAGGACGCGCAGTGTGGGTCAGTGGTAGGGCGGCAGGCAATGCTAGCAGCACATGTGCAACAGTCCTACACTGAGTGTGCAGCTGTTCACAGGGTCGACAGGGCATGCACTGCCGAGTTTAACAGGGAGCAGAGCGGCAATCCTCACTAGTATGCTAGCAAGCCCGGACTGGCGCCCCATGTCTGCAGGACGCCTACCCGATGGCTGCCGTCAGGCTGACACACCAGTATGGCGTCACCGCCTGCGCGCCACCCGCAGTAGCACCACGCCAGTAAGAGCATATGCCCAGGCCACCAATCAAGCAGCAGTACAGGACTCACGCACCGCAAACTTTGTATGTTTGGCAAACATACCGCCAGCAAAGCCTGAATCAAGCGCAACCCAGGCAGGCCTTGCGGCAGCACACCGTCAGGAAGCGTGTCGAGCTCGAAGTGTAGGCGGGGGTCGCGCTGCACTGCCTGCTTCAGACGCTCTCTCAATACCTGCGCATAGCTGCAAATATACAGCCTTATTCACCACTTGGGACAGTCACGCCTCCGTGCTGTGTGTGCATGCTATATTGGCAGCGAAGCGGGGTGCTCGCGGCGCACCTGTCCAGCACGGCCTGTAAGAAGGCAGTGAGAGCACGGCCGTCGCCGTCGTCCTGCCAGGTCGTCAGGTGTGGGCCTACTGCGGCGCTGGGGGGCCAAAGCGGGCAAAAGTCGTCATCGATGAGCACGTCTGGCATAGCATCCACCGACTATGCTGAAAGCGACCTGTCGCCAAAGTCCTTTTCAGTCTCTACGGGTAACAAGCTACTGCACTGTGACCACCGTGTTGCAGACCGCACCTGCCACGTAAGCACCTCAGCGCAACACGCACGCGTCTCGAGCTGGAACTTGTTGGCGCCAAGCAGCCGCGCTCTACAAAGGCCGCTCTGCACGAGGCCGCGTAGCTGTCCGTGTAGCATGGGGTCAACCACATCCCGCGCTGCAGCCACAGCCATCCTCTCTGACTCGGGAAGGTATGCTGTGTGAAGGCTTGCAACAACGTGGTGCACAGTTACACTGCTTCCAGCCCCTCTGTGTCTGGCTGTGCAGGGACTCACACCTAGCAGAAAACCAGCAGCATAAATCTATTCAAAACAACCTACAGCCTGGATGGCATGACAGAGACATGACGAGCACGCCTCCAGTACCGTGCACACGCACTGCAGTCAAACGCATGATATCAATATTCATACAGCCAGTTGCCATAACTTTTCACAGTAATTGTAACCAGAAGTGTGAACTCACAGCATGCCATGCTTTATCACGGCAGCCGAGCCTCGCATGACCACCATGTAGCTTGAGAAAACGAGGCCCAGCAGAGCACCACATGACACGCCCGACACAGACGAGGGTGGCACATGAACTCAGGGCTCTCCAGCGCCATTCAGCAGGGGCTCCTGTACCAAGGCGAATGGCGACAGGCGCGTCGGGGCAGGCACTCTTGCATGAGCCCCCGGCTCAGCAACCTTGCCCGCAAGCCGCTCATCCCCGGCCTCTGACACATGTGCATTAACCGCGCCAGGCTCACCCATGTTTGACCGCGACTCGCCGCACGCGCTTCCTGCCGGTGCTGGTGGCAGCTCGAGATGCAGCGGCGCACACTTGCCGCGCTCGGAGCGGGTGCTGAGGCTCCGCCGCATCGCCAGGGCAAGCGCCCCAGACCCGGTGGATGCCTGCCGAGCTGCCAACGCCTCGGCAGCCAGGCTACCGGCCTCGGAGGAGCCGCACCGCGCCGAGCGCGACAGCCGGCTGCTCGTGCGCTGCAGCGCCGCAGCGATCCAGGACATCTGCCGCGGCAGGTCCACGCGGAGCAGCGGCGGCAGCAGGTGGCCTGCAGGGCATCAGGCTTTAGATTATGCCACCCCTTTGGATTACTATATGGTTACACACACCCCAGCACCTCGACAGTAATGTAGCTTGTGCTCACACGCAGGACTGTGCGCGAGCATTGCACACATGCTTTGAGCCTGCCCACGTCAAATGATACCACCCAATCTAGCCTGTCCTCGTCCACAACGCAGCATGCAACCCCATCCACCTGTGCTTGGCCATACTCCACCTGTGCTTGGCCACGCACTGGCTACAGCGCCAACACCCGCATCGTCTGCGCAGTGAGAGCATCAGCCTGGGAAGTGGCGATTGCAGGCCCATGCACCGCCGCCGGGCGCCTGCTTGACGAGGATGCAGTGCTCCGCGACTGGCGGCGGCTCCGCCGAAGCGCTGCGGTCCTCCGCCACGCGCTTGGCGATGACAGGCCCCGCCATCCCCTGCCAGCAGCAACGCAGCCGCTTGGCAACCTCGCGCGAGCTTCTCAGCGGCGTGCAGGATTCAAATAGCACCATGCCAACTGCTCCCGCTTCTGGTGCCACGTGCTAGTCTTGTCCGGAGACCTTGGGAAGGGGGTGCACACCGGCATGGTGACCACGATGGGCACAGGCACCAGCTTGGACGTCAGCAGCGGCCGGGCGCTGCACGCTGGCTGCTCGCCCGGCTGGCCTGTGCACAGCACGGGTGCAACAGCAGTAAGGCTTGCAGCGCACAGCGAGCATAGCGAGCAATACCGCGGCAGGCAGACCAGCACAACTTCCGCCCGGTTCAGCGGCGATGCAGGCAGCCAAGAGCTGCTCCTGAAGGCAAGGGTGCGCACCTAGCCTGCCCCGGAGGGCGTTGCACAGCACCATGCAGCAGGTCAGTATGCAGCAGGAAGCCGCGCCACCGACGCATACTCCTGGGTACCCCACACGCCCGGGTGAGACTCTGTGCGTGCAACACAGCTGTCTCGCAGCCCAATGTCAGCAAGGGGGCGTGCCTATCACCACCACGAGAGTGAGGCTCAAGGAGCTGGACGGCGGCGCGTTCGGCGTAACTGTGCTCTGCACAAAGGGCGCGGGCGAGTACGGCAGGCTGGCAACGGCTGCGTCAGGGCTGCTCTGCCCCATGCGGCGCAGCAAGGGCGCGCAGGCGTCCCCACGCGCAGGTCACTCTTGAGTCGCCAGGTACGCCCTCAGCTTACGGCGAGCGCAGGCGATGCCAACACCTGCACCAGCAGTGCGCCTCTGCGGCTCCGGTGCACAGGCACCGTGTGCCAAACACACTCCTTTATTTGCAGCAGAGCGATGCATTGTTGGATGCCTGCAATGGACTCCGCCAAGCAGTACCTTTGGTTCTCCATGACCATCTTCTCAAACTACGCTGAAGTCGAGCACACTGCGGCAGCAGACTTCGCCATATCTAACGCTCAGAATGCTGCGCATGCACACGCTGTTCCCTCGCCCTTTGAGCACACCACGCGCGCCCTTCTCTGTCGTTATTATTGGCAAGCAAGGGAGCTGGGGCGCGGTGTTATAATTATAACACCGCGCTCATAAGCATCAGTCATGGCTAGGTGCCAGCGCCTGTAAGAAGTAGGAATTATGATGGGGCATAGAGGACTGTGTACAAAGCTAGGTGGTGGACAGTCTACCCGATCGATTGCATCAGCACTGCCGACTGATGATAAAGGGCTGCTACCGTGCGTACACTCCCGAGCCAGAGGGCGCCGCGCAGGTGCATGACAGCTTGGTAGTTGAGTGCCTCCACAGCGACAAGCCTTGCGACCCGGCCGTCGCCCGGGCACTCACCCCCTTTTGCTTTCCGAGCGGGCGCAGCAGCGCGCGGCACGCGTCGGAGGTGCGGCCCTGCCTGTGCGCTGCAGCCCGGCTGCGTCGTCGCAGGCGCAACCAGCTCGCAGCGCGCGCAGGAGTACGTCATCTGCCTCACTGGGGCCGGCGGCGAGCGCACGTATGGCTTCTGCCGCCAGCACCCGGCGCGCGGCGCCAGCAGCGCCTGTGCGGGTCGCGCGCCGGCCACGCTGCTGCTGCTGTCCCTCCAGCCCTTCTTCCCGCAGTCGTACAAGGTATGGTGCTGCCGCGCAGGCCAGGCGCCCGCTGTCGGATCGCCGCCATCCGGCGCTGAGCGTGCTCTGCTTGTCCACAGGTGCTGGAGGTCGTCGAGGCGCTGTGCGGTCAGTGCAACACAGCGGCAGAGGCTGCGACGCTGTGCGCGCCCTTCCTGGCCAGCGTGTGCGAGGCCGCAGCGAGCCCGGCGGAGCCCGGCAGCGTGTGGCGCGTGCCGCTGCCCGCAGCGGCCCAGAAGCTGACCGCCAGCCCGGCGCGGTGCGTCGGCGGTCTGACGTGGCTCTGCCAGAGGCAGAATTGCCCTGCATGCGCGTGATATGATGCAGTGCTTGGGAACGAAGAAGGGTGACTGTGCAGGTGAAACGCGGCAGTGCCAGAGCTCATGCATGCGCACCCCTGCATGATGCGGTCAGGGGCCATGCACCAGTGCAACCCCCTTTCATCAGCGACCCGACAACGCTCATGCATGCATGCACTCTTAGGGTAGGGTGAGGGCATCTGACCCCCCTGGCGCGGCAGCTCGCGGCGGTGGCTGGAGCTGGAGGCGCTGCCGGCGGATGGCGATTGCGCCTGGGGGAGTGTCCCACTCGCGTGCCTGCTCTGGCAGCTGCCGCCCGCGCAGCTGGTCGCGCTGCTGGAGGCGCTGCTGCTCGAGCGCCGCGTGCTCCTGGTCTCGCGCGATCTGGGCGCGGTCAGCACGGCCGTCGTGGCGGCCACGGCCGCGCTGCACCCGTTTGCGTGGCACCACATCTTTGTGCCGGTCCTGCCGGTCGGCCTCAAGGCGCGGCCCCTGTGTATAGTGAGCCAAGTGGGGCACAGACGGGGCAGCGAAAAGTAGGTCTTTTTTTGCACGCCTGCATCCAGCATCCGGTGTCTGGCGCCGTGTGCGCGCCTTGGGGACGCAGCTCGGTGCCGCTACTTATCACGCCTGCATGGGCGCGACGTTACGGAGCTCGTGCTGGCATGCATGTGCGCACGGGCCGCAGACCCTTGCAGACAATAGAAGCACACGCGGGCCGCGCAGGAATACCTGACGGCTCCGATGCCCTTCCTCATCGGCATGTGCGTCAGCACGCTCGCCGGCCTGGACCTGGAGGGCGTCATTGTGGTCGACCTGGACGCCGGTTCCGTGTCGGTCATGGCTGGCGGTGACGAGGCGGGCGGCGGCGGGGGCGCGCGCGCGCCGGCCGAGCTGCTCCCGTGGGCCGGGTGCGCGGCGCGCACCCTTTTTGCTGTGGAGCGGCGCGGCTGGACGTGCCGCGCGCCGGGGCCGCCGCCATCACGCTTTTGCCGCACTGCCCCGCTGCTGCGAACGCTGTGCGCGAGGCGCTGCGAGCGCGCAAATGGCGTTGTGCTCGGCCGTCGTGCTGTGCGCGCATGCGGGCGGAGCCGCTGCTTCGCGCAGCTGCATCGTCGCGTTAGGGTCAGGGTAGGGTGACAGGGCGGCGCGCGCGGCGGCAGGCGGCTGGAGGACGCACTCGCGCTGGTGGGCCGGACGCTGCGGGGCTCGGCGGACATGGCGGCCGCGGCGCTCGTTGCGGGGCTGCTGCAGGCGCGCCGCGCCGCGCGCCGCATCTGGCACACCTGCACGGTACGGCGCAGGCGCGGCGAGGCGCTGAAGCTGGGCGCGTGCACAGGAGTACTTCCTGCGCCTGGTCGGCCGGTACCGTGACTTTGTGGAGCCCGAAGTGCCTGACGATGGCTTTACAGCAGCTCCTGGGGGCGCCGGGTCTGCAGGGCCCGGCGACCGCGCCGGCTGCGATGATGACGACTTCATACGGTGCGCGGTCTGTTGTCGGCCTTACCTTCTGTCATGTCTGCGGCATGCACCCATGTCGCTGTGCTGGTGTGCGTGTGATGTCTGCTCTATCATGTCTGCTCTTTCATGAGAGCTTGCAGGCACCTGGTGCACAGCCTGTTGCACAACTGGCGGCGGCCGCCTGTGCAGGGCGCATGGCTGGCGCTTCAACGTGCGCGCCTTCATCGGCGCGCAGCGGCGCAGCGCGCGCGCGTTCCTGGGCCAGCTGCGCCACAGCCAGCTCTTCGAGATGTTTGCGTGCGAGCGCCTGGCGCTCGCGGCCCAAAACTTCCCGGCGATCTGCGCGTTCGAGGCGAAGGCGCGGCCCCATGCAGACGCCGCACGTGAAATAGTGTGGCCTTTAAACAGGCTGGGCAATCAGTATGTTTGCTATCCAGGCATAGGGTGTCTCCCAGGGGCCACACGCGGACAGACGGAGCGTGCGCATCATGCGCATCCCGCGCAGAGCACAGCCAATGCAGCGGGCGTCACCGCAATAGGCGCCTTCCGACGTGCTCCGGCAAGGGCCGCAGGTGACGCGCCTGGCGGCGCGCCAGAGCGGCGGCCTGCGCAGCGCGCTCGCAAGCGCGGGCGCCGCGTCAGCGACCAACCTCAGCGACATGCTGCAGCGCACGACCGCGGCCGTCAAGGTGCAGCCCCCATTCGCTGGCACGTCGGCAGCATGCTTATGTGCCTGGGCACGCTCGTCTACGAGCCCTGCTCTAACTGATGAGTCAGGCCCGCAGTGCTGGCGTGAAGCACAGCCATTGTTGCTGATTGGGAACTGTCCATGCGTGCGGGTAGAAGGCAGCTGTGTGGCGCAGTGGCATGCATGATCTGTCGCCATTCTTAACATATACCGTGGCCGCTCACCCTGCCAGCACGCTCGGCCTCGCTCATGCCTGGGCTGCCCCGAGCGCGCGTATGCTGCATGTCGAGCCCCTCTTATGCAGCAGCGCCACATGCCTGACGCCGTGTGACTCCTGGCACGCAGCATGGCGTACTTACGCCCCGCCCCGCCCTGCGCGCAGAGGCTGCGGCCCGGGCACGGCTCGGGCAGCGCGCTGTCGTCGCTGCCGTCGCTGGCGCTGGCGGCCCTGCCAGCGCTGGGCCAGCCCTCCTCCGCGTCTTCCTCGCTGCCCGCGCCGCGCTCGCAGTCTGCGCGCACCTCACCGGCACGCGCGCGCTGGGAGCGGGTGGCCGAGGGGGGCGCCGCGCACGGGCACGACACCCAGCCAAACCCCATGCATGACCCCAGCCCCTCGAGCGGTGCTGGCGCGGGCGTGCGCGATGGGGTCCCCGGGCCGGGCGCGCCGGCGGCAGCCCGCGCCAGCCTGCCACAGTCCGCGGGCCCGCCGAGGGAAGAGACGGCACCCAGTGACGCGCAGCCCGCGCCGCCGACGCCGCCGCCGCCGCCGCCGCCGCCGCCACCGCCGCCGCCGCCGCCGCCGCTGATCGATCTGGACGCCGAGGAGTCGCCGCCGGGCCAGCTGCCGCGGAATGGCGGCGTGGTGATGATGCAGACGCTCAGCGGCAGCATGGCCTCCGCGCCGCTGACCCTGGCCACGCTCGAGGAGCTGCTGAGCGCCGGCCCCGACGAGCCGCCCAGCCCGCCAGAGCCTGCCGCCGCGCCCGCGCCGCCGCATCCGCTGGTCACGCCGGTGCCGGCGCCGCCCGCGGCGGCCATCAACGGCTGGGCGAGCTTTGGGGAGTCGTTCGCGCTGTGCCTGGACCCGCCTGCAGCGCCTGACGCAGCGGCGGTGGTGCGTCAGCCGCCGCCCGCGCCGCCCGCCGCGCGTGGGCCGGCCATGGCGCCGCCGGCCGACCTGGCCTCCCGCGCAGCGTCCTCCGACCCTCTCGAGGCGCTCGGCGCGCATGTGCTGCGCGCGGAGGCGGCCGCCCCGACGGCGTCCGGCCGGGCTGCGCTGCATCAGGCCCCTGCCCGAGACGCTGCCGACCCTGCGGCCCCCGATCCGCTTGCGGCACGGGCCGGGCAAGTGGTGCGCACTGGGGCAGCTTATACCTCAGAGGCGCCTGGCGCAAGTGTCGGGGCGCCTGCCGTGGTCGGCGGCGGGCCGGGGCTGGTGCATGCGCCGCGGACATGGACCAGTCCGTGCGCTGCCTTGCGGCAGCACGCTGATGATGGCGCGAGCGCGGAGGGTGGACTCGGCTGCATGCTTGGGCAGGGCGCGCAGTCCCATGGCCTGATTAGGGGCCAGCGGCAGCTGGTCCCCATGGAGCTGAGCAGCCCGGTTTTCCACAGAGCGGGCGGCTCGAGGGACAGGGATTGCTGGGACGGGGAGGCGTCAGCGCTTGGCGCGCGCCCCGCCGGCGCCCGCAGCAGCGAGGGCAGCGCGGCGGCGCCCGCGCCCAGCGCCAAGCCCGCCATCGAGCTGTTCTCCCGCAGGGCCGCGGCGGAGCTCGCAGCCGAGGGCCGCGGCAGCGCGGGCGCCGCGTGGAGCGAGGCAGCCGCGGCCCTGGGCCGGTCGCCGGGCCGCACCGGCGACCCTGCGTCCACCGTGCCGGGCGGCCCCGCGCGCGCGGCGCCGGCCGAGGAGCTGTGGGCCAACTGGGCGGCGGCGGGGCAGGACCTGCGGGGCGGCCCGGCTGGCGCGCGGCGGGTCACGGGCGCGGGGGATGCTGACGAGGCGCTGCAGCTGCCCGTCGCGCTCGCCGCGCCGCCGGCCGCGGCGCCTCCGGCCGGCGTGTCTGGCGCGGGCGGGCAGGCCGCGCCACAGGTGTCGTTGCTAGACATGTAGATGTCGGTGAGGAGATGAAGAGAGGTTGTTGTTATAAGTATGCATGTTCACGCTCTCACAAGATAGGCAGTGTATGCTAGCTTTCTACTTTCAACAGGGCGTGTATTTCATGTCGCTCGCCATTCCATGTCGTCGCCCCAAGACACATTAGGAGGGCATTGGACTGCATGCAGGCCCTATTTGCAAACGGCACTGCTGGCATCATGCGCAGCGCATGTACTTTGTTGTCACAATTGCTCTTTATTCTACCCACGCTCCAGGATCATGGCAAAATGCTCATTCACCCCAAAACAAGCACAGAGACCCCGCAAGAACACAATGTGCCTGCCGACAAACGCATGACATGGATGAGACCACGCCCGCCTGTGCTCCTGCGGTGGTGCTGCAGGGCACGACTCACACAGGTTCGCAACAGAACTTGCAGACCAGCAGGCTCACGACCTTTGTACAGGGATGGCAGAACTCGAGCCAGATTGGCACAGCGGCAGCTCTACAACCTGGCATGCATGCGTGCGGCCAGCTGCTACATGCGCGTTCGCAGCCTGCTGCTCCAAGGCCCTGCTCAGCAAGACAGACTCATGCGTTGGCTTCCGTCTCCGCATGTGCATCACTACTTCTAAACATTTGACCCATGTACAGCTCAGCATACAGCAAGCAGACTCGCACACAAGGCACCTCAGAGCGGACGACCTCGTGCTGACGGACGCGCTAGCGCCGGCGCGGATCGTGGAGGCAGCACTGCCGCGCCTGCGCGGCTGCAGTGCGTGAAGACCCTGCGCCCCAGCAGTGGCGGCGGCGTGCAGAACGGGCATGATCAGCCAGTATTGACAGGAAAATAAAGCAGACCTGCGCAACGGGTCTGGAGTACCATGCAGACCAGACCGAGCAGGCCACAGCCCACTGCAAGCCACATGCATCAGTAGTGGTAGGGCCTCACCGTGGGTGCCGGTATGCAGCTTGAGAGCCGCAGCCACAGGCCCCTCGCGGCCCGGTTCAGGCGGCAGCGGGACGGCCAGGCTGATGTCGCCATCGGGCTGGCTTACAAATATGACGGGCTGCTGGGCGGCCACAATCGGTGCCGCGGGCGCCTCTGCCCCACAGACCCAAGAGAAGAGGATGTTAGGTATGATGTTGATAAGTAGTCAACGGTCTTGCCGCTGTCACGATGCAATCATGTTTATGTCGTGGAAGAATTGCACGAAGTGCACGAGTACCAGTAGTAGCGCACTCTGCATGCATGCAGGGCAATGTTGCAGAATTGACAAATGCAGTCAGGAACAAAGCAAACCTGTCAACAAGCACAGTCTGCGCGAGTGCTCATAACAAGTTGTGCGGGGCGGCAGGAGCGCACCCGGGCCCGGGCAGCGAGGTCTTCGTTGCGCCCTCCTAGCGCGCACGTTGGTAAGCACCATCGCGGCGCCTGTGACCAGGATTGCCAGGCACCCGCCGCCTATGCACAGATAGATGATGACAGAGCTGTACCGCCCGCCCGTGTTCAAGGTGGTGAAGTGCGTGTTTGGCGACAGCACCGCCGCGGGCTCAGGCCGCGGTGGAATTGGCGTGTCTGCGGCCGGGCCGAGGCTGCCGGGCGGCTGCACATCCTGCCCCGCTGGTATGTCTGGCGGCGGCAGGGGCAGCGTTGCGCTCCAGGGCGCTGGGTCTGGGTCCTGCGGTGGGCCACAGCCTTGCGCCACGCCGCAGCAGAGAAGCAGCACAGCAGTCAGGAGCAGCGCAACGGCAGGCGCTCCAGCACGCCTGCCACCCGACGCAGAGCGTGAGCAAGGGGCTTCGGGTCATAGCCGCACAGAGTGCGACTTCTTTGTGCAGTTGTACCATTGTGCACTTGCCCCAAACTGGAGTCAGGCAGGCACCTGTGCAGCCTCCGCAGGCTAGCACTGTCTGGACTGCGTCGCCGCGTCAGAGGGCGGTGGTGCCAGGGGCTGGGCGCGGCGCTCATGTGCTCCAGGCAGCTGCATCCCAGGAAGTTGCCAGGCACGTGCGCCTTGGGCTGCCAGGCGTCAGTGGTGTGTCTGAGGACCGCCAGACTAGTAGAGAAAGTATGACAAGAAAACTCGCTGCGCACTTCACTTTTGTATTTGCTCGGCAGAGGACCTGCCAGGAAGTTGGCATTCAGCCATGGTGAACCTGCCAAGTGGCTTGCAAGCTCTTTCAGCTTGAGTCTGCACTTCATATGCGTGCTTGAGCGCGGCTGTTCCCACTACATTGGCGCACGCATGATTTGGCCAAGGACAAGCACAGCACAAGCACTGGTTCATGCGTGTTCACAGGAAATGACCCAGGATATTGCACGACAAGCCACGGGTGTTCATGGGTGCGCACAATCGGTCACCGACACAGCCACCTCCTGAGACATACACATGGAGGGCCACAAGCAGAGCTTGCACTGTACGCAACCTGAGACAGGAAAATCAATGTACAACCCTTGCCAACCCAACCCTTGCCAACCCAGCACAGACGGCGGATGCCCTGCATGCGCTCAACGAGGCGCACCAAACTTCATGGGCAGCCAATGCACCATGCGGGGCTCCTGATGCTCCAGGCCTGCGCCACACACACTGTGGCACGGACACGGCCTCGCACAATACATTCACGCTCTTGCAGCCCCCACGCCAGCAGGCCGCCACGTCAGCTCGCACATACAACCATACCGCCACTGAGGGCTGAGCCCATTGCAGGGCGATCCAGCCCGCCACACCGCGGCTGAGCCCAATGCAGCGCGCTCCAGCACGCCCGCCAGGATGCGCCCGCCCACTGATAGCCAAGGAGCTCAGCGCTGCACGCCCAGCATAGTGCTGACAAGATGCCGCGCCCCGCGGTCGTGTTTCCGCAAGCCCCACGCCAGCAGGCGCCTGCTCCAGCTCGTGCTCGCAGCCGCCTCGCCGCTGCACTCGGCCGGGCGGCACCGCGCGCGGTCGCTCGCCACGATGCCGGCCACCTGCTGCCTCAGGGCCGCCCAGGCCGCCGCGCTCAGCCCCGCGCCCGTCGCCTGCACGGCGGCCGCGCCGGCCGCGCAGCCGCCCGCCGCGCATGCCTGCGCCCGGGAGGTGCCCAGATTGAGCCGGACACCGTCCACGCACAGCCGCAGCAGCAGCAGGGGCCAGGGCAGACACCGCCACATAGAGTGTCCAGCAGTGGAAGCATCGGTTTTTTTCCTGAACCTAACCCTAACCCTAAACTACCCTGTCCTGGGGCGCACGTCCAGCGAGGCGCCGCTGAGGTAGCCGTGCAGGAAGCCGGCGGTGTGCGCGTCACCCGCGCCGACGGTGTCCGCCACGCGCACGCGCGCCGCCGCCGCCGCGCCCGCCTCGCCGCGCGCTGACCGCGCCACGCTGCCAGACGCGCCGCGGCTGACCGCTGCGACCTGCGGCCCCGACGCGCGCGCACTTACCCGGCTCCTCTTTCGAGTCCTCGTCCGGCGCAGAGTGCAGGCGACCTAAGTAGGGCATGCATCTACCTCCATTGTAACCCCCTCTCCTCCACATACGAACAAGATCAGGCAGGCCAAGACAACATACAACCTGTTATAACGTCCAAAAATCCTGCGCATGCATCGACGTGCCGCCGAGCGCCCGCAAGCCCGCGCGCACCTGGCAGTGCTGCACCAGGAACGCCAGCGCGGCCTCCGCGGCGCCCTTGGAGCCCGGGGCCGCCATGCCCGCAACCTGCCACGCGCCCACCAGCGCCTACGCTCAGCGACAGGCGCGGCATGGCGATGAGGCGGTCGCCGCGGAACTGGACTTGCGACTCACGAATCCCAATGTGCCAGGGCACAAGGCGCCCACACCACAGCACGCCCGCAGCACGCCCGGACCAGCCCGCAACGGGTCGGCTTCCGCCGGAGACAGGCTGTAGCCCTCAGAAGAAGCGCGCCAGCTGCATCAGCGCAGCAGGCAGCATGCAAGGCGTCATTTGAAGCCCCGCACCAATCAGACAAAACTGTTGGCTTGCCTTGTGCCAAGTGGCATGCGTGTTCTCCCGGCATTGAGGCGGCGCAGCACCGGGCGCTGCGCCGCGGTACCGGCCGGGAGGCGGCGGCGCCCGGCAGCACGCCGGCCGCCCCCGCAATTGCTCTACCGCGGCCATGACTCAAACTCGCACCACTGCGGCGAGCGCCGCGAAGTGCGGGATCTTAAGAGCCGCGGCGGGCCTGCAGCCCTGGAGGCTAAGGCTTCCTGCTGGGGAACGGCATCACATTGCCTGTGCAGACCGTGGGCGGGCAGGCCCAGTGTTCGGGTTAGGTTATCATCACCCTGTCATTTCGAGCTCCGACAGCACGCACCTCTGCCAGCGCAATCGCCTCCTGCTCGTTGCAGAAGACCAGGTCCAGCAGGCGCTCGCGCAGCAGGTCCAGCAGCGGGCCCGCGCACGCGCGCACGACCTCAAAGCTTGCCAGGTCCAGCGACACCTGCGCGGTTGGGGGCGGACAGGGGTCACAGATACACACGGAGCCCGCGGCTCGCCGGGCCGCATGGCGTCTGCTGACACCTGATCCAGCAACGCCTGCCGAGCCCCGACGATACCCGTCCAGCAATTACCCATAAGTCCAGAAGCACTGAGCGCCTCTGTGCAAAGGCGCGCTGCGACACTGCAGTCCCGCGCACCACATTCTGGGCAAGCCGCCCAGGCTCTGCACTGCAAGGTGCCTCCACGACATCCACTCTATCCGTGTGTCAAGGGGCGGCTACCGCAGTGACAGCTCTGGTTTAGGCTCCTGCACACATTGCTTTCGGCACAAGGACACGTGGAGCACTCCGCCGAGCACGGCGCCACAACATTTACCAGGGCGCCCGCTCGCCGCGCGGCGCGCAGCGCGTCCCGCGCGAGCGCCGGCTTGTACAGGATGTAGCCCTCGACGTGCACCAGCGCGGCGCCAGCGGCCCACCCAGCCGGCAGCTGCTCCGCGCAGCCCAGCTCCGCCGCCGCGCCCAGACACGTGCGCATCGTGCGTTCACCGCCCGGGGTGACCTGGACAGTCGGCGGTGCAGGTCGGGGTGCGCACACGCAACGCTGGTACGGGACGAGCACACTTCAGGCGTACACTAGGAGGGGTGGTAGCAACACTTGCGGGGTTGCCAATCTTGGGGTTGCGGAAGGCAACAGCCGTCCTTGTAGCAAGCACAAACTCGGGGGACCGTGCTGGCTACAGGCTGCGCGCGCTTTCGCATCGGCGCACGCCGCGCAGGCTGCACGGCGGCAGCGGCGCACATCAAACAGCATGGGATGGCGCACCAGGCACAGGCAGGCGGCGGTCGCGGCGCCGCTGCCCGACACGCTCAAGCGCGCGCGCAGGTTGGGCGCCCGCAGCGTCTCAGCGTACTCCCTGGCAACAACGTCCGGTTTGATGCTGGCAACGGTATGGTCCTCCTACTACGAGCAGAAGGGCGAGTAGGGTGGCGAGAGCAGGAGGGCGAGGCAGCAAGCTCGGCGCGGACCTGCCGGCGTCGTCGTCGCCCACCCGCCCGACGAACGCCACGTCGCGGGCGCCCTCGTCGGCGAGGCTGGCCAGGCCGCGCGCGACGTTCGCGGCGCTGCCGCCGGGCCTCCTGCCGAGAGCGCAAGGGGTCAACCGGGGCATGTGGCGCATGTGGCGGCTGGCTGCGGACATGATAGAGCAGGCGCCACCTCTGCCTGGCGCAGGAGCTGCCCCCCAGAGAGCCCTGCAGCGCGGCCATCTCTGCTTCGGAAACGAGTAGGCAGCCGCCCAGCCCGCCGCGCAGCTCATGCGCGTCATCCACGTGCGCGACGCAGTCCATCACGGCGTCACCCAGCGCTACCACTGCCTCCGGTTTCCTGACGGGCGCCATGGGGCAGCGGCGATGTGTGTGGAGACGAGCGTACACTTGTCTGTTAGTGAGATTACTTATTTATGCCTCACTGTGGCCGGCGGATTTGAAACCCGAACTTATTCCCGTTGCTGCCTCGCGTTGCGCGCCTAATGGCAGGAGCTTATCCGTCAGTTCCAGCCCGTTTGCACAGAGCTGCTGCCTGCCTGTGCATAGGCATACAGCGCAGGTCGCACTCCTTGACCTGGGCGCAGAGCCGGACCTCTGTTTCCCTGGCGTAGCTGCTAGCAAGACGCGTTGCACAACGGCTGACTCTATACTTCTACCTGTCCACAAACAGCGCTCAAGCGCTCACTGCTACCGGCGTGGAGGCTCTCTCATACAACAAGATGACAGGCGAGCCCCATCTTTTTTTGACACTTGAAGCTCAGGCACACCAGCGCTTCACTACCAGATGCTGTCTGGCAGGCAGGCCGCACACAGACCATGTACCAGGCAGCCGTGCACCAGAACGTGCTGTGCGCTGTGCCGCACCCGCACACCGCGACCGGCTACAAGGACCGCAAAGACCCCTGTCACAGGAAGGCCAGCAAGGCGTACCTGAGGCGCGCCACCACGCCTGTGGGCTCCTGCCTGTGCCTGCGCCCAGCTGCGTGAGCTGGTCCCCTCGCAAGCACAGGCGCATGCGCTGTGAATTTCTAGGCCGCCGGCAGCTTTGTCTCAAGTGGCATGCTGAGCCACAGCGCACGCCGCACACCAGTCACCAGCCTGAGCCTCGACTGTGCTCCTGCTGCGACAGCGAGAGCAGGGGCGCGTTCACGCCAATTGAGGCGACACCGCTTAAGTTCCGTGAGGACGGCCAGCCCATCAGCGCCTGCCGCCTGCCCGGCCGGCCTCTCATGGTCGGGCGCTGCACCTGCTGCGAGTGCCTGCCTGTGCGCTCTGCTGGCATGAAGTTGCGGTGTCCAGGGTGTCTGATGCTGTCAAGTGTGTGCCAAGTCTCATACACAGAAGCACCCAGGGTGGCGCCCATGCAATGCAGACCGTCATGGCTACTGTCTGCAGGTGCCAAAGCGTCCAGACATGGAGAGCCTGGCAGCGGCCAGCCGCTGCACTGCAGCGCATCAGCGCAGCTCGCGCATCCAGTGCGCCGCCATGCCCTTTTTGCATGCTACAAGGTGTACACCATCCTCCGTTAGCGTTACGCAACTTCATTTACCTTGGCATTTGTGTTCCCCCCTAAGGTATCTGGAAATAGCACACGTGCGACGCTATTGTTCACTGTGTAGCGCTGCATGCACACCGCTCTGCAGAAGATACTATGCAGCCCTGGAAATGCACAGCAGTAGTTGGTTTGTACGCCAAATGATGGTGTGCATGCCATTACCTGCACACGTGGGAGCGGGGCCGGCCCGCAGGCTGTGCCGTTGAATACACAGCGAACGTGCACCCTGCGCTGACAAGCACCTCATAGCCATCCTAGGCCTGGCCAGGGCAGACACGGCGTGCCGCTCCCACGCCAAGCACAAGTACAGACTTGCCAGGCTCAGAGGACGCGCACATGGGACAGCCTGCCGCCTGCGCAGGATCGGTGACCCGGCGCGCACGGACCCGTCCCGCTTCTGCACGACCGCCCGCCTGTTTTACCAGCGGCCGCCGCGGCTGCTGGCGCAGCCCAACCCGCTCATCGCCGCGGCAACCGCCAAGCGGCTGCATCGCGGCCTAGAGTTCACGCACGCGGGCCGCGCCCAGAACCCCTGACGGCCGGGCCCGGGCGCGGGCCGCCGCGCGGCCCGTGCGTCGCGGCGCGGCCTAGTGCACCAGGCCCCAGCGGCGGTGCACGGCGGTGATGGTGGTGAAGAGGTGCTGGTCGAACAGCTCGCAGCGGATGGGCATCTCCACCTCGTAGAACGGGTTTTTGAGCACAAAGTCTGCATACAGGTCGTACACCCTGCAGGGAGCCGCCCTGCCCCGTCAGCACCCCTGAGTGAGACGCTTGCGCGCCGTGCATGCAACACTTACGACCTGCTGTCCATTCACGCAACTGTAATTACCCGCTGTCCGAGTTGCACCGCTGCAAAGGCCCTGCGTGTACAGGTTGTTCGACACCCAGGGCAGGGGTCCCGAGAGCGCAAGCACGCGGGGGCCGATGCATGTGGGCATGCAGCAGGCGCGGGTGTCTTATGAGGACGCGCAGTCCGGGAGTGCACGAGCTTGCACGGCAGGGCTGTGTCAGGGCTACACCCAGGGAGTTCACGCCGGTCAGCATGGAAGCAGTTAAGTGCAACAGTGCGCAAGCAGACAATGAAGACACATGTTGCGCTCCGCGCTCACCACCAAGAGCTTCCCTCCAAGGCCAACCAGGAGGTGCCCGCCACTGCAGGAGCAGGCGGGCCTTGACAGAACCAGGGGGGCGCACGTCTCGCGCAACAGCGCTTCAACATCAGGCGTGTCCGGCTCGACGACGACCAGGAACTTGGTACCGGTCAGCGTCTGGAAGCAGTGCAGGTCGAACGTGTCCGCGCGCAGCAGCTCGATGCCCGTGCAGCCGGGCGCGGGCGCGAGCTGCACTGCTATAGCGTGGAGCGAGTGCCTGCAGGTGCCAAAGTAACAAACCAGGTGCCCGAGCACTGGAGGACAGAATGGCAGCGAGAAGCTTTGCCGCCACAACGAGGCGCACCAGATGCTGGCCAGGCGCAGTGTGTCGTTCAGGCTGTTGCTGGAGATTGTCACAAACTCCTGCCGCAGAAGAGGCGGGTGTGCTCAGCAGGCGCACATATGGTGGACTGCGGCGCCGCGTGCTGAGCAGGCGCACCTTATTGTAGATGAGGCCCCCAGACTTGTTGATAACGTACAGCGCATAGATTGCTGGCATCACGGACGGCACCTCACCTGCAGCCCAGGCTGCAGCGAGCACGGGTCGCCATGCTCAAGTCTCACTGGTACATCTGATGGTGCAGTGGCACAGACACCCACGCAGCTGCAGTCTTGACAGTGACACGAGGCGCAAGGTATCCCCGCCCCACTTGATATGTATACAGGTGGTTTTCGCTGCGCACTGATGTCAAGAGTGTCAACACTACTTGAGCTTAGAGCCTGATCAGCTCCTCCAAAATCGTACACGGACGCATGCGCAGCTGTTGATCGGTAGCATCTGGTCGAAGAGCTGCGGCCCCTCACACCAGGGACCCAATGGGCTGGTGCTAAGCTTTGCTACGCTCGTGTCAGAGCATTTGCACTCCTCCAAGATGAAGCGCGGCTGTTTACATGAGCACGAGCACAGCGCCCGGCCGCCGAAGCATGAGTAGACGCTGTACAGCAGCTCTGCCAGCTTGGGCGAGGTGCGGCCGGGGAAGGGGGGTCGCTGCGTCTGCGACATAAAAGCACAACAGCGGGTATCGGGCGCCGACGCAAAGGAAACTTGCAACAGCTCTCTGCCTCGGCCCAGACAAGGCGCGCCCTCGCTCTGCGACGCCTGGTATACCACCCGTCTGCATATCCTTGATTGCTTACATAATGTCATTGCGCAGAATCCAGACGACCGGCCAGGCGCGTACGGCGGCGGCAGGCATGGGGCTCCCGTGCGGCGGAGGCAGGCCCCTGCCGTTCGGCGACACGCTGCACTACGCGGGCTGCGGGTGCCCGCCGGCCTGGGAGCCGCACTCGCGCGCCGCGGACGCCGTCGACCAGGCGGTGCTCAGCGGCGTGGACGCGCTGCTCACGAGCCAGCTGGAGCCGACGCGGCCGCTGCGCGTGGCGTACGTGCTGCCGCACCATAAAATCACAGGTGACCGTGTCGGACGGGCACGCGGGTGCAAGTTTTGCCCCGGCCGTGTCTCGCTGCCAGCACGCAGTTCATACCAGCGCCGTAAAACCTGCAATGCTCACGGGCACGTGCTGTGGCGGCGCAGGGGGGATGAAGATGCTGGTCGAGCACCTCCGCCTGCTCAAGCTGCGGGGTGAGCGCGCTCCCGCGCCCGCCCCTCTTGTGCACCTGAGGATGAACACTGCCGATATCACGAGTGCATCAGGAGCGCGGCCGAGGCGCCAGTCGGGTGTCGGCGCTGCGGCGGCGCCCACCGCGTGTGCGCACAGACAGCGCGCGCCCAGCGCGCCGCAGGGCACACGACGGTCGCCGTGCACCGCTCCGACACGGCGCGGCGCGCGATGCCGCCGTGGGCGGACGCCGACGCGTGCATCGACGTCGTGTGCGGCCTGGGCGAGCGCCTGAACGACGTGTTCCCCGTCGGCGAGCTCGACGTGGTGGTCGTCGGCATCTTCCACCAGGCGCGCGCCGCGCGCGGCAGCCTGCCCTGCGTCTCAAAGGGTAGGGTAGGGTAGGGTAGGATGGCGCCGACATCTTCCACCAGGCACGCGCCGCATGCAGCCTGCCCTGCTCCTTATAGGGTAGGGTAGGGTAGGCTGTACTCGGGAGCTTTCACCAGGCGCGTGTTGCGTGTAGGTTGCCTTTCTCAACATATGATAGGGTAGGGATGCTGTCTGCTGCAGAAGTGGGGGCGTCCACAGCAGAGAGCTGCGCGGCGCTGCTGCGCCTCGGGCCCCTGGGCTGCTGCGTGCTGGCACGCGCAGGCTGCACGCACTGCCATGACTCGGAACTGTCGTCCTCGCCACAGCGCGCGCCCCACATGCAGGAGCTGGACAGGACATTTCACGCTCCCGCATACTCCTGCGCGCGAGTCCCGCGCTTCTCAGGCCATGCACTGACAGAGTGCCGCACCTGCAAAGCGCGTGCGCGCGTCCTGCAGGGCCCGTGGCCGGCCGCCGCCACGCGCGCGGCGGCCCACGCCACCGCCTGACCACGCGCGCCGGCGCGCGGCAGGTTCCGGAGCTGCTGGTGGGCGTGCCAGCGCCCGTGCTGTACTGGGAGCAGGGGCACGAGTGGCTGTTTGGCGACCCCGTGCGCTTCCAGGCGTGCGCCCGGCGCGCGCCCAGCCGCATGAGCCAGGGAAAATGCCATGTGCGGATGTGAGGGTGGACACATGCGGCCTGTGTCCCTGGGCGCATGCGCACCGCTGGTAGGGCATGCAGGAGCACCACAGGGCGCTTGTTAGTGGACCAGCATGCTGCGGCGCCCGCAGCACGACCGGGCTGCGTCCACCACAGCAGCTGTTCGTGTGGCGAAGGGCGTCCGGAGCAACAAGCGGCGCGACGGCGGCCCTCATGGAATGCCCTAAGCCTGACCCTACTCCCCGGCTGGCGCGCAGCTGGCGCACAACTACCTGCAGCAGGACCAGCTGTTCCACCGCACTATGCACCTGCCCGTCGCGCTGGCGGCCGTGTCGGACGCGGCGGCCGCCGTGCTGGGCTCGCAGTTCGGCCGCGCGCCCGTGCTGCTGCCCAACGGCGTGGACGGCGCGCGCTTTGCGCCCGGGCCGCGCTCAGCGCGGCCGCCCGACGCTGTCGTCGAGCCGGACCCCGCGCTCGCGCCGGTGGCGCCCCGTCGCCTGCCCCTGCTCTCCAGGATGCCCCAGCGCCGGGTGTGTGCTCTGCTGCGTTCGCCGTGGCTATCGTGGGGCCCCGTGCTCGTCAACCTCGTGCATGTCCACACCCGTACCTCAGGCCCCTTTGTCGCATTCAGCACATGTTGGCCGCCGTGCTAGCTCTCTGGCTCTTGCAGAGCTGCGCCCTCTTGTGTGCGCCTGAGCGGCCTGCAGGGAGTTATTTTTTGCCGTGCAGGCTAGCCTCAGCCGATCTTCCAGTCGACAGCAGAAAGTTGCCAAACAGAGACGGGCTTCCCTTCCAGCAGCTGCACTGCCGCACGTGCTCCAGCGACCCTGCCTGACAGGCGCGGGCAGCGGCTGCAGGCGCGGCCCGCCGGCGAGGCGGGCGCGCCGGCGCTGCCGGGCGGGCCGCTGCGCTCGGTGCTGCTGGTGGGCAACCCGGCGCTGCCGCTCAAGGGCTTCGACGTGGCGCTGGCGGTGCTGGCCGCGGTCGGCCGCCTGCAGCGCCTGGAGGTCACCTGGGTCTGCCAGGCGCGCGCGGGCGTGGGGTGTAGGGTGGCCGCGGCCGGTCTAGGGCACCCCAGGCGGTGCTGGCCGCGGTCGGCCGCCTGCAGCGCCTGGAGGTCACCTGGGTCTGCCAGGCGCGCGCGCGCTGGAAGGGTGTAGGGTAGCCGCGGTAGGTCTATAGGGTACCCCAGGCGGTGCTGGCTGCGGTCGGCCGCCTGCAGCGCCTGGAGGTCACCTGGGGCTGCCAGGCGCCCCGCCCTGTGGGGTGTAGGGATGACTGTGGCAGGCCTAGGGTAGGTTCACTTCCTTGACCGCCAAGCAAGGTGTGGGAACAGGCGCTGGTGCCTCCAGTACCCCCGTGCGCGGCGTGGCGCAAGGGCTTTGGCTGGGGTCGCGGGCGGCGGGCTGCATGTCGCCTGAGGACGCAGGGCGAGCAGAGAGGGCTCGGCGGCCTGCTGAGGCTGACACGCACTGCCGGGGTGTTGAGCGGGGGTCTGGAACACTGCGACCTGCCTGCCCCGCTCTCACCGGCCTGCCTCGCTCTCACCTGCCTGCCCCGCACTCACTCTTGACTGGGTTGCTCATCGCGGCCAGGTCCCGCCGACGACCGCGCTGCTGCCTGGGCTGACCTCGTCCGGCCTGCGCATACATCTGCACATCAGTCCCCCGCAGGTGCGCCCGGCCCACGCGCCCAGGGCGGTGTGCTGCCGGCGCTGCCAGTGTGCTATGAGGGTGATGACAGAGTGTGAGGTGGATCTTCTGAGCTGTGCGGCCTCGCTTTGCTGCCGCGGTGGCTTTCACGATGACGAGCGGCGGTCCATGCCGTTGCGCACTGCCCAAGCTACTGTCCGCTGTCAGCGTCCCCAAGTAGCCGACGCTGCTCTTAGCACCGGTGTGGGCAGCCAGACAGTGCTGCAGCTCTGTCACTGCTGCGGTAGGGATAGGGTTAGGGTAAGGGTAGAGTAAGCCTTCTGGCTGATTGTTTGGGTGCCGGCGGCCAGGATGAGCTGCCGGAGCTGTACCGCGGCCACGACGCGCTGCTCTTCACCTCGCGCTACGAGGCCTGGGGTGCGAGCGGCCGCGCCCGGCAGCGCCCGTGCAGACAACGCTGCGCGCTCATGCCAGCTGTGCGAGCGCATGCCGAGCGGAGCGCATGGGGGCGCCTGGGGCTTTGCGCCCGCTGGGCTTCGCGGGGGGCACGGCGGTGCGAGAGGGAGCGGGTGGGCTGAGGGAGGTGCCCTGCAGTCGCGAGCTGCGCCCACGACTTTTGTGACCAGTGACAAGGGTTTTGCATGCGGGGAACACCCACAACAAGAACACCACGACCGTTGTGCAGCTCCTGCAGGCATGTCGGAGGCGGTGGCTGCTGCCGCTCTGCGACGCCGCCCCATGGCTCCGGCACAGCCCGGGCCTGGCTCCCGTGCGACGCTGTGCGCGGGCGCAGGCATGCCCGTGCTGGAGGGCATGGCCAGCGGCCTGCCGGTGGTCGCCTCACGTTGCCTGGGCATCCAGGCATTTGCGCACCACGACGCCAACGCGCTGCTCGCCAACCCGCAGGTGCTTCACCAGGGTTGCTGCTTGCGACTTGCGCTACGTTCCCAGGGCTTGGAACAGCCTTCACTTGTGAACAGCCGTCCGTTGCAGGTACGTGCTACCGCGCAGCACACAAGTCCAGCAAGAATTGTGGTGCCTGGCTGCACATCTGCTGAACCGGCCGCCCTGGTATCTTGGCCGCGGCGGGCCGGCGCGCATGTCTGCGGGGCGACATGAAGCCCTGCGGGGGCGGGCGCGCAGGACGCGCCGGGGCTGGCGGGGCTGCTGCTCGCCGTGCTGCTGGACGCGCGGCTGCGCGCGCGCCTGGGCGCTGCCGCGCGCGAGACCGCGCTGCGCTTCTCCCCCGACATTATTGCCGACCGGCGCGCCCTCTGACGCGCCAGCGCGGCTTGCCCGCCCTCTGTCCTGCATGCGGCGGGCATGCGCGCTGCGTCGGCTGGCGTGCGGTTGGCGCGCCTGGCACAGCCGTGGCACACCTTTCATGTGGCCAGTCAGACTGCGCGCACACAGCCGCGCAGTATCAGAGCTTGCTGTGGCCAGTGCCTAGGACTGCGAAGGCTGCTGAGCTGCTTCGCGTGCATTGCCATCATTGTTGCGCCACAGAGTACCCCAATGTCCCCCAAAGTGCATGTGGGCTCAGGTCGCCAGGCTGCCCTGGTTGCTCGCACAGGCAGAGCGCGGTCTGCGGCGACGGGGCTCGCTACAGCCGTTGGCATGTGCTGCGTGCTGACCCTGAGGGGCTGGACCTATGCAGGCCAGACTGGAGACAATCTTGACGGCGTAGCGGCCAGGGTGTATGACTGCCCTAATCCTAACCCTGAGTTGCTGCCGCCGCGCGGGCCAGGCTGGAGGCGGTCCTGTACGGCCTGGCGGCGCGGGCGGGCGAGCTGGTGCATCTGCGCGCGGCCGCGCTGCCCAGCATCCACCTGGCGTGCGCGGCCGCCACGCTGGCCTGCTCCAAGCTGGTGTTGCCGCAGGCGGCACGCGCAGACGACGACGGCGCGCGCGAGCCCGGCGCCGACCCTACGCGGTTGGCCGCAGCCGGCCGCCCCGCGCATGGGCGCGCCCGGCAGGAGGCAGCGGCGGGGTCGGCGCCGGGGCGCGCCGGCGGCGGCAGGGATACCCAGCGCGCAGCGCAGCGCGGCAGTGAGCAGTCGCGTCCGGCGCGGGCACCCGCGCAAGGCGTCGACGGGCGCCTGGCGGGCGTCGTGCCCGCCGCGGGTGCGTGGAATGCCGCTGCCGCTGCGCCTTAGGCGTGCAGCGCGTTATGCAGTTACAGGCGGTCGGTCTGCTAATGCCGACTCTGGTCGGTCGAGCTCAGACAGGCAGCGCTGGCCCGGCTGAGCCCAAGTATGCGTCCGTGCGCCCGAAACTCGTTCTTGCAGGTATGCGGTCCCGCCCTAGTGCAGGCCGCCCGGCAGATCTGTTATTTAGCCGTCGAGGCAGGGCTTGGGTGCTGTCATGGCTTTACTGTGATGGTTGGTGTCATAGCACCATCATTGGTCCTGTGGTGCACATCGTGTTGACTGCCTGTGCGTAATAATAAGTTGCTTGCATTTGTAGAACAGGCGGGCACTCCTCAAGCTGCACTGCTTTTTGGAGGCTGGTCGGGTGGTCATTTCAGTGATGCACTAACACTTGTAGGTCTGCGTGTGGTGAGGAGTGCGGCTGCGGTTTTGCCCTCGTGTGTATGTTGCACAGTTTCAATTTCCTGTATTATTAGTTTGTCATGGCAGCAGATGCACTACAAGGAAGCAAGGCTCGACAAAGTGTGACATGTAGGCAGACCAGACCTGGAATCGACATCCTGAACCTCACACACAGCGCACACAGATATCAACCTGTACACATCCATACATGCACTGCCAGCCCCACACCCTGGATGCTCTGCGTCCTGCCTCAGCTGGCAGGGCAGCCTGGCGGTGCAACGGGCACTCGTGCAACAGCGCCATACGGGCACTCGTGCAGCAGCGCCTGCGCCTTGCTGCGGCGCCTCCCGAGCTCGCCCATGGTCAGCTCGCGGGCGCGGCTTTGGCGCCCGGCCACAGTCAGCTCGCGGGCGCGGCCTTGGCGCCCGGCAGCAGCGCCTCCCGCTCCGCGCGCAGCGAACTCAGGTTCTCGCCGATGGCTCGCTCCAGCTCGGCGCGCAGCTTGGGCCGGTAGCCTGGCAGGGCGGTCACATATGCGTCGTTGCAGGCCCACCAGTTGCTGGTGCTGCGGCTGTGAAGCGAACTCTGTGCTACCAATGACCCTCCCAAGTCAAGGGAGGGCCTTGGCCCTGCTTCACCCTCTCTTGCACTCCTGCCTAGCGTGACAGCACAAGGCGATGTACAATGTGCTGAGTCCTGCTGATACTGACTCGGCGTTTGGTCATGGCAGGGCAGGGCGGCGCACCCAGGAAGAGCAGCCCCTCCATCCACGCAAACAGGCCCGCCAGCACCAAGCTCTGCGCCCCGGCGCCGCATCAGCGCCGTCCCGCAGGCAGTGGTGAGGGGCACGTGAGGATGCACAGGCCTGCCCGGACCAACGCGGGCATGATCAAGAAATGTTTGCGCTCGCAGACCCACACCCATGACACCGCTTGGCCACCGAGACGCTCGACTCGCGCTCAAGCAGTAAGCAGAAGTGCAAAGAGGGTGGTGCAGCCAGAGGGCGCGCCTGGAAGAAGCTGTCGAGCAGCGCGGGCCGGCGCTTCTCGATCATCACGTGTCCGACCTGCACCTGCGCAGCGCGCCGACTGGCCTCAGCAAGGAAGCCACGAGGTCCGAGCCTGCGCACACCGGGTCGCTACAGCCCCAGAGCGCACAGAGGGCAAGCTGCAGCACTTTCCTGCAATGCTCGCGCCCTCGACCCGAGGCCGCCAGGGTCCAGAGCGTTGGCATACGTTGGGCTGCGACCCGGCCTCACGAACGAACAGGGAGCACGCGGCCCAGGGCAGCGCCTGCGCAGGCAAGCCGGGTGCAGGGCGCCGCGTGCCGGGCCCGGCGGTCGTCAGCCGGAGCGGGAGGCAGAGGCGCGCCTGCGCAAACCAGGAGAGGGCGTGCACGCCGAGCGCCCAGGCCCACGCGTACGGCACGCGCTGCTGGAACGCGGTCGCCGTCAGCCACATCGGCAGCGCCAGCAGCGCGCCCCAGGTCAGCCCCGCCACCGGCTCCAGCGCCGTGTAGAACAGCGTGTACAGCACCAGCAGCACGAGCGCGCCGTTGGGCATCGCCGCGCTGCCACAGTCCCGGCCGCACGGGTCAGGGCACCGCTGGCAGAAACACAAGACAGGCTGCAGGCTGTGCGTGCAGGGGGGGGCCGGGGGGCAGTAGCAACGCAAACGACCAAGCGCGGCTGCGCGCCTGGCAATCCAGGGGGGCAGGAAACTCAGGCGGGACGGCAGGTCGACGGGCAGCGCCGGCGCGTAGGCGAGCAGCACGCCGGCCGACCACATTATCAGTGGTACAAACACGAAGTGGATGGCCTGGTTCCAGCCGCGCGAGTGGTAGCTACCGTAGAACACCAGCTGGTCGTGCAGGTTGAAGCTCAGGCCGGGCGAACGCTGCTTCTGCGCCATGCTGGCCAAGCAATGCAAGGGGGACATGGTAACCGCACAGTGTGCAGGTCTGCAGCCTCCCACACCTATGGAAGGAACCACACGAGGAACAGTCAATGAATGAATCACAACCGTGTGAACATAACGAGCTGTTTACCTCGAGGTGGGACCCTCTCAGGCCCTGACTAGGCTGCCGCGGCCCGGCACCTGAACAACTGCTCAGCGAGCACACTGAGCATTGCCGCGGAGCGTGGATGGCCTGCCCGTCCTGGAAGCTTGACTTTGAGGTCGAGGCTCTCGAGCAGCACCAGGAGGCCGCGGCCTCGCTCGGCGTCGGGGCGCCGCTGAGCCTCGCGTTCCGCGACAACCGGCTGCACTGCCTGGCGGGCGACCAGCTGGTCGGGTTCGCCCCGCGGGGCACGGTCCGGGAGCTGCCTCCGGGCGGCGAGCAGGGCGTCGTTCGCTCTCTGCGCAGAGAGCCCGGCAGTGGCAAGGTCGTAAAGGTGCTTGTGAGGGTCACCGGGCAGCCCGCGCGCGAGCAAGCACCGCACGGTGCCTCCCGCTCGCTTCTGCGCCCTGATCATTGTCTGAAGGCCAGTCGTCCTGCTGGGAGGTATTGAGGGGCCTGAGCGTCGAGGGCCCTGGGTGCAGGAGCCGTGCGTGCTGCAGAAGACGAGGACGGCGCGCGCGTGCCTCGCGAGCGCTTGGAGCAGCTCGGTGCGCTGCCGGTGCCCGACTGTGCGCGTCTGCGAGGCGGCGCCGCCGCCTCGTGCGAGAGGCCGCGACCTGACAGCGGGGGCTGCCTGCGCAGTGGCGTCCGAGGCGGTCCGCGCACAGCTGCGGGACGAGCGGCTGCAGACGCTCATCACGGAGGTGGACAGCGCGCACGACCGCGAGCGGGTGCGCTGGCCCTGCAAGCGCGCCGCTCACGCGTAGCGCGCGCGAGGTGCCAAGCCTGCACGGACGGGCGGGTGCGGTGCGCCGCAGGCGCTGCAGCAGGCGCTGCTTAACCCGGACTTTAAGGCCTTCACCGAGCAGGTGCTGACCGTCATCGCACCCGGGGCCTGACAGGTGCGGCGCCGGTGCCCGAGCCCTTGCCCCCTTTGTTGTCCCGCGCCTCCTGCTGCCCTAGCTGCGCCGCCAGCGCTTTGCGCGCCTGCCTGCGGTTGCTCGCTGTGACGGAGGGAGGCTGCGCTCCTCTGGCAAGTGTGCTTTCTTGTCTGTGCGCACAAGCGCGCGAAGGCTGCCCTAGACACTCTGCAGTATGGGGACAGCTGGGGCTGGCAAGTATGGAGCAGACGCGGAGCGCTGCGAGCGGGCAGGATGCTGTCCGGCCTGATGGACGCGCTGCAAGGCCCCGCCGCGGCCGCGACGGACTCTGGGGACGACGAGGGGCGCGGCGAGGGCGGCGCTGTGGCCGGTCGCGCCAGCCGCGGCGCGCCGGCAGCCACCGCGGCGGGGCCCGCGCTGAGCCTATGGGGCATGGCGTCGGCGCTGGCCGAGAATGTGAAGAAGGGCGCCGCCGACATCGCCGAGACGTGCGCACCGCGCCGGGCCGCTGCGGCGCGTATTGTGGTTTGCGCGTGGGAGGCATTAACTAGACAGAGAAATGAACAGCAAAACAGTTCCATCAGTGACACAGCGGCTTGCTGCCTGGTCTCACACCTGCGCCTGCTTGCTAGGAACGGCCAGAGGCAGCTCTGACCATTCCGGCAGCTGGGACGCGCAGCGCCGTGCTGGAGGGCGTATGCAACGATGGCGCGCCAGGTTTGCAGACACCCTGAAGCGCGTGCATAGGGCCTAATCCTAAACCTACCCTGACGCGCGCGCGCGCCTCCCGCGCGCACAGCGTGGCGGAGACAGACTGGCGCTCCGAGCTGCAGTCGTTCCAGCGCGGCGTGGAGGCCGACACACGGCAGACGGCGGCCGAGGCGCGCGCCGCGTCGCTGGAGGCCGTGCACACGCTGGGCGCGCTGGGCGCGCTGGGCGGCCTGGAGGGCGGCCTGGAGGGGCTGGGCCCGGCGCGCGCGCGCGCGCGCGCCGGCGAGGGTCCGGGGCGCCCGGGCGGTGCGGGCGAGCCCACGCCCGGCGCCGCGGACGGCCTGAACGCAGCGCGGGTCGCCGAGTCTATCACGCAGGCACGCGCCCGCCTCGCCGCTGTCGTTCGTCTTGCATGCTTCATCAAGTTGGTTGGTAGAGAGGAGCGGCTGGTGGCCCAACCATGGGTGCCGTGCGCGCGCTGCGCCTGCCCTAAGCCCGCCAGTCTCCCCAAAGTAGCGCAATCTGAGCGGGGCTGACGGGGCTGTACTTGGGTCAGAACTGCACAAGGCACTGCTCTGCTAGGGGGCTCCGACGGTGGCAGTTTTCGGCAGAGGCAAGGCAGCAGCAGCGAGATGTTCAGAATGAGAGCCATGTGTTGTGGGCTGAGTGAACGCGCGGCTGCCACGCAGGTCGGCACCAAGCTGCGCGGCTTCGGCGCCAGCCTGCTCAGCGGCACGACCGGGCTGCTGGAGAAGGTGCATGACACCATCTCGGCCGAGCTGGAGGGCATGGAGGGCCAGCTGACCGGGCGCGGCCGCGGCGCGCCCGCGCCCGCCGCCGCCGCGCGGTGCGGCCCCCGCGCCGCCGCTGCCGCGCCGAGCAGGCGCCGGCTGACAATCGCCGCCGGACCCAGGCAGGTGTATTATAGCATATGTTGTTCACAGCATCCACTTTCGGGTGACATTTGCTGTTAAGACCCTGCCTGTGAAAATGCTGTCCTCTGTGGTCATGCCAAAAGCTCAATGCGTCCTGCACGCACGGGCAGGGCGGCCGCGGGCGGCGCGGGCGCGCGCTACAGCCGCCTGGAGGCCGAGGTGAGCGCGATGCAGCGCAGCAGCGGCACCTACTGCGACGAGCCGGGGGACGGCCGCGCCTACGCGGCCTGGCTAGCCGGCTTCGACCTGGCCGCGCGGCGCGGCGAGATCGAGGCCATCACCGCTGGCAACGCGTTCATGGCGGAACTGCAGGCGCGCATCGTGCCGCTCATCGTGCAGCACGACGTCTTCTGGACGCGCTACTTCTACCAGTGCGCGCCGCCCCAGCCCCAACCCCAGCGCCCTTGCCCATCCCCTTTTGTGCGCACACAAAAGGGCTGCGTGCCGGGCCTCTGTTGCAAGGCCAGCACGACAGGGCGGCGTGCCGGGCCTCTGTTGCAAAGCCAGGCACGCGCTACTGCTACCAGTGCGCGGCGCCCTGGCGCCCGCGCCCGCCCCCCCTTGCGTGTCGTGCGCACGACAGGGCTGCGTGCCTGGCCTTGGACCGAGGGGGCTGCGCTCCTGCCCTCGAGCCCGGCAGCATGGCGGTGCTGTTGCTGCTCGCCCATTCATCATCCGTGTGTGCCCTTGCAGATGCCCCAGGACCGCTCGGGAGCCTGCCTGCTGCAGCGGGTGCCCGGGCACTGCAGGCTGAGACCTCAACAGCTGCGCGGCTGCCCCCGCAGGCTGCACCGCCTGCAGAGCGCGCACGAGGCGCGGCAGCAGCTGGCGCAGCGCGCGCGCGCGTCCGCCAGCGAGGACGCGATCGGCTGGGACGATGACGTGGTGCTGCCCGCCGACGCCGACGCCGATGCCGACCCTGCGCCCCCTGCCGCCCCGGAGCCTGCACCGGGCGCCAGTGCCGGCCCAGCGCACGCCGTGCCGCCCGAGGCGCCCGCCGCCGAGCAGGGCGCCGCCGCGGCTGCGGAGGGCGCCGGCGAGAGCGCGGGCGCGCCCGCCGCCGAGCACGCTGAGGCCGGGCCCCTTGCGGACGCACCACCAGGCGCCGAGGAGGCCCACGGCGGCGGCGCTGCTCCAGCTGGCCGGGAGCCCGAGGGCGGCGGCGGCCAGGGCGGCGGTGCTGCAGCGTCAGGGGCTTCGGCTGCAACCGCTGCAGTGCGCCTGTGGTGGCTGAGGCTTGGTCTGAAGGGCCTGCTCCCTGTGCGTTGTGGCGTCCAGACCGCTTTGTGGAGATAAGAATCTTAGCTGTGATGTTCAAGGTTGAGCGACGAGGCAGTCCTGAGTGGCGCGCCGCGCACTTTTAGTGCATTTGCCGTCCTGCGAGCTGGCGTACGCCTTTTGGCTGCGACTTGGTCACGAGAGAGGCAGTGCTGGGTCACTGTGTCAAGCGAGGCTCTTCCCTTGTCACAACTTTTGCCCTGACGGCGGAGGCCCACGCCTGTGCAGGGCTCGGAGGGGCGGCCGCAGCTGCCGCGCGTGACCACCGGCACTGGCGCGGGCGGCCTGGCTGCGGCGGCGGGCTCGAGCACATCCTCGCCTGTTCAGCGCAAGGCGCGTGCCGCAGTGCGCACCCGCGGCAGGCGTCTGTGTTGCGTGTGGATAATTCAGCTGACTCGCCTGCCTGTCAAGGGAATTACGCGCCTTGCGCACTCTGCCCATGCACACTCTGTGACATGGTTGTTGAGTACAGGGCAACAAGCCTTGCGGCCAGCGCTCTGCTTGCGAGCCCAGCCAGGTGGACTGCTGCTCGCTCGCGCAGTGCTCGCTGTGCTTTTGAAAGAAGTTTATTGTGGTGTACGGGAGTGCATCGCCTTTTGTAAGAGTACCGATAGCAGCAACTTACAATAGTATCTGATCGTGCCGTGCTCTTGTAGGAGACGTCGCCGGAGACGTCCACAGCGTCGGAGGACTCCGGCGCCGCGCCCTGGACCGTCGTGACCTCGCCCTCAGCGGCGTCGCGCAGTGCCGCTGCAGCCGCGGCCGCCGCCGTTGCGGCCGCCGCCGGTGGCGCCGCCGCGGACGAAGCTTCGTCGCCGCTCGTGGCGGCCCCTGGTGAGACCGACGGCGCGGGCGGCGGCGAGGCCGGCGGACCGGACGAGCCCCGCGCGCCGGCTGTGGTCGCGGGCGCAGGCCCTGCCGCGCTGCGAGCGCCTGGCGACCGGGCGGCCGCGGGCGCGCTGGGCGCCGCGGTCCCCGCCGCAGCAGCTGCGGCCGGAGCGGCCGGGGCCGCCGCGTTGCCCGCCGGGGCTGGAGACGGGAAGGAGGTCCCCAGGGGCGCGCGCGCGGGCGCCGCGGGCGGCGAGGACCTGGAGGATATCAGTGACGCGGAGGGCGCCGCAGCGGGCGGCGGCGAGAGCGACGTCGACGAGGACTGGGGCGGCGACTGGGAGTGACGCGCAGCCGCGCACACCGTGTCGCCCGCCTCAATCTCTAGTGCAGGTACTGTAGTTATGGGCATATGGCGAGAGAGCGCATTCGAGCGCTTGTGGGGACAGGCATGAGTGTTTGAGTCGCCATGAGCTCAGGGGTGCGATGAGCAGCTCATGAAGGGGTGCTGATGTGTGCCCCGCTGTGAAGAGCTTGTCATTGAGTGCGCGCTCATCAGCACAAGCGGTTGCATTTAAGTGCCACATATGCACTGTGAACTGCTGTACAGGCCTTTGAAGCACCATGGGGCTCGTGTTGTAGCTGACTCATTGGAGTGTACCATATGTTATTATGTGCTGCAATGACGCTGTAGAAGATCATGTAAATAATGCGTCTCCAGACTTTACGCGCGTTGCACTGAATGCACTGCACTCATCGCGCTCACCCTGCAGCATCATACCACCACCCTGCTAAAGCGCGTATACGAGTCGTTAAGGGAGGCCCTGCTGCTCTGCACAAGACGGCAACTCCATGGCGCAAGCTCCAGCTTTGCACATGGCTCCAGGGCTGCCAAATCAGCAACCTGCCCCCATCGACTCATCATAGGCGGCTCCTAGATGCACCCAGACAAAGCGCCTTGGCCCCCAGTGCAGTCACGGTTTTACAGTGTTGGCAGTGCTGGGAAATCATTGGCAAGTCCGCCAACAGGCTACACAGTCCCACAGCACGACTCAGTCAGCTTCATCAGTACCTGTGGCTCGAGCACACTGTGGTGGTCATGCCGAAGGCAAGCTCACTCTACAAGCCCCGCATGTCGCCTGCGCAATTCAGGTAGGGGTGCATGGCCCTTGAACACGTGCGGTCAGGCGCGAAATCAGCATGTCCAGGCGTGCGCCCTGCCGGGCGCACCCCGGACCAGAATCTAAACCCAGGCACCGGGCTGGCGTCTGGGACAAGCACATGCGGTGCCTGCTCGCCCTGGCCACCCTGCGGGACAGGCTGCCACAGTGGAGCGCGCCAATAGACGGACCCAGGCCCTAGGCTGCTGCGGCGGCGGGCGCCGCATGGGCGGCCGCGCGCGCGCGCTCTCGCGCGGCCGCGGCCGCGGCCGCCGCCCGCCGCAGCGCCGCCCGCAGCTCCACCTGCATCGGCATGGGGGTGGCACATTTCGACGCTCTTCTTCTTTGGGAAGAGGGGGTGGCTTGGCTTGGTAAACTGATATGTATGCATTTAACATAGGTATGCGTGCACCTACTGAGACGGGCCTTACGGGCGGGTGCACGGCAGCGCACCTGCAGCGCGCCGTCGGCCGCCCAAAACGCGGTGGCGGCAGCGGCGGCAGCCGCGCCGGCCGCGCGCGCGGCGCGCGCGGTCTCCTCCGCCGCCAGGCCCGCGGTCGCGGCCGCCGCGTCGTCAGTGGGCGGCGCGCCGTCGGCGCGCCAGCCGGCGCCGGGCGCCAGGCGCGCGAGCCAGACCAGGCGCCCCGCGTCCCAGCGCCCTGCCGCAGCCGCGCAGGCGCGCCGTCGGGCTTTGACGCCATTGACGACAGCAACTGGGGACACCACTCGCTTCCTGCCGCGCTCTGGTGAGTCGCCAGCCACACCTGCTGGGAGGGAACCCTATAATATATTTGCCGGAGTACTTTGCAGATCACAGGCCGGCTGGCAAGTGCTGCTGACGCGCTACCCTCACCTCTAACCCTGCCGCGCACGCACCGGCCCATCGCTCGGCGCCAGCGGTGTAGACGCAGTAGCCGTGCTTCTGGCCGGCGGCCCAGTCGCCCTCATACACGGCGGCGCGCTGCGCCCAGGTGTACACGCCCGGGCCGTGCGGCAGGTCGCCAGCGCAGTTGCCCTGCGCGCGCTCGGGCGGCTCTGGCGCGCGCGGCGCTGGCGGGGGCTGGCTCACTGCAACTGATATACGGCGGGCAGCCCGCGCCTGGTAGCAATCGCCGTTGGCGAAAGCGTACACGCCGGGCCCGTCGCGCTTGCCGGACCTGAAGGCGCCGACCTGCCGCGCGGACGCGCGCATGCGGACCTCGGCGCCCTGTGCGACCTCAGTGCCCGGCCCTGTGCGGTCGCATGCAGCCAGGACAGAGCACCAGGGACGCCAGAATCTTACACAGGCAGTTGACGCAAGTGCAGACGCGACGGTGCATGCATGAGTTATCATCAGAATCCGTCTCGCACATGTGCAGCAGGTGTTGCGCACAGCAGAGGGAGCAGCGCATGCGAAGTGAAGGATACCGTGCAATGCGGCGGGTGATCGAGCAAGGGCGCCATGCTGGGGCGCAGAGGGTCAACGCGAAGACAGCTGGACAGCATGCAGGCGGGCAGCGTGCGCATTACAGGCGAAGACTGCTGATACTGGTGACCCTGGGGGGGTGAGTGTTGGGGGGCGCACAAAGGTGGAGTCGTCGGTGCACTGCTGCATGCCGCGGCCGTGCCGCAGCCCGGCCGCCCACTCGCCCTCGAAGAAGTCGCCGTTGCCAAAGTGGCACGCGCCCGCGCCCGACCGCCGCCCGCCCGCGAAGCCGCCGGTGTACACGCCGCCCCCGGGGTATGTCTCTGCGCCCGCGCCCTCAAACCGGCCCTCCACCAGCTGCGCGAGCGCACCATGCATGGGCGTGAGCCTGCGGGTGCAGGATGCTGATCTTGGCCCTCTACAACTGGATAGCAGCGGCTGTGCAATGCAGGCATGCGCGGCCGTGTGGGCAGGCGCTGCGCGCCGCCCGCTGCGGCGCCTGTCGCCGAGCGCGGGCGCCTGCATCCACCCTGCGGCTGGTGCCCTGTCTCTGTGTCGTTACGTCGTTATGGGCGGGCGGCATGCGGCCCCACCTCGCCCTCGTAGCGCCCGCCGCCCGCAAACGCGTACACGCCCAGCCCGGCAGCCATGCCGCCGGCCACCTCGCCCGCGTACTCGTCGCCGCTCGCATACTGCACGCGCTCCAGGCCGCGCTCGCCGCCGCCGGCCCTGACCCGCGCCGCCCGCCTGCTCGCGCCCGCGCCGCCCCGCGCCCCCGCCCGCGCGCTGCCACCGCAGGCACCACGGTGGTCACCGCTTGACGCACACTCGCTCGTTGTGACATCTGCCTGCTCTCCCGCGGGCGGCGCGAGCGCGCAGCCGCCTGGGCTGGCCGCCGTGGCAGCAAGCGGGCAACAGGGCGCGGCAGGGCTCGGAGGGCAGGACGGGCCGCCAGCGTCGGTGCTTGGCATCTCCGCCATGTTCCAGGGCAGCGCGATCGGCGCGAGGGGCGCGCGCGCGCCGCCCTGCGCGGCCGTCGAGCCCTCGTCCATGCCCTGCCAGGCGTTGGCCGCCCCAGTCGCTGCGCCCCTCGCCGCGGCAGCGCCCTGTTCTGGGCGCCCGCCCGGCAGCGTCTGGCCTGGCGCCTGCCCGGGCTCCGGCACGTTGCCAGCCGGCGCGCCCGCCTCCAGCTCCAGCGCGGGCACGCCCTGCTCTCCACTGGCGGGCGTCCTGCCGTAGCGGTCCAGCTCGTCCTGCCATAGCGGAGCAGCGCCCGTGGCCGCCTCCGGCGACGGGCATGCGCTCGCGGCGGCGCTGCGGCCAGGTGCGCGGCCGGCCGGCGGCGCGGCGAGGTCGCCGGCGGACCCTGCAGGGCTGAGCGGGCGCGCGCCGGCGGTGCCGCGGCTGGCGAGGAGAGGCTCGTCGTCCCCAGCTGATGCCTGGCTGGCGTCGCCGCCGCACGCGCCGCCCGCCAGCCTGCGCAACGCGCCAAACGGGCGAGTGAGGCTTTGGCCGCAAATCTGGCGCTGAGACGCCTGCGCAATGGACAGTTGTTCCTTGTTATAACTCATTACAGCTGGCAGCTTCTGTCATGCTCTGTGCCCCCGCGTTTGGAGCCACGCCCCTGGGACCAGGTCATGCCTGAATCGGCGGTGTGGGGAGCTGCAAGCGGTGCGTCACGCTATGGGTGGGGCGCGCCGCTGCCGCGGCGCCAGCTGCGCCCACACGCCGTCGAGCGCCGCCAGCGCGTGCGCCACGCCGCGCAGCGCGCCGTTCAGCTGCCGCGCCTCCTCGCTGTCTGCTCCCGCGCTCAGCCGCGCGCATCAGCGCCACTGTGCGGACTCGTCGCACCTCACGGCAGGACTCTGAATGGGCACCAGCCGTCCAGCTGCCGCGCATGCTCGCATTGCCTCCCGCCCGCATGCAACGTGGCCGCATGGGAGGCTGCGCGGCTCGCCGCGCATGCTCAGCAGCGTCCCGCGCGGCACATCACGGAAGCTCCAGGAGCAAACTTTGATGCTCAGACAGGGAGCGGCTGGGAAAGGGGTTGCTCAGCAGCATGCGCGCGGCCTCCGAGAGCGCAGGAACGGCTCCGCGGGCGGCTGAGCGCGCGCACCGTGCGCGGCGCGCGGCTGCGCGGCGGCGGCGTCGGCGCCGCCGGGCGCGGGGAAGAAGCGCTCCGCCTTGTCCACCTCGTCGCACGCGTCCGCCAGCGCGCCCTCGGCCGCCTCCAGCTCCTGCGCAGCGCGCTCCGGCTCCCAACTAGGAATGGGTGTTGCATGTCCATTGCACATGCGCGTAATGCTCAAGGGATGCACGCAGCTGCAACGCAGCAGCAGCCTGCCCACCCCATGACATGCTCAAGCGCTGCGATGCGTCTTGTGATCTTGTGCCAAAACCTCGTCAGCCGGCCGCGTCTGCGTGAGGCAATGCCCGCCGCGCGGAGCGGCGCATGGCGGCGCGAGGGCGGCGACCGAACGGTCGAGCAGCGGGCGGACAGGCTGACAGGCGGGCGCCTGCGTCGGGCGTGGGCGGCGCGCGCCTTGGCCAGGCGGCGCGCGCGGCGTGCGCGCGCGCGCGCGCCAGCGTCGGCCGCGCCCGCAAGCACGCTGAGCTGGTGCACATCGTGCTGCAGCGCCCACGTGCGCGCCACCAGGGTGCCCGCCAGCCAGCGACGCGCGCGCAACCTGCCGTGGCGTTTGTGAGGTTAAAACAGGCCACATTCGCAGGCGCTTGTGTGCTGGCAGCCAGTGCGCTGTCCATCTGCAGGAGCGCATGCAGCCTTCCATGCCGCTCAAGAAAGAGAGGAGCTTCATTGTCTGGCATGCGCGGGCAGCGCTGCGCATGCATGCCGCCCTTGCGCCTGCCTGCCCGCACAGGATGACGGCGCGAAGACGGGATGTTGATGTGAACAAACCCTGGGTTTTTTGCAGGTCTGGTTGCTGCAGGCTTTTTGTTTCTGCCAGATGAATGGTCCTCACGCTCGCTCGCATTCTGCGCGCCAACCTCCAGGGCACCCGAGCAGCCATGCGGCGCGCGTATCACACAGCGCGCCCAGGCGACCGGGGCCCCGCGACACACCGGCCGCGGTGCAGGTAGCCGTCGCGGGCGGGCGCGCCGACGCCGCGCGCCAGGCCGCGCAGCTCCACCGCCGTGCGCAGCGCCACGGTCACGGCCACCCGCACCGCCTCATCCGCCGCGTCCACCTGCGGGCTTTTGATCCACATTCAGGATCTGGGTCAGGGTCAGGGTCAGGGACAGGGTCAACGGCATGGTCAGAAGCAGCTAGAAATTGCCTGCCGCAGGAGCCCATGCTGGGGCCTCCTGCAGACTGCAGGAGGCGCGGGAGCAGCCTGGCAGCACCAGCCAGCATGTGCTGTGCGCGCTGCTTGCGCCCCTGGCAGCGCTCTGTCGCAGAGCTTGAGCGCTGTGTTGCCAGACCTAGTGGCGCACAGCCCCGACGCTGCATTCATGCAGGTCGGCTTCTTGGGCTGCAGGCTTCACCACATGAGTGAACGTGCATGTCCCAACACCGAGCAGCAGGGAGAGAGAGGCCTCTCGGAGCGAGCGCGCAGCGCGCCTGCTCAGACGCCGCGGCCAGCGCCGCGAGGCGCTGCGGCGTCAGCTCCTCGGCCGCCCGCCCCGCCGCGCCCCGCGCGCTGTCTGGCGCGTCCGCCCAGCCGGGCGTGCCGGGCGTGCCGCCCGCCGCGGCCGGCGACCGGCCCGCGCGCCGCGCCGACGCCAGACACGGCGACGCCAGCAACCCGCGCTTGCTGTCCGCGGCCGAGTTGGCCGGGGACGCACGTGCGCGCGCTGACCGGCTGCTCATGGCCGCGCCCTCGCCGCCCGTCAGGGCCTCCGTCGCAGCAAGTCGCGGCGGCTCGGGCGGCTGTGCGGCGGCTGCGTCGGGGCTCGGCACGCAGCGCAGCTGCTTAGTCGCCGGCCGCTGCGAGCAGCGGCGCGCCGGGGCGGGCGCGGCGGTGACGGTGCAGGCCGCGTCCGCGCCCAGCGCCGCGATGGCCGGCAAGTGCAGCCGCGGCACCGCCGGCGCAGGCGCCTTCTTGGGCGCCGGCTTGCCCTGCATGCGCACTGCCTCTTGCTGCCACGGCCTGACGTCACCACACCCGCATTGGCAAGCGCGTTATGCGAAGCGCAGGAGAGCCAGCAGGTGTCAGCAGGTGTACAGGCGGCGCGGCCATGCGCTCGAGTGACCCTGCGCAGCACGGGGTTGCCCTGTCCAGCCCGCAGCTGCGCGTGGCCATGCCTACTGCACGTGCCTGCATGGGCCTCCGCACTGTGTGCCCTCGCAGCCTCCTCACAGCCGTCATGTAGTGACCATGCATCAGAGCAGGCATGCACGTCGAGGCAGTGGCCATGCGTCAAAGCAGGCATTCAGGTCGAGGCGCCTGCCTGGAGAGCAGGCACGCTCGCCTGGCTCCAGAGGAGGGGCCTCACAGTGCGCTCAGCCTGTGCTTGGCAAAGCTGTGACGCCAGGGGCGCGCCTGCTCCCCAGCTGGCTGCAGCACATTGGCGCTGTCGCCGGCGTTCTCGTCGGCGCCGGCGCCGGCGCGGCTGCGCGGCGCGCCGCCCCGGCGCGCCCTGCCGGCAGGCGCGCCCGGCCGTGCGCCCGACCCTCCCGCCAGCCGCCACAGCGCGCCCAGGAGGCCGCTCGCCTTGGGCGGCGCCGCCTCGGCGCCGCTCGCGCCGGGGCCGGGGACGCCCTGCTGCGCGCGGCTCACGGTGCCCCGCGCGCCAAGCGGCCCAAAGAACGTCCGCGCAGGCGGCTCGGCCGCCACGGTCGCCGCGGCCGCCAGCGCCGGCGCGCCGCGCGCGGCGCCGCCTGAGCGCGCGCGCGCGGCGGGCGCGGCGCCATGGGGCGCCGACCTCGGGGTCTCCGGCGGCGCGCCGTGGGCGTAGCCGGCCTTGGGCGCAGGCGCGGCCGCCGCCGCGCCGCGCGGCGTCTGTGCTGTGCCGCCCGGCCGCGGCGCGCCGCGCGGCGTGAACCCAGGCCCCGGTGCGGGGCATGCAGCGTGCGCGGCCGCGGTGCCTCGTGGGGTCTGGGAGGGCTTGGACACCGCCCGGGACCCCGCGGCCATGCGCGGCGTGCCAGGCACGCTGCCAGCGGGCGCGCGGGGCGTGGCGGGCGCTGCAGGATGCCCCCGTGGAGTCCTGGGGGGCCCTGCCATCGCCGCGCGCGGCGTCTGTGCGGGCCGCGGCGTGACGGGCGGCGCGCCGCTGCGCGGCGTGCCGCAATGCCCGGCGGGCTGCTGCGCACTACCAAACCCTGCCTTGCCTGCACATGGCCGCATATGGGCTCAGCTGAGCAGGTGCATGCCCTCATAAGGCTTGCAGCAGCTGTTGATGGCTGCACATGTCCCACGCTTTAACAACAGGAAAGATTCGCACATGTGCAGTTGCCTGGGAAGGAGCCATGGCATTACCAAGCGCATGCGGCAGCTTGTGCGCCACTACCCGCCGGTGCGGGTCAATGCTGTAACGTTGTGCATCAGACAGGGGCCAGGAGGTCTGCGCGTCGCTCACCCTGCAGGTGCCGCGTCCTGGCAGCATGCGTGCGCCCGCCAAAGTCTGCCGGTAAGCAGCAGCACGCACAGTCAGCCGTGCGAGCAGCGCGTCTGCATGTGGCACTGGGTGTCGTCCTTGCAGCAGGTGATGATGTCTCAACGAGACCCTGTCTTGCAACAAGGGGCGGCGCAGAAGCACGAAGGGCGTGCGTGCGACCCCGGCGACCGGTGCAAACCGGGCTTGACCTGCACGCGGCGTCCGCAGCTTGGCCGCGGGCTGCGGCCGCAGCAGCGCGGCCGAGTCGCCGCAGGGCGGCCGGTAGCCGCGCGGTGGGGCGCTGCCTGCAGGCGCCGTGCAACGTCATCCCTCTGTGGCGCCACGGCATGCAGCATGCACACCCTGCCATTTGCTAAAAAGTGGTTGTGCAAGTCCGAAGAGGTTACGCCACCGGCAAACACCACTAGGTGTACGGGTTCTTGGATGGTAAGGCTCTCCGGAGCGGTGGTTGCTGGAGTGGCTACACAAGCAGACGGCATCACGCTCTTGAGCAGCGCGCGCGCGTAAGTGCACGCCTTGGTTGGGGCTGTAGAGAGGCTCGGGGGTGCGCACCACCGAAGCGCGAGTGGAACCAGCGCAGGAGCTCCGCGTGGGGCGCCGGCGCTGCAATGAGCCGCTGCCAGTCCAGGAACTGCGAGGACAGTGCGTAAGTGAGCTGCTCCTATCTCAGCTTTGCGCAGAACATAGGCACAGCAGCACATAGGCACAGCAGTGAGCAGGGTCGCAGGTGCGGCGCCTGGCGCACACAGCGCACTGCCAGAGCAAGATGCAACTATGCACGCGATGCCGGGCTGTCACTCAAGCGACGTCCTAAAACGCACCTTGGGGACGCCGAGCGCCTGGAGGCCTGCCTTCAGCGCCTTGTAGTTTTCCACAAACTCGCACTCATGCTGCGCCGCTACATTAACACGCAGCTGCCAGCGCACCCACACAGTCGTCAGGCTGCCGGCCAAGTGCTGGAGCAGCGTAAGAAGAAACGTCAGATGCGTGGGGAGCAGCCAAAGCCAATGGACGTACCTCAGCCAGCTGGCCATGCTCGGGGTGGTATGCCTGCAGCAACAGGAGGTACACGGCGCCGCTCCTCAGCTGCCACACCCGTGCACGTTCTGCTGGCTTAGCCTGCATTGGGCCTGAGGGGCAGATGCGCCCGCGCAAGCACAGCAAATTATGTGCAGACCGCGAGCTTGCTGAGCGCTGCCCACCTGGTCAAGCTCATTGACCTCCAGGCCCAGCACGTTGCTGGCCCAGGCCAGTGCTGGCGCGCAGTCGGCGGCCTGATCGAGCGCCCTGGGGGTCTGCATGACTGTCGCGTGCGTGCCTAACAGTCCTGCGCTCTGCCTGGCACCGCCAGCGAGCACTCAACAGCACGATGAGAGATGCCGGGCGCTGCTATGGGGCGCCCCTCCTGACTTGATGTCGCAGATCATGGCGTTTCTGTCCTCCCTGATTCAAACTTGGGACGGGGTATTTAACCCATTTGATGCATCTCACAAGTTGCGAGGCTGGAGTCTGGATTTTGCGAGCCCATGTATACTACGTAGGCCGCCGCCCTTGAACGCTGCTGAAGTTGATCACATCTTTTGCTGCTATGCGGAGCGCATGGCCGGCTTGTTGTCCAGAAGCAAGGGCGCTGTGCAGACCCCGCTCTCAGTTGTTATCTTTCAAGCAACATCATAGGACCAGCCTTTGCCTGCAACGTAGGGGCCAGTGCATGGTACATGCAAGCATCATTGTATTCGACTCGGAGGCGCGCAGATTTGTGGGCTTTGACATTGCTCTGCTACCTTCAGTATTGCGCTGGCCTGCCTAGCAGCCACATATGGAGGGCCCTCCACCATGCAGACTTTGCAACGCAGGATTTTGTGCTGGAGCGGACGCTGGGTGCAGTGGGCTTTATGAACATAGCAAGCGTGGCGCCGAGCGCGGGAGCGGCTCAGCAGAGCGCTGGGCTGGACTTGAGCGCGATGCAGCGGAGAGCCAGCCAGGATGTGACTGAGGGTGGCGTTTCTGCCCGCCTCTACGCTGGGTGCCTCCCACCGCTTGCGCACCCCACCGCAACCAGCGCTGTGCACAGCCAGTGGAGAGCTGTAGTTGCCAGAACACCTGGCCCACACGCACTGTGAGTGTGCCACCATATGGCTCGACAGGAGTGAGTATGGCACGTGACTGCATGGCTCGACGGGAGTGTCCTTGGCACGTGACAACGTGCCCGCGACGCAGGCGCGTGAAGCGCGGCAAGCTCTCAGGCACCCGAGTGGTGCTGAAGGTGCGGACTTGCTCAGAGCACCCCCGCCTGCTGATCATGCAGTCTCCATGCTCTGTTCGACCCTGCTCTGCTGTTCTATGCGCGCCAGTCCCCTGTGCTTTCACCTGGCTGTCATTGTGCAGGGCAGCCATGTGAGATGCATGTGTCACATGGGGCGCGACCCTTGTGCAGGGCAAACGCAGCAATTGTCTCCCCACCCTCAAGGTCACGAGCCATCATCGCAGGAGGGTTGACGCTGTGTAGCTTGGGGCTGCAGGCGTACCCGCGCGCGGCGGCGGCGGACACCGTGGATGCCATGGCCGCCAACGAGCTCGCCGCGCACGCCTCCCTGCAGGTGTGCGCGCAGCGTGCTAAAAATGCAACAGGTTGCCCAGCAGCTATCATCAAATTCTTGTGCACTTAAGTGCACGCCGACCATGGTGCGCAACAGGCAGTCAGGCGGTTGACGAGCGCATCAGGATCAGCCCCGATGCAGCGGAGTGCAATGGTCGCATCCAGACTGTGCCTGTGCGCGCGCAGCCGCCCAGCGTGCGCGAGGAGAGCCCGCATGTGTGCAAGCTGCTGGGCGGCTTTGTTTCCAGGAGCGGCGCGGCGGCTGGCGAACAGGCGCGCCGCCCTGTGTGCTGCCTGCATGTGATCAATGTCACAAAGCCGTGCACTGCACTAGCAGTAGCCTAGCAGTGGATCTTGCTGGTCGAGGGTGTCAGGTTGCATGCCAGGAGCTGCACGATGACCACAGGACCACAAATATGCCAACACGCAGGGTGCTGCAGGGGCGAACAGGCCGATCCTCATGTGAGGAGATCAGCCTGAAAAGTTGGCATTAGCCTCCAGTCACTCGGCCTGTTTAGGTGCCAGCATGCATGGCTCTGACATGTCTTGAAGCGCGGCAGTGGCTCGTGTTCCGCAACGACGGGACGACCACCGCGGCAGCGTACGCGCAGGAGGCCGCGGCCGCCACTGCGGCCGGGCACGCCATCGGCAGCAGCAACTTCTTTGACCGCATGGACCGCGACAAGCCGCTGGCGCGGCGGCGCGCGTTCGTGCTGCGCATCATGCGCCAGGTCATGCAGGCGCGCATATAAGATTTGCTCTCTGGTCCTGGCTCTGTCTAAGAGTCACACTTTGTGCGCGGCGTGAAAGCTGTTCAGGCATTATGACATACTGGATGTCATGTTGTGGCAATGCTGCACTATGGGAGCATCTGACAGAGGGGATGCCTGGGCAGGGCCTGGCGTTCATGCACAGCCGGCAGCGCCTGCACCAGGCGCTGGGGCCGACGTCGGTGCTGCTCAACCGCGTGGACGAGCAGAACGCCGAGAGCATGACGGCCAGGCGCACTCCCCTGCTGGCCTGGTCGCAGTAGATCGCTCCACTTTGCTGCATTGCGTAAACTCTTGCTTAGATCCACTAGTGCGCCATGTCGTGTGCTGCTGGAATGTCTGAAGGAAATAGTGGCCAGACGTGACCAAGCCATGCTGTGAAAGAAAGCGCCGAGGTGAATTGCTCGCGTCAAACAGGCAGGCAAGAGCGATGTTACATGATATACTGCCATGGAAGTGACAGGCAGGCTTACATGCTTTGACCACACATGTTGTGTCAGGGGCACCAGCACATAAGGGCCTGGACAGCCTCGTTCTGCTACTCTCAAAATTACTCTGCAAGGAAGCGCAAACCATGGCAACTGTGCGCGCATGTTGCATAAGCTTTGGTGCCTTTTGGGCACATGGACAGGGCAGTGGCCTGGGGCCTTTGCACTCACCTGTGCAGCTGTGCGCAGGCTGAGGGACCTTGCGTTCTCAGTGGACATCTCGAGCGAGGCGCTCTTTGGTGCGAATGCCTGTCTCCTTGTCGCGCCTCATTGCATTTGATGCTGCACGACTCAAAGCTGCACAGCATTTCTGCTCTGAGACCTGCAATCTTCCAGTCATTGGCGGATAGTGTCACAAGTGTGTGTTTCTCACTGCAATTCAGGGCAGCACTATGCAAGCAGCAGCATGTGCTGTGCGCGCTGGTATGTCCAGTGATTGCTCGGCCTGTCCGCCTGTCTCTCTCGGCCTGTCCACCTGTCTCTTTCTTCACACATTCTGCATGCGGTGCGCATTGCAAGTTTGCGGTTGACTGACGCTGACTGCCCTGTGTCAGGGGGAGCTACATTGGCGGATATATGGGACCGCGGAGCCATTGCGGTGCAGGACCCTCTGTGCGGGCCCCCAGACACTGACAGCATAGACTCCAAGACCCCTGCAGTGTGATGACCAGCTGCATGCGCTTGCACACATATCTCCTTCCTCATATAGCATTGAGCTCTACAGGAGTGGGCAGGCTTCAGTGACTATTGACATGGAAAGTACCGCACTTGCAAGATCCAGCAGAGGCGGGGCCCCGCTCGCTTACACGGTGTCATGGAGGGGAGGCAGATCGCAAGTGTGGCTCCGCAGGCGCCAGCTGGCGGACAGCCTGTGGAGCCGCGCGCGGCAAGGTGGCGCCGTCACGGAGATCGAGCGGCGCAACTTTGGCGTCGCGGACGACATCTATGCGGCCGGCCTCCTGCTCGCCTTTCTCGCATTCGTGCCCTTCTGCGAGCCGGGGTCGATCGACGGGCCGTCCTTGCAGCGGTGTGTCCCCGCTGCCTTGGTGCTTCCACAGCTACGTTCTGTAGCGGCTGCTGAGCTGCCTGCCCGGCAGCCACAGTGCGACTCTGCGCTCCTCTGCCCTTCATGCCCTTGCAGAAGAGCTCATGTGGTGGAACAGCGTTCTGCACAGCATTTAGTACGCAGCACCACATCGTGATATGCTTGCTGACGCGCCTGCTGCTGCCTTTGCAGCGTCGGGAGCTCCTGAGCGTCTGCTGTCTGTGAGCGCGCCGCGGGCGAGAGCCACGCGCGCGCGGTCGGCGCGGCGCAGGCTGCTGGAGAGCACGTTCCAGCTGGACGTGCTGGCCGCGCGCGAGTACTGCGAGGCCGACGAGCGCTGGGCGCCCGCGGTCGCGTTCCTGGACGCGGGCGACCGCGCCGGCTGGGGCCTGCTGGCGGCCATGCTGACGCCGGAGTGGCGCCGGCGGCCCACCGCCGCCAGCTGCCTCGTGCACCCCTTCCTGGCTGGGGAGGCGGCGGGCGCCTCGGCCGCTGGCTGAGGGCGCCGCGCTGGCCGTGCAGGCGCGCTGCTGAGTGGCGGGCATGAGGCGGGAGTGAGTGGCTGTGAAGGAGTGGGCTCAATTTAGTTAGCGCAGGCCTCCTCATGATGGTCAGCAAGCCTTGACGAGTGAGAGCGAGTGCCTGCGTGTAAGGAGTTTGGATGCGCTGGCAGTCACCGCCATGCAGCTCTCCACCTATGCTCATCGCGTGGGCTCGTGATGTGACCTGAGGTCGTGCACTGCACGGACAACAGCATGACATGAATCTAGTGCTGACGAAGGTGCTGTTTCAGTGTTCCTGTGGACATGTCGTGGCATGAATGCTCTGACCCCACTCACTTGAGACACAGACAAGGAACCTGCACACCACAGACAGTAGCTACAGCAGCTCAGCAGCAGTAGCGCGCTTTGGCGGTCAGGCGCTCGCCCCAGCATGTCAGCTCAGCACCGCTAGTTGCAGCGCAGCACCTCTCAGCAGGCACGCGCCCCAGGCCATCCTGTGTTGCCCGCGCCCGCGGCAGGGCAGCTCAGCAGGTGGCGTCCAGCGCGCCCTTCAGCCCGCAGCCCTGCGTGGCGGCGCGCATGACCGTGCGCAGCTCCCCGGGGCCCAGGCCCTGGCCGGACACGACCTGCAGCGTCACCGGGTCGCAGTAGCAGGCGGGGCCGACAAAGCCGCGCAGCGCCAGGCAGCACCTGCCGCCGCCGCAGGCATGATCACTTGTGCAGCCAGGCATACACTTCAGAGGCTGAGACATTGCGCAACCAGGCAAAGGCTCCGGCAGGATAGGGTTGCGTGGGGGCGTACGCGGGGCTGGGCTTGGTCTGCTGGCTGGCGACCTGCGCGTTCACCTGGGCCGCGGTGGGGTCTGTCGGTATGGAACCTGCTTGGGCCTGTCGATCGCACAGGCCGTCAGCTGCTATTCGTCTCAGAGCTCGGAAGTGTTGTGCACAGGCAGCTTACGCGCACCGTCACATTAGAGACAAATACGCTGCAGTGCTGCGCGAGGTCAGCCAAATGGTTGATGCAACCTGCAGCCCATCGGTGCTCGTCAGGCGTATGCACAGACGTCGCACCGTATAGGTCAACAAGGCGTGGCGCAGGCAAACAGGTAGGACAACCGCGCCACATATGCAGCTGCAGGTCTGAGCACGCAGACCAGGCGGACGGGCAGGCAGCACTGTTAGGAGCGCCCCATGGCGGCACTGACACAATGAGGCTGAAGTGCACGGCTGCACTTCGACATGTTTATGCGTGCCATGTACTGTCACCAGTGCTGTTTACAGCAGCTACCTTACACCCCTTCACGCACAAAGCCGTGCCTGATGAAGACGGTGCGGGCGCGGGTGCGGGGCCGAATGTGCGGCCGTATGCGGCGGCGGCCATCAACAGCACCAACAGGGTCAACAGGCGGGTGCCAGCCATCTTCCTGCGCATTGTGTAGCAGAGCCTTGATGATATTGCGCACGGTGCAACTAAGGATCCTGCAGGTATGCGGGGCGCACGTCCTTATGAGGAAAGGTGGCAAGCGCGGTCTCCTTGGCTCCAGAATGTCTGGACAGCAAGAGTGAGGCACAGCAAGCGCAAACCAAGAGGCGACTTACAGACCGCTGTCCAAGGCAAGAGGCCGAGGTGCCAGCTTTGCTGGCTTCCTTGGAAGCGCACTCCTAAGCCTGTGCGTCTCTTTTTACTGAAGTGCGCTATAACCCGAGTCGCCGTCGTGCAACGTGCGCCGGCAAGCCAAGTTACCCATTGCTCCAGCTGTCTGCAAAATTTTCAAATGATCACTTAAACCGTTTGGCGGGTAAATTTGCGCTGCGCACGGAGAGACTCATTCAGAGCCGCTGAGTGACCATCAACTGTGCTCGTATACAACTGCGTAGCAGCGCACCTTGCCTGTCGGCCTGTGCAGCCATACGGCCTGGGCAAGCACACACCAAGGACAGTGAAGCACTAGGCATTGCATTAGGCTTGAGTTGTGCAACATACTCAGGTGGCGTAAGGTGTTCATTTTATATTGCCCCACCTGAAGCTCCGGTGTGCGCTGCTGTTGTGGCGCCACAGCAATGTGCTGGACGCTGCTTTAGTTCTTTCACGCGGCGTGGTGGTCCACGCGCGCACCGACCCAGTGGATGCGCATGTGAACGCGATTGAACAGCGCGCTATATGTCTCTGGTGAAGGGCCGGCAGTGCTCCGAGTCATGCTTGGAGCTGCTGTCGCTGGAGCTGGTGCGCGCATATGGCCGCCAGAGTCGCGTGCCGCCGGCTGCAGCAGTTGATGCCATCGGTGCGCCCAGCATTGCGTGGCCGGCATGGCAGAGCTATGATGGGTACTAAAAAGAGGCCTATTGCGCTATCTTAAGCTTGGCAGGCAGCAGTAAGAAAAGCCAGGCGGCCTCTGTGGCTTGGTGAGCAAACCACTTCGTGCAGCGTGCATGTATGGGTCGCGTAAGCCATATACAAAGCATGTATGCCGCAAGAAGCAGGCGTGTGCTTGACTGTAGCAGAAAGTCTGCAAGCAGCTTACCTGCCGCGCTGGTGCAAGCAGGCTTCCGGACGGGGCGGCAGCTGGCCGAGCGCTACACGGCGAACCGCGCGCGGCTGGGCGAGCCGCTGGACGTCATCAAGTTTGTGTGCAAGGAGTTCTGGATGGAGGTCTTCCGCAAGCAGGCCCGCCCCGCACCCGCACCGCACAGACAGCACTGCAGAGCGTGGAAGGCAGTAGCGGCCCAAGTGGCATCCATGCTTTTCTTCCAGACTCTGATTGCTCGCGTTGCTCTGCGTCTCAAGCCACAGTCCTTCCAATATATAATCAAAGCGCTTTGCAACGGCGTGAGGCACCTCGCAGTGTGGATTCTGTCAGCCAGTTGACGGTAGTGCATAGAAGGACATGCTGCGGCGCGCGCAGGTGGACAACCTGCGCACCAACCACCGCGGCACCTTCGTGCTGAAGGACAACACATTCCGCTGGCTGTCAACCGGCAGGCTGCGGTGCGCGCAGGTGGACAACCTGCGCACCAACCACCGCGGCACCTTTGTGCTCAAGGACAACACGTTCCGCTGGCTGGCCAAGCTGTCGGTGGACCCGCCGCCGGCGCCGGGCGCGGGCGCGCCGGCGCCGGTCGCCGGCGTGTCCGAGCTGGCCCGCGACTACCTGGTCCTGCCCTGCGCGCTGGTGCGCGCGCGCGGCGCCGGCTGGCTCTCGTGGCTGTCTCTGCGGCTCCTGAGCTCCTGTCATTCGTCGGCGTGCCCGAGAGCGCGACACGTTACCTGGCCTGCGCGCTGGTGCTTGCACTGCGCAAATGCTGTGGTGACTCCTTTATTTACATACAAGTGCTGAAGTCCGCGGATACGTAGCTGCCGCCTGATAGCCGCCGCTTGGCTGAAAGCCAGCAGCGAGCCTTTGGCCTGACTTGCTGAGTCATGCCAGGCAGGCGTAAGAATGTTTGCAATCTGTCCAGGTGCGAGGAGCGCTGGCGCATCTGGGCGTGGATGCAGCGGTGACCGCAGAGGCAGCTGTGCCGCCCGCATGTGAGTTCACCGTGACCATCAAGCCGCGCTGACAGGCTTGCGTCGTCTGTCATGCTGAGAAACCGTTCCCGTGCCAAGGTGACAAGTTGACGTGCTGTGTGTGTTCATGCAGCCATAAGTCTACCCTTGCGCATCCGGGCAGGGTCTACAACTGTGCAGCAACTTCATGGCCAGCTCGCAACCCTCTCCACATCCACCCCTGCCGCCAGCAGTGGCTGTGCAGCGGCCTAGCACATGCAGAGCATCCCACGCCTTGCATGCCCTACGCCCACTTCAGCACCCCGAGCGCGCACAAGGATACCCCAACAGTCCCGCAGGGGCCGCGCAAACTCTGAAAGAATGGCACGGCAAGCAGACACACGCGCAACCTGCGCAAGTTCTAGCAGTAAAACAAAAGCGCCCCAGCTGCCCCCATCCCGATGCCAGCAAACCAGGCGAGCAGCCGCAGCACGCCCTGTGCAACGCGCTGCCGGCATGTCCAGGCACCGCGTGTTGCTGCCCTGGTGCAGCCGCAGGCTGAGCAGAGCTGCAAGCACTGCCTCCAACCCCCACAGGCTAGATATAGCGTCCAGTGACCCGTCCCACCACCAGACCCCCATTGCAGAGCTCAACCACCCTAAGACACTGTTGATGCATAAACCCCTGCGACCACTAGCCTCAACATCGCAGCATGCGTTTGTGGGTTGAGAGACGCAGGCGAGAGGCTGGGCGCGAGCTCACTGCCCTGTTGCAGGCTGGCGGATGTCAGGCCTGCCTCGCAGTCGCCTCCTAATAAACAGGCTTTGCAGCCCACAGAGCGGCTTCGCCCTCAGCATGCATGCCTGCTTGGCAGTGTCGCCATGCCTGTCACCAGCGCCGCCACTACCAACCGCGGCAGGGCACCCATCTGCAGTCCGCCAGCGGCCGGGGCGGCCGGCCGCTGCCCCAAGATGCCTCGCCGCGGCACAGGCGGCTCCTGCGCTGGCAGCAAGCCTGGCATCTGCCCGAACCCTCGCATCCGCCCGGCAGCGCTCAGCAACCAGCCGGCCCGCTCACCCACCGCGCGGGGCCCCGCCGCACGCCGCGCGCTGCTCAGTCCGTGTCCATGCCCCTGGCGCGACGCGGCGCCTACCCTGTCCATGCTCTACCCCTAGCACGGCGCGCTCAGTACATGTCGCCCATGCCGCCCATGCCGCCCATGCCGCCGCCGGGCGGGCCCATCGCCTTGGCCGGCTCGGGCGCGTCGCAGATGATGGCCTCGCTGGTCATCATCAGGCTGCTCACCGACGACGCGTCCAGCAGCGCGGTGCGGACCACCTGCGCAGCCCGGGCTCGTGCTCGCACTCCGGTGGCATGTCGTCGGCTGAGCGCGTCTGCCATTGGCCGCAAGGCTGGCATGCGCTGCAGGCCATGCCGCGCGCGCCGCCCGCACCCACAGCGAGCAGGGGGCACCAAGATAGCTGGGGTGAGCACACCAGATGCCCAGCGAGCTTGTATTACGGCCAAGCCATGATGACCTACAAGCGATGAATGCTTCTGACTCATATTGCCATTAAGCATCGCCCTGCGGCAGCCGCATGACTGCATCTGCATCTTTACACGGCGTCTGCACATATTGCCCTTGCGGGCAGACCTTCAGCGGGTCGATAACGCCGGCCTTGACCAGGTCCTCGAACTCGCCGGTCGCCGCGTTGTAGCCCAGCCGCCCGCCCAGCGCCTCCTCCTCGCTCTTCTCCAGCAGCTTGCCTACGATGACCGCGCCCTCCACGCCTGCCCCAGGCGCGCGTGCCACGACGGTTAGGAAGGCGCGTACGAGCAGACCGCGTGGCCGGGCTCAGCGCTGGAACAGCCTGCGCTGCTTGCGTACACACCCCATCCTTAAGTAAGACCCCCAAAGTCTGCAAGAGTTTTTATAGAGCGTGCTGCAGACTGCGAGCAAGCGCGCAGCGGCATTGCCAGCAATGCAGCGGGACCTTGGGCGAGCAACACCTTACTCTGCCATCACGCATGAATTAAATCTCACGGGCCTGCGGTGGAGCACGTCGCCGCTGCGGGCAAATGGGCAGGCGGGCGCGCACCGGCGTTGTCGGCGATGGTCTTGAGCGGCACCTTGAGCGCGGACTGCACGATCCGCACGCCGATGCGCTGGTCAAAGCTGGTCAGGCCATCGCGCACGGCGTCCAGCGCGCGGCTCGCGTACAGCAGCGCCACGCCGCCGCCCGGCACGATGCCCTCCTCCACTGCCGCCTGCCGCCCGCGAGGACGCGGCTCAAGAGGCGCGCCGGGACTGTGATGCCATGCGGCGAAGAAGGGCCGCGCATGCGCGCCCGCATTCATTAAACACGTCACAGAGTGGCGACTGACGGCATTGCTGGCGCGTCATTAAGAGTGCCTCAGGCCAGAGCAGGATTCCTCAGATCAAACAGCCTCTTGTCATACATCAGCTGCATGCGGAGCGCACTGCCGCAGTGCGCATAGCACTCGCACAGTTGGCTGTTCTGCTACTCAGCGGACTATCAGCTTGACACTACTCTCTGCCTGCATAGAGCATAAAAAGACCTGAGGCTACAGGGCACTGCGCCCTGGCGCGCATGCACGGCGGCGCGCCTTGGTGGCGTTGAGCGCGTCGGTCACGCGGTCCTTCTTCTCGTTGACCTCCACCTCGCTGCCGCCGCCAATCTTCAGCACCGCCACGCCGCCGCTGAGCTTCGCCAGGCGCTCCTGCGCGCCGCAGGGCGCTGAGCGCACTCACAACAGGCGTGCCAGTGCTGGCAGACCTCATGAGCGCCCCTGCAGCGACTCTGCAGCGGCACACGCGCGTGGTAAGCCTGCGCAGACCGTGCGGCCCACGCCCAGGGGATCGCCTGGGCCTGCTCGACAAACCCACCCTTGAAACAGAGGCGCGCGGCGCGGCGCCGCGCCCGCAGCTTCTCGCGGTCGTAGTCGGGCTGCGAAAGGGCTGCTATGCCTAGGCTGCTATGCCTACCCTGCCCTACCATAGCCCTACCCTGGCCAGAGCTGAGGGGGCGCGGCGCGCGGCGCCGCGCCTGCAGCTTCTCGCGGTCGCAGTCGGACTGCAACTGGGCCGATATACCTACCCTACCCTACCCCTGTCCCGGCCAGAGCCGGGGCAGGGGCGCGCGGCGCCACGCCGCGCCTCAGCTTCTCGCGGTCGTAGTCGGACTGGCTCGCGTCGATGGGCTCGCGCAGCTGTTCTCAACCTTGAGACAGCTTGAAACAGGGGCGCGGCGCGCGGGCGGCGCGCCTGCAGCTTCTCGCGGTCGTAGTCGGACTGGCTCGCGTCGATGGACTCGCGCAGCTGGTCGCAGCGCTCCGCGATCGCGGCCTTCTCGCCCGCGCCGTCCAGCACGATCGTGTCGTCCTTGCTGATGGTCACCTTCTTGGCGCGGCCCAGCGCGTTGATGTCCAGCTTGTCCAGCGCCAGGCCCGCGTCCTCGCTCACCACCTGCGCATGCGCGCGCGCGCGTCGGCGCAGCCCGGCCGCCGGCCAGCCAGACCCCCGACAGGTCGGCCGCCGCCCTGGGCAGCCTCACACCTGTAGCTCCTAGCTGCAAAGCATCCGCGTTGACGTTCGCAGCAACCGACTGCATGCCCAAACTGGGCATGCAGCTGTTTGACCCCGCTGCTGTTCAGTGCGTTTCAGTGCAAGACCTAACCCAGGTCGAGGCGCCCAGCAGCCCACCCAGGCGCCGCTCCCAAAAAGCTCACCGCTCTCCTGCATGGTGCAGGCAACCCGTCCTCCGCTCCCCGCCACATGGCCGCGCGCACCGTGCCGCCGGTGAGCGTGGCGATGTCCTGCAGGTTGGATTTGCGGTTGTCGCCGAAGCCGGGCGCCTTAACGGCGGCCAGCTTGACGCCGCCGCGCAGCTTGTTCACGATCAGCGTCGCGAGCGCCTCGCTCTCCACGTCCTCCGCAATGATCAGCAGCGGCCGCTGCGTCTTGATCACCGCCTCCAGGATGGGCAGCAGCGGGCCCAGCCTGCGCGCCCGCTCCTGGCTCCGATCAGGCATATTCGGCAACGCAGTCAGCCCGAAGCTCCTGCGCTCAAACTCCTACTACCTTTGCGCTCAAGTTCCCAACATCCGATGCACTCAGGGTTCCAAACAGCCTGTATGCTTCAGGACACTATCCAGACAGGTTTGGCCGCGCAATTAATGCATGCAGAAAGTCACAAGCTAGACACTCGCATGACAACCCGCCCGCACATGCGATCAGCAGGAGGGGGCGGGGGCGGGCGCCGCACGAGGATATCTTCTTCTCGGCGATGAGAATGAAGGGGTCGTCCAGCTCGGCCTTCATGGTCTTCGGGTCGGTCACAAAGTAGGGCGAGATGTAGCCGCGGTCAAACTTCATGCCCTCCACGACCTGCGCGCGCGCCCAGTATGGCTCAGCGCCGGCCATCCAGCTCGACCTGCAATGGTGTATAAGTCAGATTCAAAGTGGGGCGAGATGTAGCCGCAGTCGGATCTCATGCCCTCCACGACCTGCGCGCGCGCCCAGGGCTTGGCGCGGCCGCCCGCCCTCCCTCCCTCCTGCGCCCGCCGGCGCGCTGTCCAGCGCGCGCGCACACTCGCAGCCCAGCTGCATGCACGCCTTGCCCTATATGCCTGGTACTCATGTGCTTCTCGTGCACGCCGCGAGTGGGTCCGACGCTGACAACTTTCTATGCTTGTGTGCTGACTGAGCATGCTCCGCGGCAGGAGCTGGCGTGGCCAGCGGCCGGGGCGCGCCTCGAGCTCGTTCTCGAGCGTCTTGCCGTCGGCAACGGTGATGACGCCCTCCTTGCCCACGCGCTCCATGGCGCGCGCGATCAGCTCGCCAATTTCAGTCTCGCCGTTCGCGCTGATGGTGCCCACCTGCGCGGCCGCGCCGCCACGCCGGTCACGACCGCGGCCACGGCTTGCACATGCAGCACGCAGCCAGCTTGTTGTGGCAAGCTGGCACGCCCTCCGTCCAAACAAGCCCTGGCCTGTCTTGCCGCTCATGCGCCACACGCAGCCGCCTCTCGCCCCTCAGCGACACCTTGCCCCTCAGAGACCACTGCAACCACATGCATAACGCCTTGCCCAGCCTGACAGAGACGACTGCAAGGACTGCCGCCGTTGCTCCGGCGGTGCGTCACATGCAGCTGCCGCTCGCCGCCTGCACTTCCCACGCCTCCTGCGACCACCCTGCAGGCGCGCCTGTGCGATCTCGCCGGTGGTGGAAATCATCTTGGCGCGGCGCTTCAGGTCGTCGACCACGTGCTCCACCGCCAGGTTGATGCCGCGCCGCAGGTCCATGGGGTTCATGCCGGCCGCGACCGACTTGCAGCCCTCGCCCAGGATCGCGCGCGTCAGCACCGTCGCGGTCGTCGTGCCTGCCGCGCGCGGGCGGCGGTGAGACACTCGGTGGCCCGAGGCGCGCTGACGATGGTTTTGATTGGCTGTGCCTACAGTGGGGAGTGCTTGCATCAGTGAAGCTCACATGCATGCCTGCACATACAGCACAGCAAACTTCACACAGAGCACACAATTTTTACACAGAGCTCGAAGCAAATCTAGGCAGACGCGTTTGTCACGTGCAGCGCTCTCAGCAGTAATGCATGAGCAACAAACATGTATCGCCAGGAGCAACACAGTGCGTTTTAGTGCCTGATGCAGCTTGCATAGAAGCCCACGCTCCCGCGACAGGGCCGCCGGGCTCGCACCGTCGCCGGCCACATCGTTGGTCGCTGACGCGACCTGCTTGACCAGCGCCGCGCCGACGTTCTGGAAGTGGTCCTTGAACTCGATGGCCTTGGCCACCGTCACGCCGTCCTTGGTGATCTTGGGGCCGCCGTACGCCTGCTCGATGACCACGTTGCGGCCCTGCGCACGCGCGTCCGCCGGTGGCTGCCGGGCAGCAGCAAAGGACAAGAAGTGGTCGTCTTGCACTCAGCGTTAACAGCGTACGGACTGAGAAGGCGCAAAAGTGTTTTGTAACATGAAGCGCAGCAACCACAACAGCGTCACTAGCACGCTGAGCGTGCCTGTGTTATTGCTCTGCAACAGGAACGAGCGTATTCTTGATAACATCTTGCAAGTAGATGCGTCCAGGCCAAGCTTGCACCTTGGGCCCCAGCGTCACTTGCACCGCGTCGGCCAGCTTGTCCACGCCGGCCAGCACCGCGGAGCGGCAGTCCACGCCGAAGCGGACCTCCTTGACGGCATAGCCGCGCGTGGCCTGCAGCTGCGCCAGCGCCTGCGCGCGTTTGGTCGCTTGAAGAAATGACCATTGCGCATGCTGCCGCCGCCGCCTGGTTGTTTCACTCTCTGGCTGCTGCAAGGGCTATAACAAGACGAACATCCACTGACAAGAGCAGTCTGCAAGCAGCAGCGCCAGAGCAATTCACGAAAAAGCGCGCACCGAGCGACTGCTCCGACGCGCGTCCCGCGCCAGCGCCCTCCCAACACTCTGCATGTTTGTGGCGGGCTTGCAGAATCAAGCGAACACTCAGCCAGTCTGCTACGTCCACCTCCCTCCTGCTCTCGAGCAGCCGTTCGGGGTGAGGGTCGCAACACACCCTGGCACACATAGGCGCGAACATTGACTCACAAGGCCTGCGAGCTACGCAACGCCTGGAAGACACTGTGGTGTGTCCGCGCGTCTAAGCAGTGCCCTGTATGGCGGCCCATGCCAACGGCGCTTGCAGCGCCGATGCTTGCCTGCCGCCTGGCATTGCTCCACATGGAGTTGACGCCAGCTCAGGCGATGGTCCTGTGCCAGACTTCCTGCACCCGATGACAATCGAAGAGGCGCGCCCTGCATCTACTTCCATGCGTCTACGAAAAATCCATCCACATATGTGCTGCAGATAGCTAAGCTGCCACAGCAACTGGTTCACGCACAAGCTGTAAAGCGGGTCAAGCAGTGCAGTCAATACAGCACAGCTCTAGCCTGCACCGCGCACCTGCTAATGGCTCCTTACGACACACGTGTGTACGCAGTTCCGGCGACGGGGCAAGGATATGATCGATATGATATGCGACTATTACGAGACTGTGCATACGCGGCCAGTGCGCTCAGAGGTAGAGCCTGGCTACCTGCGCCCGCTCCTGCCGGACGCGGCGCCGCAGGAGGGCGAGAGCTTTGACGACATCCTGAGCGACGTGGAGAGCAAGATAATGCCCGGTGCGCTGTGTCCCTGCCTCAGCGTGCTTGGTGGCGGGCGTCCTGCCGCTCCCGCGCTTCTTGCCTCCAGCGCCTGCCTTCAAGCAGCGAGGCTCTCGGGTCACACCGCTGCCGAGCTTGACGACCCGGGCTCGTGCTGGCGGCAGGCATTACGCACTGGCAGTCGCCCAGCTTCTTTGCGTACTTCTCCGCAAACTCCAGCCCGCCCGGCCTCCTGGGAGAGATGCTCTGCAGTGCGCGCCCAGCCTCGCACCCTCTGCGCCCCCGCGCTGTGCTGCATGTGCTGACCGCATGGGCTGCATCGCATGTGTGCGATCCATGTCACTGCCCTGCATGCGCTGGCCGCATGGGCTGCACCACACGTGGGCGAGCCATGCAGCGCTGCAGGCGCGCTGAACACGATCGGCTTCAGCTGGATCACGTCGCCCGCGTCGACGGAGCTGGAAACTGTGCGGTTTGCATCCCGGCTCGCGCCGTGAGCCCGCTTTGCCACTTTTGGGTCACTGCTCTGGGCACGCAGTCTGCAACAAGGGGCTGGGTGCGGTGGCGCACTAAGCAGCACTCCACCTTTGCTTCCCATGCTGCACCATCTGCATGCAGCCATGCATACGCCCATGGGACTCTTCTGCATGTACCATGGCCTGGTCGCCCTGCCAGCGCAGGCCAAAGCTTACCATGCGCGGGTACGGCCGTCACTCCCGCCCACACGGCCTGCGCGGTCGCGGCCGCGGCGCAGGGACATGCGCAGGGCGCCTGACCGGCCGGCGCGCCGCGCCGCAGATCGTCCTGGACTGGCTCGGCAAGCTGCTGGGCCTGCCACCCGCCTTCCTGGCGGTCGGGCCGGGCGGCGCGCGCGGGCGCGGCGGCGGCGTGATCCAGGGCACGGCGAGCGAGGCCAACCTGGTGGCGCTGCTGGCGGCGCGAGCGCGCGCGCTGGCCGGCCGGCCCGCCGCGGACGCGCTGCGCCTGGTCGCCTACGCGTCCGACCAGGCGCACGCTGCCCTAAACCCTACCCCTGAACCCTGCATCAGAAGTCTACCGTCTGGTGGGACACGAATATCGCGCGTCACGGGCGGCGAGCGCGGGGCGGTGAGCCCGGCCGGCCGGCCGGCGCGCCGGTTTGCGCCTGTATGCGGGCTTTGCCGGGCGCGCGCTCTGGCCACCGGGGCACTGCCTGCCAGCCCGCCCAGGACGTCCTGCGCCGGCAGTGCTGGCGCCACAGCCGCATGAGAGAGGGCTGGAGCATCATTGCGTGGTTGTGTGCGCAGAGAGTGGGATGGCTTGTGCCCCGTTGAGCCGGGAAGCGCGGCGCCCGTCGCAGCCGCCGCGCTCACGGCGCGGCGCGCCCGCGCAGACGCACAGCTGCATGCAGAAGGCGTGCATGGTGTCGGGCACGCCGCACGTGCGCCTGCTGCCCGCGCGCGCCGGCCGCGACTGGGCGCTGGACCCGGCTGACCTGGAGGCCGCCGTGGAATCGGATGTCGCGGCCGGGCTCATCCCGTTCTACCTGGTGGCCACGTTCGGCACGACGTCCTCCTGCGCGGTCGACCCGCTGCGGCCGCTGGGCGAGCTGGCGGCGCGGCACGGCATGTGGCGCGCGCCCCGCTCTTGGGAACACTAGCGGCGCGGGCGCGGGTCCTGCAGACTTGCACTGCTGGCCACAGCGGACGGAGCGTGCCGTATTGTGTGAAAAGGACGAGACACACCACGTGGTGCAGGAGCGAGCTCGCGTATCCTGAAGCGAGATGCGCGGCGGCCAGCCACGTCGTGACGAGAGATGCGCAAGTTGGCGCACTGACGCGAGCCCTTCTCGGCGCATCGCGCAGGATGCACGTGGACGCCGCCTATGCGGGCGTGGCCGCGCTGCTGCCCGAGCAGCGCGCCGGCCTGGACGGCCTGGAGCTGGCGGACTCGTTCGACACCAACTGCCACAAGTGCGCGCGCTCTGGCACGCGCCAGCTGCAGTCCAGCGCGCCTCTGCATTCTCTCACTGCATTCGTGTGCAAAGCACTGCCTGCTGTTGCACATCCGCCTGCGAGGCAGCGCCTGGCCTGCAGGGTGTGCATGCGTGTAGGCGCTCTGAGGGCATGCCCTGTTGATCACCAGGGGCACAGCCTGACTGTTTACCGCAAGCTGGCAGTCAATGTCCATGGTTGCCTCCAATCTGTTTCACATTGCTCCCGCACTCTCCTTCCCTCTCTGGGGCAACCAAGGTGCACTCCCGCGCGCAGGTGGCTGCTCGTGAACTTTGACTGCAGCTGCATGTGGGTGCGCGACGCGGAGCCGCTGAAGGCGGCGCTGTCGCTGACGCCGCACTTCCTGCGCGCCAAGGGCAACGCGCTGGACTACAAGGCGCGTGCGGCCCACCATGCGCCCCACCACGCGCCCACCATGCGCCCCACCATGCGCCCACCACGCGCCCCACCACGCGCACGCACCACCGGGCGCCGAGGGCCCCGCCGGGGCTGGCCGCGCTGCGTGCGCGTGCCTGCACCGACGTGCGCTTGGGGCTGCCTGGTTATCACCCGGCTGGCTGCTGGGCGCTTTGTTAAAGTTTGGCTGGCGCGCTGCAGGGTTTAGGGTCTCAGTAGTGCTGCCGCGCCGGCGCGCAGGACTGGCAGGTGCCGCTGGGGCGGCGCTTCCGCGCGCTCAAGCTGTGGTTCGTGCTGCGCACGTACGGCCGCGCCGGCCTGCAGGCCTACCTGCGCCACCACCTGGCGCTGGCGGCCGTGGTGGAGGGCCGCATGCGCGCCGACAGCCGCTTCGAGCTGGCCGCGCCGCCGCGCTTCGCGCTCGTGTGCTTCCGGCTCAAGGCGCGGCGCCCGCCCTTGGTTGAAACCTCTCGTGCCATAGCAGGCTGCACAGGGGCGAGCCTGTACAGACTGCACAGTCGTTCGCCCCATATCAACAGAGCCCATGGGTGCAGAGGGGTCAAACCGGAGGGGTTGCTTTCCCACAGCGACACGGTTCTCTTGACGAAGGGCATGGTAGAAATGCCTCAATTAGCCTCGCTGGTGGCGTGGGGGTCATCTCTATCACCGTGCGCCATCGAGGAAGCAGACTCCCCTCCGTGCATGCTCTCTCCCCTCTGTCTATCCAAGAGAAGCCTTCATCTTTGCTTTGCCTTTGGAGCATGCAGGCGAGGTTGCTGTCCGCCGTGCAGGGCGCCTCGCGCGACGAGAATGCGGCGCTGCTGGAGTCGGTGAACTGCACGGGGCGCGCGTTCCTGTCGCACACCGACCTGGGCGGCGCGTACACGCTGCGCTTCGCCGTCAGCGGCGCGCAAACGCAGGTGCGCGCGGCGGGCTCGGCGCGGGTGCGGGCGAGCCTGGCGTGGGGTGCCTGACCGTGTGGACCTGGTACGCAAAGCTTAGTTTTGAAATCGCGCCTCAGTGCCGCATGACACGAGCACGAGGACGCGCGGCGGTGCAGGCGCGCCACGTGGATGCGGCCTGGGACCTGGTGTCTGCCAAGGCGAGTGAGCTGCTGGCGGCGCGCAGCAGCTAGAGCGCAGCTTGGGCCGCTCCTGCTGATGCTGCGTGACGTGCTGAGGCGACTGCCTGCCTGCATGTGTTTCATTGGCTTGAATCACTCCGCAGCTCTTCTAGGGGGGTTCCAGAACGGAAATGTTGAATGCCAGCGCATGCGGGGTCTGACACATGAACTTGCTGCAACTTGCACGTGAACATGTTGGTCTGCTGAGCCAATATATGAAGGTTGCAATGCATGAAGTGCCAAGGAAACTCTAGCTCATGTGCAGTGCGACCCCTGAGAGAGCGTCGTGCCATGGAGCGCAGGAACGATCTGATGTTGTTTCTGATGTAACTGTTGCACTGGTGTCTTGTCTAGCCAATCAGGTAGCTGCTAGGGCTATTAAACCCTCGAGAAGGAAAGGCCGTCCATCGGTCCATTCGGTGGAGCGGCAAGCGGAGACAGAGGAGCGCAGGAGAGATTGCGGAAGAGGGTGCAGGAGAAGCGGACGCAGACACACCCAGGTGCGACCTGGTTGCTGGTGCCAGGCTTGCTGTTGAGCTCCTGGCTGCGTGCAGCCTATGCAGAGGCGGAGTGCCAACTGGTGCAAGGGAGGTCGGTGCTTGTCACGCGTGAAGCAAAGGTGTAGCCGTGCTGCAGCTACTCGATCGTGCTGGCTGTCGTTCCTCCTTCTCGGGAGGTGCACTAACCGTGGGTGGCAGCTGCCACACTGCTCACGTTCTTGCCAAGTGATTGACTCAGGCACAGGCTGGCTGGAGGGCGGGCTAGGTGCTGCATGGGGAACCTGTGTCACACAGGTCCCCCACTGGCTGACTTGTCAGAGGCGCTTGGCGCTGGGCGCATGCACGCTTGCAGACAGGGCGCTGTTTGCTGGCGTGCTACAGCTTCCTCGACGAGTGTGCGGCTGCCAGCGAGTGTGGCGTTTTCACTCCTGCGCTGCTGCGCAGGCAGGTTTGCGGGAGCGAGCAGTCATCAGAGGTTGCCTGCCGCTACACGCGGTGCGTTGGCGCTTGTGCTTGTGTTCGGCACATGTGCACTGTGCGTCTGCGCTTGGCACGCCGTCGCCGTGTGCGACTCCTTCGAGTCACTTCGCTGGTATGGGAGTCTGCGCAAGCACGAGCCCGACGACGTGTGTGCAGCAGATGAGGATGGCGGGCTCGCTGGCGCCGCACAGCGCCTGCCCAGGCGCACTGGTGTCGCGGCAGCCTCATGCTCGGGCCGCGCGGTCTCTGGCAGTCGCGCCGCGCGCCATCGCAGCTGTGGAGGCGCCACCGAGCAAGTCGAGCAAGCAGAGCAAGCCGGACGGGGTGATGGGCCAGGGGCCTATCATCATTAACGGCCAGGTGCGCGTGTAATAAGCACGTGAGCAGTGGCGCAGCTTGGGTACTGTAGAGCATAGCTTCAAACGTAGACTTCGTCCTGCTGGTGTCTGCTGGTGTGTGCTGTTGCAAACAGCCACGTTTGTGGGGCAGGTGCTGCACAGCATCTCTGAGCAGCGGCTGGACGTGATCAACTCGATGGAGAGCCACGTGGAGCGGACAGTGCTGCCAATCCTGAAGGATGTCAAGGACTGCTGGCAGCCCACAGACTTTCTGCCAGACTCGTCGTCACCGGACTTTGTAGACGAGGCGCGCCGCCCTGCCTGCTGCCAAGTGCTGGACTTGACAGGGAGCGCAAGGAGTGCTGCAGGCCCGCGCATGTGCCACAAATGCCACAGAGCTGCAGGTCGATGAGGGGCGGCCAATTGGGTGGAGGGTGAGGTATTGGCATGCCGTGCTCAGGTGGCGGAGCTGCAGAAGCGGGCGGCGTCGCTGCCGGATGACTACCTGGTGGTGCTGGTGGGCGACATGATCACGGAGGAGGCGCTGCCAACGTACATGGCAATGCTCAACACGCTGGACGGCGTGCGCGACCAGACCGGCGCTGCGCAGACGGCCTGGGGCAGGTGCGGTGGCGGCCGGTACCCTGCCGAGCTCTCCTCAGAGGCTGCTGGCGCTGTGCGCTTGTGCAGCAGGGCTTCGTTTCGGGTGTGCGCATAGCCACTTTATCTATTATTCAGGGGGCTGGGCTGCACTTTCGCGGTCTGTTGTGGGGGGCCTGCGACGGCTGGAGTGCTGACCGCCAGTGAGGAGACTGTGTGTGAGAGGTGGTACGTGCGGGCTCTGATGAAGTCTGGTGCGTGCACAAGAGTGGTGCGCAGAAGGGGCGTTCCTTTGTGAGGAGGGGTGAGCCCGGTGCGCCGGCGCAGGTGGAACCGGCAGTGGACGGCCGAGGAGAACCGGCACGGCGACCTCATGAACAAGTACTGCTACCTTACGGGGCGTGTCAACATGAAGGCGCGCCTACTGCGCGCACCTGCGGTCTTGTAACAGGCGTGGCTTCTGCAGACTCGGGAGCCGGTTTTGTTGGGGCAGGTTCATGCAGGCCCTGTCATTTCTGATGAAACTAAGTGAACCTAAGTGTGTTTGGCATGAACAGCTTTGCTGGTGAGGCGTAGGGTGTGTATGTCGGTGCTTGCTGACATATCGTGCGTGGCGCTCAGTCCTGGAAACCTGTATCTGCCAGGTCTGACATGGATTCCCATCATGCAGGCCATCGAGTACACCATCCAGCGGCTGATTGGGTCCGGCATGGACCCCAAAACCGAGAACAACCCGTACCTGGGCTTCATTTACACCTCCTTCCAGGAGCGTGCCACCAAGGTGCGTCGCAGTCTTGCAACTGATGCTATCAATGCATGCAAGCACGCATGCCGTGGCATGTTACTGTGCAAGTCTCAGCGACTGCTGCACACGCTTCGCGTACAATCTTTGAGTGTGAAGATACTGCCTGGTCCAGGTCCAGGTACTGTTGTAGACCTTTTCGGCATGGTGTATTGGGAAGATCTGAGGCAGGCCTACTGGTGGGTTACAGGTGAGCCACGGGAACACGGCGGCGCACGCAGCGCAGCACGGCGACAAGGTGCTGGGGAAGATCTGCGCGGCAATTGCGGGCGACGAGGCGCGGCATGAGAAGGCGTACATTAAGATCGTGGACGCACTCTTCGAGCGGTGCGCTGCGCACTATTGCGTGTATGCTGCAGCTGCATGCGTCCAAACCCTGTTCTTGCAAGAGGATGCTAAAGCGGCGTGCTCAAGATGTGCACATTACATGCAGAGTCATGCTATTTTGCATGTGACGGCAGGATGGCACGAGGCGGCGCTTGCGCACTATCCGCATTACACTTACGTCCGTCCGGCTCGCGCCGCAGGGACCCGAGCGGCACTATGACCGCGTTCGCGGACATGATGCGCAAGCAGATTGTGATGCCCGCGCACCTCATGGACGACCTGGAGCACCAGGGCCGCACCGGCCGCTCGCTGTTCAAGGACTTCTCGTCCGTAGCGCAGATGACCGGCACATACACCAGCCACGTGCGTTGCCGGGCTGCCCTGCCTTTTCAAAGCATGGGATGCCGGCAGGGGCGCATGGCTGAAGTCATCTTTGCAGTTGAGGTTCAGATTAGGGAAGCGGTGTGTCCTGATCTGCACTTTGGCGATGATTGTGAAGTGCCTACATGCTTGTGAAGTGCCTACATGCTCTTGTGTATGCTCGGCATGCTCGTCTGCTGACCCTGCCGCGCGGCCGGCGGCGCGCAGGACTACATGGACATCATGGAGTTCCTGATGCGCCACTGGAGCATCCGGGAGCGCACCGGCCTGACGCCGGAGGCGCAGAAGGCGCAGGAGGACGTCTGCGGCCTGCTCGTCAAGTTCCGCAAGCTCACCGACCGCAACGACCGCATCCTGAAGTCCAAGGCCACCGTGGACACGGCGTTCTCCTGGATCTTCAACCGGGAGGTCCCCGTGATCCAGACCTGAGGCCGGCCGCGCTGCTTTTGCTGAGTCTTCAGGTTCAGGCGTCGCGGAGCTGGCCGCGGGCGGCCCAGGGCAGCCATGCCACCCTGGACCTCCTCCTGGGAGGCTGCGCTGGCTTGGATGGCCATGTCCAGCACACACGCTGGCAATCCAAATGGAGGCGCTGCCAACCCAGACACAGGTGGCAGCCAGAGATGTCACGCTATGGCAAACACGGGGAGCTGACCTGGACGATCTGTTGCTGTAGCATGTGTGGGTTGTCAGGGCGACCAGCGTACGATACAGATTAAGTTGGTAGGCAGCGTACAAACGGATGTTTGAGTGGCCTGTGATGCGCGCTCGTCCGGGCGGCTGGCGGGGCAGGCATGGCAGCAGCAGCGGGGCTGCTGGCCGCCAATGTTCTCTTCACTGGCGCATGTCGTGCGGGCGCTGCGGCTGTGTTGTGCAACCATCCCTGACTTTGTGCTGGCCTTGGGGTGCACCAGCACAGGGTATGTATCATAGGGCCGCTGCATAGGGTGGCTGCTGACAAGATGGTGCTGCTCCAGCACTGCCCCTGCAGTATAGAGATCGCGCTGAGCTGCTGCATATTCTTTGATGTCTGGTATGGCAGCTGTATCAAGTGAGGGCCTGGCGGCGAGCGTTCAGACGCAATAGAACTGCGAGTGAGATGGGGGGCCTGCGCAGTAGGCAGACCCCCTGCCCCTTCTTGCTGTGGGGCATAGTAGCATACCCTGGACTCCGCTTGACACAGGAGGTGTGGACAGTACAAGAAGTGGTACATGTGTCATACAGTGCTTCGGCTTGTTGAATGTTGAGAGTGGAGATGGCGGATGCGAGCTTAGCATTGCTAGGTATTCTATGTGCTTGTTGCTGGCAGGGATGCCGTTCATCAGGGTTGCAAACCATATGTTCTGCCTGTAAGCGATGCAAGACAATATGTTACAGCCACTGAAGCTCAGGCATTCAACTTGTTAGTTCACAAGCGCTGGCAGATGAATAAATAACGTTACACGCCAAGTGCGAGTTCACAGTGCCTGAAGAGTGCATGCTACAAGAGTGCATGCACAGATGTATTTTGCAGTATGATTAAACATACTCACAATCTCGGAGGCAATGTGTCTTGGCTGTGTCTTGCACTTGACGTGCAAGTTCACTCACAGTCACAGGCCGCAAAGCGCCCTGCCCCAAGTCTGCATATGCAGCACATCTGCGCCCTGGCACGCTTGCGGATGCTCACTCTGCACCCGCTGCTGCCTCCGCTGCTGAGCCTGCGGGCGTTCAGGCTCCAATCACCGCGGTTCGTGCGGTGCACCAATTGCCACGCGGTTAGCAGCGCCGGGAGCGAGCTCGTCAGAGCCTCTGAAGTTGAAGAAGGCACTGCAGCGACGACCACGCAGCCTGTGCGCTCTGCACGTGCGCCAAGGAAGAGGAGGGCGAAGGAGTCCGGTGTCTTGCACGATGCCACAGGACAAGATGCGGCCAAGCTGGAGGTACCTGGGCCTAAGCAGGCTCCCGACTTACACTGCGGCGTGCCGCGGACATCTGCAACAGACTGGCGCGCCGTCAAGCGCTGGTGTGGCCCAAAAAAAACCGTTGCAGTCCGGTGCTACTTGTCACACGGTCCTAGGACGGCCACTTCGCTGGCAAAGGATGTCGGGCCGCGCAGTGACGCAAGTGGCGGGTTGCTGTATCTGTGCATACAAGCTATGCCTTGTTTATTGCAGCATCGCATTATTAAATAACCACGCGCTCTCTTGCTGGCGCTACTGGAGTGCGACCTGGCCGCAGAACGTCCTTGCGTTGCAGGCTGGTGTTTTCCGACCTGCACGTGAGCCTGAGGACTTTGGAGACGTGCTGCCAAGTGCTGCAGCAAGTGCGCGAGGAAGCGGCCGCACAAGACGCCGGAGTCATTTTCCTTGGTGCGGGCTGCATTCATCCCGCCCATGCAAGCACAGCCATGTCCAGAGCTGCAATTCTCTGACGTGCTGGCGTGCTTGGCGGTCACGCATGCATGTATGCTGGACGCCTTGGACGCCAAAGTGTGTGCCACGGCGTCCACGCATCACTCAACTCTGCAGCGTCTGCACCAGCTTGCCCTGCATGCACATGGCCTTGACTCGCCCAGAGGCGACAGGCCCACTGTCGCGGGCGTGCCAGGCGACTTCTGGCACGCGCGCGGCGCGCTGCCGGTCGTGGCCCTGAACTCGGTGCTGGAGCAATTCCGGGAGTGGACGCAGCCGACGCTGATGCTCGTTGGCAACCACGACCAGGTGCGGCACCCCTCCCTTCCCCACTGCCTAGCATTGCCCGTGCGCTGATCGTCACTGCCCGTTTCAGACTTCAAAACACGCGCAAGATGCCAGCGTCTGAGCACACTGCGTGCTGAACATGGACCTTTTTCAGTACTCGCTGTAGGGCAGGCCACTAGTGGCACATACCTGCCTGCTACTGCGGGCATAGTCTGACATGTTGCAGGCCGCATAAGCTCACGATGCTGCTCTCGCAAGCTCTCCACCCAATTTGTACTATGCACCATATGACTTAAGACAGTTCAAGACCCGTAGGTCACGCTGAGCGGCTTGGAGCACGGCCTGACGCCGATCGCGGAGGCGTGCCCGGCCGTGCACATCTTTGATCGACCCACGCTGTTCCTGGACGCGCTGGGGCTGCCCTTCCGGCGCGACGCGGCGGACCTGGAGGCCTGCCTGCGCGCCTGCGGGCCCGTCAACGCCGTGTTCGGGCACGCAGATGTGGTGCGACCTCCGGTCAGGGCCCAACGGGGTAGTGTGGGGTTGGTGGCTGAGGGCGTCTGGCATGCAGGAGGCCAGACCACAGTGTTGCAGGTGCATCATGTACAAGTCCTTGGGTATCACTCATGCATGGAGTGAGGTGTGGAGCGCCTGCTGCCTACAGTGATCGTCAGCCAACATGCATGTCAGCTTGCCGCAGCCCTCACACACCACGCACCTGTGCAAGAAGATCTACTGCATAGTGTTCGTGCAGAGGCACTTAGGGGTGCCAGCGCCACCCCACCCACAAGTGCAAATAAGTAAATATGCCAGTGCTTGCAGTGCATTAGTCCGGCTGTGCCAATGCTGACACTGCTGGTCCCGTGCGGCAGCTGGGCGCGTTTGTGAACGAGACGTTCCAGGCGCGCGAGGGGCTGCCCCCAGACGTGTTCCCGGGGGGCGTCCCGACGTACCTGGGCCACTATCACAAGCCGCATGTGGTGGGCGCCACGCGCGTGCAGTACGTCGGCAGCCCCTACGAAGGTGCCGGCCGGGGGCCGGCTTCTGTTTGCCGGCGCTGCGGCGGACAGGCCGGCCCTGGCAGGCTGACCCGGGCATCTCCGAGTGCCCCCTGATGACCTGCACCATGTACCGAAAGTAAGTGTCTAGCCTGCATGTCGCATGGCCCCTGGCCATGATACGCTACTACTTGTCACATCTTGCTCTGAACATGCGGCACAGACACCTCGCAGGTCGCAACACGCAGTTGCACCTCTTGACAAGGCCAGCTGGGTTGGACAGAAGGCTGTGCAGTATACACATAGCGTGCTTCTGGTCTCACGCGACCGTGCGACGAAGCCGTCAGGCTGGCACAGCGTCTGTACAAGGCAAGGGGTGTGCGGCCGGCGCAGTGTCGCGCAGCGAGGCCGGCCAGCAGAAGGCGCTGCTGGTGCTGGACGCGGCGTGGCGCGAGCAGGGCCGCATCCCGCTGGACCTGGGCGCGCGCCACTTCAATCTCGCGTCGGCCGCTCCCGCGCTGCCGGCCAACCTCCGCGCGGGCGACAGGTGCATGGCACTGACGCGGCTTTGGCGCTGAAGGGCTGGGAGCCTGGCTGGCTTGGATGGACTCGGCGCTCGCGCTGGCACTGTCCCCACCCCGCACGCACACACTTCCTCATTCATTCTGCAGCGTGTTTGCGTGTCCTTGTCGCTCAGAGTGAGTGTAGTAAATTGCAGCCTGCAAGATATGTTTGCCTGTTCTTTTGGTTCACCTGCAGGTCATGCAAACACATTGCTGAAGTTATGGGGCATATATGCAAGCCGCCTCACCCTCCGCACAGCATGTTTTGCTGTTATCACGGAGTCGAGCCTTGCGGCAGGGTACGCTGGACCCTGCCAGAGCTGGCTGAGCCTGCCACAGAGCTGGTGGCAGGCCTGAGGAGCCGGGGTGCGCCCGCTTGCGTGTCCACCCTGGCAGACCCTGCTTGCTGCCGACCGCCCTCAGTCATGAAGGCAGCCAACCACCGAGTGGGTGGGCTGCCTTAGCCGCGGTCACAACATGTACGGTCCATGTCACACCAATTTTTAACAGGCTGAGGTAATTGGACTTGGCTTCAGCGTTGGTCTATGCAGCTCTCACTCTTCCTGGCGGCTGGTGTTGGGCTGCACCATGCGTACACGTGTCGGCTTATCCCGTACTGTATCCCATGCTAGGCGGTCTGCGCGGCCCTTTCTGGCGCGCAGTCCCCTGACTGTGCCCCTGGCGCCAGGCATGGACGTGGAGGTGGTGCTGCCGCCGCCGGCCGCCGCGCCGCGCCTGCCGGCTGCGGAGGACGCGAGCGCGCCGGCGCTGTTCGCGCTCTACGCGGACCGCGCGCGCATGGCGCCCGAGGCCGCCGCACTGGGCGCCCAGATCCTGCAGGAGGTTGCGCCCATTCAATGACACTGGAGTAGGGTGGGGTGTTAGTATAGGGTGCGCATTGAAGGAGGACTTGCCCAACTGTTGCTGGGCTGGCTGCTCGGCACCACTGATGTGGCGGGCATCAACGCGTACCACCACGCTCTGTTGGGAGAAAGTTGGGAGCGAATGCAGTGACGTGTCCAAGCAGCGCCCGCACTCTGAAATATGTCGCCTGCAGCCCAGCTTGCGCTACTGGGCAGGCTGAAAGGCGCGCGGACGCGCCTGACCTGCTGCATGCCGGGGTCAGGTGGCAGGGCAGGGCGCCGCGCTGCGGCATGAGGCGGCCGACGTGGAGCTGGACTACCTGGAGCTGGAGGGCTATGGGCCCTTCAGGGATAGGGTGCGGTATCGGTTGGGCGCGCGCGGCGTGCGCGTGGTCAGCGGCTGCAACGAGGACGACGCGGGCGCCGACTCCAACGGCGCCGGCAAGAGCGCGCTGGTCATGGCGCCGCTCTGGGCGCTCACGGTGCCTCTCTCTGCAAAATAACGCTCACGAGCTCTCATGCTGATTCTGCTTGCGAGCACAGTGGGCATATGTTAACATGGCAACCCTGCTGCAAAACACGTCGGTGACCTGCTCAAAGCTTCCTGTCAAAGTTTGCATGCACTGCAGCTTGGCAGCGTTTAAAACACGTGGATATTAATGCTGTGGAAGTCGCGAGCATGAACCCTGCGCTGCCCTGGCACAAGCGTTATGCACAAGCAATTTCATCACGAGCTTGCCTGTCATCCCCACTATAGGCTTTTGCTGTGCGCATGCAGTGTTAGGTGAGCATGCATCTGCTCCCGCTGGTGAGACGCGCGATGGGGCCGCCAGGGCCGCTCGGACGCGCGCGTGGAGGGCGCCGGCGGCCGCAGCCTGACAGCCGCGGACGTGGTCAACGACGCAGCGCGCTCCGCGCGCGCGCGCGTGGAGGGCACCGTCGGCGGCGCGCGCTTCGCCGTGGAGCGCGTCACGCGCCGGAAGGCGCTCGCGCGGCTGACGCTGGAGGTGGACGGCGAGGACCGCACCGGCGCGGACGCGCGGCTCACGCAGGTGGCCTGCCTGGGCGCAGCGCTGAGGGTACCCGACGTTTCACATGCTTGCAAGAAGTGTGGGTGCAGTGGTCGCTGCCCTCGTCCGTACTTGTAAGAACGGGATGCATGTTAGCCTGATGCTGAAGACGAAGAACCTCAGGTGCTGCGTGGCGTCACTCATGTGAAGTCTGGTGTTTGTTGCTTCCTTGCATGACATGTGGGACCAGTCCCACCTCGAATGCTGCAGTATGCGTCACTAAGCCACGCTGTAAGTTTGCACCGCCTGGGCTGCCATGCTGCCAGCAGTCCAAGGCATAGAACCGCCATGCTAGTAATGTGAACCACAGCTGCATCCGCCTCAGGCGGCCATTGAGCGGCTGCTGGCGGCCAGCCTGCTCGCGCGGGTGGCCTTCCACGGCCAGGCAGACATCAGCGGGCTGCTGGAGGCGGATGACCGCAAGTTCAAGGAGGTGCCTGCGCGCACGCCGAGCTGCCTGGCAGTTGCTGTGCTAGACACCAGGTGCTGTGCTAGGGCGGCAATGCTCTTCGGTCATGCTGTTGACCATCCTCCGCCCTACTGTCCACACCTTGATCTGTGCCCCTAGGATCTGGGCTGCATGTTTGAGCTTGTGGGAGGCTGTCGAAGGCTGAGCTGCAACATCACGCTAAAACCCCAAGGCCCTGCAAGCATGCGCGCCGGCCAGGAGCTGGGCCGCGTCATGGACCCGGACGTGTGGGAGGCCGCCAGGGGCTCAGCTGAAAGACCCTGCGCAGCTGCAAAAACCTACACAAAAGCCTGCAAGCACGCCCGCCCGCCAGGAGCTGGGCCGCGTGGTGGACCTGGACGTGTGGGAGGCCGCCAAGGGCGTGGCCGGCGAGCGCGCGCGCGCGGCGCGCGCCGCGGCCGCCGCCGCCGAGCGCGAGGCGGCCGTGCACGGCGAGCTGGCGGCCAAGCTGGCCGCGCAGGTGGGCGCCCGTGCCGCATGCCTCGCAGAGCAGCGCCATGCGAAGGGGTTGTACCTGTTTACTTTCACAACGCATGGCCTGTTATGCGCGGAAGCGGCCGCGACCAACCGCGGGGCAGCCGAGCACACACGGCAGCGCGCGTTGCTCGGCGAAACTGGCCCAGGCACCTGGGGCGCCATGGCTCCTAGCCTCATCTTAGTTTTACGGACCGTCACCTTGGAGAGGAGGCTCTCAGGCGGCTCGCGTGCAGGCGGCGGCCGCGGCAGCGCGTGGCGCCGAGTGGGGGGCCGCCCGCGCGGCCGGCGCGGACGAGGCGCAGCGGCAGCTGGCCGACGCAGGCGCCCAGGTGCGCAGCGCGGCCGCGGCCGCGGCGCGCGGCTGCGCGGGTCTGGAGCGCTGGCTGGCCGCGCGCGGCGCCGATGCAGCCGCGCCCGCCACAGGCTCACCGCATGCCCGAGATCACCCCGGGCAGCGCGCGCTACGGAGCGAGTACGTGGGCGAAATGCACGGGGCGACAAACGCGCCTATGAGCATTGGTCAACTTGCCACGGACCCGCTGGCGGGGGGCGCCGGGCGTGCGCTAGGGCCTGCTGCCCCGTGGCCGTCAGAACCGCCGGACGCAGTGCAGGATGGTGCGGCGGCGGCGGCGGGCGGCGCTGACGCGGGGCGCGCCGACGCGCTCATCCAGAATGCGCGCGCCGAGGCGGCCGCGGCGACGGCGCAGCTCATGGCGGAGCGCATGGCGCTCGGCGCGGCGCGCGGCACGCTCGCTGCCGCGCGCGCGCAGCGCGCGGAGTACGCGGGGCTGGGCGGTGCGGCCAGCGCGGGCGCCGTGTGCGACCGCTGCCTGCAGCCGGTGGGCGCGGACGCGTTCGCGGCCGGCCTGGCGCGCCTGGCCACGGCGGAGGCCGCCGCCGCCGACGCAGACGCGCGCGCCGAGCAGCGCGTGGCTGCCCTGCAGGTGGGGTTGGCTGCGCCTTGGGCTTTGGTTAGCTGTGTGCTGCACAAGTGGCACAGCGCTGTCAGTTCAAACGGTGCTAGCACCGCTCGATAACGTGCTGCTTAACCTGCTTGTAATCCCTAGCTCTGTTAGCACTTAGCTCTGCAGCTCTTTTGTTTTCTGCAGTGTCTCAGCCCGAGCGTCTACCCCCGCACCAGGGGCCATCCTGCATGCAGTGCCATCCTGCAGTCTGTATGCGAGCACGCCTTGTGCTGGTTCCACATCGCAGCTTGATTTGGCACCCGAGCATGAGTTCGCCAGGCGTCGGCTGTGTTTTGAGCTGTGGCCCGTCACATTGTGATTGCAGGGTCGGCGTGCCTGGGCTGAAGGTGGACGGGCATATTGTAACGGTACAGCAGGCCTGCCCAACGCAGCGCTCCTGCGACAGGCGCGGCTGCAGGCCGCGGAGCAGCGCGGCGCGGAGCTGCAGGCGGCAGAGCGCGCGCGCGCAGAGGACGTGCGCGCGGCGGAGCGGCGCGCGGCCGCTGCCGCCGCCGCTGCAGACGCCGCCAGGCGCGCGGCGGACGACCAGCGCCTGCGCGCCTGGGTGCAGCATGCCGCGCTGGTCGCGTCCGCGCGCGGCGCCGTGGCCCACGCGCGCGCCCTGCTCCAGCGCCTGGATTTCAGCGCCGAGGACGGGCCGGTTGGAGCGGGCGCCGCAGCGCCCGCTCCTGCGGCAGGCGCGGTCGAGGGAGTGGCGGATGGGTTAGGTTTAGGTTTAGGTTTAGGGTTCGCCGACCCATCGCCCCAAGGCGAGGTGGCGGAGGAGGCGCTGCTGGACGACGAGGAGGTGGACTGGGAGGTGCAGGAGGCGCTGCGCGCGGCGGGAGCCGCGGCCAACGGCGCCGGCCGCGCGGCGCTGCTGCGCCAGCGTGCGGCCGCCGCCGCGGCCGCGCCCGACCCGCACGCGGGCGAGGCGGCCCGCCTGGACGTGCTGGCCGGGGAGGAGGCGGCGGCGGGCGCGGCGGCGGCTAAGGCCCTAGCCAGGGCCTCGGCCGCCGCCGCCTGCCTGGCCGAGCTGGACGCCGCGTTCGGGCGCACCGGCGTGCAGAGCTTTGCGCTGGAGGGCGTGCTGGGCGACCTGCAGGCGCGCGCGGGGCGCTTCCTTGCGCAGCTCAGCACCGGCTTCGCGCTGTCGCTGTCCGCGCACCGCGCGCCCGCCGCCGGCGGCCGCGGCGGCGGCGGCGAGGCCATCGAGCGCATCACCAAGTCGGTGTGGGTGCAGCCGGCGGCGGGCGGGGCGCCGGGCGCGGACGCGGTCGCGCCCGTGGAGCGCAGCCTGCGCCAGCTCAGCGGCGGCGAGCGCCGGCGCGTCGCGCTCGCGCTCGCGCTCGGCTTCTCGGAGCTGGTCGCGGCGCGCGGGCGCCTGCGCTGCAACCTCATCGTGCTCGACGAGGCGCGCCTCATTCTAAAGTAGTGCAGGATATCTCAGGCATCGCATGCGCCTGGCGGGTGCACGAGGCTAGGATTGGGGTTATGTCATGGGCTGCCACACTGGCGCACACCGCGCACAGCTCGGCGCCGGCTCCCACCCTGGCGACCAGCGCGGCGCGTGCCGCAGGTGCTGCAGCAGCTGGACGGCGAGGGCTGCGCGCGCGTGGCGGCCGTGCTGCGGGGCCTGCCACAGGCCAGCGTGCTCGTCGTCGGCCAGGCGCACTCGTTTGTCACAGAGGCCTTCGACACGGTGGACGTCGTCGTCAAGCGCGGCGGCTGCTCCTCCATCGAGGCCGCGCCGTGACACAGGCCGGCCTGCGCTGGGCTCGCATAGGGGTGGTCGATACAGCACAGCGCCGGGTGTGCCGCACGTCTGCAGCAGGCCAGCGCGCAAGCCATCGGCGACGCGTCTGCGTGCCAGTGGAGGCCGTGGACTCGGCAGAGCATTGGCCAGACCTGGTGGCTGCTTGCATGTTGGGTTCCCTGATCTGAGTCTGATATCGGCTGTGTCTGGGGCTGTGCCGTGCCGGCCACGGTACGGCCGCTTGGAGCAGCAGGTCCGGCACGTTGAGGGATGCACACGTTCTGGGCGCCTTGCATGCTACCAGTCTTGCGCACTGAGCGTCTTTGAATGCACGGGTGCTTTCTTTTGTCAGACTGTGTCTGGACTCTTCCAGTGCGATGCATCGCACTTGCTCGACAGACATGGTAGTACACGATTGGCTTATCAGTGAGTGTGGACAGATGCCATGTGGCATGTCTGCTTACTCGCAGTCAGCCCCTTTGCCTCGTGGAAGTGCGTCTACGTCCGCTGCCACAAAGTAAAACAACAAATGTTAAAGGAACAACAGCACATGATGGTCTGCTCATTGCTGGGTGCGGTGAAGGGTATGGCCGCCCAATTTGAAGGCAGCCTGCATCAGCCTGCAGCCCTCCTGTTGCAGCAAGACCCGACGGCCTGTCAGTCGCTGCGCAGGGCCGCCCCTCACACGGCGCCCGCTGGCGCGGCCTGCAGGTGGTACGCGGGCAGGGCGCGCGGCGCGCGCGCGGCGGCCAGCAGGCGCGCGCGGCGCACGTGGCGGAACGGGCGCGCCAGCGGCGGCAGCAGCGCCTGCGCGGATGCGTCCATGGCGAGCAGCTGGCCCGTCCGCGCGCATGGCCGCTCGAACAGGTCCCTGCCGCGCGCAGGACCTCCACGTTCAGCAGAGCCTTGCAGATGTCTGCCGCATAGCCCTCGCGGTGAGTGACAGTACTTGGTGCGCGCGCCAGCAGCGGCTACAGCAGCCTGCGCCGCTGCGTCCATGGCCAGCGAGCGGCCCCACTGCGCGCACGTCTGCATATTGCACTGATTATGTGGGTGCCAGGCACATCTTAGCGCACCATAACAAACACCAAACAGGGCAGACACATGCATCGAGCCAAGGCTGTCACCCACACGCCTCCCCACGCACTGCATCTTTACCTAGACATTAGTCAGGCCAACAAGAGAGTGAATGGTCTCAGGCCGACTTTTTCCAGGTCTACGTCTTGCTCAATCAACATCCCCTGATGCCAGCGGCATGCCCTCTCCACACACCCTGAGTCCACTGACACCCCCACTAATATGCAGCTGAGAAGCGCTGTCAGGCCACACCTGTACGACGCCAACCACAGCAGCAAGTCCTCCAGCGCGACAGCGGCCGCAGCGCGCGCGCGCCCGCTCAGCTCCAGGCTGCCGGCACCGCCGCCCAATGCAGCGGCGCGCTCCGCGCGCGCTGCAAAGTGCGCCAGCGCGCGTGTGGCCATGTCCGACAGCCGCCTGTTCAGCAGGCGCATGCCCAGTATCTTACATCTACAGACTGCCCACGCGAGTGACCGACGAGGGCTGTGAAGATGGTGCACTTATCAGGCACCGGAGCAGCAGCGCACTGCGCGGCTTCTGCCCACACACTTGATATAGGGTAGGATACAACACGCATGGGTGATAGGGTAAGGTTCAACAAGCTGGTTTATAGGGTAGGGTGCCAGACTCCTGGGTCATGCGCTTCAGGCACAACGCGGGCGCTGCGGGGCGCGCGCCTGAAGACCGGCGCCTCAGAGGCGCCCCAGGCGTCACGGCCGCCGCCGCCGGCCGGCGCCTCCTCGGCCGAGAAGACCGCCACGCGCAGCGCGGCGGCAGCGCCCGCGCCCGCAAGCGCCACCACCGCCGTCAGCACGTCGGGCACGGCCAGGCGCAGATCCGTTGCCTCGCGCGGCGCGCACCTGCACGGCGCCAGGCCAGGCGGGTCGGAGTCAGGTTTCGCTCCCTAACCCTCACCGGAGCTGTCAGGCACTCTGTCTCGCGCGAGGCGGCCGGCTGCGTGCTGCGCCAGGCGCACTGACGGCGCGTCGAAGCGCGTGAGCTACGTCGCAAATGTAACAAGGGGGTGGCATGCATTGGCAGCCGGGAGGTGTGTGCAGGGAAGCGGGGCTGACTGATGGCGCGCCAAAAGCTGACGCCGCCTCAGCGAGGCGCATGGCACATGCAGCGCAGTGCCGCCGCATACAGGCTCCCCACTGCTGACCCTGCTGCTGCTCTGCTCGGTGGCCAGTAGGCCACCGAGCCTAGTGGCCACACTAGCACTCGGCGCCCAGCAGTGGGGACGCACGGGGCACGCTGAGCAGGAGCAGCGCCGCCGCCGGTCGGCTGCCCGCCACCGCTGCCGCCCATGCCGCGCGCGAGCGTGACGCTGAGGCCCGTCGCTGCGGAAACCCTGGCCACTAGGGCTTCCAGCAGGCTGGCGTCGGGCGCGGGCGCCTGATCTGGCGGGCGGCGGCAGGGCGGCACACAATCCCGCCAGGGGTCCAGCCGCGCCCAGAGCGGCGCCACGCCCGCGTCGAACGCGGTCAGGGCATCGGCAGCGGCCGCGGCCGCGCCCGCCTGGCGCGCCGCCTGCTCCTGCAATGCGCACATCAGGCTGCGTGAGACGCAGCATGCTGGTTGATAATTTCTCATTTTCCAAGCCAAACAAGCCAGAGCTGGCGGGGTATGCCCACGGCTGCGGGAGGCTGCCCAGCATGGCAGGCACACGCCCACCAGCGCGTGAGCAGGCGCCCTCAGCGCGGACGCGCGCACTACCGCAGCGGGCTGCATGCACAACCCCCCGGGGAGCAAGGTTGAACAATCTTGTCACTGTCTGACAACTGTGTCTGCCGACCTGCTGGTGCAGCGCCGCAGCGTCGGCAGGGACCGCAGCCGCATGCAGAGCCGCCGGCGCGCCGCCCGCCGCCGTGGCTGCCGCGACCCCCGCTCGAGCCAGCGCCGCGTCGGCCGCGGCCGCAGAGCGGCGCGCGGCGGCGACTGCAGCAGTCGCGCGGCGCGCCATGGCGGCGGGCGCGCCGCCGGCCGCCAGCGCTTCCAGCAGCGCCAGGCCGTCCCGGCGCGCCGCCCCGACCTGCGCGCCCCCAGCAAAGGCGTGCATGCTCAGACAAGAGGGCGTGCGACTGCGGCACATAGTGCTGTCCTGCCACGTGTGACGTCCAAGGAAGACCATCGCCTGTGGCAGCGCCTTCAGTCTATCAGTAGTGTGGTTGAGCAATAGAGAGAGCAATATAATGTACAATCAAGCGCGCATGCTGCAGCGGTAGGCCTCCCCCAGCAGACTTATGCCAGTGGATGGCAAGCAGCCGGCGGTGGGTGCAGTCAGGAGCCCAACACACGTCAGCACCAGGCAAGCTTTTGGTCAGTGCGCGCACCTACATTCGAGTTCACACAGTGATGCAAGTATGCAGTGCTTATGGCTTTTAAGACCAGCCCAGAACGCTGGCACACAGAGAAGGAGGCTATGTAGCTACAAGGGCTTGGGCTGCGCACGCTCTGGCGGGTGGAGGCATTGAGTGCGAGCGTCTCCTGCACTGCATCAGCTGCGGTCGCGCTGGCCTGCTGCGCCTTCTGCTCATCCATAGCAGGTGCCTCAGCGGCGGTCAGCTGCCCCTGCTTGCTTCTGGTAGTACATGAGCCCGATGAAGCCAACAAAGAAGGTTGTGCCCACGTAGGAAATCACGCGCATCACGGGCGTTGGCCTCTGCGCAACACAGTCCCTGTTGAGACAACTGCCAAAGTGAATTAGCAACGCATGTGGCATTGGCTCCTTACGCGGGGTGTCCGCACCGCATATCGCTCAAAGTTAACGGCTCTGAAGAAGGATGTGCCTTCAGGTGCGACCACTGGCGGTTCCGGCTTGGGCACCTTGACCCCGGACATGACCTTTCTTACAGTCTATTCAGGGAGCTTTCCACCTCCCTACTCTTATTTTGTCCATGTCCTGCCAAAAACAAAGCGCATAACCGGCTGAAACCCTCTTTGTGCGTTTGCGCAGCTCGTGACAGCTGTACGCCAGCACGCCGGGCAGTCAGCAGCCTCCTGCGTCCCGCCATGGACGACGCAGAGGGTCAGGGAGGGCGGGACGCCCCTACGCAGGCGTCGCCGTCAGGCGGGAGCAGCTCACACTTACACCCTGCTACGGCGGCGCTCGAGCACGGCGAACGAGCGGCAGACACCTTGGCAGCGCCTGACCGCGACGCGGCCGAGATGTGCTCACACCCCAGCTCCGCCACGGCGGGCTTTGACCAGAGCCACACGCAAGCGGGTACGTGGGCCGCTGCGGGGGCGGGCGGGCGCAGCACGGACGCGCCTGTGGAGCTCGCGAGCGCGCGCCTGCAGCCTCCAAACCCTACCAAAGGGGGCCTGGCCCCGGGCGACCCGCTGCTGCGGCGCGCACAAGACGCGCTGGGCACGCAGCTGGGAGCGGCCAAGCTGCGCCTGGAGGCCGAGCTGCGCGAGAAGCGCAAGGCGCTCATCGTGCGCGCCTGCGCCTGGCCAGCCCAAGAGCGCTGCCAGAACGCGCATATGGCAACACGTAATAAGGCGTATCACTGACGCTATTTCCGAGCGACGCAGGACGCGGGAGCGCGGCGCGAAGCGGTCGGCGTCGAGCTGTACGGCTTCCAGCAGCAGCTGGCGCGGCTGCAGCGCGCGCTGGCCGCGGCCGGCGCGCGCGCGGCCGCGCTGGCAGAAGAGCGCGCCGGCGCGGAGGCGCGCGCGGCCGAGCTGCGCCGGGCCGGCGTCGCGGAGGCCGCCACCGCGGCCGCCGACGAGCAGAAGGCGCTCGCCTGGCGACTCTCTTGCCCTTTACTTTGATCCTGACCTTTAACTCGCATGATCACTTCTTCTGTTGTGAACAAGTGCTGGGCCTCTTCCACTTGCACAGAGGGTCCAGGCGCTCTGTTTCTCCGCAATGTTGCTCTATCGAGCACACAGCACACAACAGCAGTGTGACCAGTGCTGAAGGAGTGTCCGCCGTGAGCGAAAGCACAGCGCCGCCGGCTGCCGCAGGCGGAGGCGGCAGAGGCGGAGCTGGACGCGCTGGCGGCCACGCTGCGCCAGGTGGAGGCGCGCAACACGCGCATGCAGAGCGACATCGCCGTCACGCGGCGGCGCGCGCCCCGCGTGGTGCTAGAACATGCAGGGCTGCTGTCATACTTGTGTGTGCTGTATGGTTGAATTTGTTGAGCGGCGGCACATGATGTGCGAGGCTGCCTGCAGGGCGACCTACGTGGCAGAGGGCATCGCGGCGGGCACGGAGAAGGCGCAGGCGGCCAAGGACGCGCTGCTCGAGGGCCTGCACGGCCGCGTGCGCGCCGCACGGCGCGCACCTGGGACTCTCCAGAGCTCGGGGTGATGCGTGTGTATAAGTCTACTGCTAGACTCGAAGACGACATCGCAGCGTGGCAGGTGAGGTGTCGTGCGCGACAGTGCATAATAAGGCGGCTGCATTGCCGCGCTGGTTGGCAGGCGGCCGGCAAATGAAATACCAGGGCGGTGCTTCTTCCATCCTGGATTTGGTCCAACTTTGCGGTCTGAATAGAGTGCATGTTTGGGCGCTACAAAGTCAACGCAGCACGGATGGACGTTACAGCAAGCCCGGGTATGCATAGTGCTGAGCCCGCGGCCCTTGCTGTCCAAACGCTGCACAGGACGCAACCTAAGTGACAGCTACCGCTGCCAGGGCCGCGCGGGACCTGTCCGCGGCGCGCCTGGACGAGCAGAGGCGCGAGACGCGCGCCGCGCGTGAGCTGCTGGCGGCCACGGCCGCGGAGGCCGAGGCGGTGCACTATGAGCGGCGCGCGCGCGGCGCGCAGTGGCGCGGCAGCCTGCTCGCATTGCAGCGGCGCGACGAGGCTCTCAAGGCGCGCAAGGCCCTGCCTTCAATGCCCAGTGGTGTCAGCTGCTCGCACATGCTTGTCAGCCGCTTCAGGCCGTAACACAGCTCAAGCAGGCGCTTTGAAGGCATGCAAGGCAAGTTCTGCAGCAGCAGGTGTCAAGCTCCCACTCAGCTGTTGCTCCCGCTCACCCGCTGCAGCACTGCAGCTGGTAAAGGCGGGCCATGCAGTGTGACGAGCAGCAGCGCGCTGCTCATCACAGACGTGATGCATACACATTGTGCGTCACCACTGCTCCCCCATGGACGCACCCAAACGACAGAGCATACTACGTGCAGCTCGTCGAGGAGGCGCTGGCCGAGGCGGGCGAGCAGCAGCGCAGCCTGGCGGCGGAGGCGGCCGCATTCCGGCGCGATGCGGCCGCCACGGCCGCGCGCCGCGAGGCGGCGGCCGCCGTGCTGCGCCGGCTGGAGGCCGAGGGCGCCATGGTGGCCGCGGCCGCCGGCGCGCTGCGCGACAAGCAGGCCGGGCTGCAGGCGCGACCCTCTGGAGCACCGCACGCAGGTTTTGAAAGTGACGGATGCTGCCAGGCACACACGGCCGGCCCTCCTCGGACACCGTTCATGGCAACTTTATCGAAGTTGTCCGCGTGCCAGAAAGGCGGAGTTGTGTCTCTATGACAAGGATTTATTGTGATAGTTGCAGAGGGACCAGCGACAGGCGGGAAAGAGGTCAGTTGCCGGCACTTGCGCCTGCCCATGGTGCAGTGCATGTCAAAGACAACGAGCTCGCGCTTCGCGCAGGAGACGCTGCGCCGCCTGGCGGCGTCGCTGGCTGCCACAGAGGCCAGCCTGGCGGAGGAGCAGGCCAACACGCGCCGCCTGGACGACATGCTGGTCGCCGCAGAGCGGGCGGCCGCCGCCACCGCGCAGGACATCCAGGTGCCAGCCACTTCCATGCAAGGCAGGACTGAGCAGTGCTGGCACTGCGTGTGTGGCCGCCCTGGCACCCCCCTAGCCCAGGCTGTGTTCATGGCACCTAGTTTGACCACCAACAGCCTGTCCCATGAGCTGTGTAGCGACACGCGGGCTCCTACTTGTCGCGCAGGCAGAGGAGGCCGCTGCGCTGGGGCGCCTGGCCGAGGCGGCCATGGCCGGCAAGGGCGCGCAGCGGGCCGCGGCCGAGGCCGCGCGGCACCGCGCGGCCGCGCGCGAGCGCGAGGCCGCGGCCGAGCAGCTGCAGCATGCGCTCGCGCAGATGGAGGTGCAGCGTTCGTGACACTGGCTGTTAGGGTATGCGTAATTGCAAGGCGTCCAGGTGCTGGCCTTGTAGTTCCTGTGTTGCTGGACATGGTCAGGGTGCAACACTATGCTTGCCCCCTTGCCCTGGAGCAAGGAAACCTGCAGCCGTCGCAGATGCAGCAACAGTGCTGAGCCAAGGAGGTCCTTCCCTCCTCCCGGTGCCAAAGATGCACGTTAAATTGAAATGCATAGCCCGCTTGCCTGGAAATGCGGCAAGGTGCGTACAGGGGCATGCGGCACCCTGGCAGCTGGCTGCAAGCTGAGCTTGTGAAGGGGGCGTGTCAGTGCCGCATCACAGGCCTGCATACTTCCTGGGCGGACGCTGAGACGCCCTGTTGTGCTGGCGCGCAGGTAGATTCGTTGACGGCGGACGCGCAGAGCGCGCGGCTGCGTTCCGGGTCAGAGGCGCTGGCCGCGCGCGCGCGCGCGCAAGAGGAGGAGCTGGCGCAGGCGCGCAACGTTTTGCCTATGCCTGTGAATCTCACCCGACTTAGCTCTGGCCGTAAGGGGCCAGGTTTGGCCGACACACGGTTGTAATTCATTCATTCTGGCGCACTCACAAGGACTTAACTCTATGCGTGCGCATGCGACACGGAGACTTGAATGCACGTTCAAAATTGAAGTGCACGCTGTGAGCCGGGGCCAAATGGCTGCCCGCCATGTCCCTGCTGACAGGGCATTGGGGCACAGCTGTGCTCGAGCTTGCATGACATATATATAGTGTATGGATTGCTTACAGCTGCACATGCTGATCTCCCAAACCGACGCAACCTCTGGCGCCAAAATATGCATCCGCAACACAATGTTCGCAGGTTGCAGGTCCCTGGCAACCAAACATCTTAGGCTCAGAGCGGCGGCGCGCTGCAGGGCGAGGTGCTGTCGCGGCGGCGGGCAGACGAGCTGGAGCGCAAGGCGCGCGAGGTTGACACCATCAACCGCCGCCTGGCCAAGGCAGCATCTGTGGCTGCGCCTGGCGAGGGCGTTGGTGCGGCTGCATCCCATACTCTAGCGTGATCATAATGCTCACCATCATGACATATACCAATAGAGGTATGCATACTGAAGGTGTCCGGGCGTGTGTTGATGGAAGGACACATGATGGTGGCAGCGCCCTGCACTGCAGGGATGCATGATATTAGTGTATGGGTTTATGAGACGCGCAGCTCCATGGACACAGAGTGTGAGTGGACACGGCACAAGCGCTCAGGACGATGTCGGTGGACCACACTCGGCGCATGCTCTGTGCCTGGGCAGGTCCGCTGGAGGCAACAGCGGCCAACCTGGCGCGCGAGGTGGCGGCCAAGCAGGCGGAGGGGCGCGCGCTGCAACGCCGCTGGGCAGCGCGGCAGGCCGAGCTGGTCGGGCTGGCGCAGGCGCGGGCCCCTGTATGCACACGAGGCGTTGTGTGCTGTGTGGCTCGTGGCTACGAGGTCCCAGAGTCCTTGAAGGTGCTTGGAATGCTGTCTTGCGACATGCTGACAGCGAGTGCCTGCATTTGCTTGACTCCGGCGAGGTACAGCATCGGTCAGCAATTGCGCACCTGAGCCATGCACGTAAAGTATGAACACAGCCGACATGGTCCAGCACTAATCGTACAAGGTAGAACTGGCGCGGGGCAGGCCGGCGCGGCCAGCAGCGAGGGCCTGACGCGGCTGGCCTCCACGCGCGCCGTGTTGCGCCAGCGTGCCGCACGGCTGGACCAGCAGTGCGCACACGCATGCTCGGAGCTTGCAAACTGACTGTTGGACACAAAAGCCATGCTGCGGGTGAGCTGTCGAGCCGCACGCGTGAGCTGAAGCGTGTGAGGCACAACGCGTGCAGAACAACTGGTGAGCGCACAGTTGTGCTGAGGGCGGGGGTTGGAGCCGTGCGCGCAGGCTGGAGCATGTGAGTGATAGGGTAGGGTGATAGGGTGGGCAAGCGGTGGAGCCCCGCGCGCAGGCTGGAGCATGTGGGGCGCGAGGTGCGCGAGCTGGACCGGCGCATGGGCCGCCAGCGCGCGGAGCTGACGCGCCTGAACGCCGCCGTCGCGGACAGCGCCTCCGCGCGCGACGCGCTGGCCGCCGAGCACGCGGCCGCGCAGGGCGGTGCGGCCGGCCAGCTGCAGGCGCGCCCCGCCGCCGCCAGCCTGCAGCGTAGAAGGCCGTGTTCTCGCTCTAGGTCCTGGCTGACCGCATGTTGCTGTAAGCAAAAGTGCTATTGGCAGAACAGCCGCTGGCCATGCTGGATGCAGAAGCGTGTCAATGGCATGACACCAGCGGATGCCTGAGCATGCCATCTGGGCGGACTCCCAGAAGACATGCACATTCCATCTGTATGCCGCATGGGTGCTTCTTTTTGCAGATTACTATAGAGGGCACCAGCGCGCATGATGAACCCGGCCGCGCGCCGAGCAGGATGAGGAGGCGGAGGTAGCGCACTTGACGTCCGCCCTGGAGGCCGCGCGTGAGGAGCGGCGTGTGGCGCTTGCAGACGTGCTGGAAGCGGAGAGAGAGGCGCGGCGCCTCGCTACATATTTTGCTGCCCGCGCTCTCTAGTGCCAGGGCCGCTGCCCCTCCTGTGGGCGCCGCGGGAAACACTGGCAGCCTGGCACAATCAACCGGCTCCTAGGGGCTCTTTTAATTGAGATGCGCGCAGGCGCTGCATGCGCTCACTGAGCTGCAATACACACATGGACCTGGTGACATGCTACAGCACGGTGCATGGGAGGCTAAGCACTCACTTGCCAGGTTTGACAGGCATGTGACACGCGGGTCTGCGCTTGGCCATGCAGAGGCCGATCGGCCCCTGCACGCGCCGATGCCCACCGGGCCACATGCCCTCACCTTGACCGTGCACGCGAACGCGGGCAGGCGCTGCTGTGGGAGCGGCGCGTGCAGCTGGAGCGCGCGGCGGGCGACGCGCTGGGCGAGCTCGGCGGCGGCGGCGCGGAGGGCGCCGCACTGCGCCGCGAGGCCGGCCGCCTGGCCGGCCGCGCGGCCGAGGCCGGCCGCGCGCAGGAGCAACTGGCCGCCGAGCTCGCGCGCGCGGTGGACAAGCGGGAGGCCATCCTTGCCAAGGCGCTGCCCGCGCGGCCTTGCAGGTTGCAGTCTATGGGGGGCTGGGCACCATGCGCACTGGCAGCACTGAGGAATCAGAGCGTCTTTCATGTCGCGTCGTACATGCAAGCATGACATGCAGCACCTTGCGCCGAGCCCCTAAACCCACTGTGTCAGTCAGCGGGGGCTCCATACGCCTTTCCGCCTATTGCGGCGAGGTGCACTTGACACACAACGGGAATGCGCCGCCTGGTCACTGGCGCCCCATGAGCTATTGCAAGGCAACGTGGAGATAGGCAAACACCTCCAGGAGGTTCTGCATTCCGCGATTACCAAATGCATGCCCATGTAGAGAGGGGCGCCGCGTCAGAGCAGCAGGCAGACCCGCGATAATTTCGCTCGACACACAGCGGCTGCCCGGCCAGGCGCGCGCTGTGGCCCAGAAGGCCGCCCCCGGCGGTCGCGAGGCCGCCGCGCGGCGCGCGGCCGCGGACGCGCAGCGCGACCTGCGCGACGCGCGGCGCGAGGCTGGCGCGGCCGCGGCGGGCGCCGCCGCTGCCCAGGCGGCGCTGCAGGTGCTGCCCGGGGCGCTTCAATCATTTGGGACAAATCACAGGATTTCTGATCGTCTTAGTTCTGCCCCTGGGCGCGTGCCGGGTGCGCTCACGTGTGCCCTGGCCATCCTGCTGTGGCTGCCGCCCCTGTGGCGGCTGGGCGGCCGGCTCGATGCATGCGTGGCTGCGATTCGCCCTCACATGCACCTCACGGCCATGCACCTCTCTGCTTGGCACGCACACCTCTGTCACGCACCACAAGTGACAGCGCGGGTGAGCACACAGCAAGCGCAGAAAGGTGGCGGAAGCACCACAGCGGCAATCTACCCGCACGCGCGCCGCCGCCTGTCTTTGGCCCGCACCAGCCAGCGCCTCGCATCACGCACGCATGCTCGTGCCAGCGCGCCCGAATAACCGGCAGCCGCCCGCACAGGGCGCCGAGGCGGCGGCCGACGCGGCGGGCGAGCGGTGCGCGGGGCTCCGCGCGGCGCAGGCGGCGCTGCAGAGCGAGGTGGGCGCGCTGGCGGGCGCGAAGGTGCAGGCGAGCCGCGCTCCCTACCCTGACCCCATGCATAACACTCGCGTCCGCAACACCCATCACTGATGGGTTATTGGCGGGCATCCCTATGACAGGGGCACTGCTGATGATGCTGAGAGGGCTCATGGTTACTGGTGGAAGGCGGGCAATGCCCTTTTTGGGCTGCACAAGCAGGCGTCGCAGGCACCCAGACCAGTTGAGCATGGGCCCGTCGTGACATGAGGTAACCCCCACGTTGCGTCGGCTGCATCATGCATGTCTGGCTCCACCGGGCGCGAGTCCACAGGCAGCACCTGAGCCAGACAAGGCGCACAGTTGGGGCGAATGGGTAGGGCAGGGCTCCCCGACCCGCCTTGGGCTGGCCGGGTGCCACGCCCGCTCAGCGCGCACAGCCGCGCAGCAGGGACAGACCAACAACCTCTGTGGACAATCTTGAGTGTGCGAGACGCCCTCGTATGATGTGCAGGCGGTCTTGGATACGGCGGCAGCACAACGCGAGGCGCGCCTGTTTGAGGACGCCGCCGCCGGCCGCGGCGGCCCGGGCGCGGCGCCCGCGCAGGTGCGCGCGGCTGTTCTGGTCAGGGCATGGTCACCATACTATGGCATCGCAAACCATGTGCATGCTGAGCTCTTGGGCTACAGATGCCGCTCAACAGCAAACTTTGTGTGGCTAGGTCTGTAAGCCGGCATCGTCCGCGCCGGATGAGGTGAGGAACGGCGCTGAAGTAATCCGGTGGAGGGCGTACAGGTGGAGTCGCGAATGCACAAGGCAGCTGGCTTGCTGGAGCGCGTGCGGGCGGCCATGGCAACGGTGGGCGCCGCCGCACCAGACGCTGCGCCGGCGATCGGCCGTGCGCTACAGTGCATGCAGCTGGCGGCCTGACGGCTGCAGCTTTCGCACCACAGGTACATCACATCTTATACACATGCGCATGCGCATGCAATTATGAACTTCTTGACAGGGAGTGAATGCGTCTGCAAGCTTCAGGAGTGGGTTCCGGAACAGCGTTCATCTGTAGGGCGCCGCAGAGAGATACAGCAACGTCATTAACATGGGGATAGCAGTGTGGTGCATTAAGGTGTTGGAATATACTATTGGGGTTGACGAACACTCTTGAAGATAGATGCTTGCGTATTGCAGTACCGCGAGTAAACTCACTGGCAACGATGTACATGTGCTGATGAGCACCAGGCATAACCTGCCGTACTTTATACATCAGGCACGCCGCAGGCATCCCCAAGAGTGTGCGTGAACATCAGGTTACATCACGTTCAGGCCTGCAAAGTCATCATCACGACCAGGGTATATGGTGTCCTTACCCTATGTCACAACCCACCGCACTACAGCTACCACTCCAGCTCGGTCTCATCGCCCTCCTCGATGCCAGCGTCGCCGCCCTCGCCGTCGCTGGCGGCCCCGGCGTAGTAGCCCCCGCCGTTGGGCCCGCGGCTGATCCAGCGCCGCGCCGCGCGGCCGCTGTTGATGGCCGCATGCGCCGACGCCACGAGCGGCGCAGCCACCTGCGGACACACCCCGCAGTGGCGACACCCTGTCACACCGACCCACCGCGTCGCATTTCTACCCCTGCCCTGCTCAGGTACACACGTGCGTATAGGCAACCTGTCTGTGAAGCAGCCCGTCTGGTGCGCGGCGGCCTGGGGGAGGCGTTGGCAGGGGCGGGCGCGCCTGCGCGGGGAGCGCGTACACGACCCGCCGGGTGGCCGTCGCGAGCGGCGCCGCGGCTGGCTCCTCGCCCTCCGCCTGCAGCTCACGCCAAGCCTGCGCGCACGCCAGGCTCGTATGCACATGCGTAGGGTTGCATTAGGGTTTTCTAACATAGCTTGAAATTTGACAACCCCATCAAACCAAAAACCAATGAACCTTGCAACAAGCGCACAGCTCCTCGGATCCTCCACAGGCTGCCAGCCGACACACGAGCGCCCTCCCAGCGCTCTTTCCCTTTACGGAGTGGGCAGCCACGCCGGGGCAGTCAGCTCAGCGCGCGCGCCTGGTCGGCGTCGTCCCACTGGCGCAGCTGCTCTGCCGCGTGCACCACCGCCTCCAGCATGCGTGAGGTCACGCGCAGGCCCGCGCCGGCCGCCTCGCGGTGCAGGTCCAGCACCTGCGGCACCCCCCGCACGCGCTCGCGCGGGGCGGGACGCGCAGCGTGGGCGCCGCCCAACTCTACTCTAAGCTGCATGCGTCCCGTACCTTGTCCTGTGCTACCCTAATTCTATGCCGGAGCGTCTGCCCAGGCCGCGGGCGGGGAGCGTGCCAGCTGCCGCACGGGCGGGCGCATGCAGAGGATGTTGCACCACATCCCGGTGGCGGGCGCCAAAGACTGGTGTGAAGGTGCGCAGGCTGGGGCCGGGGCGCAATGCCCTGCCCTGCCTCCCCTGCCCAGGCCGCGGGCGGGTGGCGCGCCTGCTGCCACAGCTGGTTCCGCTCGCAGATGAGCGCGGCGAGCGTGTAGGAGATCTCGTCCGCCGCAACATCCGTGCCCAGGCGGCCCAGGGCGCCCGCGCCGCCGGGCGCCGCGCGCTGGACCCAGGCCTGCGGCGCGCGCCCGGCGCCGGCGGCGGCCGGCCCCGGCGCGCGCCGGGCGGCGCGCTGCTGCACGCCGCGCTCGCGCATGCGCTCGAACAGCTTGAGCGCGGCGCGCCACTCGCCGTGCCGCGCGAGCGCCTTCATCTGCGGCGCCGCGCCGGCCCGCGGCTCTGTGACCGCGCTCTGGACAGCTCGGTGGAAGCTTCCAATGACAGCGACCGAGGTTCCAGTCGGCGGGGCTGTTGCCCTGCACCACTCTGCATGTCGCATCAGCGCGGGCAGGGGCGGGGCGGCAGGGGCCCTCGCGAGCGATCATGGCGGTGTGCTTGCCCGGCGCGAATGCGTGCTGGCGGCCTGGCTGACCATGACAACATCTTGGGCCGCATCGCATGGAGAAGCAGCCTGCTCGCCGAAGCGGGCGGGTGCACGCCAGGGCATTGCATGCGGCATATTTCAAATCTGTGCAATGAGAAAGCAGCGCGCGCGTCGGAGCGGACGAGCGGGCGCCCGGGCGTTGTAAACGGCAGCGTTGGCCATTTGTGCATGTAACAGCTGCCCATTCATAGGAGCGGGCGGTCACGAGTCAGAGCCTTGTATGCAGCGGCGTTGGGCACATGTGCTTGATTGAGCAGCCCATCTGTGGCAGCGGGCGGGCGCGCGCCAGGGCGTTGTACGCGGCGGCGTTGGGCACGCCGCCGCCGGCGCGAAAGCGCTCGATCTCCTCCACGGCCTCACGCCACACGCCGGCGCCGTCCGCCGCCGCCACCTGCATGAGTCGCACCACTGGGGATGCACGCTCTGCTGGGTTCTGCAGGGCTGCCAGGCCTGTCAACATGTCAGAAGCAGCGACCCCTCTGAGGCACCTGACACGCCCGCCTGGTCCGATGGCGCACAGCGTGCGCCCACCATGAAACAGGCGCCACCAGAAGGACGCCGGCGCCCAGGTTCGAGGACAAAGGGCGCCCGCCCAGCACCGCCCGCCAGCCACGGAGAGGCCAGCGACAGCCACGGCGCCAGCCACGCAGGGCACCGGCAGCGGACGCGCGCCTGGCGCGCGCCGGCCGCGCGCGGGCCGCCGCACCAGCGCGCACAGCGTGAAGACGTCCGGCGCGATGCCGGCCTCGGCCATCTCGTCGGCCAGGCGGCGCGCGTCGGGCCAGAGGCCCGCCTTGGCGCACGCGCTGATGACCGTGTTGTACGTCACCAGGCTCGGCTCCACATGCCCGTCGGCCTCTGCCCATCCCAGTTAGGGTCTTAGGTAAGTATTAGGTAACAATGGGCATCAGCCCAACCGCCATCCGCCCACCTTGGCAGGCGCATGCGCCCACCCATGCAGCAGCACCCACCCCAACAGCCCCGCGCCCAATCAAGTGGCCTCGCCGCCGCGCCCCTGCGAGTGCACGCATGCAGACGCGGCGCATTGCACGGTCCCCGCCCGACCGTGCTGGCGCGCCCGCCAGCGCGCGGCTCGGCGCGGCGGGCGCCCGCTGTCCAGTCGCCCACGAATGCCCGCCAGCACTCGATCCAGGCAAGCGGCCTTCCGAGGCGGCGCGCACCCAGCGCCTCGCGGTGCATGCGGCGCAGCACCTCCAGCGCGCGCGCCGGCTGCCCGCCGCGGTCGCACGCGGCCAGCAGCGCGTTGTAGCTGCGCGTGCTGGGCGCCACGCCCGCCGCGCGCATTGCCGAGAGCACCGCCCACGCCTGCTCCCTGCGCGCCCAGACCTCTCCTGCTCGATGGCGCACGCGCGACACGCCGCTGCCAGGGCCGCCCGTCTTCCGCTGCCCGCACTGGCGCAGGGCAGGAGCCTGCTGCAGACGCGCCGCATGCGCTGACAAGCAGCACGCGGCCCGCCCACAGCATCACGATGCCCACCCGCCCGCCCGCTCCGGTCAGCAATCAGAGCAGGAGCTCCACACCGTCCACTGTCAGGAGCACAGCAACACGCGCGCGCCAGTGGCCGCCGCGCGCGTGCGCGGTCATGATCGCGTTGTACGCCAGCAGGTCCGCGCGCACGTCGGCGGCCTCCATGCGGCGGAACATGTGCATCGCGCGGTCCGCCTGCGCGCGCGCGCGGCACGCCCCTCGGCGCTGCAAGATCTAGCGCGGCTGAAGCCTTCTAGTCGCCTGCGCGTCAGTGCTGGACAGCGAAACAGCAAACCTTCGCGATCCCCAGGTCAAGGGCTTGACGCCGCTACACAGGGCAGAACGGGTACGCGCCGCGCGGCTGCACCGCAGCGCGCGAAAAAGCGGGCTCCTGTGGGCCCTCGTGCGGCACAGGCGCCTGCCTGACCAGCAGCAAACTGGGCGCCGCAGGCTGCTGCAAACACGTGCACCCGAGGCCTACCCTACCCTACTGAACTATACCCTACATTCACCTACCCCACTGGCGTCGGGCCGCGCCTGGTCCGCGTGCGTGAGCACGATGATGATGGTCGTGTACGTCTGCACGTTCGGCTCCACGCCTGCGCCGCCGCGCACAGCCCGGGTTGCCCGGCAGACACGGCCTGCAGACACAGGCGCCGCGCTGCACCATTGCGCTTTTCAACAGCGCCTCCTGCCTCAGCGCATCCAACCTCAGCCGCGGCTTCGCGAGCCATGCGCATCCTGCGGCCGCCGGGCCCTGAGGAGCGGCCGCGGCGGCCGCCGGGGGCGGCGCACGCGCACCCTCGGCCTCCATCTCGTCCAGCAGCGCGAGCGCGGCCTGCCAGCGGCCGCCGCAGGCCTGGCAGGCCGCGATGAGCGAGGAGTAGGTCACCACGTCCGGCCGCGCGCCCGCCGAGCGCAGCTCGCCCAGCAGCGCCAGCGCGCGCTCCCATGCGCCAGCCTTGCCTGCGCGGCGCCCGCGCCCGCCTCCGCTGCCGGCCGCCCTCATGCAGGAGCCTGCCCTGCGGTGCCTGCCTTGGCCGCGCCCCCCCGCACACAGCTAGCTGCCGCGCGAGTCTTTTGCAGCTGCCGCGCACCAGCATGCATGATGCGCACATGCTCGAGGCAACACCGGCTGCACACCAGTGGGTGCGCAGCTCTCGCCAGCAGGCCGCGGCGAGCGAGGGAAGGGAGGCGCGCGCGGCGGGCGCGCACCCGCGGCGCTGATGGCCGCGTTGAAGGCGAAGAGGTCCGCCGCGACGCCCGTGCCGAGCATGCGGTCGAACAGCTGCAGCGCCTGCGCGGGCGCCCGCAGCGCTCAGGCGCCGCGGGCGACTTCCCCCGGACCGGTGCCAGTGAGCCAAGAGCCGCTCTCCGGCGCCTGCTCAAGCAGCCCGCAGCGCTCACGCGGCGGGCGCTCGCATCAGGACCCAGTGCCAGCGGACCCAGAGAGCTGCACTCGCCGGCAAGCCAGCGCAGCACCCGCTCGCCTGGGGCACTTTCACACAGTGCATGCTGGGCAGCGGCGCACGCGCGCGCCACCGCGTCGCACGGCGCCTCGACGCCCGCTGCCGCCTCCCGCCACAGCAGGAGAGACCAGAGGAGACGCGCAGCGCGGGCGGCCCGCGCGGGAGCCACTGGAGGCAGGGGTAGGGTTAGGGCGCACGCGCGCCGCGTCGTTGGCCGCGCCGCGCCGCGAGAAGGCGGACATGAGCGCGACGTAGTGGTACGCGTCGCGCGTCGGGTAGGCCGGCCGCGCGTCGAGCCAGTCGAAGACGCGGACCGCGAGCTCCAGCGCACCGCGCTCGCCCAGGTACTTCAGCAGCCTGGCGGCGGCCGCGCGCTGGTCGGGCTCGCGGGCGGCCGGGCGGCCGGCGGGCTGCCTGCCGCCGCAGCAGCGCAAACAAGGGCGGCGGGGCACAGGCTCCAGAGTGCACGGCGACGGACGCTGTAAAATGCAACCAGACAGCGGTGCTCTGGTTGCGGGGCAGGCCAGGGCGGGCAAGGCTGCAGGCACGGCCGGCAGATGGGCGCAGAGGCGAGCGGAAGGCGCGCACTGGGAAATCTCGCGGTTCTGCAGCGCGTGCCCCTCCAGCACCGCGCCGGGGCACTCCCCCGGCGCCAGCTCCAGCAGCAGCGCGCCCAGCACGCTCACAATCCGTGCGCGGCGCGGGTTCTGGTCAGGAGAGTCCCGCGCGCGCCGGCCGGCCGCTGCGCCGGGCGCGGCGGTGGGCCAGGCCACGGCTTCGCCCCGCACCGCCCGCCGCGCCGGCTTCAGCGCCAGGTCCGCCGGGCGCCTGCTGCTCGGCGGCGCAGCGCCGTCTGCCGGCGCTGGCGCCTGCGTGGGCGCGGAGCTCGTCGCCGTGGCGTGCGCAGCTCTGCGGGCGGCCAGGGCGTCGCGCCCTGGAGCGTCGGGGCCATAGCCGTGCACTCTGTGCTCGGCGACTTGTGCCGGCGCGGCTGAAAACAGCTCCAGCCCAGCATCATCGCGCTGCCGGTTCCCATGAGCAGGCGAAGGCCTTGCGGCCTGCTTGAGCGTGCAGGTGCAAGCGCGCGGCGCGACACGGCCCGGCACTCCCGGGGCTCTACGCAAGTATGTGCAAGCACGCGATGCGCGCAAAGAAGTGCGAGTGAGGCTCTGCACACCCGTGGCGTTCAAGGGCAGCAGCATAGTACTGGGAGGCTGCAGTGCTGACTCCCTGCGTTCGCGGGACGGCAGCCTTCAAGAGGACTCCATCAGGGCAACCAGAGGGTTTTGCAAGCGAAACTGCTCTCCTAAGGCCGCTCACACAGTCCTCGCACAGTCCTCTGCTCCCTCGCGAAAGTGTTACTCTCGCGTCATCGCCTGCAGACCACTGGCAGTGGTGCAGACGCAGGCTACAAGCTCACAGCGTGGCTTTGCAGAACAAGGCGAGCGCAATGCGGAGGGGCGTGACACAGCTGGCTCCGCGCCTCATGTCGGTGATGCGCACGGAGGCGGGGCTGCTCGGGCGCAGTATGGCAACGGTGCGCGCGGCTCGGCGATCGTTCCTGGAACTGCCGACACAAGGAGCTCTGCGTCTCCTTGCGGCTGCAGTTGCGCAGCTCTGACGGGAGCTCCGGGAGCGTACGGGGCTGCTCTGCAAGCAGGAAACCAGGGCGCAGGCAAGCAGCGTGTGTTGTGACTGTGCGCAGGTGGGCACAAGCGGACGGGCCGCGAGCGCGGCGCCGTCGCTGACAGCGCCACAGGCGTCGCACAGGAGCCTGCAGCCTGCCGGCCACAGCGGGGCGCTCCGTGCTCAAGCGGGTACTTTGACACACATCAGTTGGGTGCCTTCTGCCACCTCAGCCTTTGCATATTGCCGAGCGCTGGCGCGGCTGACCTCCGACGCGGCGGCTGTGCAGGTGAGCAGCTGCGAGGGATGTTCATCCAGACGCAGCCGACGCCCAACCCCTCGAGCCTCATGTTTCTGCCTGGGACGCCCGTATCTAACGTGCGCCCACGCCCCTGTGCTGCCTACCTGACCCGCCACTGGTACAGGCCTGGCGCAGGGCGGCGCCTGACACGCTGCCCGGCGTGCGCGCAGAGCGGCAGCAAGGACTTTGCAAACGCACGGGAAGGCATGGCGTCGCCGCTGGCCAAGCGGCTGTTCGCCATCGAGGGCGTCACCAACGTCTTTTTCGGCTCGGACTTTGTCACCGTGACCAAGAGCGAGGACCTGGCCTGGAGCATGCTCAAGCCGGAGGTGTTCGCGGCCATCATGGAGCACTTCACGTCCGGTGCGCCCCCGGCGGGGCCCAGGTCTTCGACTCGAGCTCGGGTTTGGGCGCCGCACACCAGTTTTAGGCCTCCGCTTGCTAGCACCAAGTTCGGGGCCTGCTTTTACCTGCTACACTCTGCACCGGTTCCGGTGCCGGCGGCCTCATTTAGATAGATTGTACGGCGAGCGATGCAGCTTGCCTGCAGCGCAACACCGCTCTGCTTTCCGCATGCTGCTCTGGCTGTCAGGCCGCATGTTGAAATGTGGCGATATGTGGCGTGCAGTACAGTCATGCTTGACGGCTTGTGCTGAAATACAACAGGTCAGCCATCCAAGCAGATTGTGTCTGTCACATCCTATGTCATTTGAGGCAAGAAGGTGTGTTCAGGGCACTAGCAATGGTCCCTGACCAGCTGCGCGAGCGCCCAGGCGACCCGTTGTTCACTGACGCGGACAGCGCGTCCGCGTCGTCCAACACGGCCATCCACGAGGACGACAGCGAGGTCGTGGCCATGATCAAGGAGCTGCTGGAGACGCGCATCCGCCCGGCCGTGCAGGAGGACGGCGGCGACATTCGCTTCCAGGCGCGTATAGGGTTGGGTGGGGTATATGGCAGGAGTAGGGTACCCATGCGCCGCGGCCCGGCGCCGCGCGGGCAGGGCGGCACGCGTGCGCGAGCGGGGCCTAACAAGCCCGGCGCGGGCGCGCAGGGCTTTGACGAGGCCACAGGGCAGGTAGTCCTGAAGATGCAGGGCGCCTGCAGCGGGTGCCCCTCCTCAGCGGTGCGCCCTCCCTGGAGCGCCCGCCGCCCTGCGTGGCCGGTTGTGCTCACGGTGCAGCTCTTGCTGTGGGCCATCTCTTGCTGTGGGCCTTTGTGCTACGCTCTCTCAGCTGCTATCACCAGGCTAAGTCGCCTGACCATGCGCTCCGCTATGCTCCGCCCCTTGCCTGCTGTGCTTGCTGTGTGCCTGGGCTGAGCGCGCATGCAGGGCCCGCTCGTGCTGGGGCGGCTGTCGCCGCTTGGCTGCGGGGAAGGCGGCCTGCGTGGCCGTGCCCGCAGCTTGCGACCGTGCGGCGGCCGTGCGGCGCAGGTGACGCTGAAGAGCGGCATCGAGAACATGCTGATGCACTACATCCCCGAGGTCAAGGAGGTCGTGGAGGCGCCGCCGGACGAGGCGGAGTCGGCCGGGCTGTCCGAGTTCGCCAAGCTGGAGGCGCAGCTCTCCCACTGACGGGGCGGTGCTGCTTCTTTGACTTGTGCACGCATCTGTAGAACAGGTCATGCATGTGCAGAGCAGGACGTGGCAGGCGTTTTTTGAAAAACGCAGAGTTGGCTGGGCTGACTGAGGGTACAAAGTTGGTACGTGCAGCCTGGAGGCGCACCTCTCTGCTGGACAGAAACAGCGCCGTCTGCTTGGTGCCCGCCTTACTTTGTGCCTTCGCCGTAGCATGAGCACACATGCAATGCAGCATGAAGCTCTGACATGCAGTTTACAAGGTGAAGGCTGGCATCTGAATCGCTGGGAAAGTTGTCCACTCAGCATGCTTATCATCTTGGTATATATTTGCGCACCGCCGCACGTGCGCTCGAGTCAAGCTGATTGGTTTTCGTGTATGCGTCTCCCTGCTCTTTTAGCTGCTAATCACCAGGTTCACTTCGTCGCGCGCTTTGTCCTGCGCTTGAGGCAAAAGATAAGGTGCCAGCTTGCAGCACGCGTAGCAAGCATGTCCTTGTAGGCACTTCTGCTCTTACCGGCTAGCATCAGCGCACGGCACATTCCGCATGGCACACTTCATACGCCGTACGTCACCTGGCTCTGCTGGCAAGTATACAATGGTACCACCGAACTGATTAAGTAATACGCAACTCGCAGGCAAAGTTGCGGGCGACAGGCAGGCTTACGCAAGCAGCCACGGCCTAGACCTGACGTATATCACAGACAACGTTATAGCAATGAGCTTTCCGGCTGCCGGCTGGGCACGTGCGCCACGTGTAAAGGCAGCAGGACGTGCTCTGAAGTTGCTGCTCTTTGGCAAACATGCTGGGCTTACTTATAAGGACTGCTCCGCAGGCCTGTACCGCAACCCAGCCGAGAGGGTGCTTGCCTTCCTGCAGTCCAAGCACGCCGGCTGCTTCAGGGTGTACAACCTGTGCGCGGAGCACACATACGCTGCTGCCCGCTTCGGCGGCCGCGTCGTCTCCATCCCGTGCGAGGACCACCAGGCGCGCCTGGGACCCTCACGCTCCTGCAAGCGCCTGCGCCTGTGCGGCTCGCGCCAGCGCCCCGCCTCGCAGGACAGCCAGGCAGCAGGCCGGCCTGCCCGAGCCCGGGCTGCCTGGCGGCAGGCGCCGCCGCTGGAGTCGCTGCGCAGGTTCTGCGCGGGCGCCTGCGCGTTCCTGGCGGCGGACGCGCGGAACGTCGTCGCGGTGCACTGCAAGGCGGGCAAGGGCCGCACCGGCGTGTTTATCTGTGCGCTCCTCGTCCACATGGTGTGCTCAGGTCTCCAGAGCATCGCTGGCCCCGAACCTTGCACTCACATGAAGGTGTTCTTGCACATCTTGACGCATGGCAGTGGCCCAGTGCTGCTTGCGGCGTGCTTGCGGAAACAGCTTTCAATTAACAGTGGAGCTGCTCAGGCCACGCCCTCCGTGCTCTGTTGACAGTCGACGCATTCTGAGAGCTGGTGTCTGGGTGGGGCCCACCGTGCAGGGGACGTGCCCCGACGTCGACGCAGCGCTGGACCTCTACGCGGCCAAGCGCATGGCGGACGGGCCTGGCGTCACCATACCCAGCCAGATCCGGTGCGCTTGGCTGTCCCACTGAGGATGAGCAGGGCGCGTGTGTGTGCATGCTGCTCAGTGCGCCGCTGCAGGCCGCGTGCCCAAAAAGTTCGCGTACAGACCTGAAAATGCTCGCGCTTCCTGCATGTGTGAGCAAGCATGTCAGCTTTGCGCAGCGGCCATTGCATCCGTAGTGTGCATTGCATGCCGCACAGGTCGGTTGAGAAACGGGAGCATGTACACATGCGAAGGCCATGTGCATAGAGCGCCACCGACGAAATCTACTTGTTGCAGGTTCCTGCGGTACTACACGGGTGCGCTGCAGACGGGCGCGCTGCGTGCCGGGGGCGCGCTGCCGCGCGCGCGGCCGCTGGCGCTCGCAGCGCTTGAGCTGCGCGGACTGGGGCCGCACACGGCCTGCCGCGTGACGCTTTCACAGCGCCCGCCGGCGCCGCCTGCGGGCCCGAGTGCTGACAGGGATCTGCTGCCGCCGCCTGCGCTCGAGCATGAGGCCTTGGAGTACAGGGCTCTGCCGCTCGCGTGCGCGACCGCCGTGGCCGACAGCGGCGGCCGCGCTGCGGTGCCGCTGCAGGCGTGCGCTGTGCAGGGCGAGCTCAAGGTGGAGGTGCGCGGCCGGCTGGTGACAGACCTGCGGCGCCGTGCGCACTGTGTTGATCCCAGCAGTAGCGGAGTGGCTGTGCGGCCAGGGTCCCGCAGCAATGGCAGCGCGGGCGCTCAGACTGCGAGCAGCCTGACTGTGCTCACCTGGCCTGGTGTTGGGATCAGGCCTTTGTCCCGTCCAGCGGTCCGGATGCGTCGCATGCCATCCGGCCTGCATGGCCCGCGCAGGTAGAGCAGGAGGCCAGGGGGAGGCGCTGGCCGCTGTTCTACGCCTGGGTGAGTACCGCGTTCCTGGGGCCGGGCGAGTGCGTGCTGCCGCGCTGCGAGCTGGACAAGGTGCAGGAGCGGCCCCTCCTGGTGCATGCTGAGAAGCTCGGAGGAATCCTGCTCTGTCTCAGTTCACTGAGACACACTGGCCCCTGGCAGGCCAGTGTGCCCCCTGAAGCATATGATAACATAAGAAGCCCATTTATGTTTGCCGTATCATGGCTGCTGGAAGCCTGCTTCCAGCAGCCATGATGCCGGTGTTCAAGTGCCAACAGAGGAGCTGAGGCGCGCAGGTGGCGACTGCAGGCGGCCTCGCAACAGAGCTGCGCATGTGTTTCAGGATAGCGTAAGAGGCTGTCTGCGTAGTTTTCTGCAGTGCTTTGCGAAAAGCGGCTGCAGTGTGCATCCGCATGGCCGTGTTCACAGTACAGATATGCAGCAGCAAATTACAGATCTGGCAAAACAGATGGCTGTACTGCATGGCTGTACTGCATCGTAAGCACTCCATGCCTTCGAGCTCCATGCAGATATGAGCACCCCACGCTCCAGCTCTGTCATATACATGCGAAAGCATTAGGTCAGGATGGCCTGCTTTGAAAAGCAGGTCCCGGCAGCAAGCGTGTGCCTCTGCTTGCAGCTACCACAGAGCAGCCATGATGGCTGATGAGTCTATGTCAAGAAGCCAAGAAGGGGGAAGGCCTATGGCATCCAGCTGCTTGCCATCGGCCCTAGGCATGCGGTGGCTCGCAGCTGGATGCAAACGCATTTTGAAGCAGGAGGGGTGCCATTTACCGCAGGCCATGTCGCCATACCAGCAAAAAACCAGCGACAGGTGTGAGGCGGGCTTGATGCACAACAATGCCCAGTCGCAAAGCTCAGCCTCGCTGCAGGGCTCGCATTGCCTCTGCACACAGCAGCACCAGACCAGCAAGCAGGGTCCCAGCATGTGTGGTGAACAAACACACCAGGCGAGCATCACAACAAGTGAGGCCCCGATTTATGCACAAGCGTACAGGATGGGCGTGTGACCTTGGGCTGCACCAGCCCTGTCATTGAGCCCACACCGCTGGCCCGTAGACGACCACGCCCAGCAGCAGCGCGCACAGCAGCGAGCCGACGCTGTACACGTACCCGTGCAGCGTCTCCGGCACCAGCTTCAGCTGCGCCCGCGTCTGGCGCGGCACCACATGCGCGGCACCATTAGACACGATTTTGTCATGCTGCACTTCTATTGCAAAAACGACAATGCATCTTTGTTCAGCCTTCATAATTTTGCCTTCAGCCTTCATAATTTTGCCGAAGGATACAGTTAGGCGTTCTATCACAGCAGAATAAGTCTCGTTAAACCCATAATGCCCTTATACCAAGGCCAAGCAAGAAACAAGGGCCAGCCGCGCCTTAATCTCTAATTTTCTGCGAAGTTTCAGTAGTGTGTAGCAGTACTCACCGTCCCTCACCATAAACAGCACATGCCACATTAGCTGGGCACAAGGGGGCAGTGTCTCAGGTCCCAGTACGGGAGCACCCACCTCCGCAACGTAGGTCGATACCGTAGAGAGCGCGCCCGCAAACCCGGTGCGGACAGCATACAGTGCCAGCGCTGGCCAGTACCCCGCCGCACCCGCCCGCACAGCAATGACCTGCCAGCAATGACCTGTAAGTTACACACCCGGCATGGCAGAACCTCACACTGCTATCACTGAAAGGTTAGAGGTTGCAATCCTCGCCTGCTCCATGTGGACCCCGTCAGCAAGGATGCTCAGAGCAGGCCGGGCTGCACATGGCATGCATGGCCCTCGTGCCATGCTCGGCCCTCACGTCGCGAGCAGCGGAATGCGGCGGACACCGCGCAGGCGCTCTGGCAGGCAGGCGCATGCGCGGTCAGCGCGCAGCAGGGCGCAGCGAAGGGAGGCGGGCATGCGCGGGGCGCGTCCGCGCACCCCGACGACAAAGTCGGTGAGGCAGCCGAGCAGGTTGGCGGCGAGCGTGCCGGCCGGCAGCCAGCGCCAGCCGCCCGGCAGCCGGTAGTTGTACTGCGACAGCAGCCAGCGCGCGGTGCAGCCGGCCGGGCCCAGCAGCACCGCGAGCCACTGCGCACGCCTGCGGGCGGGGTGTTGCGTCGGGGTACGAGCCCACTCCGGTGTGAAGGCCTGTCCTTGCCTTAATGTGGATGGCAGGGAGGCGAAAGGCTGCCCGAGGGGGGCAGTGCGAGGGTGTGCAGCATGCTACATCGGAGACTAGGAGCCAGTCTGCTCCAATGACTCAGGTTTACTTCTTACGTATTGTTTGGCCGCTGTTCCTCGTGTATGATTCGACATGGGTTTTACTTTGCGGTTGGGTGCGCACCTAGCGGCCTGGTCTGGCGCCGAGTCCACAACGGCCAGCGCAATGAAAAGGCCCAGCAGCGCGGCCAGCCCTGCGGCGACTGCGAGGTTGGTGCCCGCGTGCAGCATGAAGCGGTCCGGCTCGTCCGTCAGGAATGCCCTCCAGCGGCTCGCTACCTTGCGGCCAACGCCCCCGCGCGCCGCGCCCCGCCGCGCGGCCTCGCCAGTGCCGCCGCGCTCCGCCGCAGGCCCCACGTCTACGTCGTCCGGCCGCACATGCAGCGCCATGCTATCCGCCGGCAGGTTCCCTGCTGCCCGCATGCCGCCGGCCACCAGCGGCGTGCAGGCGCCCGGCGCGCCGCCCGCAGGCTCCTCCCTGTCGGCGCCCGCCAGGCCAGACCAGGCCGGCGGCGCCGAGCCCTGCTGCGGCGGCGCCTGCGGCGGCGGCCCCGGGGCGGCAGCCTGCCCGAAACAAGGTGGCGCTGGGCCATTGGCAGGCGCGACGCCGGGGTCCCAAGCATGAGTTTGCGGTAGCGCCGGCGGCTCCACGCCGCGCCGTCGCCTCGCCAGCTCGCTTAGCGTCACGACCACTTCCCGCGGCGCGAGTGCGCCGCTCGGCCGCCCCGCGCGCGCCGCTCGGCGGCCGCCCTCGACCGGGCGGCTGGCGCCATTCGTCGCAAGGCGCGCGGGGCCGGGCTGGCTCGGCCCAGCTTCACGCACGTCCTGCACATGCCCGGTGCTCCAACGCGCCTTCAAGCCCGGCGGGCGCGCGTCCGCCGCGCCGCCGGCGCCGCCCAGGGTCCCGCGCAGGTCAGCCGACAGCGTCGCTTCCCGGCTTCGCCCGGGCTCAGCCGTCCCTTCGCAGTCCATAGAGGCCGAGCGGCGCAGGGCGGCGGGCGGCAGGGCGCGCGCCGCGGTGTCCGGCCCGGGCGCGGCTGGCGCGCGGGGCGCGGCGCGCAGCGCGCGGGGCCTCTGCGGCCCCCTCCAGGCCCGGGCGCGGGCCGCGAAGGCGACCGCGCGCTCGGCGCCGGGCGCGTGGCGCGCCAGCGCGGCTGCCTCGCGGCGCTGGTCCGCCATGATGCGCAGGCGCCGCACGTGCGCGCCGAGCGCGGCGCGCTGCTCCGGGCTCGCGCCGCCCCTAGCCAGGACCCGTGTCATGCCCAGCGCACTGCGCAGCCCTGCACACGCCTTGCACGGCACTGCCGGCGCGCTTCGCAAGGCTGACATCTGCCTCTGTGTGGCCACCATGGTCTGGCCACCCCTGTGTCCCGGGAGTACGCGTGGGCCGCAGACTTGAGTGAGGCAGGACCAGGCGTGCTGGCAATGGAGGGCTGGATGTCACGGGCGCACCCCACCGCGGCGGACTCGGCGTGCGCGCGCGCTAGCCGCGACAGCGGCACCGCCACCTCGCTGCCCGCGGCTAGCAGCGCCGCCTGCCGGGCCAGGTCGGGGGAGGCGGTGCTGCGGTCCGGCTCGCCCATGCGGCCCTCGTCCGCCGCCTCCAGCGACGCTGCCAGTCTGGGGGCGCGCAGTAACGCGGCGGCCGTCACAGGCGCGGCATGTCGCTGCCGGTCCGCGCACGCACAGCGGCAGGCAGGCCAGCACGCTCATAGGCAGGGAAGGCCGAAGGTGCCAAAGCTGGCGGGACGCTTGCAGCTGTGCCGCATGGCCGCGTGGCAGGGTGATGCGGAGAGCGGGCATGCCAAAGCTCAGCACTGGCGTGCTGTCATAGGGGTGACCGCATGCACCCAGGTTACTCTTCCCTTCATGCTTATTGCAACATGCGACGCTTGGCAGGTGACAGGTGTGCATGCAGCAGCGCAACCCCTTTTCCGTTCGTGCACGGGCCCGCACTTCGCAAGCATCGGCTCCGGCGCGGTCTCGGCAGCGCCGCCAGCGACCAGGTACCGGTCGATGATGAGCGCGCACTGCTCGCCAAACACGTAGGACGCCAGCGCCAGCTGCAGGCCGATGACGAGGCCCCACAGCATGTCGGGCCACTGGCCGCCCTCCCAGCCCTGCCCTGCATGCGCAGCCCAGCGGGTCGCCTGCAGTGAGCATCTCAAGGACCCTTCCCATCATCACATCACAAGCAAAAGCCCCTTGTGCCTGTGGCTGCGCACTGGCCTCAGCACGCATGAAGCACTGCTGACATACATAGGCAATGGCTCCCAGACAGGTACTGGGTGTCCAGCAGTCTGCAAGGAGCGCTATTCTAAACAACAGGAAGTTGGACTGCAGGCCACAAGACAGTCAGGAAAGCCTGCCTGTCAGGAGGGAAGCGTACCCCCAACAAGCTGCAGGAGCAGCACATAGACCCAGGAGGCGAACGTGGTCAGCGAGCCACAGAAGCCCGTGCGCAGGCCTATCTGCAGCTCTGGCCGCGCCTGCGCAGTGCGCAGACCTGAAGCGCTTCAGGCCTGGCAGCGCTCCAGCGCTCTCTGCGATGTGCAGGCACTTCCCTCCTCCCCAAGCGCGCGAGCGTGCAAGCGTGCCAAGGACGCAGGCGTGCGAGGCGCACCTGCCAGCTGTGATGAGCGGGCAGGATAGCCAGTGCCTTGTTGGTACTGAGGCCCAGCGTGCTTGACGCCGCCAGCAGCCCCATCACAAAGCTGCCCAGCATGTTTGGGGGCAGGTCTGTGAAGTAGGCACCCAGGCTGTTCCGTTTGGCGCCTGCACACAGCACACTGTGCTCAACTGCGACGCTGAGCACAGCAGGTGTGCAGCCCAGGCAGCACAAGCAGCGTGGTAAGGTGGGTGAGCGCGAGTACGTACCCGCCGAGGTCAGGCAGATACCAAAGCTGCCTGTGCACCCATTGGTGAACAGCGCATCCAGATAGATGCGCGTGAGGACCCCGAGCTGGCTCCAGAAGGCGAGGTGGAGCAGCACCACCACCACCTCCCGCGCCTTGGCCCCCATCTCGAGCGGCAGCGGGAGAGAGCCGTTCCACTCACATAATTTACAACACCTGGCATGGACCGTCCTGAGAGGACCTGCATGTGAGTATCTTACATGTTAGATTGCCAAACGGCGGTTCACAAGCTGCTTGATTTTCACTTGAACCTTGCCAAAAATTGCCCACGGGAGGCCTTGAGAGAGGGGGGGGGGTGGTCCCATCATTTTAAGGTCCAGGCTCACACACAGAGTTGGAACACAGCGTACCATGTTACCTTGCTTGTGCACTTGCGTGTACGTCATCTTCACAGGCAGTTCTCAGAGCCTGGTCTGACTGATTTGCATACAGTAGTACGCATACTCCTGTGAACAGACTACAGCGCTTGGCACGTCTCCCTCTGTGGGTGCACAGGACTCAAGTTCTCAGCATATACACAGAAGCATCATGCTTCAAGCATGGCATGCACCAAGTGGACTAGCAAAACAAACACACAGGTGCCAGGACTGCAATGCACTGGACTGTGCTTACAGCGTCTTAACAAAGTTATGAACAATCGTCATCCCGTTGTCGGTGATGATGCTCTCGGGATGGAACTGCACGCCCTGCGCATCACACGCGCGTTGCAGCCCGTGAAGATCGCTCTGCATCTGTGGACGCAAGCAGCGGGAGTGGTACGTCACCAAGCACAGCATCTTGCACGCACCACACCCCATGCAGGCACCCTCAACTGGCAGCGCGCGCGCCTGGATGTGCGGGTATTTCCGGTGCCGTACAGCCATGATGGTGCCGTCCTCGGTCCAGGCAGTCACCTCCAGCTCCCCCGGGCAGGTGTCCTTCTCGATGACCAGGCTGTGATAGCGTGCGGCGGCGAATGGGCTCTCCATGCCCTGCAGGTTGCTGGAAGCAGGGTCGCAGATGTCCATGCATCATTGTGGTTGCATGTGTACATGGGCGCATGACTACACATTGTTTCGGCAACCGCTGTGTGCCAGACAGGCACCAATGCACGGCACGCCTGTGACAAGCATAATCTGGCACTTCAGCCTTCAACAGGTTGCTTGCTGTCTGCATGGGGAGATTGCCGCGCACATCACATGCAAGCCAAAAACCTGCCTCTGTTCGCCAGGCATGCAGTACGTTGCTGCAGCCCGCCACAGCCAGGCTCATTCTGTATTCATCAATGCGCTACGCTGCCATCATGGCACTCGAAAAGCTCCCGCCGACCGGCACCAGGCCGCACCTCCAGCAGGCCGACGTTGGTGTGCGTGACAGGCGACACTTTGCCGTGCATGACGCCGCAAGGTGCGCGCACGACGCGGCCGCCAAACACCTCGCCGATGCACTGGTGGCCCATGCACACGCCGAACAGCGGCAGGCGCGGCCCCAGCTCGCGCACGACCTCCATGGACACGCCTGAGTCCGCGGGCCGCCCTGCGTACCCGCCATCGCAGCAATGCCAAGGCCAGCAGGTGGACACGAGGGGTGCAGCCACAGCACTGCAAGCGTAAGAGGAAGAGCCGCGTTTGCATTTTCAGTGCATGACAAACTACGTGCACAGCTGTGCCTCCAATTTGCAGGGGAGGCATAAATAGCGTGGCAAGAGGAGTGCGTGCAAGCTAGGCTGTGGGGCAGACCAGGGCCTGGCGATACGAGGACGCCGCGCGGGTTCAGTGCGGCAATGCCCTCGACACTGATCTCGTCGTTTTTGTAGACGACGTGCTCGCAGCCCAGGTCCCCAAGGTACTGCAGGCCACCAGACCCACTTCAGCGCAACCTCACGTGTGGGTGGACAACCAGCAAACAGCTGGTGCGCGCAGCAAGGAAGTTGCAGCACACTAACGATGCAGCTGCGGGCGCCTGCAGCAAACCAGCTCTCGCCGCCTGTGCTGGTAGGAAGCACCTGGCACAGGTTGTACGTGAAGCTGTCGTAGTTGTCAATGACCACCACGGGTCCCCTGCCGTTCGCGCTGGCTGCGCACCTGCACGCCAGCCGCAGCAGCTGCCTGTGCTCGCTCCGCCGCCGGTGAGCGCCTGCAGCAGAGATCAGTTCAGCGCCTTGACTGCAGCCCGCGTCTGCGACTCTGAGAGCGAGGGCTCAGGCAGACGCGCGGCGTGCCTCTCCGCTGCCACCCCAACGGGGCCCTGCCCTGCAGGGGCGAGAAGCTTGCGTGGCGGTGCCTCCCTCGCAGACTGCTTGGTGCGGGCCCTCCAGACGTGCACGGCGCGTGACTGGGCGCTTCCATGGTGCGCGACGCCTTGCCGGCACACCTGAGTTTATTATTTACAGCACCGGGAAGGCGCACACAGCACGCGGTCGGCACTGACCTGTGTTTAGAAAGTGCTGCTGCTTGACTGCTGTGTGCAACTGTTGCTACTAAGGCCCTACAGGCCTACAGTGCTAAACAGGCTCATGTTCAATGTCGACTTGGAAGGCTGTAACAGTCTCCTCCTCCACGTAGTAGCTCTCGGTTGTCTACCTGTGGATGAATATTGCACACGGATCCTGCAAGCAAGCGCAGCAACCTACTTGATTGCGCTCAAGTTTCATGGTTGAGTTGTCCCTGCGACTGCAGAGTGCACAGACGAGCCGATTTCTAATACCAGCGAGCGCTTGTTTGCAGATTCGCTGCTGATTGCTCAGTCTTGCCAGGTGGGAGCGCATGGTGCGCTTCCACTGGCATGTGGAGCACGGTATCAGCGCGCACTGTCTCAGGGGCCCTTGCGCCCTGGTGGAGGGCGGCGTCCGACACATCGAGGCCGAGTCAGAGGTTGCCGGCCAGAAGGAGACGCTGCCTCTCATCTTTACAGTGCCGCCCGCGTACTTGAGCGACGGCGCCGTCCGGGACGTGGGCGTTGTCTTGGCGCACAGCGACGCGGTGGAGTGGCGCAGCACGCTGCTGACAGAGCTGGCTGCTGCGCTGGCCGCCAGCGGTGCGCACTTGGTTGAGAAGCTGGGTCGTTGCAGGTTCTGGCTGCAGGAGGAGTCCATGCTTCACTCTCTGGTGACACGCTGCGTGCTGTTGACACTCCTCACTTGTGAGCAGGCTTTGTCATTGTGCGCTTCTGCTGCAAGCACACGGAGGCGCACCGGCAGCGCATGTGCGAGAAGGCCCTGGACGCGCTGGCCACGGCGCCCTACGCGCGCGGCGTGTCGCGCTTCGTGCTCGCGGGTGCGTCCTGTAGGACTCAACAGCAGGTCGGCCAGGGCCTGTCGTGATATGCATGGCCTCCGAGGGCATCAGACGCGCACATAGGGGTTGACGCGCATGCATGCGGCTCGGGCGCAGGCGTAGGGCCCGGGGCGCGCGCCGCGGCGAGCGTGAGCGCGCGCTGCAGCCGCGAGGTGGCCGGCGTGCTCCTGCTCGCATACCCGCTGCAGGCGCGGCGCCCTGTGCCCTTGATCTCCATTTTGCCGAAGTCTATGACCCCCTTTGTGGCAGGCGCGGTGCCGTGGCGCCTGCTTGCATGCTCAGCATAATAGCATGCAGGCGTGCCCCGTCGGCCAAGCAGTGGGTCACGCCGGGCAGCGCGCGCAGGAGGCGGCGCCGCTCGGGAAGAGCGCGCGCGCCGGCGCGGACCCGCCCTCGCCCACCGAGCAGCAAACCTCGGTGCGGCGCCGCCTCACCACGCCGAGCGCGCGCGCGCTTGGAAAGCGCTGGCCGCCTGCGCAGGGCTATGGCCGCTCTGGTGCACTTATGTGCCTGGTGCACCTGCACAGACCATGCAGTGCGCCAGCAAGGCTGCTGTGATGCCCTGTCCAGGCAAGCACTTGGCAGCTGCATGTGCTGTGCTCGCCGATGTTGCCCCAGCGATGCGTCGGCGCACGGCCCGGCTTGCAGGAGGCGGCGCTGCTGAGGGTGGAGGCGCCCTGCCTGCTCGTGGTGGCGGCGCGCGACCCGCTCTGCCCGCCCGCGGAGCTGGCGGGCGCCGTCGCGCGCATGCCCTCGGCGCAAGTGCACGCAATTGTCCTGGAGGTGCGCTCGACCCCGCTGTGCAAAGCCACCATGTGTTGTTCCCCCGAGCATGCGCCGCTTCTTGTGCGGCATGTCTCCTGTAGCTGAACTCCTATGACTGACGTGCGGCCTGTCGGCGCGGCCAGGACGTCAGCGCGAGCTTCCGGGCCGGCCAGGACCGCGGGCCCGATGCGGCCGTGCAGGCGGAGCTCGGCTCGGCCGCGCTTGCGTTTCTGGAGGCTGTGGCGCGGCGCGCCGCGTGCGGCCTGCCGCGCGCCGCCGACGTGCTGCCGCCGCCGCAGCCGCGCTCGCAGCCAGAGGCAGAGCTCAAGCGGGAGCCCGAAGGTGCGAGACCTGGTGGTGCCTAGGGTGATCTATTTGGGGCATGTTCTGGTTTGCTTTAGCCCGCGTCAAGGATCAATTGCTGGCATGTACGCACTTTCATTCCCTGCCGCACCACCTTAGAAGCAGCGGCTGAGCTGTGGCCCAGGATCCTACATGCAGGAACCGTGCATGATCACGCATGCTGACAAGCTGTCTGTGCAGGGGTCGTGCCTGTGGTGCAATAAATAACGCAACATCCCCAAAGGGAAAGCTGATTGAGCACGCAGCCGCAGGTTTCCAACATGTCAAGTGGCTGATGCGCTGCAGGCGGCATGGAGGCGGGAGCACCGGCCGCCGACGCGCCAGCTCCTGCGGGCACAGAGGTGAGGGAAATCATGGGCGGCGGTCATACGGCGCCACCGAGTGCAGGGCCTGGTGAGGTGGCAGACTCTCAGGGAGGGCATCTGGCAAGGCCGAATGAGGCCGATGCCCCGAAGCTGGAGCCTGAGCCAGCTGTTGCTGGCGGCGTGCACGAGGAGGATGCCGAGATGCCGGATGCAAAGCCTCTGAGCGCAGGGCTGGACCAGCACATGGTGTCTGGCGGCTATGGTGCTGGCGAGAACGCACTGCAGGGAGTGGCAGCTGCAGCGCAAAGTGCTGCTACGCAAGAGCAGTCGCCGGTGGGAGAGGACGCAGCAGATGCGCTTTGCAGGCACACGGCCGCGCTGCCACCCGTGCTAGAGTGTGAACAGACAGACGGTGACCGTGCGCAAACGCATGCGTGTTGAATCATACATGCTGATCAGTGATAGAGCTTGGCCGTTCCTGAGAGCTTGAGCAGACTATGCCGCATGGCAGTACAATTGCAGACGGGAAACGCATAACAAGTGCTTACAAGTGTTCAAGTGAAAATACACCTTGCAGTGTCCCGCAGATTGCTCTGATAAAAAACATCTCCAATCAGAAACATCTACAAAGGCCCTGAATACGCCGTAGTGGACATCACCAGCGCGCCTGCCAAAGCAGGCGACAGAGGCGGCGGCGGCGCTGACGTTTAAAATGCTGGCACGCAGGAGCGAGCAGGTCAACAACCACTGGGTGGTCCCACATAACCCATGACTTCTGACAAAGTATGACCGCCACATCAACGTGGAAGGTCGTGGCCACCGTTGCCGTGTGCAAGTACCTGTATAAATACAAGTACGCACCCGGCCCTGGACTGCATCAGCCACGCAGCCCTAGCAGGCGGCCAGAGATGCGTGGCTGAAGCAGTCTGAGGCCAGGCGCACAAGTGTACTTGTCAGGTACTTGCAGACGGCACTCCTGACCACGTCCTCCACGTTTATGTGGCAATCGTACTTGGTCAGGAGCCACGCGTTGTGAGGGACTACCCAGTGGTGGTCCGCCAACCCCTTCCTGCATGCCAGGGATCACACCGCCAGCGCCACTGCCGTTTCACCTGGATGCAACGGCAGGCGCGCTAGTGACAGCTACCAGGGCGCAGCCATGGCCTTTGCACTTCACTTGTACCTGCCCTGAGCAGTGGGCGCACTGGAACAGGTGTTGTTGTATAGTTTGGTCATGGCGCGGCTCTGAATTGCGATGCGGATACTGTATGCTGCAGACGTTGCAGTAGCGTGTGCAATCAACATATAGGGAAAGGCGCGCACTCCGTCTGCTGCTGGCGGCCAGGGCCAGGGCCGCAGCTAGGGTGCTAGCCTTATTTGCCCAACAAAGTGTTTTGCTAGAGTAGAGCAGAAACTGGGAGTAGTACAGCGCCCCTGAACATAATACTGCTGAGCAGGGCAACTTTGCTGACCAAGGCCGTGCGCTGGTCAGAAATTAGGAGCATGGACGCGTCTGAGCAGGAGCAGGCTGGGCTGTACTGCAGCACCTCTGGAACGTACTTTACAGACAAGGACTCTCTGGCCGCACACTACAGGAGCGACTTCCACAGGTGCGTTGCAGCGACGCGCGTGTTAGGCAGAGGTGAGTTTGCGCAGACTGCACGATACGCACGGGTGCGACCGCTGTGCAGGTACAACCTGAAGCGGAAGATAGCTGGCCTGCCGCCGGTGACGCGCGAGTGGTTTGATGCACGAAAGGAGCAGCTCGTGAGTGCTAGCGCGCGGACCGCCGCAACAAAGGTATGGTGGTAGGAACGCTCATTGTTTCTGTTGTGCACTCCTGAAGTGGCAAGCGCCACTGGGCAGCTGTGTAGGCGGTGCTATGTGGCGAGGCGCAGTGGGGCCCGCGTGAGTCACAACCGGGAAGGTTCTGGCGTGCACAGCGTGCTGAAGAGGCACAACATGCTTCTTGTACCTGCTCTGCAGCACCACCGTTTACCTCCTTGGTGCAGGTGTGGATCGACCCGCTCACGCGGCGCCGCTTTGGCAGCGAGAACACATACCTGGCGTACGTCAACTCGAACAAGTACAAGGAGCTGGTGAGGCGCAGCGGCGCAGAGGCGCCGCCGCCGGTGATCATGCTGCGGCGCGCAGAGGCGTCTGGTGCGCTTGGCCCTGCAGCAGCCGCTGCGTGTCCCAGCAAGCTGGAGCGAACTGAACAAGTATCTGTGCTTCTTTGCAGTAGGGCAGGACTACATGGAGTGATGGAAAAAAGCTTTTCCATTCTAGCGTTGTTAGTTGATCATGCCTAGTTTAAAGCTTTACTCTTTTCTAGTGCTGGTCCCAGCGTTCACGCGCTGTCTGTTGAACAAGACATGCGAAAGATGGGGGGTATAGTTCAACACTAAACAGGGAAATGTCCTCATTGCTGGGTGCGTGCGGGGCAGGGGCGGCCCAGCAGCCGCTGCCGCTGTCAGCGGGCGCCCCGTATGTCATGAAGGGGCCCAACGGCGTGGACGTGCCCACCAATGCTACCCGCCAGGCACCCGCCCTGCTTGGCTGCCCTCCTTGGCATTCACACTTTCTTGCTTTATCACTTGAAAGAGATGTTGTTGTGTGAGGCTCTGCTTCAATGCACGCGTGTGTTGCTGCTCATTATGCACGTCGCAACCTACATATGCTGTATGTTGCCCCTTTACAAGGCTGACGCATGCTGCGCCCAGCAGGGGATGACATTTTACCGGCGTGTGCAGGCCGTCGCCGCTGACGCGGCCGCCCAGGACGCTGAGGACGACGGGGGCGACACAGACGAGTCCGGCTGGGAGACCGCGTCCGACGCCGACGGCGACGCGCCCGCCGCCGGCCCGGGCGGCGCGGCGCCCGCGGCCAGCGCGGCGGGCGCGCATGCGGTGCCCGGCCAGCCGGCGGCGGCGCCGGGCGACGCGCCAACCGCCGGCGCAGGCGGCGGCGCGCCGGAGTGGGACGTGCGCCAGAGCCTCTTCGACGCGCACGCGGCGCCCAGCATGGCAGCCAATCTGGAGTACATGTGGAAGCGCTATGGGTTCTACTTCCCAGAGGCGGAGCACCTGGTGGACCCGGAGGGCCTGCTCAAGTACCTGGTGCGCGGCAGCTGCTGGAGCGCGCCCGCGACGCGTGGGGCGCATCTGTTGCTTCCCACGGGAGCCCATGCCTTTCAGCTGTTGTGAGAGCCTGTGCATGTGCTTGTGTAGTGGTGGGATTGTGAGCATGATGTGCAGACATTGCTGTATGGAAACCCGCAGCGCATTGAGGCGCATAGTTGCAACAGAGCGCTTGTGTACTGACCCGGACATATGTCTGCATTGAAAGCACAGCCATGTGTGGGGGACCCAGGCCGCCAAGCTGGCGGTGGGGCACGTGCCGCTGTATGTGCGCGGCGACGACGCCCACGCGCGCCAGTTTGGCTCGCTGCACGCGGTGCAGCGGCACATGGCGGACACTGGCCGCTTCAAGATGGCCTGGGAGGACAATGAGGAAGAGTACGACGAGTTCTACGTGTGGCCCGAGGATGAGGAGGCGGATGCAGCAGGTGCTGCTCTGTCGCCTGTTCCAAAATCCTACGTGCGCAAGTGTCGCGGCGGGAGGCTGGTGCAGTCTTGCAACAGTGTTTAGCGCGTACGCTGTGCAAGTGACCGCTGCTTGTTTTGTGAGCTGGTGCGCATGTAAACAGGCGTGCATATGAGCGCCTATGCTTGATGGTGCGCTCAGGTACAGCAGCGCGCTGGGGTTTTTTGTGCTTGCGTTGCTGCAGTGGCTGAGGAAGGCAATCTACGTTGCACAGGCACAGAGCTGGCTGTGGCAGACGGCGAGGACACGGATGCGCAGCTTCGCACTGGCGGCTACGAGCTGGCCGTGGGCGGCGGGGGCGGCAGCGGCAGGGTGCTGGGCAGCCGGCAGCTGGCGCGGTACTACCGCCAGTCGTACCGCCCCAGCGACTCGCGCCGCAGCGTGGCGGTCGCCAGCGTCCTCGCCCAGTGCGCCATCGCCTTTATATCAAATGGCTTCCGTCATATTGAGGCAGTTGAAGCTGCTATTTTACTCTTACAGGAGAGTCAGGTTTGTGCACTGCATGCAGCATGCCATACACAACAGGAGGCTTGTTAGACCTGAGTGTCTTCCCACCTGCTGCGCGTTTGGTTGGCCTCACGGTGTTGCAGCGGGGCTGCTGTGTCTATGTCAGAAGTTGCCTTTGCACTCAACTCGCATATGTCGAGATATACGCACCATAGGCGTCGCAGGCAGCCAATGGCTGGCGATGTGTATGAGGCACTGACGGCGGTGATTTTGTGGTGCGTTCAGGTACCGCGCTCTAGGCATAGCAACGGTGTCTGCGGTGCCGGACGCCGAGAAGCGCGCGCAGCGCGCGCGGCGGCGCACGGAGCGCCTGCACCTCAACACCGCCCTGCGCGCGAACGTAAACCGCAACCTGCCGCGCAACGTGCCCTACTAGCGCAACCTGCGGCGCTCGTGCGTTGCCGAGTGGGTATGCTGGATGGGATGTCGCGGGACTTGGGCTTCGGGCGCAGAGGGCATAATGAAATATGTCAGGGTCTGGCAAGTGTAATGTCAGGATGACAAGCCCTGGACGGAGGACGCCGCGCGTGGCATTGTTGGCTACTGTCCTACGACGTAGTCGTCAACATGCAAGCTCCGGTCACACATGCCAAATCTGCCCCTCGGCAAACTATTCGAGCTCGTCCGGCTCCCCCAGCAACTGCTGGGCCGCCTCTAGCATCGCGCCCGCCTCGTCGCCTTGCGCGCCCCCGCTGGCGCGCCAGCGCACGCGCCCGCGGCTGTCAACCAGGTAGACGTACCTGCTCAGCGCACAGGATCTGAGGCAATCAACTGACTTGCGTTCACATGGGTGGATCCAGCGCAGGCAGCATGCACGCCATGCACCACACACTCAATGTTTCATGCCCTAGTCCTGACGGCCTGATAGGGCCTTCAGCTCTGGAGCCCAGGTTGCACCCGGTCAGCCGGTTGGTCATCTGCAGCGCCTGCCGCAGCGCGGTCGCGTCACCAAAGTGGAACAGCGGCTCGGGCGCCACAACGGCCGCGCCCGCGCCCGCGGCCGATGCGCGCGCGGCCGCGTCGGCGCCGCCGCGCATGATCATGCTGCGGAAGGGCCAGAGGCACATGACCTGGCGCGATGCGCATGCGCGAGAGTCAGGCACAGTAATCAGCCACCAGAGAGAAGAGTGGCACTTCAGCAACAAAAGTTGACCTGCCCTTTGTGCTCTGCTGCTTGCAGCCCCTTGGGCATTGCAGCCACAGGGGCTGCTGCTGAGCACTGTGCGCACCCGAGTGCTGCTGCTCAGCAGGGCATGGGCTGTTTCACAGCTCACAGTATACCAATGGCGCTCCCCTGCCTAACGCTCGCGCCACGTACCCATGCTGATGACCTTAGACCTTGACCTTGACATAAATGTTGACCTTCAATCACAGCCCAATCATGTACGCAACTTCAAACAGACAGAGGACAGCACAGCGCATACAAGGCGGCGCACCGACGACTCGACCAGCGAAAGCTCAAACCAGCGCGCCCCCGTGTGCACGGCCAAGCAGCGGCTGAAGGGAGTGCTCCAGGACGCCAGCTTATCCTGCACAGCCGCCACACAAAAGGTGGGGTAGGGGTGGAAAAAGGTCCAGTGTAGAACCCCAGCCACGCCACGGCACACCGTCATGTGCACAGCTGACGCTGCACAGGTTGCAAATTACAAGAGCAACTTCAAGGAGCAATTTACAAACAGCTTATAAGAAGATGTACGGTCTTGCAAGGACCTTAGACAACTCCGTTGAGCGCATGCTTGCTAGTGGGAAACTGCAGAGCTGCAGCAAGGACGGCGCAGACCTGCCGAGCTGCAGCAGCAATGACAGCACGCATGTTACCAGGCATGCATGCACAGAGCAGACCAGGCACATTCATGTGACAAGATGGTTCATACCTCAGCCCCCGCTCGGAATGCTACACAGACCAGCGACACCGCAGCGGTGCCCGCCGGCGGCGGCATCGCCTGCTCCGTCCCGTCCGCACGCAGTGCCTGCGGCCCACATATCACTGCACTTAGTTGTCCTGGTAATAGACACCCTTCAAAACACTGTTTACATCCGTATAAACAAAGTCTTCGTAGAAGCCCTTCTCTGTCTCACTGCTCACCAGCCAGGCCCCCTCTCTGCTGCATTGCAGGCCCGTGCCAAAGCAGTATGTGTTCCTGGCAGTGGCCAGTGGCGAGCGCACTGCAAACGCCGGGAAGGCAGGCGCGGACTCCGCGGGCGCAAGGCCCTCGGTTGGCGGAAACATGCGACCGCCGGTCTCCTTCAAGTCAGTGAAGTCGTCAAAGTAGCCGCGCCGCATCTCGTCCTGACCAGCCCCAACAGACGCGGTTCATAAGTCTGCCAGCGCTCTGGTACGTGGCTTATGGAGGTGCACATCTGCCACAGCGAAGCTCCACCTGAAGGGCACGCCGGCGCTCCGCTGCCTTCTCCTTGCTGAAGATCTGGAGCACGCCAGTCTCAGCCGCAGCTTAACAAGACCGTGGACCGTGCGTGTACGTGCACTACAGAGCAAGCACGTGAGGAGCCGCACATCAAACAGACGCAAGCCGCGGGTTGCTTGCAGTTGCAAGGCTGCGTAGCTCTGCTGCGAGAGCTCTGTGGAGGCGCAGCCATGGGCAGGCTCTAAAAGTGCACATGCTCTATGCACCAGGTGCCTGCCGGGCTGCCGCAAGGCGGAAAAGGCCATCAGCTTGGCCTATGCAGGAACAGGATATGCTGATGAAAACTTGATTTGCAGGCTGTGCAGGATGCCTTGACACAGTTGCTCATTAATCAACTAATAAACAGTCGCTAGGGACAAAGTGTGAAGCAAGCAAAGACCGCGCATCTGCAGAAAGAGGGCTGGCGGGTGCTTCAATTGCAAGCCTATTGCAAGCCATCTCGGCTTAAGCAGAGTTACATTAGGGTTAGAGATGCATCCTATCGACGGGGCCTGCGCCGGAGCTCTCTGGCAGTGCCGCTGTGTGAACCGGCTGCGCAATTGTAGCTTTGGGAGATGGGAGGTCTGCGCTGACCATCTGAAACTGGGCAAATAGCAAGCGGAGGGGGGCTCAAACTACACATCATCAGCACTTGTGCGCAGCAATGCTGAGCATCATTGTGTAGAGCAGCGTGCTTGCGTAGGCCTCCATGCTTGCTGCCCGCCAGCTTCTTTGGGAATACGTCGGCGCTCGGGCATACTCCCTCCTCACCCGGCGAGCAGCCTCTCAGTTGCCAGCCATCGCGTTCTCGTTCGACATCGATGGCGTGCTCGTGCGCGGCGGGGAGGTCCTGGCGCCAGCGCGGCGCGCGCTGCGGCGACTGTATTCACAGGACGGTGAGCCCATGCAGCCCCCTCCTGCTCCGAGCTGCTTGCTGCCGCTGCCAGCGCTCGGCAGACGCCACAAGCGCTGGAGGTGCGGCGGGGACCAGGCCAGGAGCCGCGGTATCCGACCTGCTTCCTGACCAACGGCGGCGGCGTGACGGAGCAGGCTAAGGCCGACCAGCTCTCCGGCTGGCTGGGCGTCCGCGTCAGCGCGGAGCAGGCGGGCCCCGGTACTTATGGCTTATGGATGAGTGAATTACAGCCATATGCCAAGTGTGGTTGTTCACATGCATTTTCATGTCTTCCCTGCACGGTGGACCTGGAAACAGGTGTGCAAGTGGCACTTTGTGCCCGAGAAGCATGCATGCGTATATCATCTACCTGCTTACCGGTCCACCCAGGCAGGCCGCACCAAGCAGCGCCGGAGCCAGCTGTCAAAGCACGCAGGGCCACCTTCTCCTCTGCTTGGGCTGCATGCATGCCCTAGAGGACATGCCATCGCAGCGGCAGCTTGGTTTTGGTGTCCCGCATGCATCGCCTCCCTCGCTGTACACCGGCCGCGTTCCGAGCGCAGGTCATCCTGTCGCACACGCCCTTCCAAGCCCTGGCCACGCCGGGCGCGTACCAGGCGCGGCCCGTGCTGGCGGTGGGCCGCGGGCAGGTGCGCAGGGGTCTTCTTCTCTCACTAGCTTGCCATGCTCCAGCTCACTTGGCATGATTGTAGTCAGAATTCATTCCACATGCGCACCTGGGCCGGCTTTGTTCAGTTTCCAGGTTGGCCTCGAGGGCTGCTCTGGGTTCGACATGGCGGGTGCGCTCTGGCATGCGAGGCACGAGGTTGAGCCGGCGAGCAGACTCTGCAGGCTGCAGGCGGCGGCGCACGCTTCAGCGCCCGCGGAAGCCTGCCGCTCCGCGCTGGCGGCTCCCCGGGCACCCTGTGGCACAGCTGGCGCAGGCGCCGGCCACTGCTGTGATCGGAGCTGAGTGCCTGACCCTAACCCTATGGCTGCAGGTGGCGGAGGTGGCGGCAGCGTACGGCTTCCGTTCCGTGGTGACGCCCGCGGCGCTCGCGGCCGCGCACCCGCCGTCCATGCTGCCGTTCAGCAGCCGCGCGATCCGGGCCGCGTGGGCCGCCGAGGTCGGCGGCGATGAGAGCGGGTCCTGCGAGCGCGCAGCGGCCCTGGGGACCGCCGCGGCGCCCATTGCGGCTGTGCTGGTGTTCAACGACCCTGTTGATTGGTGAGGATTCCGCTTGTTTGCCCGCGCAAGCTTCCTTTTCGTGGGCATTCACACCGTGATGGCGCATCTCCTGGCTGGGCTGCAGCCAGCCAAATGCATGCCTGCGAGTGTGCATGGTGAGGGCTTTCCAAGCGTGCGACAGCTTCAGCATGTGTTTTCTGTGCGCGCTGACACGCCACATGCCCTGGTAAAGGCCATGGACTCCTCTGGAGGCACTGCTAGAGCGCTGAGCTGCGCATGGTGCACGCATGCGCTCTGCACAGGCACTGAGGCTGCGCCACGTAGGTACAGAGATTTACAACTCGTTGTGGACATCGTGTCGTCAGGTGACATACTGGCACCCTCACTCGAGCGGGCAGCGCACAGGGTCGAGGGTCATCGTACGCAGCTTGCATGTTGCACACACGCAGTAGGCCCGCACAGCAGCATCATGCCAGTCATGTGCTGTCTCACATGCGCCGTGTTTGGCACATGGCCGGTGAGCTTGTCATGCATCCGTGCACCTGTCCAAGGACATAGCATTGACAGCTCCCTAACCCTATGCTAGCCCTATCCAGCAGTCTTTTTAGATACCTTGTGACCTCCTGGCGTGGCTGCAGGCGGCGTGGTGGGCAGGTGGCCGTCGGACTATGCGCCGCGGCCGCCGGTGTACTTCAGCAACCCGGACCTGGTCTTCGCCAACGACTTCCCCACGCCGCGGCTGGGGCAGGGCGCATTCGCGGCCGCCGTGCAGGCCGTGTATGCGCAGGTGCGCACCGCTTGGCAGGGTGCCAGGGCAGGGTGCCATGTAGGCCCTGCATGCGCAGGTGCGCAGGGCGCCGCATTGCATAGTCGTGTGGCTGTGGCTGGAGCGTTCTTGGCTGGCGGCTGCCCATGCTGCCCGAGGAGGTCCTCACGTCGCCGCTACTGTGGTCGCTACCAATAGAGACCCGCCGCTCGCAGGAGGCACCTTACGCAGCACCTTACGCAGATAGCGGGCGTCGAACCTGCTTCACAAAATGTGTATCTTGTGGCAGCGGCGGCGGCGGGCGGCGCGCAGGTGGCCGGCCGGCCGCTGGAGTGCGTGACGTCCTTCGGCAAGCCCAACGCGGAGCCCTTCCGTCTGGCGGCGGCCTCGCTGGCAGCGCAGGCGCGGCGGCTCGCGGGCGGCGCGGCCGCGCCCGCATCACGTGCCCCTCCCGCTCCCTTCAGCGCGATCTACCATGGCGCGCGCCACCCTTCGCCCGCCCTCGCTCGTTGCTCTGCCCAGCCCGCCGCGTCTGTGCTGCGCCTTTTAAGTTGTGATGCGTACGCCGTGACCTCCCCGACCCTTCCTGCGAGAAGTGGGGCACCCGTGCGGGCTGAAAGGTGTGTGTTTGTTGCACAATGTTGCAATCGCTGCAGGCACATGTGCTTAGCAGCTCACTGTTCAGCAGCTTACTGAATCGTACCGCTGTCCCGCATGCAATTATCTGTCTAGCCAGAGTGGTTCCTCCCCACTGAATGCTTGTGCTCAACAAAGTACCTACATGCATCAAGTGACTGTATGGATGCCAGGGCTGGCAGAGATGGTGCTGCCCGTACTGCAGTGCGGTGCGCCAGTAGCAACAAACGTTCTGTGGCAGCCCTGCTAAAGCAACAGCAAAAATACGCCTTGCCATGTCTCTGATCGTGATGCGAGTGGGCCGAGCTTCTAGCCAGACCTGCGCGTCTAACGTGGGCGCAGTGGGCGACAACCCGGCGAGCGACGTGGCGGGCGCGCGCGCGGCCGGCGCGCCCTGGGTGCCCGTGCTGGTCACGGCCACCAGCGTGTGGCCCGGCCTGGGCAACAGCGCCGCCGCGCCCGCCGACCTTGTTGTGGACGACGTGGAGGCGGCTGTGGCGGTCGCACTAAAGCACTAAAGCAGTAGAACCAAGCTGATGCAACGCTGGACCCGCCGAGTTTGTGGTGGAATGTGTGTGGGACTCCCATAGTGGGAGGCAGCAATGACGGCCGTGCTGCAGCAGCAGACAGTGTATGTGTGCAGCACTGGCGAGCCTTCCCAAAGCTGACATGGACACTGCAGAGGCAGCCGCGCTGCAGCCAAGTCCGGAGCGAGGCTGCAGTGGAGTCAGTTTGCACCGTCTGTTTATTAAAGAAATAGTTATGGACGCGTGCATTGCAGGCAGTGCTGTGACGCCAGCACGAGTGGTAGAGTCATAAGTTGCTGCAGCGTGATTGTGTCAGGCCTCGTGCTCATCTGCTCGCCTGCACACGACGCGCGGTACTGACGCGACATCCTCCAGATGCATATACTGCAAGACTGGCTTCAGTGCTTGTCCTTGCCATGCGCCAATGTCCAGGCTATGATTACAGCTGACAGCGGGCAAAAGATCCGTGTTCAGGGACGGGGGAGGAAGGCGTGGAAAGAAGGCGTGCCGGGAGCCTCATAAAGCCTAGGCCGAGCCAACCTGCACATGCCCAAAATGCGCCCAGCCGCACCCCCTAGCTACTAGCCCCCGCCATGGCCGCCGTGCAGCCGCGGACCGCCGATAGGCTCAGGCCCAGGCTGCGTGGTCCCGCGCGGGGCGCGCCCGCGCGCCGCGGCGCCCGCGCCTAGACCAGCGCGAGCGCGGCGTAGGCGGGGCCGGGCGGCGCGCACAGTGTGTCCACCAGCACCATGCCGATCGCATCGGCGAGCATAGGGTTTGTGTATACCCTAGACCAGCTCGAGCGCGGCGTAGGCGGGGCCGGGCGGCGCGCACAGTGCGTCCACAAGCACCGTGCCAAACACGTCGCTGAGCAGGTTCACCACGGTACGGCAGCGGTCCAGGAGCCAGTCCAGGCTCAGGATGAGGGCCAGGTCGCCGCTGAGCCGGCCCAGGCCGACCGCCTGCAGCACCATGAGCATGGTGACGAGGCCCGCGCTCGGGATGGCGGCCGCGCCGACCGCCGCGAGCGTGGCGGTGGCGGCCACGACGGCGACGCCGGCCGGCCCGAGCGCCACGCCGTGCGCTTGCGCCAGGAAGATGACCGTGAGCGCCTCGTACAGCGCGGTGCCGTTCATGTTGACTGCGCGCGGCGCGCGCACGCGGCGTCAGGCCTCACATGTACAGGAGCAGAAGTGAAGCCCAGCACCGGACATGCGGCGCACTGCCAGCGCAGCTGGGCGCCTCGGCCTGTCAGCCGCCACGTGACAAAACACTTCATGCGCACATGATGTGCCTACGCGGCGTGATTTCATGCCGCGTCTGCACCACACATCAAAGCAATTTGGCACACGCAACATGGCACAGGGCGGCACCTGTGGTGCCCAGCGGCAGCACAAAGTCCACCACCGCGGGCGCGCAGCCCAGGCCGCGCGCGGCCTCCATCGCGGCCGGCAGCGCCGCCGCGGTGCTGCTTGTGCCAAACGCGATGGCCAGCGCGCGCCCTGCGCCAACGCGTCCATCATCGTGCGCTAGGGTCAAACCCTAACCCATCACCCTACGCCCATGGCCCGAACGAGCAGCGCCTCCCGCCATGCGCTCCGCGCGTCAAGCAGCAGGCTTGCCGCCTGTGGCTGCGCCGGCCTGCGCGGCCGCATGCGGCAGCGCCCACGCACCCATGAGCCTTGCCACGCCCTCGCAGAATGGAGCCAGAGCTGTGAGCCGCCGACGGGGGCGGGCCCGCACCGAAAGCGCGCGCGGTCGCGAGCGGGGGCTTCCGCGCGACCGCCCACAGCACGCCCGGCAGCACGACGCCGCCGAATAGCGCCAGGCCCGCCAGCACCGTGCCCGCCCACAGGCCCAGCGCGGCCGCAACGCCCGAAAACGCGCACGCGCGCACGACCGCCGCCGCGATCAGCGACGCCACGCCCACCGGGCTCGTCCACAGCACCGCGGTGACCATCTTGGCGACAGCCGCGTTGAACACAGCCACGCCGGCGACCCAGCCGTCCGCGGCCTCGCCCAGCGACGCGAGGCACACGCCGAAGAAGAGCGAGGCAGTGATCACGCCCAGCACATTCATGTCGGCGGCCGCGCGCACGAGGTTGTCCGGCGCGGCCGCGCGCGCGACGCCCAGCAGCGCCGCCAGCGCGTCGACGCCGCCGCCGGCGCCGCTGGCCGCAGCGGCCGCCGCAGCGCTCGCCGCGTGCTGCTCGCCCGGGCAGGCTCCCGCAGCCGCGTTTGCCAGCGCGTGCCCAGCCCCTGCGCACACCAGGGTATCCGTAGGTCCCAGGTAGCCCTCCATGCTATGAGACCGCCGAGCCGCAACTCGTACCGCATGCCAGCGCTGCCTAATTCGCGCGTACTTTCATAAGCGCTTGATATAGGGTGTTTCCCACCTAGGGCAGCGGCGCACCCGGCTGCACGAGCTCCACCAGCGCGACGCCCAGGCCGACCGCGGCGGCGGTCGTGGCCGCATAGTACGCGAGCGTGGCGCGCGCGACGCGGCCGACGCCGGCGCCGGCCGCGCCGCGCAGCGCGCACACGCCGGCCACCATCGAGCCGGCCACCAGCGGCAGCACCAGCATCTTGAGCAGCCGCAGCATGAGCTCGCCCGGGAAGCCGAGCAGGTCAGCCGCGGGGCCGGTCCAGGGCCCGCCAGCCGCTGCGCGCAGCGCGCCGCCGCCCGCCAGGCCCGCCGCCACGCCTGCGCGGCGCGCGCGGGGCGTTACCGGGCTGCCGCCAGGGCCCCGCCGGCCGCGCCGCGCAGCTGCCCGCGGGGCCTGCCCGCCGCGCCTGCACACTCCGTGATGGTCACTTGACCGTGCCTGGCGGGAGCGCATGGAGCCTGGGGATGGCCGCTACTGCTAGTGTCTCTCTGCCAGTATTTGCAGCGACAAAACAAATGGGCTGGCAACCGGACCTTGGCTGGTGCTCGGTATGAGCAGCAGCACAGGCAAGCGCGCGGCGGGAAGGACGTTTGCTGCTATGAGCCCGGCATGGAGCGCCATGATTGCCCTTCGTGATGCATGTGTCCGACGCGCGCACCGACCAAGGTTGCAGCCAGCAGCGGGTCAGTCCCGCAGCAGCCCGGCGCTCGGGCGGCGCCACCCCGCTCGGGCGGCGCCAGCCCGCCGCCGCCCCCGTCGCCGCCGTCGCCGCCGCCGCCCTTCGCGCCATTGCCGCCTGGGCCCTGAGAGGGCCCTGCGCCGCCGCCGTCGGCGTCGCCGCCAGCCGCAGTGCCCGCGGGCGCCTGCGCGGGCACCCCATGCACATCGCCCCTGGTTGCCCGCAAGCGCTCTTCAGGGAAAGGGTGGCCCAGCCGCGCGCGTGCGGCGACTCACCAGGCGGGCCCCTGGCTGCTCACCAGGTCACTTTCAGGGCTGCGTGGAGCAAGCAGCACAATTACAGCGCTGCAGGATAAACTGTGTCAGCATGCCTGCGCAAGGCAGCATGGGCTGCGCCTGGCTGGTGACGCCGGAGGTCCCGCGACATGCCGGAGGCACCACAACGTAGGGCCTGGCCTGATGCGAGGGCGGAGCGAGCGACAGCGCGCGCGCGCCTGGCCGCTCGCGCTGGGCGTCCCGGGCTTGGCCTCCGGCTGGCCGACGGGGCTGGGCGCAGGCGCGGCGCTCTTGCCGGCGGGCAGGCTGCGCAGGTGGTGCTGCGGCAGCAGCACCGCCGGCGGCGCCGCCAGCTGCGCGCGGCCGCCCACCTGCGGCGGCGCGCACACCTGCCGCCCTCAACGCCAGTTCGCTCATACGCGCTCTGTGTCTGCTGTCAAGCACGCTGGCAGGCGCTGCAGGGTCGGCGCGCGGCCCGCAGGGCGCTGGCGAGCAGCGGCCAGCACCTGAAACGTGTTGATGTCGGGTTCTGAGGGCGCGGGCGGCGCGCGCGGCGGGGCGGCCAGGGGCGGCAGCGGGCGCGGCGGCGTGCGCATCGGCGACGGGCCCGCCGCCGGCGCGGCCTGCGGCACCGGGATGTTCTGCGCGCTGTTGCGCGAAATGGCCGTCCAGCTCACGAGCCTGCCGGACCGGTCGCGCGTCAGGCATGCCGCGCCTGCACCTGCGGCCCCACGACACGCAGCGCCCACCCCACAAACGCTCTTGGCAGAGCGCGCCGCGCTCCGGTTGCGCGGCAGTCGCCACCACGGTGGGTGCACCACCGCCCGCCTCTGGCTCTTGCCTCTGGCTGCAGATCTCGCAAGGCACTGAGTCGCCGGCCGCCAGCCGCCACAGCTGCACACGTCGCGGCACGGGTGACACGCACGGATGCCCTGGCCGCGCACCTGGGCGAGTCGCCGAGCGGCACGTCCTGGAACGCAGTGCTGGAGGGCGCGCTGCTCGGCAGGAGCACGGCGCGCTCGCTGCTGCCGTCTGAGGCCATGCCGCGCGCTGCGCGGTCTCGGGCCACCCTGCGCCTCACGCAGCGCCGCGCGCGCTGCAGCCAGCGACCCTCAAGTCATGGTCGAGAGCCGTGCTCCTTGGAGTGCACACAATCTGCCGCTGCGGCCTTTCACGGGCTTGCTATAGCGCCTGGCCAGCACGCCTGGCCAGCACGGAGCTCCTTCTGTGCAGGAGCGACTGGACAGACTCTTGCCACCAGTGCTGATTGTGTGGCTCGGCACCTACAACGCTGTTTGCACTTTGAGCTCCGACTGCGCTTTGCCTTGGTCCCCTGCGACTGCGGTCCAGGTTCCCCTTCCTGCATTGCCTGGAGGCAGGCCTGCCCTAGGGTAGAAGGCCCTGCTCAAGCCGTGTCGTACAAGTGGAATAGCATATGATGTAGCAATCACATCACACACTATTCATTTCAGTCCTTGCATATGCAAATTCCAGCAAGACGCCGCGCAGTATACATTCGGCAGTGTCTGTGATGGTTGATATGCAGGCGCCGCGCACCAGTCCGTGCGGGACGGACTCGCAGTCGTCCCGGGGAGCAGAAGGCACGCGCTGCGAGAGCTACGCTCTATCAACCTCTCTTTGACGTTGCACTTGGAGCCTGAAAGCCCGCGGGCGCGCGCAGGGCAAGCGCAGGCGCCCGGCGGCGCAGGCGCCGGGCAGCTCGGCTCAGCCGAGCCCGCGCTGCCGCGCGCCGAGGACGTGGCCGGGCCGGCAGCGCTGGACGCTGGCGTGCCGCCTGCGCAGCAGCTCCGCAAGGTCGCGAATGGCGTCGCGGACGCCCGCCGCGGCGCAGACTGCTCTGCCGAGCTTGCCGAAGCAAGGCATGCTGCGACAAACGGCAAGGCACTTCAGGATGGGCGACCTGAAGCGAGCGGCGCCGGCGAGGTGGACCTGCGCAGCGACACCGTCACAAGGCCGACCCCGGCGATGCGGCGGGCGATGGCCGAGGTGCTCCACTGGTCAAAGAGACGGAGGAAGCACCAAGTACAGCTAAGTAAAGTTTTTGCACTCACACTCGCACTCGAGTGAGTATGCGTGTATACCTTTTATGCTATGGGCGACCGTCTTCACAGAAGCGTAGCGCTCTCAGACTCAGGCAGCCGCGCTTGTGCACTGAACCTCCGTCGCCAAGCGAAGGCATTCAATCAGTGAGCCATGTGCCCACGGACACACCCCTCGGCGCGGCGCTGCCGCAGGCGGAGGTGGGCGACGACGTGCTGGGGGACGACCCCACCGTCCGCGCGCTCGAGGCGGCGGCGGCGGCCACGGTCGGCAAGTCGGCGGCGCTGCTGGTGCCGTCGGGCACCATGGGCAACCTGATTGCCGTGCTTGCGCACTGCCACGAGCGCGGCGCGGAGGTGATCGTGGGCGATGAGAGCCACGTGTACGTGTACGAGGCCGGTGGCATGTCGGCGCGCCCCTGGCTGCCGGCCAGCTCTGCTTCTTTTGCGGCCTGGCTGCTGGCTCGCCTGTGCGGGCATTGCCATGGCTTGGGGCTGTCTGCCAGAGTGAAAAGGACAAGCCTGATCCTCATGACACCTTGGTCCGCCAAGTTGCGGAGCACAGGCTGCACTCATTTGGCACTCCAGTGCTGCTGTAAGTGTTATTCTCTGACCGACCATGCGCTGGCTTGTCCCACATGCAACCTTGCCGCGCGCAGGTCCTGGGCGGCGTCGCCTTCAACGTGGTGCCCACGCTGCCGAGCGGCGAGCTGTCGCTGGCGCGCCTGACCGCGGCCGTGCGGTGCGCCCCCCGTTGTGTCGAGGTGTCAAACCCTGCATGCATCCTGCCGACGCGCACTGGTAGCTTGCAAACGTGGCAGATGGAGGGTATGCTGCCTAGAGGCCATGAACCACACTACGAGGACAGGGCAAAGACGCTTCATGGGTCCGTACAATGATCAATGGGCATCATGCAATGCTCTCCGCGCCAGAGGCAGGCGCCCCGCAGGCCGGATGACATGCACTGCGCGCGCACGGTGCTGGTGTGCATCGAGAACACGCACAACCGCTGCGGCGGGGCCGTGCTGTCGCTGGAGTACATGGCGTCGCTCGGCGCATGGGCCCGCGAGCGGGCGCGCCACTGGCTGCCCTGCCGCTGCAGCGCATGCCACGTTGCTGGCACCAGTGCCCAGTGGGCGTCGCTGAGCGGTTTGAATGTCTCAGTGCGAGCAACGCCACTCACTGACCTGACAGGCCCCGGAATGACAGGCAGGCGCGCGCGCTTCGGGTAATCCGGCGCACTATTCCACAGCCCATGACAGGAGCGTGCTTGCGATGCACATGATGAAGGACATGTCTTGGGGCGCTTGCCTGGGGTGTGCAGCACTCTGACGCATGCGCGCGCGCAGGGCCTGCCCGTGCACATGGACGGCGCACGCCTGTTCAACGCGGCGGAGGCGCTCGGCGTGGGCGTCGAAGCAATCGCCAAGCACGTCACCAGCGTCCAGTTCTGCCTGTCCAAGGTGCCGCATGTGTTTCCTCCAATCGGGTTTATCAGCTTGTAAAGCTACCACGCACGTTGCCCTCCCTCTGTTGCCTGCACACGGTGCCCTCAGGCGCGGCCGGCCCTCAGCGCGTGGGCAGGACCGGGGTCTATTTATGCCGACCAGAACTGTTCGCCTCCAGTGTGCTGTGGCCTCGAGCGATCCTCCACATGGCTGGGGTCGCTTGTCTGAGGTGAAGGAGCTGTCGTGGTCGTCGCATGTTAAAGGGAAGCGAGGGACACAGACATCTGCGGCTTGCACGCGCTTATTGATTTACCTCTGCAAGCGGGACTTTGTGCAGCTGCGGGGCTGCACAAATGAAATGTGGCACAGCGCCAACACTGACATCTGACTGTAAGACCTTTTTACAGCAGCACTACAGAGCATGGGGCGTCGAATGCGCTTGTAGCGCCTTGAAGCCCTGCGCAGCCGACGTCAGGCCTTGCGTGCAGGGCCTCGGCGCGCCAGTGGGGTCGATACTGGCCGGGCCAGCAGACCTGGTTGCGCGAGGGCGGCGGCTGCGCAAGATGCTCGGCGGCGGAATGCGCCAGGTGGGCATCCTGGAGCCCCTGAGCCCTCTGCCAAGTCAGGCCGCATGCTTGCAAAAACCGACTCCATTGCCGCGTTGTCAGCATATGGTCAGGTATGTAGTAATGGTTGTGACGGGAGAGAGTGGACACTGCGAGGCGCCAGAGCTTGCGCAGAGGCGTCTGTGCGACACTGCAGGTCGATGCCCAGTCACCTCTGTTCATGTATGTTGCATGCATTGTGTGCCCAGCAGTTGCTGAGGTGATGCAGGGTTGCTGCGCCTAGAGAGCGTGATATGCTAGCATACCTATCCCTTGGGGCTGCTACCAGGTGAAGCAGCAGCAGTGCTGGCGCATCGCCCTCTTTGTCTCATCATCCTGCTGTATTCAGAACCTGACCTGAGCGTATGCAGGCAAGCGTGATTGCGGCGCCGGGTCTGCTCGCGCTGCGGGATGGGCCGCGTGGCCTGGCGGGCGACCATGCGCGCGCGCGCGCGCTGGCGGCCGCGCTCGCCGTTATTCCGGGCGTCGACATCGACCCGGCCACCGTGCACTCCAACATCGTCGTGTTCGTACTCGCGTCGGGGACCCTGACACCGGCGGCCCTGTGCTCGCGGCTGCGCAGCCGCGGCGTGCTGGCCAACCCTTTCAGGGCGGGCGTGCGCTTTGTGACGCACCGCGACGTGGGCGCGGCCGGCTGCGAGGCTGCGGCTGCTGCTGTCGCGGCGGTGCTGGCCGAGGCAGGCAGCGGCGAAGCGGACGGCTGTGAGGGCGTGAGCAGCGCATATGGCCAGGGCCCCGCGTGGCCGGGGTGACGACAGACTCGTGAGGCGGTCAACTAATCAGGGTGTTCACATGAGTGTGCTTGGTAAATTACTTTGTCTGTGCTCTGCAACATACTTTGTATACATGTGTGCTGTACCAAATGGTGCAGTGCTTGCAATATGGGTTGAGCGCGTGCTGCACAGTTCAGAGTGGCAGCCCGCGCACGCTTGTCAGGCCGTCAGGCCTGCTCTGCAGCCGTATCCAGGTTTGTTTGTTGTCTGGTACAGCAGAATGCCATGTCATGACAGCCATCCTCTCACAGCTCCCCTCAGCCCTGCTCAACCCTAGCTGAGGCCTGCATTGGCCGAACGCCAGGCATCGTACCATTGCATGATCAGCACGGTCCGCGCAACGGGCATCCTCCAGGAGCGCTATCAGCTCTGAAGCAGGGTGCGCGCCCGTACTTGCCCTAAAAGTGATGGCCCGCCTTGGTCCTGCTGCGCCGCGCAGCCCTTGCAGCAGCGCTTGCAGAGAGCTTGGCTGTGCAGCACTGTTTTGTTGGTGACGTGCACTTTTGGTGCCGCACAGGTCGCCCCAGCGTCTGGGCCTGCGGAGCGCTCTGTATGGCTGCGCTCGGGGGCAGTCACTGAGTGGTGCGCCTGCAAACCACAAGCAGTATGTGTCAGTCTGTGCTTGTTGCTCTGCACGCGCGGCAGCTTGCCAGTGTGCCGACTGCATCAGCCCCACTCAACGCTTTGCCAGGGCTGCGCGCTTTCTCAATGCCCGTCTGATGTTGCACCTACAAGCTCTCTCTGCAGGCAGCCAGCACCACACACGCATGTGTCCTGTTGTCACATAAGGCGGCACAGTGAGGCAGCACGGTGAGCTGAATGTAGTGCTGCGACCTGCAGCCCGGGCAGGTGGGGCAGGCGGGGCAAGTCATGCGGGAGGCAGCGCGCCGCCTGGCGCTGCATGCGGCCAGCGCGCTGCGGTCATGCGGCGTGGGAGGCGGCAGGAGGGCAACAGGTGCGGACACTGCTCGCAGGGCTGTGGTTGAGCTGCTGCGGGCGCGCGTCAGTGCTACAGACACTGTCCCCCTTTCTTGTCATAGCTCTGGGAAGTTTATTGGGAGCGACGGGCAGCCTCCAAAGTGCAAGGGGATCAGTGCGTGGGTGTGCGTGCTGCAGCTGCTCTCATAGCCGTAGGCTTGCCGTGCAACTTCAGTACGGGGTGCGGCAGGCCTGGCGGCCGCGGCGGGGGCGCATCGGTGCCGCGCTGCAGCGCTGGATGCGCCCCTGGGCATAGCAGGGTGTCTCAGCCCTGCGAGGGTAGGCGCGGGTGCGCTGTCGCGTGCGGCAGCGCCCTACGCGCGGGGCTATGCGGAGTCGGGTCTGCCGCCGCACACCGAGCTGGAGATGCCGGCCCTGTCGCCCACCATGTCGCAGGTCCAGACCCGCCCCTGATGCGGTGCTGCTGTGAGGCGCCGCTGGAAGCTTCTCAGCTGCGAGGCCATGTCGTCTGCTGCCAGCCGCCAGTACTTAGTGTATGTCTGCAGATTCAACTGACCTACATCGAGAGCTTGGCCTGCTGCCTGCTTGTGCAGGATGTCGCACTTGTGGTGTAGGATGGGGGCTGAGGAGCTTTCTCAAGCGTCAAAGCACGCCATTGCCTAATGGTCAACCGTGCTACAGCCACATGCATGATGCTCAGAACTGACTCTGCAGAGTCGCAGAGGAGCAGCTGCGTTCAGGTGCATTAACAGATGCGACGCGGTCTGTGCAGGGCAACATCGCGTCGTGGAAGAAGAAGGAGGGCGACGAGATCGCCGCGGGGGACGTCATCTGCGAGGTCGAGACCGACAAGGCGCGTCACCTGGCGGGTAGTCGTTGCCCTCCATGGCCTGCAATGCAGGAATCCAGGTCGTACTGAGGCCAAGGAACTCCGCAGCATACTGAGGAGGGCAGCATCAGCGCATGGGTGTGAGTACTGCATGTGTGCTTTGGTGCACATGCCTTGTGAATGCAAAGGGGCATGTGCGGATGCGGAGGGACTTGGCACGCGTTGTTCCTCACCTGTACAAAGGCCTCTCCGTGCCTCCTGCTCGGCATGCGCTTGGCCAGGCAGTCTGCAGGCGCCTCGCCTCCGCAGTACTTATGCATAATCAGCGACCCTGGAGTGGGAGGCCTCGAACGAGGGCAGGGGTAGGCTTGCCTGCAGGCGACTCGCCTCTGCAGTACTCTGCATGTTCAGGCATCCCTGGAGCTGGAGGCCTTGGAGGAGGGCTGGGGTGGGATTGACTGCAGCGCCCTCACCGCTGCAGCATTCGGTGCGCTCCAGGCCACCATGGAGTGGGAGGCCCAGGACGGGGGCTGGGAACTTCAAAGCCTGCTTGCGTGGGCAGTCGTACACATTTGTACGACTTGATAGTCTGCAGCGCCCTCACCGCTGCAGCGCCTGCGCGCCAGGCCACCATGGAGTGGGAGGCCCAGGACGAGGGCTTCCTGGCCAAGATCCTGGTGGCGGACGGCGCCAAGGACATCGCCGTCGGCACGCCCGTGGCGGTCGTTGTCGATGACGCCGAGAGCGTGCGCGACACGCCGCTCTGATGCGCCGCCTGTTTGTCATCTGACTTCTGCGCCGTTGCTGCCGCGATCCTGTTGCGTGCATGCCTGCCACAACCCGGTGGCTCTTCTCATTGCTCTGTGACTGAGCACTGGGTCCCACCATGGCACGCATTGCGGGCATGCTTGCTGCTTGCCGCCGTCCCCACCGAGCAGCTGATGCAGGTGTTTGTGCTTGTATGTGCGGCTTACAGCGCGCAAATGTGAGGAGCGAGGGCTGCGGGCTGACCTGCCCGGCCCAAATCTGTTCAGGGAGGGCTGCGGGTTGCTCTGATCGACCCCTCCCGGATACCCTCGCTGGGCAGGTGGGCCAGGGTCACCCTGACCCCACGATCGCTGGCCAGGTGGGCGCGTTTAAGGACTACACGCCGGGCGCGGCGCCGGCGGCCGCGGCGGATCCTGATGAGGCTGCTGCGGACGAGGAGGCGCCTGAGCCCTCCGGCCAGGAGGGCGAGGATGAGGAGGGCGGCGGCGGCGGCGGCGAGGGCGGCGGCGGCGGCGGCGGCGGCGACTACCCGCCGCACACCGTCATGGGCCTACCCGCGCTGTCGCCGACCATGTCGCAGGGTGCGCGCGTGCGGTGCCTCACCAAGAGGCTGCTGTGCAGGTGGCAGGCCGTGGCTGCGCAGGTGCCAGTGGTGCCTGTTGCCTGGCTCCAACCAAAGTTCCAGACGTGTGAGGCAGGGGTTCGCACCCAGCACTCTGATTATCAAGGCGCAAAGATGTCATGCAAGCGCGGCCTATCTCCTCAGTGTGGCCCCAACGTTACGTTCAAGATGGGCACTGGAACATGCGTGCAGCCATTTGCCTCGGGCGGCAAGGCTGGTGGTGCAGCGTCAAGGGCGCCGGGGTGTGCGGCTGTGCATAGGTTTAAGGTCAGCGCACCTGAGGGCTACGCGCTCGCGCGCTCGCAGGCAACATTGCGGCCTGGAAGAAGAAGGCGGGCGACGAGGTGGCCGCCGGTGACAGCCTGGCCGAGATCGAGACAGACAAGGCGCGCGCCCGCGCGCAGCCACGCACAGCCTGCAAAGCGCTGCCGACGTACGTGGACTTGAGGCGCCTGAGCACTGCAGGCGGAGCGCTGCAGGCAGAGTCCGTGATGAACCTTGTAGGCTATTCAAGCCAGTGCATCATGGATGTTGTGGCACAATAGCGTCAGGTGTATGGCCAGGTGGGAGACAGCATCCCGTTGTGGGAAACACAACACATTGGCAGTCCGCAGCCCGTGTTCTCTGCCGCATGGCAACGCCGTGCCGGTCACTGCCGCTGTGCGTCGAGCATGCGGGTCGCCGGACACATGAGCGGCGCCTCATGTCCCGGTGACCTTTCTGTGCACCACGCCCTGCCATGCTGCTTGGCAAAACACGGGGTGAGCGCGCATGTCGCGCCCCCAAACGCGGCAGGCCACAATGGACTGGGAGAGCCAGGACGACGGGTACGTGGCGGCGCTGCTGGTAGAAGACGGCGCCAAGGACCTGGCCGTCGGGTCGCCCGTCCTCGTCTTCGTGGAGGACCAGGCGCGCCGCTTGGGCTCCCCCATGCTGCCGCGCGCATTTTGTGGCTGAGGGTTTGCTAACACTTCGCTACACCGTGTCACATCTTTGTGCTCGTGTGAAAGCAGGAGCTGCGTGTGCTTGCCACTTGGCGACTTTGGTATGCTAGCCAGGCATCGGCGCACAGAGCAGTGGCTGCATTGAGACGCATACCAGTTCTGTCCCGGCCCCTGAGCTGGTGGCGGGGCGGCAGGATGCGGTGGGGGCGTTCTCCGGCTACACGCTCGAGGACGCGCAGGGCGGCGGCGCCAAGAAGGCGCCGCCGCCCAGCAAGCCCGCGGCGAAGGCCGAGAAGAAGAAGGAGCCCGAGGCGAAGGCGCCTGCGCCGCCGCAGCAGCAGCAGAAGGCCGCCGCGCCGGCGCCGCCCAAGCCGAGAAAGGGTGAGGCGACTAAAAACCCTTGGAGTAGGTTGCAATCAGTGTGCCCAGCTGTTGGTGCAATTCCACACGATTGTGCCACCTGAAACATGCCAGCGCGCTTGAAAGTGCAAGGCTGTCGTAAGTTGCGCGCCGTCTCAGCTCGCGCCTGCAAGCATGCCCCAATGGCTATGCGGACATGTTCAGCTGTGCAGAACATTCAGCGTGCAACCCGATAGTTGCCTATTGGGAGTCTGATTTCGTGGTAACACCCCAGCTTCTGCAGCCATGTCCGCCACTGCCTCCGCTTGCAAGCTACAGGCTGTGAGGCTGTCCACAAGCGCGGGCGTGGCCGGCAGGCGGGCGCGTCGTGGCCAGCCCGTACGCGCGGAAGCTGGCGCGCGAGGCGGGCGTGGACGTGGCGGACGCGACCGGCAGCGGCCCGGGCGGGTGCGCTTGTGGCTTGGCACCAGTGTTTGGGAGATACTTTGTCATGGCATAAAGGCATGCGTGGGGCGGGTGCGTGCTGCAAGCTCGGTGCATGTGACTTGGTTAGGAGTGTTCTGGGTCGGCATCGGCATTGGCATTATAAGTAGTGCATGGGCGAGCCCTGAGCTCTGCTAGTTGTATGGAGGGTGCATGTTGTGTCAGCTGGATGCGCCCGCTGCCCCTCACACGCACAGTGCAGTCTGGGCCATGGTGGCGCACTGCCAAGGACCATGGTGGCGCACTGCCAAGAGCCGCACTGCACCCTGACACATCGCACTCGCGCATCAGCAGTGACCCGGCGCACTCACCCCGCCTGTATTGACTATGCCAGGCCTGATGTGCGGGCGCGTGCGCGCAGGCGCGTCGTGGCGGCGGACGTGCAGAAGCTGGTGGAGGGCGGCGGCAAGGCGCCGGCTGCCGAGCCCAGCCAGGCGGCGCCTGCCCCGGTGCGCCCGGGCGTGCGCGGCATGCCTGCGCGCGCTTCTGTCGCGTGCACACACCAGGTCGATGCACTGCAGTGCCACTTTGTGGCCGTGTGCGCGCCTGGGCCCGCGCCTGGTCCACGCCCGGCGTGCCGGCCCGGCTTCGGGCCGGATGTCTACACTGCTCACGCGTGTTCTCTGCGACGCGGAAGCTGAGGCAAAGCCGTGATCGTGCCAGTCGAGTTGCCAGTCGCGTTGCAGAAGCCCTTTGTGCACTGGCTAGATTAGGGTTCGCTACAAGTTTAGGGTAGGCATTCACAGACATGACTAGGGTTCACAGCCGCGGCCGCTGACAGGCTGGTTGCTGCGGGGCCAGGCGGAGGGCGGGGCGGAGGGCGGCGACTGGACAGACGAGGCGCACTCGCAGGTGCGGCGCATCACCGCGCAGCGCCTGCTGGAGTCCAAGACGACCGTGCCGCACTACTACCTCACCGTCGACTGCCGCATGGACAAGCTGCTCGCGCTGCGCGCCCAGCTCAACCGCGCGCTGGAGAAGGACGGCGGCAAGATCAGCGTGAACGACCTCATCGTGAAGGCGTCCGCCATGGCGCGTCCGCCGCCTGCCGCCCTCAGCAGGGGTTTCTCTGCTCTCAGGCAGCAAGCTCAGTGTGAGTGACCTCAGCGTGATGGCGTCTGCCACGGCACGCCCGCTGCTGCCGCTCTCAGCAGGGGGTTCCCTGCTTTCAGGTGAGGGGTGAGTGAGAGACATATGTAGTAGGATTGTAGGAAGGGAGCTGGACGTCTGCGATGAACAATGCACAAGTAATGAGAAGCATCGCTCATCAGTCAGGCATTCTCAGACTGCTGCTGCCGTGCGGCCAAGCCTAGTTGACTTATATATCACCTACTGAGGCCCAGCGCGCGCGCGCAGGCGCTGCGCAAGGTGCCGGGCGTGAACGCGTCCTGGTTCCCCGACTTCATCCGGCAGTACCACGACGTGGACGTCGGCGTGGCGGTGCAGACGCCCGGCGGCCTCATGGTGCCCGTCGTGCGCGACGCGGACCTGCTGGGCCTGGCCGAGATCGGCGCGACCGTCAAGGAGCTGGCCGGCCGGGTGCGCCCGCCGCGGCCCGCATGCGCTCGCCGGCCCGGCCGGGCGGCGCTGGCCGCCGCGCCGCGGCTGCTCGCGCTGGCGGATCGCCGTGCGCGAGCAGCGGGGCTTGCTGGGCGGGGTGTCTGCAGGTTGTGTTTTAAGACGCTCTCATCAGTTCCGCAAAAAAAGTAGCCTCCCCGGTTGGTCTCAACACACCGTGTTGGACAGGGGTCTCCGTGCTGCATGCCTGTTTGAGGCTACTGTTAGCGACAATGCCCTATCCAGCATGACACGCTGTGCCTGAGATGCAGCGTCGCGCCGAGCATGCCGGCGCCCGCCCAGCACGCTCACAGGCGCGCGTCCTGAGGGCCGGCAGCGCGCGCAGGCCAAGGCCAACAAGCTCAAGCCGCACGAGTTCTCCGGCGGCACCTTCACCATCTCCAACCTGGGCATGTATGGCATCGCCGAGTTCTCCGCCATCATCAACCCGCCGCAGGCCCGTCCCACCTACCCTATTGGGACAGGGTTGGACAGGGATAGGGGTAGGGGTATCTAGGGGCATATAGGGGCATATGTGGATAGGGATAGGGGCATGCTGCTGGTGCAGGGACAGCACAGTGCAGCTCAACTGGCAAGGTGCAGCGGGCGAGCCATGTGAAGGAGGACCTTGTTGAGCACGCGCCTCTGCTCATGTTGACCTCATCCTGTGCACTAGGGTGCAGTGAAGCGCTGCCTAGCTCAACAAGCTGGGAGTGATTTTAAAGCCCCTGCTGCCTGCATGCATGCATGCTCTGAGGCCCGTGGGGCGCGCGCGCGCAGGCGGCGATCCTGGCGGTGGGCTCGGCGCAGCCGCGCGTGGTGGCGCTGCCGGAGGGCGGCTTTGGCGAGGCGCAGGTGCTGGCGGCCACGCTGAGCTGCGACCACCGCGTCGTGGACGGCGCGCTCGGCGCGCAGTGGCTGGCCGCCTTCCGCGGCTACGTGGAGGAGCCGTCCACGATGCTGCTGTGAGGGCGCGGCGCCGCGCTCGGACGCGCCCTGTCTGCATGCAGCAGCACCGCGGCTACGTGGAGGAGTTGTCCACGATGCTGCTGTGAGGCTGCTGCGTGTCTGCTCAGACGAGCCCTGTCTGCGTGCAGCAGCGGCGTGCCAAGGCCTGCGAGGCGGCTGGCCCGGTGCGGGCAGGCCTGCCGGCCTGCATGCCGCGGCGGGCGCCGAAGCAGGGGTGTGTTGCTGCTCATGTCTCCCTCGCGACGGTTAAGGTCGGGTTGGTGTGGCCGTGCTGGTGTGCCTGCTGCATAGGACCGCCACGGGTATTCAGCTTGGTGTTGGCATCATGGTGGGTGCCAGTGAGAGAGCGCGATGCCGGCTGTGCTGAACAGCACTTCTGCTCGGCCTGGCTGTGTAGCAGAGAGCCAGATGTTTGCACAAGTAGTAAGTATGATAAAGCATGCGTGCTGCTCATGGACCCATCAATATAGTTGGCCTGTGCAACAGCACAAGTTGCAACTCGTCTGCGGGTGCCGCCGCCCGGGCCCGCAGGCCACCGCAGGCGCAGCCGCGCCGCCGGCGGTCCTGCCCTCCGCGAGCCCGCCCACCGCAGCGGTCCTGGTCAGCGCTTCGCGCTCGTGCGCATCGCCCTCGCCGCGGCCGCCGCCCCGGCTGCCCCAGGCGCGGCGAGCTCGAGCGCGCCTGGCGCCGCAGCGCCGCCGTCGGGCGGCCACGGCGCCGCAGCGCCGTCTCCAGGCGCTGCAGGTACGCCCGCAGCCGCCGCGTTGTCGGCCGCCGCCGCCACGCCAGTAGCGCCGCTGACAGGCGGCGCCGGGGCGCGCAGCCCGTCACCAGCCGGCGGCGGCTGCACGGCACTGCGCTCCTCGCCAGGCCGGCTGCCCTGCAGGGATGCGCAACCCATTGTTACGCGTCATACGTACTTAGCATACGTAATGGCGTGCCCCCCCCCCCCAATATGATGGTGCCGCCCTGCCGTCCACGCCCTCCCAGGCAAGACAGTCACTATCCTCGCCCAAGCATGCAACCCACACTTGCTGCGCGGCACGGCGGAGGTGACAGGTACCGTCTCTGCGCCTGGCTGTGCGCGAGGGCAGGCGCACCGGCCAGACGAGCTCTTCTCCCGCCCGCACTTCCAGAGCGCACTGCAGTCGCTCGGTGTCAAACCAGGCTCGAACTTCCGCGGGACCCATGTGTGGGAGCAGCCGCAGGTGCTCGGTCGTCTCCACACGCCGAATAGCAAAAAAAGTGAGCAGTTGAAAAGCCGGAAGGGAGCCGGCATCTGGCAGCGCAGCATAGGCAGCCTGGCGCCCCACATCCAGCGCGCCAGCAGCGACGCGCAGCGCTGGCACAACCGTAGCGCGCGCGTCGTCGCCGCCAGCAAGCGCCGCCTCACGCGCGCTCGCGGCCGCAAGCGCGCCGGCCGCACCGGCCGGCGTCCCGAGCGCGGCGGGCTCTCGCGCGCCTGGCGCATCCGCGCCGCCATTCGGCTGCTGCGTCAGAGCGCCCCCCGCCGCGGGCGCAGCCGTGAGCACGGCGGCTCCGTTGGCCGCCGCCGCCGGCACGCCGACCGCAAGCGCAGCAGCGCCGCCGCCTGCCCCGCCGTGCGCGCCCTCCGCGAGCGCGGCAGGCGCAGCAGCGATCATGGTCGCCGCCTCAGGCTCGGCCGCCGCCTCACGCGCGACGCCCGCCGCGGCCGCCGTCTCGTGCGCGACGGTCTTGCGCGCGGACGGCGCAGCAGCGCCGTTGTCGGGCAACGCCGGGGGGCGCGGCTCTTCACCAACAGCGTCTGCGTCGGCACGGCGGTGGCGGGCGCCGCGGACCCCGGCCGTACCTGCACGCGCGCCACGGCTCGCGGGCGCAGCCAAAGCCGGGCAGCGAGCACGCCCTCGCACTACCTCTGCGGGCGAGCGCACAGGTGCGCGTGTCGCCGTCGGTGAGCAGCGCTGCGCTCTCGGCATTCAAATTGAGCTTGGTCAGTGCAGGCGACCTCACTGCAGACGGGCCTTTCCTCCCCAATCCGGGATTGGCAATCCCATGAAAAGAAAAATCAGAAATTTCTGTTTTGCATCTTTATTTGCTGGGGGAACAGGAGATGTGCCTGTCGAGGTTGCTGGCTGCCCATGAGCTGACGGCCAGCACGGCCTGTGCGGCTGTGCGCAGCGCAGGTGCAGAATAGTGTAAGATGGCCGGGAGCGGCGACAGCCTGGTGCAGGGCATACAGGAAAAGCTGTCCGGCCAGCAGCCCTATGCACGCTTTCCTGACCGGGACAGCAGCAGGGACGCAGAGGGGCAAAAGGCCAGACGGCGCAGCAAACTGCTCACTGTTGCGCCCTTCATTCTGGGTGCGCGTCACTGCCCTGCGCCAGTGCCTCTGCTGCTGCCGAAAACACTTGGACTGAAGTAAGCCGTCCGCGCATCGTGTGTGCAGGCAACGAGCTGTGCGAGCGCCTCGCCTACTACAGGTCAGCCTGCGCGCTATGGCAACAAGCAAGTTTGTCGGAGCAATTGGGTGGGGCCTGACGCCTGTGTTGCGTGCGCAGCATTGCCACAAACCTGGTCCAGTACCTCATAGACGTGCTGGGCTATGGCGTCGCGGAAGCAAATAAAACCGTCACGACGTGGTATGGCGCCTCGTGCGCGCAGTCTGCTGCAGCAGCTGGTCCAGGGCAGGTTTATAAGGAGGTCAGTCTCACGCTCTGCTGTCGCGCTGTGCAGGTCAGGCACATGCTACATTTTCCCGCTGCTCGGCGCGTTTCTGGCGGACTCATTCTGGGGCCGCTATTTCACCATTATCATCTTCAGCGTCGTGTACCTGATGGTGCGCACACACCTCACGCTTAGCCCGTTGCGGCTGCTAAGCACTACATAGCCCGCCGTCACACCGGCGTCAGTGCAAAGAGCGGTTGTTATGTTCTACCGCAGAGAGCTACGTATGCTGAAACACTGCGTGGCGTGCCTTGATACTGCAGGCACACAAGCAGTAGGCATGCTCTATGCATAGCGTGTGGCATGGTGTGTGCAGGGGCAGTTTCATCATGATACGCTTGGGTTGTCCAGAGGCCCGCGTTGCACAGCCTCTTTCCGCTCAGCTTCAGGGCTACCCGGGCTCTTGCAGATGCATTTAACCAAGGCCGCAGCATCAGGGCCTGGTTGTATGAGGCTGTCAGTGTATCGCGCACCAGCAGCGCCTCACGGTCTTACCCAACCGTCCTCGCTGAGCACCAGCGCTCACGCATGCGCTGCGCTTGCCGCTGCAGGGCCTGGCAGGCGTCACGCTGTCGGCCGGCGTGCCCGCGCTGCACGGGGAGCATCCCGCCGTCAACCAGCGCGCTTTCTTCATTGCTGCGCTGTATATCGTTGCCATAGGCACCGGTGTGCTGCATGCTTGGCCTGCCCCGGCCCCGACCTGCTGCCATGCACTGTTCCGCACCCCGGTTCAGCACAAGCCAGAGCGTACAGTGTGCAGGCTGCGGCTGCTGTACAGCTCACGCTCAAGGTCTGGCGGGCAGTTGCGCTGTCGCCAACGTTGGTATATTTTTGATATGTTCTTTTTAAATTCTTAATCTTTTTCAAGTGTGCCGGCACAGGGCGGCCCTGCTCGTCAGCAGCTGCATCTGTCAAAGTCATTTAATCGCCCCTGTGTCGCCAGGGGCCGTGCGTGACGCGCGCGGGCGCGCCGCAACGCAGGGGGCATCAAGCCGTGCGTGAGCACGTTTGGCGCTGACCAGTTCGACGAGGACGACCCGCGCGACCGCAAGGAGAAGTCGTCCTTCTTCAACTGGTTCTACTGGAGCATCAACATCGGCGCCCTGGTGCGCGCTTGGCCACAAAAGCCCGTTCGCTTTGCTTCCTTTCACGCTCTGCTGTATGATGCCCTGGCACGCTTGAAGCACACACGCCTGGCTTGTGCAGGTCTGCTTACTTGAACACCCGACCTGGCCTAGGCCGGGTGCCCCGGACAAGCCTGCCCGCCTGCTCTGACTCAGCGGTTCATGACGGTGCAGGTAGCCAAGACCTGACTGTTCTAATGCGAGCGTCGCCTGCATGTCAGCTGCCATTATAAGAATGACACGGTCATGGCCACTGTCGGTGCTGCGCAGGTAGCCAGCCTGGTCGTTGTGAACCTGCAGACGTCTATTTCGTGGGCGGTCGGCTACGCAGTGCCGCTGGCGGCGTTTGCGCTCGCGCTGGCCGTCTACCTGGCCGGCACGCCGCTGTACCGCCGCGCGCCGCCGGGCGGCGCTGCGCTCACGCGCATCGCGCGGGCGCGCCCTGGGCCACGCATTGCTGCTGCACGGCGCTCTGTCGCCAACTGCATGCTGGCCAATAGGCAGTAGTCTCATGTGCTACCTGGCAGCCACGCCAAGCCGGCCGCTGCGTGTCTCAATTGCAAACAAAAAGGGCGAAAGTGTCAAGTTTCTGTGCACCGTTATCGCCCTGGAGCGGCCGCTGCAGCGCCTAGTGACACTAGCATTGCCTGCGCCCGGCTCAGGAATGATGCAAAATTAAGTGTGCGCTGCAACGCACCACAGGTGCTGTGTGCTGCAGCCGTGAAGTGGCGGCTGCGGCCAGCGCCGCCGGCGGAGCTGCACGAGCTGCGCGATGGCAAGTCCGCCGTGCGCGGCAGCCGCCTGCTTGCGCACACCAACTACTGCAAGCGCGCGCCCGCCCTCTGGGCCCGAGCGGAGCTCGGGCTGGCTGCCTGCCTGGCTGCCCAGACATGTGCGGCTGATCAGCACGTGCTGGGTCCGCATATGGCCTGCCTTGGTCTGTGTTATAATCCACTCTGATCTGATGGGGTGGCGCGCAGCTTCTTGGACCGGGCTGCTACCAAGCGGCCGGCGGGCGGCGGCGCGGACCGCTGGCTGTGCACCGTCACGCAGGCGCGCGCGCCCGGCAGCTGGCCGCTGCTCGCGCCCGCCGTACCCCACTGATTGTGCCTATGAGGAGCTGAAGTTCACCGTCGAGTTGTCCTTTAGGCCAGTGCCGAAAAGTACAGGGCATAGGGTCCACGGTAATTTTGGACATGCGCGTGCCAAGCACAACTGGCCTGGCCCACGAGCAGAGCTGTGACGCTCGATTTCATGCGGCCTCCGGAAGGCTCTGGGCGTAAGGGTTGGGGCGGGCGTGCTGCGCGGCAGGTGGAGGAGGCGAAGCGCATGGCCGCGTTCGTGCCCGTCATGGTGGCCACGATCATGTTCAACACCGTCTACGCGCAGATGACCACCGTCTTCGTGGAGCAGGTGTGGTGCCGCCGCGGCAGTTGATCCGCGCGGCTGCCTCTCTGCAGCCTGCAGCACGGCGGCCGCGCTGCCTATGTCGGCAGCGGCTCTCCTGGTGCAGCAGGAGCATGCTGCCTCCGCGCCTGCCAAATTCAATCCATGATGTGCATCTGGAAACTAATGAGACCTTTCAAAGGCTGGGCGTCTGAACATGTGTTATACGGCGGGAGCCAGGCCAACTGGGCTGATCGCCAGCGGGGTGCGGCAGGGCATGACCATGGACCTGCGCATGGGCCGGATGTCCATCGCCTCGGCCTCGCTGGTGCGGCCGCGCTCCACTGTGCTGCGCATGCCCGTGCACAGGGCGAGTTGCATGCAGTGCGCGTCATGTGTGCCTGCCAAGCGACACATCTTCAAACAGTGGGAAGTAGCGTCGCGGCGGCGAGTGCATGCGCAGACCCGATCGCAGTCTGGCACGCAGTCTGGCACGCTTGACCCTAAAGAGCCTCACATTTTGCCATGTCGCGCCGCGCAGTCGGCCTTTGACACCATCGCCATCATCGCGCTCGTGCCGGTCTACGACCGGCTGCTGGCGCCCTGGCTGCGCTGGACCTACCTGCAGCGCATCGGCTGGGGCCTGGTGGTGCGCCTGCCTCAGCTATTTTGTTAGAGCTGCCCTTGGCCAGGAAAACAGAAATAGTGAAAATCTACCAGACGCTGGCGCTGTGCCAACTAGGAGCAAAGCAGGACACTGTCTTTGTGCGAAAACGTGTTGAGGCCCTGCTACAACTATCCAGGGTTTATTTAACAAGAGCTTTGCGCCAGGCAGGCGGTACCACTGCATGGCCTGTGCTGCACACCTACTCCTGAGGTCTGGGTGCATCGGGACAGGTATCCATCCTGTCGATGGTGGCGGCAGCTATCGTGGAGGTCGTCAGGCTGCGGCAGGCGTGCCCCTCAGGCGCACGCCGCCCTCTCATCGCTGAAAGCGCGCCCCGCGCGTGCGCTCACCGCCTGTGGACAGCAACAGTCGCGTGACAATGTTGTCGCAGCGGCCGCCCGTGTTGCAGGGACGAGGCTGCCCCTGGAGTTGAGGGGTGCGCATGGACCTGAGACTCCTTTCTCAGGGCCATTTGCAGAGCGCCGGGCGCACGGCATGCGACTCCCATCACACATGCCCTGTCTGCACGACCCTTGTGATGGACGACCAGCTCCCGGGAAGCGCCCCGCGCCTGCTGGCGTGGCTCACGCGCGCGACGCGCCGCGGCCGCGATGCGCAGGTGCACGCGCTGGGCCTGGAAAACAGCCGGGACGCGGTGCCCATGAGCGTCTTCTGGCTCGTGCCGCAGTACGCCATCATCGGCGCCGCCGAGATCCTGGTCAACATCGGTGCGCGCACTAGCGCGCGCCGCCACGGGTATGGGCGGGTTAGGGCAGGCTTGGGCGGCGCCAGGCGCTCGCAGAGCCGGCAGCGCCTGCGCCGCGCTGCTGGCGGGCTTGCATGTGCGCCGGGCGCCGTGGAGGTCGGGGGAGGGATCGGGCTCTTACGGCACGCGCGCCGCTTGCGTCCCGGCATGCATGTTGCCAGCATGCCGCAGGGCGCATGCGCAAGCCGCAGGAGCATTGCATCAGCGTACACCGGTGCAGGGCGTGCCTCAACATGTTATTTGCCTGTGCTTGATAAAGCGAGACCATGATAGAATTCGACGATCATGCTATGTACGCTGCAGGCACAATGGAGCTGTTTTACTCCGAAGCGCCGGACGCCATGCGCTCCACAGCCTCCGCGCTGCAGCTGCTGACCGTGGCGCTCGGAAAGTGCGCCGTGCATAGCCCCCACATCGAGTGGGGTGTCTTGCGGGCCGTGGTGACCTGCATGTGTGCGTCTGACCCGCGCTTATAAATGTACCCTTGTAAGCACACCAGGGACGCTGTTACGAGCATAACGTTCCTCACGGATGTCATGCGCCGTGTCCCTGCTGCATGGGGCAGAAGTCTGCGAGCGTGTTGCGAAGTGCTGGGCCTGGGGCATACGGTGCGAGCGTCAAACGAGCCACCCTGCAGGCGCGCCTCGCTGCGCAGCGCCGACGGCGCGGCGCGCGCGCGCGCGCAGCTACGCCGCGACGGGCGTGACGTCGGTGGTGACCTCGGCGACGACGGCGGGCGGGCGCCCCGGCTGGCTGCCCAACAACCTGAACCAGGGCCGGCTCGACCTGTACTACACCGTGCTGGTGCTGCTCAGCGCGGCCAACGTGCTCTTCTTCCTCCTCGTCGCGCACTTGTACCAGTACAAGCAGGTGCTGCCCTATCCGCTGAGCCGGCAGGCGCCGCTGCCTGTCAGGGACTGCGCGCTCTTCGTGCTGGCGCGGCCTGCGGGCGCGCGGGCGCCTGGCAGCCTCGGCTCCGTCGTCCCTGCCAGCAGCTGGTGGCGGGAGTGAGCGTGCCTTGTTCCAGGCTGGGATTGCACAGCTCTGCTCATGATGTGAAGCGTGCGCGCGTGCACGACAGGTGCTGTGCTGCTGAGCAGTGCAGCAAGCTGCAACGTTCTCAGTGACGAGCGTGGGCGTCGCCCCTGTCATTGCAGTGGTCTTGGACGCGCGTTGGCTGCTGGCATTCGGCATCATGGGGATGCACTGATGGTAATGGGGCGCTTTGGCTGCACGCTGCTCTGACAAAGCAGTGGGCGCAGGTCGCGCATGTACATGCGGCGCCGGAGGTGCTCGAGACGCAGCACGGCGCCGTGGAGCTCGTGCCGCCCTGCGGCCCTGCGGCGCCGCGCGAGCGCGGCAAACCTGCAGGCGGTTCTTGACCATTGACTGAGGGTGACTACGTGCAGCCCACTGTCTGTGTGCACCAGTTTGTGTATCGACAGGCCCCGATGTACAACATGGCCACATTGCGCAGATTACTGTTGACGCACTGCTCCCTGCCACGCACAAAATCTGTGCCGGCCACGGATGCATAATTGTACAGAGTTGTGTGTACATTGGTCAGGCTGTCAGCGCTGGGGCTGGTGTATTGGTTGGGGATGCTAATGTGCTTTGGTATTGAAGTTCATGTCTTGCTATGCACCACAGTCATCCCTGCCTCGATGTAAATTGACATGGAGGCGCCACACTGAGGCAGTCATTTGCAGCTTGCCCTTGCAAATTTTGGGGGGCAAGAAGTGGGGGATACATAGCTACACCCTGTCCAGAGCAGCACGCGCACGCTCAGCCCACGTAGAAGAGGAAGCCGTTGCTGTAGCTGGGCAGCGCGTTGTCCGCGCCCTGGCAGCTGCGCGGCTGCCGGAAGGGGTTGGCGGCCACCGCGCCCACGCGCGGCGCTCTGCCCGCATGCGCGGCTTCCCCAGGCTGCGAGCAGCCCGGCGCTGCAGCAGGCTCGGGTGCACCGGGATGCAGGCCTGCGCCCCTGGGGTCTGCGAACCCTGTCTGCTGCCTGGCATCAGGGTGTTGGCCTGCACCCGCGCGGCCCCCGGCACCATCTCGCGGCGACGCGCGCGCCCCGCTGCTGCCCGGGCCCCGCGGGCCGCGCCAGCCGTGCCCGGCTCCGGGCTGACGTGCCCCCGCTGCGCTGCTGCAGCAGGCTGGCGCCGCCCTGTCCCCCTGCGAGGCTGCGTCCACGTGGGGCGTGCCCGGCGCAGCAGCAGCCTCAGCAGCGGGCGCCCTGCGCGGGCTCGCCCCGACTCCGCCTGCCGCCGCAGCCTCACACGGCAAGCAGGGCCCGGCCATCGGCAGAGCGCAGCTCGGGGCCGCCGCTGCCGCTGCGCGCCCTCCAGCAGCCCCGGCCGCGCCCTGCGCCGCCGGCAGCCCGTGCGGAGCGCCGGCCGGCGCTACGCCGCCAGCGCCGAGCGCAGCGGCGACCGCCGCGGCCGCGCGCAGCGCCGCCTCCTCGCAGAAGTCAGTGAAGGCGGCGGGCGGAGCGCCGGGCGCGGCCAGCCGCCGCAGCGTGGGCTGCCAGGACGCGTACGCCGCCAGGCCTGCGCCGCGGCAGGCGCGCGGCCAGGACTGAGCGAGTCGGGCGCCCGGCGCCCGCCTGCATGCAAGCGATCCGCAGGAGCAGTTCATACAGAGCTGCGCTACAGGCAGCGCCGGCCGCCGCTGCGCGGGCTGCTTGGAAAAACAAAATTGCCGCCACTCCTCGCGCCGCGACGGGTACATGGCCAGGACTGAGCGAGTCGGGCGCCCGGAGCCCGCCTGCAGGCAAGCAATCAGTAGGCAAGCCGAACCGAGGACGCGCCTGCGTTGGGCCCAAAGACGAGATGCGGGGCGCCCAGCTCGCGCGTTAGGCGGTCGCACACGTCATGGTACAGCCCGCGCGCAAAGGTCAGCCGCATGCTGCCACGCGCTGGGCCACGGGCGGCCCCCGCGGCAGCGGCGTCGCGCTGCCCGCCCTCTGCACCAAGCGCAGCAGCTTGAGTGAACACGAGGAGGTGGGATGCCTCCACCGCCGCCTCCACAAATGTCAGCACTCCTCAGGGCATCAACTTATGCCGCACATCGCACTTTGTGCATGCGGCTGAACATACATCATGTGTTTTACGCGCCACGAGCATGGAGTGACACTGGAAACGAGTGGCAGCACAGAGAGAGCGCAGCGGGGCACCTGGAGGCATGTTGGCACAGCTGCACCCGGCGCGCCCGCATGCGCGCTCCGCTGGGGCAGCAAACAGCACCGAGCGGCCGTCCAGGGCGCCCGGCACCTCCGGGCCCGCCAGCAGCAGGTGCAGGTGCACGCGCGGCAGCAGCGCGGCGAGCTCCAGCAGCACCGGCCACTGGCGCGCCTCCCCCGCCGCGCCTGCCGCCCGCCGCCGCGCGCGGCTGCGTCAGGACCGTGTAAACCGGCAGGACCTGAAACGAGCACCATGGCCTGCTACACACACACTGCAAGGCCAGGAGAGCACAAGACAAGACAATACAATGAGGTCCACATGACACTGGCGCATACAGCCCAGCCTGGGCCTGGCCAGCACAGCAAGCGGTGGCATGCACATCCGCCCATGCTGTGCCCGCATCCACACAGCCCCTCCGAGCCGGTGCAGACCCATCACAGCACCTGGCCACATGGGCTACTGCTCTCCCTCAGCACCTCAAGCTCCAGCCCTCTCCACAAGCCGTCGCACCGAGGCAGTGCACAGTGATGCAGGCGCCGTCGGCCAGCAGGCCGCGCCCACACGGCTGCCGCTCCAGCCAGCGCAGAGCACGCAACAGCGTCAGCGGCACGTGCAGCAGCAGCGCTGCGCAGCTGCACACGCGCGCCCTCACCCCACTTCGCCACAGGCCAGCGCCGGCGGCTGAAAGCCCCGCAAGCTGGTGCAAGACAGGCGACTCTCAGTGCGCCCGCCCGCTTGACACGCGCGTTCCAAGCAAATACGCAGGTAAGACACCTGCAGAGGTCCATACACACGTCTGTATCGACATGCTCCGCAGCTGCTCTTGCACGGCGCCTTGTCAACGATATGAACGCCCTGCGCGTCTTCTGCCCTAAGGCAGGGCGCTCTGCACAGAAGCACAGCCGGAAAGTGCGCGGGAGTACCAGCTGGTGAGGACAGAGGCAGCCCCCGGACTGCATAATAGTCAGCCCACGATTCCAGAGCTTCGCCACTGTCCGGCCTGCGGAGAGCACGTTGGGCTTGATCCCGCCCCGCAACCTGAACTGCAGCGCGAGGAGTGCCGCGCAGCAAGAGCAAAAGAAGAGCAGAGGGAAGAGAAAGAGAAGGGATTCGCGTGGAAAGCAGGGTGCGACCACACTCACTCCCCCACCAGAGCAGTCCGAGCCTCAGCACAGAGCAGGGGTAGGGGCGTACGCGCAGGACCGCAAGTACGGCACGGCCGCCGCGGGCAGGCTACACAGGGCCGCCAGGTCCGGGATATCCGGAGCGACGGGCCCACTGGGCAGCGGCACGCCCAGCGCCGTGTGAGGCGCCTCGCAGCCGCACTCGCCGCGCCACAGGCCCGCCCTGTGGCAGCCCCAGCGCTCCAGCAGGTCGCAGGGGGTCAGCCGCCGCTCGTCAAGCTGCGAGGGCACCGCTGTTCTCAGCACGTAAGCCAGTCGGCAGCGTCCGGCACGGCCAGGGCGGTGAGCTGCACAGCGGAGCAGAAACAGCAGTGCGCTCCTCACCGCAGACGTGGCCTCCGCCGCAAAGCTGAAGGGTAGCCGTCGCAGCTCCTGGCAGGGCGACAACGTGTCCATTTGCCAGCACAGCTCTCATCAAGCTCTACACTGTCAAGCAAGCTGCTGCACACACCTCTCCCCGCAGCACTTGGGCTCGTAGTCTGTGGCACTCAGCGGCATGGCCTAGCCGCTGGTGCTCCTGCCTGTGCTGCTCAGTGCAGTAGTAGAAGGCGCCACAGGTTGGGCATGCTACGGGTGTCTCGGCCTGCCGCCCACACAGCTGGCACTCAGCCGCTGGCATTGTTCTGTATGTCTTGCCGTCCTGCGCTCGATGTCTTCACAGGAGCGCGTAGTACCAGACTGAGCACACATCTCAAGCTCACAGCCAGCCAGGGTTCTCACAGTTACAACAGAACTGTTGGCAACTCAATCGCTGCGTCCATTCAAGACTCTTTGCGCAAAGATTCTGCACGCAAGCGCGACTTCACCACATGTTACAAACGCATACACTTCTCAGCTCACCAGCCAACCTTCAGGTGCAAAGTGACAGGCATTGGCCGGCGTGATTGCACTCCGCAAAGACTACGTGCGCACCAGCATGCACAAGCCAGGCAGTACTGCACTTATATCTTGTTGACAACAGCAAGTGCGGGTGTTTGTATATCCACAGGCGCAGTCATGTACGGTCAGGGGCACGGCAGTGTCACACCATACACCAGCTGCTGTCCATGCAACGCAAAACAATCATCTTCAGGGCGCGCTTGTGCTGAGCGCTCTGGCAGCACCACTCACCATAGCTTAAGCATCAGTCATGTTTCAACAAGAACTCATCAACACACCATCCATCCATCCCCACGTGTGAAGCATACGGGACGTCCAGCTGCAGCACTAGCGGCAGACCCATGCATGCTGCTCACTGCTCCAGGGGCGAGTCCTGCGTGGTCGGCTGGAAGCGCGGGTCGGCCTCGCTGATAAGCCGCAGCGTCTCGTTGTACAGCCGCTGGCAGGTGGCCGGGTCGTTGGCGGCCGGCGCGTTGGCGTCCTCCTTGGCGTGCGCGTTGAACATGTTGACCAGGCCCAGCTCCGGCGAGCCGCAGTACCAGCCGGACTTGCCTGTGTATTGCAGCGCCGCATGCTCATAGAGCACTTTGAAAGGCCCACCTCCGACGGCCACCCAGGGGGCTACTTACGAGGTAGCCGCTATGTCTACATGCGCCGTCCGTGCCCCCATAGCATGATTCCCCAGTCACTGCCCCCACAGTCCGTGCCGTCATTAAGTAGTGCACTCTACCCACAGGCATTGGTAGCACTGCAACACCACTTGATTTCCTGCTTCATACTGGCTTTGGTACATTTTTATCTCGCCTTGCAAGTGCTCAGTGTTCAGTGATGTGCACACAAGGCTATACGAGCGCAGACTGTGTTCACGGGGCCACGCAGCCAACAGGCATAAACGCGTACCGTCCATATCGGGCGATGTGCATGCGTACTCGAGCGCAATTGCGCCCTTCTCGGCGTCCTGGCCGAAAGGCGAGTTGGCAAAGGTCTCCACGAACGCGCTGCCGGGCTTGCCCTCAGTGTCAGCCTGCGTGGTCGCCGCACTCAGTCTTGTCCACACCAGCTGCAGCGGACTTGGCATTTGCAGCAGCAGCTCATGTGGTGAGGCGTGGCACGGCGATGCATTTTTTCTCAACTCAGCTCAGCTCTAGGCCGCAAGGCAACGCCGCGAGCCATGCTGCAACACACTATTGGCTTGGCTTCACCGCGCGCCCGCATGCATGCCCTGGCTACAGGGCCAGGCTGTGCTACTCAGGCCCTGTGGAGCGCACCTTGCCAAAGTGGTCGGTGATGGACAGGCCCGGGTGCGCGACGAACACCTCCACGCCGGAGCCCGTCAGGCGCCGCGCCTCCTCCTTGGCCGTCATGATGTTGAACAGCTGCCGCGGCCACGCCCTGGTTGCTCTCGGCAGCAGCATGGCGGGAAGCGCATGCAATTGAGCGGGGGAGCGAGGGTGTGTAAGCGCACGGCCCTGCCCAGGCAGGGAGGGAAGCTGGCCTCATACAGCTCACCTTTGACCGCGAGTACGCCCACCAGTCTGAGTCCTTCGCCTTGGCGCCCCTGCCGTGCACACGCAACAGGCGCATGAAATGTGCAGAAGCTACGAACAGAGTTGAACACAGGCTGCGAGATTGCCAGATTGGTGACGCACTTGACTTCTTGCACACCACACCGTAGCAAGGTCTTAGCACTGCACCAGGCACAAAGCGACACATGCGCAGTTTGTGCTGGCGGCAATGGTGGCGCGCGGCGCACTTCAGGTCGTCCCAGGGGATCAGCTCGATGCCGCCATTGCCGCTCTCGTCGCCCCCGACGATCGGCGGGTTCACGAGCTGGCTGCCGAGTGAGTCAACCCACACGATGCGCGCAGGCGCGCTCTTCTTCACAAGCGGCATCAGGAGCTCAGTCAGGTAGACGGGCCCAAAGTGGTTGGTCCCGAACGTGATCTGCGCCGGCACAGCCACGCGTTTGCTTGTCTGATCGAAACACATAAAGGCAACCGTGTGAGCGTAGAGGCTGCAGTCACATGTGGGTGAGCGCATCAACGCACGGCACACTGACGAGGCCAGGCGCACCTCAAAGCCCTCCTCCGTCTTGTGGCCCCGCTGGCCCTTCGGCGCCTGCGCAGCAGCCACTCTCACAGCGGCCCCATAGTTAGGCCAAGAGCATTCCATGTGCAGGCTCATGCATGCGCATGCCCACCGCGCACCTGGATGCCAGCGTTGTTCAGCAAAACATGGAGGGGCCAGCCCCGCTCCATGTACTCGTCCGCCATCTTGCGGATAGACCTGTTCACCGCAGCACGTTGTCACCTATTTGCAGCACGTTAGCCAACAGACACACTCACACTCACAAGTGGGCAGTGCGCACTTGAAGGACGTCATGTCGCCTTCAATGAGGTCCAGCTTTGCGTGCGGGGACTTCTCCTTAATCTCAGACATGGTCCTGCAGAGCGCACTCAGAGTAAATAACACGCTGATGTGCTGTGTGCGCTTTGCCTAGCGCCGCCAGGCACGCCCAATGTGCGTAAGTTCGGCGCACTGCTGCATCTTTGCCTGCGCGCAATGCACGGCGGCCGGCAGTGAGTCCGGGTGGAGGAGGCCGCAGCCACACACGACGCAGGTGGGGCTGGGCGCCTGGAGCACGTACCATATTGCGGCCATGAATGATAACATGCGCATTCTTGGCGGCGAAGTTGGTCGCACACACCTTGCCCACCCCGTCAGTGGCCTGCGCCACACAGGCAAAGAGGCGCAGCCTAAGGGACTTACTTCTTGCTTGGGATCCGCCTGCCAAGCTCGTGTGACACGTGCGCAACTCGCGTCTGCGCAAGTCTCATCATCACGCGCGTACCCCCGTCACCAGGATCGTCCGGCCGGAAAGGTCCGGGATCTGCTTGCGGTCCCAGGAAGCGGCCTTGTACCACTCCTTGGCAGTCTCCACAACAGCTTTACCAAGCGTAGCCATCCTGCAGTGCTCTGCTGCTTATCTGACAGCTTAGCCTGCACTTGAACTTCAAGAGCGCTTGCAAAGGCCGCTGCGCTCTGCCTTTGCAACGGTATGCTCCTACGGCGGCAGATTCACGTCAGGATGGACTTTTGGGCCAGGTGATACAGGACGCTGAAACACAGCAGCCTCCCTCCCTGTACGTCTCGCTTACCTGACTGGTTGCAGAACAGTTGTACGTCAACGCAAAGCGCGGCGAATGTGTGCGTACCACCGACAATGAACCGTGTGGCTTGCTGATAATCCCACTGACAGCTGAGTTCATAGCTAGGGTGTGATGTGGCGCCATCCAAGGACGGCAGTGATCTAGGCAGTGATCGCCATGCCACCTACGTTGCATGATCACGCACGCTTCCCGGTCACATGCTTGCGTGCAAGATCAGGAATAACAAAGGAACGACACCAGGCAGCAACACACCGGGACCTGCATATATCCGGCCGCAAAAGGAGAGCGTGAGCTTGGGCAGGTGCTGGCGCCGTGTTCCAGGCACGTACCGTCGCAGGGAGCAGGGCTATTGCTGTGCAAGGCCATGCGCAATAACGTCACCAGGCTGCATGCACCCTGCCTGGCGCAGTACACATGCTCTGCTGATGCTTCGCGTGTGCGTATGCACGCAGCACATTTCTTGCGTGCATGAGAGCAACAAGGGCTGTGGCGGCATGGCAGGCTGGTGCAGCAGCTTAGTTGGTGGGAGCTTGTCATTCACTTCCCATGCCACAGAATAAATTCTGCTTTGGTGAGGGGCGGCAGTGCTGCACGCACACACTCTGCATGGTTGAGCTGTGTACAAGTGCATGTGCTGCTGCACAGCTGATGGATCACAAACAAGCAGGGCGGGGCTGCAGCGGAAAGCTCGGCAGAGTGCCTGCGTGCGCAGAGCTGACAAGCTACATGCGGGGCCCAGCACATTGTTTGGCTGCATTGGCAGAGCCTCTGCAGGCATGCTCTCGCCTCCATCACGGAGGCTCCATGCCCATGCATGCAGGGCCTGCAGAAGCTGTACCAACAGAGCCAAAAAGAGGTGCAGGAGCCCGCACGCAGTGCGTCAGCTCTGGCGTACAGGCGTCCGGCCGAGCTTCCCGCTGCAGGCCCGCCTGCTTGTGTGTGCTTCATCAGCCGAGCAGCAGCAAAACCATAGTACACAGCTCAAACAGGCAGAATGAGTGCGGGCGGCTTTGCCGCCTGTATGACAGAGCTCATGCCTATCTGCAGCATAGCCGGCGAGCAGCGCCAGCAGCACTGCATCCGTGAAGTGCTTCAAGTGTCTGGGCAAACTGATGCAGGGCTGAAAGCTCGCGCTGACCGCCTGATGCAATGCTGTATTTGCCAAGCTACTGAAGCAACCCATACATAGGCATATATGCAGCTGCACTTGGCCTGTAAGTGCCACTGGCCAAGCGGGCTGGTATAAGGGTTGGCACACACATACTTGCACACTATGCCTCATCATCGCCAAACATTGTTGAAACCACGCCCGTCAACCAGACAGTGCTCTCAGCAACAACAAGCACATGCTAACTGAGATCTGGGAATAAACATGAGTTTCTATGAGAAAGGAATGATCTGAACTGGGTGCAAGGCTCATGTGAATTGCCGGGACAGGTGGACGCCGCTGCGCATCATCCGTACAATTGAGCTCATTTAAGGTGCAGTGCCTGCGGTGTGAGCAAATCACCGCCCGGCATGAGGTGTGAACAGGAGACCAGAGACTGTGGTGGCCCCTCAGCAAAGCAGCGCACAAAACCTGCCTGAACATGCCTAAGGCAGTGGACCCGCGCTCAATCATCAGACTGCAAGATTCTGATTGCTACTTCATTGCGCAGGTGCGTGTGCACTGCAGGCCATGTACAATGAAGGACTTACTCTTCTGATTGACAAGCAACCAGGACATGTTCACGCAGACCGAACACAACTCACTGTTCGTGCAGTCACTGCGCAGTTGCACCGGCATTAGCATGCTGCACACTGTCAGCAAGCTCAGGCTCACAGCCGCCGATGGAGCTCGGCCGGCCGGCCACACTTCCGTTCAGGCCTGCACCCCCGCCCTCCCTGCCCACCGCTGCCGCGTCGGCGCCCCGCCAGTTCCAGGGCACGGCCTCTTCGCCGCCACCGCCGCCGGCCAGCTCTGCCGCAGCACCCGCCCCCCGGCCGCCGAGGCTGCCAGGCTCCCTCGCGGTGCCGAGCCCGCCGGCCGCGCGGCCGTCCTCGACGTCGCCGGCCGCGCCGCGCCCAGTCCCGCTGTCGTTCCAGAACGCATCCTCCTCCTCGTCGCTCAGCGGCGCGGCCTCCCTGCCGCGGCGCCACTCCTGGACCACCACCTCGCCGCTCGCGCCAGCGTCCTCGCCTGCGCCATCGGCGCCCGCCCCAAAGCCGGGGCCGCCCAGCGCGGGGCCGCCGCGCGCGAGCTGCTCGCCGGCCGCGAGCTCAGCCCAGCCGTCGCCATCGAGGCCGGCCTCGTCGCCGGCTTGCGCGCCGCGGCCGCGCCTGCCCGGCCCGCGCTCAGCAGCGCGCGGCAGCTGCTGCACAGGCGTTGCATCTGCGCCCTGCTGGGCCGCCGGCGCGGCGCGCTGCTCGTCCCAGCTGAGGCGCGCGCTCTCCCCTGCAGGCCCGTCCGCAGGGTCGGACCCGCCAGCCTGGGACCTACCTGCATCGGGCATGGGAACCACTGCCCCAAGTGCATCCCACTCCACCCCTGGCCCAGAGACACCCGCCAGACCCCCCGCCGAGGCGAGGTTGCCCCCCTCCACGCCATCCCTCTCAAACCCCTCCATGACATCGTGCGCTACCCCCTCTGCGTCCCGCCGGTCCAGCGCCAGGAGCTGCATGTCATAGGCGGCCACCACATGCAGCGCCGCGGCCGGCCCCGCCTCTGCATGCACGCCCGTGCCCGTCCCTGCCGCCTCCCCAGAGGCATCTGCCACTATAGTGGCAGCCGCAGCGGCGGATAGCGCCGCGGCGGCGGCGGCGGGGGCGGCCCCCCCCGCGGCCGCCGGGGGGGGGGGGGGGGGGGGGGGCGGGGGGCCCCGCGGGGGGGGGGGCCGCGGCCCCCCCCCCGCCCCCCCCCCCCCCCCCCCCCCCCCCAGA